>Ga0209062_1000057_pt1 | contig 432956 bp, 396 predicted proteins | sample Coa_R2_2_FD_187158 | JGI IMG/M metagenome (GOLD analysis project Ga0209062, IMG submission 187158) | Surface soil microbial communities from Centralia Pennsylvania, which are recovering from an underground coalmine fire - Coalmine... | ecosystem: Environmental > Terrestrial > Soil >...
CCGTGATCGATGTGCCCGATCGTCCCCACGTTGACGTGCGGCTTCGTCCGCTCGAACTTTGCCTTCGCCATCCCCCTGCCTCCTACGCCTCCCTGGGATCCCCCGGCCGCCCCACCACCCCGCGCCGTCGGGGCGCAAAGCCCCGTGGCAACCGCCACGGGACTGTACCTGGAGCCCACGACCGGATTCGAACCGGTGACCTTGTCCTTACCAAGGACACGCTCTGCCGCCTGAGCTACGTGGGCTCGCGCGCAGCCTGATTATAACAGCACCACCCCGTCCCGTCACGCGCCCGGGCGCGCGCCGGCGTCCGGGGCGCCGCGCACGACGCAACCACGGCGCGCGGCCCCACGCCGGGCCGCTGCCGCTTCCGCAGGACTTCATCAGGCCCGCGGGTAAGTGCGCGCCCGTCGTTTCAGGCCGTCTCGGGCGCTACGGACGCGCGTGGGCGCAACGGAGGGCGCGAACCCAATCCCATGACCGTGCGGGCCGTGCTGTTCGACCTCGACGGCACGCTCATCGATTCCCATGCCCTGATCGTGGCGTCGTTCCAGCACGCCTGCCGCGAGGTGCTCGGCCGCGAAATCACGGAGCAGGAGGCGCGCGTGCGGTGGGGGGAGCCGCTTGCCATCCGCTTCGCCGCCCTGGCCCCCGATGATACCGGCCCGCTCCTCCGCGCCTACACGGCGTTCTACGATGAGCACGAGCCGCGGATGGCGTCGGTGTTTCCCGGCGTGGCCGCGATGCTGGCGGGACTCGCGGCGCGCGGGTGTGTGTCGGCGGTGGTGACGTCCAAGCGCGCCCGCGCCGCGTCCCAGGCCATCCAGGTGCTCGGCCTCGCGCCGTGGATTGTGACCGCGGTCGGCGCCGAGGACGCGCCGCGTCCCAAACCGGCGCCCGATCGCGTGCGCGTGGCGTTGCAGCGGCTCGACACCGCGCCCGCGGCGGCGGTCATGATCGGGGACGCGCCGCTCGACATCGCGGCCGCGCGGGCGGCGGGCGTGCGGAGCGTCGCCGCGCTCTGGGGCGTCCAGGACCGCGGCGCGCTGCTCGCCTCCCGGCCCGATTACGCGGCGCCGTCTCCGGCCGATGTCGTGGACATCGTCGCATCCGGATAGACGACGGCCCGCCGGACCGCCAGGCGCGTCTCGTCCCCCGGACGAAGCGGCCGATCCGGCCGTCCCTCCACCCGCACGGTGAGCGTGCCGACCTGGGCCAGGTAGTCGATCCGGTTGCCGAGATACGTCGCGCGCGTGACGCGCGCCGGGAGCGCGCCGTCCGGGGCTTCCTCCAGGAATTCCGGGCGAACGCACACGAGCACCCGCCGGCCGGGCGAGGCGCCCGCCACGCCGGGCAGCGTCATCACCGGCATGGGATGACCGTTGCACAGGCGGACCTGGAGGCCCGCGGGCGTCGCGGCGACGACCTCGCCGGGGAGGAGGTTGACCGCGCCCACAAACGCCGCCACCGTCGGATCCGCGGGGCACTCGTAGAGCTCACGGGGCGGCGCGACCTGGGCGATCCGGCCGGCGAGCAGCACCGCGATGCGGTCCGACAGGGCCATCGCCTCGCGCTGGTCGTGCGTCACGTAGACGATCGTCACGCCGAGACGGTCGTGGAGGTCCCGCAATTCGGCGCGCAACTCGTCGCGCAGCTGAGCGTCGAGGTTGCTGAGCGGCTCGTCCATGAGCAACACCGCGGGCTCCATGACGAGCGCACGGGCAACCGCCACCCGCTGCTGCTGGCCGCCCGATAGCTCGTGGGGGTACCGCTCCCCCAGCCCGTCGAGGTGCACCAGGCCGAGCGCGTCCCGCGTTCGCCGTTCGATCTCCGCGCGCGCGAGCCGCGCCCGGCGCAACGGATACGCGACGTTTTGCGCGGCGGTGAGGTGCGGCCACACGGCATAGCTTTGAAAGACCATCCCCATGCCGCGCTGCTCGGGCGGCACCGCGACCCGTTCCTCGGCCGACGAGAGCAGGCGGTCGCCGAGCACGATGCGACCCGTGGTCGGGGGGATGAGGCCGGCGATCATGCGCAGCGTGGTGGTCTTGCCGCAGCCGGATGGCCCGAGCAGCGTCAGGAACTGCCCCTCGGCGATCGTGAGCGAGAGGTCCGTGACCGCCCACGCGGCCGCCTCCCGCGACCCACCCGTGCCTCCGAACGCCTTGCCGAGGCGTTCCAAGCGGAGATCAGGCACGGCCGGCCCCGGGCGTCCCCGCGCCGCGGAGCGCGCCGGAGACGGTGGTGCGCCGTGACGGTGCCGCTCCGCATGAACGCGCGACGATCCGGGGGGAACCGTGTGCCATAACCGCGCCGCGGGTCTTCGGCGGCGCGTCCCCGCGGTTCCTCCACCGCCGCGGCGCGCCGCGCCGGGGCGTCAGCTGACCGGGAGGCTCCTTCCCATCCCGGGCCGCCCCACGGGGTCCGACATCTCGCTCAGCATCGAGAGCGGTCGCGCGATGCTCTCGAGCGACCGGCGCTCGGCGTTGACGCCGATGACGAGCTCGACGACGGCGGACGCCATCATGGCGGCGCCGCCGATCAGGTACCCGTAGAAGACGTTCGGCCGCGACGCCGTCTGGATCAAGGCGCCGAAGAGCATGGGGCCCGAGATGCCGCCGATCGCCGTCCCGACCGCGTAGAAGAACGCGATCGCCATCGCCCGCAGCTCCAGCGGAAAGATCTCGCTGACGGTGAGGTACGCCGAGCTCGCGCCCGCGGACGCGAAGAAGAACACGGCGGACCACGCCAGCGTCTGGGTGGCCGCGGTGAGGGTGCCCCGATCGAAGAGGTACCCGGTGACGACGATGAGCACGCCGGAGAGGCCGTAGGTGAGCGTGATCATCGCGCGGCGGCCGATCGTGTCGAAGAACCTTCCGATCAGCCACGGCCCGAGCACGTTCCCGATGGCAAACGGGATCAAGTACGAGCCGACGGAGCCCGACGGCACGTGATAGAACGTCGTCAGCACGAGCGTGTAGGTGAAGAAGATGGCGTTATAGAGAAACGCCTGCCCGGTGATCAGCGACAGCCCGAGCACGGATCGCGCCAGATAGTGGCGAAACATCACGCGCGCGATGAGCCCCATCCCCACGCGGCGGCTGCGATGAATGAGCATCGGGCGCCCTTCCGGCTCCGGGAGCTGCGCCAGGCCGGTGCCGCGCTTGACGTCGGCCTCGATCGCCGCCACGATCCGCTCCGCGTCGTCCGCGCGGCCGTGCGTCATGAGCCATCGCGGCGTCTCCGGAATGTACCGGCGCACCATGAGGATGACCAGGCCGAGGACCGCCCCGCTGCCGAACGCGAGGCGCCAGCCGAGCGCGTGCGGCAGGATGCGGGGATTGAGCAACACGAGCGAGAGCAGCGCGCCGACCAGCGTGCCGATCCACCAGCTGCCGTTGATGGCGATGTCCACCCACCCCCGGACGCGCGCGGGGATGAGCTCGTCGATCGCCGAGTTGATGGCGGAGTACTCGCCGCCGATGCCGCTCCCGGTGAAGAACCGGAACACGGCGAAGCTGAGGAAATTCCACGAGAACGCCGTCGCCACGGTCGCGCACACGTACACGCCCAGCGTGATGAGGAACAGCCGCTTGCGGCCGAGCCGGTCCGCGAGGGTGCCGAACACCAGCGCGCCCAGGACGGCGCCGAGAATGTACGCGGACCCGGCGAGCCCGATCTCGGCGCTCGTAAAGCCGAGCGTCTGACGTTCGGTGAGCACGCCGCCCACGGCCCCGACGATCGTCACCTCGAGCCCGTCGAGGATCCAGGTGATGCCGAGGGCGGTGACGATGAGCCAATGCCAAGGGGACCACGGGAGCCGGTCGAGACGCGCGGGAATCAACGTCGCGATGGTGTCGTCGGCGCGGGCAGATGCCATCCCCACTCACCTCTCCCGCCGCGCGGCGTCACCGGATACGGGCGGGGCTCGAGACGCTGCGGTGCGACCTCACTACTTAGGCTACCCCGGAACGCCTGAAACGGCTACGTCGCTCCCCGGCGCGCCGGCGTCGCGGGCCCCGCCTCGTCGCACGGCGACCCCATCGCGGCGCCGTGACGCGTGCGGAGGACGCGGTCCCGACGCCGGGGACCGGGAACCGCATGGCCGCGCCCGGCCGGACGCTCACCCATCCTCGAACGGCAGCCCCACGTAGTTCTCGGCCAGCGCCGTGGACGCGGCGCGCGACCCTGTGACATAGTCCAGTTCGGCGTGCCGCAGGCGGTCGAAGAACGGCCCGCCGGCCGACCGGTGGAGCATCGAGGTCATCCACGACGAGAACCGCTGCACCTTCCACACCCGCCGCAGGCACACCGCGGAGTAGCGCTCCAAGAGATCGCCGCGGCCTTCGGCGTAGTGCGCGTCGAGCGCTCGCGCGAGCACGCGCACGTCCGCGGCGGCCAGGTTCAATCCCTTCGCCCCCGTGGGCGGCACGATGTGCGCCGCGTCGCCCACGAGAAAGAGCCGCCCGTACTGCATCGGGTCGGCGACGAAGCACCGCATCGCCGTGATGCCTTTGTGGAGCACGGGGCCTTCGGGCAGCGTCCAGCCCTCGCGCTCGAACCGCCGCCGCAGCTCGTCCCAGATTCGGTCGTCCGGCCAGGCCTCGAGCTCGTCGGTCGGCGCGCATTGGAGGTAGAGACGCGAGAGCTCGGGTGAACGCATGCTCTGCAGCGCAAACCCGCGCTCGTGGCTCGCGTAGATCAGCTCCTCCGACGGCGGCGGCACCCGCGCGAGCACGCCGAGCCAGGCGTGTGGAAACGTGTGCTCGTAGGTGCTGAGCGCCCGCGGGGGGATGGAGGACCGGCATACGCCGTGGAAGCCGTCGCAGCCGGCGACGAAGTCGCACCGGAGCTCGCGGTGCGCCCCGGCGTGGCGAAACCGGATCCGGGGCGCCGGCGTGTCGACGTCCGCCACCTCGACGCCGGCCACCTCGAAGAGGATCTCGCCGCCCGCCGCCAGCCGGGCGGCGATGAGATCCTTGACCACCTCGTGCTGGCCGTACACGGTGATCGCCCGGCCGGTCAACCCGCTCAGGTCGATGCGGTGGTCGCGCCGGTCGAACCGCAGCACGATTCCGTGGTGCACCAGCCCCTCCCGCGCCATGCGCTCGCCCACGCCGATGGCGCGAAGCAGCTCGGCCGTCCCCTGCTCCAGTACGCCCGCGCGTATCCGGGTCTCGCAGTACTGCCGGCTCCGGAGCTCGAGGACGACGCACTCGATCCCTCGACGGTGGAGCAGGTGCGACAGGAGGAGCCCCGCGGGTCCCGCGCCCACGATGCCGACCTGGGTGCGCATCGCTATGGCTCCCGGCCTCCCGCCTCGGCGGCCTGCGTCGCGTGGAACTCCGCGAGCGCCCGGTCGATGAACGCGCCCGCGCTCCCCACGTACCGGGTGGGGTCGAGCGCCCGGGCGATGGCGTCATCCGGGAGCGCGGCGCGGATCTGCTCGTCCGCCTCCGCCGCGTCACGCAGCTCGGCCCCGGCGCCCGCCGCGCGCTCGCACGCCGCCTCCACGAGCCGGTACGCCGCGTCCCGGCCGACGCGGTCGGCGAGCGCCACGGTCAGCGCTTCGGCCATGATCTGGCCGCCGCCCAGGGCCAGGTTGGCGGCCATCCGGCGCTCGTCGGCTGCGAGTCCCCCGAGCGCGCGCGCGACGGCGTCGGCGGATCCCCCGGCGAACCGAAAGAGGTCGGGAACGGCCCGCCACTCGGCCTGCCATCCGCCCGCCGCGCGCTCGTGCTCCTGCAGCATCCCATAGAACACGACGGGCACCGCCGCGAGCGCCAGCCGGCAGGCGGCAAGGGCGGCCGTCGCATCGACGGGGTTGCGCTTGTGGGGCATGGCGGAGGATCGGCCCCCCCGTCCGGGCGCGGGCACGACTTCCCCGACCTCGGTCTGCGAGAGCAGCGCGAGATCCGTGGCGATCTTGCCCATCGCGCCGCTGACGATGCCGAGCGCGGCCCCGAGCGCCGCGATCCGGTCCCGCTCGGCGTGCCAGGGCAGCGCCGGCACCCCGAGACGCAACTCCGCGGCCAGGAGCTCCATCACGCGGAGGCCCTCGGGTCCGAGCGACGCGAGCGTGCCCGCCGCGCCGCCGAACTGCACGACCAGGAGACTCGGACGCACCGCGGTGAGCCGCTCCGCCGACCGCGTGACGAGCCCCAGCCACCGCGCCGCCTTGAGTCCGAACGTGATCGGGACGGCCTGCTGGAGCAGCGTCCGGCCGGCCATCGGCGTGCGCCGGTACCGCTCGGCGAGGCCGGCGCACGTCCCGCCGATCTCACGCAGCCGCGCGCCGAGGAGCCCAAGGGCGTCGCGGATCTGCAGCACCATCGCGGTGTCGATGATGTCCTGGCTCGTGGCGCCCCAGTGGACGAAGCGCGCGGCGCCGCCGCCGACCCGCGCGGTCAGCATGCGCACCAGCGGGACCGCCGGCGACGCCGCGCCGATCGCATCCCGATATAGTGTGTCGGCGTCGTAGAACACGGCCTGGCATTGCGCGCCGATGGCCCGGGCGGCCTCCGGCGGAATGATGCCCGCGGCGGCCTCGGCTCGCGCGAGCGCCGCTTCGACGTCCAGCATGCGCTGGATCGCCTGCGGCGGCGAGAACAGCCGCGACAACTCCGGGGAGGCAAACATCATCGCCGCCGGATCAAGCATGACGCGGGCCCCGGGACGCGCTCAAAGGTCGAAGAAAACGGTCTCCTGCTCGCCCTGGAGCACGATGTCGAACCGGTACACGGCGCGCCCGGCGCCGGCCGCGCGTCTCGCGATGAGCGTGTCTCGCCGCGGCGCGGGCACGCGCTGCAGCACGGGATCCTCCGCGTTGGCCGGCTCGCTCTCCAGGTAGATCCGCGTGAACAAATGATCGAGGAGCCCCCGGGCCGACACCGCGACGTTGAGGTGCGGCGCCTGGCGGCGCTCCGCGGTAAACGGGACCGGCCCGGGTTTGATGGTCTCGAACCAGTAGAGGCCCGTCTCGTCCGTCGCGGCCCGCCCGAACCCGACGAACGCCGGGTCGAGCGGGATCGGGCGCCGGTCCACGGGGTGCCGGTAGCGGCCGCGCGCGTTGGCCTGCCAGATCTCAACGAGCGCGTCCGGCACCGGGGCATGGTCGCCGTCGTAGACGCGGCCTTCGATCCGGATGCGCTCTCCCTCCGTCGCCTCCGCGACGAGCACGTTCGCCGCGCCGGCGATCATCCCGTGGAAGAACGGCCCGATGGTCTGGCTCGGCGTCAGGCGGCGCGGCGTCATCGGCCGGCGCGCGCAGCCCGCTCGAAGGGCTCGAACGGCGTCGCCGCGGGACCCCGCAGCACGATGTCGAACCGGTACCCGAGCGCCCACCCCGCCTGCGTGACATCGTGCGCGTACGCCGCCACCAGCCGCGCCCGTGCGTTGGGGTTGGGCACGGAGTTGAAGATGGGGTCCAGCGCCTGCAGGGGGTCGCCCGGGAAATACATCTGGGTGATGAGCCGTGCGATCCACGACGGCCCGAACAGCGAGAAATGGATATGGGCCGGGCGCCACGCGTTCTCGTGGTTCTGCCAGGGGTACGCCCCGGGCTTGATCGTGGTGAACCGGTAAACGCCGTCCGCGTCCGTCAGGCACCGGCCGATCCCGATGAAGTTCGGATCGAGCGGAGCGTGGTGCTGGTCGACGCGGTGCCGGTAGCGGCCGGCCGCGTTGCATTGCCAGATCTCGACGAGCGTCCGCGGCACCGGCACCCCGCCGGCGGCCAGCACACGGCCGGTGACGATGATGCGCTCGCCGATGGCCTCGCCGCCGGTACCGGCGTTGCGCGTGAGGTCGGCGTCCTCGGGGATCACGGCGCTGAGCGCCGGCCCGGGTCCGGTGAGCTCCGAAAGCGTGGGGGTGATCTCCAGCGGGGGTTGAGCCGGCGAACGCCGGATCGTCGCCCGGTACGCGTCGTACAAGTAAGGCGGAAAGACTTCGGGGTCTCGGCCCACCGGGCTCATCGCTCGCTCCTGCTCCCGGGCCGGCGGCGCCCGCGGCCGGCGGGCGCCGCCGGCTCCAGCTCGGTCTTCGCGACCGCGAACGCCGTGTTGGCCGCGGGGATCCCGGCGTACGCCGCCACGTGGAGCAGCGCCTCGGCCACGGCCGCAGGCGCCACCCCGGTGTTGCGGGTGGCGCGCAGATGCAGGGCCAGTTCCTCGCGGCGGCCCAGGGCCGCCAGGATCGCGATCGTCACGAGGCTCCGCGTGCGCCGGTCCAGGCCCGCGCGCGCCCAGACCGACCCCCAGGCCACCTCGGTGATGAAGCGCTGGAATTCCGCGTCGAGCGGGCCGGAGCGGGCCTCCGCGCGGGCGACGTGATCGGCGCCGAGCACCTCCGTGCGCACGCGGCGCCCCATGGCGTAGCGCGCGTCCGCCGCGGGGTCGGCCCGACGCGCGGCTCGGGGCCGCCGGCGCCGTGCGGATTGCCCCCGCGTGCCCGGCACGCTAGCCCCAGACCTCCCGCGCGGTCTCCACGACAAGGCGCAGCTTGGCCCACTGGTCGTCCTCGGACAGCAGATTGCCCTCCATCGTGGAGGCAAAGCCGCACTGCGGGCTGAGCGCCAGGCGGTCCAGGGGCACGTACCGCGCCGCCTCCTCGATCCGGGCCAGCAGGGCGCTCTTCGCCTCGAGCTGCGGGCGCTTGCTGCTCACGAGCCCGAGCACGACGGAGGTCCCGCGCGGGACGAACCGGAGCGGCGCGAACGTTCCCGATCGCTCGTCATCGTACTCGAGGAGAAACCGGTCGACCTGCAGGCCGCCGAACAGCTTCTCCGCGACCGGATCGTAGCCGCCCTCGGCGTACCAGTGGCTGCGGTTGTTGCCGCGGCAGAGGTGCATCGCGAGCAGGACGCCCGGGCGGCGCGCCGCCGCCAGGCACGCGTTGTCGGCGCGGATCGCCTCGTCGAGCGCGGCGTCCGGGTCCATCCGCATCTCGCTCTGGATCCACCGCCGCCACTTGGGATCGACGTAGTAGCTGTACCGGGGCGCGTCGATCTGGATGTAGGGCACGCCGTCCGCGGCCAGCGCCGCCATCTCCTGCTTCATGATGTCGACGACCGCCCACAGCAGATCGGAGGGGGTGGGATACACCGCGTCGGTCACGCCGCGCTTGTACGCGATCGCCGGGAACTGCGTCGCGCTCGGCAGCGTCATCTTGACGGTCCCGGGTGCGTGCGCGCGGAGAAACGGCAGCTCGTGCGCGGTCAGCCTGCGGACCGGCCGCAGCGGCGCGTTGACGACGCCGGTGACGCTGCTGGGGGGCGCGGCGGCGCCGCCGGATTGCCACGCGCGGTCGACCGCGCCGCTCAGGTCGAAGCCCTCGACCGCATCCGTGAAATCGCTCATGAAGTTGCGCCGCCGCAGTTCGCCGTCCGTGACCACGTCAAACCCGAGGTCCCGCTGCTTTGCCAGCACGCGAAGGATGTGCGCGTCCTCGATGGCGCGCAGACGATCGGCATCGGCGCCGGCACGGCGCGCTTCGAGCAACTCGCGCGGCCGCAGCAGGCTGCCGACGTGATCGGCCCGGTGGGGCGTCGCCATGCTCCACTCCTCCCGCGCATGCGTACGGGCGAACTTCGCAAGGCCTCCGCCGCCGGCCGCTCTTCGACGACGGCATTGCCGGTCCTCCCGCGCCTACGCGGGGGGCGGCGATCCCACCTCCGCCGGCCGGCGGGCGCCCGGGCGGCATAGCGCGCGCAGCGCTTCGACGAGCCCGCCCGGCGCGGCGATCACGACCACGAGAAACAGGAGCCCGAAGACCAACAGATGCGGTTCCCCGACCTGGAGCGACAGGACTTCTTGCAGCACCACGAAGAACGCGGCCCCGGCCAGCGGCCCCCAGACCGTCCCGACGCCGCCCAGGTAGACGATGACGAGCGGGTCGAACGTCCAGACGGGACTGAACACGAACGCCGGATAGAAGCTCACGTGGTAGTACGCGAAGATCCCGCCGGTCATCCCGGCAAACCCGCTGCTGAGCGCGAAGGCGCCGAGCTTGTGGCGAAACGCGCCGACCCCGATCGCCTCGGCCGCGGCCTCATCCTCCCGCACCGCCGCGAGGCCGTGTCCGAACCGCGAGCGTGCGAGCCACCACGCCGCGCTCGTGATGGTGACCGCGGCGAACACGGCGAGATAATATCGCGGCGCCAGCGCGTAGCGCGCGAGGTCGCCCGCAGGGAGCGACGAGACATCCGGCAGCACATTCCCCGTCGTGATGCGCAGGATCTCCGCGATCGCCAGCGTGCCGATCGCAAAGTACGGGCCGCGGAGCCGGAGCGACGGGGCCCCGATGACGATCCCCGCAGCCGTCGCGGCGCCCGTCCCGGCCGCGAGCGCGAGGATGACGGGTGCGCCGCCGAGCCAGAGCATCCGCGTCGCCAGCGCGCCGAGCCCGAAGAACGCCGCGTGGCCGAGATTGACCTGCCCGCCGAACCCGCCGAGCAGGTTCCAGCTCTGCGCCAGCGCCGTGTACAGCAGCACGAGAAAGGCCCACGACAGAAGCGCCTGGTTCGTCGTGAGAACCGGCAGCAGGACGGCGGCCGCGACGCCGCAGGCCGCGCTCAGCGCACCGAGCGGCACGGCGCCCCGCACGGTCACTCTCGAGCGAACAAGCCCTGGGGGCGGACGCTCAACACGACGAGGAATAGCACCAGCCCCATGACCTCGCGGTAGGCGTTGCCCAAAAAGAAGCCGCTGACCGACTCGGCCACGCCCAGGAGCACCCCGGCGACGAACGTGCCGAAGACGTGCCCGACGCCGCCGAGGACGACGACGATCAGCGCCTTGAGCGTCCAGCTCAATCCGATCGCCGGGCTCACGGCGTCCGTCGTGCTGACCAGCGCGCCGGCGACGCCCGCGAGCGCGCTCCCCAGCCCGAAGGCCACCGCGAACACGGTTCCCACCGGGATGCCGACCAGGGAGGCGGCTCCCGGGTCGTCCGCGGTGGCCCGGATCGCCCGGCCGAACCGCGCGCGCCGGAGGAACAGATGGAGCCCGCCGAGCGCCAGGAACGCGACGATGAGCGCGCCGAGGCGGACGACCGGCACGACCGCGCCCCCGAGGGGCAGCACCGCGCCGGCCGCCGCGGTGGTCACGGCCCGCTCATCGGCCGTCCACGCGATGAGCGCCAGCGTCTGCAGCACGAGGCTCACGCCGAACCCGATCAGGATCGAGTTCTTGAGCTTCGTCTCGCCGGGCGCCGACGCCAGGCGCTCGAAGAGTACCCGGTACAGCACGAGCCCGACGACAAACAGCGCGGCCGCGCTCGGCAGGATCGAGACGAACGGATCGACGCCAAACAACGTGAACAGCCAGAACGCCGCGTACCCGCCGAGCATGAGCAACTCGCCGTGGGCGACGTTGAGCATGTTGAGCACCCCGAACACGAGGGACAACCCCACCGCGGCGAGCCCGTAGAGGCCGCCGATGAGCGCGCCGAACACGACGTTCTGCCAGAGCACGGTCACAGGAGAGCGGCCGCCGGCAGACCTGCCCGGTCACCGGCGCCCAAGATACGCCGCCACCACGGCCGCGTGCGCGAACACGTCCTCAGGGGTGCCCTGCGCGATCTTCCGGCCGGCGTGCAACACCACGACGCGGTCGCACAGCGCGCGCACCGCGCGCACGTTGTGCTCGACCAGCGCGATCGCGACGCCCTCCGCGCGAATCCCGCGGAACAGCGCGACCGCCGCGTCGACCTCGGTCGCCGTGAGCCCCGCCACCGGCTCGTCGAGCAGAAGCAGCCGGGGGCGGGTCGCGAGCGCGCGCGCGATCTCGAGACGCCGGCGCTCGCCGAGCGTGAGATCGCGCGCCCGGGCGTCGCGCTTATGCGCCATGCCCACCTGCTCCAGCAGCGCGCACGCGTCCGCGCGGGCCCGAGCCGGCGAGCGGGCGCGCCCCCGGCCGTAGAGGCAGGCCACGAGGACGTTCTCCAGCGCGGTCAGGCTGAGAAACACGCGAATGAGCTGAAACGTGCGGGCGATGCCGACCGCCGCGCGCCGGCTGGCGGGCCAGCGGGTCACCGGCCGTCCGGCGAACAGGATATCTCCCCGGTCCGGCCGCAGCGCGCCCGCCACGAGCCCGAACGTCGTCGTCTTGCCCGAGCCGTTCGGGCCGAGCAGGCCGAGGACTTCGCCCGGATCGATCGTAAAGGACAGATCGTCGACGGCGAGGAGCCCGCCGAACGCCTTGGACAGCGCGGCGACCTGGAGGAGCGGCGCGGCGCTACCGGGCACGCCAGGCCGGCAGCGGGTACACGAGCGGCACGCCGCCGAGATCCCTGGGCCACACCAGCTGCTGCTGGCCGGACTGCCACTGCACGATCACCGTCGGAACGATCCCGGTCCCGTCCGGCCGGAAGCGCACCGGACCGACCACCGTGGTCATGTTGGTGGCGGCGATGGCGTCCCGGATGGCCGTGTGATCGAGCGAACCGGCCCGCTGGATCGCGTTGGCCACGATCTGGACGCATGCGTACGCCGGACCCACGAGCACGTCGGCCGGGCGGCCGAACCGCTGCTGGTGCTTGGCGTTCAGCTCCGCGACGCCTGGGAACCGCACCGAGTGGTGCCATCCCGGCATCAAGAGCACCCCGTCGCCGTCCTTGCCGAGCGCCTGGCTCCAACTGACGGCGTCGGCGGCACGAATCATGATGATGAGCTTGGGATTGAAATCCAGTTCCTTCATCTGCCGGATCAGCGTGATGCCGTCCGGAGGCGTCGGCAGCGCGAACACCGCGTCGGCGCCCGCGCTCTTGGCGCGCAGGATGATGTCGGAGAAGTCGCGCGACAGGGGCGTGTACTCGGCCCGCAGCACCACCTGGTACCCGTACTCGCGCGACCGGGCCGTCCAGACATTACCGAGCTCGCGGCCCCAATCGGTGCGCTCCTGGAAGATGGCCACATGCGTCGGGCGCTGGCCGGCGGGGATGCTGGCGTTCAAAAAGCGGTACGTTTCGTTGCCGAGTTCCGGGGACTTCTCGAACGGCGAAAAGAGGTATTTGAAGCCTTGCTCGTGCACGGCGTGCAGCGCAAACGCGACGCCACAGTAGGGGATCTTGTTCTTCTCCGCCACGGCCGCGGCGGCCGCGTGGAGGTCGCTGCCGAACCCGCCGAGAAAGACCGTCGCCCCTTGGGAGGCGAGCACCTCGAACTGGCTCACGGTCTTCGTCGGGTCGGACTGATCGTCCAGCACCGTGAGGGCCAGCGGCAGGCGGCGCCCCCCGACCTGCACGCCGCCGCGCGCGTTCAGGTCATCCACCGCGAACTGATACCCGGTCTGCACCTGCGCGCCGCCGCTGCCATAGCGCCCCGTGAGGGGAATGACGACGCCGAGCTTGATCGACGCCGGCTGGGCGCCGGCATACGGTGTCACCGGCGAGCCGGCCAGGAGACACACGACCGCGATCGCGACCACAAGCGTCCGCATCCCCCCGCACCTCCACTAGGGCGCATGCTGTGGCAGTGCGTTGCTTTGACGTGTCCGGGCGATCCCCTCCGGCGCCTCCGAGCGCGCCGCGCGCCGCGCCCCGGCCGGCGGCCTAAATTTAGGCGCGCGCTTCGTGACAGGCCACGCGATGGCCCGGCGCCACCTCCCGCAGCCGTGGAGCCTCATGCAGGCAGCGCTCGACCTTCCAGGGACAGCGAGGGTGGAACCGGCAGCCCGGCGGCACGTGCACGGCGCTCGACGGTTCACCGAGAATCTCCACGGCGGGCCGCGCGGGCTCGTCGACTTCCGGGATCGCGGAGAGCAGCGCCAGCGTGTACGGGTGACGGGGCCGCGCAAAGAGCTCCGGGGCGGGAGCGTGCTCCACGATCTTGCCGAGGTACATCACCGCGACGTCATCGCTGAGATACCGGACGACGCGCAGATCGTGCGAAATGAAAATCATGGTCAGCCCGAGCGACCGCCGCAGCTCCAGCAGCAGGTCCAAGATTTGCGCCTGGATCGACACGTCGAGCGCGGAAACCGGTTCATCCGCGACCAGCAGCTCCGGGCCGACGGCCAGCGCCCGGGCGATGCTGACCCGCTGTCGCTGCCCGCCCGAGAACTCCCCCGGATACTTGCGCGCGTCTGCGGGGCGGAGCCCGACCTGCGTGAGCAGGCGCGCGACCCGCTCCGGACGGTCCGCCGCCGAGCCGATACCGTGCACCCCGAGCACTTCGAGCAGCGCGCTCCCCACGGTCTGCCGCGGGTCGAGCGAGGAGTACGGATCCTGCAGCACCACCTGCATCCGCTTGCGGTAGGGCCGCAGGTCGGGCTCCTCGAGCCGGACCAGATCGACGCCGTCGAACCACACCTCGCCGGCATCGGGGCGGTACAGCCGCAGGAGGCAGCGGCCGAGGGTGCTCTTGCCGCAGCCGGACTCCCCCACCAACCCCAGCGTCCGCCCCCGCGGGACGTCGAAGGAAACACCATCCACGGCATGCACCGCCTCGCCGGGGCGGCGGCGCACGGCGTCCACCGGGCTGCGCGGTAGCGGAAACGACTTCGCGAGGTTACGAACCCTGAGCAGCGGTTCCGGCAACGCGCGCTCCTCCGACGACGTGCGCCTTGAGACACCGGCTCCAGTGTCCGTCGGCGACGGCGCGGAGCGGGATCTCGCCCCGCAGGCACTCGGCGGAGGCGATCGGGCAGCGCGGCGCAAACGCGCACCCGTCGCCGAGCCCGACCGGGTCCGGCGGCGTGCCCGGGATCGGCGCGAGCGCCGCCCGGCGGTCCACGCTCGGCACCGAGTTGATCAATCCCGCCGTGTAGGGATGGCGCGGCCGCGCAAACAGCGCCGCCGTCGGCGCGAGCTCGACCACTTGGCCGGCGTACATGACCGCGACACGCTGCACCGTCCGCCGCACAACGCCGAGATCGTGCGTCACGAGGACCAGCGCCATGCCCAGGTGGGCCTGCAGGCGCCGCAGCTCCGTGAGGATCTGCGCCTGAATCGTGACGTCCAGCGCGGTCGTCGGCTCGTCCGCGAGGAGCACCGCCGGCCGGCGTGCCAGCACGATCGCCAGCATCACCCGCTGGCGTTGGCCGCCGGAGAGCTGGTGCGGGTAGGCCCGCAGCCGCCGCTCGGCGTCGGCGATCCCGACCTGCCGGAGGAGCGCGACCACCTGCCGGCGGCGCTCCCGGGGCCCGCCCGCGGCGGCGGGAAGCACTTCCGCCACCTGGCGCTCGATCGTGAGCACGGGGTTGAGCGCGCTCATCGGGTCCTGAAAGACCATCGCGATGCCGGTGCCGCGGATGCGTTCGATCTCGGGCTCGGAGAGGGCCGCGAGGTCGCGCCCCTGGAAGCGCACCGCGCCGGCGGTGATCCGGGCCGGGGGATGCAGCAGGCGCACGATGGCGCGGCACGTCATGCTCTTGCCGGACCCCGATTCACCGACGAGCGCCATCGCCTCGCCGGGGGCCACGCGCAACGTCACCCCGCGGACGGCGCGCACGACGCCGCGGGACGTCGGGATCTCGACCGTCAAGCCGTCGACGACGAGGCCGGGCTCCGTCATTGCCCGCGCACGCGCAGGAGATCCGCGAGGCCGTCGCCGAGGAGAATGAAGGCGATCCCGGCGTACATGCACGCGAACCCGGGCATCGCGGCCGCCCACCACCCCGTATAGATGAACGTCCGTCCCTCCGAGATCATCAAGCCCCACTCCGGCGCCGGCGGCCGCACGCCGAGGCCGAGGAAGCCGAGCGTGGACGTGGTCAAGATCACGAGCACGATATCGGAGGCGAGAAAGACGGCGGCCGGCGGGAGCGCGTTCGGGAGCAGGTGCCGAAGGACGATGCGGGCCCGGCTGAACCCGAGGGCCCGTAGCGCGGTCACGTATTCCAGGTTTTTGTCGCGGAGCACTTCGCCCCGGACGAGCCGGGCGAACACGATCCAGTCCACCACCCCGATCGCGACCAGGATGTTGAGCTCGCCCGGCCCCAGAAAGGCCACGATGGCGATCACCAGCACCATGAACGGCACCGCGGTGATCACGTCGACCGCGCGCATCACCGCCGCGTCCGCCCATCCGCCGAGGTAGCCGGCCACGGCCCCGGCCACGACGCCGAACACGAACGGGAACACCACGGCGAGCACGGCGATGCGGAGATCGATCGCGGCCCCGTACAGCACACGGGTGAACACGTCCCGGCCGTAGTTGTCGGTGCCGAACCAGTGCGCCGCGGACGGCGGCAGCAGCATGGCGTTGAGATTCTGCGCGTACGGATCGTACGAGGTGAGCACGGGCGCGAGCGCGCTGCCACCGAGCAACGCCACGAGCATCGCGGCGCCCGCCGCGAGCCCGAGGGGGACCCGGGTCCGCGCGGCGCGCGGAGGCGCGAGCTCGCCCGCGAGCGTCGTCATGACCCGCTACCCCATCCGCAGCCGCGGATCGAACAACGGATAGATGAGGTCCGTGGCGAGGTTGATGAGCATCGTGCCGAGCGCGAACATCAACGTGAGCGTCTGGACCACGACGTAGTCGCGGGCGAGGATCGAGTCCACCATCCACGAGCCCAGCCCGGGGATCGCGAACACCGTCTCGATCACGACGGAGCCCCCGATCGCGTAGGTCAGCCGCACGCCGATGAGCGTCACCGCCGGGAGCAGCGCCGCCCGAAACACGTGCCGAAACAGCACGACCCGGCGGCGCAGGCCCTTGGCGCGCGCGAAGTCGACGTAGGTCGTCTGGAGCACGTCAACCAGCGAGGAGCGCAGGTTGCGGCACAGGACCGACGCAAACGCGTACGAGAGCGTCAACGCCGGGAGGAAGAGATGCCGCACGTGGTCGGCAAAGCCCCCGCCGTACCCGTCCGCCGGGAAGAGCCGCAGCTTCAGGGAGAACACGATGAGGAGCAAGATCCCGACCCAGAACGCGGGCGCCGCGAGCGGCAGCGCCATCGACGCGCGAATCACCTGGTCCGGCCACCGGTCGCGGTACGCGGCGGCCACCAGCGCCAGCGGGACGGCGATCGCCACCGAGAGCACGAGACTGTAGACGACGAGGAAGAACGTCACCGACGTCCGGGCCGGCAGCATGTCGGCGACGGGCGACTGATACCGCAGCGACGTGCCGAGGTTGCCGGTCGCCAGGTTGCGCATGTAGACCGCGTACTGCTCCCAGATCGGCCGGTCCAGGCCCCACTGGTGGCGCAGCGCCGCCACGGATGCGTCGGTGGCCCGGTCGCCGAGGATGGCCGACGCCGGATCGCCCGGGACCAGCTTGATCAGCAGGAAGATCAGGATGGTGACGAGCAGCGCGATCGGCACCGTCTGACCGATGCGGCCGAGCGCGTACCGCAGCATGCCGGAATCCGAGCTACTGCTCCACGGTCACGTCCTTGAAGAGCCACGGCCCCGTGGCCATCTGCACGAACCCGTGCATCTTCCGGTTGATCGCGATGGTGTACGGCGCGTAGTAGAGCCAGATGAGCGGCGCGTCCTGGATCGCCAGATCCTGGATCTGGTAGTAGATCTGCCGCCGCTTCGCGGGATCCAGCTCGCTCATGCCGGCCGCGAGCAGCTTGTCCATCTGCGCCGAGTGATAGCCGGTGTGGTACGACTTCGCGGTGACGTAGTCGAACTCGTAGTTCGCCAGCTCCGAGGGGTCCGGCACGTCGTTCGTCCACCCGCTGACGAACACCTGGTAGTCCAGCGCACGCATCCGCTGCGTCGCCGCCGCGCGGTCGAGGGGCGCCAGGTTCAACGTCACCCCGAGCGGCGCCCACATCCCCTTGAGCAGCGTCGTCGCCGTCTGGGGATCGCCGGCGCCCGCCCACAACATCGCGGTCAGCGTCACGGGCGTCGGCACCCCGGACTCCTTGAGGAGCGCCTTCGCCTTGTCCATGTCGTACGTGTATCCTTTGAGCCCCTTGTTGAAGTAGAGCGTGGTCAACGGCATGAACGACGTCGCCGGCACGCAGAAGCCGTAGCACACGCCCTTGTTGATCGCGGCGCGGTCCGTCGCGTAGGACAGCGCCTGGCGGAACTTGACGTTGTTGAGCGGCGCCTGCGTCACATTCAGCATGACGTGCGACACCGCCGTCGAGGGGTTGAGCTGCACGTCCAGCCGCGGGTCCCGCCGCAGGACCGAGATCTGCGAGAACGGCGGGTAGTCGATCCCGTCGACGTCCCCGGACTGCAGGGCGATCATGCGGTTGTTGTCGTCGGGAATGTACCGGATGTGCAGTTCGGACGTCCGCGGCCGCCCCTTCTCAAAGTAGTGCGGGTTGGCCTTCATGACGATCTCGTCGCCCTTCCGCCACTCGGTCAGCATGAAGGGACCCGACCCCACGGGCTTGTTCGAGATATCCTCGGGTTTGGCGTCGCGGAATATCTTGGCCGGGAGGATGCTGTTGGAGAACAGCGAGACGTCCGAGAGAAACGGCGCCCACGGCTCCTTGAGGGTGATCACCAGCGTGTGGTCGTCCGCGGCCGCGATGCTCTGCACCGCCTCCAGCGCCCACTTCCAGGGCCCGTCGAGATCGTGGGCGCGCTGCAGGGACCAGGCGGCGTCCGCGGCCGTGACGGGATCCCCCGTGGACCACTTGGCGTCCGGACGCAGGTAGAACGTCCACGTCTTGCCGTTCGGCGACACGGTCCACCGTTGGGCGAGGTCCGGGACGAACCCGTCGCCCTTGACGTTGACGCGCACGAGCTGCTGGTAGATCTGCATGAACGCCCAGATATTCGGGTTGGCGTCCTGGGTGACGGGGTCGAGGTTGTCCGCGGCGCGGTTCACGCCGAACTGCACCACGGTCTTGTAGCCGGCCGCGCCCGCGGGGCCAAACAGCGTCAGCGCCAACCCGACCGCGACCACGAAGGAGATGACCGCCCGCATGTGTGCTGCCTCCTCCATCGAGATACCGCCGCAGGCCGCGTGCGACCGCGTTCTCGCCGCGCACACGGCGGCTGCGATGCGGGACCGTTCGTGAGCCCGATACGGGCCTCCTGCACGGGCGGGATGCACGACGTCTTGCGGAGCGGGTTAGGGATCCATGCAGGCCTGATCCCTCTCTCGGCGCCGTCCATTCATATCTGGAAGAGAATGCCGTTGGCCTTCTTCGCCGTCGCCCTGGCAACGGCGGCGGCATAGAGAGAGACTTGGCGGCGGTAATGTCGCTCGTCGCCTCCAATCTCCGCGTCGGTCTTGAAGTCGAGGATCGTCCACGCGTCCTCCTCCTCGAACGCCAGATCGAGGACGCCCTCGATGAGCTTGCCGTCTCTGTCCAGCCAGGTCACCGGCGTTTCCCGCCGGCACTTTCCAGCGGCCCACGCGGTGTGCGCCCGCCTGAGCAGCGGATGCGCGAGTACGCCTTCGACGACGCGCCGGGCGACGGCGATTTCGGCGTCGGGGGCCCCGACGATCCGGCCGTGCGTGACGGCCGCCGCGGCGACCTGCTCGGGCGATGCGTCCAGCGCAACGGTGGCCAGAATGGCGTGGACAAGGGTCCCGAACCGGCGGCCGCCGGGTTTGACGATCCCGAGGTTCGCGTCGAGAACTTGGACCGCGGCCGCGGCTTCATCCAGATCCGGCGCCCCCTGACGGGCCGCCCCGGCGACGGTCTCGACCACGATACCGGGCCGCCGCCCCCGCGAGCGGACGCGGTCGCGTTCTTGCCGCCACTCTTCGTACGCCCGCAGGCTCGTCGCGACGGTTTCGCCGCCGGCGTCGGCGATGAGGTCCTCACCGCGAATACCCGCGGCCGGCGGGGCATCGAGGCGCAGCGCATGGGCATCCCACCAGACGACGCCGTAGCGGGTCTCCGCGGTCTCGCCGAGCGCGTGGAGGCCAGGTCGGACGGTACGAGGTCCCGCGGACTCGCCCGGTGGACGGTGCACGACGCCATCGTCGCCGAACGCCGGGCAGCCGGACGGCGCGGTTGAGTCACGGCGCATCGCAGGGACCGGGTAGAGGGCGCGCTGGACCGCAGCCATCCAACTGTCGTCGGCCGCCTGCCAGCCGCCGCCGAACGGATCGTCCCCGAGCGCGGGAATGACGAGCAGGTCGCGCGCGCGGGTCGCCGCGACATACGCGATGCGCAGCCCCTCCGCCCGCTCGCGGTCCAGCTCGTCGGTTTCATGATCGAGGAGGTCCCACGGCGCCCAGCCGGTGAGGCGCAAGGCGCAGAGCGCGGCGTCGTTGTCGACGTGGCGCGAGGCACGGGTCCACGCGAGGTTCGCGATCGGGTCGGCCAGGATGACGACGGGGAATTCGAGCCCCTTGGCCTTGTGGACCGTCATGATCCGCACCCCCTCACTGCCCTCTTCCAAGATCGGGGCCTCCGGCGCCTCGCCTCCGGCGTCGCGCTCGAGACGTTCCACGAAGCCGCGGAACGAAAGGCCGCCCGTGGCCTCGTAGGCGCGGGCGAGGTCGGCGACGCGCATCGCGTTGGCGAGAGCCTGCTCGCCGTGCGGCCAGAGGACCAGGCCGGCATGGGCGCGGGTAGCCGCGAACAGATCGTTGATGGTCTCTTCGACCGGCCGGCCGTTGCGCCGGCGGTGCAAGGCGCGGAGGAGCGTGAGCGCCCGCGCGATCGGGGCAAGGCGCTCCGGCAGGGCCGCCTCCCCGGCAGGCACGCGGTACGGGTGCAGCCGGCCGACCCCGTGGCGCCACTCGAGCAGCTCGGCGTCGCCGATCGCAAAGAACGGTCCCTTGAGAGACGCGAAGACCGCCAGCTGATCGTCGGGCCGCTCGATCGCGGTGAGGACCGTCCGGAGACTCTCGACTTCTTGGCGCGCGTGGAAGGACTTGCCGCCGACGAGGAGCTGCCGGATGCCGCGCGCCTCCAGGGCGTCGACGTATGCGTGCGTGCTGTCGCTGCCCCGGTCGGAGAATCTGCGGAACAGCAGACACACATGCCGGGCCTCGACGGGCATCGAGTCCTGCTGGTCGCGCTCCGTCACGGTCCAGCCGCTTTCGTGGATGAGCCAGTCCACAAAGGCCGCCACCGCGTGCGGGACGGACGCGCCGATCGCCTTCTTCGTGACGCCTCCGTGCCGGCCGTAGGGCGACGGCACAGGAAGCGCCACGATCGCGACCTGGTCGCGCGCCGGCCGGTGCGGCGCGAGCGGGATGTAGGCGGCCTGGAACGTCCGGCGGTCCTTGGCCATCACGGGGCGGAAGGCCCGATTGACGAGGTGCTGGAGCGGCGGGACCGCCCGAAAGCTCGTCGTCAGTTCGAGCAGCGTCGCGCCTCGGCCGCAGAGGAGCACTTTGGCGGCCTGGTACATGCCGACATCGGCGCCGCGAAACCGGTAGATGGACTGCTTCGGGTCTCCGACGGCGAAGAGTTTGCCCGGGACCGGGGCGACGTCGCGCCAGTCAGACACGGCCGGATCGGCCGCGGCGAGCAACAGCAGGATCTCGACCTGCAGCGGGTCCGTGTCTTGGAACTCGTCCACGAAGATGTGGGTGAAGCGACGCTGCATCGCCGCGCGCACATCGGCGCGGTCCCGCAGCAGATCGCGCGTTTTCACCAGCAGATCCGTGAAATCGAGGACGCCCTGCTGCGTCTTCAACGCGTCGTACCGGTCGAGCGCGGCCCGGAACTCCGCCTGCAGCGCCGCGGCGAGATCGGCGTCGGCGTCGCGCTCGAACTCGTCGAGGGCCGCGACGAACGCCGCGTGGCGCCGCAGGATGTCCGCGCGCGCCGCGCCGCCCCGGTAGTTTCGATCGCTGCCCGGGCGGGGCTGTCGAAAGGTCGTGTCGTGCGCCAGCGCGACCAGCATGCTTTCCAGCGCGTCGACGTCGCGCGGCTGCTCGCGTTCCGCGAACTCGACGTCGTCGCACAACTGCCGGGCGGCCTCCGTGTCGGCGAAGAGCCGATCATCCCGCCGTGCGCAGGTCCGCAGTTGCCCGACGAGATCGCGCAGTCGATCGGCAAGCGCGGCGATGCGCGCCTGGCGGTCAAACGGCGGCCGCCGCCACGGAGCTCCGAGATGGCGCCACGTCGCAAGGTCCCACCCCGCCCGCCGCAGGCGCTCCGTGGGCCGGCCGTCGCCGTCCGGGTCGTCGCGCAGGTTGGGGCGGCTGAGCGCGCGGCGCACGCCCTCGGGGGGCGTATCGAGACACGTCTGCATCCAGGCGTCGAAGGCGCGGTCGTAGAGGTCTCGCGCTTCGGAATCTTCCGCGACGCGGAACGCCGGGTCCACGCGGGCTTCGACCGGCCGTTCGCGAAGCAGGTCGACGCAGAAGGCGTGGATCGTGCCGAGACGGGCTTCCTCAAGCCGTGCGATGGCGTCTCCCAGGTGGCGGCGCCGGTCCGGCGCGCCGGTGCGCTGCCGTTCGGTTTCGAGGCCCGCGCGCAGCCGCAGTTTCAACTCCCCGGCCGCGGCGTCGGTAAACGTGACCGCGACGATCGACTCGACGGTGCCGCGGCCGGCGGCCAGGACGTTGACCAGACGGCCGACAAGCGCCGTGGTCTTGCCGGTGCCGGCGGCCGCTTCGACGACCAGCGTCTCATCGAGCGACGTGCGGATCCGCTCGCGCGCCGCCCGATCGGCGGGACCCGTCACCGCAGCGCCCTCATCCGGTTCAGGTCGGCGAGGCGGCCCTGGGCCTTTCGGGCGATCCTCCGCTCCTCGTCGGGACCGCAGACCTCGCGGACATCGCACCACCGGCACGCCTCGTGACGCGGCGCGGGCGCGAGAAACCCCGTCGCGACGGCGTTATCGATGGTTGCGAGGACCTCTGTCGCGCGTGCGGCGGCGTCCGTCCCGGCGATGCGGACGACACGTTCCGCAAACGCGCCGGCGCGCGTGCAGTAAAAGAGGCGGGCCTCGACGACGGACGTCCCGAGGACGTCCTGCACGGCCAGCGCGTAGAGGACCGGCTGAAGCACCCTCCCTCCCCCGACCACGACGCCGTTCGGTACGCGAACCTTTCCGGTCTTGTGGTCGGTGACGCGGAGCACCGCCTCGCGACGATGCCGCTCGACAAGATCGGCGACCCCGCGGATCCTGTAGCCGCCGTCGATGACCACCTCGCGGGGCACGCTCCCGGGATCAAGCCCCGCCACCTCCTCCACCGACAGACCAAAAGCCAGTTCGAAGGCGACCGGATCCCAGGTCGCGCGCGCATCGACCATGCGCTCAAGCCACATCCGCAGGTCGACGCGCAGCGACTCGACGGCCGACTCCCACACCCGAGGGATCGCCGGCGCGAGCTGCTCGCGGTACCGTGCCGCGACCTCTATCAGCGTGGCGTCGAGGGCCTGCCGCGCCGCGGCGGCGCGATCCGGGCTCAGCGGCAGCAGTCCGCCGGCCCGCAGACGCCGCATCAACCGGGCCTGCACCTCATGCACAAGCTCGCCGCGGGTGATCGGGTCGAGGTGCTCAAGCGGCGCCGGCTCGTCCCGCGGTTCGAGCCGGTGGACAGCCAGCAAGAGAAAGCGGTACGGACACTCCGCGAAATGCTGGAGGGCGCCGACAGAATAGGCGCGGGCGGTGAGCCGGGCCGCCTCCAACGCCGGGCGGATCGCCTCCGTCGGCTCGACGAGACCGTCGGCGGACCTCCATTCGGGCCGGCACCGGTACCAGCGAGCGCGCAGCGAGCGCGCGAGGCAGTCGTTGAGGATGAGCAGGTAGCGGGCGCGTCCGCGGCGCCGCTCGTCGGACTCGTCCAGAAGCATGCGCAGCGTCGCGAGATCGTGCTCGATCTCGTCGATGGCCGCGCTCGGGATGTCGGGGGCCGGCCACGCCAACCGGGCCCGGCCGATGTCGGCCGCCGTGCGGGCAAGGGTCTCCGGGTCGGGGATGTCGCCGGTGAGCGCCCGTTGGATCTCGAGCGCGTAGAAGGAGGCAACCCGCGGCCGGCCGTTGTCGACGTCGAGGCGGGGGTACGAGAGGTACAGGCGTCGCGTTGCGGCGCCGGCCGTCAGGCGCAGCAGGAGCCGCTCGTGGTCGCTGCGGTCTGGCTGCGTCACCAGGGGAAGCGCGAGCGCCTCGCGGACCTCATCGAGCAGAATGGGGTCCTCGCGCAGTTTGTGCGGGAAGCCCCGTTCGGCGAGGCCGGGGGCGAAGACGGCCTCAAACGCGCGCCCTCTCGCCTGCTCGATCGTGCCGACGAAGAGCCGTCCGTACCGGTCAGCCGGCGGCCGCTGTTCCAGGTTGGCAAGATGCGGAGCGAGGACGGCGCGCACCTCGCCGAGGCCCACCGGGCCGACGGGGCCGAGCGGCCGCATCTCCGCGAGGACCGCGAGCACACGCTCGGCCCGGCGGAGGACGTGCGGTGCCAGCGCTTCAAGCGCGGGCAGCCACTCGGCCCACGTGGCGCGATCGGGAAGCGCCGCGAGCATGTCGATGACCGGCAGCGCAAACGTCCGCAATTCATCGAGCCGTCGGAGATCGCGCTCGACGGCGGCGGCGCGGCTCGCGTCGTCCGGGTCCCGGGCGAGCGCGCGGAGCTTGAGCCGCATCTCCGCAGCCAGACCGTCGAGCCGGCGGCGCCATCGGTCCGCGCCGCCGACCACGGCCGATTCGACGAGCAGGCGCTCCCATTTCCAGGGCGCTTGGAGGCCGCCGTCTCCCCTGCCGCTCTCCCCTTCCCCTTCCGCCGCCGCGGGAGACGCGGCCGGGCTCATGGGGTCGAGGGCGCCGGCGCCGGGCGCCGGAGCAGGCTCGGTCGCGAGCTCGACCGCGGCGCCCATCGTCTCGTCCTCGGGAGGCATCCACGGAGGCTCGCCGCCGGCCGGCACCGATTCGCCAACCGGGACTTGGCCGAATGCGAGGTACTCGGCAAACCGCTTCGCGGAAAACCGTTCCAGCGCGCAGTCGAGCAGGGTAAGAAACGCCCGCCCGGCCGGATCCGGGCGCAGCGTGCCGCGCGCGAAGTAGGCGGGAACGCCGGCGCGGGCGAGCGCGGTCTCGAGCGGCCGCGTGTACCTCGCCGGATCGCGCAGCAGGACGGCTATCTGATCGAAGGCCACGCCGTTGCCGGCCTCCTCCAGCACCCGCCGTGCGATCTCGATACACTCACGCCCCTCGCCCGGCGCCGAGAACAGGACGACGTCGCCGCGGCGGACGTCGGCGGGCGGCGGCTCGGGCGCGAACAGGTACGTCCGCACGCGCCCGAGTTCGTCGTGCCCGCCTGCCGGTGGACCGCCGGACGGCGGGCGCCCCCCATCCCCGCCGTTGTGCGTCTCCTCTTGCGACGGCCGTACCCCGAGGTCGGACAGCGCCCGGCGAGTCGGCTCGTCGCCAGCGGCCAGCGTGACGAGGACCGCAGGCGCGCGCCTGAGCAGCGATGCGACGAGCGCCGCGTGTGCGCTGGAATCGATCGCCACATCGAGCAGGACGAGGGGATGACCGAGGAGCGCATCTGCCCCGGCGCCGGCGGCGGCCGCGGCCGCGCGGAGGAGCGCCGGCCAATCATGCAGACGGCTGTCCTCCAGTTGATCGTTGAACCGTCGGAGGAGGTGCGAGACGTCGCCAAGCGCCGCCGGTCCGAGGGCGCTGGGATCGACGCCGGCCAGCCGAAGCTCGCTGATAGCGCCGGCGAGCGCGCGCGGAAATCCCGGGAACGGCACGACCGGAGCGTAGTAGCGCAGCGCCCCGTCTTGGAGTGCCTGGTGGCTCACGCGGGCCGCGACGGCGGCCCCGCCGAGTGCGCTCATCGGGGCGGTCGCGTCCGTGAAGGCCAGCAGGGCTGCAAACTGCCCAAGGCTGTAGCGTCTGAGGCCGAAGGTGGCCCCGCGGCGCACGGCGACGGAGCGCGCGAGGTCGTCCGCCGCCTCGCGTGAGGCACCCACGATCAAAATCTCTGCGTCCGGACGCTGCCCCTCGATGAAGGCACGAGCCGCCTCGATACGCTCTGAGGCTGAACCTGACTCCACAACGCGAATTGCCGGCGGCATCCCCCGTTCTATCCACCCGTCTCGAGGAAATCGGTCCTACCCGTGAGGGCGTTCACGGTGTCAAACCTATGATCCTGTTGTGCGAAGCTCCAACCAACCGATGGAGCCGAAGACAACGCACGCATGGGGGATTGAACCGATGCCAGCTGCGCACGACGAGCGCGGCCATGTACAGGTCATTGCGCCATCTCACTCAAATGGCTACAGCAACATCGTGCCGCTGTGCCTGCACCAAGAGGCCGGCAGTGCCATCCGAAGACTAAGCCGCGCGTTTTCATCCATGGTTGTCTGGTGGGCTACGCCGGTAGAAGCGGTGAAAGACCTTATCGTGATTTACCACACGCTAATAATCGGGGCCCGGGGACCGCGTGGCACGCTTACGCTTGCGACGCGCAGCGAGACTACGCGCCGCAACGGCACGAAGGTGTCTCCGCGGTCGTCCGCCCTTGCGGCCATTGGCTCGCGCAGCCGCTGCCTTCGCCGCGCTTCGGACAGCGCCGCCTTTCCGCCCAAGTTCGCTCATCCAGCGTCGCGTTCCAAACACTCCGGCGAGAACTCCAGGGATATAGTGGTCGACATCCAAGGACGGCCAATGGAGTCCGGAGCCTGCGCCGTCGAGTTGGATCTCAGCAGCTTGCGTGCGTGTTGCATTCTCAAGACCCTGCAGATGCGTACGGGGAATGGCGACGTCAACGCCCGAGGCGAGATGGATGACGACCTTATCGTCGGAGGCGTCATAGTACGCCTTGACCGCACGGGGCCGATCATTTTCTTGTGCGCGCGCCTTCGCAATGGCGGCATCGATCTCCGCGTCCGTCGTGATGACCCGATGACGTGTCATGCGTGCATAGCCTCCCAGGCGGCCACAAGAACCTCGAACTGTTCTGCTGCTGTTTCCAAAACCCAACGCACGTCGCTACGTTTTGCGTTACCCGGTCGTATGCAATCCTTGCGGTCCGCGAGAGCGACCGTGCCATCCCCTCGCAAGCTCACGATGACTGCGACGTCGCCGTACAGGCCGTGCACGTGGCGACCACCGTGGTCTTGAGGGTACACTCGAAAGTGAACCCCGCGGGCATGAATCGTGACCAATATAAATTATACCCAAGCGGCTTTGGTTTGTCGAGAGACCGTAGAACTCCTGACCTGCGCATTCCGAGTGCGCGGCCCCGTGCGGATTCCGGTGCAGCCTCGGTTGTGAGGCTGCTTACGGTTTGGCGGCTGCGGTCTCGGGCCTCATCACGCCGATCTCGAAGATGCGGCCGTAGAGCGCGTAGCGCGGATCCATCTGAATCGCGACCCACAGCCCGAGCGCGGGATACGTCAGCGTCTTGATGGTGCCGGAGGCGTTGACCACGGCCTGCGACGGGGCGCCGAGCGTCGCGCGTGCATCGGCTTCGGTGCTCCCGACGTGCAGGCGGCTCGTGACCCCGTACTGGCCGTCGTTGAGAGCCCACACCCGGTACACCAGCCCCGACGGGGTGACGCGCGCGCCGATGCCGCGGTTCAACGGCGGGCCGAACCACTCGTAGACGACATTGCCGTCGGCGAGCGTCCGCGTCGTCGTTGCCCGACCCAACGCGGCGACGGCGTCGTGTACCGGCATGCCCAAGCGGACGCGCCCGATGCCCCCGCCGGGCAGGATCTCGTGCAGGCGGTCGATGGAGCCGCGCGGGCGGGGTGCGGCGGTTTGGACCATCACCGCGACAACGCCGCCCGACGGGACCACCCGAAACGGCGCCGGCCGTGTCATCTCGACCACGAGCTGCACCGCGTGGGCGAGCTGCGCGATGCGGATCCGTTTGACCACGTCGCCCGTGAAGGGCACCGTGCCGGGCGCAAAGCGAAGCCGCGCGGGCGAGATCTGCAGCACGATCCAGTCGGGCCGCGTCTTGACGAGCTGATACTGCACCGGCGCGGATGCGACGACCGCCACCTGCACGTCGTTGGCGGTCTCCGCCGCGGTGACCCGCGTCACAAGCGCCGGCGTCGCGCCGCGGCTATCGGGCGCGTTCAGGCTCACGATGACGGCGGCCGCGCCCGTGACCAGGACGGCCGCCCACACTCGACGCAGGCGATGCGCCACCCCTCCCATGATCCTCACCCCCCGTGTGATGGCGGTGCGACCCGCGGCGTCCGCGCCGCGGCCAAGCGGGCCGGCGTCTGGGCGCATCGTACTTAGATACGTGCCCAGAATCTCCGGGAATAGACTCCGTCGCACCCGAGGGTCCCGGCGAGACATGGTACTATAGGACACACTGGACCGATCGGGGAGGAGCCGCTGATGTCGCTCAAGGATCTTGCGCACCAACTCGCGGACTTGGCGTGGTCGCTGGAGCAGCAGAGCCAGCATCCCATGGATGCCGCGATTCTCGGGTACGTCCAGGACACCGTGACCGTGGAAGTCGAGTATCGGCGCCGCATGCGTGATCTCGAGCGCCGGCTCAACGATATCCTGGAAAGCCAGGTCGCCTAGCTCCGTCCCCCAGCACGCCCGGCGTCAACCATCCCTGGACGGCGTTTGCGCCCCTCGCGGGCGGACATAACCCGCGTGACAGCGAGGGAGTCCGTGCAGGGGGGGCAGGGGCCCTGGGCTGACGGTTCGGGTGCTGGACGGCCCCGGTCAGGGGACCGGACGGCTACATCCTCGTGAGCGGTCTCCAGTAGCGCCTGCTCGGAGACGCTCGACGCGCCGAATCCGCGCCCCGGGCTGTGATCATCCCCACAATGCGGGCTTCGTCACCATCACAAGGACGATGAGCAGCGCAATGACCAGCAGGACGATGCCGAGACTCGTCGCCCGTGCCGACAAGCGGCGGTACTCGGGTGAATCGGGACTCCCGCCGTCGAGCGCTCGAATCTGTCGCCGGAGGGTGGGCGTGTACCCCGCCGCTGCGATCACGACGAGCACGATCCAGAGAATCAGCCCGGTGAGGACCCAGGGCGTCGTAATGGGGATCCTCCCCACCCCTGCGGTCGCCATGCCGGTAAGGAACAGCAGCCCGTACGCCGGATTGGCGACCCGATCGTCCAGCACCTTGACGCCCCGCAGGACGAACGGGAGGTGCTGCGGCTCCCGGGCCGCCCGCGCGAGCCAGACCCCGTAGGTGATGTTCGCGCCCACGGCGACAATCGCCATGAGCACGTGCAGCCACTTCAAGATCAGATAGGCGCTCATTCGCATCTCCCCGAGTTGCCGTCGTGCGCGGTATACGGTGCGTCGCCGTTGATGCCACGCCTCTATTCGCGCAGGTCGTTGACGCCCCTCCAAGCCAACCGGCGGATCCGCCGGCGTTGCGTTTGACATGAGCCTCGGGACCTGCGCTGTTGGCCGCCGCCGGCGCATCGACGCGCTCGATACAGCAGACAGGCCAAAGCCGCTCGGGGATCGCGCTGACACCGGGAGGATCCCGGCAGCACACCGTATCTTTACGTCGGTCGCGGCGCGCGCCGCCAGCCTGAACCACGCGCGGTCTCGCCGCGCGGCGGAATCTCGGCGCGGAGGTGGCCTGTGGAAACACCGGTGAAGCTACGGATTGCGGTCATCGGCGCCGGCGGCACCGGCGGTTATTTCGGCGGGCTGCTCGCGCGTGCCGGCCACGACGTGACCGTTGTCGCACGAGGGCCGCACCTGGACGCGATTCGCGCACGCGGCCTGACGGTGCGCTCGCGGCTCGCCGGCGAGTTTACGGTCCGCGTCGCCGCCACCGACGACGTCCGTTCCATCGGGCCGGTCGACCTCGTGCTCGTGTGCGTGAAGACCTACGGGATGGAGGAGGTCCTGCCGGCGCTACCCTCGCTCGTCGGACCCGCGACGATGATCGGATCGACGCAGAACGGGATCGACAACGCGGACCGGATCGCCGCCGTCACCGGCGCCGGGCCGGTGCTGGGAATGGTGGCGCAGGTGTCGTCATTCATCCAGGGCCCGGGCGTCGTGGCGCAGGCCGGCGGCCCGGGGAAGCTCGTGTTCGGGGAGCTGGCGGGAGGCGAGAGCGCACGCACCGCGGAGCTGCTTGGGACGTTGCAGCGGGCCGGCATCGCGGCCGAGACACGGTCCGACATCCGCGTCGCCCTGTGGGAAAAGTTCATCTTCATCTGCGGGATGAGCGGCGTGACCGCGCTGACACGCCTGCCGCTTGGAGCGATCCTGGCCGATCCCGAGACGGCCGCCCTGATGCGCGCCACGCTCGATGAGGTCGCCGCGGTTGCCAGAGCGGAAGGCGTCGCCGTCACGGATCAGTTCCCGGAGCAGACGTTTGGGTTTATGCGTAAGCTGGAGCCGTGGCTCCGCGGTTCGATGGCGCAGGATCTGCTCAGCGGCCGCCGGCTGGAATTGGAGACGCTCAACGGCACGGTGGCACGACTCGGCCGCGCCAGGGGGGTCCCCGTGCCGGTCAACTGGACGATCTACGCGGCGCTCAGGCCGTTCGCCGGCGGCGCCCCGGAGCTGCCGGAGCAAGCGTAGAAGCTGGAAATACTCGGCGTCGAGTTCGATATGTGGATCGGGCGGTCGAGGCCGGTATCGTTCTTCGTAGTCCTCGATAGAATCAGATTCGCATTTCCGCACGCTTCAATCTACCAACGTCATCGCAATTCACCGATTGGTGGGCGAGGAGGGCCTCGAACCCCCACGGCCGTTCCGGCCAGCGGATTTTAAGTCCGCCTCGTCTGCCGATTCCGACACTCGCCCGCATCAAATACCGTTCGGGACGCGGAACGCTGCCCCTGCCCCGGTTCCGGTGCGCAGCGACCGGACTACGGCGCCGGATCTCTTGCGCCCTCTCGAATGGCTCCCCGGGCCGGCATGGTGTATCCGGGATGCCGCGCGGTCGAGGTCAACGCCTCGGCGGATGATTACGGCACAACAATGGAGGCGACGGGCGGATTCGAACCGCCGAATGGGGGTTTTGCAGACCCCTGCCTTGCCACTTGGCTACGTCGCCGCGCTATGCAAGCGACTGGAGCGGGAGATGGGACTTGAACCCACGGCCTTCTCCTTGGCAAGGAGACGCTCTACCTCTGAGCTACTCCCGCGCTCCGCATGCGTTTCCATTATAGCAGACAACACGCAGCGCCGCGCACCCCAGCAGATGCGTCCAGATGGGCCCCGGAGCCGCCCCCCTATCATAACAGAGGCCGCTTTCGTGTCAACGCACCTACGAACCGCGGACCAGGGCCACGAATTCGGCCCGGGTGCTCGGATTCTCCCGGAAGAGGCCGCGGTTCGCGGACGTCACCACGCGGCTCCCGGGCTTTTTCACGCCCCGGATGGTCATACACAGATGGGTCGCCTCGATGACGACGGCGGCCCCCTTCGCGCGAAGGCCCTCCATCAGCATATCGGCGACCGTCGCGGTCAGCCGTTCCTGGACCTGAGGCCGCTTCGCCACGAGCTCGACGAGCCGGGCGATCTTGCTGATCCCCGCGATCCGGCCGTCCGGGATGTACCCCACATGGGCGACGCCGTGAAACGGCATCAAATGGTGCTCGCACAGACTCGCGAACGGGATGTCTTTGACGATCACCATCTCCTTGTGTTCGTCTTCCTCGAACCCCACCGTGAGCAACTGCATGGGATCGGCATGCAATCCGGCAAACAGCTCCTCGTACGCATCCGCGATGCGGCGCGGCGTTTCCGCCAGCCCCTCGCGATGCGGATCTTCCCCGATCGCACGCAGGATCGAGGTCACGGCCGTCGCGATCGCCCGCTTGTCGACGCCGCCGCCCGGCGCCGCCGCGTTGTTGCGCCTCCCGTCGCGCCGGCTCCGCGACGCTGCGCGAGCCCGGGTCATACGACTCACCTCCGCGATGCTCCGTTGTTGCGTGCCGGCCCGGCCGCGCCGCCGCCGGTAGACCGCACGATCATCCGCGTCATGGATACGATGCGCCGCATGACGCCCACGTCGTGGGTTCGCACGAGTTGGGCCCCCTGCGCCACACCGTAGGCGACGGCGGCCGCGGTGCCCTCGAGCAGCTCCTCAAACGGCAGCCGGAGGACGTCGCGAATGTAGTTCTTGCGGGACGTCGCCAGGTAGATGGGGTACCCGAGGCTCCGGAACTCGCCGAGGCGCCGCAGGATCTCGAGGTCGTGGTGCGCCGCCTTGCCGAAGCTGAACCCCGGGTCGATCACGAGGTGCGATGCCGGCACGCCGGCACGCCGGGCACCGTCGGTGCGCGCCCTGAGAAACTCGTACACCTCGTCGACCACCGCGCCGTACCGCAGATCCAGCTGGCGAACCTTCGGCCGCCCCCGGATGTGCATGACGACGAGGGCGGCCCGGGTCTCGGCCGCGACCTCCGCCATCGCGGGGTCGTGGAGGCCGCTGATATCGTTGATGAGCACGGCCCCCGCCTCAACCGCGCGCCGGGCAACCCCGGGCTTGTACGTGTCCACCGCCGTCGGCACGGGCAGACGGCCGGCGAGCATCTCCAGCACCGGCACCACCCTGCGGATCTCCTCATCCTCGCTGATGGGCACGCCCGGCCGCGCCGACTCACCCCCGACCTCGATCAGGTCGACGCCTTCCGAGACCATCTCATCGGCGCGCCGCCGAGCGGCGTCCAGCGCAAAGTAGCGACCGTGATCGTAGAAGGAATCCGGCGTGGCATTCAGGATGCCGACGACCAATGGCCCCGTCCGCAAGTCCAGAACGCGCCCGGCCGCGACGAGCGTTTCGGGAAGCGCCGCAAACGACAGGAGCGCCCGCGCCGCGGCGACGGCCGGCTCGCTACCGTCGCGCTCGGCGAACGCGCGCACCCGATCGGCCGGACCCGACACGATCACCGCGTCCTCATGCTCCCCGGAGGCAACCCAGAGCCCCGCCTCGTGCGCCGCCGCGGCGAAGCGCGCCGCGCCCCCGGCCGCCCCGGTCACCTGGATGCTGTAGATGCCGTCGCCGGACACCCCGGGGTGCGGCCAGGCAACGACACGCGCCACCGGTCCCGGCGCCCCGGCGACGCACCCTGCCGCCCCACCGCCGCCGGCGGCGCATGCCTTCCCGTCGCTCATCTCGACCAACCCCGTTGGAAACTCGACCCGCCGAGGAAACCACGGTCCCCGCGCCCCATCTTAGCACGACGGCGGGGGCGCGGCCGGATCCGCGGGGAAACGGCCGCCGGACGGCGAAAGACCCTCGGCACGCAGCCACCCGGGCATGCGGAGGTATCCATGGTACGGTTGGGGATCTCCGTCCGCGGCGGCGATCGGCGTGCCGAGGAACTGGCTCTCGCCCGCCGCCTCGGCTACGACGCCGCGGAGATCAGCATGGACGGCACCGGTCTGATCTTCGGCGGACGGCTGCACGCGGATATGCTCCGGGACGCGCTGTCCGCGTTTGGCCGTCACGACTTCTGGTATTCGGTGCACAGCCCGAGCAGCCTGGACCTCCGCGATCGCGCGAACCGCGAGGTCCAGCTCGCGCTCGCCCGTTCGACGCTCACCTTCACGCGGGACCTCGGCGGCCGGGTGCTCGTGATTCACTTCGAGCGGCAAAGCTCCGACCCGCGGGACGAGGCCGCGTTCACCGAGGCGATGCTGCGCTTATCGGACGAGGCCGGCGACCTGCTCCTGGGCGTCGAGAACATCGAGGTGGAACGCATCGAACCCGTGATCGAGTGCGTTGCCCGGATCAATCGACCGAATGTCGCGATGACACTCGACGTGGGCCACGCGTACTTGGCGGCTGCGCACTTTGGATTCGACTTCCTGGAGGCGATCGGGCGTGCGCGGCCGCTCGTCCGGCACATTCACGTCAATGATAACTTCGGCCGGTACGACCCATTGCGCCTGGAGAATTTCACGCTCTACCGGACGCAAACCCCGGCCGACACCTTTCCGCTCGGCAAAGGCGACCTGCACCTTCCGGTCGGATGGGCGGCCATCCCGTTCGACCGCGTGTGCGCGGCGCTCGGTGGATACGAGGGAACCCTCGTCCATGAGTACCGGGCCCACCTGTTTCTACCCTACGCGGAGGCGGCCTACGCCGCAGCGCGCCGGCTCGCGGAAACGATTGAACAGCCCGCCGCCCCACACACGCGGCCGTGACCCCGCCGGCCCCGCCGGTGGACCCGGCCGGCGCCCGGGGATCCGTCACGAAGCGGTAACGCGCCGGTATGGCATATGCCAGGCGCGCATTCGATGATGGCACGGCGAAAAATTTGCGAAACGCATCCGGGGCCGAAGGGAGGGCGCACAGCGTCCCGAATCCTCACACGCGACGGCCGAGGGACGAGTAATGGCGGGCGCGCCCACCGCCTGCGACCTGTGTTGTGGAAACTCCCGAGGGGGGTGACGACATGATGACGAGCCGCAAGCCGGGGATCCGCGCGGTATGCGCCGCACTGGGCCTCGCGCTGATCGCGTTCGTGATCGGCGCGGCGGGACCGGGCGCCGCCCAGAGCCCAATCACGTTGAACGTGTACATCAACGGCGACACCAACATCTTCGACCTCTGGAACAAGACGCTGCTCCCGGCGTTCACCAAGCGGTACCCGCAGTATCGGGCAAACTTCGTTCCGTTGCTCCACGGCGACGGGTCGCAAGGGGTGCTCGACAAGATCCTGGCCGCAAAGCAGGCTCACAAGCCGACCGATGTGGACCTGTGGGAAACCGACCCGACATACGTCACGCAGGGCGCGCCCAACGGCCTCTGGGTCAAGCTGACGACCCAATTGATCCCGAACCTGAGCCGCGTCCCGACCGACAAACTCCGGGCCACGGATTACTACAGCATGCCCTATCGCGGCTCCTCGGTGGTGATCGCCTACAACACGGCGTTCGTGAAGACGCCGCCGAAGACGTTGGACGATCTCCTGGCCTGGATCAAGGCGAACCCCGGCAAGTTCACGTACTGCGATCCGAACACCGGCGGCTCCGGCCAGGCGTTCATGGTCGCCGTCGTGTACAAGTTCGCGCCGATGGCCCAGTACACCGGCGGCGCGCCGTACGACCCGGCGAAGGAGGCGGCATGGGATCCCGCCTGGCAGATGCTCAAGAGCCTCGAGCCGGCCATGTACAACAACGGATTTCATCCCAACGGCAACGTCGCGGTGCTGCAGTTGCTCGCGCAGCAGAACGTATACATTGCGCCGGTATGGTCGGACATGGGCACGGACTATCTGAAGCGCGGCCTGCTGCCGAAGACGGTCAAGCTGGAGCAGATCACCCCGCCCCTGTTTGGCGGCGACTCCACCGTGACGGCGCCGGCCGGTTCCACACACCTGGAGGGCACGTTTACCCTCCTCAACTGGCTGCTCACGTCCGAAGCGCAGCAGATGGTCATCACCGCCGTCTCCGGCTATCCGGGCGTCGACTGGAAGTACATGCCGGCCGGCGTGCGCCAGCAGTTCGCGGACGTGGCGAAGCCGTACGCGCCGCTGCCCGACTCGAAGTACTTCGCCGACATGAAGCGTCTGTGGCATGAGCGCGTCGCGGGAGGCGGATAGCGCGGGACACCGACTCGCCTCCGGGGGTCCGGCGCCCCGCGTGCACGGCGACCGCCGAGGATGGACGCGGGGAGTACTGGGGCTCGCCCTGGTGCTCCCTCCACTCCTCGTGCTCGCGTTTCTGGTCATCCTGCCCGCCATTTCGGCGGTCGTCACGACGTTGACGCCGGCGGCCGACGCCGTCCCGGCGGCGCCGCTTGCGAACTACGCGGAGGTCCTCGGCACCCGGATTCTCCGCACCGGCATCGTCTTCACCGTCATCGTGACGCTCGTCGCCGTGGCGGCGGTGTTCTGCCTGAGCTACCCGCTCGCGCTCTACCTCCGGTTCGTCCGGACGCGGATGGCGGCCCTGCTCGGCGTCCTGTTCATGGTGCCCCTGTTCGTCCCGGTGGTGATCGCGTCGTTTGCCATGATCACGTTTCTCGTGGGCCACGGGCTCGTCTCCACGGTGCTCTACCACCTGGGGATCGAGCGGTTCCCGCGGCTCGTGTACAATGCCACGGGGATCGTGCTGACGGAGGTGTGGGTGAGCATTCCGTTTGCGGTGCTGATCCTCGGCGCGGGGTTGCAGGCCATCGACGACGCCCTCATCGACAGCGCCCGGGACGTCGGCGCCGGCCCGCTGCGCACGTTCCTGGCCATCATCCTGCCGCTCAATGCCGCGCCGACGATGATTACCCTGACCCTGCTGTTCATCGCCATCTTCGGCTCGTTCACCATCCCGTATCTCGTCGGGGGCAACGCGCCGCAGATGCTCGGGGTGACGATGACGAGCTACCTGACCCAATACCTGCGGCGCACGGAGTCGGCCACGCTGGCGGTCATCGCGTTCATGATCGCCTCGGTCGTCGGGGTCGTCTACGTGGCGAGCGTGAGCCGGCGGGAGCGGGCGGCGCCGTAGTGCACGCCGCGTGGTTCGTGGCGGTGGCAGGCCTCCGGCGGGCGCTGGGGATCGGCGCGCTGCTGGCGCTCGCGGCCTTCATCCTCGGGCCGCTCGCGACGCTGCTGGTGTGGGCGTTTGCGGGCACCTGGCTCTTCCCCAACCTGGTGCCGGAATTTTCGCTCAAGTGGTGGGTGTACGTGCTCAGCAACGCGGACGTCGGCAAGGCGATCCGGATGAGCGTGCTCAGCGCGCCGACGGCGACGTTGCTCTCGGCGCTGATCTGCATCCCGGCGGCCTATGCGTTCGCGCGGCTGGAGTTCCCGGGCCGGCGGCTCCTGCTCCTCTCGTTCCTCAGCGCCAACGCGTTTCCGAAGATCGGGCTGTACGTCAGCATCGCCACCCTGTTCTACCGGTTGAACCTCATGGACACGTTCGCCGGCGTGGTGCTGATCCAGCTCGTGAATACCCTGTTGTTCATGATTTGGATCCCGACCGGGACGTTCCGCGGCATCAACATCAACCTCGAGGAGGCGGCGCGCGACGTCGGCGCCGGGCCGCTCAGGACGTTTTTCCAGATCACGCTCCCCATTGCCCTGCCCGGCCTCATCGTGGCCGCCCTGTTCGCGTTCATCGCCGCGTTCGACGAGGCGCAAGGATCCTTGATCGTCGGCACACCCAACCACATTACGATGCCGGTGCTCATGTACGCCCTGGTCCTCAGCTACCCGCAGCCCGTCGGGGCCGTGTTTTCGGTGCTCCTGTCCCTGCCGTCGGTGATCCTGCTGCTCGCGACGCAACGCTACCTCCGGGCGGGGTACCTCGCGGCCGGGTACAGCCTGTAGACTTCGGGGAGGTCACATGGCGCGGCTGGTGCTCGACCGGCTGACGAAACGCTTCGGCGCGCACGCGGCGGTCCACGACGTCGCCCTGGACGTCCGGGACGGGGAACTGATGTGCCTGCTCGGTCCGTCGGGGTGCGGCAAGACGACCACGCTCCGGATGATCGGCGGGTTCGTCACGCCCGACGCCGGCGACATTCAGATCGACGGCGTGAGCGTCGTGGCCATGCCGCCGGAGCGGCGGCCGACCGCGATGGTATTCCAGCGCTACAACTTGTGGCCGCACATGACGGTCGCGCAGAACGTCGGCTTCGGCCTGCGCCTCCGCCGGCTCGCCCACGCGGAGGTCGACCGGCGGATCACGCAGGCCTTGGAGCTGGTCGGGCTCCCGCAGTCGGGCCGCAAGTTCCCGCACCAACTCTCCGGCGGCGAGCAACAGCGGGTGGCGGTCGCGCGCGCGCTGGTGCTGCAGCCGAAGATCCTGCTCCTCGACGAGCCGTTCAGCAACCTTGACGCACGGCTGCGCGTGCGCATGCGCGAGGAAGTGAAACAGCTCCAGCGGACGGTCGGGATCACCACGGTGTTCGTCACGCACGATCAGGAGGAGGCGCTGACGATCGCGGACCGGATCGCGGTCATGCACCAGGGCGTGCTCCAGCAGGTGGACACGCCGGCCACGCTGTACGCCTACCCGCGCACCCTGTTTGTGGCCGACTTTATCGGCACGATGAACCTGATCGGGGCGCGCGCGCACGCCGCGCCCGCCGGGACCGTGCTCTCGGCCGGCCCCTGGCAGCTCGTGGCGGCCGGCGCCCGGTGGCCGGAGGGCAGCGATGTGACCGTGGCGGTGCGCCCTGAAGACGTCGTCATGGCCCCGGGCGGTGTCGAGGTCGAGGTGCGGCGCGTCGTCAATCTCGGCCACTATCTGCAGGCGGTGCTCTGGTGCCCGGAGATCGGGGAAGTTCGGATGTTTGCCGACAAGGGAGCGGCGCTCGGCGAAGGCCAACGGATCGCCGTGCAGCCTGCGCGGGCGCTCGCGTTCCACGGGTCCGAGCTTGTCGAGATCGGCGGGCCGATGCGGCCCGCGGCGGCGTCCCCGGCGGAACGGCGGTGACCGCTCCGGGCGCCGCGCCCGGGTGCGCGCGGTCTCGCGGCCTGACATCACGGTACCACGCCGGCGGCGCGGCCGCCCCACGCCAGATTGCCGTGTGACGCCTGACGGCACCCCGGTCCGGCTGGAGCCGGGGATGGTCTGGGAACACCGGCACGTCCAGGCCGGTCCCGGAGAGACGTGGCTTGCCGCTCGGCTGGCGGCGCCGGGCACCTCGTGGGCCTACGCGGAAGCGGCCGTGGTGGCGCTGGATCTGGACGGCGAGGCGCGCCAGCATCTGATCCTCGCGGGCGGCGGCGAGCCGGTCGAGTATTGCCGCGTCCTGGGGCGGCTGCCGGGCGGCGCCCACACCGTCCGGCTCTGGATCGATCGGAGCCTGTCGGCGCCGTCTGCCACGTTCGTCGAGCTCCACGCGATCCGGACCGGCACCGTGCCCGGCAACCACGAGGCCGCAGCCGCCTGGCGCCACGCCCCCATCCTTCATTACCGGCCCGGCAAGGAGCGGCCGGAGAGCGTCACCACGGACACGCCGCTCTTGCTGTTCTACCGGCCCGTGTCCGTCGGTGACGGTCCGGGGCGCGGGCGGAGGGCGAGCGCACCGGCGGCCGCGGCCCATGCGCGGCGCGGCATCGAGTACCATGCCGTGTTCAGCCACGAGGATGCCGGGACCGATCTCACGGGCCTGCTCGCGAAGTGGGGCCACACCACGGACATCGAGTGGGTGTACCGTGTCCTCTGGGACGAGTCCGGCGTCACGGTCCGGGAGGAATTCCAGGGGCCCGGCCACCACACGATGCCGTTTCGCGGCGCCCGGGCGTTGGGCGGGCATCCGGTCCTCCAAGTCTCAGGCCGGCACGGCATGGTCACAGACCGCGTCCGCTGCCCGTTCCGCGCGGCGCTGGCCCCGGCGTGGCGACAGCCGGAGGACGAACCCCGGGAAGCGGTCATGCACGCGTTCCCGTGGACCTGGCGGGTCAGCGCACAGGAAGTCGTGCGGCAGGCGGCGCTGGAGCCGATGCCCAACCCGGCAACACCGGCGCCCGCCGACCCCCGCGCGTACGTGTTCCTCCACTGGAAACGCGAGCCGTCAGGGCGGGTCCCGCTCGAGGCCGCGGTCAAGATCGGTGGCGCCTGGTACACCTCGGCGTGGGGGCGTGCGGACCTCGCGTTTGCCGGTGACGACGCCGAGGCGACCGCCATCAAGATCCCGGCAGCCTCGCGGGCCTCCCCGACCGCGGTCGCCGTCCGGGCCCTCGCCGCGCCCGCCGGGCCGTCCGGGGTCCGGCTCGTGCGCGCGTTTGTCTTGGACGAGACCTACCGGCCGGGTCCCGCGCTGGCGGCCGGCGGCGCCGCGCAACTCCGGCTCGCCGGCGCATGGGTGCCGGTCTGGCCGCCCGGCGCCTCCGCCGTCCCCTGACGGCGTCGCACTACGCTCGGGGCCGGCCACCGCGGACGCCGTCGACATGCGGTCGGGGCCCGCCGCCGCGGCGGGCCGGCACCACGCGGACGCCACGCGCCCCTATGCGCCGGGGGAAGGTCCGGGGTCTCGAGCGTTGCCGGTCGGTACCGGATGGCCGGCGAGGAACGCGTGGATGCGCGCCGCGACCTTCGGCCCGATCCCTTCCACCGCCGCGATCTCGTCGACCGTCGCGGCGCGGACATTGCGCACCGATCCAAACCGGCGAATGAGCGCCCGCTTGCGTCGCTCGCCGATCCCGGGAATCTCGTCGAGCACCGAGAAGACGATGCGGCGCTGCCGCAGCATCTGATGGTACGCGTTGGCGAACCGGTGCGCCTCGTCGCGAAGCCGCTGCAGCAGCCGCAGCGCGTGCGAGTCGCGGGGCAGCGCCCGGGGCTCCGACAGGTCGGGCACGTACACGAGCTCCTGCTGTTTTGCGAGCGCGATCACGGGGATGGCGTGATTGTACTCGAACAGCACCTCGCGCGCGGCCCCGAGCTGTCCCCGCCCGCCGTCGACCACGATCAAATCGGGCAGCGCCGCCCACTTGACCGGCACGGGCTCGTCGCGATCGAGCCGCTCCTGCTCCTCGCGCGCCCGTGCGAACCGGCGCTGGAGCACCTCCCGCATCATCGCCACGTCGTCCGGGCCGCCGGTGTACTTCATCCGAAACCGGCGGTAGTCGCGCTTCTTCGGCCGCCCGCCCTCGGCGACGACCAACGACGCCACCGATTCGCCGCCCTGGAAGTTGCTGATATCGTAGCACTCGATCCGCACCGGCGGCGTGTCGAGCGCCAGGAGGTCCGCGAGCTCGCGCGCGGCGGGTCCGACCGGGTCGCCACGGCGCACGCGCTCCTGCGAGAGATGCAGCGCCGCGTTCTCCCGCGCCATCGCCACGAGACGCGCGCGATCGCCGCGCTGCGGCTGCGCCACGGTGACGCGCCCGCCGCGCCGCTCGCCGAGCCAGCGCTCGATCACCTCGCGATCCGGGATGGGTTCCGGCACGAGGATCTCGGGCGGCGGCGCGGACGACGCCTCGTAGAACTGGCCGATGAACGCGGACAACGTCTCCGCGGGCGGGACGCCGCGGGTCCCCTGCAGCATGACGTGCTCCTGACCGACGAGCCGGCCGCCCCGGACGAAGAAGATCTGCACGCAACCCTCGTCGCCGTCCTGCGCGAGCGCGAGGATGTCCCGGTCCTGCTCGCCCGTGGAGACGATGCGCTGCTTCTCCCCGAGCGCCTCGACGCCCCGAAGCTGGTCCCGCAGTTGGGCCGCGCGTTCGAAGTCGAGCGCCTGCGCGGCGGCCTCCATCTGCGCGCGCAGCCGCTCGATCAGCTCGTCCTGCTTCCCCTCGAGAAACGCCCCCGCCTGACGGACTTGCTCGGCGTACTGCTCCGCCGACGCCCCCCACGCGACGCACGGGGCGGTGCACTGGCCGATGTAGTAGTCGAGGCACGGGCGCGGCAGCGTCTTGTCGATCTCGAGATTGCAGGTGCGCAGCTTGAACAACCGGCGGATCAGCCGGATCGTCCGCCCCACCAGCTTCGGCTCGTGGTACGGATAGGGGCCAAAGTACTTCGCGCCGTCGCGGCCCACCTTGCGGGTCATCACGATCTTCGGGAACGGCTCGTTCGTGAGCTTGAGATACGGGTACGCCTTGTCGTCGGCCATCCGCACGTTGTACCACGGATGATGCCGCTTGATCAGCGTGGCCTCGAGGATCAGCGCCTCGACCTCGGTGGCGCAGACGACCGTCTCGACGTCGCGGATCTTGGAGATGAGGTGCAAGATGCGCGGGCTGTCGGTGTGCCCCGGTTGAAAGTACTGGCGCACGCGGGCGCGGAGGGACGTCGCCTTGCCGACGTAGATGACCCGCCCCATCCCGTCCTTCATGAGGTACACGCCGGGCTGCTCCGGGAGGGCGGCGAGCTTCTCGCCGAGGCCGGCGCTCGGGGCCAACACGGCCTCGCCGCCGGCCGCGGGGTCCTTGGGTGTCGTCGTGGACTGCCGGGCCGTCACCGTTTCATTATAGCCGAGGCCGCACACCGGCCCCAAGCGATCGACGTCGGACGTCGGCCCCCGTCGCATTCCCGGGATCTCGCCCGAGGGAAGCCGCGCGCAGTAGCCCTAGCGCGGCGCCGCGGGCATGGGCGTCGCGGGCCGGCGTTGCGGCCGATGACGGCCTACACCCCCGGGCGCCGGCGGGGATCGAGGTAATCCAAGAGAGCGTCGCCCATGGTGTTGATGCTGAGGATCGTCGCGCTCAGCACGAGCGACGGCCACAGGACATAGTACGGCGTCTGGAACATGTAGTTGCGGGCCGTCGCGATCTCCAAGCCCCACGACGGCGCCGGCGGCAGCACCCCGAGCCCGAGGAAGCTCAGCCCCGACTCGAGGAGCATGGCCGATGCCGCGGACAGGGACGCTTGGACGATGAGCGGGCCGGCGATGTTCGGAAAAATCGCCCGCGCCAGGACGCGGACCGTCGGCGCGCCCACCGCCCGCGCGGCCTCCACGTACTCGCTCCGGCGCACGGCGAGCGTCTGGGCAAACGCGAGCCGGCTGAACTGGGGGATGTAGAGAAACCCGATGATCAGGATCAGGTGGCCCACGCCCGCGCCGAGGAACCCCGCGATCATCATCGCCAGCAGGATCGGGGGGAAGCACAGGATCACATCGGCGGACCGCATCGCGAGCGCCTCCCACACCGGCACGCCGTAACCGCCGAGCACCCCGATGACCGACCCCACGGCGCCCGCGACCGCCACCGACCCCGCGGCCACCTCGAGCGAGGGGCGCGCCCCGTACGCGATCCGCGCGAGCAGATCCCGCCCGAACTCATCGGTCCCGAGCAGATACCCGCGCCCCGGGGGGGCGAACGGCACGTCCGGATGCATGAGCAGGGGATCGCGCGCGGTGAACAGCCGGGGCATCACCGCTGCGAGGAGCACGAGGAACACAAACGCGGCGCTCACCAGCACCCGGACCTGCCGGGCCGGACGCCGGCGCCTCACGTCTCTCCCTCGTAGCGGATGCGCGGATCCAGGACCGCATACAGCAGGTCGACGGCCAGATTGATGAGGATGAACATCGCCGACGTCACGAGGACCACGCCCTGGACCGTGGGGTAATCCCGGCGCTGGATCGCCGTGAACAGGAGCGTGCTGATGCCCGGCCAGTTGAAAATGTACTCGACGAGCACGGTGCCCCCGATGAGGATGCCGAACTGCACGCCGACCACCGTCACGATCGGGATGAGCGCCGTGCGCAGGACGTGCCGCGCCAGCACCTGGGGCTCGCCGAGCCCCTTGGAGCGGGCCGTCCGGACGTAGTCCTGGTGCAGCACCTCCAGCACGCTGCCCCGCGTGATCCGCCCGACGATCCCGAGGAGACCGAACGCGAGCGCCACCGCGGGGAGGACAAGCTGCCGCGCAAACGCCCCGGGGTCGCTCGTGATCGGGACGAACCCGCCGATCGGGACCCACCGCAGGATCACCCCGAACACGAGCACCATGAGCGTGCCGGTGACAAACACCGGGATCGACAGGCCCCCCGCCAGCAGGCCCGAGAGGGCGGCGTCGGTCCAGGTTCCCCGGCAGCGGGCGGCCGCCAGGCCCAGCACGACACCGCCCGCCACGGCGAGGGCCACCGCGACGACAATGAGCTCCAGGCTGGTCGGCAGGCGCTGCGCGATGTCGGCCGTGACGGAGGTGGAGTCGTACAACGAGGTCCCGAGATCGAGCCGGACGAGTCGCGCCAGCCACCGGCCGTACTGCTGCGCGGGCGGCTGATCCAACCCCAACGCCCGGCGGACCGCGGTGATCTGGTCCGGGCTCGGCGCCTGCGCGCCGGACTCCGATCCCAGGATGACCAGCACGGGGTCGCCCGGAAGCAGCCGCAGAAATGCGAACACCAGCGTCGCGACCACCCACACGAGGACCAGCGCGGCGGCGGCCCGCCGAACCGCGTATCTCAGCACGGTCGGTCGCCCACGGCGCCCGGCCCGTGCGCGGCGCGGGCTATCGGGCCACGGTCATCGTTTCGAACTCGTACGGCGAGTAGAACGCCTGGAACCCCGGCAGCAGGTGGAAGCCCTCGACGCCCTTGCGGTACGCGTACCCCTGCTCCCGCCACGTCAGGAAGATGTACGGCGCCTCGGCCAGTTCACGCTGCTCGATCTGCACGTACAACGCCTTGCGCTTGGCCGGGTCGAGCGTCGCCCGGGCTTGATCCAGCATCGAATCCATCGCCTGGTCCACGTACCCGGCCGAGTCGGCGTAGTACGTGGGGCCCGAGTGCAGGAAGAAGGAGAGAAAGTCGGGGTCATTGTAGTCGCCCACCGTCCCCATGACGGAGAACTGGTACCGCCCGTCATTGCCCGCCGCGACGCGCGTCGGCCAGTCGGGGAGCGCGAGCGTGATGTGCTCGCCGATGGCGTTGAGGTTTTGCTGCACGACCTGCGCGGTGTCCTTGTGCATCCCGTACTGCGCCGTGCTGAGCAGCGTCGCGGTGAAGCCGTTCCCGAAGCCCGCCTCTGCCAGCAACTGCTTGGCCTTGCCCGGGTCGTACGTGTAGTAGCGGGTGGCGGCCGCATCATAGGCCAGGCTGCCCGGGGGGATCGGCAGCCCGTAGATGGGGCCGCCCCGCCCGAAGAACGCGGTCTTGATGATGGCGTCCCGGTCGATCGCGTAGCCGAGCGCGCGCCGGACGCGCGCGTCGGTGAACGGCGGCTGGGTCACGTTGAACGTGAGGTACATGAACGGACCGTTCGTGCCCTGGTAGCCGAACTGCGGGTTGGTCTTGATCGCCGTGATGTCCTGCCATGGCACGTACTCGATCATGTCCACGGCCCCGGACTGCAGGGCCGCCACGCGGGAGTTGTCGTCGGGGTAGAACACGAAGCGGATCTCCGCCATCTTGGCCGGGGCGCCGTAGTAGTTCGGGTTGCGCGTCACGCTCACCTGCACGCCGCGCTGGTACGCGGAGAGCACGTAGGGGCCTTCCCCCATCGTGGCCGTCTTGAGGTCCCCGTTGTGCGCCGTCGTGAACGCCTTGGAGACCACGGCGGCCTGCGGAAGGGCCAGCAGCGTGATGAACACCGCGTCGGGCGAGTGGAGCACCACCTTGACGGTCTGCGGATCCACGGCATCCACGCTCTCGATGTCGCCGAACCGCTTCTTCAAATAGGCGCCGGTCTTGGGGTCGGCGATGCGCTGCAGGCTGAAGACGACGTCGGCGGACGTGAGCGGCGACCCGTCGCTGAACCTCAGATTCGGGCGGAGATGAAACACGTACGTCGTCGGGTTCGGCTGATCGTACGACGCGACGAGGTCCTTCACGACCCGGCCGCGCTCGTCGAGCTTAAACAACCCGCGGTAGATCTGCATCTTGACGGTCTGGGCCGCGGCGCCGTTGGACACGTGCGGGTCGAGGTTCGGCGGCTCCGAGGACAGGCCGAAGATGAACGGCGGCGCCGGCGCACCCGGCGCGGGCGGCGCGCCTCCGACCGTCCACACCGCGGCGACGACCGCCGCCGCGGCGCCCGCAAGCCGCACCCGCCAAGCGATATGTCTCATGCCTCGCCCCCTCGCTCGGATCCCGTGGTGTCAGGCTGATTCGCGCCGCAAACGATGCGCTTCCTCCATGGGCGCACGACGCCGGGTAGGGCCGGCGCAGGCGGCGCGAGCGCGTCGCCCGCCGAGCGGCGGGCGCGGTCAGTCGAACGCGCGGATGGTCTGGACGGCGTCCCGCGCCGCGGTCCACAACAGGCGGATCTCGGCGGAGTACATCAGGCACCGCATGCCGAGTTCCCGTCCACGCCGCACCACCGTGAGATCGGCGGGGTGGAGGCCGGCGGCGAGGTCGTGGCGGCGCGCCACGTCCACGACGCGGCGGTACGCCTCCTCCATCGCCGGGTGCAGCAGTTGCCCGGGTACGCCGAGCGCGATGCTCAGGTCGGTGGGCCCCACGAGCAGGACGTCGATCCCGGGCACGGCGGCGATCTCCTCGAGGTTGTCGAGGCACCGCCGGCTCTCGACCTGCGCCATCACCATCGTCTCGGCGTTGGACCAGGCGATGGCCGCCGGCACCGATGCACCGGAGTAGTCGGTCACCGCGCTGCGAAGCCCGAATCCGCGCTCGCCGGCCGGCGGATACTTCGCGAACCGCACGATGGCGCGGGCGTCCTCCGGAGTCTCGACGTGGGGCACCATGAGCCCGAGGGCGCCCGCGTCGAGGGTCCGCGCGATCGGCGCGTAGCCGATTTCCGCGACCCGCACGAGCGGCGCGATGCCGGCGCTCCGTGCCGCACGGCACAGGCGCTGCACCGTTTCCATGCCGGCCGACCCGTGCTCCGTGTCCACCACGAAGAAATCAAATCCGGCCGCGGCCAGGACGTAGGCCACTTCCTCGGACCGCATCTCCGAGACCATGGTGCCGATCGACACGCCGCCCTCGCGCAGCTTGGCTTTGGCGCCGTTCCTGGTCATCGCGCTCCTTTCCGCGCGGCCGCGAGCCGCGCGCCGGGCTGCGCGCGCACCTCCGGGTTCGCCAGATACGTCGGCCACTCACCGCGAAGGAACTGGACCACCTGGCGGTTGACCTTGGCGGCCAGATCCTGCAAGGCTTCCACGGTGGTCGACGCGTAGTGCGGCGTCAGCACAACGTTGTCCATCCGGTGCAAGGGGTTGTCCGCGGCGGGCGGCTCCGGCGTCTGCACGTCGAGCCCCGCGCCGCTCAGGCGTCCGGACCGCAGCGCCTCGATCAACGCCCCCTGATCCACGACCGCCCCGCGGGATACGTTGATCAGGATCGCACCCGGCCGGATCCGCGCGAACGCCGCCGCCCCGATCATGCCGCGCGTCTCCGCCGTGAGCGGCGGGTGGAGCGATACGATGTCGGCGCGCGAGAGGAGTTCGTCGAGCTCGACCTTGTCCACGCCCCGGGCGCGCATCGCCGCGGCGTCGACGTAGGGATCGGCGGCGATGACCCGGAGGCCGAAGGCCCCGGCGCGCTCCGCCACCCGTCGCGCGATGTTGCCAAACGCGACCAACCCCAGGGTCCGCCCGCGAAGCGAGTGCATCGGGAGCAACGCGCTCGGCGACCACTCCCCGCGCCGCACGTGACGATCCGCGAGCACGACCTTGCGGCTCACGGCGAGAATGAGCGCCCAGGTCGTGTCGGCCACCTCGTCGTAGCAGAAATCCGGCACGTTGGCGACACAGACCCCGCGCCGCGTCGCCGCGGGGATGTCGACGGTGTCCAGGCCGATCCCGGTGCGCACGATGCCCACGAGGTCCGGGGCGCCGGCGAGGAGCGCATCGGTGATCGCGGCCACGCTCACCACGAGCACGCAGGCGTCGCGCGCCGCCGCCGCCCGTTCCGCGTCGGTGCGGCATCCCACCGAGCGAAACACGCCGCCCGCGGCCGCGATGCCCTCCGTGTCGATGTGGAATCGCGGTCCGCTATCCCCTTCCGTCCACAGCACGAGGCGCGCGTCCGCCACTGCCTCCTCCTCGCCCGCAACGGGTGTGTCGCCTTCCGAGGGATTGCGATGCGCGCGCGGCCGTCTCCTGCGTTCACCCGAGCGGCGGGCGCGCGTGAGCCGTGCCCGCCGGCCGGTCCCGAGGCGCGCCCCGCGGCCGGATGCGCGGGATGCCCGCGGAGATCGCCGCACCCGGCACGGAGGTCGGGCGGCGCGGACGCCGTGAACGGTGGGATGGCGGCGGTGCTACACGCCGCGGCGCCTGCCGACGGGCAGCCGCGGTCGCGGCGGAGAGGCATCCTGCCGGCCCCGCGTAGCCGCCCCGTCCCCCTCGCCGTTCGTGCGCCGGACCGCGTCCCCGTTGCGGCGGGCACCCGCCGCCGGCGAGACGTCCGGCGCCAGCATCTTGCGGAGATATTGCCCGGTATAGGATCCCGCGACCTGCGCCACGGCCTCCGGCGTCCCCTCGGCGATCACCTCGCCGCCGAAGTCGCCGCCTTCCGGTCCCAGATCGATGATCCAGTCCGCGGTCTTGATGACGTCCAGATTGTGCTCGATCACCAGCACCGTGTTGCCGGCGTCGACGAGCCGGTGCAGCACGTCGAGGAGTCGCTGCACGTCGGCGAAATGCAGCCCAACCGTGGGCTCGTCGAGAATATACAGCGTCCGGCCGGTGTCTCGCCGGCTGAGCTCCGTGCTGAGCTTGACGCGCTGCGCCTCGCCGCCGGACAGCGTCGTCGCCGCCTGCCCCAACGTGATATAGCCGAGCCCGACGTCGGCGAGCGTGCGCAGCTTGCGCTTGATCCGCGGGATGGCGTCGAAGAACGTGAGCGCCTCGTCCACGGTCATGTCGAGCACGTCGGCGATGGAGCGGCCCTTGTACTTGATCTCCAGCGTCTCGCGATTGTAGCGCTTCCCCTTGCAGACGTCGCACGGCACGTACACGTCCGGCAGGAAGTGCATCTCGATCCGCACGATGCCGTCGCCCTCGCACGCGTCACACCGGCCGCCGCGCACGTTGAACGAGAAGCGCCCCGGCTTGAACCCCCGCGCCCGCGCATCCGGTGTCTGCGCGAAGAGCTCGCGGATCAGATCGAACGTCTTCGTGTACGTGGCGGGGTTGCTCCGCGGCGTCCGGCCGATCGGCGACTGGTCGATGTTGATCACCTTGTCCAGCTGCTGCAGCCCGTCGATCCGATCGTGTGCGCCCGGCCGGGCGCGCGCCCCGTGCAGGCTGTGCGACAGCGCCCGGTACAGGATGTCGTTGATCAGCGTCGACTTTCCGGACCCCGACACGCCCGTCACGCAGGCGAAGAGGCCCAACGGAATCGTGACGTCGATCCCCTTGAGGTTGTGCTCGCGCGCCCCGCGGATCACGAGCGACTCCCCCCGCCCCGGCCGGCGCCGCGGCGGGACCGGGATGCGGCGCGCGCCGGACAGGTACTGCCCGGTCACCGACGCGGGCGTGCGCAGGATTGTCTCGAGCGGTCCGCAAGCCACGACGTGGCCGCCCTGCGCGCCCGCGCCGGGCCCGATGTCCACGATCCAGTCGGCGGCGCGGATCGTGTCCTCGTCGTGCTCGACGACCAGGATCGTGTTGCCCAGGTCGCGCAGGCGCTCGAGCGTTTCGATGAGCCGGTGGTTGTCGCGCTGGTGCAGGCCCACGCTCGGCTCGTCGAGGACGTAGAGGACGCCCATCAACCCGGAGCCGATCTGCGTGGCGAGCCGGATCCGCTGCGCCTCGCCGCCCGACAGGGTGGTCGCGGTCCGATCGAGGGTCAGGTAATCGAGCCCCACGTCCATGAGGAACCGCAGCCGGGCGCGGATCTCCTTGAGGATCTGCTGCGCGATCATCTGCTCGCGGTCGCTGACCGCGAGGGACGTGAAGAACTGCATCGCGCCCCGCACCGTGAGAGCGCACACCTCGGCGATCGAACGCTCGCCGACCGTCACCGCCAGGCTTTCCTTGCGGAGGCGCGTGCCGCGGCAGTCCGGGCACGGCGCGCTGCTCATGAACTGACCGATCTCTTCCTTGACGTACTCCGAGTCGCTGTCCTGATACCGGCGCTCGAGCTGCGGGACGATGCCTTCGAACCGGCTCTCGTACTGCCGCAACGTGCCCCACCGGTTGTGGTACCGCAGGCGGATCGGTTCCTCCGTGCCGTGGAGCAACGCCCGGACGAACTCCCGCGGCAGCTTTCGCACCGGGGTGCGCATGTCGACCCCGAAGTGGTCGGCGAGCGAGTGCAGGACCTCCTGGTAGTACTCGCTCGTCGAGTCGGCCCAGGGCAGCACCGCGCCGTCCAGGAGCGACAGCGACGAATCGAGGACGAGCGCCGGATCGACCTCCTGCCGGAAGCCGAGCCCCGTACAGGTCGGACACGCCCCCTGGGGCGCGTTGAACGAGAACATGCGCGGCTCGATCTCAGGGAGGCTCAGGCCGTCGTCGGGGCACGCGAAGTTCCGGCTGAACACGAGCTCGTCCCCATCGACGACGGACACACCGACCAGGCCCTGCCCCAGCTTGAGCGCGGTCTCCACCGAATCGTTGAGGCGGCTCCGGATGTCTGGCCGGACGATCAACCGGTCGACGACCACGTCGATCTGGTGCTTGCGGTTCTTGTCCAGGGTGATCTCCTCGCCGAGCTCGTACAGGTGCCCGTCCACGCGGACGCGGGCGAACCCCTGGCGCCGGAGATCGACGAACAACTGCCGGTACTCGCCCTTGCGCCCGCGGACGATCGGCCCGAGCACCAGGATCCGGCGGCCCTCGGGGAGCTGCAGCACGCGGTCGACGATCTGCTCCGGGGTCTGCCGGCTGATCGGCTTGCCGCAGCGCGGGCAATGCGGGATCCCGATGCGGGCGAAGAGCAGCCGCAGATAGTCGTAGATCTCCGTGACCGTGCCCACCGTGGACCGGGGATTGCGCGGCGCGCCCTTTTGATCGATCGACACGGCGGGGCTCAACCCGTCGATGTGATCGACGTCCGGCTTCTCCATCAGGCCGAGGAACTGGCGCGCGTAGGCCGACAGCGACTCCACGTACTTGCGCTGGCCTTCCGCGTAGACCGTGTCGAACGCCAGGGACGACTTGCCCGACCCGGACAGCCCGGTCAACACGACCAGCCGGTCGCGCGGCAATTCCACGTCGATGTCCTTGAGGTTGTGCTCGCGTGCGCCGCGCACGAGAATCCGGTCAAGCGGCATGACTACCCCTCGGCGTGCCGCCCGGCGGCGGCTGCTGTGAAGAGATATGCGAACGCTTGTTCGACCCTACGAACTGGAATCCCTCTTTTGTGAAAACGGCGGCCGCACCTATCGCCTTCCAGCGGCGCGGAGGCCGGCTCCGCGGCCTCAGCGCGATCGAGCGCGTCCGCCCCCCCTCCGTGGTCGCGACCGCGCCCCGGCACCGGCCGGCGGGCGGCCCCGGCGGTTTTTCACGCCGCCGAAATACGGTTCTCCCAAGCCGCGGCGCAACTCGTGGAGCTGATCGCGCAGCGCCGCCGCTTTCTCGAACTGCAGCTCCGCCGCGGCCTTGCGCATCTCACGCTCCAGCACGTCGATCGTGCCCTCCAGCTCGCCCGGGCTCAGCATGAGCAGGCGGGCGATGTCCCATGGGACGCGCTTGCCCTGCTCGGCGAGGCCTACGAGCTCGTTGGCCGTGAGCACGGGCCCCTCGCGGCTCCCCCCCGCCTCATACACCGCGCCGTCCTCCGCCACGGCCTCCAGCTCGATCATGTCCCGAATCGGCTTCACGATCGAGGCCGGCGTGATCCCGTGCTCTTCATTGTACCGGAGCTGGATGCGCCGGCGTCGATTGGTCTCGTCGATGGCCCGCCGCATGGAGTCGGTGACCTCGTCCGCGTACAGGATCACGCGCCCACCGAGGTTGCGGGCCGCCCGGCCCATCGTCTGTATCAAGCTCGTCTCGGAGCGCAGGTACCCTTCCCGGTCGGCGTCGAGGATCGCCACGAGCGAGACTTCGGGGAGATCGAGTCCCTCGCGCAGGAGGTTGATGCCGACGAGCACGTCGTAGGTCCCCTGGCGCAGATCCTTGAGGATCTGGATCCGCTGCAACGTCTCGACCTCGGCGTGCAGGTAGTGGACCTTCATGCCGAGCTCCTGCAAATAATCGGAGAGGTCCTCGGCCATCCGCTTCGTCAGGGTCGTGACGAGCGTCCGCTCGCCCCGATCGACCTGGGTCTTGATCTCCGCGATGAGATCGTCCACCTGACCCTTCGCCGGACGGACGTCCACCTGCGGGTCCACGAGGCCGGTGGGCCGGACGATCTGCTCGACCACCCGGGCGCTGCACGAGAGCTCGTACGGGCCCGGGGTGGCGGACACGAACACGGCCTGGGGCACGAGCGCGTCAAACTCCTCGTACGTCAGCGGCCGGTTGTCGTAGGCGGAGGGGAGGCGGAACCCGAACTCCACGAGGTTCTTCTTGCGCGCGCGATCGCCCTCGTGCATACCGCGGATCTGCGGGACCGTCACGTGCGACTCGTCGATCATGACGAGATAGTCCCTGGGGAAGTAGTCGAGCAGGCAGCCGGGCCGCTCCCCTTCGGCGCGGCCCGAGAGGTGCCGTGAGTAGTTCTCGATGCCCGGACAGTACCCGACCTCGCGCAGCATCTCCAGGTCGTACTTCGTCCGAAACTCCAGCCGCTGGGCCTCCAGGAGCTTGCCCTGCGCCTGGAACCACGCGATCCGTTCGCGCAGCTCTTCTTCGATGCGGCCCAGCGCGCTGCCGAGCTTGGCGGCGGTGGTGACCCAGTGCTTCGCCGGCCAGATCGCCACCGCCGGCTTGTCGACGAGGACCTCGCCGGTCAGCGGGTCGATCTCGTGGATACGCTCGACCTCGTCTCCGAACAGCTCGATCCGGACCGCCCGGTCCTCGTACGCGGGAAAGACCTCGATCACGTCCCCGCGCACGCGGAAGCGGCCCCGCGCGAAATCGATGTCGTTGCGCTCGTACTGCACGTCCACGAGCCGCCGCAGGACGTCGTCGCGCGACCGCTGCTCGCCCACGCGCAGAAACAGCATGACGTCCTGGTAATCCTGCGGCGAGCCCAAGCCGTAGATGCAGGATACGGACGCCACGATGAGCACGTCGCGACGTTCCATGAGGGCCTTCGTGGACGCGTGGCGCAGCCGGTCGATCTCGTCGTTGATCGACGCGTCCTTGGCGATGTACAGGTCCGTCTGCGGCACGTACGCCTCGGGCTGGTAGTAGTCGTAGTACGAGACGAAATACCGCACAGCGTTGTCGGGGAAGTACTGCCGAAACTCCCCGTACAGCTGCGCGGCGAGCGTCTTGTTGTGCGCGATGACGAGCGTGGGGCGCTGGATCTGCTCGACCACCTTGGCCATCGTGAAGGTCTTGCCCGAGCCCGTGACGCCCAGCAAGGTCTGGTAACGGTTGCCGCTGCGGATGCTGTCCGTGAGCTGCGCGATCGCGGCCGGCTGGTCCCCCGCGGGCTGTTGATCGGTGATCATCTTGAATGGCGCCATCGTCGTGACCCCATCGCAACTCGAGGAATATATCAAGAAATTATACCATGCGGCGCCGCCGCGACCGCGACAAGAGCACCGCGCCGCCGGCGAACGGCGCGGGTCGCGTCACGATCGAGCACGGCGCGGTCCGCGACGCGGGACGAGCGCCGCGCCGGCGCGGTCGACACACCGCCGGCGGATCACGACCGACTCGGGCGTTCGCGCGCGCCGCCGGGTGCGCCGGCGAATCAGCCCCCCGATGGCGAACGACGCGCGCGCGCCTTCGCCCGGAGTTCCTCCCAGAGCCGAGCCACCTGCACCCGCGTGGCCTCAGGCGGCCCGCTGTTGTCGATCACCCAATCGGCCCGCGCCAGCTTGTCCCGCAGCGGCACCTGCGAGGCCAAGCGCCGCCGCGCCGCCTCCCGCGAGATGCCGTCGCGCGCGACGAGCCGCTCGAGCTGCGCATCCTCGGGGGCAAACACCACCACGATGCCGTCGAGCCCGAGATCGCGGGCGTCCGTGGTGTCGAGCAGCAGCGGGATATCGAAGACGATCACCTCGACGCCCGGGATCGCGGCGAGCCGGGCGCCGTCCTCGGCGATGCGGCGGCGAATGTGCGGGTGCGTCAGCGCGTTGAGCCGCTCCCGGGCGGATGCATCCTCGAAGACGCGCCGCCCGAGGGCCTTGCGGTCGATGGCGCCGCCCGGAGCCACGATCGCCGGACCGAACGCCGCGACGACGTCCGCGTAGGCGGCGCCGCCGGGCGCCGTCACCTCTCGCGCGATCCGGTCGGCGTCCACGATCGCGGCCCCCGCCGCCTGGAGCGCCGCGGCCACCGTGCTCTTGCCGCTGGCGATCCCGCCGGTGAGGGCGATGCGCAGCGGGCGCTCCGGTCCCGCGTTCACCCGAGCGGCGTCATATCGCGCCAGTTCGGGCCCGCCGCGAGGTCGACCACGAGCGGCGCGGCCAGGGCATACGCCGCTTCCATGATGTGCCGCACGCGCGGGCCCACGCGGCCGACGAGCGGGCGCGGCACCTCGAAGAGCAGCTCGTCGTGGATCTGCAGGATCATCGCCGTACCGGGCGCCTCCGGCAGCAGCTCGCGGTCCAGCCGCAGCATCGCGATCTTGATGATGTCGGCGGCCGTGCCCTGGATCGGCGCGTTGATCGCGATGCGCTCGGCGCCTTCCCGGATCACCCGGTTGCGGCTCAGGATGTCGGGGAGGTACCGGCGCCGTCCGAGCAGGGTCTTCACGTAGCCGTCACGGCGCGCGTGCTCGACCACGGTGCGCATGTAGTCGCCGACGCGCGGGTACCGGCTGAAGTACGTGTCCATGAACGCGCGGGCTTCCTCGCGCGTGATCGTGAGCTGCGCCGCGAGGCCGAAGTCGCTGATCCCGTACGCGATCCCGTAGTTGAACGCCTTGGCCCGGCGCCGCATTTCGGCGGTGACCGCCCCCGCGTCGACCGAGAAGACTTCGGCCGCGGTGACCGTATGGATATCGGCGCCGCGGCGAAACGCGTCGAGCAGGCCGGGGTCCTGCGTCACCTCCGCGAGCACCCGCAGCTCGATCTGCGAGTAGTCCGCGGAGAGCAACACGGTGTCCTCGCGCCCGGCGATGAAGGCCCGGCGTATCTGCCGGCCCACGTCGGTGCGAATGGGGATGTTCTGCAGGTTGGGATCGGTGGTGATGACGCGGCCGGTCGCCGCGACCGTCTGGTTGAACGTGGTGTGCAGGCGTCCGGTCCGAGGATCGACCATGACCGGCAGCACGTCGATATACGTGCCCAGCAGCTTGCTGAGCTCGCGGTGCTCCAGGATGCGCGCGACGACGGCGTGCTGCGGCGCCAGCTGCTCGAGCACCTCGGCGTCCGTAGAGTACCCCGTCTTGGTGCGCTTCAGCGCCGGCAGCTGGAGTTTTTCGAACAGGACGAACGCCAGCTGCTTCGGCGACCCGATGTTGAACTCGGTGCCGGCGAGCCGGTAGATCTCGTCCGTGAGCGCCGCGATCCGGTCCCGAAGCTCGTCCGAGAGCGCCCGCAGCGCCGGCACGTCGATCGCCACACCCGTGCGCTCCATGCGCGCCAGCACGCCCGCCAGCGGGAGCTCGACCTCGCGGTACAGGCGGTCCACCTCGCGCGCGCGAAGCTGCGCCTCCATGACGTCGCGCAGGCGCACGATGAGGTCCGCCTCCTCGGCCGCCACCTCACCGGGGGGTGGGCCGAGCGCGAGCCCGTCCGCGGTGTGCTCCCGCTGATGGAGGCGCCAGCGCAGGTGCTCCCACGCGGCGCTCTCCAACGTGTGCGCGCGCTTGCCCGAGTCGAGGAGATACGACGCGAGGCCGACGTCGAAGGCGAAGCCGCGAGGTGCAAGCCCGGCGCGCTCCAACAGGATCTGGTCGCGCTTCACGTCCTGGCTGAGCTTCGGCGTCCCCGCATCCTCGATCACACGGGCGAGCCCGGCGGGGATGCCGCCCGCGAGATCGACGTAGCACGCTTCGCCGGGCCGCGCCGCGAGGGCGAGGCCGGCGAGCCCGGGGGCCGCGGGCTCGTTCCCGACCATGGGCGCGATCGCGATCTGGGTCGCGCCCCGGAGGAACGCCGCGAGTTCGTCCGGGACGATCTTCCGGTACGTGCCGCGCGCCTCGGGATGCCGCTCCTCCTCGACGCCCAGCCGGTCCAGCAGCGACCGGAATTCCAGGCGCGTAAACAGCGCGCGCACGCGTGCCGCGTCGGCCGGGCGCCGGGTCAGGAGGTCCCAGGACACGGACAGCGGGACGCGGGTGTCGATAGTCGACAGCGCCTTGCTCTGGAGGATCTGCTCGCGGTGGTCCTCGAGCTTCTGCCGGAGACGCGCCTCGCGCCCGTCGCCCGCCGTTTGCAGCACGTCCTCGACGGTCGCTCCGCCCGCCAGGAGGCGCGCTGCGGTCTTGTCGCCGACGCCGGGCACGCCGGGGATGTTGTCGGTGGTATCTCCTTTGAGGCTCTTGAAATCCGGCACCTGCGCCGGCTCGACGCCGAGCTTGACGCGCACGCCGGCCTCATCGTACATGGTGGTCTCGCTGATCCCCCGGCTCGTGACCATGACGCGCGTGCGGGGGGAGACGAGTTGCAGCGCATCCAGGTCGCCGGTCACGATGACCACGTCCATGCCGCGCGCCTCCGCGAGGCGCGCCAGCGTGCCGATGACGTCGTCGGCCTCGAACCCGGCAATCTCGAAGATGGGGAGCTCGAACGCCTCCACGACCTCTTTGGCCAGCGGGATCTGCGGCCCCAGGTCATCCGGCATCTTCCGCCGCGTCGCCTTGTACTCGGCAAACGCCTCGTGGCGGAACGTCGGCCCCGGCTTGTCGAACGCGACGGCGACGCACTGCGGATCGATCTCGTCCAGGACCTTGAGCAGCATCGTGGTGAACCCGTAGACGGCGTTGGTCGGACGCCCGTCGCGGGTCGTGAAGTACGGGAGGGCATAGAACGCCCGGTAGACAAGCCCGTTTGCGTCGATCAGCAAGAGCGTGTCGCGTTTCGCCGAGGCCGTCATCTCCGCCATCTTCCCCGCCTATCCCCGCGCTCCTCCGGAATCGGAAGCCGCGGGCGACTGCCGAACGGGCGTGTCCTCCGGTATCAATCGTACCAGACGCGTGTGATGCTCGGCTCCGAGCTCGGGCCATCGCCGGCCCGCCGCGGATCTCTCCGCGCCGGCGCGCCGTTCCGCCTCTCCCCCGCTTGAGCGCGCCTGAGCGCGGTGGTACGATTAGTCGCGCCGATTCGCGCCGGAGTGTCGGAACAGGCAGACGATCGCGACTCAAAATCGCGTGGGCTCACGCCCGTGGGGGTTCGAGTCCCTCCTCCGGCACCATCGACGCGCAGGACTCCGGCCTAGCCCAGATACGCCCGCTGCACCGCGGCATCGCCGAGCAGCCGCATCGCGGCGCCCTGCGTCGCGATGCGACCCGACTCCAGGACATAGCCCCAGTGCGCGGTCTCGAGCGCCCGTTGCGCGTTCTGCTCGACGAGGAGCACCGGGACCCCGCCGGCCTGGACCCCAAGCACCACCTCGAAGACGCGATCGACGAATTGCGGGGCGAGGCCGAGCGACGGCTCGTCGAGCATCAAGAGGCGCGGGCGCGCCATGAGACCGCGGGCGATCGCCAGCATCTGCTGCTCGCCGCCCGAGAGCGTGCCCGCGGGCTGCGCCCGCCGTTCCCGGAGCACCGGAAACCGTTCGCCCAGCGCCGCGAGATCGTGCTCGATGTTGCGGTCGCGCCGGGCGTATGCGCCGGCGCGCAGGTTCTCCTCGACGGTCAGACGGGCGAGGATCTGACGTCCCTCCGGCACGTGGGCGACGCCGAGGCCAACGATGCGGTCCGGCGCCGCGCCGCCGATGGCGACCTGGCCCAGGCGGATCTGCCCGGTCCGCGGTCGCAGCAGCCCGGAGATCGTCCGGAGGAGCGTGGACTTCCCGGCCCCGTTGGCGCCGATCAACGTGGCGATCTGCCCGGCCCGGACCTCGAGGGAGACGCCGTGCAGGACGTCCCCCCGCCCGTACCCGGCGCGCAGGTCCTCCACCGCGAGGACGACGTCCCCGGCGCCTTGGGCGGCCGGCGCGCGCCGCTCGGCGCGCCGTCCCAGATAGGCGTCGATCACGGCGGGATCGCGCCGCACCTCCTCCCGGGAGCCCTCGGCGATCTTGCGGCCAAAGTTCAGCACCGCGACGCGATCGCACACGCCCATCACGAGCCGCATATCGTGCTCGATCAGCAGGACCGTGAGGCCGAGACTGTCGCGCAGGCGCCGGATGAGCGCCATCAGCGCCTCCGTCTCGGCCGCGTTCATCCCGGCGGCGGGCTCGTCGAGCAGGAGGAGCGCCGGCCGCGTCGCGAGGGCGCGCGCGATCTCGAGGCGCCGCTGGTCGCCGTACGCCAGCGCACCCGCCGGCGTCGTCTCCCGGCCGGCCAGCCCGACCAGCGCCAGCAGCGCGCGGGCGCGCTCGCGGCCCGCCGATTCTTCGGCACGATGCGTGCGCGTATGCGCGAGGGCATCCAGCAGCGTCGCGCGGGTGCGCACGTGCTCGCCGACGACGACGTTTTCAACCGCCGGCATCTCCCGGAACAGGCGGATGTTCTGAAACGTCCGCGCGATCCCGCGCGCCGTCACGCGCTCGGCCGGCCAGCCCGTGATCTCCTCGCCGCGAAACCGCACGCGCCCCGCGGTGGGCCGAAGGAACCCGGTGACGACGTTGAACAGCGTCGTCTTGCCCGCCCCGTTCGGCCCGATCAGCCCCAGGATCTCGCCGTCGCGGACGGCGAGGGACACGTCCTCCAGGGCGCGGAGACCGCCGAAATGGCGCGACAACCGCTCAACGGCGAGCACGCCGCCACCGCCAGAGCCGCGGGTCGGAGATGCCGTTCGGGCAGTAGATCGTGACGGCCATGAGGATCGCGCCGTCGAGCAGCAGCCGCTCCTCGCGGAGGCCGCGCAGCGCCTCCGGGAGGACCGTGAGCAGGACGCCGCCGGCCATCGGCCCCACAAATGTCGACGTGCCGCCGACGACCGCGAACGTCAGGATGTTCACCGCCTCGGTGAAGCTCGCCTGGGCCGGCGTGATGACGTACGCGAAGTGGGCCGCGAGCGCGCCGGCCACGCCCGCGAGCCCGCCGGCAATGGCGAACGCGAGCACCTTGTAGTGGGTCACCTTGATCCCCATCGCCCGCGCGGCCGCCTCGTCTTCGCGAATCGCCGCGAACGCCCGGCCGACCCGGGACCGTTCGAGGCGGTAGAAGAACAGCGCGGCGCCGGCGAGCGCGCCGTACACCTGCCAAAACCCCGCCAGCGGTGGAATGTTGATCAGTCCCAGCGCCCCGCCCGTGATCTTGAGGTTGAGCGCGGCGGCGCGCACGACCTCGCCGAACGCGAGCGTTGCCAGGGCGAGGTAGATGCCCCGGAGGCGGAGCGCCGGGATGCCGATCGCCACCGCCGCCGCGGTCGCGACCGCCGCCGCGGCCAGCACGGCCGGCCAGAGCGGCACGTGATGATCACGCGTCAAGATCGCCGCGGTGTAGCCGCCGATCGCCGCGAGCGCGGCGTTGCCGAGCGAGAGCTGGCCGGCCATCAGCGTGACGTAGACGGACAGCGCGAGGAGCGCGGCGACACCCGCCAGCAGGATCAGCGAGCTGTACCCCGCGTAGAGCGCGGCGAGCGCGCTCACGGGATCGTCGGGCGGTGCGCGCGCGGGCTACGCCTCACGGCTCCGCTGCTGCCCGAGGAGACCGGTCGGCCGGATCACCAGCACGAGGAACAACAGCCCAAACGCCACGGCATCGCGGTAGCTGCTGCTCAGGTATTGGACGATCATGACCTCCCCGACCCCGATCGCCAGGCCGCCGAGCATCGCGCCCGTGATATCGCCCATGCCCCCGAGAATGATCGCCGCGAGACCCTTGAGGCCGTAGGTGTCGCCCATGAACGGCGACACGCTGCCCTGAAAGAGCATCCCCACGAGCAGCCCCGCCACCCCGCCCAGGGCGGAGGTCAGGAAGAGCGTGAACGCCACGACGCGGTTGAACGGCACCCCGAGGAGGCTCGCCGTCTCCGGGTTCTCGGCGACGGCGCGGATCGCGATGCCCACGCGCGTGCGGGTCATCAGCAGCCGCAGCGCGACGACGAGGACCATGACGGTGCCCAGGATCACGATCTGCAGCAGGCTGATGGTGACGCCGCCCGCGCTGAAGAAGCGCAGCGGCACGATGCCGGGAGGGTAGCCGAGCGGTTCCGTGCCCCAGACCCGTTGGGCCGCGCTGACCAGGATGAGCGCGGCGCCGATCGAGGTGATGAGCGAGGCCAGCGGCCCGGCGCGCCGCGCGCGCAGCGGGCGAAACGCCGCGGCGTCGAGCGCGAGGCCGAGCAGCCCGGTGGCAAGGAGCGTCCCCGCGATCGCAAGCGGCAACCCGACGCCGAGGGTCGAGAGGAGCGTGTACGCCACGAGCGCACCGACGGCGAGGACCGCCGGGTGCGCGAGGTTGACGATCTCGAGGACGCCGAACACGAGGGTAAAGCCGACGGCGAACAGCGCGTACACCGAGCCGAGCGAGATCCCGTTGACGAGCTGCTGCAGAAAGACCGTCACTGCGTCGGGCGAGCGGGAGGGCGGGCCGGCCCCGGCGGCCCGGCCCGCCGCCCCTTGCTACGGGGCTTCGAGCTCAACGAACCGGCCGTTCCGGACCATCGCGACATAGGTGCGCTGCTGGTCCACGTCGCGGTCCCGCGTGATGCCGATCCTGCCGAGCGGCGTCTCGAAGTTCTTGATGGTGTAGAGCGCGGCGACGATCTTCTCGCGCTGCACCTGGATCGGCTCGGTCCCGGTCAGGCCGGCCCGGCGAATCGCCTCCGCCACGACTTGGGCGCCGGTGTACGCCTGCGCCGCGAACTGGTTGGGCTCCTGCTTGTACGCCTGCCGGTATGCATCGTAGAAGGCGAGATTCGCCGCGGACGGCACGCTCGGCACCCACGCCGTCCCGACGATGAGGCCCTCCGCGGCGGCCCCGGCGCGCTTGATGATGTTGGTATCGTTGAAACCGTTGCCGCCGACGAATGGGACGGTGATCCCGAGATTCCGGCCCTGGATCAAGAGGAGTGTGCCCTCCCGAGCCAGGGCGCTCACCACGATCGCCTGCGGGTTCGCCGCCTTCGCCCGCGTGAGCTGCGCGGAAAAGTCGCTGTCGCCCCGCGCGAACGTGATCGTGTCCGCGATCTGGACCTCGTTCTTTTTGAGCTCGTCGACGAACGTCTTGTAGCCGGAGATCGTGAAATCGTCCGCGTTGTCATACATGACGACGACACGGGTCAGATGCAGGACCTTCTTGGCAACCGCGACGGACTTGGGGATCTGCACGGCTTCGGGAGCGGACACCCGGAACACCGTCGGTCCGATCTGCGGGATTCCGCTCGCCGTGTTGCTCACGCCGACGACCGGGACGCCCGCCTTGACCGCGAGCGGATCGGACGCGAACGCCTGCGAGCTCAACACGGGGCCGAGGATCGCCGCCACCCGGTCGCGCTCGATGAACTTCTGAAAGACGTTGATCGCGCCGTCGCGGCCGCCGCCGGTATCCTCCAGGATCGGGTTGATGTGCACCGACCCCTTGTCGTTGATCCGCTTGAAGGCCAACTCCATCCCGTTGCGGATGGGTGTCCCGTACACAGCAATGTCGCCGGTCATGCCCACGGCCAGGCCGACCGTGACCGTCGCGCCAGCGGCGCCCCACGCCGCCGGTGCGACCAGCGCGATCAACAGCATCGGGATCAGGAGTCGCTTCGCCACGTACCATCCTCCGCCGCGGGTCGCCCCGCCCTGAAACGCGAACGACAGAGGATACGATAGTCGACGCAAGATTCCCTTGCCGGCGGGTCGCGCGCCGGTCGCCTACGCGCTTTTCGCGGCCCCGTCCCCCGCCATCAGCGCTTCCGCGAGCACGTGCCGGTACACCGCCTCGTACCCGTCCGCCATGCGCTCCACGGAGAATCGCTCCGCCGCGCGCCTGCGGCACTGCCGGCGGTCGATCCGCGGCACCTCCCGGACGGCCGCGATCATGTCCGCGATCGTGCGGCAGACGAAGCCGGTCCGCCCGTCGTCGACGACCTCGGACACCGACCCCTGCGCCATGGCAATCACCGGGGTGCCGCAGGCCATGGCCTCGACCATCGTGATGCCAAACGGTTCGGGCCAGTCGATCGGAAAGAGATACGCGTAGGCGTTCCCCAGAAACTCGTCTTTCTCGGCCTCCCCGATCTCGCCCAGGTACTCGATGCCCGGCGCGCCGAGAAACGGTTTGATCGCGTGGGTGAAGTACTCCCGGTCGACCGGGTCCACCTTGGCGGCGATCTTGAGCGGCATCCCCACGGCGCGGGCGATTTCAATCGCGCGGTCGACCCGCTTCTCCGGCGAGATGCGGCCCAGGAACGCCAGGTAGTTGCCGGGCCGTTCCCGGAGCGTGAAGTTCCGCACGTCGATGCCGTTGTACACGGTGGCCAGCCAATTCGCCGACGGCACCGGGGCGCGCTGCGCGTCGCTGATCGAGACGAGCCGTACCTCCGGGAAGTCCGCGAACACCTCGCCGAGTTCCGGCAGGTCGAGCCGGCCGTGCGTCGTCGTGAGGAGCGGGGTGCGGATCAAGCGGGCGTACGGGAACGCAAAGTAGTCGACATGGTTGTGGATCACGTCGAACTCCGCCGCCATCCGGGCGACGCGCCCGAGTTCCCGAATGGTGTAGGCGATGCCGTCGCGCACGCGGGGATTCAACCGCAGCCCTTCGGCGCAGCATGGAACCAGGCGCGCCGACGTCCGCGAGTCGCCGCTCGCGAAGAGCACGACGTCGTGCCCGCGGCGCACGAGCGCTTCCGTCAAGCCGTAGACGACGCGTTCCGTCCCGCCGTACAGCCGAGGCGGCACGGCCTCGGTCAATGGCGCCACTTGGGCAATGCGCATTCGGACCTCCCCCCCCCCCCGCAAACGCACACGCAGGGCGCCCGGCAGCGCCCTGCGTCTATGGACCTCTGTTCCCGTCGCGTCCACACCGCCAGGATGAGGACGCCCGCGGAGCCCTGACCGGCTACGTCCGCCCGTTGCGTATGCGTGTGGTTTAGCTGCCGCACTAGAATTGTAAAAATGCGATCGCGGCGCTGTCAACCGAATGACGCCGCGCGAACGGCGCGGCGGCGGCGGAGGTCAGTCGCGGCCGGTCCGAAACTCAACCGTGCCGTTCGGCCGGAGACGGCCCGATCCACGCATCCGTCTGTTCGACCCGGCACGGCCCGCTCACGTCGAGCACGTCCACGCGCGACCGCCCGCGTTCGCGCCAGCACCGCAGCGCGACGCGGGCGCGCCCCACCTCCAGGTTGTCCACCTCGACCCAATCCAACCAGGGCGGGAGCGCCGGGGCGACAAAGAGCCGGCCGCGAGGCGCGTCCGCCTGCAGCCCCAGGATGGCCTGCAGGAACAAAAAGGCGCTGCCGGCGGCCCAGGCCTGCGGGACGTTGGCGCCGAGATACTGCACGGGAAAGCCGGGGTCGCTGCGCGCCAGGCCCGAGAGCAGCTCCGGCAGGCGGTACCGCTGGAACGCCGCGGCCGCGTCGAGGATGCCCCGCGTAATCCGCGCGGCCGCGGCGGCGTCGCCGTAGCGGCGGCAGCCGGCGGCGATCAGCGAGTTATCGTGCGGCCACACGGCGCCGCGCTGGTAGGCGTAGGGATTGAACGCGGGGTGCGCGGCGCTGAGCGTGCGGATGCCCCACCCGCTCCACATATCCTCCTGCATCAACCGCGCGATCACGCGGGCCGCCCGCGCCGGAGCGGCGATGCCGGACCAGAGGCAGTGGCCGGCATTGCTCACGACGCTCGTAATCGGGGCCTTGCGGGAGTCCAGCCCGAACGCAAACGTTCCCTCATCCTCGAGCCAGAACGCCGTGTCGAACCGCTCGGCCAGCCGCCGGGCTTCCTCGCGCAGGCGGCCGGCGCGCGCCCCGTCGCCGAGCTCGTCGTAGAGCGCGGCCATGCGGCGCTTCGCATCGTAGGCGTAGGCCTGGAGCTCGCACAGCGCGACCGGCGGCTCCACGGGTTGTCCGTCCGCGTACACGGTGCCGTCGCCGGAATCCTTCCACCCCTGGTGCTTGATGCCGCGGGTGGAACGCGTGCGGTACTCCTGAAACCCGTCGCCGTCACGGTCTCCGTAGCGGTCCATCCAGTCCACGCAGCGCTGCGCCGCCGGCATGTGCGCGGCGAGCAACTGACGCTCTCCCGTCCACAGGTAGGTCTCGTGCAGGAGAATCGGGTAGAGCAGCGTGGCGTCCGCCGTGCCGTAGTAGGGTCTGTGCGGAATGAGCCCGAACCGCGCCAGTTCGCCCACGCGCAGTTCGTGCGGCAATTTTCCCGGATCCGCGTCCAGGAAGTCGTCCGACGTCGCGGCCTGGTGCTCCGCGAGCGACGTCAGGGCCCCGGCGGCGAACGACCGGTGCAGCAGAAGCGTCTGCATCCCGGCGATCAGGCTGTCGCGGCCAAAGAGCGCCATGAACCACGGCGCGCCGGCCGCCAGCACGCGGGGGGCGTCGGGTCCCTGCGTCCCGTCGAGCAGCAGGGACACGAGGTCGTCCGCCGATTGCCAGAGCGTGGCCGTAAACGTGACGTCGCTCGTCCGCACATGGGCGCAGGTCGCGCGCCACTCGCGGGCGCGGCTCGCCCGCGCGGCGGACGAGGCCTCGCCGGGCGGCGCCGCCGGCGGATGCACGATGTCCTCGCGCTCGGGGATGAGCGTCGCTCGAGCGTGCCACCGCGACGCGGGCGCCAGCGTGAAGTCGAACAGCAGCGAATGGCGTGCATGACATGCGGGCGTCGTCGACTCCACGATGTGATAGATCGCGCGGGCGGCGTAGCCGTCCCGATGATACGCCGCGGAGAGCCGCTGGGCCTCGCCGTCCCACGCGGTGGCGATCACGCGGCGGATCCGCGGGTGATGGCTGCGCACCTCGAAGATGTCGGCAAAGTCGACGCCGATCTCCAGCTCGAACGTCAGCCGGACGGGCTCCCGGTGATAGTTCACGACGGCGAAGTGTTCGTGCATGGCCGTCGACACGCGCCGCTCCACGGTGAACCCGAGCACATCTTTGGGGATCGGACCGGCGGCGCTGAGCAGTGCGGGGTTGGTGTAGTCAAAACGCGCCGCCGTGTGAGACACGGGCGCCGACGTCACGAGCTTCCACGTCCGCCCGTTGATGCGGTAGCGATAGTGGGACAGAAATCGGGTGTCGCGGGCGAAAAACCCTTGTTGGGCGTGCCCCCGGATTCCGCCGTCGACCGCGCTGACGATGAACGCGTCGCCGCGGTGGACCGTAATGATGTCGGGACCCACTCGGATGTCGCTCAGCCGGGGAGGATTGTTGTTCATCGACTTCGCTGCCACGATCGGACCGTCGTTCGCTGCGTCAGGACCGTCCAACGCGACGTCTCTCGAGCGCCGCCGGCAGATCGTTTTGAAACGGGGCGGGACGCTTCCTGCAACGATCGTTGGGGTGCCTCATCAGGGACGTTCCCCCGTATCCGGCGAGAAGATCCGGAGATAGTGGCCCATCAGCATCCTGAGCGGGCCGGGCCGCGAGGCCCACGCTGCGACGGCGCCGAGGACCGTCGCGGGGAGGATCAGCGAGGCCGCCGTCACCCATTCCAGGAACCGGTACGAGCGACGCGCCCGCAGCGCAAACGCCCGGTACCGCGCGCGGGCCTCGTCGAGCCCGATCCGGCCGCGCAGCGCATCGGCGATGAGGCGCCCGGCAACCCCGCCCGCCCGAACGGCGAGCCGGATGCCCTCCCCGGTAAACGGCAGGCAATGCCCAGCCGCGTCCCCGACGACAAACACATCGCCGGCCGTCGCCGGCCCGAACCTGCCGCCGAGAAAGCCGCCGTGTCTCGGGCCCGGCGGCACGCCGAGCCGGCGGAGGAAGAGGTCCAGGGCCGGGCCCAGCTGCGTGCGCGCGCGGTAGCTGATCAATCCCACGCGCGTCGTCGCCCCGGCCGGAAATGCCCAGAGATACCCGTCGCGCAGGAGATCGGGCCAGAAGTAGAAATGCAGGCCGGACTCGAACGGCACGGGCGCGGCGGCCTCGAGGCCAAAGCCCACGAATCCGCGGGGACGGCCGGGACGGCGGCCCGCCCCGGAGAGTACCGCGCGCCATCCCGTCGCGTCGACGAGCACGCGCCCCGTGACATCGCCGGACGACGTCCGCACCACACCCCCGCGGCGGCCCTGCACCGAGGCCCGGAGCAGCGGCGCGTCGAGCCCCCGGTACGCCGCCGCGCAGCACGCGCGGTAGTCGAACGTGCAGAACGGCTCGGGCAGCGGCCACCGCACCGTGCGGCCCGGCGTATGGATCACGAGGTCGCCGTGCGTTTCCTGTACGCTCGTCGCGGCGCCGAGCGCGGCCAGCACGCTGATCGGCGTGCCGCACGCCGACGTCTGCCCGTCCCCGACGTCCTGATGATCGATCAAGAGCGCCCGGCCAGGGAGCTCACGCGCCACGGCCAGCCCGGCGAACGACGCGCCGGCGACGACGACGTCGGCCCCGCTCACGGCCGCGCGGCGCCGGCGCGGGCGAGCGCCGCCCGCATGCCGGCGAATCCGACCCGCCCCCGCGCGATCTCGATCCCGTCCAGCACCACCACCGGGATGACCTCCCGGTACCGGGCGGACAGCAGGGGGTCGCCCGTGATGTCCACGACCTCTGTCGCGAACGCGTACTCGCGCTCGAGACGGCGGGCGATGTCCTCCGCCTTCTCGCAGAGGCAACACCCGGGCCGGCCGTAGACGACGAGCCTCACGGCGCCGCCGGGCGCGCAAACCGGAATGCCGGAAGCGCGCGCGCCGGAGGCAGGGTCGCGGTCCGGAGCGGCGTCACCGTGATGCGGAGGCCGAGGCCGCGAAGCCCGTCCACCACGCCCCCGCGGATATTGAGCGCGCCCGCGAGCGCCGGCGGGTCGCCCACGGCCACCACCTCGTACGGGGCCGCCAGGCGCTGGCGGTTGGCGATGACGGTGCCGCCGACCTGGCTGAATCCCGTCGTGGACGTTACGCGATACCCGCTCACGGCGACGCCTTCCGCGCCGGCCGCCCACAGCTCGTTCACGATGCTCGCCAGGTCGACGTATTGCACCGTCGCCGGCGCCTGCCCCGCCGCCGGCGGCGTCCCGTCGGTAACCTGGACGCGCACCCCCGGGCCGGTGATCGCGACGAGCCCCGCCGCCATCCGCAGCTCCTCGAGCTCCTGCGCGAGGGCCTGGTCGGCGCTGCGCCGTTGCGCGGCCGCGGACTCGAACTCGGCGAGCCGGCGCGTGAGCGCCGCGACCTGCGCCTCCAGCCCGCGGCGCGTGTCGCGCTCCTGTCCGAGCATCGTGGCCAGGGCGTACACGTTACGGGTGGGCACGCCTTCCTGCCCGGAGAGCGTCCGGCCCGCCCGCAGTTGCACCGTGACGAGAAACCCGAGGGCCATCAGCAGCAGCGTCAGCAGCGCCTGCCACCGAACGCCCCGGCTTCGAAGCACCTCCCGCGCGGATGCCATCGACCGGCCGGGCGCGGCGGCGCCCTGCGACCGCACCGCGCTACTCTTCCCAGACATTCCCCTCGCCGAAAATTCGCTCCAGTTCCTGCTGGACCTCGACGCCGTCCCCTAAGCGAATCTGTACGGGAATCACGTGCTCGCCGGCGTCGGTGACGACGTGCGCGCACACCGGCCGCGTCCCGCGGTGCGCCTCGAGGTACTGGCAGAGCTGCTCGATCTCCTCGCGCGTCGTGACGCGCACGCGAAGCGCGGGACGCGCGGCCGCCGCGCCCGGGGCTCGGGCCGCGGGCGCGGCCTGCCCGTTCGGCGTGCGGGCGTCGCCGTTCGCCCGCGCGCCCTGCGCTCCGGCCCCGCGGGGCGGGCCGCCAGCGCGGTACCGGTCGCGCGGCCGGGCGGACGGCACGGGCACCTCGAGCCGCATCGCCTCCTCCGGCGTGGACGGCAGCGGGATGACCTCCTCGCACAGCAGCTTGGCGCCCTGCTCCTCGAGGTCTACCTTGCCCCGCAGCAGCACGACGGCGTCCCGCTTGAGCGCAAACCCCTGCTCCTCGTACGCGCGCGGGAACACCAGGACCTCGACGCTCCCCGTCAGATCCTCCAGCGTGAGGAACGCCATCGCCGATCCCGATCGGGTGATGCTGCGCTTGATCGCCCCCACGAGGCCGCCGATCACGACTTCCTGACGATCCCGGAGATCGGGCAGCTGCGCGATGGATGCCGTGGCCTTCTCTCGAAGCACGGCGTCCCACCGGCGCAGCGGATGGTCGGAGATGTACAGGCCGAGCATCTCCCGTTCCATCGTGAGGCGCTCCTCGGGGCTGAACTCCGCCACCGCGCCGGTCTCGTCCGGCGGTTCGGGCTCCGCGGCGGCGAGATCGAACAGCCCGGTCTGGCCCTGCGCCCGCGCGCGCTGGCTGCGCTGCGCCTGATCGATCGTCTCGTCGAGGGATTGCAGCATCTGCGCCCGGGATGCGCCCAGCGAGTCGAACGCGCCGGCCTTGACGAGGCTCGCGATCACGCGCTGATTGACCTGGCGGGTGTCGACCCGCGCGCACAGGTCAGCGAGGCTCGCAAACCGCCCGCCGGCGTCCCGCGCGGCGATGATCGCATCGACCGCCCCGACGCCGACGTTGCGGATCGCCGCGAGGCCGAACCGGATGGCGCCGGCCGACACGGTGAACGACGCCTGGCTCTCGTTGACGTCGGGCGGCAGGATCGTGATCCCCATGCGCTGGCACTCCCCGACCGCCTGCGCGATGCGCTCCAGGTCGCCCGCGGTGCTGCTGAGCACCGCCGTCATGTACTCGGCCGGGTAGTGCGCCTTGAGGTACGCGGTGTAGTAGGCGATGAGCCCGTAGCAGGCCGCGTGGGCCCGGTTGAAGCCGTACCGCGCGAACGGCTCGAACTGCTCGAAGATCTGGTCGACGACCGCGGGAGGCACGCCGTTCTTGCGGGCGCCCGCCACGAACTTCGCCCGCTGCGCCAGCAGGCGGTCCTTGATCTTCTTGCGGATGGCGTAGCACAGCACGTCCGCCTCGGCCAGCGTGTAGCCGGCAACGGCCTGCGCGACGGTCATGATGTCTTCCTGGTAGACCATCACGCCGTACGTCTCCCGGAGCACGGGCTCCAGGGACGGGTGGAGATACGTGACCGGCTCCTCCCCATGCTTGCGGCGGATATAGGACGGGATGTTGGCCATCGGGCCGGGCCGGAACAGCGCGACCATGGCCATCACGTCCTCGATCCGGTCCGGCCGCAACTCCCGCAGGTACCGCGTCATGCCGCGACCTTCCAGCTGGAAGATCCCGGTCGTGTTGCCCGACGCGAGCAGCGCGTACGTCGGCGCGTCGTCGAGCGGCAGGCGCTTGAGGTCGATGTCGACGCCCTGCGTCTCGCGGACCAGCGTGATCGCGGTGTCCAGGATCGTGAGGTTGGTCAGGCCGAGGAAGTCCATCTTCAACAGGCCGAGCCGGGCGACGCTGTTCATGTCGTACTGCGTCATGAGCAGCTCGCCCTTGGTGGCCCGCTGCAGCGGGACGTGCTCCGTCAGGGGGTCGCGCGAGATGATGACGCCCGCCGCGTGGGTGCTGGCGTGCCGGGCGACGCCTTCCAGCCGCTGCGCCATGTCGATGAGGCGGCGGATCTGCGGCGATCCGTCCGCGGCGCTCCGCAACTCCGGCTCCGCGGCCAGCGCGTCCTTGAGCGAGACGTTCGCGCCCGGCACGAGCTTCGCGATCCGATCCACGTCGCCGTACGGCAGCCCCATCACGCGGCCGACGTCCCGGATCGCGGCGCGCGCCCCCATCGTGCCGAACGTGATGATCTGCGCCACGCGGTCCGCGCCGTAGCGGTCCACGACGTACTTGATGACCTCGTCGCGCCGGCTGTCCATGAAATCCACGTCGATGTCGGGCATCGTGTAGCGCTCGAGGTTGAGAAACCGGTCGAACGGCAGACGGTATGCCAGCGGGTCCACTTCCGTCACGCCGCACGTGTACAGCACGAGGCTCCCCGCGGCCGAACCGCGCACGGTGGTGAGAATCCCGCTGCGCCGCGCGAAGTTGACGAAGTCCTGCACGATGAGAAAGTACGCCGCATACCCCATCCGGGTGATCACGCCCAGCTCGTACTCGAGCCGGTCCCGCACGGCCGGCGTGATCTCGCCGTACAGCCGCCGCGCCCCGGCCTCGCACAGGTGCCGCAGGTAGGATTCCGGAGTCTCCCCGGCGGGCACCTCGACGTGGGGCAGCTTGAGCGTCCCCGTATCGAGCGTCACCCGGCACCGCTCCGCGATGGCGAGGGTGTTGCGGCGCGCCTCCGGGAACTCGGCAAACCGCGCCGCCATCTCCTCGGCGCTCTTCAGGTAGAACTCGGGCGTGTCGCCCATCCGCGGCTTGTCGCGCTGCTCGAGGCTCATCCCCATCTGGATGCACATCAGCGCGTCCTGCGCGTCGGCCTCGTCCCGCTCCACGTAGTGCACGTCGTTGGTTGCGACGAGCGGCAGCCCCAGGTCGCGGGCCAGCGGCACGATCCCCCGCATCACGGTCTGCTGATCGGCGAGGCCGTGGTTCTGCAGCTCCAGGTAGAAGTTGTCCGGCCCCAGGATGTCGCGGTAGGCGCCGGCGATCTCCCGGGCGGCGGCGAGGTCCCCCCGCATGATCGCGCGGGGGATCTCGGCCTGCAGGCAACCCGAGAGGCCGATCAGCCCCTTGGCGTGCCGGCTCAGCGCGTCGCGATCGATCCGCGGCTTGTAGTAGAACCCCTCGAGATGCGCGGCGGTGGTGAGCTGCAGGAGATTGCGGTACCCCTCGTCCGTCGCCGCCAGCAGCACCAGGTGGGCCGCGGAGGCGTCCAGCTTTGGGTCGCGATCCGTCCGGCGGCGCGGCGCCACATACGCCTCGACACCGATGATCGGCGTGAGGCCGTGGGCGCGGGCCGCCTCGTAGAACTCGACCGCGCCGTACATCACGCCGTGGTCGGTCACGGCAATCGCCGGCATGCCGAGCGCCGCGGCCCGCGTCATCAGTGCGTCGATTCGGCTCTCGCCGTCGAGGAGCGAGTACTCGGTGTGCAGGTGGCAGTGGACGAACTCACTCGACATGCGGCGTCCCCTTCGGAGGCGTCTCGTCTATTGTACCAGAAGCCCTCTGGTCCCAGGATCATCCGCGCGCCGTACCGGGCTCACCGACGCGGCGGGCTCAGCGCGCCTCTGCGAGCATCAGCACGCTGGTCCGGCTGGTGTGCGGGCTCATGTCGAGCGGCCGCGCCCATCGCAACAGGTATCCGCCCGCGCGCAGGGCCGCGGCGTCACGGTCCAGGCCCCGGAGCGAGCGGCCCAGGTACGCGAGCCGCCGGACGCCGGCGCGCCGGAGCGCGCGCACCACGGCCGGGGCGAGCGCGCCGCCCTGCGGCCGGATCAGGGCGCAGCCGACCCCCCGTACCCGCGCCGCCTTCTCCACGGCGCGGACGACGTCGCGGGCGTAAAACGTGCAGTTTTCGAGGCCGTTGTGGCGGGCGTTGGCGCGGGCCGCGGCAAGCAGCGCTCCGGTCGTCACACCGACGGCCCGGCCGGTCGCCAGCGCCAGCTGCAGCGTGTATGCGCCGATGCCCGCGCCGATCTCCACGACCGTGTCGTCACGGGACGCATCCAGCGCGCCGAGCACCAACTCGACGGCGCCGGCGAACGCGCGGGGGTTCGCGGGAAACTCCGCCAGCAGCGGGACGCGATAGCGGACCCCCGCCACCTCCTCCCGCACCCATGCGCGGCCCCACAACAACGAGCTGCGCCGGCTCCGCAGGAGATGGCCCGCGGGCGGCGCCGCGATCTCCACGATGCCGACGAGCCCGGGGATCCGGTCGAGCAGCGCGCGGACGACGGCCGTTCGCGCCCCGGCATCGAGGCGCCCTCCGACCGCGAGCCCGAGCAGCACCTCGCCCGTCGCGCTGCCGACGCGGCCGAGCACGCCGCGGAGCCGCGGGCCGTCCGGCAGCCGGGGCCAGCGCGCGCGCACAGCCTCGAGCAGGACCACGTTGGCCGGGTGCTGCACGGGGCATGTTTGGATGTCGATCACGCGGTCGCTGCCCCAGGCGTAGAACCCGAGCGCCGGCGACTGAGACGGCGCGGCCGCGGCGGCCTCCAGGAGTGATCGATAGCCCCACGGGGGACCCCACCCGACGGCCGGTTCTACGGGGAGATCCGGCAGTCCCGGCCCGAGCGCCTCCCGCACGAGCCGCGTCTTCTGCTCGAGCTGGACGGCATAGTCGAGATGCTGCCACTGGCAGCCGCCGCAGTCCCCGAAGTGCGGGCACAACGGCTCGCCCGCGCCGGCCGCGGGCTCGCGCAGCGCTACGAGGCGTCCTCGTGCCGGCTTGCGGTCGGGCTCGGTGATCTCCACGGTGGCCTGGTCGCCGGGAGCGGCGTAGGGGACGGCGACGATCCGGCCGCCGCCCCGCCCCAGCGCCTCGCCGTCGGGCCCCATCTGCTCGAACGTACAGGTGATGCGGGCCCCGCGCGCCAACGCCCGCGGGTGGCCGGGCGCCGCCCTCCGTGGGCCGTGCCGGCCCCGCAAGACACCTCCCGTCCCGGCGCGGCCCGCATCCAGGAGGGCGCGCCGCCGCCGGGGGCGGTTAGGGTGCGCCAATGCGGTCCCGGAGCAGGCGGTTTACCATCTCCGGGTTCGCCCGGCCTCGCGACTTCTTCATCACCTGCCCGACGAGGAACGTGACGGCGCGATCCTTGCCGGCCTTGACGTCGCCGACGGGGCCGGGATTTTCGGCAATCGCGGCGTCCACCAGGCGGATCAGCTCGTCCGTGTCGCTGATCTGGACCAGCCCCCGCTCGCGGACGATCTCGTCCGCGGCGCGCCCCGTGCGGAGCATCTCCTCGAGCACCTCCTTGGCCGACCGCCCGCTGATCGTCCCGCGGTCGACGAGGGCGAGGAGCCCGGCCAGTGCGGCGGGACGCACGGCGATCTGCTCGATCTCGACGCCCGCGGCGTTCATGTACGCCGCGACGTCGCCGACGAGCCAGTTGGCGACCGTCCGGGGATGGCCGCCCAACTGCACCGTGGCCTCGAAAAACTCCGCCATCGGCCGCGTCTCGGTCAGCAGCCCGGCGTCGTGCTCGGGCAACCCGTACGTCTCCACATAGCGCCGGCGGCGGGCCTCCGGCAGCTCGGGGATGTCCTTGCGGATGCGCTCGATCCACGCGGCATCCACGCGGACGGGCAAGAGGTCGGGCTCCGGGAAGTAGCGGTAGTCTTGCGCTTCCTCCTTCTCCCGCGACGAGAACGTCAGCCCGCGCGCCTCGTCCCAATGCCGGGTCTCCTGCACGACGGCGGCGCCACCGGCCAGCAGATCGCGCTGGCGGGCTTCCTCGAAGCGCAGCGCGCGCTCGACCGAGCGCAGGGAGTTCATGTTCTTGATCTCCGTGCGGGTCCCGTGAGGTCCGCCGGGATCGCGCAGCGACACGTTGGCGTCGCAGCGCAGGGTTCCTTCCTCCATGCGCCCCGTCGTCACGCCGGCGTACTGGAGAACGGCCCGCAGGCGCGTGAGAAACAGGCGCGCCTCCTCCGCGGAGCGCAGGTCCGGCTCCGACACGATCTCCATGAGCGGCGTGCCGCTCCGGTTGTAGTCCACGAGGCTGCGCCCGCCGGCATGCACGAGCTTCCCGGTGTCCTCCTCCAGGTGGACGCGCCGGATGCCGACCCGCCGCGTCACGCCGCCGGCCTCGAGCGCGAGCACGCCGTCCGTGGCCAGCGGCGGGTGGCCGGTGTATTGATACTGCGAGATTTGGTAGTTTTTGGGAATGTCGGGGTAGTAGTAGTTCTTGCGGTGGAACCGGCTGTCCGGCCGGACCGTGCAATTCAACACGAGCGCCGCGCGGACGCCGAGTTCCACGGCGGCCCGGTTGAGCACCGGCAGGGACCCCGGCAGGCCGAGGCACACGGGGCACGTGAGGGTGTTCGGCGGCGCCCCAAAGGCGCAGGCGCACCCGCAGAACATCTTGCTGCGCGTGCTGAGCTGCACGTGCACCTCCAGCCCGATGACGGTCTCGTACAGGGCCGCCGCCGCCGCGGATCCGCTCATGCCGGGCTGCTCCGCCGCTCCGCGGCCGTGACCACGCGCGGCCGCCGCCCCGGCGCCGGAAGCGCCCGCTCGAGGGCGTAGGCCGTGTTGAGCACCGTCGCTTCGTCGAACGCGCGCCCCGCGATCTGAAGCCCGACGGGGAGGTCGCCCGCAAACCCGCACGGCACCGAGACGCCGGGCAGGCCGGCGAGATTGAGCGGCACGGTGAACACGTCGGCGAGGTACATCTCGAGCGGATCCTCCACACGCTCGCCGAGCGGGAACGCCGGGGTGGGCGCCACCGGACCCACGAGCACGTCGACGCTCTCCAGCGCCTGCGCGAACTCCCGGCGGATCAGCTCGCGCACCCGCTGCGCCCGCAGATAAAACGCGTCGTAGTACCCGGCGGAGAGGGCATAGGTCCCGAGCATGATCCGGCGTTTGACCTCCGCGCCAAAGCCCTCGTCGCGCGTCCGCGCGTACATGCCGATGAGATCCGCGGCCCGCGTGGTGCGGTGGCCGTAGAGCACGCCCGCGTACCGCGCGAGATTGCTGCTCGCTTCCGCCGGCGCAACGATGTAGTACGCCGGCAAGGCGTACGGCGCGTGCGGCAGCGAGACATCCACGCGGCGCGCCCCCGATCGCTCGAGCGCGCGGATGGCCTCGCCGACGGCGCCGGCCACGCCCGGGTCGAGCCCGTCCTGGAGAAACTCGCGCACCACGCCGAGGCGCAGGCCCGCGACGCGGCCCGTGAGCAGCGCGGGGTAGTCGGGCACCTCGACGCCGGCCGAGGTCGCATCCGCGGGATCGCGTCCGGCGATCTCGCGCAGGAGCAGCGCGGCGTCCCGCACATCCCGCGCAAACGGGCCGATTTGGTCGAGCGAGGAGGCGAACGCGATGAGGCCGTATCGGGAGACGCGCCCGTACGTCGGCTTGAGCCCGACGACGCCGCAGAACGCGCCCGGTTCACGGATGCTTCCGCCGGTGTCGCTGCCGAGCGCGAGGGTGGCTTCCCCCGCCGCGACGGCCGCCGCCGAGCCGCCGCTGCTGCCGCCGGGCACGCGATCGGGGTCCCACGGGTTGCGGGTGGGGCCGAACGCGGAGTTTTCCGTGCTGCTCCCCATCGCGAACTCGTCGCAGTTGGTCTTGCCGAGCACGATGGCGCCGGCGCGCCGGAGGCGGGTGACGACGGTCGCGTCGTAGGGTGGGCGAAATCCCGCGAGGACGCGCGAGCCGGCCGTCGTCGGCACGCCGCGCGTGCACAGGTTGTCCTTGAGCGCCACCGGCACCCCGGCCAGCGGCGGCGCGTCCTCCGCGCCCGCGGCGCGGTCCCACTGCGCCGCCTCTCGCCGCGCGGCGTCGGCGTCGAGGTACAAGTACGCCCGGACCTGCGGCTCCACCGCCTCGATGCGCCGGAGGACGCCGTCAACGACCTCGCTCGGGCTCAACTCCCCGCGGCGGTAGCAGGCGCGGAGATCCCAGGCCGGCCGGTCCGCCGGCGACGCGGGATGCGGACCCGTCATGGCGCCCGGGACCCGTCGTCCTCGATGACCGGCGGGACCACGACGTAGCCGTCCGCGGTCTCGGGCGCGTTGGCGAGGGCGTCCTCGCGGGACAGCGACGCGACCGGGACGTCGTCGCGCATGACCCCGGCCGCCGGGTCCCCGGGCACCGCCGCGGGGACGTCACCCAAGTCGAGCGTGGCGAGCTGCTGGAATGACTCGAGGATACTGCCCAGCTGCGCCTGGAACAGCCGGCGTTCGTCGGGGGTGAGCTCGAGCCGGCTGAGGCGGGCGACGTGGGCGACGGTCGCGGCGTCGATCATCGGCGGTGCTGGCGGCCGGTCCTCGGACACGTCACCCTCCACTCGCGGGAAGTATCGCCATGGTAGCATGCGGCGGGGAGCGCGGTCTACGCGCTCCCCGCCCGCCCTGGCCGCCGGCCTCCCGCCGAGGCGCGGCAGGCGACCGGGCCGGAGGCTATTGCTTGTACAGCGTGTAGTAGTATTGCCCGGGGAAGATCGGGTTGTAGTACCACCCGTGCACCCAGGACCGCATCGTGTAGTACGTCGTCGGCTGCACGAGGAACAGATACGGCAGATCGTTGTAGGCGATCATGGAGAGCTGCTTGTAGATCGCCGCGCGCTTGGCCGGATCCGCCGTGGCCACGGCCTGATCGATCAGCCGGTCGGCCTCGGGGTTGTTGTACCCGCCGCGCACCGGGAAATAGCCGTTCGCCGAGAGGAACGGCTGCGCGAAGTCGTGCGGGTCCGGATAGTCGGCGAACCACCCGAGGAAGTACATCGTCCCCTTGTGGCTGAACAAGATCTCGTTGAGCGCGCTCGCGGGCACCGGGCGGAAGCTCAGCTGGAACTTGGGGTTGAGCGCCTGGACGTCGTCGCGCAGGATCGTCGCGCCGACCTGCCGCGCGGTGTTGCCGGCGGTGTACGGCACGGTGAACTTGAAGCCCGTATCCCACAGCTTCCCGCCCTGCGCTTCCTTGAACTCCGCGATCGCCTTGTCGCGGCTCGTGGCGTACGTGGGCACGGAGGGATCGTAGCCCAGCAGCCCCTGCACGATCGGCCCGTGCGGCAGGATGCCCTGTCCGGCGTACGCGCTGCTCAGGTTCTGCGCGTAGTCGAACGCGTAGGCGAAGCCGCGCCGCACGTGGATGTCGGCGAAGAAATCGGACGGGATCCCCTGGCCGTCGAGCTTGCCGCTCCCCACGTCCGGATTCCCGTCGGTGTTGATCTTGAAGTTGAACTGCAGCGTCTGCACCGCGATCTGCGGCAGCTTCGTCTGCATGACCGTGTTCGGCAGACCGCGCAGCTGCGACTGCTCGTTCAGGGAGGCGACGATGAGGTCGGCGTCGCCCTGCTGGAGCTGGAGGCGACGGGCGGCGAGCTCCGTCACCGACCTGATGATCACACGCCGGAGCCGCGCCGGCTGGCGCCAGTAGTGGTCGTTGCGAACGAGGATCACTTCCTTGTTCTGGCGGTCCCACTGCTCGAGCATGAACGGCCCGGTGCCGTTCATGTGGTCGAACTGGTACCGGTCCTCGGTCTTGGGATTGTTGTACTTCTGCCAGGTCGCCGCGCCCCCGTCCCAGTCGTTGTGCGCGGCCGCCCACTTGCGCGGCATCACGCCGCCCCACGCGGCCATGATCGTCAGGAACGGCGCGAACGGCCGCTTCAGGTGGAACACGACGCTGTTGCCCTGGGCGTACACGGCCCGTTGCACCTGATCGAACGTGACCTGGATCTTGCCCTGCTTGTCGCGCGTGCTGTCCACCCCGAGCAACGGGCTCAACAGGAGCCACGCCGGGCCGCCGGCCTGGTCCTGGAGGAGGAAGCGGCGGAACGAGTACACGACATCGTCCGGCGTCATGACCGACCCGTCGTGAAAGCGCACGCCCTGCCTGAGCGGGAACGTATAGGTCATCCCGTCCTTGCTGATGAGCCCGTTCTGCAGGCTCGGCACCTCGGTGGCCAGCATCGGCGAAAACTTGTCCAGGGACGAGCCGCTGTAGATGATCAGCGTCTCGTACACGTTCGGCCAGATCGGCTCCGCGGAGTAGATGTCGTAGGCCAGGTCGGGATCCAGGCTCGTCACGTCGCCGAACTGCAACTCCACGAACGTATCGGGGTTCTTGACCGGCTCCCCCGCGCCCCGGGCGACGAGCGCCCCGAGCGACAGGGACACGATGGCGGCGGTGAACGCCGCCGCGGTGCGGATCGACCATGGCCGCATACGCATGTCACGCCTCCTCCTCTGAGCCTGCGGTACGCTGGCGCTCCGTGCCACTGCCCTACACGCTTCCGCGCTGGCGCGGGTCGAAGATGTCCTGGAAGGCGTCGCCGAGCAGGTTCCACCCCAGGACGAACAGGAAGATCGCCACCCCGGGCACCAGGAGCGTGTACCAATACTGGAACGGGTCGCCGGCCGTGCCGAGGATCCAGTTGTGGGACAGGCTGATGAGCTGCCCCCAATCGGCATACCCGGGCGGTGCGCCGAGCCCGAGGAACGACAACGCCGCGAAGTTGATGACGATGCCGCCCATGTCCAGCGACGCCAGGATGATGATGGGGTAGATCGTGTTCGGGATGACGTGCCGGATGATGATAAACACGTCCCGGACGCCCATCGCGCGGGCGGCCTGCACGTACTCCATGTCGCGGACGCGCAGAAACTCCGCCCGCAAAAGGCGCGTGTACGTCGGCCAGGCCACGACGGCGATCGCGATCATGGCGTTGCGCGCGCTCTGGCCGAGCACGGCGACGATGACCACGGCGAGGATGAGGCCGGGAAACGCGAGAAAGATGTCGGTGACCCGCATCACCACCTCGTCGATCCAGCCGCCGTAGTACCCGCTCAGGCTCCCGAGCGTCAGCGCGACGGCGATGCCGGCTCCGACGACGGTCAACGCGACGACAAACGCGCTGCGCGCTCCCCATACCGCGCCGTAGTATAAGTCGAACTGCTCCTCCGTGGTGCCGAGCGGGTGGCCCGGCCCCGGGGGACGGGGATCGCTCGCATATCCCTGGTGCGGGATCATGTACGGGTTGCGCTCGATCGGGTGCGCGAGCAGCGGCGCCAGGAGCGCCACCGCGACGAAGAACACGATAATGCACAGGCCGAGCACGGACAGCGGGTTGCGGCGGAACCGGCGGACCGTGCGTTGCCACGCGCTCGGCTGGACGCGCGGGACCGTGGGAGCGCCCGGCGCGACGAGCGAGGGGACGCGGACCGCGCTCACTGCAGCCGGATGCGCGGATCGACCACGGCGTAGAGGACGTCCGCGCAGAGGTTCCCGAGCACGAGCATCCCCGCGAAGATGAGGGCAAAACCGGTGACGGCGGGAATGTCGAGCTGCTGGCTCGCCGTCACGCCCCAGCGGCCGATGCCGGGCCAGTTGAACACCGTCTCGGTGATGACCACCCCGGAGAGCAGCCCGACGAACAGCAGGCCCGCGAGCGTGATCACCGGGATCAGGGCGTTGCGGCGGGCATGCTTGTCCACCACGACGTCCCGCGGCAGTCCCTTCGCCTCCGCGGTCCGCACGTAATCCGCGCGAAGCGTTTCGAGCATGGACGAGCGGGTGATCCGCACGAGGGTCGCGGTGATGAAGTACGTCAGCGTCGCCACCGGGAGCACGAGGTGGCGCAGCGCGTCCCACAGGAGCCACCATTGGCCGTTGAGGAGCGCGTCGATCGTGAGGAGCCCCGTATAGGGGTGAAATTGCGGGCTGCGGACGAAGAGGTCGGCGTCGAGCCCGAGCCGGCCCGGCGGAAACCACCCGAAGTGCCCGTAGAACACCATGAGCAGCACGAGCCCCCACACGAACGTCGGCAGCGAGGCGCCGCTGATGGACGTCGAGCGGCTCAGGTGGTCCACGATTTTGTCCTTCTGCACCGCGGAGAGCGTCCCGAGCCAGATACCGAGCACGAGGATGCAGGCGAACGAGTACAGCGCGAGCTCGAACGTCGCGGGGAAATAGCCGCGAATCGCCGTCAGCACGGGCTCCCGCGCGGTCTCCGACCACCCGAGGTCGCCGTGCAGGACCTGGCGGAGCCACTCCCAGTACTGCACGTACACGGGCTGGTCCAGGTGGTACTTGCGAATGATGTCGGGCAGCGCGTTGAGTTGCTTGGGGTCGGTGATGTACAGGCTGGCGCGCATCGCGGGGGTGAGCAGCTGCAGGAGCGAGAAGATCAGGGCCGTCACGCCGAGGGCGACGAACGGGAGCAACAGCAGGCGGCGCGCGATGAACCGGCTCATTCAGCGGGTCGGCCGGCCGGCGTACGTCCCTACTGCTTGGACATGGTATAGAAGTCGAACCCCACGTTCGCGAGCGGCGGCAGGACCGCGTTGTAGTACCATCCGTGGACCCACGAACGCATGACCACGAAATTGGTGGGCTGCGCGGCGTAGATGGCCAGGACGTTATCGTACGCGAACTTCGTGAGCTCGCGGTAGATTTGGGCGCGCCTGGCGGGATCCGCGGTCTCCGCGGCCTGCTTCACCAGCTGATCCACGTGGGGATCGGAAAAGCCGTTCTGCTTCGGGTACTGACCGTTGCTCGCGAGAAACGGCTGCGCGAAGTCATCAGGGTCGGGATAGTCCACCGCCCAGCCGAGCGCGTACAGGGTCCCCTTGTGCTGCACGGTCAACTGCAGGAACGAGGAGAACTGGATGTTGCGGATGTCGATGTGGAACTTCGGGTTGAGGGACTCCACGTCATCCTTGACGATCTGGGCGCCGATCTGGCGCACGGCATTGCCGGTGTTGTAGGTCTCGGTGAAGTGGAAGCCGGTGTCCCAGAGCTTACCGCCCCATGCCTCCTTGAACTCCGCGATCGCCTTTTGCCTGTCGAACGTGTACTTCGGGAGCGACGGGTCATAGCCGAGGAGGCCCTGGATGATCGGGCCGTTCGGCTGCAGCGCCTTGCCCCGATACCCGTCGCGGATGAACGTGCCGTAGTCGAACGCGTAGGCGAAGCCGCGGCGGACGTGCACGTCCGAGAAGAAGTCCGGCGGGATGCCGTTGCCGTCCAGCTTGCCGCTTCCCACGTCCGGGTTGCCCGCGACGTCGATCTTTTGGTTGAAGTGGAAGACCTGGATCACCAGCGCCGGATACCCATCCTGCACCGTGACGCCGGCCATCCCCGTGACCTTGGACTGGTCGGGCCGGTCCACCGCGATCGCATCCGCGTCGCCGCGCTGCAACTGCAGCTGGCGGGCCGGGAACTCCGTGACCGTGCGGATCACGACCCGCGCCAGCTTGGCCGGCGCGCGCCAGTAGTGATCGTTGCGGACCAGGATCTCTTCCTTGGCCTGCCGGTCCCAGGTCTGCAGCATGAACGGACCCGTGCCGTTCGTGTGATCGAACTCGTACCGGTCCTGGAGTTTGGGGTTATTGTATTTCGTCCACGTTGCCGCGGTCCCGTCCCAGTCCCCGTGCGCGGCCGCCCACTTCTCCGGCAACACGAACGACCAGGCGGCCAGGATGCTCAGAAACGCCGCGTAGGGATGCTTGAGGTGGAACACGACGTCCTGGCCCTCGACCGTCACGGCCTTGGCCGCGTCGGCATACTGCACCGTGACGGCGCCCTTCGTGCGGGTGCTGTCCGTGCCGAGCAGCGGCGTGAGCAACAACCAGGACGGGCCGCCGTCCCGGTCCTGCAGCATGAACCGCAGCATGGAGTACCGGACGTCCTCCGGCGTCATCACCGTGCCGTCGTGGAAGTGCACGCCCTGCCGGATCGGGAACGTATAGGTCAACCCGTCCTTGCTGATGAGCCCGTTTTGCAGGGTCGGCACCGTCGTCGCCAGGCGCGGCACGTATCGGGACAGCACGCTGCCGTCATAGGTGATGAGCGTCTCGTAGATCCCGGGCCAGATCACGCCCTCGCTTGCCGTGTCGTACGCGTACGCCGGGTCCAGGCTCTGGGGGTCTCCGTAGGTGAGGATGATCAGGGTGTCCGGGTTCCGCACAGATTCCGCGGCGCCGCGGGCGCCGGTGCCGTACGCCAGCACCGCCACCACCGCGATCGCCACCACCGCCAGCCCGCGCTGTGCCACGACGCTCACCGCCTCTCGTCTCGACTCGAACCGGTGAGAACGTCCCGCCACGCACGCGCCCCCGCGCCGACGCGGATGCGCGCCTCCCCCCGGCCTCAGCACCCTTGTGTCGTCCCTGTGGTGTGGTACGTCCGGCGCGCCCGTCCGGTTCTACGAGTTGGCCGCGCTGGCCGCCGGGCGGTACACCGCCGCCTTGCTTCGTTGTGTCTTGAACGGCCGTACGGGGCACGCGACGAAGTGGCCGTTGCCGATGTCGACGAACTCGGGCTCGTCCACGCTGCAGCTCGGCTGCGCGTAGAGGCAGCGCGTGTGGAACCGGCAGCCGGACGGGGGGTTGACCGGGCTCGGCACGTCGCCGGGGAGGATGATCCGGTCCCGCCGCATCTCCGGGTTCGGGATCGGCACCGCGGACAGCAGCGCCTCGGTGTACGGATGCTGGGGGTTCGAGAACAGCTCGTCGGCGTCCGCGAGCTCCACGATCTTGCCGAGGTACATGACGGCGATACGGTCGCTGATGTGCTTGACGACCGAGAGGTCGTGCGCGATGAACAGGTAGGTCAGGCCGAACTCCTTTTGCAGCTCTTGCAGGAGGTTCAGCACCTGCGCCTGGATGCTCACGTCCAACGCGGAGACCGGCTCGTCGGCGATGATCAACTTCGGGTTCACGGCGAGCGCCCGCGCGATGCCGATGCGCTGGCGTTGCCCGCCGCTGAACTCGTGCGGGTAGCGGTTGGCGTGGTACGGTGACAGCCCGACGACCTCGAGCAGCTCCTGGACGCGGCGCACCTTTTCCTTGCCGCGCGCCAGGTTGTGGATCTCCAGCGGCTCGCCGATGATGTCGCCGACGGTCATCCGGGGGTTGAGCGAGGAGTAGGGATCCTGGAAGATGATCTGCATGTTACGGCGCATCCGGCGAAGCTCTTCCTTGCCCAGCTTGAAGATGTCGCGCGTCTCGAACAGCGCTTCGCCGCTCGTCGGCTCCTGGAGCCGCAGGATCACGCGGCCCGTCGTCGTCTTGCCGCACCCGGACTCTCCGACGAGGCCCAGCGTCTCGCCCTTGCGGATGTAGAAGTCCAAGCCGTCAACGGCCCGCACCGCACCGACCTGTCGCTGGAAGATGAACCCCTTCGTGACCGGGTAGTGCTTGACGAGGTGCTTGACCTCCAGGAGAATCTCACCGTTGCCAGCCATAGTCCCTCCCCACGAGCTCCCGGGCGGCGCTGTCAGACCCCGCGGCTCCGCGCCGACGCCGCCAGTCCCGCGGCCGTCGCCGCCTCCTTGTCCTTCTCCGTGGCCTGGTCGGTGTAGAGATAGCACCGCGCGGTGTGCCCGGCCTCGATCGGCACGTTGGGCGGGTCCACCTGCGTGCAGACCTCCATGGCGAACGGGCACCGCGGCGCGAACGAGCAGCCCGGCGGCAGGTCCACGAGGCTGGGCGGCTGCCCCTCGATCGGGATCAGCCGCTCGCTGCGCTCGTAGAGCTTCGGCACCGAATGCAGCAGCCCCCAGGTGTACGGGTGCCGCGGATCGTGGAACGTCCGCTTGACGTCGGTCTCCTCGACGGGGCGCCCGGCGTACATCACGACGACGTTGTCGCACATCTCCGCGACGACGCCCAGGTTGTGGGTGATCATGATGATGGCCGTGCCGAACTCCCGCTGGAGCTCCCGCATGAGCTCGAGGATCTGCGCCTGGATGGTCACGTCGAGCGCGGTCGTCGGCTCATCGGCGAGGAGCACCGACGGGTTGCACGACAGCGCCATGGCGATCATCACGCGCTGCCGCATACCGCCGGAAAACTGGTGGGGGTAGTCCTTGACGCGCTGCCGCGCCGATGGAATCTTGACGCGCTCGAGCATCTCGATCGCGCGCTCCCATGCCGCGCGCTTGTCCAACCGCTGGTGCAGGATCACCGCCTCCGCGATCTGCTCGCCGATGGTCAGCACGGGATTCAGGGAGGTCATCGGTTCCTGGAACACCATCGCGATGCGGTTGCCGCGGATCCTGCGCATTTGCTCGTCGGACAGCTTGAGCAGGTTGCGCCCTTCGAACAAGATCTCGCCGTCGACGATCTTCCCGGGCGGCGACGGGATCAGCCGCATGATCGACAGCGCGTGCACGCTCTTGCCCGACCCGGATTCGCCCACGATGCCGAGGGTCTCGCCCTTGTGCAGGTCGTACGCCATGCCGTCCACGGCGCGTACGACGCCCTCGTCGGTGTAGAAATACGTCTTCAGGTTTCGAACCGACAGCAACGGTTCGGCCACGCGAACCCTCCTCCGGCGCCGACCTCGGAGCGCACCGGCGCTACGCCGTCAATGCTTGCGGATTCCACAACCCCCCGCTAAATCCTCTCCTGCGCCTCCCGGCGCTCCTCCCGGCCCCCCGCGCCCGGGACCTACGGGAGCGTGCTCGCGTATTGCACCACGTAACTTTTGTAGTCGTCCCCGGACGCCCCGCTCACCGTCGCGAGCTTGTCGCGGCCGTGGTATAGCTCGGCCACCACCCGCCCCGCCTCCGGGGCGTTGTAGAGCGCCAGTTGCACGACCAGGCGGCCCTCGGTGGCGAGATACTGCCGGTTCAGCGCCTTGGAGTGTTTGGGGTCGTAGTACTTGGACTGGAACCGCAGCAGCACCGTGCCCGAGGCCGGGTCGTACGACGCCTGCGGGCGGCTGGCCTCGCCCGAGATCGTGATGACGGCGCCGCGGGCCCGGAGCGCCGGGTCGAGGGTCGCCCCCTGCGGCACGTCCGGCGTCACCGCACCCTGCTGGACCTGCATCACCCGCTGGGCGAACAGGACCCCGCCGGCGGCGAGCACCACGGCGGCGGCTGCGGCGATGATGAGCCCGGACCGCCGTCCGGACCGAGCCGGAGGCCCCGCCCCGGGCGCCCCCCGCCGCGCCGGGCCACCGGGAGCCCCGGCCCCGGACCCGAATCGCGCCGCCGACCCCGACCTTACGGCCTTTGCCATCCGCGCCGCCCCCTCCGCCCTGCCCGCCGCTCCCCGGCCGGCCGTGGCCGGCACCCGGCGGGTATCGCTCCTATCATCGCACGGCTCCGCACCGGCCGTCACGCCACCCGCTGGCGGGGATCGAGTGCGTCCCGGACGCCGTCGCCGAGAAAGTTGAACGCGAGCACCGCGACGACGATAAGCACTCCAGGGGTGAGGAGCCACGGAAACTGGGTGAGCGCTTCGATGCTCTGGGCCTGCGCGAGCAGGAGGCCCCAGCTCGTACTGGGCTCTTGGACGCCCAGCCCGAGGAACGAGAGGCCGCTCTCCCCGAGGATCACGCCCGGGATCGTGAGCGTCGCCGCGACGATCACGTAGGAGGTCGTGGTCGGCAGCACGTGCCGCACGATCACCCGCAGGTCCGACAGTCCCGCCGCCCGCGCGGCGAGGACGAATTCCACGTCCCGGATGCCGAGCACGATGCCGCGCAGCACGCGCGCGAGCCCACCCCATCCCACGAAGCTGAACACGGCCGAGATCATGAACAGCCGCGCGCCGCTGGAGAGCGTCGGGGGTAGCACCGAGGCGAGGGTGAGCAGCAGGTAGAAGCTCGGGAACGCCGCCAACACCTCCACGCTCCGCATGATCACGTTGTCGATGAAGCCGCCGTAGTACCCGGCGATCCCCCCCAGGATCATCCCGATGGGGAACGTGATCAGCACGACCAGAATCCCGATCAGCAACGAAACAGCGCTCCCGTAGAGCAGCCGGGAGAGCAGGTCGCGGCCGAACTGATCCGTACCGAGCAGAAAGAGCCGCGCCGGAGCGTCCACGCCCAGCAGGTGCACGTCGCCCGGGACAATCCACAGCAACCGGTACGGAGCGCCGCGGACGAAGAAGTGGATGTCGTACGTACGGGACGTGTCCGGGGCGTACGCCGGCAGGGACGCGTCGACGACGCGGTAGGCGTACACGAACGGGCGCAGATGGAGGCGCCCGCGGGCGTCCACCCAATGGACCCCGACCGGCGGGGCGTAGAACAGCGACCGATCCGAGTAGTCGAGCGCGTACGGCGCCAAAAACGGCGCCAGCGCCATCGCGGCATAGAGGCAGACCAGGGTCACCCCGCCCACAACCGCGAGCCGGTAGCGCCGGAGCCGTCGCCAGGCCAGCTGGAGCGGCGTCCGCGCCCGGCCGGCCGGGGCCGGGGACGCGGCGACGCGCGGCGCGGCGGCCGCGTCCTGGCTCATTCAGTCGTACCGAATCCGGGGATCGACGTAGGCGAGCATGATGTCCGCGGTCAGATTGCCGAGGATCAACAGCACGCTCCCCATGAGCAGGCTCCCCATCACGACGAAGACGTCCTTTTTGAGCACCGCCTCCAGCACGAGCCGACCCAGGCCGGGGTAGCCGAGGACGTTCTCGACGAACGCCGCCCCGCTCAAGAGGCCGCCGAGCTCGAAGCCGAACAGCGTGACGAGCGGATTGATGGCGTTGCGCACCCCGTGGCGGAAGATCACGGCGCGCTCGGGGAGGCCCTTGGCCCGCGCCGTCTGCAGGTAGTCCGAGCGCAGCACGTCCAGCAGGTTGGTGCGCATGTACCGCATCAGGCCGCCGACGGAGAACACGCCGAGCGCGATCGTCGGCAGCACCAAATGGCGCGCGACGTCGAGGATTTTGTCCCACCACGGCAGGAAGTCGAAGTCGACGCTCGTCAGCCCCTGCAGCGGCAGGAGATGCGTCCAAAACGCCGCGTACAGGAGCAGCAGCGCGCTGAAAAAGCTCGGCACGGAGATGGCCACGAACGCCGCAGCGCTCAACAGGCCGTCGAGGGCGGAGTACTGGTGCACGGCCGAATAGATGCCGAGCGGCAGCGCCAGGGCCCAGGCCGCGATGAGCGACGTGACCGACAATAGGAGCGTGTTGAGCGCGCGGCTGCCGATCAGCCACGCCACGGGGACGTTGTAGGCGAAGGAGTAGCCGAAGTTCAGGTGCACGATGCTCCACAGCCAGTGCAGGTACTGGACCAGCGGGGGCTGGTTCATGCCGAACTGGGCCCGAAGCGCGGCGATCCGCTGCGGGCTGATCTGCGGGTACTGGAGGACAAGCGACTGGAAGTAGTCGCTGGATCCCGGCGCGAGCTGGATCACCGCCCAGCTGACGAACGTGATCCCGACCAGCAGCGGCCCGAGCAGGATGAGGCGGCGGGCGATGTAGCGGATCACCGGGTGGCTACTTGATGTAGATCACGGGGAAGTTCCAGAACGGACCGCCGAACGCCGTGAACTCGATGTTCCCGAACTTGTTGCGGACCGCCACGTAGGCGCGCGGAATCGCCGTGTAGATGAGCGGCACCTGCTCGGCGACGATCTCCTGCCACTGGTTGTAGTAGTCCCGCCGGCGATTTTGGTCGACCGTCGTCGCGGCGAGATCGAAGTACCGGTCGATCTCCGCCTCCCACGGCGTCGCCGGCTTGGCCTGCCGCGGGTACCACATGTGCAGGCTGCCTGACGACTTCCACACGTTTTGCCCGTCCGCCGGCTCGATGCCGCCCGTCAGGCCGAGCACCAACGCCTCCCACTTGAACGAGTCGGTGAGCTTGGCCACGAGCGTGTTGAACGCCTCGGGGGCAAACGTCACCTGCATCCCCAGGGCGGTGAGGTCCTGCCGGATGATGTTGCCGATCGCGACCCGGTCCGGGTTGTCCGCGTTCGTCGTGATCACGAACTGCACCGCGTGCCCGCCGGCGTCGCGCAGCACGCCGTCCGTCCCCTTCGTGAAGCCGGCCTCCGCCAGGACCGCGGCGGCCTTGTGGAGATCATACGGGTACTGCATCACGTGCGGATCGAAAAAGAACTTGTCCGCCGGGCTCTCCGGACCGTACTCCGGCACCGCGTGGCCGGCGTAGACCTGATTGATGATCGCCTGCCGGTCGATGGCGTAGGACACGGCCTGCCGGAACTTCTGGGTCTGGAACCACCGCAGCTTGTAGTCCGGCATCCCCGACGCCGGATTTTGATTGAAGGCCAGGAACTCCGAGCCGAAGCTCGGACCGCCGTCGTACACCGTGTAGTTGCCGGCCCTGGCCCCGCGCACGAACTCGGCGTACTCCGCCGGCCGCACCCCGTAGCTGTCCGCCTGGCCGCCCTGGAAGAGGAGCCGCAGCGCGTTCTGGTTCGGCACGATCGTGAGGACGATGTGGTCGATGTACGGCAAGCGCTGCCCGCGCGCATCGACCTTCCAGTAATGCGGATTCCGATCGTAGACGATGCGCTGCGCCGGACGGTACTCGGTGATCCTGTACGGCCCGGTGCCGACGATCTGGCTCGGGGGCGTGTTGACGCCCCAGGTCTGGTTGAACTGGCCGGCATCGTACGCCCGTCGGAGGACGTGCTCCGGGATCAGGGACGCGTTGCCGATCTCGCGGAGAAACGGCCCGAACGGTTCCGCGGTGTGGAACTGGACCGTGCGCGCATTGACCTTGGTCACCTCGATCGGCTTGCCGGCCACTTTGAGGACATCGGCGGCGCTGTTGGGGATGCGCTTGTCGTAGACGACCCGAAACGTAAACAGGACGTCGTCGGCGGTGACCGGCGTGCCGTCGGCCCACTGCAGGCCCTGGCGCAGCGTGAACGTCCACGTCCGGCCGTCCTTGCTCACGTTCCACGACTCCGCGAGACCGGGTTCGATGTCGGTGGTCTTCCCGTTGGCCTCGACCAGCCCGTCGAACACGTTGGCCAGGGGACCGGTCGACGAGGTGGAATTGGCGAGGATCGGATTGAACGTGGACGGATCGCTCTGCTGTGAATCGAGAAAGACGCCGCCGTAGCGGCCCGGCTGCCCGAGCATGACTTTGGGATCGGGCAACCCGGGGAGGCTCGGATGCGGCGCCGTCGCCCCGCCGGTGGCGGCGGGCATGAAGGCCGCGGCGGCGAGCGTCACGAGCGCGATCAACACGGATCCCCGCACGGTGGCAGGCCCTCCTGTCACGAGCTGCTGCTTACCGGATTCCCATCCCGCGGCGCCGGGGACAGACGCTCGAGCGGAGCGTACCCGAGCGCCAGGCGCTTCGTGCCGGCGGCGTCGAACCGCACCGTGACGATCGCGCGCGGCCCGTCCCCGTCCACCTCCAACACGCGGCCGGCGCCAAACACCTTGTGCCGCACCGCGTCCCCGACGGCCACGGCCGCTACGGGGCGTGCCGTATCCGGCCAGTCTTCGGTGGCGGTACGGGCCGTGACCTCGCGGACGATGGCGTCCTCGGGGATCTCCGCAAGGAACCGCGACGGCACCCCCGGTCGCGCGGTGCCGTAGACGGTGCGCTGCCGCGCGTACGTCAGGAACAGGCGGGACCGGGCGCGGGTCATCCCCACATAGCAGAGGCGGCGCTCCTCCTCCATCCCCGCCGGATCCTCGAGCGCGCGGGCGTGGGGAAACAAGCCCTCCTCCAGGCCGGCGAGGACGACCGTGGGGAACTCGAGCCCCTTCGCGCTGTGGAGGCTCATGAGGACGACACGGTCGGCGCGGTCGTCCCCCGCGTCCTCATCGGTCAGGAGCGAGAGGTGCTGGAGGAACATCTCCAGCGACGCATCGCCCGTGCTGTCCTCGACCTCCTGCGCGACCGCCGCGAGCTCATCCAGGTTCTCCAGCCGCGCGGACGCCTCGTCCGTCCCCTCGGCTTCGAGCAGACGCCGGTAGCCGCTCACCGCGACCGCGCGGTCGAGCACCTCGCGCGCGGGATGATCCACGGCGCAGGCCGCGATCTGCTCCACGATGCGCACAAACTCCTCGATGGCCCGCCGCGCGGGCGCGCTGCACCCCGCATCCCCGGCACGCCGGAGGGCCTCCCACAGGGACACGCCTTCCACCCGGGCCCACGCCTCCAACCGCCGCACCGTCGTGTCGCCGATGCCGCGCCGGGGCACGTTGAGGACCCGCCGCACGCTGGCCTCGTCCGCGGGATTGTACGCCGCGCGCAGGTACGCGAGCACGTCCTTGATCTCCGCCCGCTCGTAAAAGCGCAGGCCGCCGACGATCCGGTACGGCACCCCCAGGCGGAGGAACATCTCCTCGAACTGGCGCGACTGCGCGTGCGTGCGGTAGAGCACGGCCACCTCGCCGGCCCGGCCCCCCGCCGCGATGTGCCGCTTGATCCGCTCCCCGACGTACCGGGCTTCCTCGTACCCGTCCCAGGCCTCGAACAGCGTCACCGGGTCCCCCTCGCCGTTCGCGGTCCACAAGACCTTGTCGTGCCGGTGAGGGTTGTGCCGGATCACCGCGGACGCCACGCGCAGGATGCGTTGGGTGGAACGGTAGTTCTGATCCAGCGTGACGACCGCCGCCTCGGGATAGTCGCGCTCGAACTCCAGGATATTGCGCACGTCGGCGCCGCGCCACCGGTAGATCGCCTGATCGTCGTCCCCCACGACCGTCAGGTTGCGGTGACGACGAGCCAGCAGGCTGACGAAGACGTACTGCGCGTGGTTGGTGTCCTGGTACTCGTCCACGAGCACGTGGACAAAGCGCGCCTGATACTCCGCGAGCACGGAGGGGTGCTCCCGGAACAACTCGACGGCGCGGCCCAGCAGGTCGTCGAAGTCCAGGGCATGGCACTCGTCGAGCCGGCGCGTGTACGCGGCGTAGAGCTTCGCGATCACCTCGTGGCGCCGCGACTCGGCCCGCGCCGCGTAGGCGACGTGATCCACGAGATCGTTTTTGGCGCGGCTGATCTCCGCGAGCACGGCGGACGCCGGGAACTGACGATCGTCCACCCCGATCTCGCGGATGACCTCGCGCATGAGCGCGCGCTGATCGTCGCCGTCGTAGATCACGAACCGGGGATCCACTCCGAGCGGCGCCCCGGAGAGGCGCAGGATGCGGCTCGCGATCGCGTGAAAGGTCCCGATCCACAACGCCCGCGCGGCGGCCGGCCCCAGCAGCCGGACGAGACGCTCCCGCATCTCCCCGGCCGCCTTGTTGGTGAACGTGACGGCGAGGATATGAGACGGCGCCACGCCCCGATCCCGAATGAGCGCGGCGATGCGATACGTCAAGACGCGCGTCTTCCCGGATCCGGCGCCGGCCAGCACGAGCAGGGGGCCGCCGGGATGGCGCACGGCTTGCAGTTGCCGGGGGTTGAGGAGGGCGTCGAGGTCGATCGCGGGCGTCATCCTTCTCAGTGTATCATCGCGCCGGCGGCGTCGGACGCGCGGGGCGACGCGGCGGTCCCGCGCGTGTGACGGGCTACTCCCACTCGATGGTCGCCGGCGGCTTGCTGCTGATGTCGTACACAACCCGGCTGACGCCTTTGACCTCGCCCGTGATGCGGTTGCTGATGGTCTCCAAGAGATCCGCCGGCAACCTGGCCCAGTCCGCGGTCATGCCATCCTCGCTCGTCACCGCGCGCACCGCGACGACGTTGCCGTAGGTGCGGGCGTCGCCGGCCACGCCGACGCTCTGCACGGGCAAGAGCACGGCAAACGCCTGCCAGATGTCCCGGCTGAGCCCCGCGCGGCGGATCTCGCCGGTGACGATGGCGTCGGCCTGGCGCAGGACGGCGAGCCGCTCCTCCGTGACGTCGCCAAGGACGCGGATCGCGAGCCCGGGCCCCGGAAATGGGTGGCGCCCCACCAGCTCGTCCGGCAGCCCGAGCGTCCGCGCCACCACGCGCACCTCGTCCTTGAACAGCGTCCGGAACGGCTCGATGAGGCGAAACGGCATCACCGCGGGGAGCCCGCCGACGTTGTGATGGGTCTTGATCCGCGCCGCGGTGCGGGTCCCGCTCTCGATGACGTCGGGATACAGCGTGCCCTGCACGAGAAACTCCGGGCGGCCGAGGCGCTCCGCCTCCTCCGCAAACACGGTAATGAACTCTTGCCCGATCAAGGTCCGCTTGTGCTCGGGATCGGCGACCCCGCGCAGCCGGTCCAGGAAACGCGCCCGGGCGTCGACGTGGACGAGCGGCATGCCGAAGTGATCGCGGAACACGCCCACCACGCGCTCCGCTTCGCCGAGCCGCAAGAGCCCGTGATCCACGAAGACGCAGGTCAGCCGGTCGCCGATCGCCCGGAACACGAGCGCCGCCGCCGCGGAGGAGTCGACCCCGCCGCTCAGGGCGCAGATCGCGCGCCCGCCGTCGACCTCGGCGGCGATCTCGCCGGCCGCCTGCTCGACGAACGAGGCCATCGTCCACGACGGCGCGCAGCCGCAGACGTTGTAGACGAAGTTGCGCAGCACCTCGGCGCCCCACGGCGTGTGGGACACCTCGGGGTGAAACTGCAGGCCGAAGAGCCGCCGCGCGGGATCGGCCACCGCGGCATGGGGCGTGTGATCAGAATGCGCGAGCGTCTCGAACCCCGCCGGCAGGCGGTGCACCGTATCGCCGTGGCTCATCCAGCAGATCAGCCGCCGCTCCAGGCCGCGAAACAGCCTCCCGTCGCGCTCCGGCTCGTCCACGAACAACCGGGTTCGACCGAATTCCTTGCGGACCGCCGGCCCGGTCTCGCCGCCCAGCACATGCGCCATGAACTGCATGCCGTAGCAGATGCCGAGCGTCGGCACGCCGGTTCCGAACAGCGCCGGGTCGCATCGCGGCGCATTGTCCTCGTACACGCTCGCCGGTCCCCCGGACAGGATGATCCCTTTGGGCTTGAGGGCCAGCAGGTCCTCGAGCCGGATGTCGAACGGGAGGATCAAGCTGTACACCCGCAACTCGCGGATGCGGCGGGCGATCAGCTGGCTGTACTGCGCGCCGAAGTCGAGGACGATGACGAGGTCGTCGACCGGCGGCATCACCTGGGCCGCGGCGCGTTCCTGCGGGCGGGTGCGCTCCTGCTGCACCTGGGTGCCCGGCATCAGCGTCCCTGGCCCACGCGCTGCACGATCTGCATCCCCTTGCCCTCGGTCACGAGCGCGGGCGCGATGATGACCTCGGCCTGCTGCATCTCGCCGAGCGTGCGGGCGCCGCACATCCCCATGGCCGTGCGGAGCGCCTCCATCAGATTCTGCGAACCATCGTCCACGCGCGCCGGGCCGTGCAGGATGTCGCGGAGCGTGCCCGTCGTCCGGACCGCGATCCGGGTGCCGCGGGGCAGCGCGGCGTGCGGCGTCGCCATGCCCCAGTGGAACCCGCGCCCCGGCGCTTCTTCGGCGCGCGCGAACAACGACCCCAGCATCACGGCGTCGGCGCCGCAGGCGATGGCCTTGGCGATCTCGCCGCCGACCGTAATGCCCCCGTCGGCGACGATCGGCACGCGCCGGCCCGTCCGGCGCAGGTGCTCCGCCCGCGCCGCGGCGACGTCGGCGATCGCCGTGGCCTGCGGGACGCCGACCCCGAGCACCTTGCGGCTCGTGCAGGCCGCTCCGGGGCCGACGCCGACAAACACCGCGGCGACGCCCGCCTCGAAGAGCCCGAGCGCCGCCTCGTACGACACGCAGTTGCCCGCCATCACCGGCAGCCGGGTGGAGGCGGTCAGATCGCGGAGCGATACGGTGCGCCCTCGTTCACTCCGGTGGTGCTCGGTGATGACCGTGGATTGCACGAGCAGCAACTCCGCGCCGGCCTCCGCCGCCAGCGGCCCGAGGCGCGGCGCGGCGCCCGGCGTCGTGGACACGACGGGCACCCCTCCCCCCTTGCGAATCTCCTCCACCCGGCGGCCGACGAGGTCGTCCTTGATCGGCTCCCGGTAGGCCTCCTGCATCACGCTCACCACGCGTTCGGGCGCGGCCTCGGCCAGCCGGTCGAGCACCTCGTCGGGCCGCTCGTACCGGGTCTGGATGCCCTCGAGATTGAGCACCGCCATGCCGCCGAGCTTGGAGAGGGCGATCGCGAGCCGCACATCGACGACGCTGTCCATCGCGGCGGCGATCACCGGCAGCGCAAACGTCCGGCCCGCGACTTCCCACGATAGGTCGACGTCCTCCGGATCGATCGTCCCCGACGCCGGCACGAGCGCGATCTCCTCGAACCCGTAGGTCCGGCGGGCCGGGCGCCCTTTGCCGATGAACTCCACCCAGGGTCACCTCCTCGCAGCGTGTGTCCGCATTGGCCGGCGCCGCCCTCTCGCGAGGGCGGCGCCGGGGTTCACGTATAGACTTCCGGCTTCAGCACGCAGATAAACGGCAGGTTGCGGTAGATCCCGCCGTAGTCCAACCCGTATCCGACGACGAACTTGTCGGGGATCTCGAAACCCCGGTAGTCGATCCCAACCCGGCGCCGCCGCCGTGTCACCTTGTCGAGCAGGGCGCACACGCGCAGGCTCGCGGGATACCGCGCCTTCAACGTTTCGAGCAGGTAATCCATCGTGAAGCCGGTATCGATGATGTCATCGACGATCAGGACGTGGCGCCCTTCAATGGTCTGATCGAGATCCTTGAGGATGCGCACGATGCCGCTGCCCTCGGTCCCGCTCCCGTACGCGCTCGTGGCCATGAAGTCGAGCATACACGGGATCGTGACCTGGCGAATCAGATCGGCGAGAAAGACGGACGCGCCCTTGAGGATGCCGACGAGGAGAGGGGTCTTGCCTTCGTAGTCGCTGCTGATCTGTCGACCGAGATCCGCGACCCGAGCCTGCAGCTCGTCCTCGCGGATCAACACTTCCGCGACGTCATCCAATAACGACACTCGGCGCCGATCCTCCACGGATATCCGGTGTGGCGGCCGTCCGGATAATTAGGCGCATTATAGTACCTACGTTCGCTAGTGTCAAACGACGCGACCGCGTCGCGCGCGGCACGACGCGCCGCGAGGCGGGATGATCTCCCGCCCCGCGGCCACCTCTACACTGCGGGCTCAGTGCGTTGTCGGCTGGTTTGGGGGATTCGCAAGACTCGGCGGCACGTTCGGCGGCGGCTGCTGGGGCTCCCTGCCGGGCTTGCCTGGAAGCGTCGTGCCGGCCGACTTGACGATCGTCCAATCCCGGCCGTCGAACTTCACGGTGTCGCCGACCTGGGTCTCATAATAGAAGTTCTCGGGCACCGTGTACCACTCGTCCACGACCTGGATCGTCCACGATTGGTTGTCCCCGGTAGCCGGATACTTCGCGGAGACGATGCCGTACACGTAACGCTGCCCGCACCCCACCGTGAAATCCGCGGCAAACACGGACAGCGCGAGCAAGAATCCAACGGCGGCTGCGACTCGGACCGACTTGCGCAACGCCAGCACCTCCTGCGTATCCCTCACGCCAGTATACCGGCGCCGCCGTGCATTAGCAACTCAACGCATCGCGCCAATCGCGCCGCGGTCAGCCGCAGCAGCCGGGCCGAACCCGCTCCGATGCGGGCGCCAGTTGCGTCACGAGCCAGGGCACGGCGGGTGCGAGCGCATTGCGCAGGACGTCGCGCACGAGCACTTCCGGCACAACGCCGATCGCGGTCCCGGCGGCACTGCGCTCCGCAACGATGCGGCCCTGGCCGGCGTCAAAGACCTGCACCACCACCGCCGCCTGCGCCAGCCGCACCCCGTTGCCATCGGGAACCATCGGCTCGCTGCCGGCACCCCCCATGCTCAGGGTCCGGATCCACCCGACCACGAGCCGGTCGGCCCCGGCGGCGCGGGCGAGCGCGCTCAGGCGATCAAACGACAGCGCATCCTGCTCGCGCCACCCCATCGCGCGCTCGGCCTGCGCGACCGTTGCCCGGGGCACCACGGTCACGCCGTTGCCCGCGCGCGCCAGGAACGCGGACAGTTCGTCGGCGGCGGTGCGCTCGGGGATCACGCTGCCGATCACCGCAAGCGGGCTCGGCGCGTAGAAGTCCACGACGCCCACGGTGCCTGCGGCCGCCGCGGCGGTTCCCGCCCGGAGCAGCGTCACCGCCATGACGAGTGCGAGCGCCACGGGTCCGGGCCGGCACCGCATCGAGCCCCTCCGCCGTCCGTGCATCATGATGGCACGTACCTCCCGGGCCCGCCCAATCGGACGATCGGCCGTCCGGGCCGTCCCGCGGGCCACCTCCATATTATGGCGAGATTATGGCGGGGGTGTCACACTCGAGTCACCGGTTCGCATGTCCACGCCCACCGATAAGGCCGGGACACCAGAGCGACACGCGGAGGGGACCCGTGAACCGGCGGGCGGCCCGCCGCTTTGCGTCCGGCCGGCCAAGCGCGGTAGCGGAGCCCCTACGCCCGGGGCCGCGGCTGCGCGGGAGCGTCTTCGATCTCCCGCAGGACCTCCTCGGCGGCCCGGGCCGGGTCGGGCGCGTGTGTGATCGGCCGCCCCACCACGAGCAGGTCGGCGCCCGCGCCGGCGGCGGCGCCCGCGGTGCGCACGCGGCGTTGATCGTCCGTTGCGCCGCCCGCCGCACGGATACCGGGGCACACGAGGAGGAACTCGGGGCCGCACGCCGCCCGGACTGCTTCGACCTCCAGCGGCGATACCACCACCCCGTCGAGCCCCGCGGCCCCGGCGAGATGCGCGAGGCGCAGCGCCACCTCCGTGGGCGTCCCGGCGGCACCGATCTCTCGGAGCGTCCGCTCGTCGATACTGGTCAGAAGCGTCACCCCGATGACCCGCGCCGGCCCGGCGCCGGTGTCACGAAACGCGCCATGGGCGGCCTCGCGCGCCGCGCGCATCATCTCGGTCCCGCCCGATGCGTGCACGGTGCAGAGCGCGACGCCGTGCCCCGCAGCCGCCCCGACGGCGGCGCCGACGGTCGTCGGGATATCGTGAAATTTCATGTCGAGAAAGACGCGTCCCCGCTGCGCGATCGCGGCGATCGCGCGCGGCCCGGCGGCCGTGAACAACTGCGATCCGATCTTGAACCAGCGCACCACGCCCCGGAGCCGGTCGGCGAGCGCTTCGGCCTCGTCGAGCGCCGGGACGTCCAGCGCCACGATCAGCCGGTCGCGCGGATCAGCTCGGGTACCCCGCCGCTCAGCCATCGATCATCGCTCGATCCGGGCTCCTCACCGCTGCGTTGCGCTACAGGCAGTGATCCACGAGCGCCTGCACGGCCGACCCGTTGCCCCCTCCGCCCCACACACCGTCCGCCCAGGAGCGGAAGAGACCGAGCTTGTCGCCGCGGGAGTCCAGGCACTGGAACAGGGCGAGCGTCTTTTGGCTGCTGATCGATCCACCGCCCTGCGCGACTGCCGCGAACACGGAGACGGTATCGTAGACGCCGGCCGCGTACCCGTTCTTGAACGAGTCGCTGTCACGTTGAATATCGGCAATACCTTCGAAATACGCTCCCGGCGACGCGACGGCGGCAACGGCGGATCCGGCGACAAACGAGAACACGCATGCGGCGATCAACTTCATCGTTGTCTCCCCCCTTGGTCGGGTCCCCAGGCCAGCGTGAACGCGGACGGGCAGAGCAGGCCATGCCCGATGGACTCCGCGGACGAGAATTCTCCAGGGTGCCCCCCGCTCCTCGGTCGAGTGACGGTGTGCGCCCAGGCGGCATGGCCGGTCTGTTGGGTGTCCGGAATTTGTGGGGAAAAGTCCAACGTGGCCGTCTATCGCGCTACAATTAGCCACAACGGCCCCATGGAGATCGCGGCGGTTGCCTGTGTCCCTGACGCGGGGGTATTACGGGCGATCGAGCACCGGCCCGGCAGCGGCACAGGGCTTCGGAGACCGGCGGCGCCGGCAACCCGCCGCGGCAGTTTTGCAGAGACTTCGCGCAACGTTAACGTGAGCCTGCTATCATGCGATGCGAGGACGCGCGCGGGAGGGGCCCGTCATGGGCACTGCGTTCGGGCAGCATGTGGCACTGTGGCTCATCGTCGCGGGCCTTGCGGCGCTCGTGGCCGTCGAACTGGCGCTCATCGCGAGCGGGCTCCTGCGGATTCCCGGGGCCGGCGTAGCGGAGCAAGACCCGTATTTGTGGTCCCTCTACATGGCGGACGCCGATCCGTACGTGTGGAGCGCGTACGTCGCGCCCGAATACGCTCCGGCGGGGCCGCAGAGTGAACCCGACGCGGACCAATCGCGCGGGCCGGACCGGATGGCGAGCTAACTCCGGGCCCCCGCCGGCACCGACCTATCCATTCGCGGCGTTGCCGCGTCGCAGGAACACCAGGAGCGGCAGGCACAGCAGCGAGACGAGGCCGATCACCCCGAACGCGTAGTCGTACCCCACCACGGCCGCCTGCTGATCGAGCACCCGCTCGAGCCATGACAGCGCCTGCCAGTGGGCCACGCCGGGGGCGCTCCCATGCCGCAGGAAGGTCGCCTCGTAGGTCGCCCACCACCGCACGAACGTGGCATTTGACAATGACGCGTAGCGGATCAAGTGTGCGCTCGCGGTCGTCGTCCGGTGGTCCACGAGGGTGATCGCAATCGCCGTCCCGAGGCTGCTGCCCAGCTGTCGCAGCAGGCTGTTGATGCCGGTCGCGCTCTGCATCAACCGGCGGGGGATCGTGGACAGGGACGTGGTCGTGAGCGAGACAAAGACAAACGCGGACCCAAGCCCCTGGATGACTTGCGGCAGGAGCAGTTGGGCGGGTCCGCTGGCGAGATTGAACCGCGCCATTTGAAAGCAGGACAGCGCGCTGAGCCCGATGCCCACGAGCAACATGACGTACACGCCGACACGATTGTACAAGGCCCCCGCGGCCGGCATCACGAGCACCATCGTCAGCGCCCGCGGCATCACGGTCACGCCGGACCGGATCGGACTGTACCCCAGCACGTTTTGAAGAAAGAGCGGCAGCAGCACCAGGCTCCCGAACCGCGTCAGGCTCACGAGGCCGCCGATCAGGGTTCCCGCGGCAAACGACACATTGCGCAGAATCCGCAGATTGACCGCGGGCTCGGCGGTGCGGAGCTCCCACACGATGAACCCGGCGAGCGCCAGGGCGGAGAGCAACGAGAGCGTCACGATGACGTCGCTCTGAAACCATCCGTCCTGCTCGCCCTGCTCGAGGACGACCTGCATCGCCCCCAACCCGATCGCCATGAGGGCGATCCCGACCGCGTCGAGCCGTCGGAGCCCCCTGGCCCGCATGTACGGCGGGTCGGTAATGAACTGCGCGCCGAGCAACAGCCCCGCGATGCCCACGGGTACGTTCACAAAGAAAATCCAGGGCCACGATTGTGCCTCGGTGATCCAGCCCCCGAGCGTCGGGCCGACCGCGGGGCCGAGCAGGACGATCATGCCGTAGAAGGCCATGGCTTGGGCTTGCTCTTCCACCGGAAAGGTTTCGCGCATGATGGCCTGCGCCGTCGGCTGCAGCGCGCCGCCGCCCAGCCCCTGGAGCACGCGGAAGGCGACGAGCTCGCCGAGGGTGCGCGACAGCCCGCACAGCAGCGAGGCTCCGGCGAAGATGGTGATCGCAGCCAGAAACATCCGTTTGCGGCCGAGGACCGACGACACCCACGCGGTGAGCGGCATGGTGATCACGAGCGTGATCAGATAGGAGGTGGTCACCCACGCGACTTCGTGGGTCGTCACGCCGTACGCCGCCTGGATGTGCGGGAGCGATACGGTGACGACGCTGGTATCGATGGAGGCCATCATCGAGCCTGAGAGGACCGAGGCGGCGACGACCCACTTGCCGGGATGCGCCCGCGCGCCCTGCCCCGCAGGCGTCGCGACTACCGCCACTGTCACCCCTCTCGAAACCGCGGGTAGGGTCGGGCAGCCTTGGCGACGCTTCGGCCACGAAACGTGGACAGACCGATGAGCTCAGCGAGCCGTTCCTAGAGTGTTTTTGGGCGTCGATGACGGCCTCCCCTGCCGCCGGGGGCGCGCGCACCGCGATCCTTAGAGCCGCGGCTGCCGGGAACTCAGGGGCGGCGGATGGGAGCGTCGGTCGGACGGAGCGGGTTTTGTCCCGCGGGCACGTGCGCCACGCACCCGAACGATGACGCGGCCACGGCATCGACCTCGGTGGTGACGGCCCGGGTGCGCACCCATGCCGCGAGGCCCACGACGACGCCGCCATCCACCACCGGAGCGCCCGAGTCACCGTTCACGGGCGCCGCGGCGGCGGGGAAGCGCATCGTGAGGATCGTCGCGCCATCGGGCGCCCTGGCGGTGCCGGTCAAGCGCCCCTCCCGCTCCACCGGGATGGGCGAATGCCCGGCGCGACCCCCGAAGCCGACGACGCGGACAGCGCCAGCTCGAGGCGGCGCGGAGGACGTTCGGATCCGCAGCGGGACGGCGGCCAGCGCGGATGTGGCGGGGGCAAACCCCCAGAGCGGGAACAACGGGACTTCGGGTCCGACGTGAACGATCGCGACGTCGCGACCGATTGCTCCGGGCGCGCCGAGCATCGCCGGATTCCAGCACGCCACCCGCGCGGCATATTCCGCGTGATTCACCACGGCAACCAGCATGACGTTCGTGTCCCGGACCGCATCCGCGACCACGTGCGAGGCGGTGTAGGCGTCGCCGGACCCATCGAAGAAGAACGCGGAGCCGTACTCGTACGGCTGCCACGTGTGCTTGTCCACGGTCACGAGCAGCACCACCCCGGGTCCGACGCTGGCCGCCACGGCCGCGGCCGGCCGGTCCGCTGTGCCGCCCGCCGCCGCCGCGAGCGCGACGCATGCCGCGGCACGCAGCGCCACGACCCGGCGGGCGCGCCGGCTCGGCCGCGGACTGCCCATCGGCCCCGGCATCGGGCGTGGAGACGTCCGCTATTTGGCCGAGAGTCTCACCCTCGCGAGCGGATCGCCGCCAAAGAGCACGAAGGGTTCATAGTTGTGCACCCGTGCGCTGGTGAGGAAGATCTCCTTTTGCACGTAGTACTCGATCGCCGGGACATCCGCCGCGAACCGCTGCTGGATCTCGCGGAGGATCTTGGCCCGCTCCGCCTTACCCGCGACCGTGCGCTGTTGCTCGAAGAGCTGATCGACCGCGGTGTATCGGGGAATGTTGAGCCCGGCCGGGGGAATGCGGCGGCCGATGAACGACGCGATCTGTCCGTCCGGGTCCGGCGAGAGCGCGTCGCCAATCACCACCGCCGGGGTCGTAGGCAGGATTCGATCCTGCACGAGGGTGCCGCGCTCGAGCGGCCGCGGCTGCAGTTCGATCCCGACCTGCGCGAAGTTGGCGGCGAGGAACTGCGCGGCGTTGATGTCCGCGGTGTCATTGTAGGTGTCAACGAACCCCTTGATCGGCAGTGACACGCCGGACTCCTTGAGGAGCTCCCGCGCCTTGGCGGCGTCGTAGGTGTTCTGCGGATTGGCGGACGCGTCGTACCCGGTCATCCCCGGCAGGAGCAGCCCCGCGTACCCAGGGGTGCCGAATCCGCGGAGCACCGTCGAGATCAATCCGGGATAGTCGATCGCGTACCGCATCGCCTCGCGGACCTTGAGGTTGTCAAACGGCTTCACCGTGGTGTTGAGCTCGAGGTAGTCGATGCGCAGCGCCTGCTTCGCGATCACGGTCATGCCGGGGACGTTTTGATACTGTGTCGCGATGATCGGATCGGTGCTCGTGATGTCGACGGCCCCGGTTTTCACCGCCAGCGCGGCCGTTTGGCTGTCGGCGATCGCCTTGAAGTCGATCTCGTCGATCGCCGGACGGGAGCCCCAGTAGTCGGGGTTGCGCACGATCACGACATCTTGATTGGGGGTGATCGATTGCAGCATGTACGGCCCGGTCCCGATCGGCGTCTTGTCATAGCCGGCCCGGCCCAGCTTGTCCCACGCCGCCTTCGACATGACCCACCCGGTCGACGGCTCGACGTTGACGACATTCCAGATAAAACCCTGAAACGGCGCGCTCAGGTGGAACGCCGCCGTGTACGGGTCGGGACACGTCACGCTGTCGACGATGGAGGCCTGGGTCTGCCAGAATGAGTGATTGGCCGGGTCTTTATTGAAGTCCCACGTGAATTGGACGTCCGCGCAGGTGAACTCGCCGTAGCCCCGCTGCCACTTCACCCCCTTGCGCAGGGTAAACGTCCACGTTTTCCCGTCCGGGCTGATCGTGTACGCCGTGGCGAGATCGGGGCCGATCTTCCAGGTTTTGGCGTCGACCTGCAGCAACGCATCGTAGATCTGCGCCATCACCTCGGTGTCCTCGCCCGTCGTCGTGAACGCCGGGATCTTGCTCGTCCCCGTCGAGATGAGCGCGTACACCAGCGTCGCGCCGGCCGCTCCCGCGGGCCGGCCCGGCACAGCCGCGGACACGCCCGCGGTCAGGACCAGCAGCAGCACACACCGAAGCAACGCGCTCAGACATCGCCGCATAACTCGGGCTCCTCTCCCGGCGGGACCGGCAGATTTCTCGTGCGAATACGCCGCGGGTGATCGCTCCGGGTGCCGCGGCCAAGGCGCGACGAGCCGTCGCGGGCGCGCCGCCGCGAAGCGTGCGGCGGCCGGTGTGCCGGGCGGATCTGCGTCAGTGCACCGGCAACACGATGTAGGTGCCCGGCGGCAGCGCGCTCTGCAACAGGGCCGGCAGCATCAGCACCGGGTTCACCCCGCGTACGGGCGCCGGGGGAACGATGACTTGGGGACTGTGCTGGACCACTCCGGGCAGGGACGATGCCGTGCTCGACGTCGGGATCACGTACGCCCGGCTTTGCCGCTCGGGTTGGAGCAACAGCACAGCGGGCACCGAGGTCGCGGCTGTGCCGGGCGCAATCGTGCTGCGAATCGTGCCGTTCGGGGGTGCGCCCCCGGAGAGCAACGGAACCGGCGGGCCGGCGAGCGACCCAACCGGGGCGGTGAAGACAATGGCGTTTGGCGCGTCGGCCCACGCGGGACCACTGAGCGCCGCCGCCGTGCCGATGCCCAACAGGACAACCGCCGTAACGCGCCCGCGCATGCGCACACCTTCCCTCCGTACCAGCCCCACTCTGCCATTCCGCGTCGCGACGCGCGTTCCCTCCGGCGATCAGCGGCCGGCTGAAGGACAAGAGCCCCGCGAACGAGCCGCATGCCGCGCGCGTAGGCAAATGTGTGGGCCTTACGTGGTCGTCGCCACACGGGATCGAATTGACGCAGGGACACGAAGGAGGATCAGCAATGCGACTTATGCTTCGCCCCCGGCCGGACTGCCGTCACCCAGAGCTACCGTCGATCGCCACGGCGGTGGCGCTGGCAGGATCGCTGGCGGTGCTCGGAGGAGGCGCGTTCCAGACTGCTCACGGTGCGGCTACCACCCCGCCGCCGCGGGTCGATCCGGCGCCCTCGGCGCAACCAACGATCGAGGCAGCGCACACGACCCTTGGCGAGATCTTGGTGGATGCCAAAGGGATGACGCTCTATCGCTACACGGCGGATCGGAAGGATCTCAGCAACTGCTACGCGGCCTACGGTTGCGAGGCGCTGTGGCCCATTGTCTCGCCGGGCCCAGGCGGGCGGGTGGTGGCCGGCCCAGGCGCGGTCCACAACGCGCTCGGTGTCATCACGCGGAAGGATGGGAAGAAACAAGTGACGTATGGCGGCTGGCCGCTCTATACGTACACGGTGGACCGAAAGCCCGGGCAGACGGCTGGCCAGGGCTTCAAGGATGCCCGTGGGATCTGGTTCGTCGTGTACGCGACGCCGAGCAAGAACCCAGCGCCCGCGTCCTAGTGGCGCATGACTGTCCCATGTCGCGCATCGGTCGCCCCATTCGTGAGGTAACGTACGTGCCGCTCGAAGAACCCGTGCCCCGCCCCGTGCGGTTACCCGCGCCGCCAGCGGAGCCTGACAGGCCGTTGGAGCCGGCGCGAACGCCGGGCCGGCCTGCTCCTGCTCCCGAGCAGGCGCCGACGGAACGGTGATCTCTCGCGCCACCTGCGTGCTCGCGCCGCTGATCGCGGGGTTCTTTGCGCTCTGGGCCTCCCACGCCGCGACCGAAATTCTGATCTTTTACGGGGTGTTCATCTGTCAGGGTGCGCTTTGGGCGCTGTGGTGGTTCGAAGCGCGCCCGGACGCGGCCCCGTTCTATCACCGCGTGCCCGGGTCGAAGCCGGTGCCGGGATACGTCGAGGGGTGGCGCCGATGGCGGCTGCGCGAGATGCCGGAAGGCCTCCGCCTGTTGTCCTTGTGGGATGACAGCGTATGGCCGGCCCGAGCGAGGATGGCCGCCCACCGGAGGCTCTCGTGCCATGGGGCGGGCCTGTACGCATATCGCCGGCTCCATCTTGCGGTGCGCGACGCTACGGCGTTCCAAGGCGCCGGCCCGCGTTCGCTCGCCGGTCCGCAGCCTCAGGTCTTCGGCCGCGTGGCGCTGTGGGGTCGGGTCATCGAGTGCGAACGCGGCTGGCAGGGAGAGTTTGGGTACCCGCAGGTACTGTACGTGGTCGGGCTGGCGGACGATGTCCGCGACGCGCTCCAGCGCGACTACGCGATCGAAGTGTACGCCGTGACCGCGAAGGAATTGTGTGACCTCGCGGCTCGCGAGCAGGCGGAGGTCACAGGCGCCCCCGCGTGATCAACGTCGCCGGCAGGCGGCGACGCCGACAAACAATGCCGCGAGCACGGCAGCGGCCTCGCACCCATCGTATCCGCAGCAAGTATGTCTTTTGAGCGCGGTCCCGACGGCGGCGATGTCGGCGACGTTGGCCCCGGAGATCCCCGAGAAGATGACGGTGGCAACGAGCACCACTGGCAGGCGATCGACGCGTCGGTCTTCGGGATCGGAGAGCGATGTCGTTCCTTCCAGGGGCGGGGATCCCGGTTCAGGATACCGCTAGGGTCAGAGGAACCTCGGCTCGGTACAATACGTGCTGCTTCATGGTGACGAAGCCCTCGCGTTCGTAGATGCGGTGCGCGCCGGTGACGTTCTCCGAATCCACGCCGGATATGCACGAGTCCATGCCCAGATTGCGGCAGGCGATCAAGCCGGCGCGGGTCAGCGCGACGCCGAGCTTGATGCCGCGCCATCGTGGCCGCACGCCGATGTACCGCATCAAGGAGCGCTTCCTCCCCGACAGCGCGTTCTGCTCATCGTTGATCACAAAGTGCCCGAAGCCCGCGATCTCCGCCTTGTCCCAGGCCACCAGGCTGATCTCAGGCTTGAACCACCGGCGGCGCACGTACCGGCTCCACAGCTCGAGCGACATACCCATAAATCCGCCCCAGTGATCGGCGAAGGCTTCATTGAACGCGCGCACCCACGCTTCCTCGTCCCGGCCCACGCCGTAGGGCCGCACGGTGATCCCTGGCGGGAACTGCGCCGGCTTGAGGTGATCAAGCGTAGGGCGCAGGATCGTGAGGAGCACGCGTGCCGGCCGCAGTCCCATCGATTCGAGGATCTCGATCGAGCGGCGGTCATCCCGGTTGCAGCGCGCCTGCAGAATGCCCCGCCTGGCTCCCCGCTCACGCACGATCTCCCCTGCTCGCGCGAGCGCGGCGCGAAACACGGCGCGGGCCGCGGCGTTGTCCCTCGCCCCCGGGTGTGTGGCCCCCCACGATTCCAGAATCGGCTCGATCTCGTCTCCACGGGCCCAGACCCGGACGTCGCGCGCAGCCGCGAGCGCCGCCCCCCCGTCCACGGGGGCCACAAAGAGATCGGTCTCGGGTCGAAACCACGGGTAGTCGAGGAATTCCCGCAGGGCGCTGTCGGTCATCGTGCGGTCCGGGGCGGCAGCGGCGTTGATGAGATCACGAAGGGGGCCGAAGTCCTCCGCCTGGTATCCGCGCACCACGTCGATCATCGATGCGTGCGCCCGTCCCGCCGCGCCCGCGGCGGCGTGGGCCACCGAGACACGACGCTATCCCAGACCGCTGCCAGCCGCTTCGGGGTGAAGGCGGGATCCCGCGTGCACGCGATGATTTCCCTCTCCAGCCGCTCAATCTCGGCCGCCACCCGGGGCAACTCGGGCGCGATCTCTGAGGGAATCACCAGCACCCCATGCTTGTCCGCGTGGATGAGGTCGCCAGGCGAGACGCTGAGGCGACCGATCTGCACCGGAGTGCCGAAGTCGACGACATGGACGTACGCGTGCGACACGAGGACGGCCGACGCAAAGACGTGAAACCCGGCCTGGTGCATCTCGTCGAGGTCGCGCACGCCGCCGCGGGTGACCGTGCCCACGGCACCAAGCGCGCGGTGCACATTGGCGTTGACCTCGCCCCAGAACGCCCCGACCGGTTCCGGGTCGAGATCCTGCACCACCACCACTTTGCGCCCCTCGCTGCCGGCAATGTATGACCAGTATGCGAGCGGCGCGCCCGCGTTGCCGGAGGCCGCGTGGCGGTTGGCGGCGATGCGCACGGTGCACGCGTACCCGACCATCGTGCCGAGCGCGGGAAAGATCGCGCGGATTTCCGGTCCGGCGAACCCCTGATTGTAGGGACGCAGGCCGAACGTTTCAATGGCGTTGGCCAGCGCGGGGGTGCTGACGCGGCCCAGCGCCTCGAGCGCTTCTCGAGTCAATCGGGCTGCCACGCTACCCTACCTCGGGTCCTGCTCGATCCGGTAGATCGCGCCCTCGACGTACTGCCGGCCGCTCTCGTCGAACAGGTGGTAGCCGGTAAATACCCGTCCGTCGTCGAGGAGGATCGAGCTTGGATAGCCGATGTGCCAGAGCAGGCCGCGCTGCACGACGGAGTTGATCGGCTCACCCTCCCAGGTCGGGAACACCGGCCGTACCTTGGCGGGGTCGTACGCAGCCAGCGTAAACACGTCGTCCTGGGACCACCGCTCCCCGTCCGGCGACACCGCGATGCGCACCCCCATAGGCTTGGTCCGATAGCTGTACGCGGCGAGGACGGCCCCGTCCGGAAGTGTAATCGCGTCCGTGGGATAGCCCCAGAGCCTCGTGTTCTTCGGCCAGCTCCACGACATGCCGTCGTCCTCGGAGACCGCAGCGTAGATGTAGCCGCTCGGCGGGCCCATCTGCTCGCCCGGATCGGCGGGCGACGGCCACCGCTGCGTGCGCATGAGCCCGAGCAGGCGGCCGTCGCGCAGCCGGACCAGTCCCGGCTCGTGGTAGTGAATGATCTCGGCCGGATCGTACCCCATGGTGCCGTAGTAATGCCACGTCCGGCCCTTGTTGGGGGACCACAGCACAAACGAGCGCTCCCGCTCAACGCTCGAGATGTCGGGCATGGTGCGCTGCCACCGGAATCCGTGCAGCGGCATCAGCAGGTCCCCGTTCGGAAGCTCCACGATCGCGTCCCTGACCCGCGCGTTGCGCATCGGGGCAAAGTTGACGCGCTGGGCGGCGCTCCATGTTAGGCCCGCGTCGGTCGACCGCGTCAGCCAGACGCCGTCGATCTCCGACTGGCCGTGCTGCCGCTCGATCCTCCCGTGGTCGAGGTACCGCCAGCGGTTGCCGTGCACCAGGAGGGTACCGTCCGACAGCTTGCAGATGGCGGCGACGTTCCATCCGGCATCCTCTTCCTCCTCCAGCACCACGATCTTGCTGCGCGGGTCCCATGTCACGCCGTGATCCTTGGACCGAACGAGGATAATCGTCCCGGTGTCGGTGTGGACGAGGCCGCGATTCTGCGCGAAGACCCCGACCAGCTCGCCGCCTCCCAAGTTGGCCACGGAGACCTCCGCGCAAAAGTTCTTCCGATCGCTGTAGACGTGGACACGCTGGAGATCGACCACACGATACATGCAACACTCCCTTCAGATCGTCTATCGTACGCGGCAGCGTCGAGCGCCGCGCCGATGACACGCTTCCGCCGCGCTAGACGCCATGGTACGATTCCTGAATACAGGTCACGCTGTCGGCGCCCTCGTCGGAGTAGGGGGTGAACACCGGGCGAACCAGCACCGACGACGGATAGCCGCGGGTCGCGTTTGGAAAATCGTCCCGCACCACGACCCGCAAGATGCCGGGATGCGAGCAGTAGAACGGATCCACCTATCCCTTGATCCCGGCGCCCGTTGCGCCCTCGATAAACTGCCGCTGCAGCACGAGAAACGCCACGAGCGTGGGGATGCTCAGCACGGTCATGGCCGCCATCACCGTATCGTACGCGTTGATATCCGTCGGTCCGCCCCCGATGCCGCCCGGGCTGAAGATCAGCATCCCCACAGGTAGCGTTTTCATGTTGTCCTGAAACGAGATCAGCAACGGCCACAAGAACGTGTTCCAGTAGTTCGTGAACAGCAGAATCGAGGCGGCCACCATGGCCGGCCGGGCCAGGGGCACAGCCAAGGCCACGAAAATCCGAAAGCGGCTGGCGCCGTCGATCGCCGCTGAATCTTCCAATTCAACCGGGAGGGACAGGAAGAAGTTGCGAAACAGGTAGACGCTGAAGGCGCTCGCGACTTGGGGTATGATCATCGCCACCCACGTGTCGGCGAGCCCCCGGTTCACCAGACCGGTCCGGAGCGCGCCGATGAACAGCGGCACGATGGTCATTTCGGTCGGGATCATCAGGACGATGAGCACGGCCCAAAAGACGAGCCTTCGGCCCGGAAAATGCAGGCGTGCGAGCGCGTACCCGGCCATCGCACCCGTGATCAGGCTCATCACGGTCGACGTCACCGTCACCACAACGCTGTTCAGGAGCCACTCGAGAACCGGCTTTTTGAAGACGTCGATGTACGGTTGGATCGTGGGATGGACGGGGACCCACGCCAGCGCGTGGGTCAAGACCTCGCCCGGCGGCTTCAGCGACGTGGAGATCATTTGGACGAGCGGCACTGCCCACGTGAGGGCGAAGGCCATGCCGAGCGCCCACAGAAACGCGTCGAGCGTCCCCCGCAGTGGGCGCCGTCGCGTGACGATCGGTAGCCGCGGCATTGTCATCGCCCTCCTCTACGACGGTGCGTCTGTAACACGGCTCGAGGCCGGGTCAGTGGGTCATCTCCCGGAACACCCGCAGCTGCACCACGGTGACGATCAGAATCGTCACGAACAGCATCATGGAGATGGCCGCTGCGTAGCCGAGCTGATACTTCCCAAACCCCATCTCGTACACGTAGCCAATCACCGACTGGGATGCGTCCGCGGGGCCGCCGTTGGTCATGATGTAGATCTGGCTGAACACCCGCAGGCCGGCGATCGTCAGCAACGTCAAACTCAGGCTCAGAGCGGGCCGGAGCAGGGGCAGCGTCACGTGCCACAACGTCTGCGCGTCGTTGCAGCCGTCGATGCTCGACGCCTCGCGCAACTCCTTGGGGATGTCCTGAAGGCCTGCGAGCAGCAGGACCATAATGAATCCCGCATCCCACCAGATCGAGGTCGCCGCCAATCCGATGAGAACCCATTTCGGATCGGTGAGCCAGCCGATTGGGGCAATGCCGAAGTAGCCGAGAACCTGGTTCAGTAAGCCATGCTGCGTCGCCAAGATCCAGACCCACACCACGCCGACAACCGTCACCGAGATCACGTTGGGCATGTAGAATGCCGCGCGGGCCAGCACGTAGCCACGGCGTTGCCCGTTGACATACAACGCCATGGTCAGCGCGACCAGTAGCGTACCCGGGACGTAGAGCATGGCGTACCGCAACGTGTTGGACCAGGCGCCGACGACCCAGTGATCGCCCATCGCCTGGGCGTAGTTGCTGACGCCGACCCAGTGGGGCGCCCCGACGATTTGCCAGTCGGTGAAGCTCACAAACACGCCGAACACGATCGCACCGAGTACGGTGACCGTGAACGGGAGCAGGAACGGGAGAAGAAAGAGGTAGGCGGACCAATCGATACGCCGGCCGGCCCATCGTGCGTTGCGCACGCGCCACCACAGATCCCGCCGCGGCAGACCGCGGATTCGGGCGTCCCGCTCCGCCCGTGCGAACCGCCCGATCTGCGCCATGCGTCACGACCTTTCGATAGAGGCGCCCCGGGGACGCGCGGCGTCTCTCAGGCGTACCGCCTCTCCTGGGACCCGTTTCGGCGCTCCTCGGGCGCCGGCAACGGCTTCCAACGGACGGGGGCCGGTCCGCCGAAGCGGCACCGGGCCCGGCCGGCTGGCGCCCGGTGCCGCATCACCACGCACGCGTCATCCCGCGTTGAGATCGGCCTGCCACTTCTGGGTAAGGGAACTGATCGCCGCGCTGGGCGACATCTGCTTGGACCACACCAGATCCATCGTCTTGGCCGGCAGGATGCTGGACCCGTAGATTTCGAAATCGGGCGCGGCGGCGATCGGGATGTCGGTGATTTGCGCTTCCGCCATCCCTTCAAGGAACCCGCTCTTGTAGGCTGCCGGCCATCCCCCGTCCTTGAACGCGGCGCTCGCCCGGATGGACTTGCGGGGCGTGTCGACGCGGCCCGTGGTGACCCAGGGGAGGCTGTTGTCCGACAGCCACTTCAGCGCCTCCGCCGTTGCCGCGTACCGTCCCTTGTCCTTCTGAACGTACATCTCAACGCCGTCCACTTCGTAATAGCTGGAGCGGTTGTCGCCGATTTTCGGGATGGGGAACGATATGAAGTTGAGCTTCGCGTCGGCGTAGCCCCTGATAGCCCAGGGCCCCGTGAAGAACATCGCGGCGGCGCCTGCGCCGAATGCCCGATAGCGATCGGAGTCGGCGATGGATCGAGTGGAAACCTTATACTTGTCAAACATGTCGAGGACCCACTGCGCAGCCAGGACGCCGGCTGTCGGGTTCAGGCCGGCCTTCTTCAAGTCGGGGCTCGCACGGCGGAAGCCCATCTGGTATGCGACCACGTTCCAGATTACCAGCGGCAGCGCCCCGGAACCGGTCATCATCCATCCCGACCGCGTGATGGTATCGCCCTGGCGGACGGTCATCTTCTGCGCCCACTCGATGAGGTCGGCCGCTGTCTGTGGGGGTTTGCTGACGTCCAGGCCGGCGGCCCGCGCATACGGCACGTTGAGCAGCACCGCCATGGTCGAGACGTCCATCGGGAGCATATGGAGACTCCCATAGTACGTGCACACCTGGAGCGACCGCCGGTCGAAGTCGGACAGATCCAGCCCCGCCTGCTTGAGTGGACCCTCCATCGCGACGGTCACACCCTGCTTCGCCCACTGCGCGGTGCGGCCGTTTTGCGCGGTCCCAAAATCCGGGGCGTTGCCGGTGGCCGCCGCCGCGAGCAGTTTCGTGCCGTAGGTGTCATCCGGCACAAACTCGTGGCGAATCTGCACGCCCTTACCCTTGTGGGCTTCGTTGAAGTTGTCGATGAGTTTGCTCCAGTCCGTATTGTCGGAGGCGGAGTACCAGCTCCAGTGCACGAGCTCGGTCGTCCTCCCTTGCGCGAAGCTCAAGTGAGGACTTGCGAGATGGCGTGAGAGAACGGCGCCGCCGGCGGCCGCACCTGCAAGTTTCAGCGCCTTACGACGGGAATATCTGATCGTCATGCCCTCCACCTCCCCGAATCGGACCGTGCGGATTGCGTCTTCTGCGGTTGCAACGCCTTACGGCGAGAATATCTCGACGCCATGCCGCCCCACCTCCGGAGACGTCTGTCAAGGCCCTGCCGGCGACCCCACACGGGCCGAGTTCGCGTCCGCCTGCCCGACACGACAAAGTCCGATTAGTTTCGTCTCCCCCGCCGCACCACCCCATCGCCACCGCGTCGACTCGCATTCCTATCCCTGGATCGACGCGCGGCACCATGGACACGCTGCGCCGCCGAGTGCTGGGCGTCGATGTCGAACAACTTTCGCATGATGTGGATGCGGATCGCTTCGCAGCATCGACCGGGGTCACGCCCCCGCAGTGCATCGAGCAGCTCCCGGTGGCGGGCGTGGAACACCACGCCCCACTGATCAAACGCAAGCGGGTAGCGCTCCCGGTCGGGAGACCAGGTCAGAAAGGCGAAACCCGCGTTGTACCACAACCGCGACAAATACCGATTGCCGGCCGCGTCGATGAGCGACGTATGCCACTGCATGTCGAGCTCGATCGCCGCGATCGCGTCGTCTCGACGTACCGCCTCGTGGATACCGTGCAGTAGGTGTTCGAGCCGTCCACAGAGCGCGCTCCACTCCTGTTCGTCCATGCGCTCAAGCGCCTGGCGCACCGCGAGCTCTTCCAGCGACACGCGAACGAGGAGACTGTCCTGAATTTCCGCCCGGTGGAGCGTGGCGATGTAGGTGCCGTTCTTCGGACGGCTCTCGACCAAGCCTTGTAGCTCGAGGATGCGAATGGCCTCGCGGATCGGCGTACGGCTCACGCCGAGCTCGTCGGCGAGATCCTGCTCGGGGATCTTTTCGCCGGATCGGAAACGGCCCTGGATGACCGCATCTCGGATGGCGCTGACGATTTGGTCGCGCAGTGATGCTTGCTGAATCTTACGGAGGCGACTGGAACCCTGTGGCCGCGATCGGATGGCCATGATTTGACCGCCAGTTGTTGTATACAAGATACAAGATGATGACGAGGTAGTCAAGACACACACAAGCGTTTTGAGCGTTTCTGTGGGGGCGAGGTTGTAACAGGTGCTCTCGTGCCGGCTCGTCTAACTACACGGCGGCCGTGCCCGGCGACCGGCGAAGGTCAAATCGCGCGCTGGCGCACCGCAACAGGATGAACACCTGCCGCGACCCATCGCCAAGAGGAACGCTGTGCTCCTGACGGAAGAGTACGGCGTGATCAGCAGGTGCTCGCGAGGCGCTACGGGCGAATGCGTCGGCCACGGGCTTGCCACTGAAGCCGCCAAAGCGCGGTACGTGCGCGGGATGTTCAACGCCATCGCACCACGCTACGATCTCGCCAATACGCTGCTGAGCGCCGGCTGGCATCGGGCGTGGAAACGACACGCCGTGCGGCTCGTGGACGCGCCCGCTCGGGGCCGGGCGCTGGATCTGTGTTGCGGCACGGGCGACCTCGCGCTGCTCCTCGCCCGCCAGGTCGGGAGCGGCGGAACGGTCGTGGGCGTCGACTTCAGCGAGGCGATGTTGCGCGTCGGCCGCAGGCGGGCTGTCGCCGCCGGGCTCCATCGGATCTGCCACTTCACGGAAGGCGATGCGGAGACGCTGCCGCTCGCCGGCGGCGTGTTCGACGTGGCGACCATCGGGTTCGGCATCCGGAACGTCGGCCGCCCCGCCGCGGCGCTCGGTGAACTGCGGCGCGTCTTACGGCCGGGCGGCCGGCTGGCGATACTGGAATTTGGCCGCCCCGTCAACGCCGCGCTGCGCCTGGTCTACGACGCGTATTCCTTTGCCGTGGTGCCACGTGTGGGCCGCACGCTTACGGGCCATCGCGACGCCTACCTGTACCTTCCAACGTCGATCCGGCACTGGGCGGATCAGGACCAGTTCGACGACGCATTGCGGGGAACCGGGTTTGTCGAGGTCCGGCACGTAAACCTGCTCGCTGGCATTGCCACCATCCACCTTGCCACACGCCCTCGGTGACCTGGCGTGACCCTCGGGAGCCCATCCTCCGCCGCCACGGTGCCGCGCGCGAAACTGTTTCGGGTCTGGCTCATCGCGGCACGGATCCCGACGTTGTATGTGGGCATTGCACCTGTCCTGGTCGGCACGGCCATCGCGATCCATCGTGGCGCGTTCCATCCGTGGGCCGCGCTCGGCGCCTTGATTGTCGCGCTGTGCGTCCAAGTCGGGACCAACTTCTCCAACGACGCGCTCGATTTCATCCGAGGCGCGGACACGGCGTTGCGCCGCGGCCCGCTCCGGGTCTCGGCGGGCGGCCTGCTCACCCCCGGCCAGGTGGCGGCGGGAGCCGCCGCGTGCTACGGGGCGGCAAGCCTGGTAGGTCTTGCGTTCGCGCTGCGCTACGGCTGGCCGGTTGTGCTCGTCGGGGTCCTGGCGATCGCGGCGGGGATCGGGTACACGGCCGGGCCGTGGCCGCTCGGATACCACGGTCTCGGTGAACTCTTCGTGTTCGTGTTCTTCGGGGTGGTTGCCGTGGTCGGCACCGCCTACGTCCAGACAGGGAGCATCAGCGCGCTCGCGGCGGCCGCGTCCGTCCCCGTCGGCCTGTTGGCGACGGCAGTCTTGGTCGTCAACAACCTCCGCGACATCGAGACCGACCGCACCGCCGGCAAACGGACGCTGGCCGTCCGCATGGGGTACCGAGGAACGAAGGTGCTCTATGCGGCCTGCCTCGTTGGCGCTTTCGCGGCGATCGGCTGCATGCGCGCGTGGGACTTCACGGGACCGTGGTTCTGGCTGCCCTGGCTGGCCGTGCCGCTTGCCGCCTCGCTTGCCCGCGCGGTGGCGGGATCCGCCGGTGCCCCAGCGCTGAACCTCGCGCTCCGGAAGACCGCGGAGCTGCACCTGTTGTTCGCATTGCTCCTTGCGGCGAGCGTCCTATGAGGGATGGCGTCAGGCAAGCCGGCGAGCGCGGCGCTGTTGCTTCACAGACGGGGAGCTACGGTGCCGCGGGCCGGAACACCCGATAGCCCAGCGCATAGGCCACTTCAAAGCTGAGCCCGAACGGGAGCACGGTGTCGTTCCACGCGGTGTAGTTCAAGCACACGGTCATCGGCGGCAGGTGCAGATGTGGCAGGGCGCCCGTAAACCGCCTCGCCGTGGTCCCGTCGACCCGGCCGAACGCCAGCGGGCTCTGCGCCGGCTCGCCGCGGTCCTGCGACAGCCACGTGACGACGTGCAGGGCGCCGCTCACCTGCATCGCCGCGTCGACTTCGTCGAGCAGCGCCGCCTGGGCCGGCGGGGGCGTGCAGTTGATTCCGAGCCGATCTTGCTTCGCACGCGGCCCGATACCCCCGCTCCGAAACGTCAACGGGATCGGTCGCGGCACCGTGAGCGGAAGGGCAAGCACACTGGCGGCGCCGCCGGCCGGCACGCGCTGGAGCAATGCCCGCCCGGCGTTGATCGGGACGGCGAGATTGAAATTCTGCGCCCCCGCGACCGAGGCATCCATGATGCCGATGACGTTGCCGTCGACGGAAAGCACGGGACCGCCGCTGTCACCCGCGTTGGCGGAGGCGTCCACCTGAATAAACCGGTCTTCCGCCCGCAGGGCGCTGACGATCCCTTGGTCAACGGTCACCGCCGGCGCGCTGGGCGACGGGAACGGGTACCCGATGACCACGACCCGCGCGCCCACCGGCACGGCGTCGGAATCGCCAAGCGCAAGCGGCCGCACCCTGTTATGGGGCAGGCTCGGGACGCGCAGCAGCGCGACATCATGATCGGCGTCGATCGCGATGACGTCCGCGCCGAGCGCGGGATATCCCGGGAGGGTTACCGTGATCTGGCTGGCCGCAGCGACCACATGCAGGGCGGTGAGCAGCAACCCGTCGCTAGCGGCGACGAATGCCGTCCCGGACTCCACGGGTTGCCCGCTTTCATCCTGCGCCACCACGAACGCCACCGACGGTGTCGTGGCGCTGACGAGCGGTACGAGATTCAGGGGCTGGGACAGCCCCGGGGAGGTCGCCGCGAGGACGCACGCCAGCAGTGCCATTGCGGGCGCACCCCGCAGCGCTCGCCGGACTATCGTGAGTGCCGTCGATGGGGCCACGATCGCACCACGGTGGCCGCGCAGCCGGCCCGCACAGCGCTCGGACCGGCTCAGTTCGGCGTCGATATGGTGGAGGGCACGTTGAACACCCGGTACACGAGGGTGTACGTCACGTCGAACGTGCGCTGTGCGCCGCCTCCGCCGCTATTGTACACGAGATAGTTGAGGCAGACCACGCCGGGCTGCGCATCCACCCGCAAGGGCTGGATGAGCTGTTGCGGCACCGTGTCGTCGATCAACCCGAACTTGCGCGGATCTTCCGGGGGTAACCCCTGGTCCCACGAGAGCCAGGCGAGCATGTGCAACGGCTTCTGCACGGCCATCTTGACGCGGATCTCCGCGAGCCGAGCGGCGTTCGGCGGCGGCGGGACGCACGCGGCTCCTTCCCGTTCCTCGTGCGTCCCCGGGCCGATGCCGCGGCCGGCGTGACCGAGGGTCACCTCGCGGAGTGATGTCAGCGGAAGGGGCAGCGCCGCCAGCGTCGATGCCCGCTGGAGAAGCGGACGGGCGAAGTCGATGGGCACGGCGAAGTTGACGGCCTGGGCGCCGCGGACGGAGGCGTCGACGACACCGATGACCCGGCCGTCCCCGGTGACAACCGGCCCGCCGCTGTTGCCCGGGTTGATCGCGGCGTCAATTTGTATCATCCCCGCCTGCTGGCGGAGCGCGCTCACGATACCTTGCGTGACGGTGACATCCGGGTGGTCCGGCAACGACAGGGGGTACCCCACCACGACGATGCTCTGTCCCAGTTGGACGCCGTTTGAGTCCCCAAGAGCGAGCGGCGCGCGGATTCCCGGTAGACCGCCGGCCCGAAGCAACGCCAGGTCGTGACCGATATCGATGCCGGCGACGTCGGCGGGCTCTGGCGTCGCGGCCGGGAGCTGGACGGAGAGTTGGTACGCCTCCTGCACGACGTGCAGCGCCGTCAGCAACAGCCCCGGCGCCACCACAAACGCGCTCCCGCCGCTCATCGGTTTGCCGTCCTGGTCCTTGGCGATCACGAACGCCACCGATGGGCTGACACGGGTCACCAAATCCACGAGCGGCTGCGCGCGAACGTGACCGGGGAGTGCCCAGACCAGCACACAAACGATCGACGCCAACCCGAGCCGCTGCCGGATGGTCCTGCTCCGCATTGCGCCCGCTCTCTCTTTCGGATTTCCAGGCCGCCGCCCTCATGTACTGCGCCGGCGCGGCCATTCCCCGCTGGTGCCGCAGCACCATCTGCGCGGCGCCCACCTCGCTCCGCAGCCCGCCGGCGGCGGCGGGCGCACGCCGGTCGCAACGAGTTCCGCGATGCCGGCCCCCGCGAACAACCGGCGACCGGGTGCGAACCCGGAGGAAAAGGCGGCGGCCCTCCGAGCCTGCCGGAGGGCCGCCGCGTACGCTAGCCGAGCGCCGCGCTAGAAGCTGTAGTCGATCTGCGCCCGGTACAGCAGGAACTGTTCGGTGTTCGCGATCTGAGCCTCGCGAACCTTGAACGTGATGTTGGCATTCTGTACGAAGTTGTACACAATGCCGACCTCATACGTGGACAGGTTCTGGCCGGTCGAGGCGCTGTTGCCGAACGCGCCCACGCCGTAAATCGTCCAGTGGTCGATCGGCGAGATGCTCAGCCCCACGGTCCAGGCGTTGCCGTTGCCGGGATACAGGAAGTCGTTCTCCTGGATGTCGATCTCGGCCGCGCCGTACGGCGGGTAGAAGTTCTGGCCGAAGTTCTCGTAGCCGGCGTCCGCCGTGAAGTTGTGGCCGATCCCGGTGAGGGACCCGAGGTCGAGGTGAACGTTGACCTTCCAGCCGTTGTCGCTGGTCCCGAAGACGGAGTCGTTCCACGTGCCGTACTCGCCGTCGAACGTGATGCCCGGAATGATGTTCCAGTCGAGGTACCCGCTCCAGCCGTTGCCGGATGCCGGGCAGGCGATGCCCGGACCAGCGCCCGCGGTGGACGTAACCGAGACGCAGTGGAAGCCGCCACTGCTCAGCGAAGCGGTCCCGAGTCCGGGGTTGACGGAGCCGCCGCCCGGACCGTAGACGTGCCACTGCGCCGCGTTGCCGAACCCACCGGGCCCGGCCGCGTTGTTCGCCGGGGTGATGGTGTTCGCGACGTAGTCTCCGCCGATGCGGAGCCCGGGCAGGATCCGGATGTTGATGTTCCCGCCGTAGGCGTCCTCACCGAAGACGTACTGGCCGCTGGACAGGGCCGGCAGCGACGAGTTGAAGGGGCTGCCGTTGTTGCCCTGGATCCGGATGACCGCGAGCTCGAACTGCAGGTCCGCCGCGGCCGGGATGTGGCCCTGAATCCGGAGACCATCGGCGACGTTGAACCCGCTGTCGGCCGTCGAGTCTTCCCAGGTGTCCCCGTTGTCGTTCATGACCAGGCCGAAGGGACCCCACTGGATCGGGTAGCATCCGCCGCCGCACGGGGTATCGTTGCCGAACCGGCCGAGCATGATCTCGAGCGGCAGGCCCCACGCGTTCCGCCAATCGAGAAACGCGCTGTCGATCGTCCCGAACGCCCCGTTGCCGAACGCCGAGCCGCCCGAGCCGACGCCGAAGACGCCGTTGGACGAGGAAACGCCCACCTGGCCGCTGTTGAAGAAGTTGTAGCCACCGGCGCTCAGAAGCCCGATGACGTAGTGAATGTCGGGCGTGACGGAACCGTCAAACCCGAGCTTGAACTCGTACCGCGGCCGGTTGAACGTTCCGGCCGAGCCCGCGTTGATCTGGCTCGTCCGCGGGTTGCCGTTGATGCCGAACGGGCTGCTCGTCCCGTTCTGGAGGAACTGTGCCGTTCCGGCGCCGAGGCCGCTGACCGTCGCACCGGGCGCCACGGTCCCGAGGTTCTGGGGACCCGAGCTGCCGCCCACGATGGTTTGGGCCGTGCCGGTCGTGTTCGTGCCGGTCGCCGTGCCGTAGGTGTCGCGCACGATGTCCCAGCGGAACCGGAGGCCGCCCGTGACCCGGACGTTGTCCAGCCGCGCCTTGATCGCGTTGAGCTCTTCCTCGATCGCGGTCACGCGCACGCCCAACGCCGCCAACTCGGCCCGGAACTCGTTGATCAGCCGGTTGATGGCGTCGAGGTCCGCCTTGGTCACTTCCGGCGGCGTCGGGGCGGGGATCTGAATGCTCTCGATCCGCGCCAACAGCCGCGCCACCACCATTGCCATTTCGTACCGCGTCATGGCCCGGTCGCCCTTGAAGGTCCCGTCGGGATAGCCCTCGATCAGGCCCTTCGCCGCCAGCTCAGCGATCGCGTCGTACGCCCAGTGGTTCGTGGGCACGTCCGCGAACGGCTGCGCGAAGGCGGGAGCGACCACGGCAAACACGAGCGCGGCTGCAGCAATAACCGCGACATGCCTCATGTTGCCCAATGTCATTCCCCCTTGCGTGCTGTGATGTCCGGGGGCGGGCAGGAACCTGGTCGGCTTGAGTATCCGTGTTTTCTCACGCCTCGCAAGCCACCCTGCACGCACCCGCGCTGCACCCGTCCCGGGATCTCACCCTGTCGTGCCGCCCCCTCCTTTCGGGTGAGCGTCCCGCTCGCAGCATTTTGCCGCTGGAGCGAGTGAGAGCCGGTTCGAATCAAATGAACGACACGAGACACTTCATGCTATTCGGCGCAATATTCGGTTGTCAACCGGACCACAAACTTTCCGGATTCTTGCTACGACGGGAGCGGATGATTTCCTCCCTAGCGCCAGACAAATCAGACCCCCCATGACGGCCGTATGTTCGTATCCCGGTCGGTTTTCGCCGGTTTCTCTATCACGAGGCCGCGCGTTCATCCCCGGCCGTGCCGTGCGAGGTAGGCTTCCGCGAGCAGGATCGCCGCATAATCATCGTACGCGACCGGCGGGACCTGCAACGACCTCGGCACGAGCCGCCGCCAGCCGCGGGGGCGGTGCTCGTCGAAATAGCGCGCCCGCGCCCGGAGGGTGGTGCCGCGCTCCTCGACGGTGACGACGGGGACCGGGACGCCCTGGATCCGCCTCAGGGCGTCCACGCACCCTGTGCGATTCCCCACCACGATCACGTCCGCCCCAAACGCCGCGATCCAGTCACGAACGAGGCCCGGGAGCTCTCCCGAGCGGATCACACGATGCGCGAGCACCGCGCCGGGCGCGCAGACGGCGACGCCGGCCTTGTCCCGGCCCGGATCGACGGCGAGCACCTTCACCGAAACGTGAGCTGGACCGGGCCGACGGTGAAGGCGTCCACGAGCGCCACGGCCCGGACGGTCACCACGGACCGGCTCGCCTGCACGCGGTCGAGCACCAGCAGAAAGATCGCGGGGTCGATCCGCACGTCGGGCGGCGACGACGTGAGCGCAAACGGCGGCGAGATCACGCCGCTCTGCCCGGCCAGGGAGGCGCTCGTCGAGCCCAGGGCCAGCAGCCCCTGCTCAATCTGCTCCCGCGGGGCGCGGCCGTCGATGCGGGCCGTGGCGATCGTCGCGCCGGCCCGATAGACGCGCACGTTCGGGAACACGATCAGGTTGGCCCGGAGCGGCAGGCCCCGCACGGTATTCTCGCTGGCGATCAGGCGGACGACCATCGGCTGCGCACGCTCCGCGATGTCCTGCGCCACCGAATCCACGGTCACGCCGGACGGCGAGATGTGCAGCAATACGCCGTCCGGTCCGGGCGCGAGCCCGCGCTCGCGCGCGCTCTGCGCCGCGAGGTCCAGGAACGCCTGGAGCCGCTGGCGGATGTCGGGCAGCGGCGCCTGACCGTCGATCACGGTACGCAGCACTTCCTGGTCGTTCTGGTAGACGACGTCGCGGAACTGGAGGGCGCGAAGCTGCGCTTCCTGCTCCGCGATCTGGGCGGCGAGCGTGCGCGTTTCCTGCTGCAGGCTCCGGAGATGGAACAGCGCTTGTCGCGCGTCGTTGCTGACCAGGAGGACGACCGCCAGGGTGACGACCGTGATGAGCATGCCGGTCAGCACCGTGATGACCTGCGCGGTGTAGCGAGGCCGCAGCCCGAGCAGCGTGAGCCGGCGCCGTCCGATGCCGCGTCCCACCAGGTTGCCGATGAAGGCGACCAGCCCGCTGACGAGGATGAGGGTCGGGATCAGGACGGCCGCGACGTTCATCCGGCGGCCCTCGAGCGGCGGCGCGCGGCCGCCCGGCGCGCCCGGAGGCGCCCCACCAACCGCACGTAGTTGGCGACCTCGCCGCGATCCAGCTTGCTCGTCCCGCCGGCGCGCTCCTCGAACCGGTACGGGATCTCCACGATCCGCCGCGCGCACCCGGCCGAGAGGATCTCGAGCAACAGTTTGTACCCGATACCCTCGAACTCCACCCCGTCGAACATCGCGCGCCGGCAGGCAAAGAAACCGGACATCGGGTCGCACACCCGCACGCCCAGCACCGCGCGCGCAAGCCGGGTGGCGCCCCAGCTCAGGATACGGCGGGACACCGACCACCGCGCGATGCCGCCGCCCCTGAGATACCGGGATCCGATGGCCAGGTCGGCGCCGTCCGCGACGGGCCCCAGGAGCGCCGGCACCATCTCCGGCGGATGCGACAGGTCGCTGTCCATCACCACGATCACGTCTCCCCGGCCGCGCCGCACGCCGTCCAGCACGGCGGAGGCAAGCCCGGCCTTGCCGGGACGGCTGACCACGACGACGGGAAGCACGCGGCCCAGCTCGGCCCCGACCGCCGCCGCGGCCGCCGCCGTCCCGTCGGGTGACGAATCGTCCACGACCACGGCCTCCACGTCCCAGCGGGGCGCCCCCACCGCTTGAGCGAGGCGCCGCAGGAGGACGGGGATCGTTTCCCGCTCGTTGTACGTGGGGACAACGATGCTGACACGCACCTAGTTCGACCCTCCGCACGTGGCCTCCGCCGGCTTTTCGCGGACGACGAGGCCGTCACGCACGCCGATCACGCTGAATCGTTCGGCGATGCGCGGCAGGCTCCCCGCCGCCTCCGCGGGGGTCGTCACCAGGTACGCCCGGCCCGGCGCGCACAGCTCCGCCCTCAGCACCGCGGCCTCGTTGACCCACGCGACGCGGTGGTCCGTGTAGTACACGAGCGACGCCGGCATGCCGATGCGGTACGCGATGATCCGGTCGCCCGGCTGCAACCGGCGGCGGAGGTCGGCGGCGAGCGGCGGAATCGGCTTTTGCGCCTCCACCACCGGAAGCGTCACCGCGTACAGCACGGCGATGAACACGGCCATCGTCGCGGGCATCGTGAGAAACGCCCCGGTATACCGGCGGAGCCCGAACAGGACCGCGGTCAGCGCCGGGCCGACCACGAGCACCGCCACGGCGGCGACGAGCGCGGGACGCACCGCCTCGAACGCCTCGGGGTACCGGACGGTCACGAACGCCGTCACCGCGAGCCCGAGCAGCACGACGACCCCGATCTGCAGCACAAACGACGTCATGAGCGTGCGGCGGAGCCGGGCCGCCCCCTCGAAGAGAAACTCCTCCCACAGTCTCGCGATCGCGATCGCGGCGAACGGAAAGATCGGAAAGACGTCGTCCGGCAGCCGGCCGCCGCTGGCCACCGCCCCGGCAAACGCGATCGCGCACCACAGCAGGCAGAACAAGCTCCCGTCCTGCCAGCGCCGGTGGTAATGGTACACGAGCGCGCCGGGAACGAATGCGGCCCACGGGACGGCGCCGAGGACGATCACCGGGACGTCGTAGAGCACGGCGCCGAGGCGGGCCTCGAGCGGCCGGACCCAGGACGCGCCAAACGCGGCGACCACGAACGCCGCGCCGCCGCGGGCGATCTGCACCGCGTACCAGGGACACGCCAGCGCGAGGTAGATCAGCGCGCCCCACAGCCACGGGATCTCCCGCCAGCGGCGCAGGGCTCGCCGGTATGCGAGGAACGGGACGAGGACCGCGGCGAGCAGGAGCAGGGTCACGGGGCCGCGCGTAAGCGTGGCCAGGCCGGCCCACAGGAAGCTGCGGAGATAGTCGCCGCGGGTCCGGTCGCGATAGCCGCGGTAGAAGGCGTGGACCGCGAGCAGCAGAAACGCCACCTCCGCGGCGTCCAGCACCGCCAGCCGCGAGAGCAGCAGGTACTCCAGCGTCGTGGCGAGGACGAGCCCGCTCAGGATCCCCGTGCGGGGGCCGAACCACTCCCAGCCGAGCACGCACGTCACGGCGACTCCGAGCATGCCGAACACCGCCGCCCACGCCCGCATCGCCCACTCCGAGAACCCGAGCACCGCCCCCGCCCCCGCCTGCAGCCACATCCATAACGGCGGCGGACCGTACCATGGACGGCCGTCGAGGTGGAGCATCCACGGGTCGTGCGTCGCGAGGATCTCGCGGCTGGCCTGGGCGTAGCGAGGTTCGTCGAGGTCCCACAGGGTTCCGGCGCCGAGCCGGAAAAAGAACAGCCCGCCGGAGAAGACGAGGACGAGCGCGAGCAGGAAGAGATACCGCCGCCTTGCCGGCGGTGACGCGCCGTCTGTGGCGGTCACCTGGCGGCCCGCGCCAGCAGGATCGTGCCGCCCGCTCCGATCAGCGCGTCGGGGAGCCAGGCGGCGAGGATGGGAGACACGAGCCGCCCATCGGAGGCGAGCTGGGATGGGATCGCAACGACGTAGTACGCCATCAGCACGAGGATGCTCAACCCGAGGCCCATGCTTGGCCCGGAGCGGTGCGGGCGGAGGCTGAGCGGGAGCGCGACGAGCGCGAACACGATGCAGCTCGCCGCCGTCGCGAACCGCGAGTTGAGCTCGCCGACAAACGTCCGCGCATCGGCGCCCTCACGGTGCAGCGCCGCCACCTGCCGGAAGAGCTGGCGCAAATTCATGTCCGACGGCTGCTCCGGGGGCACCGTGAACTCTTGCGGCGACCGCGGGACCGTCACCGCGAGCGTCTCGAACCCGGTGGTCACCACGCTGCCGTGCTGGAACGCGTAGACGTTGCCCCGGTGAAACGTCCATTCCACGCCGCGGCGATAGGTCGCGCTCTGCGCCTGGATCACCTCGAGCGGCTGGCCCGCGTCGAGATACACCACGGTCACGCCCGCGAGCGTGCGCGACCGCGGATCGTAGCGATGCGCGCTGTACAGTGCGTTGCCGTGGGCCGTCGGGGCCTGGAAGAACACGTTGTCCACGGGCCGCAGATCCGGACCGTGCGCCATGACGTCGTTGAAGACGGTGCGGTACCGCGCATCGCTCAGGCTGACGACGCCCTCGGAGAAGACCAAGGCGCCGACCGTCGCCACGGCGCCGGCGGCGACGATCGGCGCGGCCATCCGGTACAGGCTGATGCCCGAGACGCGCAGCGCCGCGATCTCGTTGTGGTCGTTGAGCCGGCCGATGCCGAGCACGGTCGCGAGCAGCACGCCCATCGGCACGCTGAACGCGACGAAGTACGGGATCTTGTACACCATCAACACGAGCGCGGTCTCGACGGCGACGCCCTGGCCGATCACGAGGCGGGCCAGGTAGAACAGGTGGTTCATCACCAGGAGCACGCTGAAGAGGCCGAGGCTGAACACAAACGAGGAGCCTACCTCCGCCCACAGCAGACGGTCCAGCAGGCTCGGTGTCACAGCCGGAACCCCTCCCCCAGGTACAGCCGCCTCGCCTCCGGGCTTTCGAGAAGCTCCTCCGGCTGGCCGCCAAAGAGAATCCGCCCGCCGTGGATGATCTCCGCGCGATCGGTGATGGCGAGCGTGTCACGGACGTTGTGATCCGTCACGATCACGCCGAGGCCGCGCTCACGAAGGTAGCGGACCGTGTCCTGGAGCTCCTGCACCGACCGCGGGTCGATGCCGGTGAACGGCTCGTCCAACAACAAAAACGCCGGGTCGAGCGCGAGGGCCCGGGCGATCTCCACGCGCCGGCGCTCCCCGCCGGAAAGGGTCCACGCCGGTTGCGCCGCGACGCGGGCGAGGCCGAACTCCGCGAGCAGGTCCGCCGCCTTGTCGCGGCGGGCCTCCCGGGACAGTTGCGCGCGCTGCTCCAGCACGAGGAGCACGTTTTCCTCCACGGTGAGCCGCCGGAACACGGACGGCTCCTGGGCGAGGTACCCGAGCCCCCGCCGGACGCGGATGTCGACCGGCTCCGCGCTGACGTTGTGACTGCCAATCCACACCTCGCCCGCGTCCGGCCGGACGAGCCCGACCATCATATAAAAGGTCGTCGTCTTGCCGGCGCCGTTCGGCCCGAGCAACCCCACGATTTCCCGGGGCCGCACGGACACCGAGACGCCGTCGACGACGGTCCGCTCCCCGTACCGCTTGCCGAGCCCCTCGGCGCGGAGCATCCCGCGCGAGCGCTCGAGCGGGATCACGCGGTTCACGGCGGCGTCCCCTGCTGCCCCTGCTTGGGGTAGGCGACGATCGTGAACTGCCCGTCCGCGGTCGCGAGGTGCTGCGCCATGTTGACCGTGATGGTGTCCGCGGTGACCACGTCGCGATCCCGCGTCACGCGCGCATGCCCGGACAGGACCGCCGTCCGGGTGCCGCCGGCGTAGGTCGCGCGATCGGCCGACCCGTGCATGTCCTCGGCCGCGCGATCGAGCACAACATGCCCCGTGGCCACGGCATCATGCGTGCGGAGATCGGCGGCAATCCGATCCGCCTGCAGCCGATCGCCGCCGCGGGTTGCGACCGCGTCGCCCTCGACCGTGGCGTGCTGGGCGGCGCGGTCGTAGGTGATCCGGTCGCCCCGCAGCTCGGAGTCCGCGCGCGTCGCCACGACGTGCCCCGTCGCGACGACCTCGCGCTGATCGGGACGGTCGGTCGCCTCGACCCGGTCCGCGCTCATCGAGGTCCAGACGCCCTCGTCGAGAAAACGCGCATCGACATGGCCCTCGGCGACGAGATGACGCGACGCCAGCTCGGCCACGATGTGATCCGCGGTCAGCTGTCCCGCCGGGGCCGATACGGTCCCGCGCTCGGGCAACTCGGCCCGCCGGGCGGCCGCGCGATACATGATCACCGGCGCCGCCAAACGTTGGTCTCCGCGCGTGACAACCACCTCGCGCCCGCGAAACGTGTACTCCTCGGCCGCCGCGTCGTAGTCGATCCGGCTCGCGCCCTGAACGTCGACCGGGACCGGCCGCGGGGATGCCGCCGCGCCCGCAGGACCGCCCGGCGCGGGCGGCGCCGGCTGCGCCCACGCCCGGTCGAGTCCGACGCCATGGAGCAGAGCGGCCAGCGCCACCAGGACAGCGAGACGCCCGGCGGACGCAGCCGCGCGAACGAACGCGCGCCGGGGGACCACCCGGAGCGGCCCGGCCTCCGCCCGGCCGGTGAAGCGAGGGGAAGGCCGCCCGCACCCCTCGGCCGGTCGACGAACGGTCCCTCGGGCGACGCCCGTGGCCGGCCGAGCGGGCATCGTCAACGGACCGTCATGTGCACGTGGCCGAAGAACTGCGTCTCGCCGAGCCTGGTGTCCGAGATCATGCGGTCCGCGTACATGATGACGCGCTCTTCCACCACGCGGATGTTGCCGGTGCCGGTCACGCGGTCCGTGCCGGGCGTGTAGTTCAGCCGGTCCGCGTACAGCTGGCGGCCGGTTGCGCTCACGCCGTGGACGTCGCCGGCCATCTGCACGTCCTTGGTGCGCGTGTCATAGGCGCCGGTGTTGCCCGTCACCGTCATGGCCGTGCCGTCCGGATCGTAGAACACCGCGTGCACGTTGCGGAGCTGCACGACCTGACCGCCGTCCCGGAGCGCGACGTCGTCCGCCGTGATCTGCCAGCGCCGGTGGCCCGACGCGTCCGTCTCCACAAGGCGCCCCGCGCGGATCTCTCCTTGCGCGGCGCCCGGTCCCGCCGCGCTTCTGCCGGCGGCGCCCGGCGCGGGCGCAGGTGCCGCCTGGGACGTGCGCGGCTGATCCGGATGGGCCGGGGGCGCCGAGGCCGGCGGCCGCGGCGCGGTCCCGGAGGGCGCCCCTCCCCAGGGGACGAGGCTCCACGCCAGCGCGGCGAGCAACAGCATCGGGACCGCCCACAGCACGCCGCGGCGTAGGCGCGTCACCGTGAATCGCCCGGCCGGTCTCCGCACCTCGCGCAGCCGCCTGTCGCTCTCACTCTGAACGGACATCACCCGTCCCTATCGTCCCCTTATAGACATCCGCCGAAGACGCGCGCCATCCACAACGCGGGGGCCCGCGCGGCCCCGTCTATCGTATCGTGGGCGCCGCCCGCGTGTCCAGCAACCGCGCGACCTCGGCCGCGGCGCGCGCCAGCGCGCCGCCGGGACCGAGGCGGTCGCGCACCTCCGCGAGGTCGGCGCGCTGCCGCTCCCCGCCCGAGCCGAGGAGCCGCGACAACTCGTCGCGGATGCGCGGGCCCGTGACCTCGCGCTGCAATACCTCGGGGATCGCCCGGCGACCGAGCACGATGTTGGGGATCGAGAACCCGATCCGATCCATCCCGGGCGCCAGGACAAACCGGCGCGCGATCCACTCCGTCGTCCGGGACACGCGATACACGATCACCATCGGCACCCCGAGGCATGCCGCCTGGAGCGGAGCCGTGCCCGACGCGACCACGACGGCGTCGGACGCGGCCATCACGTCGAGCGCGCGGCCGCCGACGACGACGATGTCGACCCCGGCCGCCTCCGCCGCGGCGGCCACCGCCGGTCCGAGGTGCGGAGCGGCTAGCGGCAGCGCGCACCGGATCGCCTGCGACCGGGCGAGATCCCGGACGCCGGCCAGCATCGCCGGCAGGAGGACCCGCACTTCCTGGGCACGGCTCCCCGGGAGCACGCCGACCAGAGCCGCGTCGCGGACCCCCCACTCGGCGCGCGACGCGTCCCGCGGCGCGGCCGCGGCCGCCTCATCGACGGCCGGATGCCCCACGTAGACGACGTCCGCGCCGGCGCGCCGGTACGCCTCGGCCTCGAACGGAAACACGGCCAGCAGGCGCACCGCCGCGCGTGCCATGCGCGATGCGGACGCGCCGCGGCGGCCGTACGTCTGCGGCGGGAAGAAATACGCGATCGGCAGGCGGCCGGAAAACCGGGCGACGAGCTCGCGGTTCATCCCGGGGAAGTCGACGAGCAGGAGCAGCTCGGGGCGCGTCCGCTCGATCAGCCGAACGACCCGCCAGAACCGCGCCGCGAACACCGGGAGCCGCGCGTACGCTTCCGCGTACCCGATCACGCCCCAGCGCGTACTGTCGATCAGCACGTCGGCGCCGGCCGCCGCCATCGCCGGCCCGCCGACCGCCGACACGCGGAGGTCCGGGCGGACGCGCCGGAGCGCGGCGATCAACCCGCCGCCCTGGTGATCGCCCGACACCTCCCCCGCGACGGCGACGATTCGGGCCGGCACGAAGTCAGGGCGGCGGAGTGTGCCCGTCGGGCGCGATCGCGGCCACCGCGATCCCCGCCGCGTCCGCCGCCGCCACCAGCTGCTCGCGGTCGAGCACGATGGTGCGGCGGGCCTCGATCGCCAGCGCCGAGGCCCGGGCCGCGCTGAGCGCCGCCACCGTCCGTGGACCCACGACGGGCAGATCGTACCGCGCGTCCTGCGCGGGACGGCTCACCTTGACGACGACCGCGCCGGGCGCGAGCGCGCCCGCGCGCCGGATCATCTCGTCCGTACCCTCGGCCGCTTCCACCGCGACGACGACGCCGCGCCGCACCGCCACGGACTGCCCGACGTCCAGCGCGGCGACGCCCCGGGCGATCCGCAACCCCAGCGCCGCATCCCTGGTCTCCTCCGGCGTGGGCGCGCGGCCGGTCAAGACGCCCGCGTCCGAGAGCAGGTGTCCGACGTAGCGCGCCTGGCTCGCCACCTCGAATCCCGCCTCCTCGAGCACGCTGACGAAGACGCCGAGCAGGCCGGCGTCGCCCCAGTCGGGCGGCCGGCGCAGGGCGCGGGCGGCCTCGGCATCCGGCCGCGCCTCCCGCATCGCGGCGAGCTTGTCGACCTTGCCCGCGAGCAGCACCTCGCGCACGCCGTGACGGCGCAGCGTGTCGATGAGATCGGTGAGCGCGCCGAGCGGGATCGCGTAGTGCGCGTCCGCGAGTTCCCGCAACGCGGGATCGGCCGCCAGGACGTCGACGCACACCACGCGCCGGCCGAGCCCGCGGGCGCCGCGGGCAATCTCAACCGGCAGCGACCCGGCCGCGGCGATCAATCCGACCGGCGTCGCCCCCGCCGCCGGCCCGCGCCCCCCGCTCACCGCGGGAACCCCGCGCCCCGCTCGCGGCTGGCCCGGATAAACTCCAAGAGATGCGCGATCTCGGCGCACGGCTCGATCTCGGCTTCGATCCGCGCGACCGCCCGCGCGACGTCGAGCCCCGAGCGCACGAGGAGGCGGTGCGCGCGGCGGAGCTTGTCCTGCGCCGCCCGGGGAACGTTCGCGCGCTGGAGCCCGACGCGGTTGATCGCCACGGTCCGCGGGGGATTGCCGTTGACGAGCATGTACGGCAGCACGTCCTGGACGATGCGGCTCAACCCGCCGACCATGGCGAGGGTCCCGATGTGCGCGAACTGGAGGACGCCGACCATGCCGCCCAGCACCGCCCGATCCCCGACCACGACGTGCCCGGCCAGCTGGCAGCCGTTGGTGATGAGGACGTGGCGGCCGATGCGGCAGTTGTGACCGGCGTGCGCATAGGCCAGGATCTCGGTGTCGTCGCCCACCACGGTCTCGCCGCCGGCGCCGGTGGCCCGGCTCACGGACACGTACTCCCGGATCGTGACGCGGTCGCCGATCCTGAGAACGGTCGGCTCCCCGGAGAAGTGGTGGTCCTGGGGCGGGCCGCCGAGGACCGCGTGCGCGAAAATCCGGCAGTCGCGCCCGATCACCGTGCACGGCTCGATCACGACGTGCGGGCCGATCCACGTGCCCTCGCCGATGCGCGCCCGCGGCGCGATCACCGCATAGGGGCCGACGCGGACGCCGGCGCCGAGGTCTGCGGCCGGATCGACGACCGCGGTGGGATGGATCTCGACGGCTCGCGTCCCGGACGGCATCGCCGGCTCAGCGGTGCTCACTGGCCGCCTCACGGCCGATCAGCTTGCCGCCGGCGAGGACCATGTCCATCTCGTCCATGCTCATCTTCGAGTAGGTGAGCTCGCCGTCTGCGACCACGGCGCCGGCGACGCGCGACGTCACGGCGACCTTGCCGAACCGGCTGCGGGTCTTGAGCAACACCGCCTCGGTGACGAGCTGGTCGCCCGGCCGCACCGGCCGCCGGAACCGCACCCGGTCGATGCCCGCGAAGTACGCGATGTGCCCCGCCGTCCCCGGCAGAAATGAGAAGAGCACCCCGCCGACCTGCGCCATCGCTTCCACGATCAGCACGCCGGGCATCACCGGATGCCCCGGGAAGTGGCCGGCAAAGAACGGCTCGTTGATCGACACGTTTTTCAGGCCGACGATGCGCGTGCCCGGTTCCAGCTCCAGGATGCGGTCGACGAGCAGGAGCGGGTACCGGTGCGGCAGCCGGCGCATGATCTCCTTGACGTCCAGCGCTCCCGCATGCTGTCGGTCCACCGTCAGCCCCCTTGAGCCTCGATCGCGCGGGCGAGCGCCACGTGCAGGCGGTGTCCGCCGCGCACGACGATCACGGCGCCCAGCACGTCACACCCGAGCAATGCAAGATCGCCGAGCAGGTCCAGCAGCTTGTGCCGCGGCGCTTCGTTTGGGAACCGGGGCGCGTTCACAAACCCGGCTCCGCCGACGACGAGCGTGTTCTCGAGCGAGGCGCCGAGCGCGAGCCCGCGCGCCCGCAACGCCGCGGCGTCCCGCTCGTATCCCCACGTTCGCGCCGGTGCGATCGTCTCCTCGTAGGCGTCGCGGCGCGGGTCGTACGTCGCCGCCTGATCGCCCGGCCCCGGCGGCGCGAGCGTCACCACGTAGGCCGCCGAGAACGCGGCGGCCGGCAGCGCCGCGGCCCAGGCCTCGCCGTCGCGCACCCAGACCGGCGCGCGGATGGCGACCGTGCGGCGCGGCGCCGCCTGCGGCCGCAGGCCGGCGGCGCGGAGCGCCGACACGATCGGCAGGGCGCTCCCGTCCAGCCCGGGGACCTCGGGACCGTCGAGCTCCGCCACGCAATTATCCAAGCCGAGCGCCCAGGCCGCGGACAGGAGGTGCTCCACCGTCTGCACGCCGCGATGGCCGCCGAGCACCACGCGGCCTTCCGTGTCCGTCACCGCGTCGAGGGCGGCGCGCACGGCGCGGCCGTGGACGTCCGTGCGCCGGAAGACGATGCCGGAGTGGACCGGCGCCGGGTGCAGCGTCATGCGGGCGGGGCGGCCGCTGTGGAGCCCCACGCCGGACAGCACCGCCGGCGCGGCCAGCGTCTGCTGGCGATCGCCGCACACGCCGGCTACGGCGTGCGCTCCAGGCGGGCGACACGGCGGCGCAGATCCGCGACCTCGCGCAGCAGCCCCGGCACGCGGCGCGCGGCCGCATCCCGGCGGCGCTCCTCCATCCTCGGGCGCGCCGGACGCCCCGCCACCACCGCGCCCGGCGGGATGTCGCGCGTGACCTCGCTGCCGCCGAGCACGACGGCGTCGTCGCCCACCGTCACGTGGTCCGCAACCCCGGTCATGCCGCCCATGAGCACACGGTTGCCGATCCGGGCGCTGCCGGCGATCCGGCACCCCGCGGCCATCGCCACGTCCTCGCCGATCTGCACGTTGTGCCCGATGTGCACGTAGTTGTCGAGCTTGGTTCCGCGGCCGATGCGCGTGACGCCGAGCGTGGCCCGGTCCACGGCCGCGTTGGCGCCGATCTCGACGTCGTCCTCCAGCACCACCACCCCGACCTGCGGAATGAGCACGTGCCGCCGGCCGGCGTCCTGCGCGTAGCCGAACCCGTCGCTGCCGATGACCGTGCCGCTCTGGAGCACGACGCGGGCGCCGGCGACGCAGCCGTGCCGCACCGTCACGCGGGGATGCAGCACCGCGTCCGCGGCGATGCGGACGCCGTCCTCGAGGACCGTGTGCGCGCCCACCGCGGCCCGGTCGCCGATCTCGACGCCGTCGCCCACGACCACGTACGGCCCGAGCGAGACGTCCGTCCCCACGCGGACGCGCGCGCCGAGGACGCAGGTCGCGTGGATCCCGGACGGGGGCGGCGCGGGCGGGCCGAGCGCCCGCAGGGCGAGCGCGAGCGCGAGGCGGAGATTGGCGATGCGGATCGCCGGCAGCCGCGTGGGCGGCCCGTCGGGCGCGAGGATGACGGCCGCGGCGACGGCCTCCAGACGGGCGAGCATCCGCGCATCGGACACGACCACGACGGCGCCGGGTCCGGCGTCGTCCGGGGCGCTCACGCGGACCACCTCCACGTCCGGGTCGCCGTCGAGCCGCCCGCCCACCGCTCTCGCCAGGTCAGCGAGGCGCACGTCCGCGGCGCTACTTCAGGAGGTCGATGACTTGCTGCGTGACATCCCGGCCGCCGAGCACCGACGAGCTCTTGACGATGACGAGCCGCAGGCCGTCCTGTCGCGCCACCTTCGCCGCCGCGTCGTGGAGCTGTTGATTGAGCTGATTCTCGAGATCGCCGCGGAGCTGCGTCAGCTCGGTCATCAGGCTCGCCCGGCGCGCGTTGAGCTCGGCCGCGCTCACCTGACCGTTGAGCACGGTCAGCTCGGCGACCATCTGCTTCTCCCGGTCGTCGAGCTGCTTCTGGTACTCCAGCGCCTTGACGCTCTCGTTCAGCACCCGCTGGGTGTCGACCACCCCGATGCGCGGCCCGCAGCCCGCCAGCAGCACCGCCGCCGCCAGGATGAGGGCCGTCCCCCCGAACCGCGACATCCCGACCTCCCGCATGTTACCGTTTGATGCGCGCGATCAGCTCGTCTGTGATGTCCGTCGTGTCGAACGTCGCCACGGTCTGCGTGAGGACGACGTCGTAGCCGTGTTGCTGCGCCAGCGCGGCCGCCTCGACCCGCAGATCCGCCAGGATCTCCGCCATGAGGCGCGCGCGCTCGGCCTGAGCGTCCCGCAGCTGGGCGTCGAGGGCCTGGCGCGCCGAGCCGGCGTTGGCCAGCGCCTGCTGCTCGGCGCGCGTGATCTCGGCGCGCGCCCCCTGGACCAGCGCCTGCTGGCGCGCCGCGAGCTCGGCCTGCAGCTTGGTGTGCATCTCCTGGTTCATCTCGGCCTGCTTCGCCACGAGCGTGTCGTGGAGGCGGTCGTTGAGCTCCTTTTCCTTCTGCGCCACCTGCTGCTGCGCGCTCTGGTTGAGTTGGGTCTGCAGGTCCTTGAGCTGCTGCGTATACGCCTGGTTCTGCTGCTGTTGGAAGTCCTGCAGCGCCTGCTCGTTCGCCTTCTCGTGGGCGGCGATCTTGTCGTCGCGTTCCTTGGTCATTGCCTGGATCTGCTGATTGAGGCTCTGCTGCTGCTGGCGGTTGCCGGTGGTGGCCGCGTCGCGCTTGAGCTGGAGGTTGAGCAGCGGTAGCCGGTACTGTTCCAGGACCTGCTGCTGAAATTGCTCGTTGTCCTTGTCCAGCGCCTGCTGCTTGTCCTGGATCGCCTTGCTGATCTGGGCCGCAAGCGCCTGCTGCTTGTCGTTGAACTCGGCTTGGGTCGACGCGCGGAGCTGGGCGACGAACGCATCCAGCTCCTTCCGCGCCGCGTCCCGCAGCGCCAGCGCCGTCTGGTTGAACTGCTGCTGGTACTGGGGCTTGATCTGCTCGAGCTCCTGCTGCGCCGCGGCGCGGATCTGGGGCTGCAGGTCGATCTGCGGCATCTGGAACTGTGGGGCCGTCGGCACGGCCAGCTCGGCCTGGAGCCGGCCGATACGGCGGTCGAGCGCGTCGACGTCCGGCCACCGGGGGTGGGCGTGCAGCGCGCGCGTGAAGTCCACCACCGCGACCTTCGGTCCGACCGGCGTGGTGGCGGCCGGCGGCGGGGCGGCCGGCCGGGAGCTCGAGGTCCGGCCTTGGCAGGCCGAGAGCGAGGCGGCGAGCACCGCGACGGCGCACGCCCGGCCGAACGCGCCCGCGACGCGGGCGCCGGAGCCCGGGACGCGGCCGGCCCCGGGCCCTGGGATCACCGGGATGCCACGTCCGCGCACGCGCGCTTACTTCCCACTGATGAGCTTGATAACCTGATCCGTGAGGTCGACCCCGCCGTAGAGCACCACCGTGCGGTCCAGCACCACGCTCACGCCCTGCTGCGCGGCGACCTTCTGCACGGCGGCCCGGATGTCTTTGTCCAGGCCGCCGAGCAGCTCGGCGCGCTTCTGGAGAATTTGCTGGTCGACCTGATTCTGCAGCTGCTGGCGCTGCCCGGGCGACATGTTCTTCATCTTCTGCTGCGCGTCGGCGATCTGCGCCTGCGCGTAGTCACGGAGCGCCGACTCCGCGGACGCCTTGCCCGGATGGGCGTTGAGCGCCCGCTGCATGTCCACGAAGCCGATCGTCCCCGCCTGACTGCCGAAGACCGGCCCGGGCCGCGTCGCGACGTACCCCGCCGCGGCCAGCACGACGATCACCGCGACCGCGACCGCAATCCACTTCACGTTCCACCGCATCATCCCAGGTCCCCCTTCTCGCGGCGGCCGGGGGCGCCGGAGCGCGTCCCGCCGCGTGCGCGCCGCACGCTCAGAATGTCGTCCCGGTGGAGATCCACAGCTGCCCTCCCTCCGGGCTCACACCGTAGTCGACGCGGAAGAGCCCGATCGGCGTCTTGGCCGCGATCCCGAATCCGTAGTCGACCTTGAGGTTCGTCGGCAGCGTCCCGTACGGCTCCGTGTCGCCCGCGTCCGCGAAGACGATGCCGGTGATCCCGCCGATCCCCTTGAGGAACGGGAGCGTGTTCAGCGGGAAGCGGTACTCCCCCGTCACGATCGCCATGTCGTCGCCGCGAAACCGCCCCGCCGCGTAGCCGCGCAGCGAGCTCTGTCCGCCGAGGTAGAACTGTTCCTGGATGGGAAGCGGGCCGCTTCCGGCCCCGAGGTGCACGTGGCCGACGATCGTGGCGTTGCCGGTCGGCCAGTACTGGACGAAGTCCATCTCGTACTTCTCAAAGTTGAAGTCGCCGGCGATCGCGGACTCGGTGCTGAGCTGGATCTCCTGGCCGCGCGTCGGGTTGATGGGGTCGTCACGGGTGTCCTGGAGCGCCCCGAGCAGCACCGCGTTGACGGTCCCGGGGGTGAAGACGAAGCCGCTCGGGACCGTCGAGCTGGTCAGCAGCGACGGCCCGAACTGCGTGTTGACCGACTTGATCCCATACGTGAAATACCGGTTGGGCGCGGTGTGGATCGGCGTGGTGAACGTGACCTGACCGCCCGTCTGGTACATCGTGTACTGGAACGAGTTGAACAGGCCGAGCGAGTAGTCGGTCGGGATGGTCGTCTGATTGAACGCCTGAAAATCCATCACCGTGCGCGTCCCCTCGAAGTACGGCTCGTGGAACGTCAGGGTGAAGTTGTTGCCGTTCAGCACGGTGCTGTCGTACGAGGCCCCCACGGTCTGCCCGTTGCCGCCGAAATCGATGTCCTGCACGCCGACCAAGCCGGCGAGGCCCGTCACCGTGCTGTAGCCCGCGCCGAAGCTGAGCGTGGCCGTGCGCTGCTCGGTCACCGTGATCGTGACGTCGACCGTATCGGGCTGCGTGCCCGGCCCCGGATCGGCCTTGACGTCCGAGAAGTACCGGGACGCGAACAGCTTCTTCAGGCTGGCGTTGACCGCGTCGACGTTGAACACGTCCCCCGGCTTGAACGTCAGCTCCCGGCGGACCACGTAGTCCTTCGTCTTGTGCAGCCCGACGATCTTGATGGCCTCGATCCGCCCCTCCGTGATCGTAACGGACAGCACACCCTGCTCGTTCACGGAAATGTCGGACACCCGCGCCAGCGCGTAGCCCTTGCTCTGGTACAGGCGCTCCACGGCCTGCGCGCCCTGGCGCATCGCCACGGTGTTGAGCACTTGACCGGTCGGCACGTTCATCGTCTTGCGGACGTCGTCCGTGGAAATAACGGTGTTGCCCATGATGCGCACGTCGGAGACGACCGGGTTTTCCGCGACGATGAACACCACGGTGACGCCGTTCGCCGCCGGCTCGAGCCGGAGCACGGCGTCGGCGAAGAGCCCGAGGCCCAAGATCGCCTGGACGTCGTTGCGCAGGCGGTCCTCGTTGAGCGGGTCGCCGGGTTTCGTCGAGACGACCTGGAGGATCGTGGCCGTCGGCACGTGCTCGTTACCGCGCACCACCACGTCCAGCACCTTCTGCGGCGGGAGCGTCTGCGGGGGCGCGCCGGGAATCGGCTGGAACGGAGACGGCGCCGCGGGGGCCGGCGTGGTGACGGGTGGCGGGGTGGCGGGCGGGGTGGCGGGCGCCGGTTGCGGCTGACTCGGCTGCGGCTGGGCCGGCGGCGCCTGCGGCGCGCTGGGGGAAGGGATCGGCGACGGATTGGGCTGTGCCGGGGGAGGCACGGGCGACGGATTTTGCTGTGCCGTGCGCGGCATCGCCGGTTGCGCCGTTACCCACCCGGAGCCCGGCCACGCCAGCACCATGGCCCAGACGAGGCTTCCGGCCACCGCGCGAACGGCTTGCATCAGTCGCTTGGGCACACCCACGCTGACCTCCGTGCCGCGTGATACTCCCCTGGAACCCCGCTCCGCGCCCCGGCGGGGCGCGCGCTAGAAAGCGCTGGCTGGACGACCTGGATCTCCAGGCGTGACGAACTCGTCCACTCGCGGTTCGTTCGTGGAAGTTGGCTTGACGTGTCCAAACTGAGACATCAACTCATCCACCACCCGCGGATCCCCGGGTGCGGTCCCGGCCCCGAAGGACGCCGCGGTATCGGGCGCACCGGCCGCGCCCGGCTGCAACAGCGTGAAAAAATCTCCGGCGTCCAGCCGGACGGAAGCCCAGGACTCCCCGGCCGGCCTCAGCGTCACCGCGGGCGTGTCCGCCGACGCGGCGCGCTCCGAGCCCGAGCCGCCGGCGAGAAACGTCGCGTACGCGGCCGCCGCGACGACGACGGCCGCCGCGACGGCGACGGCCGTCGCGGCAACGCTGCGGCCCCGGGACGCCCGTGCAGGCGCCTCCCCGGCGCTGTGCGATCCGGCCTCGCGGGCGTGCCGGACCTCCGCCTCCGCCAGCAGGAGCCGCAGGACGGCGCCGTGCACGTCGCCGTGCCGGTAGTCACTCCGCGCCCAACGCAGCCACTCCTCGGCGTGCCGGAGGTGGCGAAGCAACACGTCCCGCTCGCGCATCGTGCCTATTCGTGGACTCCCTGCGCCCGCAGGCCGCCGGTCACCGGTGCCACCAACTCCCGGATCCGCCCGAGCGCGTGCTTCTGCAGGCGGTAGAAATGGGACAAACTGATCTTCAGTTCGCCGGCGATGCGGCGCGGTTCCTCCGCCCCGAGAAATGAGCCGTGCAGGATCCGCCGCTCGCGCGCATCGGGCAGACGGTCGATCGCCGCGACGATCTGCTCGACCAGCACCTCGTCTTCCACCGCGCCGAGCAAGTCCGTGGCCGCCGGATCCGCGACGCGCTCCAGCAAGGCCTCGTCGTGCCCCGACACGTCCCGCGCCGCCGGCCGCTCGCGCCGGAGCGCGTTGAGGATGCGGCCGCGAATGCGGAACGTCGCGAACGTGCTGAACCGCACGCCGCGCGCGGGATCGAACCGTTCCACGGCCTCGATCAGGCCGACGGTCCCTTCCTGGATCATGTCCATGACGATCGTTTCGCGCAGCCGCAACTGCATGGCCACCTTGAAGACGAGCGGCTGATACGCCTCGATCAGGCGCGCGCGACTCCGCCCGTCGCCGCGATCCCGGTAGGCCCGCCACAGCCGCGCCTCGTCGGCCGGCCGCAGCAGCACCACCTTTTGCAGTTCCCGCAGATATTCTCCGAGCAACCGGATCACGCTCCCATCCCTACAGTATCCGCGCCGCGCGCACCGGACTCTCCTCATGGCACACGGGCGGGCGGCTCGGTGGGCGATGGTCGAGCGACCGGGCGTCAGAACGGAAAGCGCGTGAGCAGGAATACGCCGCTCTCGCCCAGGCTGTCCACATTATACGTCAGCGACACGCTCGGGCTGAGGTAGTACTGAATGCCGAGGACCGTGTACGGCTGGCCCGACGGGTTGAGCGGCGCGAGGCTGCCGATCGAGGGCAGCGTCGTCACCGACGAGCGGCCGATCACCTCGCTGAGTGACAGGTAGACGTTCTTGAAGATGTACTTGCCGATCTGCAGCGTCAACGGGCTCTGCGTGTCGTAGGAAATGGTGAGGGTGTCGAGACGAAGCGCCTGCTGCAGCGTCTGCGTGATCGAGCCCAACACCATCTGGCTGAGGAACGCCGTGGGCGACCCGCCGGACGCGCCGCTCGTGCCCGCGACGAGCGCCAGAATCTTGTCCTGGGCCATGGGTGGGTCGGAGCTCCACGTGATCGCCGGCGAGGGGAGCACGCCGTTGATGTCGAGGAACACGCGCGTGTCGCCGTACATCGCCTGCGCATGCGCGGAGATCTGGGGGTTCAGGCCGCTCGCCTCGGAGAACACGACGCTGCCGTCCGTGACCGTGTAGGGCGTGCCAAACAGCGCCAGCGTCCCGTTGAGCGCGCGGATCTCGCCGGACAGCGCGGGACGCGCCAGCGTGCCGCCGACGTGGATGCCGCCGCTGAGCTCCGCCCGCACGGGACCCTGCGCATACGCGACGTTGTCCCCGAGCTTGACGGCGACGTCGAGGCCGACCGGAATCGGCCCGCCCCCGCCGGCCGCGGGCGATGCGGCCAGCGCAACCTGGCCGTGGGACACGGTGACGTCGCCGGCCAGCGTCGGCTGCGTCGCAGGACCCCCGAGATGCAGCGTGCCGTCGAGGCCGCCCGAGTACAGGCCCGGTATCTGCAGGGTCACCCCCTTGGCGGCGAGGTCGAGCGCCACGGTGCTCGGCTGCAGGTTCTTGATGCCGATCGTGCCCTGCGTCTCCATGGTGCCCGCGCCGACCGTCGCCGACAGGCTCCGCACGAGGATCTCGGACTGGGAAAACGCGATGTCCGCATTGACGTTCTCGATGGGCGTCGCCACCGGGGCAAACCGGAAGCGACCGCCGTGCGACTCGACCGTCCCGCTCATCAGGGGGGCGGCCACCGTACCGCCGATCGACACCTGCCCGGCCACGGTTCCGCTCGCGTCCTGGATCTCGGGCGTGAACAGCGTCAGCAGGCTGAGATCGGCGTCCTCCAACGACACCTGCACCTTGAGCGGTCCGTCCGGCGCCGGCGTGAACCGGCCGGGGACGAGCGGGACGGTGCCCGCGACGAGGAGCTTGCGCGCCCCCTTCTCGATGGTGCCCGTCTCGATCGTAACGATCCCGTCCTTGTAGAAGGCGACCGATGCCATGCGGTCGGCGGTCGCACCCGGAATGCCCGCCCCGAACGCCTCCATCGACAGGCCGGCCGTGGGATTATCGGTCGGCCCCGTCCACTGCATCGTGAAGTTCAGCGAGCCCGCGAGCGTCTGGGTGGTATGGAAAAACGGGCGCAGCACGTTGGCGTCCAGGTTTTGGCCCGAGACCTCCACGTCGCTCGTGCCCCGCAGCTCGACGCGACCCTGTGCCGCGAGCTGTCCCTGAGCGGGGGAGAGCACGAGCTTCCGGATGTCCACGGTCCCGTGGGTCAGCGTGAGGTCCGCGGTGCCGGTGCCGACGGGCACCCCGCCGACTTCGCCGTCGTGCATGGACAGCGCGAGGTGCGCCGCGGGATCGGACAGCGGCCCCTGCAGGCCCACGGTGCCGTCGATCGTGCCGCGGACCGAGATCGCCGGGGTGATGCCGGCCGCGGCCACGACGGTGTCGATGCGGCCGCGCTCGACGCTGAACGTGAGATCGGCGGCGGGCCGCGGGCCGTCGTAGACATGCCCCGTGACGCGGTACCGCTGATCACCCTGCGAGAGCTGGAGCGGCGAGAGCGTGAGCGTGTGGCCGCGGTAGTCCACGACGCCGGACGCCTCGAACGTCTGGCCGTGAATCGAGAGGTTCGGGGACACGAGCGTGCCGGAGAGGTCGGGGTCGCGAAGCGTGCCCGTCACCGCGCCGGACAAGCTCACCGTCCCGTCGGGGGCGAACCCGAGCGTGCCGATGGACGGAATATCGGCGAGCCGTACGCCGTCGGCGCTGAGGCTCAGGTCGAGCGCCCCGGAGAGATCGATCGTGCCCGACGCGTTGAGCCGCGAGTTGTGGATCCGCGCGGTGGCCGTCTCGATCCGGATGCGCCGCCCGTCGCCCGTGAACCGCGCGCTCATGCCATCCACCGGCTGGCCGCTCACGGTGCCGCCTGTGAGGGAGACATCGCCGGAGACGGCCGGGTGTGCCAGCGGGCCGTTCGCGGCGAGCCGTCCGGAGACGGTGCCCGCAATGCCGACTCCCGGCGCCAGCGCGCGCACCCACGGCGCCAGCGCCACTCCCTGCATCTCTATGGAGAGATTCTGCGCCACCGGCGGATCGAACGCGATGCCGCCGTGGACCCGGTACGCGGTCGCCGCATCCACCACGGCGAGCCCGGACGTCTCCGCGGTGCGGGGCCCGATCACGAGCGCGCCGGACGCGAGGTCGAACGGCGCGGGGCCGATGTGGCCGTCCCACGCGACGACGTCGCCGGAGAGGACGGGCGCGCGGAGCGTGCCGCCGAGGCGGCCACTGAGGTTCGCCACGCCGGCCACGGACAGCGGGGGGCGCGCGGCGCTCGGCAGACCGGCCCACCCGGGCGCCTGATCGAGCGGAATCCCGTACGCGGAGAGGCTCAGGTCGAGCCCGCCCCACGGCGCGATGGTGCCCGAGGCATAGACGTCCGACGCACCCTTTCGCACGCCGAGGAAGTCCAGGGCGACCGACCCGCCGTCGTCCCACACGAGGGTGTTGAGGTCCTGAAATGTCACGCCCCGGATCGACCCGGCGGGCATCGAGACCGCGGCGAGCACCTGCACGCGTCCCCCACTCTGCACGCCCGCGATCGCGCCCGAGGCGCGGCCCGTGAGATCTCCGATCGGCGGGAGCCCCAGGGCGGGGAGCGCCGCGACGTCGATCCCGGACGTCGCGGCCGTAAAGGCGTAGGACCCCGCGCCGCCGGACACGCCGACGACGCCGTCACCCGTGATGCGCCCGCCGCCGATGCTCGCCGTGAGCCCGCGCAGGGCCAGCACACCGGCGCCGTATTGAAACCGGGCGCGGAGGTCCGCAAAGGCTTCCCGGTTCAGGCGGCCCCGGGCCGACGTGACGTCGCCGTCGAGATAGGGCGCGCTCACCGGGCCCGTGATCCAGAGGTGTCCGCTGGCCTGCCCCGCGAGCCCGAGACGGGCGGTGGGAAAGAACAGGCTGCGGACCATTCCAAGATCGAGCCGCGGGGAGGCGACGACGAGGTCGAGCCACGTCGCGGCGCCGCTGGGATAGTTGACGTCCCCCCGAAGCCGCACGGCGGATCCGTTCGCGTCAAAGGACAGCCCGGGCGTCGACACACGCCCGTCACCGAGGATCAGCTCGCCGGACACCCCCCGCAGCGCGACGTGGCCGGGCAGATATTCGGCCGCGGCGTCGCGGAGCTGAACGGTCCCGCCGTAATCGAGCGTCATCCCGTCTGCCATGGACGTGATGAGCAGGTGGACACGCCCATCGAATCGTCCCCCGGCCCACCGCACCTGGCGCAGGCGCACGATGTAGTTGCCCCACCGGCGCGCGTCGCCGTTCGTTGCCGTCACGTCGAGGTCGTAGATACCGTCGCTCGGCAGGTACCGTCCGCGGCACGCGACGTCCTCCCCCTCGGCGCTCCTCGCCGTGAGGTTGAACGCGATCTCGTGGCTGCGGCCGAAGTCGAGCGCGCCGGCGACGCGCGAAAACTTCGATACAAAGGGCGTGGCGGGCGACTCCCAGCCGTCGCTGTACCCGACGAGACCGTCGTCGATCACGATGCGGCCGCCGTATCCGGGGCCGAGGGGCCCGGCCTGCTGACTCGCCAGCAGGCCGGCGAGATTCCACGCGCCGGAGCCGTTCCGCGACACCGTGAGCCGTGGACGCCGGAGACGCACCTCCGTCACTGCCTGGAGCGGATTGTCGGGGTGGCGCACAAACGCGGCGAGGTCGAGCGTTACGTGGACGCGGTCCGCGGAAAAGATCACGCCGCGGCTGAACCCGCCGGGCTCCGCGATCACGAGATCGCGCAGGTCGATCCCGCGGATCAGGTCCCCGCCGACGCCGCCGAGCGCGACCGGCCGGCGGAGCGTCTCCTGAAGGCGGGCCACGAGGATCTGCCGCACCTGGCCTGCGATCCAGCCGCTCGACACGAGGATGACCCACGCCGCGGCCGCGGCGGCGAGCACCACGGCCGCGGCGATCGCGCCGGCCCGCCAGCGGGCGCCGCGTGTTCGGCCCGGCCGGGGCGATCCCGGCGCCACCGTGCTCAGTGAGGTTCTCCCGTGATCAGAACCGGAATCTGGACGCGGCCCGCGAGCACCCAGGGCGTCGCGGCGGTCGCCACGGGCCGGCCCGCTTCCGGCCCCGCGGCCGTGTCGGAGGGCGCCGACCTGCCGCCGGCGAGCTCGACCACGAGGTCGGTGTGCTGCTCCTGGTGCTCGAACGTGGACACCGCTTCGAGCAGGGTATGCGCGGTCTCCGGCGGCGGGGTGAGGCCCACCGCCGCGGTCCCGGCCCCCGGCGTGGCGGCGGGCGGGACGCCGGCGCGGCCGGCGCGGACGACCAGCAATGCCGGCCCGGGCACGAACGTCGAGGGGACGGTGAGATCCACATCCCGCGCGGTGGCTTCTCCGCGGAACGGGCGGATGCTCACATGCACATGGATCGTGCTCCCCGCGGCGATGGTATGCTCCGCCACATCGGCGGCGATGATCACCGCCGTCTCCTGCTCGCTCGTGACCCGGACGTCCATGTCCATGTCCATCGGTTGCAGGTCAGCAAAGTCGTTGTCGAAGAGCAGCCGCATCGCGTCCGGCATCTCGGTAAGCGCCCGCGCGGCGATGTCCGTTCCACTGTAGAAGCGATTGCCGCGCACAATCGCCCGGTCGAGGCCGCGGGCGCGGAGGGTCATCCGCACGTCCGCGGTGCCGGCGCCGGATCGGTTGAGCGCCCGCTCGATGGCGGACTGCGCGCCGACCGTCACCAGTTTCGGCACCAACTCCTTGTCCGGCACGACCTGGAAGGTGAACTGCCGGCTCACCCCCGTCTCCCCGTCCGTGACGCGCACGCGCACGCCGAACATGCGGGGCAGGCTCCCGACCATGCCGGCGATGGCGGCGGGCCGATCCTCGGAGATGACGCCGACCGGCGCGCCGGCGGCGCCTACCTTTATATTCCGCTCCATACCGCGCACGACTTGCAAAATCGACGCGTTCGTGAGGAGGTACCGCGCGGGCCCGACATTCGCGAACGGGTGGCCGAACGCCAGGATCCGGTCGCCGTCGCGGTACGTGAGCGTCCCCACCGCGTACTGGCCGATATCCCCGCGCATCAACGCCACGGCGATCGCGCTGCCCGGTTCGAGTGGAAGCGACGCGGGAAGGTCGATCGACGACCCGCCCGTCATGGGCACGATGTCCATGGGCGCCAGGTACTCCGCGAGCTCGGCTTGCTCGCGCGCGCCGAGCCCGGAAACAAACAGCGGGGTGGCCGCGGGAACCGCGACGAGGGTGCCGGGTGCGGGGCGGGGCGCGCCCCTTCGGGAGGCCGCCACCGTGATGCGGCGGATCACCGTGCCGCCGACCTCCACGGGCGAGATCGCCGCCATCCGCGGCGCGCCGGATCCGGCCGCGCGCCGCGGCAGATCGCGCATCATGTCCGCGACCGGCGTAAACAGCCCCACCATCGGGTCGGAGCCCTCGAGCGAGTAGCTAAACGCCCCGGCGAGGCGGCCGCCAAAATAGATCGGGCTCCCGCTCATGCCCGCGGCGAGCCCGCCGACACTCCGGATCGCCGCGCCGGAGGCCCGAAACAGGACCAGGTCGCCGGCTGGTCCACCGTTGCGGAGGATCCCGAGAACCCGTACCTGAAACTCGGTGATGCGCGTCCCCAGGAGCACCGTCTTACCGACGCCGGTCATCCCGGTGCGAATCGCGCTCTCCGGGTATAGCAGCGCCCCTGTGCCTGCGGCGCAGGGTCCGCCGATCCGCGGCGCCGGGGGCAAGGGGGCGCAGCCGGCCGGCGCCGGCGGTGCGGCCAGGGCGCCGGCTCCCGCCCCCACCGCCACCGCGGCGGCGAGCACGGCAGATCGCGCGAGCCCCGCGAGCCCGGGCGATCCGCCACGCGGGCGACGGCGGCCCACCGCTACCGGTCCCGCACCGTCATCGGAATCTGGAACTTGCCGAGCACGACCCACGGCGTCGGCACGGACGTGCCCGCCGGAAGCTCGAACCCCGGGTTTGCGTTGTTCCCCACTGCGGTCAACACGCCCTCGGGCACCAGTTCCACGAGAATCTCCGTGTTTTTGCCCGTGTTCTCGAAGTCGTCGATGGCCTCTTTGAGCGATGCCGTGCCCAAGGGCGTACCCTCCTGCTGCACGAGCGCCTGGAACTGGTCGGCGGGCGACGCGCCGTTTGCATTGTTCAGCGTGCCCGCGGTGCCGACGAGAAGGAACGCGGGCCCGGACGGGAACGTCGCCGGCACGGCAAACTGGACGACGCGGTCGATGCGCTCGCCGTCCCCGTAGGGCTGGAGCGCGACCGCGACGCGCACGGTGTCCCCCGGTTTCACGGTCTGCGTGTCCGGATGCGCGATGACAAGCAGCGCCGTGTCGGGGTGGCTCGTCACGGTGACGTCGACCGACATGTCCACGGGATCCATGTTTTGGAAGAAATTCCCGAACAAGAGCTGCGTGGCCACCGGCACATCCAGGACCGACGCGGTCGCGATGTCGCCGATGTCGTACGCGAGATCCCGGCGCACCATCGGCTTCGACGACTTGCCCGCCCGCAGCGTGATCTGCACCTGCGACGATCCACCGGCGACCCGGTCGAGGCCGCGCTGGACGAGACTCAGCACGGCCGTGGGGACGAGCGTCTCCGCGAGATCGGGCCGCGGCACGATCTGCGCGCCGAGCGTCTCAGAGCCGCCGGTATCGGCGTCGCGTATCCGGACACGCACGTCAAAGGTCCGCGGAAACCGGTGGACCGTGCCGGACACCCCGACGCCTCGATCCTGGTTCAGCGTGCCCACGAGGGGGCCGAGACTCCCCTCCTTGAACGGCTCGTCCAGCGCGCGCACGATGGCGTCGATGTACGCGCTCGACAGGAACATCGATGTCGCGCCGGCGTTGAGAAACGGGTGCCCAAACCCCAGGATCTCGTCGCCCCGCCGGTACGTCACCGTGCCGATGGCGCCGACGTCGGCGTCCCCACGCACGAGCTCCACGCCAAAGGCGCTGCCGGGCTCGAGCGGCGGCGCCTTGAACGTGGCGACCCCGCCATAGTGCTGTTGCGGAATCACGTTGTAGCGGCGGAACGACCGCGACAGGATCTCAAAGGCCCTCGGGGTCATCCCCGACGCGAGCAGCGGCACCGCGGCGGGCGCAACCGCCGCGGTGCCGGGCAAGGGGTGCGCGTTGTACGCCGCGGCGTCCGCGGCCGACGGCATCAGCACGACCTGCGACAGCGGCCCAGCCGAGGTGGCGATGGGCCGATCGGCACGATACAGACGCACGGCCGGCCCCGCCGCCGTCTGCGCCGCGACCGGTTTCAGAACTTTGAGCATCTCGTCGATCGGCGTCGCGAGGCTCAGGTCGGCATCCGGGCCCGGAAACTGATAGCCGTAGCTCAGCGCGCCCACCAGGCGCCCTCCGACGTAGATCGGGCTGCCGCTCATGCCGGCGGCGTTGCCACCGGCCTGCTCCATGGCGTGGCCGCTTGCGCGGAACAGGATCAGGTCGGTCGGCGGGGCGCCGCCGCCGTGGAGGATCCCGAGGATCTTCACGTCAAACCGCTGCACCGCCGTCCCGTGGAAGACGGTGAGCCCGTACCCCACCATGCCCGGGCGCACGGCGGCCAGCGGCATCGTCGGCGGTCCCTGCGCGGGCTGCGCGGCCCCGAGAGGGAGGGCCCCTCCGAGCGCTAGGACCGCGATGATGGCCGTCGTCCACACTTTGGGCACGCGCGTCCCCCCTCGTCGCTCCCGGCCCGGCCCGTGGGAATACAGGGCCGGGGCGCCGGCCGCTGCCGCCGCGTCAAAAACAGCACGAGGGGCACCTCCGCCCCTCACACGCCTCTCCTCGTGCGATCCCGCCGGAGGTTGCTCAGCGCGGCGCGATCGCGACGACCGCGTCGCCAATGTGCACGAAATCCCCCGGTCCGACCATGACCTGCACGACCTGCCCGTCCACGGGCGCCACAGCCGCAGGCACCGCGCCGCCCGTGGTCGTCTGCACGAAGACGAGCGGATCGCCGTGCCTGACCGTTTGCCCCGTGGTGGCGAGGCGCAGCGCGATCACCTGGCCGGATAGGACCGAGCGCACCACGAGCGGAGCGTTCTGCGCCCGGCCGGCCGCCACCCCGAGGCTTCCCGCCAGGATGACCGCCGCGAGACTCGCGACCGCAACCTGCCGCCATCGCACCACGCGCGCCACCTCGCTCAAATCACGATATTATAGGCATTGGCGATTCTCACTGTCAAACGGCGAACTCGCGTGGAAGGTTCGCGGGGAGTCCCAGATACCGCCGGAGCGCGGCGACGATGCGCTCCGAGGCGTGGCCGTCGCCGTAGGGGTTGCGCGCGCGCACCATGCGCGCGTACGCCCGCTCGTCCGTGAGCAACTCGGAGGCCGCGGCCACGACCGCGGCCGGCTCGGTGCCCACGAGCCGCGCCGTTCCAGCGTCCACGCCCTCCGGGCGCTCGGTGGTGTCCCGCAGGACAAGCACCGGCCGGCGGAGCGCGGGGGCTTCCTCCTGGATACCGCCGGAGTCCGTCAGGATCAGCCTGGCCGCCTGCATGACGCGAACAATGGAGGCGTAGTCGAGCGGCGGCACGAGATGCGCGCGCGGGTGCGCGCCCAGCGCGGACCGCGCCGGTTCGGCGACCACCGGATTGAGATGCACCGGAAAGATCACCTCGAGATCCGTGAACCGGTCCAGCAATTCGCGGACGGCGCGAAAAATGCGCCGCTGGGGCTCCCCCCAGTTCTCCCGGCGGTGCGTGGTGAGCAGGACGAGTCGCGGCGCCCGCCGGAGCACGTCGCGCAGCGAGGGATCGACGGCCACGCCGTCGCGCCCGGCGACGTCGAGCAGCGCGTCGATGACGGTGTTGCCGGTGACCGTGATCGCCGCGGCGGGCACGCCCTCGCGCTCCAAGTTGGCGCGCGCCGCGGGCGTGGGCGCGAAGTGGAGGTCGGCCAGCACGGAGGTCATCCGGCGGTACATCTCCTCGGGAAACGGGCGGTACTTGTCCTGGGTGCGAAGCCCGGCCTCGACGTGGGCCACGGGAATCTGCCGGTAGAACGCGGCCAGCGCGCCGACGTAGCTCGGGGCCGCGTCGCCCTGAACCACGACGATCGCCGGCGCCTCCTCCCGGATGACATCGTCGAGCCCGCGCAGGGTGCGAATCGTGATGTCCGCGAGCGACTGCCCGCTCGTCATCACGTTCAGATCGTGGGCGGGCTCGATCGCGAACAGCCGCAGCACCTGGTCGAGCATCTCGCGGTGCTGCGCCGTGGCGACGACGATGGGGCTCACCTCGGGGTGTTGCCGCAGGGCGCGGACGACGGGCGCCAGCTTCAGCGCGTCAGGGCGGGTCCCGACCACCACCATGACGCGCCGGCGATCGGTCACCGGGGCATGCTCCCGGGGCCCGGCCCGACCGCGGCGCCGGCGCCGCGCGCCGCGAGGAACCCGATCCGCCGCGCGCCGACTGCGAGCACGATGAGCAGCACCGCGAGCACCGCGATCAGGTCGAAGCGGTGAATGCCGCTCAGCACGAGCGCCCCGGCTCCGAGCACCGCCGTGACGAGGTAGAGCACCGTGACCGTCTGGCGCTGGCTGAGCCCCTGCCGCAGCAGATGGTGGTGGAGATGGCCGGTGTCGGCCTGAAAGATCGGCCGGCGGCTCCGCCACCGGCGCGCGATGGCGAGCGCCGTGTCCGCAACCGGGACCCCGAGGGCGGCAAGCGGCACGAGCAGCGACAGCGCGGTGTAGCTCTTGTACGTGCCGAGGACCGAGAGCCCGCCCAGGATGTATCCGAGCAGCATCGACCCGGTGTCGCCGAGGAAGATCCGCGCGGGATTGAAATTGTACGGCAGGAACCCCAGCGTCGCCCCCATCAACCCGGCGGCGATGATCGCCGTCCCGACGTCTCCGCGCAGGTAGGAGGCGACGAGCAGCGTCGCGCCGGCAATCGTGGCGATGCCGGCCGCGAGGCCGTCGACGCCGTCGATCAGGTTCATCACGTTGCACAGCGCGACCAGCCAGGCCACGGTGACGACCGCGCCGAGCGGCCCCACGAAGAACATGCCGCCGAACGGGTTGCTGAGCACGTCCATGCCGACGCCGAACGGCAGAATCACGACGGCCGCCAGCAGCTGACCCGCCAGCTTCGCGAGCGGCGAGATGCCGCGAATATCGTCGAGCGCGCCGGTCAGGGTGATCAGCGTCACGCCGAGCAACAGGCCGATGATCGGCCGGTCGATCGCCGGCGTGTAGGGAATCGTGATGAGAAGCTGGTGCGCGCCCGCGGCGACGTGGATCGGCCGCTCCACCGGAAGCCCGACGAGTACTGCGGCCACGAACGCGATGTAGATCGCGAGGCCGCCGAGGCGCGGCACGGGGCGCGCGTGGATGTGGCGCCCGCCCGGACGGGCTAGGACGCCGAACTGGGTGGCGATCCACTGCACCGCGGGGGTGAGCAGGTAGGCGGCGGTGAGCCCGAGGATCCCCGCAACGAGCAGCGGCGAGATCGTCACTTAGCCGCCTTCGGTCGCCGGCTGCATCACGCGGGGAGCGCTGAACAGTTCGCTCACGGACTGCTCTCCGTGAATGCGCTGAATCGCCTCGCCGATCAGCCCCGCGACCGAGATCACCGTCAGCTTCGACGTCCGCTTCTCCGGTGGGACGGGGATGCTGTCGGTCACCACGAGTTGGGCGATCGGCGACCGCTGGATGCGCGCCATCGCGGGCGGCGACAGGATGGCATGCGTGCAACAGGCGTAGACCGCGAGCGCCTGGCGCTTCATCAGCGCCTCCGCCGCGCTCACCAGCGTCCCGCCGGTGTCGATGATGTCGTCCACCAGGATCGCCGTCCGCCGGTACACCTTGCCGATCACGTGCACGACTTCGGCGACCTGGTTGGGGCGGTCCCGCCGCTTGTCGATGATGGCGAGCGGCGCGCGGATGTACTCGGCGAACTCGCGCGCGCGCTTGACGCCGCCGATATCCGGCGAGACGACCACGACGTTCTCGAGCCCCAGCGACTGGAAGTGGTCGCCGAGAATCATCCGGGCCGGGAGATGATCGAGCGGGATGTCGAAGAAACCCCAGAGCTGTCCCGTGTGCAGATCCAGCGCGAGGATCCGGTCCGCCCCGGCGGTCGTCAGCAGGTTCGCGACGAGCTTTGCGCTGATCGGCTCCCGCGGCTTGATCTTGCGGTCCTGCCGGGCGTACCCGAAGTACGGGATGACCGCCGTGACGCGGGCCGCGCTGGCACGCCGCAGCGCGTCGATGATGACGAGCAACTCGACGAGCGTCTCGTTCGCCGGCGGGCAGGTGGGTTGCACGGCGAACACATCGAGCCCGCGGACGCTCTCGTCGACGCGGACGCCGATCTCGCCGTCGGCGTAGCGGAAGACATGCATGGCTCCCAGGGGCACGCCCAGGTAGTCGGCGATGCCCCGAGCGAGGCTGGGATTGCTGGTCCCGCTGAAGACCCGGACGCCCGACCCCGCCATGGCTCCCTTCCTCCGCGCGGCGGCCGGCAGCACCGCCCGGGCCGGCCCGGCGTGCAACCCCGGCGCCGACAGACCCGGCGGCGGCTTATCGGCCATGCAGCCGGCGAATGACACGCGCCGGCACCCCGACGGCGAGGCCGCGCGCGGGTACGTCCCGGGTCACGACGGAGCCGGCCCCCGTCACGGCGCCCGGGCCGATCCGCACGGGCGCCACGAGCATGGAGTCGCTCCCGATGTACGCGCCGTTGCCGATCACGGTTCGGTGCTTTCGCCGGTCGAGGCCGTAGTTGCAGGTGATCGTCCCCGCCCCGATATTGACGTCCGCGCCGACCCACGCGTCACCCAGATAGCTCTTGTGATGCACCTTCGTCCGGTCGCCGACCCGTACCTGCTTCATCTCCGCATAGTTGCCGATCTCCACGCCGCGGCCGACGACGGTGCCCGGCCGGAGGTGCGCGTACGGCCCGACGGCCGTCCGGTCGCCGAGGCGGCATTGCTCCAGGGACGAGTCCCGCACCCGCACCCCGCGGCCGCCGACGACATCGTGGAGCCGCGCGCCGGGGCCGATCTCGCACCCGGGCCCGAGCGCGGTCCATCCGGTGATGATCGTGAACGGGTGGATCACCGTGTCGCGGCCGATCCTCACCCCGTCGTGCACGAACGTGGATGCGGGATCGACGATCCTCACGCCGTTCACCATGAGCTCCTGGAGGACCCGGCGGCGGCGCACCGCATCGGCCGCCGCCAACTCCGCGAGGGTGTTGATGCCGATCATCTCGTCGGGGTCGTCGACCGTCACCGTGGCGACGTCCCGCCCGGCCGCGGCCAAGACGTTCATGGCGTCGGTCAGGTAGTACTCACCCTGGCGGTTGTCGGGGCGCACCCGTCGGAGCGCCCAGCGGATCTCGGCGACCCGCACGCAGTACATCCCCGCATTGACCTCCCGGATCGCCGCCTCCTCCGGCGTCGCGTCCCGGTCCTCGACGATCCTGGCGAACTGCCCGCCCGGCCCGCGCACGATGCGCCCGAACCGCCGCGTCTCCTCGACCGACCGCGTCGCCAGCGCGGCCGCGGCGCCGCGTTCCAGCGCCCGGCGCAGGCGGCGCAACGTCTTGACGGACACGAACGGCATGTCGCCGTGGATCACGTACGCCGTCGCGGCGCGTGTCCGGGGAAGCGCCCGCGCGACCGCGTGGCCGGTCCCCCGGGGCGGCTCCTGCACCACGTACTCCACGCCCGCACCCACGGCCTGCCTGAAGGCGGCGCCGTCGCGATTGACGACGATCAGGATTTGCCCGGCCCCCGCGCGTCGAACGGCCCGAAGCACGTACTCCAGCATGGGCCGGCCGCAGAGCGGGTGCAGGACCTTGGGCAGGGAGGTCTTCATCCGCGTCCCCCTGCCCGCGGCCAGAATCAGCGCGGCCGGCCGTTCCACGCGATCGTCCCTCCAAGGCCCTGGGGTTGCCGGGGAATGCCTGCCCCGGCTCGTGACGAGGGGCTCATGCCGTGTCGTTGCGGTTTGACAAGGGGAGATTGTGCGTCCGCGTGTTCACCTGCGCGGCGCGCACAGCGACAACCCGCAATCGGGTAGGCGCCGATCGCGTTCCGGCTCACGCCGCGGGCCCGGGAGCGAAGGGCGGGTCCGGCGGCCTCGACCCTGTGCCGGCGTTCGGCAACGGCGCACGAGGACCCCGGCGATGCGTCACGTGTGCACAAACCGTGGCCGATGGCTGGGGGGCCAGGATTCGAACCTGGATTCTCAGATCCAAAGTCTGATGGCCTACCGTTAGCCGACCCCCCACCGGAGCGCGGCGACGTGCGACGGTGCCCGGCCCAAGCCCCTCCGCGCCGTTACCGTGAACGCACCGTCCGGCTTTATCCTAGCATACCCCTCGCCCGAGCCTCGACCTCAGGCCGTGAGCGATCGGACGGCCCGGCCCGCCGTTACGCGAGGGCGATGACCTCGATCTCCACGGCGGCCTCGCGCGGGAGCTTGGCGACCTGGACGGTCGACCGCGCCGGCGTGTTTTCGCGGAAGTAGTCCCCGTAGATCTCGTTCATCGTCCCGAAGTCGTTGAGGTCGCGGAGAAACACCGTGGTCTTGACCACCTTGTCCAGCGACGATCCCGCGGCGGCGAGCACGGCGCGGATGTTTTCCATGACGCGCCTGGTCTGCGCGCGAATGTCGCCGGGCACGAGCTGCCCGGTGTGGGGGTCGAGCGCGACCTGCCCGGCCACGAACACCAACCCGTTGGCGGCGACCGCCTGCGAATACGGCCCGATCGCGGCGGGCGCGGCGTCCGTCTTGATGATCCGCTTGTCCATCGTCTCCTCCGTTCACGGCATTGCGTCCCGCCCGCGCGCCGTTCCGCAGGGGTCGGGCCGGCGTGTCAGGGTCGTGGCACCTGGACCGGCGTGCCGGTCGCCTGGTCGATCTGCGCGAGCGCGAGATTGTAGTTGTACTCCGCGGTGATCACGCTGCTGTCGGCGGAGGCCACGGCTTGAATCGCGTTGACGACGTCGAGCTGCGTGCCGACGCCCGCTTGAAACCGCACGTTCGCGATGCGCAGCTGCTCCCGGCTCGAGACCAGCCCCGCCTCGGCGGAAGCGAGCTGTTCCGCCGCCTGCTGGAGGTTGAGATACGCGGTCCGCACCTGGCTCTCGATGCTCTGCTCGGTCTGGCGCTCGCTCACCTGCGCCTGCTGCAGCTGCGTCTGCGCCGCCTGCACCTTGGCCTTGGTCAACCCGCCGTCAAAGATCGTGAGCGTCAGCGCGATCGCCCCGGTCCAGTCGACGGGCGCGTTCGAGAGATTGCTGGTCTGGATGAACGGACCGCCGGACACGGAGATGTTCGGGCGGAGTCCCGCTTTGGCGAGATCGATCGCGGCCTGGGCGCCCGCGATGTTCGCCCGCGCCTGCTGCAGTTCAGGGCGCTGCTGCAGGCCGGTCTGGACCAGGGCGTTGAGATCGGGCGGCGGGGCCGGCAGTCCCAGCGGCGTGGCCGGCGTCACGATCGTCGACTGCGGCAGGTTCAATAAGATGGCCAGATTGTACTGGGCCTGGACCGCGTTGGCCTTTTGCTGGCTGAGCGTCTGCTGCGCGCTGGCCAGCTGCGTCTGCGCCTGCAGCAGGCTGAACTCCGGCTGGGTGCCCACGTTGACCTGGGCCTGGGTGACCCGCACGTTTTCCCGCGAGGCGTCCACCGCCCGCTGGGCCGCGGCGACCTGGGCCTGCGCGGCCTCGACGTTGTAGTACGCTTGACGTGTTTGCAGGACGATGGTCGCCGCCTGGGCGGCAAACGCCGCCTGGTCCGAGATGACCTTTTGCCGCGCGATCTCCACCTGGTCCTGCAGCGCGTTGCCGGTATAGAGGGGATACGTCAGGCTCAAGCTCCCCGCGTACTGAGGGAACTGCGACGACGGCAGCGCAATCGTCGCGTTGAACGGCACCGGAGCCCCGCCGATCAGAAACGTGCCCTGGATCGGGACGGCGTTCGCCGGCGCCTGGGTCTGATCCGTGTAGCTCGCCTTGAACTGCACGGTGGGCCAGAATCCGGCCATGGCCTGCGCCAGGCTGGCGCGGTCGAGCGCGACCGTGAGCGCCGCCTGCTGGATGGTGTAGTTTTGCTGGAGCGCCAGCGCGACGGCATCGGTCACGGAGAGCGATCGCCCCGCGCCGATCGTCGGGATGGGGGGAACCGGGGGTACCGCCGGCAAGCCGGATCCGGACGGCGGCGTGTACGGGGTCGTTGGCGCAGGCGTTGGCGGCGCGGGCGGGGGTTGCTGTGCTGCGGCCGGCGCCGCGGGGAGCGCGAGCATCGCGCAGGCCAGCACGACAGCGCAGCGGTGGACCCTCGGTGACATTACGAACCCTCCTCGGCTACGGGAGTTCGCGCGGCCCGGCGGGGGCCGGGCGCGCGGTGAGGCCGTACAAGATGAGCGACACCATCGCCCCCACGTAATCCTCGTCGGCGCGCCGCGCGGCGCTGGCGTCGACCGCGAGCACGTGCTGGACCATGATGTGACTCATCAACATGCGGAAGCACACGGTGGCGATGAGCGCGGTGTTGACCGGCCGGAAGGCGCCCTGCGCAATGCGGGTCTCGAGATACCGCTCGAACCGGGCGACGAACGGCTCGCAGAGGCGCGCGTAGAACTCCTGCCGGAGCGTCTCATGGAGATCGGCCTCGTGCACGCTCAGCCGGAGAAACGCCGCGTGCTTGGAGAGACTGGTGATCCGGCTCTCGAGCAGCGCGCGGAGAAAGCGCTCGTCCTCCTCGCCGATCCCGCCGCCCTCCATCGCCTGCGATGCCTCGTCCGCGATCCGCGTGAGCACGTCCCGGAGGATCTCCTGCTTGCTCGGGAAGTACAGATAGATCGTACCTTCAGCCAGGCCGGCGGCGGAGGCGATTTCGCGAATCGTCGCGCCGTGAAACCCCTTGTGGCTGAACACGGCGAGCGCCGCCCTCAAAATCTGCCCGCGCCGCTCCTCCGAGCGCTCGTCCCTTGCCGCCTCGCTTAGACGCACCATGCCTGGGACCGCGGCCTCCTTTGTCTCAGCGCCGGACGTAGCCCCGCCGCTTTGCGGGCCATGGGTCTGGGGTGATTTGATGAGTGGGCGCTCACTAAACATATCCTGCGAGTTTCCCACTGTCAATATGCGTTCGGCCGCCGTCGGCCGCCGTGACGGGTTAGACGATGCGCCGCAACCCGTGACGGGACATACTGGGCCGGGCCTCTAGATCGGCGAAACGCGCGCGGTCTTGCGGTCTACCGGCCGGCGGCCTCGGCGGTGTGGCCGAGGGCCCACCGGCTCGGCGTGATGCGGACCGTTCCTTCGCGTTCGTCCACGCCCTCAAAGACGAGCACCGAGACGTACCCATCGATCAGTTTCTCGCGTGGCTGCGCGGCCTCGATGAGCACGCCGACGCCGACGACCTCGGCCTGGCACTCCCGCATGAGATCGTACATGCCGCGAGCCGTGCCGCCGCCCCGGAGGAAGTCGTCGATGAACAGGGCGCGTGCGCCCGGCGGGACCGCCCGCAGCGGCAGGGTCATCGATTGAACGGTGCGGGACGAGCCGGACGCGTAGTTCACCGTGACCGAGGGGCCTTCGGTGACCCTCCCCCCGCGCCGGATGGTCACGAGCGGGACGTTGAAGGCGCGGGCGGTCATGAGCGCAAGCGGGATGCCTTTGACTTCCATAGAAAGCACGACGTCGGGGCGCCGGTCCGCAAAGAACGTGGCAAACGCGGCCCCGAGGCGGCCGGCCAACGACGGCAGGGATAGGAGATCCGTGGTGTAGAGAAACCCGCCCGGCAAGATGCGCGCGGGGTCCCGGAGTCGCGCGGCGAGGTCTTCGGCGAGCTCACGGACCTGCGCGGCCGTGCACAGCGGCGTATAGCGCACGCCGCCGGCGGCCCCGGCCAAGGTTTCGACGCGGCCCAACTGCAGGCGCTCACAGACCTGGCGCAGCGCGGCGACGTCCTCGCTCAGGGTCGACTTGGCAGCGCCGAGCGCGTCCGCAAACGCCCCGAGCGAAAAGAGCTTGTGCGGTTCCTGGAACAGCCGGTACGCGATCGCCACCATGCGGTCGCCGCGGCGCAGACGCCTCACGGTCTCGCCCCCGCGGCGCCGGGTGCGCACGAAGCGGCCTCCCGTGCCTCGAGTCGCTGTGCCATGAGCGCGAGGTCCTCGGGTCGATCCACGTCCAGCGCGATCTCGGGTTCGGGACACACCACGGCCCGCACTCGAACGCCCGTGATGTGCGCAACCCGCGCTTCCAGGGAGGCGATCCGCAACCGCCCGGTCGCCAGCTCGGCGAGCGTCCTCAGGCCGAACAAGCGCGCGAGATCCCAGGGCCGCTTACGGGCGGCGATCGCCCCGGCAAGGAGGGGGCGAACGCGATCAAAGGCCGCGCGGCGCAGCAGCACGAGACTCCCCCCGGTGAACACGCCGTCGCGAAGGCGGACAAAGGTCTTGCGGGCGCCGGGACACGCCCGCATGACGTCGGCCCTGCCCACGATCCCGTAGGCGATGTCCGCGCGGAGCGCGCGGGCCGCCGCGAGAAACACCGTGACCCCGCGGGCGGTGAGGAGCGGGAGGTCCGCCGCGGCCACCAGCGCGTACGCGTCCGCCGCGAGCCCGCCGAGGCCCGCCTCGACGTTCTCCAACAGGCGGCCCTGATCCGGGACCATCGCGTGGGCGTACGCGGCGACGGCGGACGGCATCGCAGGCGGTCCGACGATCACGATGCGGCCCACACCGTCGGCGGCCCGCAAGGCGTCCAACACGAACTGCACCATGAGCCGCCCGCGAATCGGCGCGAACGCTTTCGGCAGGGGTCCACCGGTGAGTAACGGATCAGGACGGCCGCCCGCCAGCACCACCGCGGTGGCAGCGGGTCCTTCGGACGGTCCGGCCGGCGGGCGCTCGCCGGCACGCGGTCCGGCCGCCGTCCGAGCGTCAGGCATCCGGCGCGGCTACCGCTCCTCGGAGAACGTCCGCGTGACGAAGACCTCGAGGCTGTCGTGTTCGGACAGCGCCGCGCCGAGCTGCCGCGCCTCGGCCTCGTTCGCGGCCAGGGCGAACACGACCGGCCCCGTGCCCGACAGGGATACGCCGAGCGGGTTGTGAGCGAGCATCCGCTGGCGGAGCGCCGCGACCTCGGGATAATGGGAACCCACGACGTCCTCGAACACGTTGCAGACTAACCGGCCGACCTGCCGCGCGTCCTCCGCCTCGATGGCGCGCACCACCGCGTCCGTATCCGGGTGCCGGCGCGCCGCGGCGTGATCCAGGACCCGATACGCCCATTCCGTGGAGATCTGGATCGGCGGACGCGCGAGCACGACCCACGTGGTCGGCAAGGGACGCAGCGGGCGGATGCGCTCGCCGCGGCCGACCGCGAGCGCCGCCCCGCCGACGAGGAAGAACGGCACGTCGGAACCGATGTGCGCCGCGAGATCGAGGAGCTGGCCGTCGGACAGGCGCAGCTTCCACATCTGTGCGAGCCCGAGCAGCGTCACCGCGGCGTCGCTCGAGCCGCCCCCGAGCCCGGAGGCGATCGGAATGCACTTCGTGAGCTCGACTTCCACGCCCTTGGGAATGCGGAACGTCTCCCTGAGATACTGAGCCGCGCGGTACACAATGTTCTGCGTGTCCGCGGGCACGTCGGGGCTGGCGCACCGAATCGTAATCCCGCTGTCGCTCTCGCGGAGCGTAATCGAATCGTGGAGTTCGACCGTGTGGAGCACGGTCTCGATATCGTGATAGCCGTCGGGACGGTCGCCGAGCACGTCAAGCGTCAGGTTGATCTTGGCGTACGCGTTCAGGTGCAGCTCTTTCAATGCCGCAACCTCCTTCCACGAAAACGGAACCCGCGGGGCCCCCTCACGCGGCCTCCGCGGGATTCGACGCGGACGGTATGACAACCGGCGGTGTCGGCGCTGCCAGCGACCGGCGCATCTCCGGTCCTCCTTCGCCGGGAACGACGTGCCACGGACGAGACTTCTCGCCGGCCCGGGGGTTTCCTCCCGGAGCCCAGGCGCCCGTCGCCTTGACACCCCGCGCCCATTTTCTATGATGAAAACGCCATGGCGGGCTGGGCCGACTCCGGAACACCCGGGCCACCGGCGCGCGGGGCCGGCGGCGGGCGCGTCCCTCCATGGCCGGGCGCGGTGCGCTGGCTTCTCCGGGCCGTCCTCGCCGCGTTCGCGTGCGCGCTCGTCGGGGCGGCGGGTCTCGTGGCCGCGCGCACCACGCCGCCGGGCCCCACGTTCGGGCGCCTCCTTGCCGTCACGGGCCGCACCAACGTGCTGATCATGGGACTCGATCGCACGGTGAGCGACCAGAATCCAAACGTCGAGTATCCCGTGAGCCGCACCGACACGCTGATCGCGGCGTGCTTCGATCCGGCGGCCCGCCGGGTCTACCTGCTCAGCATTCCGCGCGACACGCGCGCGCTGATCCCGGGCCGCGGATACGACAAGATCAACGCCGCGCACGCCTACGGCGGGGCGCTCCTCACCGTGCGCACGACCGAGAACCTGCTCGGCGTCACGTTTCCCTACTACGTCGAGCTCCATGTCCGCGGCCTGGTCCATCTCATCGACGCGGTGGGCGGGATCGACGTCAGGATCCCGTCGAATCTCGACTACGACGACAACTGGGACGGCCTCCACATCCATCTCAAGAAAGGGTACCGGCACCTCGGCGGCGGCGCCGCCGCGGGGTACGCGCGATTTCGCCACGACGCGCTCGGCGACATCGGACGCGTCGAGCGGCAGCAACAAGTCCTCGATGCGCTGCTCGCCGCCGTGCGGCGTCCTCAAACCGTCGTTCGCGCCGGCCGCGTGCTCAGCGTCATGCACAACGACACCACGACCAACCTCGACGATACGCAACTCGCGGCCCTCGCGTGGTTCGGTGTTCGCCTCCCTCGTGGCGGGCTGGTCACGGCGACCCTTCCCGGCCGCTTCGGGGGGTACGCGGGGTATTGGCTCCCCGACGCCGCGGCGGATCGGACCCTCGTGGCCAGGTTTTTCTATGGGATCGATCCCGCCGAGCTGAGCGCGGCGACGGCGGAAGTCGTGAACGCGGGCGCCGGCCGCGACCCGGAGGCCGACACGGTGGCGCGGCTCGGGGCTCTCGGGGTCCGCATCGTGAGGGTGGCGAGCGCCGTGGACGCGTCGGAAACGGTCCTCATCGTGCACCGCGGCAGCGCCGCGGTCGCGCGGGTCGTTGGGGGGATCACCGGCGCACAAAAGGTCCTACGGATCCCAGCCCAAGGGGGCCCGGACTTCTCCATCGTGCTGGGGCGCGGATCCCTCGCGGGAGGCACCACCCGGGCGCCACGCCGCTGAGCGCCGGCCGGTTCAGAGGCGCCGCTCGGCCGGGCTCGCGGAGGCCACCGGGCAGCCCGCCATCGCCATCCGCGAGCGCAAACGCGCCGCCCGGCCGGATGCGGACGCCGGCCGGCGGGCACCGCAGCCGCCTCGTCAGCCGAGACCCGCCGGGCGGGCGGGAGGACTCGGAAGCCGTTCGCGCAATGCGGGGTGCAGCGCATGCGCGAGCGCCGCGAATCCCGTGAGGCCCACGCGCTCCGCACGCGCGCTTGCGTCTACGCCACTTGCCGCGCACGCGGAGGCCACAACATCGGCCGGCAGACCGAGCCCGTGGCTCAGGGCGCCAAGGAGCATCTTGCGGCGCTGGCCGAATCCCGCGGCGACGATGCGGAAGAACTCCGCTTCATCGGGCACCGCCACCGCCGGCTCCGGCGACGGCAGGATGCGCACGATCGCGGAATCGACCTCGGGCGCCGGGAGAAAGGCGCCGCGCGGGATCCGGCCGGCCACGGCGGCCCCGCCCCGAAACTGGACCGCGATCGAAAGCCGCCCGTACGCCGCCGTGCCGGGCTGCGCCGTGATTCGTTCCGCGACCTCGCGCTGCACGGTCACGATGATGCGGGCGACCCGAAGCGCCGGGTCGAGGAGGCGGATCAGCGCGGGGGTGGCCACATTGTAAGGGAGATTGGCCACGACCTTCCTCGGCGCGTCTCGGGGGCCCCAAAAGAGATCCCCCGGCGGCAAGGCGAGGATGTCGCCGCCGACGATCCGGACCGCGGGGTACGCGCCGAGCGTCTCCGTGAGCACGGGGAGGAGCCGGCGATCAATCTCGACCGCCGTCACGTGTCCGGCCGAAGACGCGAGCGCCCGGGACAGCGTCCCCAGCCCGGCGCCGACCTCGAGCACCGTATCGGCAGCCCCGAGATCGGCGGCGGCCACGATCTGGTCGAGGGCGCGGCGGCTCACGAGAAAGTGCTGGCCGAACCGCTTCACCGGCCTGATATCGAACCGCCGCATGATGGCTCGCGCGCCCTCGGGCGTGGCGAGATCGGGAGGGGAATCTAATGGCAGCCGCACGCGGTCCGGGGAGCCGCTCGATCGCGGCGGTCGAGCACGTCCGGGCTCGGAGCGCGGTCAGCGCCCGAGGATGTAGACTTTGACCTCCCGGCGCCCGAAGTGGACAGCCTCACCGTAGTCATTGTAGCACAGGTCGATCCGCCGGCCTTGGATCGACCCGCCGGTGTCCCCGGCCACCGCGTATCCGTATCCCTCGATATAGAGACGCGTCCCGAGCGGGATGAGCGAGGGATCCACGGCCACGATGCCCCGCTGCGCGACCATCCCGATCGCGGTCCGGGGCCCCACGCCGCCCCCGAAGTTGTTCGGTCCGGGATAGTACGCGGTCGCCTCAAGGATCATGTACTCCCGGCCGGCAAACGCGCCGCGGGAGGCGATCAGCGCGCGCGTGCCGATCGCGACCACGTGGGGCACCGGCGCGCGCGCGACCGTCCAGGCCTGCGGCTCCATGAGCGCCGGCCTGCCGTTGGCGTAGAGGACGCGCACCGAGCGCTCCTTGATGCCGGCGCGGCCCGCCGAGCGCAGCACCGTATTCCCCTTGAACAGGGTCGGGTCGCGGACCACCTCGGACCCGAAGGGAATCGATCCCCACTCGACCCACGTACGCCACGCCCGCCGCTCAACCGTGATCCGCGCGCCGTTCCACAGCGCCGTGCGCGGGCTCGGGTAAACCCGGTCCGCCGCCCCCACGCGTACCCCCAGGATGTGGAGCGCCTCGCCGACGGTCTCGGCGGCGAGGCGCTCGCGATGTCGCTGCCCCCCGTCGGCCACGAGAAGCGACACCGCGCGGACCACGCGGATCTGGGTGCCTTGGAGCACCGGAGCGTCGAGCGCGGGCGTTACCCGGTCGCCGTCATGGAGGGCGATCCGCTGGGATGCGAGGACGGCGCCCACGGTCCGCTTGAACGTCCTCACGGTCACGTCCGTCCCGTCGACCGACACGTGCACCGTTCTGAGGATCGGGAAGCCCCAGCTCCCGGCGACCATGACGATGGCCAGGAGGAGACCCAGGCCGGTGCAGGCATAGACGATCGAGCGGATGGAGCGGAGGCGGGACCACGTGGGGACGGCGCCGGCACCGCGGAGTATCGCCTCTTGCACGGGCTCCCTCCTTTGCCGGTATTGTCGTGCCCGGGCGCGCACTCCGGGCCGCGAGCGATCACCGGCCGGTGTCCGGCCGTATGGCAATCAGATGCACACGAGTAAGGTCTTGCGGGTATCCGGGAACTCGGGCTGCAGCGAAATGAGTGCGAGGCCCGTGAGCAACGGTGCTCTATGATGTTGGCGTCCAGGTATAGACTATCTTCTACAGCACGGAGTATACCGTATAGACGATTTTCAATGCAAGTGTCAGGGACCAGTCCGTGTGATGAGGTTTCTGTCCGATTACCTCATGGCTCGCTGCGGCGCTCCACGAGCTCGACGAGCAGCCCGTGCGCCGAGCGCGGGTGGATGAAGGCCACCCGGGTCCCGTCCGCGCCTACGCGCGGCGACGAATCCAGCAGGCGCAGTCCTGCCTCGCGCGCCCGCGACATGGCTTCGATCACGTCCGCCACCGCGAGCGCGACGTGGTGCACCGCTTCGCCCCGCTCGTCGAGGAACCGCCCCAAGGGCCCGCCGGCGCCCGCGGGTTGGACCAGCTCGATCGCGCCGGAGCCGACCGGGACAAATCCCACCCGCACGCCCTCGGACGCCACATCCTGCCGTCGTTCGACGGCGAGCCCGGTACTGATACGCAGCACCGCTTCCGCGTCTTCCAGCCGGCGCACCAGAATGGCGAGGTGCGCAAGGCGGGGTGGCTCGGTCGTCATACCACGGCCGGCGGCCGGTACACGCCAAAGACTCCCCGCAGCGTATCGCAGATCTCGCCCACGGTCGCGTAGGCGCGCACCGCCTCCAGGATCAACGGGACGAGATTGTCGCGCCCGCCCGCGGCCCTGGCCAGGGCGGCCAGCGCAGCCGAGCACCGCGGGCCGTCCCGCTCGGCACGGACCCGGCGCAGGCGGGCTTTTTGCCGGTCAACGACCGCGGGGTCGACCCGGAGGATCGCCGGGGGCGGCCCGCCTTCCGCCCCGTACCGGTTCACGCCGACAATGACGCGGCGGCCCTGTTCGACGTCCTGCTGATCCCGGTACGCCGCCTCCCCGATCTCCCGCTGGACGTAGCCGGTTTCGATCGCCCGCAGCATCCCGCCGATCTCACCGATCCGCTCGAGGTAGGCGGCGGCCCGGCGTTCGATCTCGCCTGTGAGATGTTCGACATAGTAGGAGCCCGCCACGGGGTCGATCGTGTCCGCGACGCCGGACTCGTGGGCGATGATCTGCTGCGTGCGCAGGGCGAGGAGCGCCGATTCGTCGGTCGGCAGCGCGAGGGCCTCGTCCCGTGCGTTGGTGTGGAGAGACTGGGTGCCGCCGAGCACCGCCGCCAACGCCTGCAGGGCAACCCGGACGACGTTGTTGTCCGGCTGCTGGGCCGTGAGCGCCACTCCCGCCGTCTGGGTGTGAAAGCGGAGGGTCCATGACCGTGGATCCCGGGCGCCGAGCTGTTCGCGGGTGATCCGGGCCCACAGCCGGCGCGCCGCCCGAAACTTGGCGATCTCCTCGAAGAAGTCCATCTGCGCGTCGAAGAAGAACGCCACTCGCGGCGCGACTCGGTCCACGTCCAGCCCGGCGGCCCGGGCGGCCTCCAGGTACGTCAGCGCATTGCCGAGGGTGAACGCGACTTCCTGGACGGCGGTCGCCCCGGCCTCGCGTATGTGGTAGCCGCTGACGCTGATCGGATTCCAGCGCGGGAGCCGGCCGGCGCAAAACGCCAGCGTGTCCGTAACGAGCCGTAAGGAGGGTACGGGCGGGTAAATGTACGTGCCCCGGGCAATGTACTCCTTGAGGATGTCGTTCTGGGTCGTCCCCGTCAGCCGCTCGAGGGGCACCCCCTGCCGCTCGCCGACCGCGATGTACATGCACAGCAGGATCGCGGCGGTCGCATTGATCGTCATCGACGTGCTCACGCGATCGAGGGGGATCCCGTCCAGGAGCCGCTCCATGTCGGCGAGGGAATCGATCGCCACGCCCACCTTGCCCGTTTCGGCCTCCGCCACCGGATGGTCCGAATCATAGCCCATCTGGGTCGGCAGGTCGAACGCGACGGAGAGACCGGTCTGCCCCTGCGCGAGCAGGTAATGGAAGCGGCGGTTGGACTCCTCCGCGCCCGCGTACCCGGCGTACTGGCGCATCGTCCACAAGCGGCCGCGGTACATCGTCGGGTGAATGCCGCGCGTATAGGGATATTCGCCCGGAAAGCCGAGATCGTGCTCGTAGTCGAACGCCGGGAGGTCGTCCGCCGTGTAGACGGGCGCCACCGGGATACGCGATGACGTCTCGGGAGCGGGGTTGTCCGTGTCGCGGGCCATAGCCGTCCGCCTCACTCGATGGTGACGAGGACCTGGCCGCCCGCGATTTCGCCGCCCGCCGCGACATGCACGCGGCGCACGGTGCCGCGGGCCGGCGATCGGACATCCATCTGCATCTTCATGGCCTCCATGACGATGAGCGGCTGTCCTACGTGCACATCATCGCCCTCCGCGGCCCGAATAGCAACGACCACGCCGGGCATCGGCGCGCGCACCTCCGCGCCGCCGGGCGGGGCCGCGGCCGAAGCGCCGGCGGCCGCCCGGGCGGCCCCGCCCCGGAACACCTCGACGCCGTGGAGGTGCCCGTCCACGACCAGCGTGCGACGGCGGGGCATGCCGGGCGCGCCGGCCGCGGTCTGGGCGTCGGGCACGACGCTGACGTCGTGCACCGCGCCGTCGACGATGAGCGCAAACGATCCGGGCACGGTCTCGATGACCCGCACGCGGCGCTCCCGGCCGGCCACGGAGACGCGGAACTCGTCGCCGCCGCCGGCGACCGCGACGGCGATCTCCTCCGTCCCGATCCGCGTCAGGTACGCGGTCACGATACGGCGTCCCGGCGGGCGGACGCGGCCCAGTTGCCCGCCGGCTGGGCCGGAAGGATCGGCGGGCGGCGGTCCTCGCGGTAGGCGAGGACCGCCGCGGCGAGCGCCGCGAGGTGAGCGGCCGGCACAGCTCTCGGGGGCCATTCCGTGTCCACGAATCGCGTGCCGTACCGGCCGGCCTTGAACATCGGATGGCGCAACAACCACCGGTGGAACGGGATCGTCGTGGGAAGGCCGGTGACGATCATTTCCGAGAGCGCCTGTCCCATCCGGGCGATCGCTTCACCCCGCGAGCTTCCCCACACGATCACCTTGGCGAGGAGCGGATCGTAGTGCCGCGTCACCTCGAGGCCCGGAACGAGCGCCCCGTCCACGCGGACGCCGGGCCCGCCGGGCAGCAGGACCTCCGCCACACGGCCCGCCCACGGCAAAAACTGCTGCGCCGGATCCTCCGCCGAGATCCGGCACTCGATCGCGTGGCCCCGCAGCGTCACCTCCTCCTGGCGGAACGGGAGCGGGGCGCCGGATGCGATCTCGAACTGCAGACGCACGAGGTCGGTCCCGGTGACCAGCTCGGTGATGGGATGCTCCACCTGCAGCCGGGCGTTGATTTCGAGGAAGTAGAACCGCGTCCCATCGACGAGGAACTCCACGGTTCCGGCGTTTCGATATCCCACGGCCCTGGCGGCGGCGACCGCCGCCCGGCCCATGGCGGCCCGAAGCTCCGGGTCCACCGCCGGCGACGGCGCCTCCTCGAGCAGCTTCTGGTGGCGCCGCTGGATCGAGCACTCGCGCTCACCGAGGTGGACGGCGCGCCCGTGCGCATCGGCCACAATCTGGACCTCGACGTGGCGTAGATCCTCGACCCAGCGTTCGAGGTAAATGCGGCCGTCGCCGAAGGCCGAGCGGGCCTCTCCCCTGGCCAGCTTGATGGCTCCCGGGAGGTCCTCGGCGCGCGCGACCCGGTGGATCCCTTTGCCGCCCCCACCGCCCGCCGCCTTGATGAGGAGCGGGAACCCGATCCGGTCAGCGGCGGCTGCGACGTCCTCGTCGTCCACGACATCGGTGCCCGGCAGGATCGGGATCCCGGCGGCCCGGACCGCCCGGCGCGCCTCCGCCTTGTCGCCGCACCGCGCGAGCGCCTCCACCGGAGGCCCGACGAAGACGATGCCGGCGTCCGCGCACGCCCGCGCCAGGTCCGGGTTTTCCGCGAGAAAGCCGTACCCCGGATGGAGCGCGTCGGCGCCCGCGGCGCGCGCCGCCTCGATGACGGCGGGGATATTGAGGTAGGACTCCGCCGCGGGCGCGGGGCCGAGCCGGCGGGCTTCGGTTGCGGCGCGCACATGCGGGCTCGAGCCATCCGCGTCGCTGTACACCGCCACGGCCTCCACGCCGCACGCGCGGCATGCGCGGATGACGCGCAGCGCGATCTCGCCGCGGTTCGCCACCAGCACCTTGCGCAAGCGGAGCGGGGCCATGCCTATCCCTTTCGCGGCGCGCGACCGCGAGTCATGCGCGCCGCCGCAGCCGGGGGCTCGTGCCGGCCGCGGGGCCGGCGGGGTCCGACCCGCCGGCCTCAGAGCGGGATGTTTCCGTGCTTCTTCGGGGGGTTGCGGTCGCGTTTGCCGTGGAGCATCTCCAGGGCGGAGATCAGCCGCGGCCTGGTCTCACGCGGCTCGATCACGTCGTCCACGTACCCCCGGGCGGCGGCGATGTATGGGGTGGCGAACTGCTCGCGGTAGTCCGCGACGAGCCGGGCCCGCGCCGCCTCGCGGTCGGGCGCTTCTTCCAGCTCGCGCCGGAAGATGATGTCGATCGCGCCCTCCGGCCCCATCACGGCGATTTCCGCCGTGGGCCACGCGAGGTTCAGATCGCCGCGGATGTGCTTGCTCGACATGACGTCGTACGCGCCGCCGTACGCCTTGCGCGTGATCACGGCGAGCTTCGGCACCGTGGCCTCGCAGTAGGCGAACAGCAGCTTGGCGCCGTGGCGGATGATCCCCCCGTGCTCCTGGGCGGTGCCGGGAAGAAAGCCGGGCACGTCCACGAACGTGACGAGCGGCACGTTGAACGCGTCGCAGAACCTGACGAACCGGGCGCCCTTCACCGCGCTGTCGATGTCGAGCACACCGGCCAGGACGGCCGGCTGCTGCGCCACGATGCCGACGGGACGCCCCCCGAGCCTGGCCAGGCCGACCACGAGGTTGGCGGCGAACGCGCGATGCACCTCCAGGAACTCCCCGCCGTCCACCACGCGCACGATGACGTCGCGCATGTCGTAGGGTTGGTGCGGATCCTGCGGCACGATGCCGTCGAGCGCGGGGTCCACGCGACCCGGGTCGTCCTCGCACGGCGCCCGCGGCGGCTCGTCGAGGTTGTTCTGCGGCAGGTATCCCAGGAGGCGCCGAACGAGGGCCAGCGCGTCCGCGTCGCTGTCGGCGACGAAGTGCGCGACACCGCTGCGGGCGGCGTGCACCTCCGCCCCTCCCAGCTGCTCGAACGAGACCTCCTCGTGGGTCACCGCCTTGACGACCTGCGGACCCGTCACAAACATGTGGCTGGTGCCGCGCACCATGATCGTGAAATCCGTGATCGCCGGCGAGTACACGGCCCCGCCGGCGCAGGGCCCCATGATCGCCGAGATCTGCGGGACGACGCCGCTCGCCAGCGTGTTGCGGAGAAAGATCTCGGCGTACCCGCCGAGGCTCTGGACGCCCTCCTGAATGCGGGCGCCGCCCGAGTCGTTGAGGCCGATCACCGGCGCGCCGGTGCGCACGGCGAGGTCCATAATCTTGCAGATCTTCTGGGCGTGCGCTTCCCCCAGCGAGCCGCCGAGCACCGTGAAGTCCTGGGAGAATACGTAGACCAGGCGGCCGTGGATCGCTCCGTACCCCGTGACCACCCCGTCGGCCGGCGCTTCCACGCGGTCCATCCCGAACGCGGTCGCTCGGTGCGTGACGAAGCGGTCGAGCTCGACAAAGGTGCCCGGATCCAGCAGCTCGCCGACGCGTTCCCGCGCGGTGAGCTTGCCCGCGCCGTGCTGGCGGGCGATCCGCTCCGGCCCGCCGCCCGCCTCGGCACGGGCCCGGCGGGCCCGCAACTCCGCGAGGCGCGCCTCGGAAGCGTCCGGCACCGGCCGCTTATGCCTCCGCGTGCGCGTCCGTTACCGGACGGATGGAGAGGATCGCGTGCTTGTAGACGAGCTCCGTAACCCCGTCGATCTCCACCAGCACGCTGTGCGTGTCGATATCCCGCACCACCGCGCAGCGCAGCTCGTAGCCGCCGCGGCAGCGAATGTGCACCGGCGTACGGTTGGCGATGAGGGACTGGTACAACACTTCCTCGATCGAGAGACGGCCCGGGCCCGACGGGCCCCGGTCCGCCTCAGGCGCATCGCGACGCGCGGTCATCCCGATCACCTCTCCACGCCTGGAGTGCGCTCCGTCCGGGCGCGCCGCCTGTGACCGGCCGGCGCCATCGGCCGGGCCCGCGCCGCGCGCCTGGGATCCCGCCGGGGACGGAGCGCGTTCTGAGGCGACCACGTGCCGGCGCATCGCGTCGAGCGCCGCGCGGCGATCCGGCGCCGCCGCCTCGAGCGCCCGCACGCCGAGCTTCGCAACGGCGTCCAGCGCCGCGTACACGATCGCGTCGGCGGACGCGTCACCCTGTGCGACGCCGCACACCCGCTCGTCGCCGTGCGGGGTCGCCACCGAGATGCCGGCAAGCGCCGTCGGCCGCCCGTGAAACGTCACCAGCGACGCCTCGTGGCCGATGAGCTTGCGGTACTCCGGGGCCAGCGCCTCCTTGGCCCCGTCCAGCGCCGCCGCGGCGAGGGTGCGCAGCCGGTGCGACGTCCCAAGGGGGCCGCGGGCGCGTCCGGTGACGACGCGCTCTGGACCACCCCGGGTCCACGCCAGCTGCACCAGCGCCGTCGTCTCGGCCTCCGCGACGGTCTCCTCGATCCGCAGCACCCGAAATCGAGGCGGTTCATGCGGTCCGGTACGGGGCTGCGCGATCTGGATGCGCCAGGGGTCCAGCGACAGACCGTACGTGGACACGAGCGCGGTGCCGATACCGCGGCGGACGGCGCGCACGTCGGCATCGGGGCCGGCGGACACGTAGATCTGATCGATGTCGCCGGCCGGCGTGGTCGACACGCGCGCCGCCACGACGCCATCGAGGGTGCGGATCAGGCGCTCGATGTCCTCGGCAAAGACCTGCCTCGGCATGTGTCGCGTATTCTCTCAGCCGGGGAGGGCTCCCTGCCCGAGTCGCCGCAGGACGCGCACCTCACGCCGCGGCTACTCAGAACGCCGGCGGCGAAGCGGGGCGCGCAATGGGACGGTCGATCATCAGTCCTTCACCGCCGAGCGCCGGCACCCGGCGGCCGCCGAGCAGGATCTGGACCGCATGGACCTGGGGAAACTGCGTCGCCGTATACACGACTTGCCACAATCGCGCCGTCATGCTGGTGGTTCCGCCGCCTCCGCCGAACGACGCGCTGAGGTCGACCTCGGCCACGCCGTCGCGGACGCGCACGTGTCGCAGCAGCGTCCCCGGAGGGATTTCGCTGACGAGTCCGCGCGCGCGCTCGGCGGCGGACGGGCCCTGGAGCAGCGCCCGCAGCGCCGCGTCCACGCGCATGCCGGTGTCGCCGGAGGCCACAGGACGCGGCACCCCGGCCAGCGTCCCGGCGCGCCCGCCGTCCGTGTACCGGACGAACCACACCTCGGTTCCGGCGCGGGCGCCCCTGGATCCCCCCGGCAGGTGGATCACGCGGCCCGCGACGAGCGCGGCCGCCGCCACGACGACCGCAACGACGAGCCACGCGCCGCGGCGCCCGGCGGGTTTCCGGCCCGCACCCCGACGCCGCCGCGCCACCTACGCCGGCTCCCCGAGGAGCGCGAGAAATTCCGGCTCGGTCAGGACGGCGACCCCGAGCTTGCGGGCGCGATCCAGCTTGCTCCCCGGCGCGTCGCCCGCCACCAGATAGTCGGTCCTCGCGCTCAGGGTCTCGCTGACGATCCCGCCGAGCGCCTTGACGCGATCGCCCGCCTCGCGGCGGGAGAAGCGGTCGAGCGAGCCGGTGAACACGAAGGTCTTGCCCGCCAGCTTGCCCTGCGCGCGGCGGGGCGCTTCGGTGCGCAGGCCGGCGTCGCGCAGCTTGCGCACGAGCTCCTGGCTGGCCGGCCGGCCGAAGAACTCGACCACGCTCTCGGCAATCGTGGGGCCCACGCCGGCGACCATGCCCACCTCCTCGGGCGGCGCCTCCATGAGGCGGTCCAGGTTGCCGAAGTGCGCCGCCAGCACCTCCGCCACGTGCACCCCGACGTGCCGGATGCCGAGGCCGTAGAGGAGCCGCGCCAGCGACGTCGCCCGGGCGCGATCGATGGCGGCGATCACGTTGTCGGCGGACTTGTCCGCCATCCGCTCCAGCGTGAGCACCTGCTCCCGCGTCAGCCGGAACAGGTCCGCCGGGTCGGCGATCAGTCCTCGATCGAGGAGCTGCTGCAGGATCTTCGGCCCGACCCCCTCGATGTTGAGCGCATCCCGCGAGGCGAAGTGGATCAGGCGCTCCAAGATCTGCGCCGGGCACGTGGCACCCCCGGTGCAACGCCAGATCGCCTCGCCGGGCCGGCGCTCCACGGGCGAGCCGCAGACGGGGCACTTCTCCGGCATCTCGAACCGGCGCTCGGCGCCGGTCCGCTTGCCCGTGACCACGCGGACGACCTCGGGGATGACCTCACCCGCGCGCCGCACCAGCACGGTGTCGCCGATGCGGACATCCTTGCGGCGCATCTCGTCCTCGTTGTGGAGCGTCGCTCGCCGCACGATGACCCCGGACACGCGGACCGGCTCCAAGTCGACCACCGGCGTGAGCGCTCCCGTGCGGCCCACCTGCACGAAGATGTCCCGGACTCGCGTCTCCGCCTGTTCGGCCGGAAACTTGTACGCGATGGCCCAGCGCGGCGCCTGGCTCGTCGCCCCCAGCTCCGCCTGCTGGTCGAGCGAGTCCACCTTGATGACGATGCCGTCGGTCCCGTACGGCAGCGTGGTGCGCCGCTCGCTCCACTCGCGCACGTAGCCGAGCGCCTCCTCGAAGGTGGGCACCAGGCGGACGTGCGGGTTGACCGGGCAGCCGGCGTCCTTGGCCCAGGCCAGGCTCTCCCAGTGCGACCGGAACCGGCGGCCGCGCACCTCGCCGATCTGGTAGACGAACAGCCGGAGCGGCCGCCTCGCCGTCACCGCGGGATCGAGCTGCCGCAGCGACCCCGCGGCGGCGTTGCGGGTGTTGGCGAACGGCGTCTCTCCCCCCGCGACCCGTTCCTCGTTGATCGCGTCGAGCGCCTGGTTGGGAAGGTACACTTCGCCGCGCACCTCGACGAACGGCGGCGGGTCCGCGTCCCGGCGCAGGCGCAGCGGGAGCGACTCGATGGTGCGCAGGTTGGCGGTCACGTCCTCGCCCCGGACACCGTCGCCGCGTGTCGCGCCCTGCCGTAGGACGCCGTGTTCGTAGACCAGCGACACCGCGGCGCCGTCCATCTTGAGCTCGCACACAAACGAGACGGCCTGGCCCGCGAGCCCGGTCTCGACGCGCCGGTGCCACGCGCGCAGCTCGTCCTCGTCGAACGCGTTCGCGAGGCTGAGCATCGGCTGCGGGTGCACGACTGTGCGGAACGCCGCGCTCGGCGGCGCGCCCACGCGCTGGGTCGGGGAGTCCGGCGTGACGAGCTCGGGGTGGACCGCCTCGAGATCCCGAAGCTCCTGCATGAGCGCGTCGTAGGCTTCGTCGGAGATCTCGGGATCGTCGAGCACGTGGTACCGGTACGCGTGGTGGCGGATGCGCTCGCGAAGATCTTCGAGCCGCGCCGCCGCGTCCCTGGACGCGCGGCGCCGCTCCGGGCGGGCCGTGCCGTTCATGGAATCCCGGCGATGCGCTTCACGACGAGGGCATTCGGCGCAGGATCGGAGCTTCCTATCCTGCGCGCCGGGGTCCCGGGCGCTCACCCGCGAGCCGCGCCATGGCCGCGGCGGCCTGCGCCTCGGTGCCCGGGGGCCGCCGCTAGGACGCCGGCAGAACCGGCGTCCACTCCCGCGGGCCGGCACTGAAACCGGCAAACGCCGCCGCGATGTCCGGTTACCGGGCTCCGCCCGCCATCGCCGGCACGATCGAGACCTCCGCCCCGGCGCCCAGCGGCGTCCGGAGACCGTCGAGGAACCGGATGTCTTGCTCGTTCACGAAGATGTTGATGAAGCGCAGCACCTCTCCGCGCTCGTCGAGCAGCCGGCCTCGGATACCGGGGAAGCGCCGTTCCAGCTCGTCGATCGCCTGCCCGAGATCGATGCCCTGAACCTCGATGATGCGCTCGCCGTTCGTCAGCCGGCGCAGCGGTGTCGGGATCCGCACATGTGCCGCCATCGTCGCCCCCCTACGCGCCGGCCGCCGCGAGCACGCGCTCTTCGAACGACGCCAGCGTCGGCTTGATCGTCACCGGCGCGGCCACCACGCGCTCGACGGCGTCGATCGCCTTGAGACCGATCCCCGAAATGTAGGCGACGGTGACCTCGTCGGGATCGATCGCGCCGGCCTGTGCCAGCTTGCGCAGCACCCCCACGGTGACGCCGCCCGCGGGCTCGGTGAACACGCCCTCGGTCTCGGCGAGGAGCCGGATCGCATCGACGATCTCCGCGTCCGTCACGGACTCCGCGGCCCCGCCCGTCCGGCGGATCGCCTCCAGCACGTAGCTGCCGTCAGCCGGATCGCCGATCGCCAGCGAGTGCGCGACCGTGTTGGGACGGACGGGACGGACCGTCTCCGCGCCCGCGCGGTAGGCGGCGGCCACCGGGCTGCATCCTTCGGCCTGCGCGGCCGTCATACGGACGGAGCCGGCGGGGATGACGCCGAGACGGCGGAACTCCTCGAAGCCCTTGTAGATCTTCATGAACATGTTGCCTGAGCCGATCGGCACGACGACCCGGTCCGGAGCCCTCCAGCCGAGCTGCTCGGCGACCTCGTAGGCCAGCGTCTTGGCGCCCTCCGAGTAGTACGGGCGGAGGTTGACGTTGGCGATCGCCCAGCGGTGCTCTTCCCCGATCTCGAGGCACAACCGGTTGACGTCGTCGTACGTGCCCTCGACTTCGACCAGCGTCGGATGGTACGCGGCCGTCGCGAGAACTTTGGGCCGCTCGATGCCCTTCGGCACGAACACGACCGCTCGCAGGCCGGCCTTCGCCGCGTGCGCCGCGACCGCGTTGGCCAAGTTGCCCGTCGAGGCGCAGGACAGGACGTCGAACCCAAACTGCCGGGCCGCGGCCACCGCGATGGCGACGACGCGGTCCTTGAACGACCACGTGGGATTGCGCGTGTCGTTCTTAATGTAGAGATGGCGGAGACCGATGGCGCGGCCGAGCCGGTCGGCGCGCTGGAGCGGGGTGCAGCCTGGGGCAAGGTCCCACTCGGGCACGCGCTGCGCGGGGAGCAGCGCCTGGTATCGCCAGATCGACGTCGGGCCACGCTCGATTTCGGCGCGGAGCGCGGGGCCGTCGAGCTTGCCTAGCTCGTACTGCGCCTCCAGCGGGCCGAAGCACTGCTCACAGACGAAAATCGGCTCAACCGGATAGCGCCGTCCGCACTCCCGGCACGCGAGCCCGACCACTCCCATCTCTCCCCTCCCCTTTCACTCGCACCAAGCGCGGGATGGCTGGTCCGTCGACGGGACCAGGCGCTTGGCCTGAGGTTCAGCATGCGGTGGTGCCGTGTAACAAAAATCCCCCTCCGGCTCCGAGGGGGATCAATCCCTCTTATCTCCCGGAATTGGTTCTTCCGCGGGAATTAGCACCACACCAAGGGGGACCTTGGTAGGCTGCCGGGTGTCATCGGGCCCGTCCCTCGACCGCTCTGGATAAGGGTTGCTATGAAGTTTGAACCTACGGTAGCATGCGCTTCCCCCCATGTCAAGAAAAGGAGGGAAAAAACGCGCGCACAGAAGGTCTCCATCTCATGCATCCCGTTCTCTTTCAGCTCGGGCCGCTCGCGCTTCGATGGTACGGGGTCATGATGGGCCTCGCCCTGTTTCTGTCCGTGCCGATCACCGCGCACTTCGGCGAGCGTTTCGGCATCCCGCGTACGCTCATCATCGACCGGTTGGCGGTGCCGTTCCTCGCCTCGCTCCTCGTCGGGGCCCGGATCGGCTACGTGGTCTCGCACCCGGCCGAGTTTGCGGGCGATCCCCTCGCAGCGGTGCGGCCGCCGTACGCCGGCCTAGCGTCTCACGGCTCGATCGCGGCGGGCCTGCTCTTTCTCTGGTGGTGGTGCCGGCGCCACGCCGTGTCGCTCTGGCGGCTCGCGGACGCGATGACGCCGGCGCTGCTCCTGGCGATCATTCTCGTGCGATGGGGCAACTTCATGAACGGGGAACTATTCGGTGACCCCACCGCGCTCCCATGGGGCATCGCGGTTCCTGGACTCCCCGGCGGGCCGCGCCATCCGCTCCCCCTCTACGAGATGGCGGGCACGGCGATCATCCTGGCGTGGACGCTCGGGCGCGCACGGCACCGGCCGCGGGACGGCGCCCTGTTTTGGTCCGCCATGATGATGTCGTCCGTCCTGCGATTTGCCCTGGACCTGCTCCGGAGCCAAGACCGGACCGCGGTGTCGTTGACGCTCGGCCAGATGGCGGCGCTCGTCCTCCTGGGATGGGGAGCATGGTTTCTCTGGATAGACCCCCGCGCCGGCGCGCACCGCCGCCCTTAGTCCGGCGTCTGGAGGACCGGCACCGGCCCCCGGCGGAGGCGGCGTCCTCATCCGCTCCTCGGGTGACGGCCCTCCCGGGACCGGCGGCAGGGCCCCCCTGTCTTTTGCCGAACACCACAGACCAATTTGGGCGGGGCAACCGCGTGTCCCGCGACGATTCTGTGAACAGAGCCAAGGAGGGATCAGTCGTGCGGCGTGGTGTCGCGATCGGGTTGGCGCTCTTTCTCATCGGCGTGTGGGCCGCAGTCCCCGGCCGGTCGGCGCCGGCGTACGGCCCGCAGCAAACCGTGGTCATTGCCGAGGACATCTCGAGCGTCGTGTCGCTCGACCCGCAAGTGGGCTACGAGTTCCTCATTCCCGTTCACAACGTCTACTCGAACCTCGTGCAGTTCCCGACCGGGAACCTGACCCAGGTTCGCCCGCAGCTGGCGCAATCGTACGAGGTCAGTAAGGACGCCCGGACCTACACGTTCCACCTGCGGCACGGCGTCAAATTCGCGAGCGGCAACACGCTGAGCGCCGACGATGTCGTCTACACCTTCGAGCGCGTCGTGAACATTCCAAAGGACCCGGCATCGTGGCTCATCACGCAGATGGGCATCGACGCGAAGAACGTCGATCAGGTCGTCAAGGCCACCGACCCCTACACCGTGGTGATCGCCCTGCCGAAGCCGTTCAGCCCCGGCGCGTTCCTCTCGATCATGGCCAACGCGGTCGGCGGCATCGTGGACAGCAAGACGGTCAAGTCGCACGTGCAGAACAACGACTGGGGGTCCGGGTGGCTCGCGGATCATTCCGCGGGGAGCGGCCCGTATCAGCTCGCGCGCTGGGAGCGCCAGGTCGCGATCGAGCTCACGCCCAACCCCAACTACAATCTCGGCCCCGCGCCGGGGATCAAGCGCATCGTGTGGCCGAACATCATGGAGAACACGGTGCAGCGGGACGCGCTCGGCCGCGGCGACGTGGACATCGCGGTCAACCTGTCGGCCGCCCAGATCGCCGCCCTGCGCAAAGAATCGAAGTACTACGTGGCGCAGATTCCGGACCTCGGGATGGAATACCTCGGCATGGACGTGAAGAACGTCCCGGCGTTTGCCAAGCCGCAGGCGCGCCAGGCCGTTCGATGGGCCATCGACTACGACGGGATCGTCAAGAGCCTGCTCGCGGGCAACGCGCTGCCGCTGCAGGGCGTCATTCCCAAGGGGCTGTTCGGGTACATATCCGACCTGCCGTTCCACCGGGACGTCGCCAAGGCCAAGGCGCTCCTCCAGGAGGCCGGGTTCGGCAGCGGGTTCACCGCGGACCTACTCGTCTCGACGGGCTCGGCGGCCGGCGGGGTCAGCGCCGCGGATCTCGCGGCAAAGATCAAGAACGACTTGGGCGCGGCGGGGATCACGGTCAACATCCGTCAGGTGGCCGCGGATGAGCTCTACAAGACCTACCGAGGGCAGCAATCGCAGATGGTGCTCGCCAACTGGTTCGTCGATTATCCGGATCCGGACGACTTCGCCAAGCCGTTCGCGGATTACACGCAGAAGTCGCTCGCCTGGCGCCTCCAGTACTACAGCGATCCCGCGGCGAAGCTCGCGGACGATGCCGGCAGCATGGAGAACACGCCGCAGCGCGCCGCGCTCTACAAGCGCCTCAACGACATGATGGGTCAGGACGGCCCGTTCGCGATCCTGTACCAGCCGATGATCTCGTACGGCGTGTCCGCGCACATCCACAACATGGTCTTCGACGCGGTGAACGGCCCCGACTTCGAGAGGATGACCAAGCAGTAAGTTCCGCGGGCGGCGGCCGGAGATCCGGCCGCCGCCGCGCCTCCCATGAGCCTGTTCCGATTCCTGGCTCGCCGGACCGGCCTCGCGATCTTCGTCTTGTTCGGCGTGACGGTCATCACGTTCGCGCTGTCCCACGTCGTGCCGGCCGACCCCGTCGTCGCGTATCTCGGCGACCACGCGCCGCCGGATCTCGTTGAGAAAGTCCGCCACGAGCTCGGCCTCGACCGGCCGCTGCCCGTGCAGTTCGTGATCTACCTCGACGGGCTGCTGCACGGCAACCTCGGCATCTCCGTCATGGACAGCCGGCCGGTGACGCAGGACCTGGCCCAGTATCTGCCGGCCACGGTCGAATTGTCGACGGCCGCGATGCTCGTCGCGATCGCGATCGGGATCCCGACCGGCATCGTCTCCGCGCTGCACAAGGACGGCTGGCCGGATCAGCTCGCGCGCGTCTTCGCGCTGGGCGGGGCGTCGCTCCCGGTGTTCTACGTCGCCCTGTTGCTCCTCGGCCTGCTGTACTCGCGCCTCGGCGTCCTGCCGGGCCCGGGCCAGCTCAGCCTCTTTACGAGCCCGCCGCCCGTGATCACGGGCATGGTGGCCGTGGACGCGTTGCTGTCGGGGGACTGGCCCGCGCTCGGCGACGCGCTCCGGCACCTCGTCCTGCCGGCGTTCGTCCTCGGCTACTACTCGACCGGCATCATCACGCGCATGACGCGCAGCAGCCTGCTCGAGGTCATGCGGCAGGACTACGTGCGGACCGCGCGCGCGAAGGGCGTCGTCGAGCGCCGCGTGGTCCTTCGCCACGCGCTGCGAAACGCGCTGCTGCCGACCGTCACGGTCATCGGGCTCACCTACGGCAGCCTGCTCTCGGGGGCGGTGCTGACGGAGACGATCTTCTCGTGGCCCGGGATCGGCCGGTACGCGACCAACTCCGTCACCAACATCGACATCCCCGCCGTCCTGGGGGTCACGCTGGTCATCGCGTTCATCTACTCCGTCGCCAACCTGGTGGTCGATGTCCTCTACGCCTATCTCGATCCGCAGATCCGGTACACGTAGCGTCCTCGCCGAGCCGGGCGCCGCCCGCGCCGTGTGGCGCACGGTGCGCCGGAGCCCGCTCACGCTCGCCGGCGCGGTCGTCATCGCGTTCTTCGTCATCGTCGCGGCGCTCGCGCCGTGGCTCGCGGTCCAGAGCCCGATTGCGCAGGATCTGAACCAGCGCCTCGCGCCGCCCAGCGTGCCGCATCCGTTCGGGACCGACTCGCTCGGACGCGACGTCTACAGCCGCGTGGTGTACGGCGCGCGCATCTCCGTCGTGTCCGGGGTCGCGGTCGTGGCGGCGGCGTTCGCGTTCGGCATCGCGGCCGGCACGGCCGCCGGGTGGCGCGCCGGGTGGTGGGACGAGACGCTCATGCGCGTCACCGACATGTTCCTGGCGTTTCCGAGCCTAGTGCTGGCGCTGGCGATCTCGGCGATCCTGCGGCCGAGCCTGACCAACGCGCTCATCGCGATCGCGGTCGTGTCCTGGCCGCCGTACGGCCGCCTCACCCGCGCCCAGGTGCTCTCGCTGCGATCGCGCGACTACATCGAAGCGGCCAGAGCGGAGGGGGCGACGGACCTCATGATCATCGTCCGCCACCTGATCCCGAACGCGATCGCGCCGCTCCTGGTCCAGGGGACGCTCGACGTCGGGAACATCATCCTCATCTCGGCGGGGCTCTCGTTCATCGGATTCGGCGCGCAACCCCCGACGCCGGAATGGGGGCTCATGGTGTCCGAGGGGCGATCGTTCCTCATGGAGCAGTGGTGGATCGCGACGTTCCCCGCGGTGGCGATCCTCCTGCTCGTGCTCGGCTTCAACCTGGTCGGGGACGGCATCCGCGACGTGCTCGACCCCCGGCTCCGCACGAGGTAGCGGCCCCCGGCCGCGCGTGCGCGGGCGAGCGCCGCCGCGGGCCCACGGCGCGCGCCGGGTCAGGCGGCGGGCCAGGTGCGGTCCGCGAGGGCCGCCTTGACGCGCTCCGGCGTGAACGGCACCGTGCGAAGCCGCGCGCCCGTCGCATCGAAGATCGCGTTCGCGATGGCCGGGGCGGTCGCGACCGTCGCCGGCTCGCCCGCGCCGTACGGCGGGAGGTCGGGACGGTTCACCAGCACGACCTCGATCCGGTCGGGTGCCTCCGGCGCGCGCAGGATCGGATACGTGGCCCAGTCCACGCTGGCCACCCCGGACGGGCCGAACCGTACTTCCTCCTTGAGCGCCCGGCTCGTCGACTGGATCAGGTTCGCCTCGATGGTCCCGCGCAGCCCATCCGGGTTGATGATGAGCCCGCAGTCGTGCGCGAGCACCAGCCGCGTTACGTGCACCTGCCCGGTGGCCTGGTTGACCTCCACCTCCGCGATGGTGGCGATGAGCGTATTGCCGCGCGGCGCGTAGGCAAATCCCCGTCCCGTCGTCACGCCGAGCCGCGAGATGTCCGGCCGCGGCGACGGGCGCGGCGCCCATCCCGCATGCTGCGCCGCCGCGCGCACGACCGCGGCGTCGCGCGGGTTGCGGAGGTAGCGGAGCCGGAAGTCCACGGGATCGATCCGGAGCGCCGCCGCCATCTCGTCCACGAACGATTCCCCGCCAAACGTCGTTGCCGGCTGGCTCGGCGCGCGCAGGTTCGCGGTCCTGAGCGGCGAGCCGTCCTGCGGCCAGGGTACGATCTCGCCGGTCTTGCGCTTGGCCGGGAACGCGTAGTTCTCTTGCACGACCGTGGGGACGTCGAATCCCCGCGCCTCGAGCCCGACGAGCTGGCCCGCGAGCATGTTCCCGCCGGTCGTGGCGGCGGCCGGGATCCCGCTCCCCGAAAAACCGCGCGCGACGTAGTCCCATGCCAGGACATTGCCCTGCGCGTCCACCCCCGCGCGCACGGACACCACGACGGGAGGCCCCTTGGGATCCCATCCGGTCTCGTCCGCGCGCATCCACTGCACGCGCACGGGGCGTCCCACCGCCTGCGACAGGATCGCCGCGTCGCCGGCGGCATCGTCCATGCCGGCGCGGCCGTACGAGCCGGATCCCTCCACCCAGATGACGTGCACCGCGCCGGGCGCGAGGCCGAGGAGGTCCGCGATGCCGTGCTGCAGTTGGTGCGGGTGCTGCGTGCTCGACCAGATCGTGGCGCCCCGGTCGCTGACGTCCGCGATCGCGCACGAGGGCCCCATCATCGCGTGCGACTGGAACGGCCACGCATATCGCGCCTCGATCGTGCGCGCGGCGCCGCGCATGGCCCCGTCGACGTCGCCGGCCTGTGCCATGACCCGCCGCGTGGTCGGGGTCATGGACCACATCGCCGTGTAGAGGTCGGCCATCGCCGGCCACGGCACCCGCGGCGCCGACCACGTGACCTTGAGGTTTCGCGCCGCTTGGACCGCGTGCCACTCCGTGTCCGCGACGACTCCCACGAAGTTGCCCTTGGCCACGATCCGATGCACCCCGGGCAGCCCCTCCGCGCTGCCCGCGCTCACCAAGCGCGCTCCCGGTACGGGCGGCCTGATGACGCGCCCGTGCAGCATGCCGGGCACGCGCACGTCGACGATGTAGGTGAACGCCCCGGCCGCCTTGGCCGGGATGTCGATCCGCGGGACGGACGTGCCGACGATCTTGTACTGATCCGGTGCCTTCACCGGGGCGCTGCCCGTCACCGCGATGTTGAACCGCCGGCCTCCGATCAGATCCCCGTACGACGCGCTCTTCGTGGGATCGTCCGGCGCATACACCACGCCGTCGCGGACGGCGAGCGTGTCCGCCGCGACGCCGAGGCGGTCCGCGGCGAGCCCGACCAGCACGCGGCGGGCCTCGGCCGCCGCCTGGCGGACCGGCACCGCGCCCACGGCGATGGAGGTGCTGCCGCCCACGCCGCCCTGGTCCGGCGTGCGGGCCGTATCGCCCATGACGATCGACACGGACTGCACCGGCACGTCGAGCTCGTCCGCCGCGATCTGCGCAAACGCCGTGGACACCCCCATGCCGAGGTCGACCTTGTCCGTGAACACGGTGACGCGGCCGTCGGGCCCGATCGCCAGCCACGAATCCAGCGCGTCGGGCGCGGGCATGCCCGTGCCGGGGGCAGCGGCCGCCTCGCCGCCCCGGCCGGTGAGCGCGGGCATCGCGAAGCCGACGACGACGGCGCCGCCGGCCGCGAGCAGGCGGCGGCGGGACAGGGTGGGATTGATCATGGAGCCCTCCTCCCTCATCCGCGGGACTGCGCGGCGCGGCGGACCGCGCGCAGCATGCGCATGTGCGCGCCGCACCGGCAGATCAGCCCCGCCAGCGCCGACCGCACTTCGGCATCGCTCGGATTCGGCGTGCGGGCCAGCAGCGCCGCCGCGGTCATGATCCACCCGTTCACGCAATAGCCGCACTGCATGGCCTGTTCGTCGACAAACGCCTGCTGCACCGGGTGCAGCCGGCCGGCCGGCCCCAGCCCCTCGAGGGTGGTGATCCGCCGGCCCGCCGCCGCGGCGACCGGGATCGTGCACGAGCGGACGGCCGCGCCGTCGAGGTGCACGGTGCACGCGCCGCACTGCCCCAGGCCGCAGCCGAATCTGGGCCCCCGCAGCGCCAGGTCGTCGCGCAGCACGTACAGGAGCGGCGTGCCGGGCGCCGCCTGCACCGTATGGACGACGCCGTTGACGGTGAGCCGGATCGTGGCCGCCGGGGACGGCGCGGCGGCGGCGGCCGCGGGATGCGCGGCCGCAGGGCTGGCGCCGGCAGGGCTGCTCATCGACGCATCACCTCGCGAGTCCGGGGTTGATCGTGCTCACGCAGGGCAGCGTGTCCCCTACCACTGTACGTTCAGGTGCTTCTGTCACGCTTCTGTCACGTGGCGTGACCGCCCGGCGCAGGGCGGGGAATCGCGTTTGCCGCCCGGGCCGTTGTGGGCTGCGAGGTGGTGTCGTGACCGCAACCGGTACGCTCCGCACCGTGGTCGTCGCCGACGATCTGCTGGCGCGCGCGGGCCTCGCGGCGCTCTTGAGCGCCGAGCCGGGGTGCCGCGTCGTCGGGCAGACGCCGGCGGACGATGACCTCGCGGCCGTGCTCGACGCGGCCGCGGCGGACGCCGTCGTCTGGGACCTCGGCCGGGATCCGGCGGACGCGCTCGCGCGCCTTGCGGCGCTCGACCGTGCCGAGCCCGTGCTCGCGCTGCTCGCGGACGGCGAGGCCGCCGCGGACGCGCTCGCGGCCGGGGCGCACGGCGCGGTGCCGCGCGGCGCATCGCCGAAGATCGTGGTCGCCGCCGCGCGGGCGATCGCGGACGGCCTGATCGCTATCCATCCATCGTGCGGCGGGGTGATCCCGGTGAAGCCCGGCGAGTCTCCGCCGCCCGTGGCCGAGCCGCTCAGCGAGCGCGAGGCCGAGGTGTTGTCGCTCGTGGCGGAAGGCCTCGCGAACAAGGAGATCGCCGCCCGCCTGCGCATCAGTGAGCATACCGTGCGGTTCCACGTTCGGGCCCTGCTCGGCAAGCTCGGGACGCAGAACCGCACGGAGGCGGTCGTGCGGGCGCTTCGCCTGGGCCTCATCACGCTCTAGACGCTTCCTGCCCGATTTGATGGGTCCCGGCCGTCCGCGCGGGCGGTGCGCCGCGTCCCCGAGTTCGCTACGCTCAGGCATGCGAGTCCGGGCGCGATCGTGCGACCGGGAAGCGGGGCCCGTGCGGCCCGGCGAGGAGGCGAGAGTATGACGCAAGCGCACGCGACCCTGTCCGATCTAGCGGCCGCAGCGGTGGAGGCGGCAGGGCGGCACGTCGTACGCATCGACGCGCGCCGCCGATCCGGAAGCGGCATCATCTGGTCGGCCGACGGCCTCGTCGTAACGGCGGACCACGTCATTCACCGGGAGGACGGCATCACCGTGGGCGTGCCCGCCGGCGACACCGTGCCGGCCGTGCTCGTCGGCCGGGATCCCACGACGGATGTGGCGCTGCTTCGCGTCGAGGCGGCGGGCCTTGGTGTGCCGGTCTGGCGGGATCTGGACGGTGCCAAAGTGGGGCATGTCGTCCTGGCCCTCGGCCGTCCGGGACGTACGGTCCGCGCGGCGTTGGGAATCCTCAGTGCCATCGGCGGAGCCTGGCGGACCCAGGGCGGCGCCGCCGTGGAACACTATGTAGAGACGGACGCGCGGGCCCTGGCGGGATTCTCGGGCGGCCCGCTCGTGGATACCGCGGGCCGGGTGCTCGGCCTCTACACCGCCGGGCTCGTGCGCGGCGCGGCGCTCGCGGTGCCGCTCGGCACGCTGCGCCGGGTCGTCGACGCGCTCAGGGCACACGGCCGCATCCGGCGGGCCTACCTCGGGATCGCGACGCACGCGGCGGCGCTCCCGGCCGCGCTGCGCGATCAAGTCGGACAGCGTACCGGGCTCCTCGTGTTCTCGGTGGAACCCGACGGACCGGCCGGCCGCGCCGGCGTGGTGCTGGGCGATACCATCGTGGCCCTGGACGGACACCCGGTGCGGCGGGTCGACGACCTGTGGGGTCTGCTGGACGAGGGCCGGATCGGCGCCGCGGTCACCGTCCGCGTCGTGCGGGCGGGCCAGATTCAGGATCTTGCCGTGGTGCCGGCCGAGCGGCGCGGCGCGCGGGCGGAGTAGCGCGCCGCTATCCGTTCTGCCACTCGATGCCGAAGCCGCCCCGGGGCGGCTTCCAGTCGATGTTGCGGTAGGGGCAGCCCAGGAGGCAGCTCGTGCACTCGACGCAGTTCTCGTAGGACACCGCGATCTTCTCGCCGTCCCACTGATACACGTTGGCGGGGCAAAACGTGGTGCACGGGCGCTGCCACTCGCCGCCGCATCGCTCGAAGCACACATCGCCCCGCACGATCTTGATGTGGGTCTGCTTGTCGTGCTTCCAGCGCAGGGTGTAGAGCTTGTCCTCGATCCTCATCGCATCGCCCTCCAACCCTCGATCGCGTCCTTGACCAGCTGCCACCACGGACGCTGCGCCAGCACGCGCCGCAGGATCTTGCGCTGCTTCTCCCGCTTCGACACCCCGTCCACCCGAAGCATCTCGTGCACCGCCTCGCTGAGGATCGCGGGGTACACCGACAGCAACTCCGGACGGCGCTCGGCGATCTCGGGCAGCCGTTCGTACTTGCGGAGATCCTGCAGCACGAACGACGCCTCCAGCAGGTCGCGATACGTCGACAGCGTGCGCGCCGACCAGTCCCCCGCGCGCTTCGCCAGGATCGCCGTTTCTCCCGCCATGCGCCCCGCCGCCATGGCGAGGTTGCTGCCCTCCCGGTGCAGGTTATTGACCATCATCGCCGCATCGCCGACGACGAGCACGCCGTCGCCGTACAGCCGGGGCATCGCCCGGATGCCTCCCTCCGGAATCGCGTGCGCGAGGTACTCGCGCACCTCGCCGCCGCGCAGCAGCGGGGCGATGAGCGGATGCGTCTTGAAGCCCTCGAGCAGGTCCCACGGGGTGATGCGGGTCCTCATGAGGTGGGAGATGAGCGCGCCGATGCCCACGGAGAGCGACGCCGTGTTCGTATAGACGAAGCCGTACCCGGCCATGCCGCGGGTCACCGCGCCGTACACCTCGATCGTCGCGCCGCGGCCGGGCTCGAGATTGAACCGGTCTTCGATCGCCTCCGGGCTGAGCGCGATGATCTCCTTGACCACGAGCGCCATCTCCTGCGGCTCGAGCGGCCGCGACAGGCCGGCCCGTTGCACGAGGAACGAGTTTGCGCCGTCCGCGATCACGACGAGCGGCGCGCGGAGATCGCCGTCCGCCCGGCCCGTGCGCACGCCGGCGACCCGTCCCTGCTCCATGATGACGTCCTCGACGAGGGTGCCGGGCACGATGAGCGCACCCGCCGCCTCGGCCTGCGACGCGAACCAGGCGTCGAACGGGACTCGGAGCACGGTAAACGCGTTGGGGGGCTCGGAGGGATCCTCGTGCGGCACATGCTTGTGGCCGAGCGTGACCGCGGCGTCGGGCGTCGTCAGCCAGACGCGCTCGTCGACGACGACCCGTTCGATCGGCGCGTCGCGCCACGTCTCGGACGCGACGTCCGCGAGCATGCGCCCGTACATGACGCCGCCCATGACGTTTTTTTGGCCCGGCCGCTCCGCGCGCTCGAAGATCACCACGCTGAGGCCCGCCCGCGCCATGGTGAGCGCGGCCGCGATGCCGCCGGGACCGGCCCCTACGACGATTGCGTCGAACTCGTCGCCCGAAGCCACGCGCGCCGGCCTACCGCAGCGCCTGGACGGCCTGCTGCACGAAGGCCGTGAGGGTGGACGGCAGGATGCCGAACCAGAGCACGCCCGCGCCGGCGAGGGCGAGCGCGATACCGACCGTGGCGCTGCGCCGCGGCGCGACCGCGTCGGGGGCGGTGCCGCTCAAGGCGGCCGCCGCGACGCGCAGGTAGTAGTAGACGGAGACGACGCTCGTCAGCACCGCGACGAGCGCGAGCGCCGTGTGCCGGGCCTCCAAGGCCGCGCGGAAGAGGTACAGTTTCGCGATGAAGCCGCCGGTCGGCGGCAATCCGGCGAGGGAGACCATGCACAGGGCGAGCACGCCCGCGGCCCACGGCGCGCGCCCCCACAACCCCGCGAGGTCCGCGATCTCGTCGGCTTCCTCCCCGCGGCGCTCGAGCAGGATGAGGACGCCGAACGCCCCGAGATTCATCACCGCGTACACCACGAGATAGTACAGCACGCCGAGCGTCCCCGCCGGCCCGGGAGCGGCGATGCCGATCAACATGTACCCGGCGTGGGCGATGCTCGAGTAGGCAAGCAGGCGCTTCAGGTTCGTTTGGAACAGCGCGGCGAGGTTGCCCCAGATCATGGTCACGATCGCCACCGCGACCAGCGCGGCGCTCCACTGCGCCGACGCCGCGGGAAGCGCCAGCGGGAAGACGCGGAGGAATCCGGCGAACGCCCCGACCTTGGCGATCACGGACATGAACGCGGTGGCGGGCAGCGGGGCTCCCTCGTAGACGTCCGGCGCCCAGGCGTGAAACGGCGCCAGCGCCGCCTCGAACCCCAAGCCGATCGTGAGCAGGGCGACGCCGACCCCGAGCAGCGGCGTGATCGGCACCCCCGCGAGGCGCGACAGGTCCAGCGTCCCGGCCGCCCCGTAGACGAGGGCGACGCCGTACACGAAAAAGGCGGTCCCGAACGCGCCGAGGAGCAGGTATTTCAGGCCGGCTTCCTGGGATCGCCGGCTGCGGGTGGCGAGCGCCGCGAGCGTGTAGAGCGGAAAGCTCAGGATCTCCAGGCCCAGGAACAAGACGGCGAGATTGCGCGCGGCGCCCATGAGGATCGCGCCCACGGCGCTGAACAGCACCAGGGCGTAGTACTCGCCGGCCGGCAGCCGGAACCGGTTCAGATACGCGGGAGAGAGCAGCACCGTGATCCCGGTGCCGAGGAGCGCAGCCAGGGTGACCGCCTGCGTCAGCCGGTCGCGCACGTACATGCCGGCAAATGCGACCGGCGCGGCTGGCGGAAACGCGTTGAGGAGCACGGCGAGCGCCACGCCGGCGAGCGCGAGCCAGCCCGCGCCCCCGCCCCGCGGCGACTCCAGCGACGGGCCCGTCGTCCAGGCGTCGTAGAGCAGCACGGCCAACGCGGCCACGGTCAGGACCAGTTCGGGAGACGCGGCTCCGAGATCGCGCCAGGACATGCGCTACCGCCCCTGCCGCCCGGTGCGGCCGCCCGGACCCGCGGCGAACGCGGCGGGGGATCCGCCGGCCGGCGGCGAGTCCGGCGTCACGGCCCGGGGGGAGCCGCCGTGCGCGGCCGCGGGCTGCACCGCCGTCGTCCCCGCGACGCGGTTCAGCAGGGCGTTGACGGTGGCCGCGCTCCGCTCGAGCAGGGGCTGCGGATACAGCCCGGTCCAAAAGATCACGAGCACGAGCGGCGCCACCAGCGCGCGCTCCCGCGGTGTGAGATCCGCGAGGCCGCGGAGATCCTCCCGCACGGGCCCGTGGAACACGCGCCCGACGAACGCGAGCAGGTACGCGACCGCGACGACGACACCGACCGTCGCGACCACGGCCGCCGCCGGGCGCGTCTCGAAGGTGCCGAGCAGGATGAGAAACTCTCCGATAAACCCGTTGGTCGCGGGCAACGCGAGCGAGGACATCACCACGATCAGCGTCACCGCGCTGAACGCCGGGATGAGCGACGCGACCCCCCCGTATTCGTCCGTACGCGCGCGGCCCGTTCGGTCGAGGAGCAGGCCCGCCAGCACGAAGAGCGCGCCGGTGCTGACGCCGTGGTTGATCATCTGGATCAGGCTGCCCTGCACCGCCGTGGCGTCCAGCGCGAAGATGCCGAGCAGGATGAATCCCATATGGCTCATGCTCCCGTACGCCAGCAAGCGGCGCATGTCGCGCTGGGTCCAGGCGATGGCGCCGCCGTACAGAATCCCGATCACCGCGAGCCCGGACAGGAGCGGTCCCAGGGTGCGGGATGCGTCCGGGAAGAGGGGCAGGCAGAAGCGCAGCAGGCCGTACGCGCCGGCCTTGGCCATCAACCCCGCGAGGAGCACCGTCACGACCGGGGGGGACGCCGCGTACGCGTCGGGCAGCCAGGTGTGGAGCGGCCACACCGGCATCTTGATGGCAAAGGCCACCGCGAACGCCAGGAACAGCAACGTTTCGGCGCTCCCGGTCACGCCGAGCGGGCGCGCGAGGAGCGCCGGGAGGTCGAACGTCGACCCGCCGGGCTGGTGCGCGGCGTTCAAGTATACGGCGATGATGGCCAGCAGCATGAGGACGCTGCCCGCCATCGTGTAGAGAAAGAACTTGATCGCCGCCCGCATCCGGGCGGGCCCGCCCCAGAGGGCGATGAGGAAGTACATGGGGACGAGCATCGCTTCCCAGAACACGTAGAACAGCACCAGGTCTTGGGCCAGAAACGTGCCCAGCAGACCGGTCTCGAGCAGCAGCAGCGTGACGACAAACGGCTTCACGCGCTCGCGGATCTGCCCGGCCGAGGCGCCGAGTGCGATCGGGAACAGAAACGCCACGAGGGCGATGAGGCTGACAGACAGGCCGTCCACGCCGAGGTGATAGGTCATCCCGACGGCGGGCACCCACGCCGCGCGTTCCTCGAACTGCAGCCCGGCCACCCCGGGCGCGAACCGCAGCCACACCCACGCGGCGACGAGGAAGGTGAGCAGCATGGCCGCGAACCCGACCGCGCGCAGCCGGCGCTCTCCCCGCGCGTCCGCCGCGGCCGCCGCGGCCGCGCCGGCGAGCGGGATCGCGAGCAGCAAGGTGAGCGGCCCAGGCGTCATCGCGACACCCAGTAGGCCAATAGCACGATGACCCCGATCAGCAGGATGGCCGCGTACTGCCGGAGGTAGCCGCTCTGCACCCGGCGCAGCCGCCCGCCGCCCCAGCCGATCATGCGGCCGATGGACATCACGGCCCCGTCGACGCCCTCCCGGTCCAACAGGTCGAACGCCCAGGCCAGGCCGCGCGCCGGCGCGGCGACCACGGCGTTGAAGAAGTCCTCCACGTAGAACTGGTGGGAGAGCCATGCCCGCACGGCCGCGGAGCTACCCCGGAGCGTGCCGGTGCCGTAGATCAACCAGCCCGCCGCTACGCCGGCCAGCGCCACGGTCACGCTCACGGCGATCAGGGTGCCCTCGCCGCCTCCCGCGGGGTCCGGCCCGCCGGCCGCCACCACCGGGGCGAGAAACCGATCGAGCGCGCCGGGCTGCGTAAACGAGAGGCCCAGCGCACCGCCGAGCACCGTCAGCGCGGCGAGCGCCTGAATCGGGAGTCCCATGATCGGGGGAGCCTCGTGCGGCGCAGCGTGCCCCGCCGCGGGCTCGCGCTGGGGCGTCGTTGGACCGCGCCGATCCGGCCGCGGTCCGGGGCCCGCCGGGGTGAGGAACGTCAGCACGAACGCGCGCACGATGTAGACCGCGGTCAGCCCCGCCGCGGCGAGCCCGACCGCCCAGAGGGCGACGTCGCCGCGGTGGAACGCCGCGGACAGGATCTGGTCCTTGCTGAAGAACCCCGCGAACGGGGGGATCCCGGCGAGCGCCAGGGCGCCGATGCCGAAGGTCGCCGCGGTCCACGGCAGCGGCCGCGCCAGGCCGCCCATCCGGCGCATGTCGGTGGTGCCGCCGAGCGCGTGCATGACGCTCCCGGCCGCGAGGAACAACAGCGCCTTGAAGAAGGCGTGGGAGGTCAGGTGAAAGATCCCCGCGCCCCACGCGCCGACCCCCACGGCGAGAAACATGTAGCCGAGCTGGCTGATCGTCGAGTACGCGAGCACCCGTTTGAGATCCGGTTCCACGAGCGCCGACGCGGCCGCGAAGATCGCGGTCACGGCGCCCGTCACGGCGACCACGTCCATCGCCAGCGGCGCGCGGAGGTAGACGGCGTGCATGCGCACGATCATGAACACGCCCGCCGTGACCATCGTGGCGGCGTGGATCAGGGCGCTCACCGGCGTCGGGCCCTCCATGGCGTCGGGCAGCCACATGTAGAGCGGAAGCTGCGCCGACTTGCCGCAGGCGCCCAGGAACAGCAGGAGGCACAGCGCCGTCGCGGCCGTGCCCCCGAGCGGCAGGCGCGCCGCCGCGTCGCGCGTCATCACGCCGAAGTCGGCGGTGCCGAAGACGCCGAACGCGAGGAAGATGCCGAGCAGAAACCCGACGTCGCCGAGGCGGGTCACGATGAACGCCTTGACGCCGGCCGCGGCCGCGGCCGGCCGCGTGAACCAGAAGGCGATCAGGAGGTAGCTGCAGAGCCCGACACCCTCCCACCCGATGAACATGACGACCAGATTGCCGGCCAGGACCAGGGTCAGCATCGAGGCGGTGAAGAGATTGAGGTAGGCGAAATACCGCGCAAACGCGTCGTCGTCCGCCATGTACCCCGCCGAGTAGATGTGGATCAGCGCCCCGACGCCGGTCACGACGAGCACCATGACGGCCGAGAGCGGATCCACCAGGAGCCGCATCGGCACCGTGATCGGGCCCGCCGCCATCCACCGGTACAGGTCGATCTCGACGTGCCGCGCGCCGGCGGGGAGGGACGAGAGCGAGGCGAGCACCGCGAGACCCACCGCGAACGCGGCAACGACGGTGCCGCACGCGACGGTCGCCACGCCTCGCCGCCCCCACCGGCCGCCGGCCACGCCGTTCGCGACCCAGCCGAGGAGCGGGAGCAGCGGGATCCAGACGGCGTACGTCATGGCCTACCCCCGCAGGAGGTCGACATCGTCCACGTCCACGGTCTCCCTGGCGCGAAAGATGTTCACGATGATCGCAAGGCCGATCACGACCTCGGCGGCGGCGACGACGAGCACGAAAAACACCAGCACCTGCCCGTCCACGCCGCCGCGCAGCCGCGCGAACGTCACGAAGGTCAGGTTGACCGCGTTGAGCATCAACTCGACCGACATGAACACGATCAGCGCGGACCGCCGCACGAGCACGCCGACGGTGCCGAGCGCGAACAGCACCGCGCTCAGGCTGAGGTACAGCGGGGCGGGCACGCTCACCCCTCCGGCTCCCCGGCGCCGCCGGCCGCGAGACGGCTCGCCGGCGCGTCCTGCGCGCGGACGCCCGGGGCCGCGCGGGCCGGCGCGACCGCGATCGCCTGCGCCCGCTTGCCCAACGCCACCGCGCCGATCATCCCGACCACGAGCACGATGGACGCGGCCTCGAACGGCAGCGCGTACGGGCCGAACAGCGCGCGCCCGACCTGCTCCACCGTCCCGTAGTCCGCCCCCACGCCGCCGGGCTCCGTCCGCACCGTCAGGGCGGCCGCCAGCAGCGCCGCGGCGAGCACGGCACCGAGGGCGGCCGCGGCCCGAGGGGGCACGGCCGTGCGCGCGCGCGGCGCGTCCCCGGTTGCGCGCAGCAGCATGATGATGAAGACGAAGAGGACGACGATGGCCCCGGCGTAGATGATGACCTGGAGCACGGCGACGAACTGGGCATCCAGAAGCAGGTAGTCCACGGCCAGGCTCAGGAGCGCGAGCAGCAGGCCGAGCGCGCTGTGCACGGGCTGGCGCGCCGCGATGACGCCCACGCCCCCGGCGACGCCGAGCACCGCGGTGATCGCAAACAGGACCGCCTCCACGCGTTCCGGGCCCCCCTGGTGTCCGTCCTCCGCGCGCTCTCGCGGTACGGCGGTGCTACACTTCCCGATGTGGATCCCGCCCGGACTCGCCGGGGTATTTCTCCTGCAGCCGGTCCTTCGTGTAGATGAGCTCGCCGCGCGTGTAGCCGCTCAGCTCGTACTCGTGCCCGAGCACGATCGCCCCGGTCGGGCACGCTTCCTCGCAAAAACCGCAGAAGATGCAGCGCAGCATGTTGATCTGGAAGTCCTCGGCGTAGCGCTCGCCCTTCGAGTGCGGCTCCAGCGGATCGTTCTCCGCGGCTTTGACGTAGATGGACTGGCTCGGGCAGACGATCACGCACAGCTCGCACCCGACGCACCGTTCCATCCCGTCCGCGAAGAGCGTGAGATAATGCCGCCCCTTGAAGCGCTGCTGGACCCGGGTCTTTTCCTCCGGGTAGCGTGTCGTCACGGGCCGCCGGAACATCCGCTGGCCGATGACCCCGAGTCCCGAGACCATCTTCCAGGCCTGCCGGAGGCGCTCACTCACCGCTTCCACCATGTCCGATCACTCCGGTCCGACGGCGACGTCACCGCGCGCTGCGCCACACGATCAGCGCCGCGGTCACGGCCAGGTTGAGGATGCCGAGCGGAATGAGCACCTTCCACCCGAGGCGCATCAGCTGATCGTAGCGCAACCGGGGCAGCGTCGCCCGCACGAGAATGAAGAAGCACACGACCGCCAGGACCTTGACGAGGAACCACACGATCGGCGGCAGCCACGGGCCCTGCCACCCGCCCAGAAACAGCGTCGTGACCAGGGCGCCCATCGTGATGATCCCAATATACTCCGCGAGATAGAACATCGCGAACTTGAACCCGCCGTATTCGGTCTGGAAGCCCGCGATCAGCTCCTGCTCCGACTCCGGCAGGTCGAACGGCGCCCGGTTGGTCTCCGCGAACGCCGCGATCATGAATAGGACGAACGCCAGGGGCTGCTGCACGATGAACCACACGTGCGATTGCGCCCGCACGATGTCCGTGAGGCGCAGCGAATTCGCCAACAGGACCACGCCGAGCACCGCGAGCCCCAACGTGAGCTCATAGGAGATCACCTGCGCGCTCGACCGCAGGCCGCCGAGAATCGCGTACTTGTTGTTGGACGCCCAGCCGCCGAGGATGATCCCGTACACCCCGACGCTGCTCGCGCCGAGCACGAGCAGGATCGCGACGTTGACGTCCGCCACGTACAGGGGGATCTCCCGGCCGAACAGGTGGATCGGCGGCGCCAGGGGGATGACCGCGTACACGAACAGCGCGGCCACCGCCGAGATGAGCGGCGCCGTCTGGTAGACGAGCGGGTCGGCGCCGGCGGGCACGAAGTTTTCCTTGAAGATCAGCTTGATGCCGTCCGCGAGCGGCTGCAGGAGGCCGAGCGGGCCGACCCGGTCCGGGCCGACCCGGACCTGGAAGCGCGCGAGCAACCGGCGCTCCAACAGCGTGACGTACGCGAACCCGGTCAGGACGCCGACCAGGAACACGAGACTCCGCACGACGTCGATCAGGAGGGTCACCAGCACGCGCCCGCTCCCCCCCGCTCCCGGTCCCCGGCCCGATGCGTCACCCGGGGCTCCCGGCGGGACGCACGGCGACCGACACCGGACCGTGCTCGTCGAGCAGCGCCGAGACCGGCGCCGCCTCGTAGCCCCGCGGCACGTAGGCGTGGCCGCGATGCAACCCGGGTAGGAGCCGGGCCGCCAGCCGGATCGCGGCGCGAGGCGACCGCACCTCGCACATCGCCCCCCCGGTAACGCCCAGCCTGGCGGCGTCGTCCGGATGCAGCCCGACAAAGGGCTCGCCGGCCTGGCCCCGGATCCCGGGACAACGCAGCGCCATCGTACCCCGGTCGTAGAGCCGGGTCCCGGCCACCAGCAGGAGCTCGCCGTCGCGGGCAGTCGCCGGGCCGGCCCCCGCCGGGCCCGCGGCCGCGGCGCGAAACGCCGGGGGCGCGAGGCGGACGTCCGGCCCCCAGCCCGGGATGAGCCGCGCGATCTCCGCGGAAACGTCCTCCCACGACGCGTACGCGAGCTCGGTCCCCAACCGCTCCGCGATCGCCGCGAAGATGGCCCCGTCGGACCGCGCGCTGCCGGGCCCGCGCACGGCCGCATCCTGCCGCAGCACGCGCCCTTCGATGTTGCCGACGGTCCCGCTCTTCTCGGCGTAGGCGAGCACGGGCAGCACGACGTCCGCGGCCGCCGCGGTCTCGGTCAGGAACAGGTCGTGGACGACGAGCGTGCGGAGGCGGCGGCGCGCCTCCTCCCAGGCGCGCCGGTCCGGGTAATCCGTGGCCGGGTCCGCGCCCACGACGTAGAGCAGGTCGAGCGCCCCTTCCCGCGCCGCTTCGAGCATACCCCGCACGGTGCGTCCGGGGGCCTCCGGCACGGCGCGGCCCCACACGGCCGCCACCGCCGCCCGCGCCTCCGGGTCGGTGATCGCGCGATACCCGGGCAGCATATCCGGCATGAGGCCGAGCAGCTGCGCCCCGCCGCTGTTGGCGCGGCCGCGCAGCAACCCGACCTGCGCCCCGGGGCGCGCCGCGCGCAGCGCGTCCGCCGCGGCGATCACGGGCAGCACGTCCGGCCGTTCCACCGCGGTGCGGCCGAGGAGGATGATCGGACGGGCGGCCGCGGCCAGCGCGTCCGCCGCCTCCCGGAGCCGGTCCGCGGGGACCTCCGACGCCGCGGCGGCCGCCGCCACGTCCCGGCGTCCCGCCAGCGCCTCGAGCAGCGCCGCCTCCGCTCCGGACCGGTACGTGAGCGCGTGGGTCGCCCACCGGGCGATCTCGAGCTCCCACGGGTTCAGGATGACGAGGCGCGCGCCGCGGTCCACCGCCTTTTTGACACGCAGCCAGATGATCGGGTACTCCTCGGTGAGGTCGCACCCCAGGAGCACGATGGTGTCCGCCGCCTCGACCTCGGCGATCGAGCAGGGCAGCCCCCAGCATCCCGCGGAGCCCGGCGCCGGGTGGGCGGTGTCCACGCGGAAGTCCACGGAGTTCGTGCCGATGATGCCTCTGAACAGGCGGAGCAGCAGATAGTTGTCTTCGTTCGTGGACCGCGCGCCCCCCACCACGCCGACGGCCTGCGGTGCGGCCGCGCGCAGCGCGCCCGCGACGCGCTCGATCGCCTCGGCCCAGGTCGCCTCCCCGAGCACGCCGTCCCGGCGGAGGAGCGGCGACGTCAGGCGCTCCGGGCTCTGCACGAACTCGTACCCGAAGAATCCCTTGTCGCACAGCCAGACGTCGTTGACCTCGGGGTGAGCGCGGGCCCGCGTCCGGTCGAGGTCGTTGCCCCGGACGTTGAGCGTCGTCGCGCACCCGCAGCCGCAGTGCGGGCAGACGCTCGCGACCGCGCCATTGTCCCACGGTCTGGACCGGAAGCGGTAGGTCGCGCTCGTGAGCGCGCCCACGGGACAGATCTCGATGGTGTTGCCGATAAACTTGCTCCGCACCGGCGCCATCTGCGGCGTCGCGATTTGGCCCCGGTAGCCGCGCTCGAACCCCTGGAGCGCGTCGTCGCCGGCGATGATCTCCCCGAACCGGACGCACCGCCAGCACAGGATGCACCGCTCGCGGTCGAGCACGAGCGTCGGCCCCATCCGAAGGTGCTTGCGGAAGGTGCGCTTGACCTCGACGAACCGGCTCTGCCCCGGCCCAAACTTGAGGGTGTTGTCCTGGAGCGGACACTCCCCGCCCTTGTCGCAGATCGGGCAGTCGAGCGGATGGTTGATCAACAGGAACTCGAGGATCGCCCGCTGGCCGGCCTTCGCCTTGTCGGACGCGGTGTGGACGACCATGCCGTCGCCCGCCTCCTGCGTGCACGAGGTCACCAACTTCGGCATCTTCTCGATCTCGACGAGGCAGACGCGGCAGGCCCCGAGCGGTTCCATGCGATCGTGGTAGCAAAAGGTGGGGATGTCGATGCCCGCCCGCGCCGCGGCGGTGTAGACCGTCGTCCCCTTGGGAACCACGATCTCGCGGCCGTCGATCGTCAGGCGGACCGTCGTCAGCGGCGGCGCGCTGCTCATCGCTCCGGCTCCTCCCGATCCGGCTCCCCGCGGGTCATCCCGACGCCCCGCCGGCCGCCACCGGCGCGCGCACGACATCGCACGACCCGGCGCGGATGTGATGCAGGTACTCGTCGCGGAAGTACGTGAGCGAAGCGCGCAGCGCGGGGGGCACGCTCTCCCCCAGCGCGCACAGGCAGAGACCCGTCATCTGCTGCGCGATGCCGTCCATCAGCTCGAGGTCCGTCATGCGGCCGTGGCCGTCCAGGATCCGGTCGAGGATCTGGCTGAGCCAGATCGTGCCTTCGCGGCAGGGGGTGCACTTCCCGCAGGACTCGTCACGGTAGAATTCCACCGTCCGCCGGATCACGGCGGGGATGCAGGTCGTGTCGTCCATGACGATGATCGCGCTCGAGCCCAGCATGGAGCCGAGCTTCGCCAGCGAGTCGAAGTCCGCCGGCGTATCCAGGTGCTCCGCGGTGAGAATCGCCGCCGACGAGCCGCCCGGAAAGACCGCTTTGAAGGTGCGGCCGGGCCGCAGCCCGCCCGCATGCTCGAAGATGATCTCCCGAAGGGACGTCCCGATCGGCAGTTCCTTGACGCCGGGGCGGGTGACGTGGCCCGACACCGAGTAGAGGATCGGCGGGCCGTACGCTTTGTAGCCGTCCGCCCCGAGACGCACGATGTGCGGGATGTGCGCCAGCGTCTCCGCGTTGTTGAGCACGGTCGGCCGGCCGTACAGCCCTTTCACGGCGGGGTAGTACGGCGGCTTGACGCGCGGCTCGCCGCGGCGTCCTTCGAGGCTTTCCAAGAGCGCAGTCTCTTCCCCGCACTCGTAGGAGCCCGCGCCGCGGTGGAGCGTGACGTCTAGATCGAACCCCGTGCCGAGGATGTTCCGGCCAAAGAACCCCCGGGCGTAGGCGCCCTCGAGGGCGCGGCGCAGGCGCTCGTACCCGAGGAACATCTCGCCCCGCACGTAGATAAACGCCCGGTGGACCCTGTTCGCGTACGAGGCGATCAGCACGCCCTCGAGAATCTGGTGCGGGTCGCCTTCGATGAGCGTGCGGTCCTTGAACGTTCCCGGCTCGCCCTCGTCGGCGTTGACGACCAGGTAGCGCACGTCGCCCTCGCGCTTCGGCGTCAACCGCCACTTGCGGCCGGTCGGGAAGCCGGCGCCGCCGCGGCCGCGCAGGCCCGACGCCTCGACCATCGCCACGAGATCGTCCGGCGTGAGCTCCTTGAGCGCGCGCGCCGCCGCCTCGTAGCCGCCCGTCCGCACGTACTCGTCGACCGCGTCGCGTCCCGGCCGCCCCACGTACTTCATGAGCAGCGGTTCGGGCATCAGCGCAACTCCCGGAGCAGGTCGTCGGCTCCGGCGGCCGTGACGCGGGCGTGCCGCGTCGCGTCCGCCAGCACCACGGGGGCTTCCTCGCACGCGCCGAGGCACTCGACCGCCTCGAGCAGGACGCGCCCATCCGCCGTGGTCTCCCCGGGCGACACGCCGAGCCGCTCGCACAATCGGCGGAGCACCTCCTCCGCGCCGTTGAGATAGCACGACAGGTTCGTGCAGACGCGGATCTTGTGCCGCCCCACCGGCGTGAGGAAGAACATGCTGTAGTAGCTCGCGACGGACGTCACCTCGGTCTCGGCCAGGCCGAGCGCCTGCGCGACGTCGGCGATGGCCTCGGGGCTCAGGTACCCGACCTGGTCCTGCGCCGCGTGCAGCGCCGGCAGCAGAGCCGACTGCGCCTGCGGATAGGCGTCCCGCAGGCGCGCGATCTCGCCGAGCGTCGCGTCCGACAGCACCCGGCCGCTCACCGGTCCACGTCTCCCAGCACGATGTCGATGCTCGCGACCGCGACGACGACGTCCGCGAGCGGCCGGCCCTCGACCATCGCCGGCAGGGTCTGCAGGTTGTAGAAGCTCGGCGCGCGGGCGTGCACGCGCACGGGGCGGTTGCTCCCGTCGCTCACGACGAAGTAGCCTTTTTCGCCGCGCGGCGACTCCGTGGCCACGTAGGTCTCGCCGGCCGGCGGGTGCATGCCCTCGCTGACGAGCTTGAATTGATGGATCACCGCCTCCATGCTGCGGGCCAGTTCGGCGCGCGGCGGCAGCGCGACCTTACGGTCGTTCACGATCACCGGCCCGTCCGGCAGGCGGTCCAGGGCCTGCAGCGCAATGCGGCGGGCCTGGCGCATTTCCTCCATGCGCACCCGGTAGCGGGCGAACGCGTCGCAGCCGCGCTCCACGGGCACGTCGAAGTCGAACTCCTCGTACCCGCCGTACGGGAGGACCTTGCGAATATCGTGCGCGATCCCGGAGCCCCGCAGCACCGGACCGGTGCCGCCGAGCGCGATCGCGTCCTCCGGGGACAGCAACGCGACGCCCTCGAGCCGCTCCCGCCAGATCAAGTTGTCCGTGAGCAGGCGGTCGTACTCGTCGATCCGGCGCGCCATCTCGTCGAGCCACGCCCGAGAGGCAGCCACAAACCCGTCCGGGAGGTCCTCGGCCAGGCCGCCGACGCGGAAGTACCCCGGCATCATGCGCTGTCCCGATATCATCTCGGAGAGGTCCAGGAATTTCTCGCGGTCCTGCAGGCAGTACAGGAACACGCTGCTGACGTTCAGGTCCATCGCGCCGGCGCCGAGATACATCAGGTGGCTCGCGATGCGGTTCATTTCGCACATGAGGATGCGGATGTACCGGGCGCGCGGAGGCGGTTCGAGCCCAAAGAGGCGTTCCACGGACTGATGAAACGCCATCTCCTCGTTGTAGTTTGCGAGATACTCGATCCGGTCCACCAGCGTGACGTTCTGGTGGTAGGTGCGCGATTCCATCTCCTTCTCGATGCCCGTGTGGAGGTAGCCCATCACGGGCGTGCACTTCCGAACGACCTCGCCCTCCAGCTCGAGGACCAACCGCAGCACCCCGTGCGTGCTCGGGTGCTGCGGGCCCATGTTCAGCGTGAGCGTCTCGGTCGTCGTCGCCATCGCCGTCACCGGGGCGGGGTTTCACCGCCGGACCCCGAGGGGCTGCCGGGCGGGAAGTAGGGAATGATCTCGCTCGGAACCTTTGGTGTGTGCCCGATGAACTCCACCGGCTCCTCGAACAGCGAGAAATCACGCCGCAGCGGGTGGCCTTCCCAGTCGTCCGGCATCAGGATCCGCCGCAGGTCCGGGTGACCGTCGAAGACGACCCCGAACATGTCGTAGACTTCGCGCTCCGGAAAGCCGGCGCCGCGATAGACGGCGGTCGCGCTCGGCAGGCGCGGCGGCTCGCCGGCGGCCAGGGCCTTGACCATCAGGCGATCCCCGGTCCCGGCCCGTCCGAGCATGTACACGACCTCGAATCGCGGCTCGCGCGGCAGCCGGTCCCACGCGGTGATGTCCGCACACGTATCGAGCCCGAGCCGGTTACGGGCGGCGCGCAGCACCGCGAGCAGCACGTCCGCCGGCGCCTCGACGACGGCGCCACCCCGTTCCACCCGGGCGGCCAGGCGATCCCACGGCACGTGCGGACGCAGCCGGTCGAGAATCGACGTCTCGTCCACCACAGGTCGCCCGGCTACGTCGCGCGCGCGGCGGCGCCCGTCGTGCGCGTCTGGATCTTTCGCTGGAGCAGCTGCAGCCCGTGCAGCAGCGCCTCGGGACGCGGCGGACAGCCCGCGACGTACACGTCGACCGGCACGATCTTGTCGACGCCCTGCACCACGGCGTAGTTGTTGTAGAGACCTCCCGTGCTGGCGCAATCGCCCATCGAGATGACCCACTTCGGGTCGAGCATCTGGTCGTAGATGTGGCGCAGCACGGGCGCCATCTTCTGGCTCACCCGCCCCGCCACGATCATCAGGTCCGACTGCCGGGGGGACGCCCGAAACAGCTCGGAACCGAAGCGGGAGATGTCGAACCGGGATCCGGCGGCGCACATCATCTCGATCGCGCAGCAGGCCAGGCCGAACTGCGCCGGCCAGACGGAGTTCCCGCGGCCCCAGGCGACGAGCCGCTCCAGGGTTGTCGTCAGCACGTTGCGCTCGAGGTCCTGCTCGGACCGGATCACTCCCATTGCAGCGCCCCTCGACGGAGAACATACAGGTAGCCCACGACGAGCACGGCCAGGAACCCGAACATCTCGCCGAGGCCGGTGCGCCCGAGCTCCCTCACGAGCACGGCCCAGGGGTAGACGAAGACGATCTCGACATCGAACAGGATGAAGAGCATCGCGATGAGATAGTAGTAGATGGGAACCCGCTCGCGCGCGCTGCCCACGGGCCATACGCCGGATTCGTACGGCAGCGACTTCTCGAGTGTGGGGCGCCGCGGCCCGACGAGGAGGTGCAAACCGAGCACGGTGCACGCGAGCAGCGCCGCGAGAACGAGGTGCACCAGCACGGGGACATATCCCGACATCGACACCCTCTCAAACAAGGCCCACACATGACCGCGGCGCCCGCGGCTTCGCGCCAGCGACGCGCCGGTAGGGACGTGCCCTGCTCCCTCAATGCTCCAATGTCATAATCGCAAACGGTTCCGATTACTGTCAACGACCGCCGCCGCGTGCGGCTCCCGGCGCCGGCGCCTCACGCGAGCGGCGTCATCGCCCGCGCGCGGCCGGCAAACGTCGTCACCTCGGCGTAGCCCGCCTCGCGGGCGATCGCCGCGGCGCGGGCGAAGTCCCGCCCGACGTCCTCCGGGACGTGCGCGTCCGAGTTGATGAGCGTCGGCACACCGGCGCGCCGGCACGCCCGGAGCAACCCTGGAGCGGGATACACCTCACCGACCGGCTTGCGCCACCCCGCCGTATTGATCTCCGCGCAGACCCCGGCTCGCGCCATCGCCTCCGCGGCGGCCTCGTAGAGCTCGGTGAGATCGCCGGCCGGGCGGTACCCGCATACCTTGATGACGTCGGGGTGGCCGATGAAATCGAAGAGCCGCGTCTCCGCCGCCTGCGCGATCAGCAGAAAGTACCGGCGGTACGCCGCGAGCACATCACGCCGCTCCCATTCGTCGGCGCGGCTCAGGTTGTCGAATCCCCACCACACGCCGTTCCGGTCGTCGGGCGGCAGCCAGTGGACCGAGCCGATGGCGAAGTCCCACGGGTACGCGCCCAGCAGCCGCTCGACCTCCGCCTCGTATCCCGGCAGGTAGTCCCACTCCAGCCCGATCTTGACGGGCAGGCCGGCGCGGCGCGCGTCCTCGATGAGGCGGATGTAGCTCTCGAGGCTCTCCGTGCACTGTTGATCGACCCAGCCCTCCACGGCGTCGCGCGGCGGGTACATCTTCCGGCATTCCCGGAACCGGTGCGGATGCTCGCTGAAGCCGATCTCCGTCAACCCGGCGGCGCGCGCCTGGGCCGCGAACCGGCCGAGCCACTCGAGCGTCCACGGTCCCCGCTCCAGGTGCACGTGATAGTCCGAGCGCACCATGCGGCGGTCAGTCCATCCGCGCGGTCCGAACCCGGCGGGCGAACAATTCCCCAAGCGGATGGTCGCTCGCGGCGAGCTCGCGGGCGACCGCTTCGCCGTCGTACGGAACGCGCACGATTTCGGCGTGCCAGCGCCCCCCGGCCAGCGTGCACGCCGCCCACGCGGGCTGCGGGATCCCGTCGAACGGCAGGCCGACGCTCCCCACGTTGACGACCATCCCGCCCGCGACGTCGCGCACGTACGGACGGTGGATGTGGCCGTAGGCCAGGTGGCGCGTGCGCGCTTGCTCGAGCATGGTCGACAGCACGGCTGCCGGGGCGTCCGGATCGACGGAGTCGGTGGTGCTCAACGGCGTCGCGTGGACCACCACGAGCGAGGGACCGCCGGCCGGCTCGATCCGGTGGGCCATGGGCAGCGCGCGCAGGTAGTCCAAGTCGTCCCTCCGCAGCCGGCGGCGAACCCACTCGCGAACGCCGGCGAGCGCCGGCGGCGCCTCGACCCCGGGGATGTCGCCGGCAAGCCACTGGTCGGTATTGCCCACGATCGTCGGCCACCCGACGCTGCGCAGCATCTCCAGGGCCTCGCGCGGCCGCGGGCCGCCGAAGGCGAGATCGCCGGCGTTGACGGTCGCGTCGAACGGGCCTCGGGATCGCACGTCGGCCAAGACGCTCTCCAAGGCGCGCACGTTCCCGTGAACATCCGAGAGGATGGCAACGCGCATCCGATCCGCCTCCTATCCGACCTGTCCCACGCGGCGCGCGGGCGCTCCCAGGACGGCGTGCAGGAACCCGGCAAGGATGCGCGCCGTAGCGCCCCAGACAACATCCGAGCCGATCTGGTAGAACCGCACGGGCCGCACCCGCCCGTCTCGCTCCCACACCTCGCTGCGAATGTTCCGGTGGTCGAGCAGGACCGACAGCGGGACGCGGAGGGTCGCACGCACTTCGCGCACGCTGAGCCGCAGCCGGCGGGGCGCGGCAATCACGCCCACCACCGGCGTGACCGTGAATCCCGACGCGCGGATCGTCTCGTCGCCGAGGCGCCCCAGGATCTCCACGTCGGCCGGCGGGACGCCGATCTCCTCGAATGTCTCGCGCAGCGCCGCATCGATCGGCGTCTCGCCCGGTTCGATGCGGCCGCCGGGAAACGAGATCTGACCGCGGTGGTGCAGCACGGTGTCCGTCCGCTTCGTCAGGAGCACCGCGGCGCCGGCGCTCGACGGCACGAGCGGAACCAGCACGGCCGCCCGGGCCGCGCCGGGCACGGCGGTGCGCCGGCGGTGCGCGCGGCCGGCCAAGGCGCGCCGCACGTGCGCGCCAAACCGTCCGAGGTCGTGCAACAGGGCGCCGACCTCCGGCGGGATCGGAGCGGCCTCGACCGCGCGGCTGCCAGGGGGGCCGGGCCGGCGGCTCAAGCCACGGCCCCCGGCCGGCCGGGACTGCGGCCCGCTCGACGGCCCTGCCGCGGATTGGCGGCGCGATCGCGAATCCAACCGGCCCGTCCTTTCCTCCGATGCGTGCCAGCATAGCATACGACGTGCCGCCGGCGGATTCCCCGGCCGGATCCCGGCGCCGGCTCCGGCGCCGCGCGGGACGGCCGCGGCCACACCAGGACATCCGCGGGCCCCTAGCGTATAATGGCGGCAGCGGAAGCGCATCGCGAGAGATCAGTCTTCAAGGAGGCGCCCCAGCATGACCTACGTGATCACGGAGCCGTGCATCGGGACGAAGGACCGCTCGTGCGTCGAGGTCTGCCCCGTCGACTGCATCCATCCGAAGGCGGACGAGGACCAGGGAGAGATTCACCTGTACATCAATCCGGAGGAGTGCATCGACTGCGGCGCGTGCGAGTCGGTGTGTCCCGTCACGGCGATCTTTGCCGAGGGCGACGTCCCGGACCAGTACAAAAAGTACATCGAAGAAGGCGCCGACCACTACAAATTGAGCAAGGACGAGTTCCAAGCAAAACACGGGCACGTCTGACCCGATCGGGTTGCCGGCACGACGGGACCGGGGGCGCCGAGCGCTCCCGGTCCCGTCGTTGGTGAGCGCCCGGCGCCGGTCCGCGCCCTATTCACCCGGGGCGCCGGCGCGCGCCCGCCCCCATACCTCGCGCGCGATCTCCACCGCCCGTTCCACGTCCTGCTGCGAGACGTCCATGTGCGTGACCGCGCGGATGCGCGTCCGGCCGGTCGCCCCCATCCGGACGCCGCGGGCCAGGAGCCGCTCGACGGCCTCCTTGGCCGTGAGTCCCGTTCCCGCGACGTCGAAGAAGACGAGGTTGGTCTCGACGTGCGCGACGTCGATGGCAATGCCTGGAATCTCCGCGAGGCCCCGCGCCAGGATCTTGGCATGCGTGTGATCCTGCGCCAGCCGCTCGACGTTGTGGTCGAGCGCGTACAGCCCGGCCGCCGCGATGATCCCCGCCTGCCGCATGGCGCCGCCGAACATGTGCTTGTAGCGCCGGGCTTCCGTGATAAACGCTCGCTCGCCGGCAAGCAGCGCGCCCACCGGGCATCCCAGTCCTTTCGTCAGGCAAAACGTCACGGAATCGTACCCGCGCGCGTGCTCCGCGGCCGGGATCCCCGAGGCCACCGCGGCGTTCATCACGCGCGCACCGTCCATGTGGGTACGCAACCCGTGCCGGTGGGCGGCCTCCGCGACCGCGTGCAGGCGGGCGACGGGCCACACGGTGCCCCCGCCCTGATTCGACGTCTGCTCCACGCAGACGAGCCGCGTGCGCGCGCAGTGGGGGTCGTCCCGCCGGATGGCGTCGACGACCTGCTGCTCGGTAAACACGCCCCGGACGCCGTCGATGACGTACACCATCGCCCCGGAGAGCAGCGCCGTGCCGCCCGCTTCGGACGTGACGATGTGCGCCGTCCGCTCCAGCACCACCTCGTCGCCCGGGCGGGTGTGCGTCTTGACCGCGATCGCATTGGCCATGGTCGCCGACGGAAGGTACAGCGCGGCCTCCTTGCCGAGCAGCGCGGCGACCCGCTCCTGCAGGGCGTTGACCGAGGGGTCCTCCTGACGCTGCTCGTCGCCCACCGGGGCGCGCGCCATGAACGCCCGCATGCCCGCCGACGGGCTGGTCAGGGTATCGCTGGCGAGATCGATCAGTGTCGTCACGTCTACCTCCCTGCCGGACAATCTGCTACCATATTATAGACGCAACACCACTGCGCTGCCGACACCGTATGGCCCACCGTTGGAACCGCATGGCTCGATCGACGGCCGGCGTGCGCGCGGGACAACCGGCACGGAAGGAGACTGGGTGATGGCGACGCTGACATTTCTGGGCCACGCGACATGGGCGCTCGAGACCAAAGGCACGACCGTGCTCATCGACCCGTTTCTCACCGGCAATACGCAGGCGCCGCCAGGCGCCGCCGAGCTTCGCCCCGCGTTCATCATCGTCACGCATGCGCACGGCGATCACTACGGCGATACCGCGGAGCTCGCGAAGCGGACGGGGGCGACGGTGATCGCCAACTTTGAGATCGTGAACTACGCGCAGAAGCAGGGCGTGGCCAACGTCCATGCCCTTCACATCGGCGGAGGTCACACGTTCCCGTTTGGGCGGGTCAAGCTGACGCCGGCGTTCCACGGCTCCGCGTTCCCCGACGGCGCCTACGGGGGCATGCCGGCGGGCATCCTGCTCGAGGTCGAAGGCAAGCGCGTGTACGACGCCGGAGACACCGCCGTCTTCTCGGACATGCGGTTGATCGGCGAGGGCGGGCTCGACGTGGCCATGCTGCCGATCGGCGACAATTTCACGATGGGACCCGAGGACGCCGCGCTCGCGGCGAAGTTCCTCGGCGCGCGCACGATCCTGCCGCAGCACTACAACACGTGGCCGCTGATCGCTCAGGATCCGCAGGCGTTCAAGCGGCGGGTCGAGTCGTCAACGGAGTCCCGGGTGCAGGTGCTGAAGCCGGGAGACACGTTCGAGATCCGGTAGGCCGGCGCGACGCTAGCGCTCGTGCCAGAGGGTCCGCGGGCGGAGGTTGCCGGAGATCCCGAGCTGCGTGGCCATCAAGGTCGTCCACGACAGGAATCCATCGACCATCGTCAGCGCCTCGTCCTCCACCTCATCGGGATCGAGCGCGGACTGCTGGGTATTGCCGAGCAGATCACCGAGCCCGCCGCAAAAGGTGTGCACGTCGCGCAGCAGCTCGGTCGCGACCCGGCGCGCCGGGTCGCCGACGGCCTGCGAACGCCCCGCGGTTGAGCGCAACCGGGCACGCTGGGCGGTCGACCATTCGGCGAGGTTCTCGAGCGCGTAGATGGCTTCTCCCGGTCCGCGCTCCACGACCACGGCGACGAACCCCTGGCAGGCTCGCCACACCTGCCGGATCAGGCTCGCCAAGAACCGCCGCTCGTACGCTGTGAATCCCTTGGTCTGTCTCGGCACAGGTCCCTCGAACCACCACGGTCTCGTGTGCTCCCCCGGCATTCGACGCGGCCCCGGGCGGCTCCTGTGGGCCGCGCCCGCGTGACCACGCTGCAGGCGATCCTCCGCGACGTCGGCGAGGCGCCGCGGAGCCCGTTTGCGCCCGCGCAGTTCCAACGCGATGCGCTCGCCGCGCTGGAGCACGGCGACGTCGTGGTCTCCGCGCCGACGGGCAGCGGCAAGACCTGGATCGCGGAGCAGCACATCGCGGGCACCCTCGAGACCCCGGCCGGGGCCGCACCCTCCAGAGTGTGGTACACGACCCCGCTCAAGGCGCTCTCGAACCAGAAGTTCCGGAGGTTCCAGGCCCTGTTCGGCGACGCCGCCGTGGGGCTCCTCACCGGCGAGCGGCGCGTGAATACGCGCGCCCCGGTAATCGTGGCGACGACCGAGATCCTGCGCAATACCCTGTACGACCCGGCAGGCCGGGAGGCGCCGGCGGGCGTGATCGTGCTCGACGAGGCCCACTATCTGGCCGACCCTGAACGCGGCACGGCGTGGGAAGAAGTGCTGTTGCTGGCGCCGCGAGAGAGCCGGCTGCTCCTGCTCTCCGCGACGATCCCAAACGCCGGCGCGCTGGCAGCGTGGATCGGCACGCTCCGCGGGCGCGCGCCCGCGGTGATCACGCTGGATACGCGCCCGGTGCCGCTCGCGTTTCTCCTGGCGGACGCGAGCGGGCAACTCCTTCCTCCGGACGCCGCGCCCGGGATTCGAGCGCGCTCGAAACAGCCGCGCTGGCTCGCGGCCGTCGCGGAGGGACTCGACCGGCATCGTCTCACGCCCGCGATTCTGTTCTTTCCGAGCCGCCGCGAGTGCGACGACGCGGCGCGCGCGCTCGGCGCCCGCCCCGCGCCCGGGGACGCCGAGCGCGCGGCGCGGATCCAGCGATGGCTCGCCGCGACTCCCCAGCTTTCAGCGCACCCCCTGCTCACAGGGCTCCGCCGCGCGGGCGTGGCGTCCCACCACGCGGGGCACCTCACCGCGTGGCGCCTGTGCGTGGAAGAGTTGCTCGAGGCAGGGTTGGTGCGCTTCGTCTGCGCGACGACCACGCTGGCGGCCGGGCTGGACGTTCCGGCGCGCACCGTCGTGCTCTCGACACTCTACCGGCACGGCCCCGAGGGCGTGGAGCCGCTCACGCCGACGGAATTCCATCAGATGAGCGGCCGGGCAGGACGCCGGGGCCGGGACACCCTCGGGATCGTGGTCGTCGCGGCGGAACGCACGGACGATGCGGAGGCGGGGCTGGCCCTGGCCGCGGCCGCGCCCGACCCGGTCGTCTCGAGGTTCACGCCGAGCGACGCGCAGGTGCTCAACCTGCTCGTCCGCGGACCGTCGGCGGACGCGGAGGAGATGATGCGCCGGTCATTCGCGGGCTTTCTGCGGCAACCGGAGATCGCCGCGGCGCGCGAACGGCTCGCCGCGCTCCCGCAGGATCCCCTCGTGGACCGGCCCTGCGGCGACCGCCTGGCGACACGGGCCAAGTTTGAGGGGCTGCTCGACCGCCTGCGGCGCGCACGGCGCCGGCCCGGCGGGGCGGAGGCGGTCGCACAGCTCGGGCAGCAGATCGTGCGGGTCCCCTGCACCGGGTGCCCCGCCGTCGACCGCTGCCTCGCAAGCCTGCCCGACCTTGCGGCCCTAGAGCGCGAACGCCGGGAGGCGGCGCGTACGCTCGACGCTCTCGAGAATCGCGAGGTGCATGAGTTCCGCGCGCGCCGGGCGATCCTCCGCGATCTCGGATACCTCGACGCCGCCGGACGCCCCACGGATGCCGGCCGTACGGCCGCGCGCATGCGCCATCCGAGAATGCTGTTGCTCGCCGAGGCGATCCGAGCCCGGATTCTGCCCGCGAAGCCCCTGGCGCTCGCGGGTGTGGCCGGGGCGCTCGGGACCGAACGGCTTGTCGTGCCGCGGGTACGGGCGCTCGCCCGCCCGGGTCACCGTGAATCCGAGGCCACGGCGCGCCTGGCGGGGTGGGAGCACGGGCCCGTCGGGGAAGAGGTGCGCCGGGCGCTCCTCGCGCTGCGGCGCGTCGTCGTGCGGCTGAACGCCGCGCTGCGCGAGAAGCGACTCCCGCCGGACCCGCTCGAGGACGAGCTTGCGGGGGCCGGCAGTCAACCGGCCCAGGCGGCGTGGCGCGCCTCGGCGATCATGACGTGGGCGGCCGGCCGGGCCTGGGGGAGCGTGACGACGCGTCACCACATCCCCGATGGCGACCTGCAGCGTCTCGCCTGGCAGGCCGCGGAGATCCTTGCCCAGCTCGAAGATCTCCCCGGACACCCCCTATCGGCGCCGGCTCGCGACGCCCGCGCCTCGCTCCTGCGACCGCCGGTCCTGTGACCCCCTCCGCCGTAGCGCGCCGCGGGCGCGGCTGCGGCCCGGAGAGCTCCGCGGGCAGGGACGCCGATGTCCGGGCGGAATCTGTGCCCGGAGGCGAACGCTCGTATAGCCCGCGATGATGCACAGGAGCGGCCCGCTCAGCGATCTCACCATCTTGGACCTCTCGACGATTGTGTCGGGGGGCACCGCGACATCCATGTTCGCCGACTTTGGCGCCCGCGTCGTCAAGGTCGAGCACCCGAAGCGCGGCGACCCGCTGCGTTCCTGGGGACCATTTGTCGACGGGGCCTCGGTGTGGTGGAAGGTCATGTCGAGGAACAAGCAATCCATCACGCTGGATCTCAGCCGCCCGCGGGGCCAGGAGCTGCTGGTCCGTCTCGCGCAGCGCGCCGACGTCGTGGTGGAAAACTTCCGGCCCGGCACGCTGGAACGATGGGGGCTGGCCCCGGACCGCCTGCTCCAGGGTGCCCCGGGGCTCATCGTGCTGCGCATCTCGGGGTTCGGTCAAACCGGTCCCTACCGCCACCGGCCGGGCTTCGGCACGATCGCGGAGGCGATGAGCGGGCTCGTCGCCATCACCGGGTTCCCCGATTCGCCGCCGCTCGTCCCGCCGATCCCGCTCGCGGACGAGGTGGCCGGCGTCATGGGGGCGATGGCGGTGCTCATGGCGCTCCATCACCGCCACGCCACCGGCCGGGGCCAGGTCGTCGACGTGAGCCTGTACGAGCCGCTCCTGCGGATGCTCATCCCCCATGTGACGCAGTACCGGGCGCTCGCCATCGAGGCCCGGCGGACCGGCAGCACGTTCCCGGACGCCGCCCCGAGAAACTTGTACGCCGCCAACGACGGCACGTGGATCGCGCTGTCGGCGACGAGCCAGCGCGTGTTCGAACGCTTGGCGGCAGCCATCGGCCAGCCCCAGTTGATCGAGGACCCGCGGTTCTGTGACAACGCGGCCCGCGTGGCACACCGCGCCGAGCTCGACGCCATCATCGCCGGCTGGATCGGCGGCCGCACGGAGAGCGAAGTCCTCGCCCGCCTCGAAGCGAGCGGCGCCGTGGCGGGACCTGTCTACGACGTTTCGCGCATCGTCGCGGACCCCCACGTTGCGGCGCGCGACAACGTGATCTCGGTGCCGGACGGGGATGCGGGCGACCTGGCCATGGTGGGCGTCGTGCCGAAGTTCTCCGAGACACCCGGCGCCGTCCGAACGGCCGGGCCTCCGCTCGGAGCGCACAACAGCGAGGTCTACGGGGAGTGGCTCGGCCTCACAAAGGACGACCTTGCGCGGCTTGCGGCGGAGGGCGTCGTTTGACGATCCGGACCATCGCCGCCGGCGACATCACCGCCGCGGTGCGCGATCTGTGCATCACCGTCAACCACCGTATGGGCGACGACATGCTCGCTGCCCTCCGGCGGGCGCGGGCGACGGAAGAGAGCGAGACCGGCCGCCACGTGCTCGAACGCCTGCTGGAAAATGCCGAGGTCGCGCGCTCGCAATGGTACCCAATCTGCCAGGATACCGGCCAGGCAGTGGTCTTTCTCGACCTGGGCCAGGACCTCCACGTCGCGGGCGGCGACCTGGAAGCGGCGATCCAGGAAGGCGTCCGGCAGGGGTACCGCGAGGGCTACCTGCGACCGTCCGTGGTCGAGCAGCCGTTACGCCGGATCAACACCGGCGACAACACGCCCGCGATCGTCTACACGCGCGTCGTGCCGGGGGATCGGGTGGCGCTCGGCTTCCTCGCCAAGGGCGCCGGTTGCGACAATATGAGCCGCCTCGCGATGCTCACGCCGTCGGACGGCCGGGAAGGCGCCGTGAGGTTCGTCGTCCAGGCGGTGTCCGACGCGGGGCCCAACCCCAGCCCGCCGCTCATCGTCGGCGTGGGCATGGGCGGGACGTTCGAACAGGCGGCGCTGTTGAGCAAACGCGCGCTCCTGCGGGCCGTGGGGACGCCCAGCGCCGATCCGGAGCTGGCCGCGCTCGAGCGCGAATTGCTCGACAAAATTAACGCGCTCGGGATCGGCCCGGCAGGGTTCGGCGGCCGGGTCACGGCGCTCGCCGTGCACGTGGAGAGCCGTGCGACCCACATCGCGAGCCTGCCGGTCGCGGTCAATCTGGACTGCCATTCCCACCGGGCGGGCAGCGTGGTCCTATGACCTCCCGCCCGGCCCTCCAGGTCACGGTCCCGTTCGACACGAGACGGGCCGAGAGCCTGCGCGCGGGCGACGCCGTGCTCCTGAGCGGCACGATCTACACCGCGCGCGATGCGGCGCACGAGCGCCTCGCCGGCCTCATTACCCGTCGCCTCCCGCTGCCGGTGGATCTCCGCGATCAGGTCGTGTACTATTGCGGTCCGACCCCGCCCAGGCCGGGCCGGCCGATCGGCTCTGCCGGCCCGACCACGGCGTCCAGAATGGATGCCTACACCCCGCTGATCCTGGACGCGACCGGCCTGCGAGCCATGATCGGCAAAGGCAAGCGTTCCGCCGAGGTCCGCGCCGCGATGATGAGGCAGCGCGCCGTCTACTTTGGCGCCGTTGAGGGCACCGCCGCGCTGCTCGGCGCGTGCGTCCGCGACGCCGCCGTGGTCGCCTTTCCCGACCTTGGGCCCGAGGCGATCCACCGGCTCGTGGTGGAACGATTTCCCGTCGTGGTGGTCAACGACGTCCACGGCGGTGACGTATATGAGGAGGGCCGGGCCCGGTATCGTCGCGCCCCAGCATAGACCGCTCTGACATCTGGAGCGGAGGTGAGGGTGGTTAGTTTATTTGGAATTAAGCATCACAAAACCGACCGCGCTGACCGCGCCCACTCCATATCCGCGGACGGAGGACGCCTGATTATCGATTGTGACACGATCTCCGATCGTTTGTGCGCGCCGGTGTCGGCAACTCGGACCGGCGCGGTATTTGCGCGGGCGTATCTGGATGATAGAGGAGAGATGGGTGCGGCGCGTTTTGGTCACATCCAGGTCCGTTCACCGCGGGGCGTGGGCACGACCACAGGAAGGTTGATTGAGGAAAGTTGATTGGACCGGCATGTGTGGCATCCAAGTTGACCGTGGGCCGAACGCCGGCCCAGCAGGAGTTCAGTGAGATTCGACGAAGCGTCATGCTTCCTGACCCGATGTCGTAGCGTTCCAGGAGGATCGAGGGGGCACTCATAATTGCATAATGGGTGAGATCCGGGCGGCGCGATACCACGAAGCGGCATGCCACGCCGCGGCGCTCCCGCACGCATCGACGAGTCGTCGACGCGGGGGCCTGTAACTGCCGACGCCGTCAGGTATCGACGGAACCGCCGGCCATCAGATGATGGTGAGCGCCACATGCATGTGACGATATCACATGTAGTGACGGTTCATCGCTCTAGGCTCCGAAGGCACATGGCTGGGGACAGCGGCTGCTGAACGAGATTCAGTGAATGACGCGCCGCCCGGATCGCCTACCTCGATCTCGCTCGCCAATGGGGGAATCGTTCCGCGGGCTTTCGCGTCCGATTCAGGGATTCAGCCTCGCGCTCGCGGGTCTATACGTAACGGCGGCACTCGTGGCGGTGCCGCACAGCCACGCGGCGATCGTCGCGGGGCTCGCGCTGGTGTTCATGGCCGCCGGTCTTGTCCCGCCGATCCCCAACCCCTCCGGCGGCAGCACATTCCCCGTCAACAACGTCAAGATCGTGGCGGCCTTGATCTGGCTGCCCCAGGACGTGTTGTTGGGCGTCGGGATCGGGTCGTGTGTGGGACTCTTGCTCTTTTCCAGGAGCGAACTCTGGCGTGCCGGCAACAATGGCGCCGGCTGGGGCCTTGCCACGGCCGCGGCCGCGTTCGCGGGGCACGCGGCGGCGGCGAGGATCGAGCCCGGGCTCCTGCAGTTCTTCGTTGCGGCCGTCGTCATCGTCTCCGTCAATCGCATCGTGAACGAAGGGATCTTCGCGGTGTACAAGCACCTGCGCTTCGGCCACCCCTTGTCCGCCACGTGGCGCCAGAACGTCATCGATCAATGGGACATCCAGTTGCTCGCGGCACCGATGGCGATCTTGCTCGCGAGCATCGCCGCGCGCCTCGGCAACGCGTGGGCCGCCCTGGGTCTCACGGCCGTCTCGGCGATCGCCCTGCCGATCCCGCGGCAGGAGCTTGCCTCGTATCATCGGTCGCAACAGGCGGTCGGCGAGATCGTGGAGGCCGTCGTGCGGGTGCTGGAAGGCGTGGATCCCCGCGCGCGGGAACACGGAGAGCGCGTGGGCAGTCTCGCAACCGAGGTGGGACGGCGCCTTCGCATGTCGGAGGCGACGATTCGCAGTATGCGCCTCGCCGCACGCCTCCATGACGTTGGGATGCTGGCCGGCCCCTCCACGGGCTCCGAAACCCCGGCCCATCACGCGAGCGCGGGGAGCGCCATTCTCGCGAGATTTCCGGACCCGCTCGTGGCGCGGATCGTCAGGGCGCACCACGAGCGCTGGGATGGCCGAGGGGTGCCGGACGGGAAACGGGGCCGGCGCATTCCCCTCGCGGCTCGGATCCTCGCGGCCGCCGAAGCGTATGAAGATGCGCAGCACCAGGCCGGTGCCGGCGCTCCGCGTCATGCGTTGAAGCGTTTGCGCGCAATGCGAGGCCGTGATCTCGACCCGCAGGTCGTTGACGCGCTGGTCGCCGCGCTTGCGGAGCACCGGAAGAACGCGGTGGCGACCCGTTGAACATGGTCGAGATGACTGCGGCGCGACGGAACGTTCCGCTGACGACGCTGACCTGGGGCATCGCCGCCTGTAGCGCGGTGCTACTGGCCAGCGGGGCGCGGGGGATCACCACCGCCGACATCCCCGCGGTGCTCGTGATCGCCTTGACCACGGCGCTGCTTGACCAATATCCGATCTACCTCGACCCCTCCGGCGAGTTGCCGCTGAGCCCCGTCATCACGGTAGCGGCGCTCGTGTTGTTCGGCTGGACTCCCACCCTGCTCGGGGCCGCTGCCGGCATGACGTTCGGCCTGCTCCGGCGGCCGTGGCAAGACGTACTGATGGACTCGGGCGATCAGCTGTTGTCGATCAGCGCCGCGGCCCTGGTCGTGTACGCCATGCCGGAGTGGGGCAGCGCCGGCGATGTGATCGTCGCCGGCCTCGTCTACACCGTCATTCGCTGGATCTTGGCCTCGGCGCACCTGCACTTGGAGGAAGGGCTCACCTGGCCGCAGGCGGTCCGCTTCCAGGTGACCTCGACGACGTTTCACATGGCGGCCTTTACCGGGGCCGCGTTTGTCGCGGTGTGGGCCGCCAGCAACAATCCGTCGTTGACGGCGCGGCTACTCGTCCCCCCGCTCGCCGCGGCGCTCACGCTGCAACTCTATCTACCGCGGATCCTGCGCGGCCGGGAACAGCGCCGGGCGCTGGCCGCGGTGTCGGTCCTGGCCGCGGCCGTGGACGCGCGGGACCCCTACACGGCCGACCACTCCGCCGCCGTCGCCGAGCTCTCCAGACGGATCGCGCGGGTCTTGGGCCTCGACGAGCCCGAAGTGCATCGCGTCTACCTCACGGGGCTGCTGCACGACGTCGGCAAGACCGTGATTCCCTCCGAGATCCTGCTGAAGCCGGGCAAGCTGACGAGCGAAGAGTGGCGCATCATGCAATCGCACGTCGAGGCCGGCGTGCGCATCGTGGAGTCCATCAGCGGGCTGGCCGAGATTGCGCCGCTCGTGGGCGCAAGCCACGAGAATCTGAACGGCACCGGTTATCCGTCCAAGCTAGCCGGAGAGCAGATCCCGCTCAGCTCGCGCATCAACCTCGTGGTGGATGCCTACAATGCCATGACCACGGACCGTCCGTACCGGGCCGCGCGATCACCGCGGGAAGCGCTCGAGGAGCTCGCCCGCAACGCCGGAACCCAGTTCGATCCACGGGTGATCGCGGCGCTGCAAACGGTGCTCGCCCGCGCGGGGGTCATGCGCCTGCACGCCGGCGCGGCCGAGCAACGCCGGGCGCCGGACGCCGGCCGGGGCCCGCTCCCCGCGTGGGCGCTGCTCTTCCGGCAACCCTCCTTCGCCCTGCTGTGGGGCGGCCAGCTGGTCAGCTTTCTCGGCGACGAGATCTTTTTCATCGCGCTGACGCTGTGGGTGTATCAGCTCACCAAGTCCGCCACGGTGCTCGCCGTCGCGCTCATTACCGCCACCGTCGGCCAGGGCCTCCTGGGCCTCCTCGCCGGCGCCCTGGCGGACCGTATCGACCGCCGCGGGGTCATGATCGCGGCCGACCTGGGGCGGGCCGCGCTGGTCGCGGCGCTGCCCTTTGTGCTCCTGCGATCGCTGCCGGCGGGGCTCCTGGTGCTCGTCGTCCTGAACGTCGGCACGGTGTTTTTCCGGTCGGCGGTGTACGGTCTCATCCCGGCGGTCGTCCCCGACGAGATCTTGCCGACGGGCACGGCGATGCTGCAGACGACCGAGCGGATCGCGGAGATCGTCGGCGGGGTCCTCGGCGGGGCGATCGTGCTCACGCTCGGCTACCACATGGTGTTTTATCTCGACGCGCTGAGCTTTGTGGTGAGCGCGGTCTGCGTCGGGCTCATGCCGCTCGCGTGGCGGGCCGGCCTGGGCGGCGCGGCCCCGAAGCATTTGGTGACGGAGATCAGCGAAGGCCTCACCTACATTGGCCGCACGCCCCTCCATCTGGTGCTGGCGCTGCTCATCGTCCCCGGGTACCTCACGCTGGCGTTTCCGGCGCTCCGCGCGCCCATGATCATTCGCGCCGCCGGCCTGCCGGTGGTCGCGTACGGCGTGATCAACAGCGTCATCGGCGTCGGCAAGCTCGCCTCCGCGGTCGCGCTAGCCGCGACCGGACGGCGGTGGGTGAGCGTACCGTTTGTGATCATGACGTTTCTCTTGACCGGCGTGGGCGTCGGCCTGTTCGGCCTGACGACGTCGTACCCGGTGCTCATCGCGGGGGCGTTCCTCTTCGGCGCCGGCAACATCGCCACCAACATCGCCAACGCCTCGATCTCCCTGGCCAACGCCCCTTCATGGATCGTCGGCCGGCTCATGGCGAGCCGGCAGGTGTTCATCGCCGGCACGACCCTGCTCGGCATGCTGGTGTTCGGCCGGCTCGCGGACGTGGCCGGCCCCCAGGCCGCGCTGGTGCTGCTCGGGATGGTGTCCATTGCGGGCGTCGCCATCGTGTGGGTCGCCGCGGGGCGGAACCTCCCGGTCCCGCGGCGCGCGGCGGCTCGCGCCGCGACGGCGCCGACGCCCGCGGACGAGCCGCGGAGCGGCGCGGCGGGGCGCCCTCCCGATCCCCGCGCCGCGCGGCCGGCGGGAAACGTCCGATGACCGCCTCGCGGCGGTCATCGGTATCCCGGGTCCTCGATCGCGCCGCGGAGCGTCAGCGCAGCCGCTTGACCAACGGTTCGACATCGGCTCGCGCCAGTTCGTCGGGCCAGGTGGGGAGGCGCTTCGCCCCGTCCCCCTTCGCCCGCGCGGCGCGGTACACGATGCCCGTGGGCAGCTTGCCCCGGCGCTGGAAGTCGCGCACCAGGTCCCACGCCGCGGCCTTGCTCGACGGATCATGGCTGGCGGGCACCGTTTCCACGTGCGCGCGGAACCAGTCGTAGGTGTTCACCTTGTTGTAGGTCACGCACGGCGAAAAATCGTTGATGACGGCGAATCCGCGGTGGCGCACGCCCTCCACGATCAGCTGCGCGGCGTGCTTGGGATCGCCCGAAAATCCCTGCGCGATAAACGTCGCGCCGCACGTCAGCGCCACCTCCACCGGATCGATGAACGGCGGGTGCTCCTCGGACGGTTTCCAATCCGGCTGGCCGAGCCCCGCGGACGGCGAGTCCTGCCCCTTGGTGAGCCCGTACACGCCGTTGTTCATCAGCACCAGCGTGATGTCGGGATCGCGGCGACAGGCGTGCACGAAGTTTTCGATCCCGATCGCGAGCGTGTCGCCGTCCCCCGCCATGACCAGCACGGTCAACTCCGGGTTGGCCATCTTCGCGCCGAGCGCGTAGGCGAGCGCGCCGCCGTGGGTGCCGTAGAACGCGTTGCCGTTCAGGTAGTTGCGGATCTGCCCCGAGCACCCGATCCCGGCCACCAGCAGCAGCTCCGCCGGCGTGAGCTCGAGCGACGTCACCGCCGCTTTGACCGCGTTCAGCACGGCGTAATCGCCGCAGCCCGGGCACCATTGGATGCGGTGCCGCGGCGCGGCATTTTGGTCCCAGATCGCCTTGGTCGCCTGGACCGCCTCAGGCATCGATGCTCACCTCGACCATCACCGGATCCTTGCCGCCGAGTCGGACGGCCACCGCCCCGTTGTGGGTGACCTCCCGGACCGCGCGCACGACCTCGGACGGATACAACGTCCGGCCGTTGTATTTGAGCACGCGCCGCGTCGGCACCAGGCAGTGCGCCTGGATGAGATCCGCGAACTGTCCAAAGTAGTTGTGCTCGCACACGACGACCGGCCCGCCGGTGTCCAGGAGCGGCTTTGCCAGGTGCGTCGGAAACGGCCAGAGGTGCGTGAAATGGACGACGGCGGCCTCGATCCCATCGCGGCGCAGCCGCTCGCGCGCGTCCAGCAGGGCGAGTTTGGTCCCGCCCCACCCGACTAACGTGAGGCCGCGCCCCACCTCACCGTACACCTGGGGCGCCTTGGCGTCCTCCCGCAGGTACGTGTGGAGCTTGCGCATCCGCTTGTCCATCTGGGCGACCCGCATCGCGGGGTCCGTCGTCACGAACCCGAACTCGTCGTGCTCGGTGCTGCTGATCTTGGAGATGCCGCCCCGCTGCCCGGGGATCAGGCGCGGCGAGATCCCGCTGTCCGTCAGACGGTAGCGCAGGTACCGCTCCCCGCGCACGTCGTGTTCGGCGGCGACGTGGCGCGCGATCGAGGCGCGGCCGGGCCGGAAGACCGACTCCGGCACCGTCATGCGCCCCTCGCTCAGGTTGAGGTCGGTCAGAAAGAAGACCGGGCACTGGTACCGATCCGACAGCCGCACCGCGTCCCGCATCAGCGTGTAGCACTCGTCGATCGTCGACGGCGCCAGCACGATACGCGGGATCTCCCCGTGCCCGCCGCCCGTGACGAGCGTGAGGTCGCCCTGCTCGGCCTTGGTCGGCATGCCCGTCGACGGCCCCGCGCGCATCGCGTCGACGATCACGAGCGGCGTCTCGGTGGTCCCGGAGACGCCGATCTCCTCCACCTTGAGCGACAGTCCCGGCCCGCTCGTCCCCACCATGCTCAGCACGCCGGCGACGCTCGCGCCGAGCGCCGCGCGGATCGACTCGCGCTCGTTCGCGCCCTGCAGCACCCGCCCGCCGTACCCGGGCAGGTACGTCTCCATGTACTCGAGGATGCCGGACGCGGGCGTGATCGGGTAGCCCGCGTAGAACCGGACCCCCGCCTCGATCGCGCCGATCGACAACGCCTCGTTGCCGCTGACGTACACGGCGGGCGCCGCATCGCGGACCGCTTCGATCCGGTAGCCGACCGAGGACTGGCGCCGGTCCTCGAGAATCCGCTCGACGAGCGCGCGCCCGCGGCGCGCCGCCTCGAGGTTGAGATCCACGACGGCCGCACCCTTGCGCCCGAAGCGTTCCTCCAAGAACCGGCGGAGCCAGCGCTCGTCCTGATCGAACTCGAGCAGGCGGAACAGCGCGCCCGTCATGATCAGGTTCTTGACCACTTCCTTCTTGAGCTCCCGGAGCGCGATATCGCGGGCGGGAATCGCAAAGACCTGCACGCCGCGCGCCTGGAGCGCCCCGGTCTCCACCGGGCCGCCGGAGCTGTCGTAGAGGAGCACGCCGCCGTCGACGAGATCGCCGGCGTGCTGCCGGATCGTGTCGCGGTTGGGTTGCTGCGGCGCGTCGGGGTTGCTGTCGTACTCGAGCCCGGCGAGCACATCGATGGCGCGGTCGCCCCACGACACCAGCGGCCTCGCGGAGACGACGAGCGGGTCGTACTGGTGGGCGCCGTAGATCGTCGATGCGAAGTTCCGCTCGACGCCGAGCACGTGCAGTCCTGCGCGGGTGAGAATTCGGCCGACGAGGTCGGCGACCGTGGAGACACCGTCACGAAGCTGCACGCCGCCGATCAGCAGCTTCATTTGGTTAACTGTCATTCCTTGCGTGGCCTCCTGGGAGCCGCGGAGCACGTGCGATAGCGGGTCGACCCGAGCGTCGCGGCTCGAGCTTTTGCCCCGGAACTCACGATACTAAATGGTAACATGGCGGCGGCCCGAACGTCCATGCCCGCGCTGTTCGCGCCCGCCCGCGGCGGGAACCGGACCGGCGCCAAAGACAGGGCCGCGGGGCCTACGCCCCGCGGCCCTGGTCCCGCCGGCGCTTACTTGATCGCGGCCTTGAGCTCTTTTGCCGCCGTGAACCGGGGCACGGTCCGCGCGGGCACCCGCACGGGCTCGCCGGTCTGCGGGTTGCGCGCGGTACGCGCCTTGCGCTTGGATACGCGGAAGCTCCCGAAGCCGGGGAACCGGACCTTGTCGCCCCGCTTCAGGACGGTCGTCACGAGGCTCGTGATCTCGTCCACGATCCGTCCGGCTTCCGCCTTGCTCACGGTTCGCTCTCTGCTCGACAGCTTCTCGGCAAGCCGCGCCGCGAACTGGGCCTTGGTCATACGTCCCTCCCGCGCTCGTCGTGGTGAACCAATCTCGGGGTTACGGTGTTCGGGAACAGGGGCGGGTTTCCTCCCGCCAGGCGTTCGATTTGCCTTATTTTTTCCGGCTCCGCGGGGCGCGGGCCCCCGGGCACGGCGGTCGACCCCGGCCCGTCACCTGCGGCACGACGCGGCGCGGCCCGCCGGCATCCCGGCCGGCTGGAGGAGAATCCACCGAGCCGGCAGAAACTCCGCCTCCGGTTCTTCGAGCGCTTTGCGCGCGTGGAGGTCGAGGAGGATGCGGCGCATCGCCACGATCATCGCCGCGGCCGTGCTGGTGGTGGCGGCCGCCGGAGCGGCCCCGGCTCTCGCGGATGTCGGCGTCCCGGTGCCGGCCGGCGCCGAGGTGCTGCTTCGATTCGAGACGCCGGTGGATTCCTCGACGACCCAACAGGGCACGGCGGTGCAGTTCGAGGTCGCGTCGGACGTCGTGGTGGATCGGTCCATCGTGATCCGGGCGGCGACGCCCGCTCGCGGCGTCGTCACCGCCGTGGCGCACCCGGGGCTCTTCGGCAAGGGCGCCCGCGTGCACATCGAGAGCATCGACACCACGGCCGTCGACGGCCGCCCGATCAAGCTGTCGCCCGTGGACGTCACGCCGGATACGGTGGCGCAGATCCAGGGCGCAAGCAGGACCGCCGGATCCGGCGTGGCCGGCATCGTTCTCATCTGGCCGATCGGCTTCTTGGGCGGCTCCCTCGTCCACGGCGGGCAGGTGCAGGCCCCGGCCGGCGCCGTCGTCACCACCACCGTGTCCGAGGCGGCGCAGATCGCCGTGCCTCAGTAGAGCCGGTCCGGATCAAAACGGTTCAAGAGCGGCGCCCGCGCGAGGTACCGCGTGAGGTTTTCGCAAAACAACGCCGTCAACTTGTCGTTCTCCGTATCCGCCGTGCTCGCCGAGTGCGGGCTGACGATGACGTTCGGCATGTCCCATAGCGGGCTCGCGGCCGGCAACGGCTCCGTCGCGAACACGTCGAGCGCGGCGCCCCCGAGGTGGCCCTCCCGCAGCGCCTCGATCAGCGCGGGCTCGTCGACGAGGGCGCCGCGGCCGATGTTGATCAGATAGGCTCCCCGCTTCATGGCGCGCAGCTCGCGGGCGCCGAGCATGCGCTCGGTCTCCGGCGTGTGCGGCGCGCACAGGATGACCGCGTCCGAGACGCCAAGCAGCCTGGGCAGCGCGTCCGCCGGCACGAGCTCGTCGACGCCCTCCGCATCGCCGGCACGGATCGTCCGCCTGGTGGCGACGATTCGCATCCCGCAGGCGCGACACACCCGCGCCACTTCGCGGCCCACGCGGCCGAGCCCCACGATACCGGCCGTCATGCCTCGCAATTCCCGGCCGCAGTAGCGCTCCCAGTGATGGGCCGCCTGCTCGCGGGCGAGCCGGGGCGCGTCCTTGACGTACCCTAAGAGGGCCCAGAGGCAAAACTCCGCCAGCGGCACGGCGTGGATCCCGCTCGCCGTCGTGAACGCCACCTGGCTGTGTACGAGGCCGGTGCGGACCAGGAGCTGGCCGATGCCGGCGCTCGTCGCTTGAATCCACCGGACCCGCGGCGCCAACTCCAGGAGCCGGTCCAGGTTGGTGAAATCGAAGTCGAACAGCACCTCGGCGCGGGCGAGGTACTCGCGCCAGCGCGCTTCATCCCGCGGCGCGCGCCGCAGCGAGGCCCCGTGGTGGTCGGCACGATACCGCGGCCGCGGCAGCAGCGCGGGCTCGTAGATCACATCCACGCCCGGCACGGCGGCAATCCGCTCGACGTACTCGGGCTCCAGGTACGACGCGATCAAGACGCAGAGATTGCTCATCGATCACCTCGGGCGCGGACGGGTTGCGGCGCATCGCCGGACGTCGGACTCCGTTTGGGCGGCCCCCTCCTCTTCGGCGCCGGCCCGCGAGAGGTCCTCGTCCGGCCGGCCGCAAAACAGTGTGCCGACGCGGTAGCTCGGGCGAAAGGACGGCAGGGATGCGACGAGGCGTTGCACTGTTTGCCGGGGTTGCGCCCGCGATCATCGAAGCCACGGCGCGCGAGGCGGAAGCGCTCGGGTACGACTCGTTCTGGGTGAACTATCCCGGCTCGATCGACGGGCTCGCCGCCCTCGCAGCCGCGTCCCGGCACACGGGACGCATCGCGCTTGGGGTGGGCGTGATCCCGTTGCACACGCGTGGGCCGGCGAGCATCGCCGACGGCGTACGGGCCAACGGGCTGCCGCTGGACCGCCTGCTTCTCGGCGTGGGCAGCCCCAACCCGGGCGCGCTGGCCCGCGTGCGGGACGGCGTCGCCGCGCTGCGCTCGGCGCTGCCGGCGCGCCTGATTGTGGCCGCGTTGGGGCCGCAGATGTGCCGGCTCGCCGGGGCGGTGTCCGACGGCGCACTCCTCAACTGGCTGACCCCCGGGCATGCGCGCCGCTCCGCGGAATGGGTGCGCGCGGGCGCCGCGGCAGCCGGCCGCGAACCGCCGCCGGTCCTGGCCTACGTGCGCGCCGCGATCGGAGACGCAGCGCGGGCGCGGTTGACCGCCGAAGGCGCGCGGTACGCGACGATCCCGGCCTACCAGGCCCATTTTGCCCGCATGGGAGCGTCCCCGGCCGAGGCCGCGATCGCCGTCCCGGCCGCGGACGGACTCCCCCCGGCCCTTGCCCAGTGGGATGGCGCCGTCGACGAGCTCGTGCTGCGGCTGATTACGGGCAGCGACACGGCGGATGAGTACGTGGCGCTCCTGCGCGCCGCGAAACCGTGACGAGCCGGATAGGGCGCGCCGGCGGGAGCAGGGAGAACCCGTAACCGGCCCGAATACGTGCCGGACAACGTTCTTCGTCCAATCTTGCCGTCTTCTTCTCAGCTCACGTCGAGTCAGCAGGTACCACGGTCGAGGGGGGAGACATGCGCACGTTCGCGGGTCTCGGCATGCTTCTTGTGTTGGCGGTCGCCGTGGCGCCCGGCTTCGCCGATAGCCTGACGGTGACGCTCGTGTCGATCACGCCAACGGTCAGCCACGGCGAGCAATCCACGCTCGTGATCCAAACGCAGCCAGGCGCCGCGTGTTCCGGCGAGATTACGCTCCAAAAGGCCGGGGGCGGCAAACCGGGAGGACAAGGCAACAATCCGAGCGGGGGGCGCCTGCCGGAGCGACAGGCGAACGCTCAGGGGCAAGTCACGTGGATGTGGAAGACGATCGGCACGGCGGGGCACCGGAACGTGCGCGTGACGTGCAAGAGCGGGGACCAGACGGCGTCGCTGGATACGGGGTTCGACGTCGGCGGATAGAGCGAAACGCTGTCGCCGCTGAGGACGCCCGGGCTGCGACGTCCGGGCGTCCCCGCGCGGATGGGGCGTTTGCCGCCGCGCAATGCACGGCGGGCGGTCGCGCGGCGGTGCGGGCGGGTCCGCCTACGCCGTGACTCGCGGCATCCACCCGGGGCGCGACGCCTCGAAGCGGGCGATGTCGTCGGACGCCCGCAGGGTGAGCCCGATGGCGTCCAAGCCGTGCAGCAAACAGTGCTTCGTAAATGGATCGATCTCGAACCGGTCCCGCCGGCCGAACCCGTCCGTCACCGTCTGCTGCTCCAGGTTTACGGTGAGCTGGTAGCCCTCGCGCGTGGCCGCCGTCTCCAGCATCTGGCGGACCCGTTCCTCGGGCAACACGACCGTGAGCAGGCCGTTTTGGGCCGCGTTGGCCGCGAAGATATTCGCAAACGACGGCGCGATGATCGCGCGAAACCCGTACTCCCGTAACGCCCACGCCGCATGCTCCCGGGATGACCCGCATCCGAAGTTCGGCCCGGCCACGAGCACCGTGGCCCCGCGATACTGCGGCTTGGCAAAGATCGAATCGGCCAGCGGTGTGCCGCCGGCGTCGAACCGGAGCGTATAAAAGACCATGTCGCCGTACCCGGTGCGCTCGATACGCTTGAGGAACCGGGCCGGGATAATGAGATCGGTGTCGACGTCGGCCCGGTCGAGCGGCAGGACCACGCCGGTGTGCTCCGTGAACGGCTCCATCCCTACGCCCTCCACTCGCGGATATCGACAAACCGCCCGGCGATCGCCGCCGCCGCGGCCATCGGCGGGCTGACGAGGTGGGTGCGCCCGCCGGGGCCCTGGCGACCCTCGAAGTTGCGGTTGGAGGTGGATGCGCAGCGCTCTCCGGGGCCCAAGATGTCCGGGTTCATGCCCAGGCACATGGAGCATCCGGCTTCCCGCCACTCGAAGCCGGCGTCGGTGAAGATGCGATCGAGACGCTCCCGCTCCGCGGCGGCCTTGACCTGCTGCGAGCCCGGCACGACCATGGCCCGCACGCCGGCATGCACTCTGCGTCCGGCCACCACCTGCGCCGCGGCCCGGAGATCCTCGAGGCGGGAGTTCGTGCACGACCCGATGAATACGCGGTCGATCGCGATCTCTTGAATCGGCGTTCCCGGCCGCAGCGCCATGTACGCGAGCGCCCGCTCGATCGCACGGCGTGCCGCCGGGTCTGATACCGCGCTGGGGTCGGGCACTCGCCCCGTCACCGGTTCCGATTGAGCCGGGTTGGTGCCCCATGTGACGAACGGCGCGATCGTCGCGGCGTCGACGTCGACACGCCGGTCGTAGGCGGCGCCGGGATCGGTGGGCAGCGTTTGCCAGTACGCGAGCGCCTCATCCCACAAGCGACCCTGCGGCGCGTATGGCCGGCCCGCGACGTACGTGAAGGTCTGATCATCGGGTGCGATGATCCCGGCGCGCCCGCCGCCTTCCACCGTCATGTTGCAGACCGTGAGCCGGCCTTCGATGGACAGCCCGCGGATCGTCGATCCCGTGTACTCGATGATGTGACCGATCCCCCCGCCGACGCCGATCTGGCGGATGATGCCGAGGATCAGGTCCTTGGGCGTGGTTCCCGGCGGCAACGCGCCCTCGACCCTCACTTCCATCGTCTTCGGGCGCCGGAGCGGCAGGGTCTGCGTGGCAAGCACGTGCTCGACTTCCGTCGTGCCGATTCCGAACGCCAGGGCGCCGAGCGCGCCATGGGTGCCGGTGTGGCTGTCGCCGCAGGCAATCAGCATACCGGGTTGCGTGAGGCCCAACTCCGGCCCGATAATGTGCACGATGCCCTGCCGGCGGCTCTCCAGCCCCTCCAACCGGATCCCGAATGCGCGGCAGTTGTCTTCCAGCGCGGCGATCTGCCGCCGGCTAATGGGATCCGTGACCGGCTGGGATCGGGGCCAGGTCGGGACGTTGTGATCGAGGGTCGCGAACGTGAGGTCGGGCCGCCGGACCCGCCGCCCCGCCAGGCGGAGGCCCTCGAACGCCTGCGGCGTCGTCACCTCGTGCACGAGGTGCATGTCCACGAACAACACATCCGGCTGTTCGGGCGCGCGTCGCACCACGTGCGCGTCCCAGATCTTGTCGATGATCGTCCTGGGTTTCACGATTCCTCCCTGTCCGGGCTGATGATTCCTTACCATTCAACGGGCCGGAAGCGCACCCTGCCCGTCGTGACGCGAAGCGGTCCGCGCCGCGACGCCGGGATGCCCGGCTACTTCGACGGACGGGCGGAGTCCATGTCGTACAGGTAGATCGTGAGCGCGGGCGTCACCGTCCGGCGATCGATCAGATGTCCCTGCGCCCCCAGCACGTCGAGAATCGGCGCCGCGCTCGGGTACATCCCGTGCACGAGCCACACCCTGGACCGCCCCGCGAGGAGCGCGCGCACCCGGGCGGTGCCGGCCCTGCCAAGCGGCGGAAAGAGGGTCCGTCCGCCGCCGAAATCCACCGGCACGCCCCGCTCGTCAATCGACAGCCGGTACCGCGCCGAATAGTAGTCGAACGCCGGCTGTACGTAGGGCACGTACAAGAGCAACAGATCCCCGGCGCGGGCTCGCGCGGCGACATACGCCGCCGCCCGATCCCACCCGCGAAGCGCGTCGCCGGCGAGGTCGTTGCGATAATGGGCCGCCAGCCCGGCGGCCGTACCGACCGCGATCGCGGCGGCCAGCGTGAGTCTCAAGGCCGGGGCCCGCACCCGCAACAGCGCCGCGCCGAGCGCGAGTCCAAGCGGGACGTCCGTCCAGAGGTAGGCGCGCTTCACAAAGACCGGGGCGACGGCCGACAGGCCCATGAGACAGGCGATCGGGACGACCCACAATCCCGTCGTGAGGGCCACCCAGCGGGGATCGCCCGGCCACGCCGCACGTCCGAGGACGAGGAGGAGGAGAGCCGCCAGCGCGACCGCGGCGGGCGCGTACGGGTTGAGCGCGTACCAGGCGACGACCGTCCCTCCGGCTGTCTGCTGTGCGAGCAAGACGAGCACGGGAGCGCACAGCACCGCGATGGCAAGGTGCGCCAGCGCCCACCTCCGCGCGAGCGGCGCTCGTGCCGCGGGGGGCAGTGTCCACGCGATCCAGACGAGGACCACCGCCATCGCCACGGGGAAGAGCAACGCGCTGTAGTCGGTCCACACAGCAGCCGACGCGGCGCCGACATATCCCATCCAGGCGGCGCGCGAGCGGCCGTCACCGGCCAGCAGCGTCGCCGCGGCCACGGTCGCGCCGGTCAGGGCCGACGCTTCCAGCGCGTACATTCTGGCCTCCTGGCTCCATCGGACGAGATCGGGGGCCAGCGCGACCAGCAGAGCCGCGACCACCCCGAGCGCCCGGCCGCCGGCCAGGCGCCCCAGCGCGCAGGCCAGCGCAACCGTCAGCACCCCGGCGGCGACCGAAAGCATCCGCAACATTACCGGGGTGTCGCCGAACACCCGGACCCACGCGTGGAGCGCGAGGTAGTACAGAGGCGGGTGATCGTCAAGCCTCGCCAGCACCGGCCAGATGCCGCGAAGCGGATGGCGGGCGACCCAGAGGGCAAACGCTTCGTCGATGTCGAGCGACCCGAGGCCGATCCAGTGCAGGCGCACCGCCGCCGCCAGCGCCAGCACCCCAACGAGCGCGAGGCGGAACCCCCACGTGCGAAGGCGCAGCGCGGGAGCGGGTCGCGCCCCGCCGGCCTCGAGCACCACCACGTCAGGACATGCCGCCGCGGGATGCGCTTCGCGCGCCGTGGACGTTAGCCGCTGTAGTGAGCGTATGACGCATCCAAGAGGAGATCACGATGGCCGCCCTCGCCATGCCCGAGCCCAAGACCGACACTGCCGCAATCGATGAGCTGCTCGCACGATTTCAGGAGGCGCTCAATCATCAACGCTGGGAATCGCTGGACACCGTCTTTACGGGGGACGTCGCGGTCAACTGGTTCGACACGCAGTACCGCCACGGCCGCAGTGCTGTGATCCGGCAGTTCCGCGATGTCTTCCAGCGCAAGCCCCGGGCTCGTTGCGTGACCGACGGGTACCGCGTTCACCTCGGCCCCGACCGCGCGGAGGCATCATGGCATCCGCGCGTGTACCGTCTCGCCGCGGACGGCACGGCCCGCGGTCCCGCCCGGACGCTCGGCGCGTTCACCGCTCGGCTCGTCCGGACCGATGCCGGGTGGCGCATCCGGCATCTCGACGTCCCCTGGTGAGGCGCCGAGGTATCATCGGCGGGACGTCGGCTCCCGCATCGAGACCAGCGCCGCGGCCCACCTGCGCAACTCGTCGAGCATCGCCGTCGCCGCCTGTTCGTGCTGTTCGGTCGCCGCGAAATCCCTGGCGTCGTTGAGATGCTGGCTCACGAAGGGGATGGCGACGGCGGTGGACAGGGGCATGACGCTGACGGACGTGAGCAGCGGCTTGATCGCCTGCACGGAACGAACGCCGCCCGACGCCCCGCCGTAGCTGACGAACGCCGCCGGCTTGTAGTGCCACTCATGGTACAGGTAATCGATGGCGTTGACGAGCGTGGCGGGCGCAAAGTAATTGTACTCGGGGACGACAAACACAAACGCGTCGGCGGCGCTCACGAGGCCGCTCCATGTCTTGGTGTGGTCGTGCGTGTACTGGTGCAGCCGCGGGTGCGCGGGTTCGTCCAAGAGCGGTAGATTCACGGCTGCGAGGTCGCCGACCGTGACACGAAACGCGCCGTGCCGCTCGGCCGCGCTAGTGATCCACCGCCCAACCGAGGCTCCCACGCGGCCCGGGCGCGTGCTGGCAACGACAACGAGCAACGTCAGCATCGAGCTGCCCCCTCAACACGCCATGCAATCCGTTGCGCCCAAACGGCGCCGACCCGGCCTACATTCCCCGGGGGCAAGGCCGGCGTAGGCCAGCGCGAGCGTGCTCCCCCAAGAGCCGCCCAGCACGAGCCAGCGGGCGATGCCCAGGTGGCTTCGCAACCGTTCGGTATCGGCGACGAGAGCCAGGTCGTGTTGTGCTCCAGGGACGTCTCGAGCGTCCCGGCGTGCGGCGTGCTCCGGCCGCACCCGCGCTGGTCGAACAGCACGACGCGATACGCTTGGGGATCGAACAGCCGTCGATGCCATTCCGTACAGCCCGAGCCGGGGCCGCCATGCAGGACGACGGCCGCCTTCCCGCCCGGGGCACCGCACGTCTCCCAGTACACGCGGTTACCGTCGCCGACGTCGAGCATGCCGCGATCGTATGGTGCGATCTCGGGGTAGAGCACGGTCAGGCAGACCCCTCCCTCGATGCGAACGCGAATGGCGCCTGCTGCGGGCGCACGGACCGGCCGCCAATCGAGGCGAACGTGGAGCGGGATCCATTCTACCACGCGCCGCGGGTCGTCATCCGCGGCAGCGGGGGGCCGCGACCGCGGCGAGCGCGCGGTGAACCGTGGATCCTACGCGGGACCTCGGCCGAGCGAGATCATCGCGACGAGCGCGACGTCGTCGGCCGCGCGTTCAGCCATCGCGCATACGAGCTCATGGGGAAGCCGTTGAGTCTTGCGGGCCAGCCGTCGATAGTGTTCGACGGCCGCGGGGGACAAGCCCAATGCCCGGAGGAGCGACAGTGATTCGTCAAATCGCTTCCGGCGGGTCACCCCGAGGGGACTTTTGTCCCGCCTCTCCACCAACACCATCGGCTTACGGCTCGTTGTCACAGGGACCTCGCCGGCGGCAGAGCAGGTTCTGCGACGTTCATGCCCTGTTCCTGCGGCTGGTAGACCACTCCGCACAGTCTCATAGACCAAAGTTGTCCGACTCGTCAACGGCGTACGGGCCGAGGCGTTACGGGCCAAGCGGTGAGACGCCGAGGGAGTGTCTCAGGGACGGGATTCTGTCTGGTCTTCCGCTTAGCGTTTCGAGTTCGTTCCCAGTCATGTTGCCGTGCAAGACTCCTCATCCGCGAAATGCCACGGACGCGCAACGAAGGACGCTGCAGCGAGCCCCCCGCAGAATGCGGCTCGGGTTCGCGATCCCTGAGGTCCGTTGCTGTGCGCGCCCGACTCATCATACAGCGCCCGACGCACCCCGCGGCGACGCCGCGACGAGGGTCGCCGGACGGAAAGAGTCGGTTGGCACCCCCGATGGGAGTGCCAAAAGGTAAATCTGCACGTAGCCCGCCTGCTACGATGTGTCTGTTCACCTGAACGCGAGGTGAGCCCGTTCGCCAAGGAGACGCGCGGCGATGCAGAAGATCGTTGTGTTGGGCGGGGGATTCGCGGGACTGTGGAGCGCCGTCGGCGCCGCACGGATACTCAACGAGCGTCGGATCCCATTGCACGAGATCGAAGTCGTCCTCGTGGATCGCACCGACTGGCATGCGATTCGTGTGCGCAATTACGAGAGAAGTCTTGCGGATGTGCGCGTCCCGTTCGACGACGTTCTTGCCTCGGTCGGTGTACGACGTGTGCGAGGCGAGGTCTTGGACATCAATCTCAAGCGGCGCGAAATTTCGGTTCAGGGTTTGCCCGAACCGATCGGCTATGATCGCCTGGTCTTCGCCCTTGGCAGTAGGCTCGACATCCCGCCCGTACCCGGACTCGCGGAGCATGCGTTCAATGTCGACACCTATGAAGCCGCCGCTCGACTGCGGAATCACCTCGCCGCGTTGCCTTCGCAGCCGACAGCATGTGCTCACAACACAGTTCTTGTGGTCGGTGGCGGCCTCACCGGCATCGAGGTTGCCACGGAAATGCCGGACCGTCTCACGGCACTCGGCAAGACCCGCGTGATTCTTGCTGACCGCGCCCCATGGATTGGGTCTGACATGGGCGAAGAAGCCCGCAGAGTCATTGAACGTGCACTCGGCGCTCTGCACATCGAAATGCGTCCCGGTATCACGGTGCGCGCCGTGGACGCGGATGGCGCCATCCTGTCGAACGGTGAGCGGATTAGTGCGGCCACGATCATCTGGTGCGGCGGTATGCGAGCCCATCCCTTGTGCGCGCGGTTCCCGGTTCCGCCGGACCGCTTCGGTCGCCTACCCGTCGACGAATATCTCAAAGTGAAGGGACTGGATGCCGAATTCGCGGCCGGCGACGCAGCGTGGTTCCATGTGGATGGCACGCATGCCTCCGTGATGTCCTGCCAACACGCGCGGCCGATGGGCCGCTTCGCCGGGCATAATGTTGCTTGCGACCTGCTCGGCGAACCGATGCTCCCGCTTCGCATCGACTGGTACGTCACCGTGCTCGATCTCGGCGCGTGGGGGGCCGTCTACACCGAAGGCTGGAATCGCCGTGTGATACTGACAGGCAGCGAAGCGAAACTGGTAAAGCGGACCATCAACTGCCAGCGAATCTACCCGCCACGAACGGGTGGTCGCACGGCGATCTTCGACGCCGCAGCACCTGTGGTTCAGGCCCCGCCGCCCATGCGATCCGCACAGGGAGGGCCGGGGGCAGTAAGCGACTGACATGACGCCTTTCGCGGCTTCTCTCCGTCTATCTGGGCAGCAAGTACAGCCATATGTGGCCGTCACGACCAGACGCCCTCAACTCTCCTTTACCAGCAGCATCTTGGCGAGCGGGATGAGAAGCGGCTCCGGCGCCGCTTCCAAGCGGCGCGCCATGCCGCGCTCCATCTGCTCCGCGAAAGCGGCGGCGCGGGGATCGTCGTGGCCGCCATCAAGGGATGCGACGAGCGTCGGCGCCACCGAGGCGCGCGCAAAAGCGGCCCACCCCGCACCGAAGGCGCTGGCATCGCCGCTGCGGGCGTAATCGACCCAGAACCGGTCCTCGACCTGGAACAGGTCGACCTCCTCGATCGCAAGCCCTGCGAATCGTCCGCCGTCTGCGAACGGAGCTACAAGGTCGTCGCGGCTCCGAGCGACCGTGGGGATCGTCATCCGCGCCGCTTCCTCGGTGCGGACGAATCCGTCCTCGACCATGTCCATGAGCGCAGCGTACATCGCCGTGAGGAGCGGCTGATAGCCGAAACGACCCTCCTCGTCCAACGCCATCGTCACAACGACGAGCCGCCCACCTGACCTCAACTCCCGCCCGCGATGGACGAGAAACAACTGCCAGTCGTCGGCCGCCTGGCGCGCGTAGAGCGCGCGCACCCGCAGGTCTCGACTGTAGGAGACCTGCACGTGGTCGGGAATAGGGCTGGGCACGCGACTCAGCCACTGCACGGCCCATGAGCTCCATCCAAGCGTCACGCTGGTCACCGGCAGGATCTGTTGGTAAAACGACCGCCCGACGGCGAAGGCGAAGGCAGCCGGATCGCCGCGGAGATAGCTGTCGGGTCCTTCCAGCGTCTCAAACAGGGCGGCAAAATCGTTCTCGGGGAGGTCGGTGTGGACCACCGAGATCGCGCGGCCGGCGCCCGTACGAGCCCGCAAGACGGCGATTGCCGCGCGGATCGGGGCGAGCGAATTTTGCCCCTCGGACGAACCGTAGTCGGCGATGACAATCGGTTCCATCCCGTCCGTGAGCGGCACCCCTCGCGCCGCGCGCTCGAAGAGTGGCAGCGCCGTTGAAAGGCCGGCCGCCTGCACGCGCGAGTTTCGGTTGTAAGCTCCGTGCCCCTCCATCGGTTCGGGCGCGGTGCCGACGACGTCCGCAGATTTGTCCGCCATCCGAGGGCCCCCCTTTCCGTCGCCAACAGGACTCCAAGCGTGCCCAGGACGACGCCACCTAGTGGATGCTACGTCACCTGCACCGTCCGCCAGATGCCGTGCGCGATGATGATGGCGGGAAGCGTGATCACGAGGGACGAGGACCAGGCCCAAATGGGTCCGGTCTGATGGACCACGCGAATGAGCAGCAGCGCGACCAGACTCCATCCGATCAGGCGCTTCACAACGATGACGAGCAACCCGTGACGATTGTCCTCCGCGTGGTAATCGTCAAGAATCACGACGCCGCCGGCAATGACCGTCATGCTCAGCAGCAGCCCGCCATAGACCCACGTCATGAAGGGTGCCGACAGGATTGCGCTCATGAGATAGACATAGATGCCGGCGCCGACCAGGTAGACAATGATGCCCGCGCAGATGGCCAATGGCACCACTGCCATGCGGTTCTATCGGGACGACGAGCGCGTGAATTGCATCTATGTCGTCTAATTCAGCTGAACCCGCTGTAGGCGAGCGCGGCGCTAAGCACGATGCCTACCGGATGGCGCGCGAGCCCGAACGGTAGCAAGGTGTCGAAGACAATGTCGCTCGCCAACGTTAGGACAACGAGGTTCAATTCCTTCATGCCCGCACTCCTTCCTCAAACCGGATAGGCGGTGACCTCCTCGCCCCGCCTTCCGGGGCCCATCAGCGACTCGAGCGTGCGCGGGAGGAGGATTGAGGGCTGTCTGGTGGTAGGTGCGCAGCGTAACGCAAAGCAGTCAAGACTTGCTCATGAGTTAGTCCATACGCCTTCCCAACCTCGCTAATGCTATCGCCCGCCGCGACCGCCGCCACTATCGTTGCAATATCTACCCTGGTTCCGGCGATACACGGCTTCCCGAACCGAACATCCGGATCCATTGAAATCCCAGGGAAGATATCCACCCTCGTCACCTCATCTACCCGAAACCAACCTCCGGCCACGGGTGTTGCGTTTGCCCAGAGTAAGTGTCGATCAGGTACCAGCCTTCATATCTTATTGCCATCTTGATCCCCAACCAAGTGCGGCGTCTTCTTCCCGTGCCCGACCCGGTTCCATCGCGCCTCCGCCGCACGGCGTCCCAGTTCAGCGCGCTCCTCACGGGTCAGACGTGCCATACGCGCTCTTCCACCCATCCGAGCCATTTCGGGCCAAGAAAACCTTGGTGCCGGGGGACGGAGTCGAACCGCCGACACGGGGATTTTCAGTCCCCTGCTCTACCACCTGAGCTACCCCGGCAACTCGTCGAAACGCTCCGAGTATAGCGAAGAGCGTCGTGTCACGGCAAGGTACGGATTCGTTCGCACCGCATCGGGCACCGAGGACCAGTCGTCATCCACGCGGCGACGGCAGCATCCCCCCCATGGCCGCGTGACCTGGAGGATACACTCTCGCGCCCTGCGGGTACATATCCTGAAAGGGGAGGTGAGACCATGTCCACGACCAAGGACCTGAAGCGGTACCGGCAGACGATCGAGGAGGCAATCATTGGACTTGGCCGGGACGACGTCGGCGTAGGTGAAGTACAGGAAGCACAGAACGGCATGCTCTCAGTCGAGCTGTCCCGGGGCACGCATTCAACGGTCGAGGAGATTCCGGTGGACGCCCTCCGCGACCGGGGCCAAATGAACCAAGCGATCGTCAAAGCGATTCGCGGTCTCAGCAAAGAAGTCTCTCAGGACGCGCTCGACAAGGCGACCTAAACAGCGCCAGGGTGAACATGAGACGCGGCGCAGCGGGCGACCCGACCGGCGCACCCGCTGCGCCGCGCTGCGTCCTATTCCCGGCGGCCCCGGGGGCGCCGCCCCTCGTTGTCTCCATCGCCGCCGCGGCACTCACCTGCCGGACCCGCGCACCTATACGTCGAGGATAACCTTCGCTTCCCATGTCGTATCCGTGCGCGTCAGCGACAGGCCGTGATACGTGGCGGCTTTGATCATTCGGCGGACGGCGTGCCGCGCCGGGTCGACGGTATCGCCAGACACCTCCGCGGCGAGCATCGTGTCGCGCAACTCGACGACGCGGCATCGCCGCGGCACAAAGCCCTGCGCATCGAGGAGATAGAGCAACTCGTTGAGCCACGCCACCAGCAGGCCGGCGCGGTCCGCGGCCTCGGCAGTCACCTTGAGGTGTACGTCCTCGCGGAGTCCCTCCGGGTCGACCATCAGGTCGACCAGGCCGGCCGCGGCGTTGCAAAACACCTGCTCGAGCGTATGGCCGCGCGCGATGAGGCCGACGTCGGCGGTGTGTTCGAACGTCTCAAACGGCTGCACGGGTGCCGGGCACGCGGGCAACGCGTCACCCCTTGATCACGGCGACCGGACGCAACCGCGCCACGCGGCGCGTTAGACCGGCGCCATCGCTCGCCCGGACCACGTCCGCCACATCCTTGTACGCCTCCGAGGCTTCCTCCGCGAGCAGGCCGCGGCTCGCGGCGCGCACGATGATGCCCCGCGCGGCCAGCGCATCGGCGATGTCCACGCCGCGGAGCAGCCGGCGCGCGGCGCCGCGGCTCCGCACGCGGCCGGCACCGTGGGGCGTTGAGCCGAATGTCTCCTCCATGGCCCGCGAGGTCCCGACCAGCACGTACGAATACCGGCCCATGTCGCCCGGCAGGAACACCGGGTGCCCGACGCCCCGATACGGCGCAGGCACGTCTGGATGCCCCGCCGGGAATCCCCGCGTGGCGCCCTTCCGGTGCACGCAAAGCCTGAGGCGCTCAGCCCCGACCGTGTGCTCCTCGATCTTGGCCATATTGTGGGCGACGTCGTAGACGAGATCCGGCGGCGCGGCGCGCGTCCCCAGCACCGCGTCCCACGCTTCGCGGATCCAGTGCGTGATGACCTGGCGGTTGGCGAACGCAAAATTGGCGGCGGCGGCCATGGCCGCCAAGTATGAACGGCCTTCGGGAGCCGCGAGCGGCACGCATGCCAGTTGCCGGTCTGGCAGCGCGATGTGGTAGCGCGCAAGCGCGCGGTCGCACACGGTGAGGAAATCGTCGCACACTTGATGCCCGAGCCCCCGGGATCCCGAGTGGATGAGCACGGTGATCTGACCCGGATGCCGCAACCCGAAGACGGCTGCCGTGGCAGGGTCGAAGATCTCATCGACGCGCTGCACTTCGAGGAAGTGATTGCCCGAGCCGAGAGTGCCAAGCTGCTCGAGCCCGCGTGTACGGGCCTTTTGGCTCACCGCATCCGGCGCGGCACCGGGGATCGCGCCCTCCGACTCGATGCGCGCAAGATCCTCCGGCCGGCCGAGCCCCCGCGCGACCGCCCAGGCAGCCCCATGCGCGAGCACCTCGTCCAGATCCGACTGGGTCAGCCGAAGCCGCCCGCGGGTGCCAACGCCCGAGGGCACGTCCTTGAAAAGACGGTCCGCAAGCGCCCTGAGGTGCGGCGCGATCTCCTCGTGGGAGAGCGACGCGGCGAGCAGCCGGACCCCGCAGTTGATGTCGTATCCTACGCCGCCCGGCGAGACCACGCCATCGTCGAGCCGCATGGCGGCCACGCCGCCAACCGGAAAGCCGTAGCCCCAGTGGATATCGGGCATCGCGATCGACCGGCCGACGATCCCCGGAAGCGTCGCGACGTTGGCCACCTGCTCGAGCGCCTGGTCGGTCTGAATCTGCGATAACAGGGCCGCGTCGGCATAGACCAATCCCGGAACCCGCATGCCGGGTTTGTAGTCGGACGGGATCTCCCACCGGTATGGGTCCAGAGGCCGCAGGCTGGACGACCCGTGGCCCTGAGGCTGCCGCTCCGTGTCCACGGACATGCTCGAGCCTCCGTTACACCACCGTCGTTGAGTCGCGCGAGCCGCCGCACCACGTTCACCCACAATTGTAACGCCGGGCTCCGTGGAGCGCTAAGACGTACCTCGTGCAGAGCCGGCCGTCGCCAGGGCGCGTCCGCGTGGAACGCGACCGTTGCGAGGCGCGCCGGCGATCCTCACCGACCGCTACCGGCCCGAGCTTGCACCGCTCGCGCTCGCCGACAGCGTGGCGGTAGACCCGCACAAGTGGCTGTACGTTCCCGTCGAAGCCGGCCTCGTGCTCGTGCGTGACGCGGCGGCGATGCGCGACGCGTTCAGCCTCGTGCCACCGTATCTCCGTACCGGCGGCAGCGGGGCGGGCGTCAGCGGACCCCCGTGGTTCAGCGAATTTGGATTCCAGCAGACCCGCGGGTTTCGCGCGCTCAAGGTATGGATGGCGCTCAAGTACCACGGCCTGAGCGGCTATGCCGAGGCGATCGGCCGCGACATCGCGCTCGCCGAGCACCTGGCGGCCCGCGTGCGACAGGCGCCCGACTTGGAGCTGGCGGCGCCGCAGAGCCTGAGCATCGTGTGCTTTCGCCACGCGCCGCCGGCGTTGCGGGGCGATCGGGAGCGCCTCAACGCCGTAAACAAGACTATCCTGGAATCCGTCCAGGTGAGCGGGCAGGCGTTTGTCTCCAGTACCATGCTGCGGGGACACTTCGTGCTACGGGCGTGCATCGTCAATCCCCGCGCATCACGCCCGGACATCGATGCGCTCGTCGATCTCGTACGAGCGGAAGGCGCACGGGCCGCCGGGGTAATGTAATCTATGGAACAAGGCTGGCGGGAGCGACGGGATTTGAACCCGCGATCTCCTGCGTGACAGGCAGGTGTGTTAAACCAGGCTACACCACGCCCCCACGTACGGCGGCACTCCCGCCATCATGCAGTCTACGGCCGGGCCCCTACCCTGTCAACACGTACAACCGCGGCGAATCCCACGTTCACCGTCGCGATGACGGCGCGATCACGTCGCGGTGTGGCACCGCGTCGGCGCGACGGCCGGCGAGCGTCACGCCTTGCCTCGCGCGCGTCGCCACAGGCGCTGGTCCCATTCCCGAGCCGCCCACGACAGCGCCGCTTGCGGGGTCATGCGTCCAAAAAACGCGTCCTCCACCGCTTCCCGGAACACGCGGAAGAGCTCGTCGCTGTGGGGCGTCACGACCGTGAGATCGCGCGCCATCGCGAGCTCGCGCGCCGCGATCGACCGGCTGCGGTCCACGGGCGTGGCGCCGGGTTGTGTGAAGTAGGGATCGGCGGCGGCGGCCCGCGTGGACGGAAACGCCACGACGACATGGCAGAGGCCGAGCTGATTCTCGTCGTCCGCCACGAACTGCGCCAGCTCCACGGCTTCCCGGCGATGGTGACTGGCGAGCGGCACCGCGAGATCCATCGTGGGAAGGTCGAGGACGCGCCCGCGCCCGGCGGGCATCGGCGCGACGATCGTCTCCCGGTAGACGTCGGGGCCGTCCGCGCGCACGCGCAGCAGGAACTCCGGGCCGGTCACGAGCATCGCCAGCTGGCCGGCGCCGTACCGCTCGGTCGCTCCGAGATACCCGTGCCGCAAGGTATCCGCGGGAAACATGTCCCGCTTGAAGAGGTCCACGTACCGGGCCAGCAGCGCGACGTGCGCAGGGCTGTCGAACACCGCGTGCCGTCGATCCGGGCTGAGCACCTCGAGGCCCTCTTCCTGGAACAGGGTCAGCAGCCGCGTGGTGTCCACGTTCGGCATGAACCCGTATACGCCGGTGCGTTGCTTGATCGTCACCGCATCCTGAATGTACTGGTCCATGGTAGCGGGCGGCTGCGCGGGGTCGAGACCGGCGCGGCGGAAGAGCGCCCGGTTGTACGCGAGGACGTCCGGCTCCACGTACCAGGGAATCCCGTAGGCCCGCCCGCCGACGCGCAGCGAGGCCCAGATGTTCGGGAAGTAGCGGGCGCGCACGGCTGCCGGCACGGCCGCGTCCATGTCGACGAGGGCGCCGGCCTGGGCCATCCGGATCGTCATCTCGGTGTTGAGGTTGACGACGTCGGGGGCCACGCCGCCCGCGATGGCGGCGAGGAGCTTTTGGTCGAAGGCCTCGAGCTCGAGATCGACCCAGCGCACCCGCAGGCCCGGATGGGCGCGCTCATACCGCCCGAGCATGCCCTGCACATAGGATGTGAGGAGCGGTCGCAGCGAAATGGTCCAGAGCTCGATCTGCGCCTGAGGCGCGGCAAGCGCGGTTCCGGGACAGACCATCAGCGCGAGCGCGACCAGCGCCGCGAGGCGTTTCCACGTGCGCGGACGGGACATGCCGTGCCCGTTTCGCCGGGACGCGCGGCCCTTCCTCGGGCAGCGACGCTGGACCGTCGCCGGGCGGATTTGCCCGCTCGGGAACAGGAGGCCGAAACGTGATGCTCGCGGGGATCTATCCGATCGTGCCCACACCCTTCGACGAACAGGGAGCGCTCGATCCGGGGAGCATCCGGTCGCTCGCCCAGCGGTTCTGCGAGCTCGGCGTCGACGGGCTCGCAGTCCTCGGCGTGATGGGCGAGGCGGAACGGCTCACGGAGGCGGAACGGGACCGCGTCGTGTCGGCGTTTCGCGAGGCGCTGCCGCGGGATCGCGCGCTGATCGCGGGGGCGGGCGGCGCCGGCACGGACGTCGCGATCCACGCGTCCCGGCGCGCCGTCGAGTGCGGCGCGGACGCGCTCTTGGTCGCGCCGCCGCGGGTGCAGAACGACGCGGCGCTGCTCGGCTATTACGAGCGCATTTCCGCCGCGGTGCCCGCGCCGATGATCGTGCACGACTACCCGATCTCGACGGGCGTGCTCCTGTCTCCGGCGCTCCTCGCTCGCCTCTACGCGGAGGTGGAGTGGGTCCGCTACGTCAAATTGGAGGACCCGCCGACGGGCCCCAAGATCGATCAGGTGCGAGCGCTCGCGGGCGAGCAATTCGGGATCTTCGGCGCGCTCGGCGGTCTGTACGCCCTGGAGGAGCTGGAGCGCGGAGCATGCGGGATCATGACGGGGTTCGCCTATCCCGAGCTGCTCGTCCGGCTCTACCGCCTCCACACGGCGGGGCGGGCGAACGAGGCCGCCGAGCTGTTCGACGCCATTCTGCCGCTCATCCGCTTCGAGTTCCAACCGGTGCTCGGCATCGCGCTTCGCAAGGCGCTCCTCGTGCGCCGGGGCGTGATCCGGACGGCCACGGTCCGTCATCCCGGCGGCCCGGCCGACCCGGCGACGCTCCGGCAACTGGAACGCATCGTCGAGCGTCTTGCGGCCCGTGGGTACCTCGAGCCGGCGGACGCGGCACGCCCCATGGCGCCGGCGGTTGGGGATCCGTGACGGACGGGGGGCGCCTCGACCTCGTCGTGCAGGGGCGCGTCGTCCTGCCGGACCGCGTTCTGGAGGACGGGTTCGTCGGGGCCGCCGCGGGCCGCATCGCGGTGATCGGCGATCTCCGATCGGCCGGGGGGTTGCCGCGCGCGGAGCGCACGCTGCAGGCGGGACGCGCCTACGTGCTCCCGGGCGTCGTCGACACGCACGTGCACACGCGCAGCGAGCCGGCGGAAGGCATCACGCGCTGCACCGCGGCCGCCGTCGCGGGCGGCGTGACAACGATCGTGGATATGCCCTATGACATGCCGTCGGCCGTCCCCGACGCGGAGACGCTGCGGCGTAAGATCCGCGACGTGAACGCCGAGGCGGTCGGCGACGTGGCCCTCTACGGGACGATCCGCAAGACCGGGGGCCTCGACGAAATCGAGGGCATCGCCGCCGCCGGCGCGTGCGCGTTCAAGGTCTCCACGTACGAGTCCGACCCCGTGCGGTTCCCGCAGATCCCGGACGGAGAGCTCCTGGAGGCCTTCCGGCGGATCGCGGCGACCGGCCTTCCGGTCGCGGTCCATTGCGAAAACCAGGACATCGTCGACCGGGCGATCGCGCGGGCGCGAGCCGCCGGGGACACCGGACCGCTCGCCCACTGCCGGACGCGACCCGCGGTATCCGAGACGGAAGCGGTGGCGCGGGTGCTGGAGCTGGCGCGGGACGCCGGAGCCCACGTGCACATCGTGCACGCCAGCGTCCCGCGCTCGTTCGAGCTCGTCGAGCGCTACCGGGCCGAGGGCGTTCGGGCCACCGCCGAAACATGCGTGCAATATCTTGTGCTGGACGAGGACGCGATGGAGCGCCTGGGACCGCTGGGCAAGATCAACCCGCCGCTGCGCGCTCCGGCGGACCGGGCCGGATTGTGGGACCTGCTGGCGGCCGGCCGGATCGACCACGTGACGTCGGACCACGCGCCGTGGACGCTGGACCGCAAGAGCGATCGCACGGACATCTTCCGGAACGGATCCGGCGCGCCCGGCGTGGAGACGCTCCTGCCGTTGCTCCACGACGCGGGCGTCCATCCCGGGCGGATCTCGATCCTCGATCTCGTCCGCGTGCTGGCCGAGCACCCGGCACGAACGTTCCACTTGTTCCCGCGCAAGGGAATCCTGGCCCCCGGCGCGGACGCGGATCTGGTCGTCTTCGACCCCGGCGAGGCGTGGACGATCCGGGGCGCCGAGCTGCATAGCGCGGTCGGTTGGACGCCGTACGAGGGCATGCGCGTACGCGGCCGCGTGCGGCAGGCATTCGTCCGCGGCCGCGCGGCGTACGAAGACGGCGCGGTCGTCGCCCGGCCCGGCGACGGACGGTTTGTCCCGGCGCTGCCCCGGCGCACGTAGGAGACGCACGCCGAGGGAGATTCCGCGCGCCCCCGCGAACCAACACTGCTCAGAGTAGACGTCGATCCGGCATCACCCCGGGAGGTCACCGAATGCGGAGGTCCGTCCCACGCTGGTGCTATGCCGCCTGCACGTTGCTGGCGGTCACCCTGCTCGCGTACCCGGTCACCCTGGCGGCCCAAACTCCCGCGCGGGGCGGCACGCTCATCGTCGGGGTACCCTCGGAGCTGCCCAACCTCGACCCGCACCGCTCGACGCTCACGATCACATACACGTCGCTCAGCGCCGTCTATCAGCCGCTCGTCGAGCTCGCGGCCAACCTGGCGCTGCGCCCGCAGCTGGCGACCTCCTGGAAGGTGTCGCCCGACGGCCTGACGTGGACCTTTGCCCTGCGCCACGGCGTCCTGTTCCATAACGGGCGGGAGCTGACGTCGGCGGACGTGAAATACAGCATCACGCGCATTCTCGATCCGAAGACCGGGGCCCGCGGGCGCGGCGACTTGAGCTCCATCGACGCCGTCACCACCCCCGACCGGTACACGGTCCAGTTCAGGCTCAAGTCCCCGTTCGGCTTCTTCCCGAACAAGCTCGCCACGACGTATCAATCGATCGTGCCCCCGGAGGCGGTCGACGCCGCGACGAACCAGATCACCAAGCCGATCGGGACCGGACCGTTTCGCTTCGACGAGTGGAAGACCAATGACCATCTCGGGCTGAAACGCTGGGACCGCTATTGGGAACCGGGCAAGCCCTACTTGGACGGGGTCACCATCAAACCTATTCCCGACGAGACGGTGCGGCTCACGGCGCTTCAGACGGGCGACATCATGCTCTCCACCGACGTCCCCGAGGCACGGCTCGAGGAGCTCTTCAAGCATCCCTCGCCGGACTATGTCATCCGTCTGGACCGCGGCGGCGCCGGCCAGGGCGTGATCGCGCTCAACACGCGGCACAAGCCCCTCGACAACATCAAGGTGCGTCAGGCCGTCGCCTATGCCATCAACAAGCAGGAGTTGGTGGAGGCCGCCTACCGCGGCTGGGGCCGTCCGGTCAACCAAAACTTCCCGCCGAGCTCGCCCTGGTATCTGCCGGTCAAGGACCGCGCGCAGGACCTGGGCCGCGCCAAGCAGCTCCTCGCCGAGGCCGGGATGCCGAACGGGTTCAAGGCGACGATGATCGTCGGCAACGGCTACGGGCTCGCGCCCGTCGCGCAGGTATTCCAGGCGCAGGTCCAGCGCATCGGCGTCATGGTGAACCTGCAGCTGTACGATATCCCGACCTGGTCGCAGCGGTTCGTGGCGGGGGACTACGACTTCGTCAACACGGGCTTCTTCGCGAAGGTCGACCCGGACGACGCGTACTATCGCTACCTCCACACGGGCGGCGGCGCGTGGTCGATCGGCGGCTTCATCAGCGATCCCGCGCTGGATCAGGCGCTCGATCAGGCGCGCGCCCAGTCGAATCCGGGCGCGCAGCGGGCGCTGTACATGCGCGTGGTGCAAACCATGCAGGACGATGCATCGATGCTGATCTTCGGCAGCGGGGACTCCGGCGTCGGCTGGCGGTCTGCGGTCCACGGCTTCGCGCCGCAGGTCATCGGCGCGCTGTCCTACGCCGGAGGCGGCGTGCAGGACGTCTGGCTCTCGAAGTAGGCGCGCCGGGAGGGGGCGCCGCCCGCGCCCCCTCCCTCCCCGCCCGGTGCTCCGTTACCTGCAGGCCCGGCTTCTCGCGCTCGCGATCGCCCTCGCGCTGATGTCGGTCGTCGTCTTCTCGTTCGTGCACTTGATCCCGGGCGATCCGGTCGATGCCATGCTCGGCACCGAGGTGGACCAGGCCACGAAACAGGCGCTGCGGCACGCGATGGGCCTGGACCGGCCGCTGGTCGCACAGTACGGATGGTGGATCGGGCGGGCGCTGCGCGGCGACCTGGGACGTTCGGTGCAGACCAACGCGCCGGTGGCGGCCATCCTCAGGGAGAAGCTGCCCGTCACGCTCGAGCTGACTGCCGCCGCGGGGGTGTGGGGCCTCGGGATCGCGTTGCCGGCGGGCATCCTCGCCGCCGTGCGGCGCAACTCCGTCTGGGACCTCGGCGCCATGGGCATCGCGCTCGCGGGCGTGTCGATCCCGTCGTTCTGGCTCGGCGTGCTCCTGATCTTGCTCTTTGCCCTGCACTGGCGGGTGTTTCCCTCGATCGGGTACACGCCGCTGTTGCGCGATCCCGGGGACGCCCTCCGCCATCTCGTGCTCCCCGCCGTGACGCTCGGGCTCGGCCTCGCCGGCGTGCTGACGCGGATGGTACGCTCGGGCATCCTCGAAGAGCTGGGGCACGACTACGTGCGCACGGCGCGCGCAAAGGGGCTGCGGTTTTCCCATGTCGTCGCCGGGCACGTGCTGCGCAACGCCGTCCTGCCCACGCTGACGGTGCTGGGCCTCCAGGTCACGGTGCTCCTCGGCGGCGCGGTGATCACGGAGCAGATCTTCGCGTGGCCGGGGGTGGGACAGCTGACGGTGCAGGCCGTCCAGAGCCGGGACTACCCGGTGCTCCAGGGCATCATCCTCGTCGTGGCGGCGCTCGCCACGGTGATCCAAGTCCTCGTCGACGTGGGCTACGCCCTGTTGGACCCTCGCATCCGTTACGACTGATGCGCGGGACGCGGCCCTGGCGGGCGCTGTTGCGGCACCGGCTGGGCCTCCTGGGAGCGGTGCTCGTGGCGGCCCTCCTCGCCGCCGCCGCCGGCGCGCCGCTCGTCGCCCGCGCCGACCCGCTCGGCATGCACATGACCGAAGCGCTCCGGCCGCCGTCGGCCGCCCATTGGTTCGGCACCGATCAGTTCGGGCGAGACGAGTGGTCGCGGGTCGTTTACGGCGCGCGGCTCTCGTTCCTGGTGGGGTTGCTGTCGATGCTGCTCGCCACCGGCGCCGGCCTGCCGATCGGCGCCGCGGCGGGGTTTCTCGGCGGACCGTTCGACGCGATGGCGATGCGGGCGATGGACGCGATCCTGTGCTTCCCCGCGATCCTGCTCGCCATCGGGCTCGTGGCCTCGCTCGGGCCCGGCACGGCGAGCGGCATCATCGCCATCGGCGTGGTCTACGTGCCGGTCGTGGCCCGCGTCGCGCGCGGCGCCGTGCTGGCGCGCCGCCGGGAGGAGTACGTCGACGCGGCGCGGGCGCTGGGCCGCACGGACTGGGGCATCTTGTGGCGGCACGTGCTCCCCAACTGCGTCGCGCCGATCCTCGTGCAGGTCACCGTCGGGTTTGCGAGCGCGATCGTCATCGAGGCCGGCCTGTCGTTCCTCGGCGCCGGCACGCCGCCGCCGACGCCGGAGTGGGGCAGCATGCTGAACGAGGCGCGCCAGTTCATGGTCGCGGCGCCCTTCACGGCGATCTTCCCCGGGGTCGCGATCTCCCTCGCCGTGCTGGGGTTCAACTTGCTGGGGGACGGCATGCGAGACGTCCTGGACCCGCGGTTGCCCCGGTAGCCGAGCGCCGCACGGCCGGGACATCCGCCACGGGCGCCGGCCCCGGGGGATCCGTCCTCTCACCGGGGCGGCGCGGGCGACACGGGCGCCGCGTCACCCCGGCCGGCCGCGTCGAGTCTCCGGTTCAAGTCGTAGGCGGCGCTGACGAGCGCGAGGTGCGTAAACGCCTGCGGAAAGTTACCGAGGTGCTCGCCGCGCGGACCGAGCTGCTCGGCGTAGAGGCCCAGGTGATTCGCGTACCCCAGCATCTTCTCGAAGATCAACCGCGCCTGCTCGAGGTCGCCCGCGCGCGCGAGGCACTGCACGTACCAGAACGAGCAGATGCAAAACGCCCCTTCGTGACCGGTGAGCCCGTCGGGCGACTGCTCGACGCGGTAGCGGTGCACCAGCGAGTCGTCGATGAGGTCCTCTTCGATCGCCCTGAGCGTCGATCGCCACCGCGGATCCGTCGCGCCGATGAACCCGACGAGCGGCATCCGGAGCGTCGCCGCCCCCATCGCCGTCGAGCCCTTGGATTGCACGAACGCGCGGCGCTGCGGATCCCAAAACCGCTCGTGAATGTCCCGGGCGATTTCCGCCCGGACCCGCCGCCACCGGTCCACGTCCGCCGGCAGCCCGTCGCCGGCGGCGAGCCGCAGTGCCCGATCGAGCGCCACCCAGCACATCAGGCGGGAGTACAGGAATTCCTGCGGCCCGCCCCGGACCTCCCAGATCCCCTCGTCGGGCTCCGCCCAGTGCCCGCACACCCAGTCGATCATCCGCCGGAGCGCCGCCCAGAGGTCCTGCGAGATGCGCGCCCGGTGGCGGCGAAAGGTCCACACGGCATCGAGCAATTCGCCGTAGAGGTCGAGTTGGCGCTGCGCGTAGGCGCTGTTGCCGATCCGCACCGGGACGGAGCCCCGGTAGCCTTCGAGATCACGCAGGATCTCCTCATCGAGGTTCGCGCCGCCGTCCACGCGATAGAGTGGCTGCAGCGGCTGCGGGCCGCCGGCCTCGTGGCAGCGGGCCTCGATCCACCGCAGAAAGGCGTCCGCCTCATCGATCCGGTGGCCGGCCTGGACCAGCGTGGAGAGCGTGAAGGAGGCGTCACGAATCCACGTGTACCGATAGTCCCAATTCCGCTCGCCCCCGACGCGTTCCGGCAGCCCGAACGTGGCCGCGGCCACCGGAGCGCTGTGCGGGTCCGAGACCAAGAGGCGCAGGACCAGGTCGGACCGGTACACCATCTCGCGCCACCGCCCGTGGTAGCTCGAGCGTCCGGTCCACCCGCGCCAGAAGTTGAGCGTGCGCTTGAACGCCGCGGACACGTACGCGGGGCTCGCGGTCGGACGGTCCGGCCCGTGCGACGCGTCTTCGAGCACGAACGCCGCGGCGCCGCCGGAGCGCAGCGAAAACTCCGCGGCCACCGTCCCGTCCCGCACCTCCAGGGGGACGTCGCTGCGGAGGCGCAGCGGCGGGTGCGCGCCGTCCGGGATGAACACCGCCTCGCAACCCCTGGCCTCAACCCGGTGATGCGCGCGCGCGTAGTCGAAGCGCGGCGCGCAGACGAGGCGAAAGCGGATGTCGCCGCGGATCGCCTTGACCCGGCGCACGAGCGCCCGGACCCCCGCCGCATCCCGCACGGGCATGAAATCCGAGATCTCGGCCACGCCGTGCTCGGACAGAAACCGCGTCAAGAGCACGTTGGAGTCGGGAAGGTACAGCTGACGCGGCTGGGCATCGCCGAGCACGGGCTGGATCGCGAAGCGGCCGCCGCGCCGGTCGTCCAGCAGCGCACAGAAGACGGCCGGCGAGTCGAACCGCGGAAAGCACATGAAATCGACCGACCCGTCCATGCCGATCAGCGCAACCGTCCGGAGATCGCCGACCACGCCGTAGTGTTCAATGGGTTGATAGCCCATTGACCCTTCCTCAGACCGCGCTGAACGCGGAGGCCCTACCGATCCGAACCACTCGACACCGACGCGGAGGGCTCAGCTCCCGAGGCCCCGCCCGGAGGCGACGCCGGCGGGCGGCGGGGCGCGACGAACACCAGGTAGAGAATTTCGAGGATGCCCGCCGTGTTGACGATGAGCAGCACCACGAACCACACCGGCTGGTCCGCCCGCGCGGAGCGCCACAACGCGAAGCCTTTCCAGACGAGGGTCCACACCACCACCAGGAGCAGCGTCCCGGGCGGCAGCCCCAGGAGGCGCTGCCCGAGCGGGTGGAGGACGGCGGGCCACGGTCCCCCGGGCGGCGTCATGGACGCCGGCGCTCCCCGGACAGCCGCCGCACACCATCGGCCCCCGCCACGTAGACGACGTCGGCGAGACCGACAAACAGGCCATGATCCACGATCCCCGACACACCGTCCAGGACGGCGGCGCCCGCCGCCGGATCCGCGATCGTCCCGCATTCGAGGTCCATGAGCAGGTTGCCGTTGTCGGACCGCACCGGCCGCCCGTCCCGGAGCCGGAGCCGAGCAACGCCGCCCGGCCACCGGTCCGGGAGCGCGCGCGTCACCCACGGTTCCGCGAAGGGCACCACCTCGAGGGGAATCGGGCCGCGCAACTGCGCCACGAGCTTGTGGCAATCGGCCACGATCGCGACGCGGCGGGCGGCGAGCGCGAGCAGCTTCTCGCGCACGTGCGCGCCGCCTCCGCCCTTGACGAGGTTGAGCGCCGGATCCACTTGATCGGCCCCGTCGATCACCACGTCCGGCGTCTCCTCGAGGGTGGTCAAGACAATACCCGCGCGCCGGCCGAGGGCCGCCGCCTGCTCGGAGGTCGGCACGCCGCGGATGCGCCACCCGCGCTCGCGCACGAGCCGCCCGAGCTCCTCGATGGCGAACGCGGCCGTGGTCCCCGTGCCCAGGCCTACGACCATCCCGTCGCGGACCTCCGCGGTGACCGCGTGGACCGCCGCGTCGCGTTTCAGGCGGTCCCGCGGATCGGTATCGGGGACCGTCACGCCCGGCACCGCGTCGCCCGGCCCCGAACGGCTCACAGCTTGTACCCGATCTTGCGGAGCAATTGATGGCGGGCGGCGATGTCATCGGGCCCCTCGACGCCGAGCGGCGGCTGGCCGTCGATGACGCCGAGAATACCCCGGCCCTGCTCGGTCTCGCCGACGATCACCTGCAACGGGTTCGCGGTAGCGCAGTACACATGGCAGACTTCCGGGACGCGCCGCACGGCGTCGAGCACATTGACCGGGTACGCGTTGCCCAACACGACGAGAAACGCATGCCCGCACCCGACCGCCTGCATGTTGCGCGCCGCCAGCCGCGCGAGCTCGGGGTCGGTGCCGGTCGTGCGCACGAGACGCACGCCGCTGGCTTCGCAAAACGCCGCGCCAAATCGGACGCCCGGTACGGTTCCGACGAGCGCTTCGTGGAGATCCTCGACGGTCTTGATGAAGTGCGATTGTCCCAGGATCAGGTTGAGCCCGCCGGGGTTCTCGATGCCAACGACATGGATCTCCATGCGCGCCTCCTCACGCGTGCCCGCGTGCTTCCTTCACCCGCGGGAAAGCCCTTTCCTGGTCCGGGGTGGAGGGCGGACCGGGCGCGCCGCCGAATCCGCGCACGGCGCCATGGTCCGCGCCGCGGGGCGCCGGCGCGTGGCGCGGACGAGCGTTTTCAAGGGAGGGATCGATGCAGGCAACCGTACGCTGGACCGGGGGGCTGGCCTTCGCCGCCACCGCCGGCTCCGGCGGCACCGTGACCTTGGACACGACGCCGGAGCACGGCGGCGCGGGACCGTCGCCGATGGAGACCGTCCTCCTCGCGCTCGGCGGGTGCACCGGGATCGATGTGGTGTCGATTTTGGAGAAGATGCGCGCGCCGCTCGAGGGCCTTGAGATTCATGTCTCCGGTGAGCGTGCGGACGAGCACCCCCGGGTGTTCACCCGCATCGCCCTGGAGTACGTGTTCACCGGCCGGGCGCTCAAGCCGGAGCAGGTCCGGCGCGCCGTGGAGCTCAGCCAGGACCGCTATTGCTCCGTGTCCGCGATGCTGCGTAAGGCGGCCGAACTCACCTACACTTGGCGGATCGTCGGGACCACACCCGGATAGCGCGCGGAGACGCGGCGCGCGCGGGGGCGTGGATGCGGGCGCGGCATGCCCGCCGTGGTGAAGGCGTCATCCCGCGGTCGTGGAAGCTACAGCCCATGGAGCTCAACCGCGCGCTCGACCTGCTGCTGGCGGAAGCCAGCCCGGTTCCGGCGGAGCGGGCGCCCGTTCGCGAGGCCACGGGACGCGTTGCGGCGGAAGACGTCGCGGCCCGGGCTCCGGTACCGCATTTCAGCCGCGCGGCCATGGACGGGTACGTGTGTCATGACGACGATCTCCGCGATGCGTCGGCCGAGCGCCCGGTGTTGCTGCGCGTCTCCGGCGCGGTGCGGATGGGCGGCCCCCCGGGGCCGGGACCCGCGAGGGGAGAAGCCTGGAGCATCACGACCGGCGGGCCGATGCCCGCGCGCGGCGATCGCGTCCTCCCCATCGAGGCGGTCCGGCCGCAGGGCGCCGCGATACGCGTCGACCACGCCCCGGCGGGGCGCCGCCACATCGCCGAGCCCGGCGAAGACATCCGAAGCGGCGCCCTCCTCGTGGCTTCGGGGACCGTGATCACGCCGGAGACCGCCGCGGCGCTCGCGGCCGCCGGCGTGCAGGCCGTTGCCGTGCGCCGCCGGTTGCGTGTGGGCGTCGTCGCGACCGGCACGGAGCTGGAGGAGGCCGGGCCGGACGCCGCGGTGCTTGCGCCCGGACGCGTGATCAACAGCAACTCGATCGCCCTCTGCGGCGCGCTCGCCGGCCTGGGATGCGACGTCCTCTATCGCGGGGTCGTGCCAGACGATCCGGATGCCCTGCGCGCCGCGCTCGCGGGCGCGCTCGCGCGCGATGACGTGGTGGTCTCGACCGGCGGCGTGTCCGTCGGACGGTACGACGCCGTTCATCGAACATGGCTTGATCTCGGCGCGCGACGGATCGTGGGCCGCGTCGACCTCAAGCCGGGCGGGCCGTTCTTCGCGGCCCGCCTCGACGACCGGTGGGCCCTGGGACTCTCCGGGACGCCGGTGGCGTGCTTCGCCGCCTACCACCTGCTCGGCCGCCCCGCGGTCCTGCGCCTCGCGGGGCGGCGCGACGCCGTCCGGCCCGTCCGCATGGTCACGCTCACCACGCCGGTACCGCGCGCGGCCGACCGCCAGCGGGCGTTGTGGGGCAAGGTCCGCGAGTCCGCGGACGGCGAGCCGGAAATCGCGATCCTCGACGGGAGCCGCGCCGGCAACTACGCGGCGATCCTCGACGCGAACGCGCTCGCCCTGCTCGCGCCCGGCACTCCGCCGCTCCCGGCGGCGTCGCGCGTGCCGGCGTTGCTGCTCGATCGGCCCGAGACCGCGAACACGCTTGCGGTGCCCCGCTCGGAGCCGGCGCCGCTCGTCATCGGGGTGGTGGGAGAGTCCGGCAGCGGAAAGACCGCCGTCCTGAGCGGCGTGCTGCGCCGTCTCCGCGCGTGGGGCATCACGGCCGCCGCCGTCAAGCATGCGGCACACGGCTTCGCAGCCGACCGGCCGGGAAGCGACAGCGCGCGCCTCTGGGACGCGGGGCCCGGGCTCGTGGCCGTCGTGGGACCCGAGGAGACGATGCTCCGGATCGACGGCGCGATCGGCGGGCCGGACCGCGCGGTGCGCCTGGTGACCGACCTCTGCCGCAGCGCCCGGGGCGCACCGCCGGACTGCGTCTTTCTCGAAGGCTTCGCCGACCCGGACCGGCCCGCCGTCCAGGTCGGCGCCGCGAAACCGGGCGCGGGCGCGCGCGAGGTGTGGGCGTCGGTGCCGGCCGTCGCCGGCCTCGATCCCGGCGGGCTCGCGGGCGAGGTTGAGCGGGTGGCCGGCATCGTCCGTGCACGCTTGGGCCGAACGCCGTGAGGCGCTTGACCTGTTGGCTATAATAGACACCGTGATCTTAGGTGCGGAGGTGATGGCATGACCCGGAAGGCGGCGTCACGCGGGCGCAAGACCGGCGCCACGCACGCGGCGAAGTCGGCGTCGCGCGCGGCGACCCGGACTGGGAAGAAGACGGCCAGCGCCCGCGCGGCCAAGCCGGCGAGCCGGGCGACCGTCGAACGGAAGCGTCAGGAGACGCGCGAGACGGCGAGCCCGGGCATCGTCCGCGGGCCGGAGGCAGAAGAACTCCGCCGGGACGATCTGCCTGCCGCGCGCGCGGAGGAGGATGAGGATCTGGACTGGCTGGAAGAGGACGAGGATCCGCGCAGCCAGATTGTCGAGGACGACGACGACGAATGGGGGACGCCGGGCGACGACGAATGGTAGCGCGTCGTCGGTGTACGTAGCAGGGCACGACGACGGACGCCGCCCGGGGCAACGGGTCGCGTCCGCCGCCGCTATCTGATCGATCAGGAGTCTTGTCCCGCCGGGTCCCGGCCGCGCCGCTCGGCCCACGCCCGGCGCACCCGCTCCAAATCGTCCGGGGTATCCACGTCGTCCATCGCGGGCCCCGGACCGAGGTCGACGTCCGTCACGAGGTCCGGATGGCGCTGGAATAACACGCGGCCGCCCGTATCGCCTCCGAGCTGCTTCGCTTCATCGAACATGGCGCGGCCGAGGAGCGCCGGCGTGCCACGGACGCCGCCGGAGCGTGTTGCCACCAGCGGGCGTCGCGTGGTCCGGTACGCGTCGATGAGCGCGTCGATCATCGCCGGCGTCACGAACGGCTGGTCTCCGAGGAGGACGACGGCGGCGTCGCAGTCCGCCGGCAGCGCGGCGATCCCGACCGCGAGCGAGGTGCCCATACCCTCGCGATAGCGCGCGTTGAGCACGGTCCGGGCATCCGCCTGCGCGGCGACCGCGGCGACGTCATCGGCCTGGGCCCCGACCACGACGACCACCTCGTCGCACCGGGCCGCGCGCGCCGCCGCGATGACCCAGTGCAGGAGCGGGCGGCCGTCGAGTAATGCGAGGAGCTTAGGCGAGCCCATCCGCATCGCCCGGCCGGCGGCGAGGACGAGCGCGGCGATCACGCCGTTGCGCCTGCTATTCCTGGCAGACGACCGCGTTCCGCACCTGAGCGCGGGCGCCGGTATCCGGTCCGGTCTCGTGAATGGGCCCGCGCCGGTCGCGCAGCCTCAGCGCGCTCCGCCCGTTGCGCACGGCGAGCACCTCGGCAAGCAGGCTGAGCGCGATCTCCTCGGGGGATTCCGCGCCGAGGTCCAGCCCCACCGGCGCAAACAGGCGCTCCCGTGCCGCGGCGTCGAGGTCGGTCCCTTCCTTGGCCAGGTCGGCCAGCAACCGCTCCGTCCGCCGTCTCGGTCCGAGCACGCCCACGTACCGCGCGGGCGTCGCGAGCAGGCCGCGCAGCAGCGCCAAGTCGTGCAGGTAGTTGTGCGTCATGAGGATGACAAACGTATCGCCGTCGATCCGCACCTTCCGGGGAACCTCGGCGTCCGCGGCGAGCACGACCTCATCCGCCTCGGGAAACCGCTCGCGCGTCGCAAACGCCGGACGGCTGTCGGCGACCATCACCCACCAGCCGAGCTGGTGCGCCATCCGCACCACCGGCACCACGTCGTGTCCCGCGCCGCAGATCAACAGCGGCAACGGCGGCGCAACGACCTCCACGAACGCCTCGACATCGCCGGCCGGCGTCTCGAGCGCCACCACGGCGGACCGGCGGTCCGCGAGCTGCCGGCGCGCCGCCTCGACCGCCCGCGCGTCGAGATCCGGGTCGCCGAGCGTGCCCCGCACGCGACGGTCGTCTCCGGCGAGCACGAGTCGCGCGCCGACCGGGGGGCCGCCGGCCGGCGCGCCGAGCACCGTCACCAGCACGGTCGCCCGCCGCTCTTCGACGCCGTCGCGCAGCGCCGCCACGGTCTCATCGGCGCGGGCGTCGGCCACCGCCTCGATGAACACGTCGATCGCGCCGTTGCAGCCCAACCCGAGTCCCCAGACGGCGTCGTCGTCGGACGTCAGATCGTAGCTGACGAGGCGCGGCCGGCCGGTCGCCAGGACCTCCCGGGCGATCTCGGCAACGTCGCCCTCGAGACATCCCCCGCTGATCGACCCGTCGGTGCTGTCGTCCGGCAGGATCAGCAGCCGCGCGCCCTCGCGCCGGTACGTGGATCCCCGCACGCGGACTACCGTGGCCATCGCGGCCGATCCACCGCGGGCGCGCAGCGATGCGACGCGACTCAAGATGTCCCGTAGCTCTCTCATGACCCATGTCCTCCGGCATCGCTCGCCCGCAGCGCGGCCCGCGCCCGCGGCGACGGGCGCGGACCCCGCAGGTGGCGCTCCAACTCGCGCAGGCTGCGCACGCTGTGCGCGGATGCAAAGACGTCGACGTAGGGCAACGCCGCGCTCATCCCCTGGGTCACCGGCTCGTAGCCGGGGCTGCCGAGGAGCGGGTTGAGCCAGATCACCTTGCCGGCGCGCGCCCGCAGGGCGCGCATGGCGTCGACCAAGATCTCGAGGTCGCCCGTGTCCCACCCGTCGCTGCAGATCACGACGATCGTGCGCGGATCGAGGAGGCGCGCCCCGTAACGCTCATTGAACGTCTTGAGACTCGCGCCGATCTTGGTGCCGCCGGACCAGTCCGGGACGCGCCGGGACGCCTCCGCGAGGGCGCTCTGGATGTCCCGGCGGTCCAGGGCGTCCGTGACGCGCGTCAGCGATGTGCTGAACAGAAAGGACTCGACGCGCCCGAGCGCGTCCTGGAGCGCGTAGACGAACTGCACGAGGAAGCGGCTGTAGATGTCCATGGACCCGCTGACGTCGCAGAGCAGCACGAGCTTCGACTTGCGCACCCGCCGCCGCCGCCACAGCAACTCGACCGCGTCGCCGCCGAACTGCAGGCTGCGCCGCATCGTCCGCCGCAGGTCGACGAGCGTGCCGCGGCGCGCCGACCGCATGCGGCGCGACAGCCGGGTGGCGATGCGCCGGGCAATGAGCATGATGAGCTGCGAGATGGCGGTGAGGTCGTCGGCGGAAAACGCGCTGAAATCCTTGCGGGCTCTCACCTCCGCGGGACTGTAGGCCGGCACGGACCGCTCGTCGTCCGGCGCCGGCTCATCGCCCGACCACTCGGTGACGCTCAATTCGGCGCGCTCCGTGTCGCCCGCGGCGCCCTCCGGACCCTGCGCCCCGTCGTCCTCGGCGCTCGGAAGGGGGGGCGCGTCCGCCCCGGCAGCCTCCGCACAGAATCGCCGGAACTCCTCCTCGAAGACGGGCAGGTCCGGCGCGGACGATGTGAAGACGGTGCGCAGCGCCGCGCGCACCTCCTCGCGGTCGGCGATGTCGACGGCGGTCAGGGCGCGCAGCGCGTCGCCGATCTCAGCCGCGCCCACGAGGAGGCCGCGGCCCCGCAGACGGCGCCCGAACAGGGTGACGTTCGCGCCGAGATTGCCGGGGCGCATCCGCCGCGCTCGCGAGGGCGCGCCGCCCGCCTCAGCGGGGCTTGGGGAGTTGGGCGGCCAGGGACGCGATTCGTTCGGGGTTCCAACCATCGGTCGCGGGACCGGCCGTGCGCACCGCGTCGACGATCGGCGCGAGATACTGCGCGCGCACGCGCACGAGATCCTCCTGATCCTTGCACAGACAGCCCAGGGTCTCCTCGACGGCCTGCGCGTCCAGGTGCTCGCGATGCAGCGCCAGCAGCGCGGCGCTCCAGTCGAGGGTCTCCGCGATGCCGGGCACCTTGGACAGCGGGACCGTCCGAACGAGCTGCATGAACGCGCAGATCTGCTCCGCCAGCCGGTCGTTGATCGCCGGCACCTTGGAGTGGACGATACGGAGCTCCTTCTCGAACGACGGATAGTCGATCCAGAGGTAGAGGCACCGCCGCCGGAGCGCGTCGCTCAGCTCCCGCGTCCGGTTGCTGGTCAGCACGACGTACGGGATCTGGCGCGCCGTGATCGTCCCGATCTCCGGGATGCTCACCTGAAAGTCGGAGAGCACCTCGAGAAGGAACGCCTCGAACTCCTCGTCCGCGCGGTCCACCTCGTCGATGAGCAGCACCGGCGCGCGCTCCGCGGTGATCGCCTGGAGCAGGGGCCGCTTCAGCAAGAACGGCTCACTGAAAATGACGTGCTCCTTGTCCTCGACCGGCCGGAGGCTCGCTTCCTCGAGTTTGATGCGGAGCATCTGGCGCTGGTAGTTCCATTCGTAGAGCGCCGTGTGGACGTCCAGCCCCTCGTAACACTGCAGCCGGATGAGATCCGTGCCGAGGGCGCGCGCCATCACCTTCGCGACCTCGGTCTTGCCGACGCCCGCCTCGCCCTCGATCAACAGCGGCTTGTTCAAGACGATGCTCAGATGCACCGACGTGGCAAGCGCGCGGTCCGCGATATAGCCCTGCTCCTTGAGCACGTCGAGGATCTGCGGGATGCCGCCGAACGTTGCCGGCCGGGGTGCAGACGCCATCGGGAACTTTCACCTCTCCCTCGGGAATGCCGCGCGACGCCGTGCCGCCGCGGCGAGCCGAGCCGCAGCCGGCGAGTCACGCGCTCATGACCCAATTGCGCAAGCCCTACAGGTGCGAACCCTTACGACGTTTCAAACCCCTTCGACGTTTCAAACCTCTTCATTGTAGCATAACGAGGAGAGGCGCCCGCGGAGTCCCGCGCCGGGCGCGGTGGGCGGACGCGCCTCGCGCCGCACGCGGCCGCCGCGGGAACGACGCGGCCGAGCGGCGCACCGCCCGCGAGGCGCAGGCGTCCAGCCCGGCCGAGGCGCTTCAGCAGGCGCTCGAGCCGCAGCGCGTTGCCCGCGGTGTCGCACCGCCACGCCGCGGCAAACTCCCACGGTCCGCGGCCGCGCGTGTACCGGGCGGCGCGTCCGGCGCGGTGGGCGGCGAGCCGGCGCGCGAGGTCACGCGTGTACCCGGCGTACAGCGTCCCGTCCCCGCAGCAGAGGAGATACACAAAATACCCCCGGCGCGGCGCCCGGGCTGCCGCGGGACGGACGCCGGCGAGCCGCGGCGCTATAGGAATCGTCTTGCGGATCATCGAAACGTACACCTTCCTATGAGCACGCGCTACGTCGGCGCTCCCGTGCCGCGCAACGAGGACCCTGCGCTCCTCACCGGACGTGGTCTCTTCGTCGACGACGTGCGTCTCCCCGCTATGGCACATGCGGCCGTGCTGCGGAGCCCGCACGCGCACGCGCGCATCCGCCGCGTCGACACGGGGCGCGCCCGGATCGCCCCGGGCGTGCTGGCCGTGCTGACACACGCCGACCTCGGGGCGCTCGGCGGGCCACTGCCCAGGCTCATCCCGCACCCTGCCCTCGCGCACCACAAGACCCAGAGCGCGCTCGCCGGGGACACGGTCCGCTTCGTCGGCGAGCCCGTCGCGTTCGTCGTGGCGGAGAGCCGGTACCTCGCGGAGGACGCCTGCGATCTGATCGAGGTCGCGTACGATCCCCTGCCCGTGGCGGCGTCGCTCGAAGCGGCCGCCGCCCCGGACGCGCCGCGGGTCCACGAGGACATGGACTCCAACGTGTGCGCCCACTACACGCAGCGCGTGGGAGACGTCGCGCGGGCGTTCGCGACGGCCTCCCACCGGGTGCGCGAGCGGTTTCGGATCGATCGCGGCGCGGCGTGCCCCATGGAAACGCGCGGCGTGGCGGCCGCGTGGGACGCCCGGGCGCGGCGCCTGGACGTGTGGGACAGCACCCAGGCCCCGATCCCGATCCGCAACGGGCTGGCCGCGATGTTCGGGCTGGCGGAACAGGACGTTCGGGTGGTCGCACCGGACGTCGGCGGGGGGTTTGGACCGAAGGTGATGATGTTCTATCCGGAGGAGATCCTGGTCCCGCTGGCGGCGATGCGGCTCGGGCGCCCGGTGAAATGGATCGAGGACCGCCGCGAGCACTTCGTGGCCACCAATCAGGAGCGGGAACAGATCCACGACGCGGAAATCGCGCTGGACGCCGAGGGGCGCATCCTCGGCGTGCGCACCGTCTTCCTCTACGATGCGGGCGCCTACATCCCGTACGGCCTCATTGTGCCGATCGTGGCGAGCACCACGCTCCCCGGGCCGTACCGCATCCCGAACTACCACTGTGAGTTCCGCGCCGTGTTCACAAACAAAACCTCGGTGAGCCCGTATCGCGGCGCCGGCCGGCCGCACGGCGTCTTCGTCATGGAACGGCTGCTCGACCGCGCTGCGCGGGAGATGCGCATGGATCGCGCGGACCTGCGGCGCCGCAATTTCATCCAGCCGGACGAGTTTCCCTACGATGTGGGCGTGATCTACCAGGACAATGCGCCGCTGCGGTACGACAGCGGCAACTACCCGGCGTGCTTCGAGCGGGCGCTCGACCGCATCGGCTACGCCGGCTGGCCGGCGGCGCAGGCGGCGGCCCGCGCCCGCGGCCGGTGGCTCGGCTGCGGCGTCGCCTGCTACGTGGAGGGCACCGGCATCGGCCCCTACGAGGGAGCCCGCGTGACGGTCGAGCCCTCGGGGCGTGTCTTCATCGCCACCGGCGTCGGCACGCAGGGACAGGGGCACATGACCTCTCTCGCGCAGATCGCCGCCGACGTGCTCGGCGTCCCGCCGCAGGATATCACGGTCCACACCGGGGACACCGGCCTGTTCGGATGGGGTACCGGCACGTTCGCGAGCCGCTCGGCGACGGTCGCCGGCAACGCCGTTGCCCTGGCGGCCCAGGCCGTCGCGGCCAAGGCGCGCCTGGTCGCCGCGTCCGTGCTCGAGGCGCCGCTCGAGGAGATCGAGCTCGGGGAGGGCACGGCGTGGGTGCGGGGCGTGCCCGGGCGCTCCGTGACGTTGGGCGCCCTCGCCCGCGCGGCCAATCCGCTGCGCTTTACGATGCCCAAGGAGTGGGAGGGGCCGGGCCTTGAGGCCGCGCGCTATTTCGCGCCGCCTCAAGGGACGTTCAGCAACGGCGTCCACGCGTGCATCGTCGCCGTCGACGTGGAGACCGGCCTCCTCCGAGTGGAGCGGTACGTCGTCGTCCACGACTGCGGCCGGGTGATCAACCCCATGATCCTGGACGGCCAGATCCAGGGCGGCGTGGCGCAGGGGCTCGGCGGCGCGTTTTGGGAGAAGCTCGCGTACGACGACGAGGCGCAGCCGCTCAGCACCACGTTCATGGATTACCTCCTCCCCACGGCCGTGGAGGTCCCGCCGCTGGAGATCGAGCACGTGGAGACGCCGTCGCCGCTCAATCCCCTCGGGGTCAAGGGCGCGGGCGAGGCGGGCGTGATCCCGGTGCCGGCGGTCATCGCGCAGGCGGTGGAGGACGCACTGGCTCCGCTCGGAATTCATATCACGGAGGCGCCGCTCAGCCCGAGCCGGCTGCGGCAGCTCATCGTCGAGGCCCGGAGGGATCGATGAAACTCGAGGGGACCAACACGCTTCCCGCTCCGATCGAGACCGTGTGGAAGATGCTCAACGACCCCGAGGCGCTTCGCCGCTGCACGCCGGGGCTCCACGAGCTCAGGGAGTTGGAGCCGGATCGCTACGAAGCCACGCTGACCATCGGGATCGCCGCGGTCCGCGGCAGCTACAAGGGAACGCTGTCCATCACGGACAAGCGGGCGCCGTCGCACTACAAGCTCGTGCTGGAGGGGAGCGGCGGGAGTGGCTTCATGAAAGGCGAAGGCATCGTCGATCTCGAGGCGCAGGGCGACAGTACCCTGCTCAAATGGGTCGGAGACATGCAGATCGGCGGCATGATCGCCGGGGTCGGGCAGCGGATGCTGGGCGGCGTCGGCAAGATGCTGATCGGGCAGTTCTTCAAGTGCCTCGAGCAGCAACTCACCCGCGGCACATGACGTCCGCCCGCGCGGGCCCGGGCCGGTGAGCCGTCCCGTGACCGCACGCGGCGGGGGCGACCGCGAGCGCGGCCGCGGCGGGATCGTGCATCGCGGTCGCTCGCATGCCATAATGGGGACACGTATGGCGCACGAATTCGAAGCTGTGTCGATGAGCTGGCGGGTGGCCCGGGTCATGCGCGAGCCGGGCTGGAGCGGCGAGGTGCTCGCGGCGCATCCGCGGAGCTGCTACCTCCTGGACGAGGACGGCGCCGTGTACGCGGTGGTGCAGCAGCCGCTCGGCAACGGCCCGTTCAGCATCGTGATCCCGGCCGGGCCGGCCTCCGTGTTTCAGGACCTGGCGGCCGGCACACCCGTCGCCGGGGACGGCGCCCGACTCAGCCTCGGCGACGCGGTTCACATCGGTCTGGCCGCCGGAACGCTGTGGGATCCCAAGGCGTATCCGGGCCTCGCCGAGGACGACTTGGTCTTGTCGAGCTGCCTCGCCGCGGCGTACCAGGCGGCGGTCGACGCGGCGTCGCCCGCGAGCCTCGCACGGCTGCTCCCGTACCTGCAAGAGGAAGACCTGCCCGCGCCCCTGCACGATGTCGCGCACTTTCCGCGAAGCCACGCGCTCATCGCGGGCCTCGTCGACGGACTGGCGCAGCGTAACCGCCGGCGTCTCAAGGTCGTCACCGCGTCGCTCGCGGGGCTCGGGCCCGGGCTCACTCCGTCCGGGGACGACTTTCTCGCGGGCGTGCTCCTCGCGCTCGCGCTGGCGCAGGAGCGGCGCCCGGACGCCACGCTGCAGGAGATCGCCGACGAGCTCGTCGAGACCGCGGCGCCGCGGACACACGAGATCAGCGCAGCCTACCTCCGGGCCGCCCGCGCGGGCGAGGTCGCGGAGCGGTGGCTGCCGCTGCTCGCGGCGCTGGGCGGGAGCGACACCGAGGCCGCGGCCGCGGCGGCGCGGGCCGTGACCGGCGTGGGCGAGACTTCGGGGGCGGACATGCTGGCGGGGTTCCTCGGCGGGCTCAGCGCCGTCTACCGGTTCCCTCCGCTGGCCGAGGCGGCGCTGCCGAACATGCGCGCGCGGCCCTCCAGCCCGCCCGCAGCCGACAGCGCCCGCGCCTAACCCCGCTAGACGTGCTTGCTCGTGAGGAGCACCCGGCGGAGCGTCTCCATCTGCTCCAGCACCTTCCCCGTCCCCAGCACGACGTCGCAGAGCGGGCTCTCGGCCGGACGGACCGGGATCCGAAGATCGTCCGCGAGCAGCGTGCCGAGGCCGCGCAGCAGCGACCCGCCGCCGGTCAGCAGCACACCGCGGTCCATCACGTCCGCCGCGAGCTCCGGCGGGGTCTGCTCGAGGGTCATCCGCACCGCCTCGATGATCGTCTGCACCGGCGGCACCAACGCCTCCCGGATTTCCGCGCTCGTGAGCACGAGTGTGCGCGGGAGCCCGGAGATGAGATCGCGTCCCCGCGCCTTGATCGTCGGCTCCTCCTGCTGCGTACAGGCGGAGCCGATGGTGATCTTGATCTCCTCCGCCGTGCGCTCGCCGATCAGGAGGTTGTATGCCTTGCGCACGTACTGGATGATCGTGTCGTCCATCTCGTCCCCCGCCACGCGAATGCTGCGGGCGGTGACGATGCCGCCGAGGGCGATCGTGGCCACCTCCGTGGTCCCGCCGCCGATATCGACGACCATGGTGCCGACGGGCTCCCCGACCGGCAGGCCCGCCCCGATCGCGGCGGCGAGCGGCTGCTCGATCAGGTAGGCTTCCCGCGCCCCGGCTTGAATGGTCGCGTCGAGCACCGCCCGCTTCTCCACCTCGGTGACCCCGTACGGAATCCCGACGATGACCCGCGGGCGGCGGGAGGTGTGGCCGGCGAGCCCGCGCCGGATGAAGTAGCCGAGCATCGACGCCGTGATGTCGAAGTCGGCGATCACGCCGTGGCGGAGCGGCCGCGTCGCGACGATCTCCGCGGGCGTGCGGCCGATCATCCGCTTGGCCTCGTCGCCGACCGCGAGCACCCGCTTCCGATCGGTCCGGTGGGCGATCACGGACGGCTCTTGCACCACGATCCCCTCGCCGCGGAGATAGACGAGGGTATTGGCCGTCCCCAGATCGATGCCCAGTTCCCGGATCAACCGCCCGAGCAGGCTCCGCACGGCCGTCATCGCGTGCGCGGGCATGCGGGCGCTTATCCCCGCTGCGCGCTTGCCCGGCGCGACGGTCCCTCGCCTCTCGGCAGACGCCGCGCGATGGCATCCAGGACGTCCTGCATCTCCGCGCGTACGATCTCGCGCCAGTAGACGCCGGTACGGCCGATGTGGCGGTACTTGGCGTAGCGTCCCGCAAGGAGCCGCTCCCGCGGCACGCGCTGGAGGGCCATGAGCGACGCGATGACGTGCCGGCGCAACGCCGCCGCGGCGGCGGCATGATCGAGATGCGCGCCGCCCTCGGGTTCCGGCACCACGACGTCGATGACCCCGAGCCGGCGCAGGTCCTGCGCGGTCAGCTTGAGGGCCTCGGACAACGAGGCCGCCTGCGCGGCGTCGCGGTACAGGATCGCGGCCGCTCCTTCCGGCGAGATCACGGAGTAAATGGCGTGCTCGAGCATCAGCACGCGGTCCGCGACGCCGAGGGCGAGCGCTCCCCCGCTGCCCCCTTCGCCGATGATCGCAGACACGATGGGCGTCGGGAGCACCGTCATGGCGGCGAGCGAGCGCGCCAGCACCTGCGCGATCCCCTGCCGCTCGGCCTCGTACGTCGAGTCGGCGCCCGGCGTGTCGATGAGCGTCACCACCGGGATGTGAAACTTCGCGGCGAGCCGCATCAACCTGAGCGCCTTGCGGTAGCCGCCGGGACCGGCGGCGCCGCGGCGGCGGGCTTCCATCGCCTCGGGCGTGCCGCCCCGCTCGTGGCCGATGATCATGACGGGCAGCCCGTCGATCTCCGCGAGCCCGCCCACGATCGCCGGATCATCGCCGCCCTCGCGATCCCCGTGCAGCTCGACGAACCCGCTCGTCATGCGCTCGATGTAGTCGAGCGCCGTCGGGCGCGCGGTGTGCCGCGCCAGGCGCACTTCCTCCCAGGCCGGCAACGCCCGGCGTTCGACGCCCGCCGGCAGCCGTCCCGCGCGCCCGCGCGCGGGGGACAGCGGGTTGAGATGCCCGACGAGGTACGCGATGGTCTTGCGCAGCTGCGGGCGCGGCACGACGAGGTCCAGCAACCCATTGCGGCACAGCGTTTCGGCCCGATGCGAATCGGGGGGCGGCGCCTGGCCGCTCGTCTGCTCGATGACCCGCGGCCCCACGAAGCCGATCTGCGCACCGGGCTCCGCGAGGATCACGTCGCCGAGGGAGGCCACGCTCGCGGTCACGCCGCCGAACGTGGGATCCGTGAGCACGGAGATAAAGGCCAGCCCGGCGCGGTCGTGTCGCGCCGCGGCGGCGGACACCTTTGCCATCTGCATGAGGGAGAGCATGCCCTCCTGCATGCGCGCGCCGCCGCTTGCGGCGACGCAGACGACCGGCGCGCGCCGGCGTGTGGCATGTTCGAACGCGTTGGCGACTTTCTCCCCCACGACCGAGCCCATCGTGCCGCCGAGGAACTCGAAGTCGAACACCGCGAGCATCACGGGACGGCCGCCGATCCGGCAGAAGCCGGTCGTCACGGCCTCCCGGAGCCCGGTCTGCCGCTGGGCCTCCTGCAGCCGCTCGCGGTACGGGCGGCGGTCGATGAAGCTCAGCGGGTCGACCGAGATCAGATGGCGGTCCACCTCGCGAAACGTCCGGGGGTCCGCCAGCAGCGCGATCCGCGCCGCGGACGGCATCGCCAGCAGCCGGCCGCACCCCGCGCACGCGTACTGGCGCTCTTCGAGCACCGCCCGCGTGTGCTCGAGCCCGCAGGAGGGGCAGGCGACCGGGCGCGCGGCGGTGCTGCGGCGAAACATGGTCAGATCACTCCTTCCGTGCGGAGCGCGGCGATCTCCTCATCGCCCAGGCCGAGCTCGCGCAGCACGGTGTGAGTGTGCTCGCCCAGCGCGGGGGGCGGGGTCCGGATCGCGCCCGGCGTCGCGGAGAGCTTGACGGGGACGCCCGTCACGCGCACCGCGCCGGCGCGAGGGTGTTCGACTTCCACCACCATGCCGCGCGCGCGCACCTGAGGATCCGTCATCACCTCGTGCATCCGCGAGATCGGGCCGGCCGGCACGCCGGCCTCGAGCAGCCGGGCCACCCACTCCGCGGTCGTGCGGGCGCGAAACACCGGCGCGAGCAGCGCGATCAGCTCGTCCCGGCGCGCGACCCGGTCCGCGTTCGTGGCAAACCGCGAATCGGCGGCGAGCGGCAGTTCCATGGCCCGGCAGCACCGCTGCCACTGCGCGTCGTTGCCCACGGCCACGTTGACGAAGCCGTCCCGGGTCGCAAACGGCTGGTACGGGACGAGATTCGTGTGGGCCGACCCCACCCGGTCGGGGTCGCGCCCGGTCGCGAAGTAGTTGGCCGCCATGTAGGTCATCCACGCGACCTGACCGTCGAGCATCGCCGCGTCCACCCATTGGCCCGCGCCGGTTCGTTCGCGCGCGCGGAGCGCGGCCAGGATGGCGTACGCGGCGAACATCCCGGCGCAGATGTCCGCCACCGCCACGCCGACGCGCATCGGGGCGCCGTCCGGCTCGCCGGTGATCCCCATGAGCCCGCCCATGCCCTGCACGATGAGATCGTACGCCGGCCGTTCGCGGTACGGTCCGGTCTGGCCGAACCCCGAGATCGAGCAGTACACGAGCCGCGGCAGCGCGGCGTGGACGGCCTCGTAGCCGACACCGAGGCGATCCATCGCGCCCGGGCGGAAGTTTTCCACGAGCACATCCGCGCCGGCGAGCAGCTTCCACAGCAAGGCCCGTCCCCGGTCGGCCTTGAGGTCGAGCGTGACGCTCCGCTTGTTGCGGTTGACGCTCATGAAGTAGGCGCTCTCCCCGCGGACAAACGGCGGCCCCCAGCCGCGCGTGTCGTCGCCCGCGCCCGGGGCCTCGATCTTGATCACGCGCGCCCCGAGATCGGCGAGCATCATCGTACAGTACGGCCCGGCCAGGGCGCGCGTCACGTCGATCACCGTCAGATCGTCGAGCGGATACACGGGCGCACCTACTTCTGCACGAAGGCGAAGCACCGGCAGAACGCGGCTTCCCCGCCCTTGAAGCGGAACGGGAACGCGCCGAACCACACGCGCATGTCGAGGACCTCGTCGATCATCCCGCCCACGTTCTCGACGTGGAACACGCCCTTCGGGAAGAGGTGCGTGTGCGTGGCCTGGTAAGCGTGGGGCCACGGAAAGGCCTGGTCGATCGGCATGCCGATCTTCCGCTCCACCTCCGGGACCAGGTCGGGCCGCGCCCGCCGCACATTCGTATTGAACGGGTGGTCGGTGGAGATCGCGTCGACGGCCAGCCAGCGGATGCCCCGGTCGAGCACCCATTCGCAAAACTCCAGCTGCGGGCCCGGATGCCGGAGGAACGCCCGCGGGAGGTTGGGCTTGTCGCGGTTGCGGACCTTGTACCAGTCCTCGTTGTAGTAGTGGTGGTAGCCCGTGTGGATCACGAGGATGTCGCCCCGCTGGATGCGGGTCTTGTACCGCTTCTCCCAGCGCTCCATGTGCTCCGGACCGTAGATGTCGTAGTCGCCTACGCCGAACTGGGTGAGGTCGACGACGCACGCGGGACCGAGCAGCTCCGCAAGCGGAATGCCCGCCACGTCCGGGCCGGGGTCGTTGAAATGGAGCGGCGCATCGAGATGCGTCGCGATGTGGTTCGTGCTGCTGATGAGCTGCGCGTTGACGCCCTCAAACGCCATCTTCTTGACCCACTTCACCGTGGGACCCTCGTAGAAGGCAAACGGAGGCGAGTCCACGCTGAAGTTCTGCGAGAGATCGAGCACGCGCATCCGGCTGAGATCGGCCGGCTTCAATGCCACGAGCCACCCCCCTCCGGCCGCCCGGGCCGGCACCTCGCGGCGTGCCCCACGGCCCACGACCTCGTGTGTGCATCGCGCGGCGGCATCGTATCCCGCTTCGCCCTCGGCACGCCCATCCCTCGCGGCGAGACGCCGGAAGGACTCCTGTGCGCGCGATCGGAAGGCACCGCGTGGACACTCATTGCGCGGGAGGTACGCCGTGCCCGACCCGGCCGCGCCCGAGCACGCCCTTCCCCCGATCCTCCGCATCCACCACGTCGGGGTCGTCGTGCGCGACGCGGCGCTGGCGGCGGACACGTACGAACGCGGATTGGGCCTCGCGCGCCTCGCCGTTGAGGAACGGCCCGGGGCCTGGCGCGTCGCGTTCATGGACGCCGGCGATACCCGGCTCGAATTGATCGAGCCGCTCGACCCGACGTCGTCCTTCGCCGAGGCGCTGCGACGCCGCGGCGAGGGGGCCCACCATGTCGCCCTGGAGGTCGCGGACCTAGGCCGGGCGATCGCCGCGCTGGAGGCCCGGGGCGTCGCCCTGCTCGACCGGCAGCCGCGCCGTCAAGCGGGCAGCGTGCTGAGCGTCTTTTTGGATCCGCGCGGCACCGGCGGCACCCTCATCGAGTTGGTGCAGCAGATCCGTTCCGGGGCGTGACCCGTCCCCGGGCCCGCCGCGCGCGGCCGTTGGACCGGGCTTGCGCGAGGAGCGCCTCGCCGCGGAGGCCGTCGATGAACTGACGTGCCGTCCGGCACGACAACCCATTGTGCCACTGCGACCACACGAGCGCCCGCCGCCGCAATTCGCCGGCTGGAACCCGGAGGCCGTGGTGCGACGCCAGCTCCGCGACGATGCGCAGGTACCGCTCCTGATCGGGGACGAGAAACGGCGCGTGGATTCCAAACCGGTCCGCGAGGGAGAGTTTTTCCTGGGCGGCGTCTTCCGGATGCACCTCGTCGTCGGTCGATGCACGGCGGCGGTCCGCGAATCGTTCGGTCACGAGATGCCGCCGGTTGCTCGTCGCGTACAGGATGACGTTCGGGGCGCGCGCCTCCAAGCCGCCTTCCAGCGCCGCCTTCAACGCCTTGTACTGCGTCTCGTGTTCCTCGAACGAGAGGTCGTCGACAAAGAGGACGAAGCGCTCTCGCCGCCCTCGCAGCCTGTCCAGGATCGCCGCGTAGTCACCGAGGTCCTCCTTCGCGACCTCGATCAGGCGCAGCCCCAGGTCGCCGTACTCATTCAGCAGGGCTTTCACGGTCGACGATTTGCCGGTTCCGCGGTCGCCGTAGAGCAGCACGTTGTTCGCGGGGCCGCCCGCGACGAACTGCCGCGTGTTGTCCAGGACCGGCTGACGCTCGACCTCGTACCCGACGAGGTCGTTCAGGGTCACCGGATCGGGATCGCGGATTCCCTCGAGCCGGCCGCCGCGCCCGCCGACCCATCGAAACGCGCGGTAGCGCCCGAACATCCCGGCGCCGTGCTCGGCAACGTGGTCGGCGAGCGCCCGCGCCAAGCGGTCCCATCCCCGCGTGCGGTGGAAGCGCCGCATGAGCGCCAGGCGCGGGCTGTCCCCGGGCCCGCCGCCGAGCGGGCGGAACTGATCCCACGGCGTCACCGGCGCGCCCGCGGTTCGCGCTACCGCGGTCGCCAGCGCCGGCCCGGTCAACCGGTAACAACGCTCGAGCGCCGCGAGGTCCGCGCGCGCCTGCGCGGCCAGCGCCGGTCCCATGGCGTCCCAACCGCCGGCTTCCGCCTTGCGGCTAAACGGCGTCTCCGCGTCGAGCAGGCGTGACAGCAGGTGGTGTTGCCAGGCGTCGCCGACCAGCGGGGTCGCCGACAGTTCCGCCTCGTCGGCGAGCAGGGAAAATAGCCGTGCGTACGCGGTGGTGGCCGCCGCCGCGCGCGCCGGGCCATGGCTCAGCGCCGCGACGAGGTCCCGCCACGCGGCGCCCGCCCGGTCCTCGAGCACGGCGCGAAGCACGACGAGCGACGCCGCCGCCTGCCGCGCCCCATCCCATGCCGCGGCCTCCGCCGGCCGTTGCAGCGCCCGTCCGCGATGCGCGCCCGCGCGCCGCGTCACCGCCCTCGCGCCGCCGCGATCGGATGGTCCGCGTCGACGATCGGCAGCTCGGGACGGAGCAGGTCCACGTATTTCAGCCCGGCGCCGGTGTTGAACAACACCACCCGCTCCGCGGGACCGATCTTGCCGTCACGAACCATGGCCTTGAGCGCGCCGTAGGTGGCCGCGCCCTCGGGGCAGGCAAAGAGGCCCTCGGCCGCGGCCAGCTCGCGCATGGACGCGAGGATCTCGTCGTCGGTTACGGTGTACGCGTCGCCCCCGCTCTCGCGGACGGCCCCGAGGATCAGGTAATCGCCGATGGCGACCGGCACCCGCAGGCCCGCCGCGATCGTCTCCGCCCGTTCCCAGGGCTCGGCGTGGTCGGTCCCCGCGCGGTAGGCGCGAATCATCGGCGCGCAGCCCGCGGCCTGGACGATGACCATGCGCGGCCGGTGGGGGCCGATCCAGCCGAGCGCCTCCATCTCCGCGAATGCCTTCCACATCCCGACGATGCCGGTGCCGCCCCCCGTCGGATAGATGACGACATCGGGCAGGCTCCAGCCCAGCTGTTCGGCCAGCTCGTAGCCGAGGGTCTTCTTGCCCTCGACCCGGTACGGCTCCTTGAGCGTCGACATGTCGAACCACCCGTGCTCCCGGCTGCCCTCCCGGATCACCTTGCCCGCGTCGTTGATCAGTCCGCGGATCAGATACGCGCGGGCCCCGTAGACGTCGCACTCGGCCTTGTTCGTGTGCGGCGCGTCCGCCGGCATGACGATGTAGCAATCCAAGCCGGCCCGCGCGCAGTACGCCGCCGCCGCGGATGCGGCATTGCCGGCCGACGGCAGCGCCGCGGCGCGGGCGCCCAGCTCCTTGGCCTTGCTGACGGCGGCGGAGAGCCCGCGTGCCTTGAACGACCCAGTCGGATTGAGACCCTCCTCCTTGACCCACACCTGGCGGAGGCCCAGGCGTTGTGCCAGGCGCGGCAGCGGGAGCAACGGCGTCATCCCTTCGCCGAGCGTCACGATGTGGCCGGGGTCCGAGACCGGCATCAGCTCATGATACCGCCACATCGTCGGCGCCCGGCCGGCGATCGCCGCCCGCGAGACGGCGGACTTGGCCCGTTCGAGATCGTAGCGGGGGAAGAGGACTTTCCCGCAGGCCGTGCAGACGGTATGGAGCTCGTTCGCGGAGTACGTGGCCCCGCATGCCGTGCACTCGAGATGGCTGAGGTATCCCATGAATTTACTCTACGACAAAACAGCGGCCCGCGCCTCCGGGCACGAGCCACCCTGAATCCCGCACACCTCCGGCGATGCGTGGCTCAACAGAGGGTCGGTCCGCCGCCACGCTCGGCCGATCCTGTCGGGTCCGCGCTCGATCAGACGGGAGCCTGCGCGATGAACTGCAGCCAGTATCGCGGCACGCCGCCCGTGAGGTTGGCGTCCGCCATCGCCACGCGGACGGAATGGCGCAGCGCCTCCGCGCCGCACTCGAGCGGCACGCCGGGCAGCGCTCCCTGGATGAACATCGAAAACTGTCCGATGTCCTCGAGGCTCTGCGGCGAAAGCGTGGCCTCATGCAGCTGCCACACCGCCCCGACGAAACCCGAAGACGCCGCGAGCGCGCCGTACTCCTCCGGGCTGAACCACCGCATCGCGGGCGTCTTCGGGGCCCGCAGCACGGAGATGCCGCGGTCCCGCAAGTACTGCGCCGCGCGAAGCGCCCAGTACCGCCAAAACCGCTCCGTGCCGGGCACGTAGCATCCCTTGAAGTACGTGGTGTTGAAGGCCAGAGTCCCGCCCGGCCCCAGGACCTTGCGAATTTCCGCCAGGGCCCGGCTCTTGTCCGCGACGAGGTGGATCGCATTGCAAAAGATGACCACATCGGCCTGCGGGACGAGACGGCTGAGGTTCTCCGCGCCGCCCTGGATAAAACGCACCAGGCCCGACGCGATCCGGCGGCGGGCCCGGTCCAGTTCGGTCAACGATGGGTCCACGGCGTAGATCAGCAGCCGGCTTCGCTCCTTGACGGTGGCCAGGATGAGCTCGGTGATGGCGCCCGGGCCGCATGCGAGATCGACCACCCGCGGCCCCAGCGAAGCGACCTGTTGAACGAGCCAGCGGTTGATCTCGGTGAAAAACGCATGACGGGCGAATCGCCAGAACCCGAAGCGATCGCCCTCCGAGACCAGCTCATCCACGCTCGACGTGCGGCGCCTCCCTACTCCCGCCCAGGAGCGACCTCATGGCTCCATTATAGGGGCGGGTGGAACCGGCCCGCAACCGCCGGTGTTACGACACGGCCGTGCGCGGGTTCCGCCGTGGTGCGTCGTGAAAGAGCGCGCCGTTTCCGGACCCGGGCGTTACCCAGATTGGATTGCGCAGATACCGCCCAACCATGGCGCGGATCGGGTCCGGGAGCGTGGCCGAAAACAGGGCCGTCTGCCGCGTGGAGGGCGTCCGGACCAGGATCTGCTCGACCTCGGATCGCAGCCCCATCTTAAGCATCCGGTCCGCGTCGTCGAGCACGAGCATGTGCACGCTGCGAAGTGTCAGCGTCCCCTTGCCCAGGTGCTCCAGCACGCGCGCCGGCGTCCCGACGACGATGTGGGGCTTTTCGCGCAGGCGCTGCGTCTGGCGCGCCATGGGCTCGCCGCCGTAGATGGCCACGATCCGCAGCCGGGTGTGCGCCCCCAGCTTCGCCAGGTCGCTCGTTACACGCCGGGCCTGCTCCCGCGTCGGGGCAAGCACCAGGCCCTGGACCGCCTTGCTGCGCGGGTCGAGGCGCTGCAGCATCGGGATTCCAAACGCCGCCGTCGTACGCGATCCGGGGTCGGCTTGGCCGACGAGGTCCCTCCCGATCGTGAGGCTCGGAATCACCTGCGCCTCGATCGGGGTCGGCGTCGCCCATCCGATCTCCTGGATTGCCCGCTGAATCCGCGCATCTACCAGGCCGGAAAACCCGGCCGTGCGAGACTCCACCGCCATGTGATCACACGCCCCTCGTGGGTTTTGCGTCGTGCGCCCGCGGCCATGCAACGAGCGGGACGGGCACGCAGAACGGGAGAGCGCGTCGCCCTCCCGCCGTCAAAGGACGCGATGAAACATGCTTTCTGGTAATATCTTACCATACAACGCCGGCCGGTTCAATTTGTCGGTTAGAGGAGCTGGAGCGTGTCCGAGGATCCCCGCATCGCCATAGCCCGCGGCCCCGCGGCGGAGCCCGGCACGGGCCGGCCCGGCCTCGAGATCCGGTCCCCGTCGTCGGTGCGGCCCGACATCCTGGAAGCGTTCCCGTACGAGTATCCCGGTTCCCCGGCCACAGTCGAAATCGCGACGGACGAGTTCACCGCCGTATGCCCGTGGTCCGGATTGCCCGACTTCGGGACGATCCGAATCCGCTACCTCCCGATCGATCGCGTCCTGGAGCTCCGTTCGTTCAAATACTACCTGCTGGCCTACCGGAACGTCGGCATCTACCAGGAGCATGCGGCGAACCGCATCCTCGGCGATCTCGTCGCCGCGTGCGCCCCCGCGTGGATGGAACTGGAACTCGACTACCGCGTCCGCGGAGGAGTCCACACGGTCGTCAAGATCCGGTGGCCGGGCGCGGCTCCGTGAGGCGACCGGCCGTCAAAATAGCCTACCTCGGCGTCGTCGCGGCCGCCTACGCGTCGATTACGCTGGCGCTCGCCCCCGCCTCCTACGGCCCGCTGCAGCTGCGGTTCGCGGAGACGCTCAAGCCGCTCGTGATGTGGGAACCGGATCTCATCCCGGCATTTGTCCTCGGCAATCTGCTGGGGAACCTCGGCAGTCCGTGGCCGTGGTACTGGGAGCTCGTGTGGATGCCGTGCGCCAACCTGGTGGGCGCGTGGCTCTGCTGGCGGGTCGGCCGGGTGAACGCCTATCTCGGCGCGGCCGTCTACGCGATCGTGACGGCCGCCGCCGTCTCGACGATGTTGTCGTCGGTCCTGCACGCGCCGTTCGAGCCGGTCGCGCTGCCGATCCTGGGCAGCGAGCTATTGCTGATCGTCCTGGGCGTCCCCGTGATGTGGCCCGTCCACCTGGTACTTCGCCGCGTAGCGGGCTACCACGCGGAGAACGCGCGCGCCCGTTAGTACGTCATTGCCGGACTCCGGCAAGGGCGCGAGCCGGCCGGATCCGTCTGAGGCTCAGACGCGGGCGCGGGCCTGACCCCGGTGCACCCGCTTCCACGGGAGCAACACCGCGAGCGAGAGGATCACCGCGACGACGATCTCGGGGATCCCGTGGGTGATCCCGACCACCCACGCCGCCTTGACCGGAAGATAGTGCCGCGCCGTCCCGAAGCCCAGGACCAGCACCGTGTTCGTCGCGGTGCCGACGATCGCGGCCAGCACAATGGCCCAAAACTCGCTCGCACGCCGCACCGACCAGTACGTCCACGCGGCGAAGACGCCGATGAAGATGCGCGGCGCGATCGCGACGATGGGGTCTTTGAACATCGGCACGGTCGCGTAGAAGAAACTGTAGAGTCCGAAGATCGTGCCGATGATCGCGCCGACGACCGGGCCCTCCAGGACGCCGCCGATGATCGCCGGCACGTGCATGATCGTCGCCGCGATGCCCGTCGGGGTCGGGATAAATCCGAGCCGCGTCGCGCCGAGAAAGATCGCGACCGCCGCGAGCACGGCCGAGATCACGATCCCTCGGGTGGAGAGCCCGCCGCGTCCCGCATCCTGCATCGATATCCCCCCTCTCGCCCGGCCAGTGCGATCCCGACGCAGACTGCACCGCGGGGATTCCCTGGGCAGGGGCGCCCCCCCTGCTCCCGGTCACGCGGGAAACGGGGCCAGCAGCATCGCCGCGAGAAACACGGCCGCGGCGCCGACGGCGAGCCAGTCGCCCGGCCTGCTCGCGAGAACGGTGTAGGCCGTCCGCCCGGCCCCGCCGGTGTACGCCCGCGCCTCCATCGCCACGATGAGCTCTTCGCCGCGCCGGAGCGCGTAGGTCACGAGCGGCACGAGAATGGGCAGCGACCGGCGCACGCGGCTGATGAAGCGCCACCGGCTGCCGCCGAGGCGGGCGCCCCGGGAGGCCTGGGCTTTCATCAGCCGCTCCGCCTCGAGCGCGAGGGTCGGCACGAATCGCACGGCGATCGTCACGACGAGGGCGAGCTCGTGCGCGGGGACACGCAGCCGCTGGAACGGGCGCAGCAGGCTCTCGATCCCCAGCGTCAAATCGGTCGTCTTCGTGGACAGGGTGAACACGCTCGTTACGAGCAGCAGCTCGAGGAACCGCGCGGCCGAGACGACCACCAGCTTGAGCACCGCGCCCGTGACGACGATCCAGCGCCATTGAAACACGACGGGACTGGTTGGGTCGTAATTGCGGCCGAAGAACACGAGCTGCATGACGGCAAGGAAGACGAGGATCGGCACCGCCGGCAGGAGGCCCCGCAGCGCGTACGCCAGGGGGATGCGGCCGAGCCACACCAGGGCCAGGCCCCCCGCGAGCAGACACGCGTTCCCGGCGAGGCTCGGCGTGAACGTGACCGCCGCGATCACCAAGATCGCGGCAAGGATCTTCGCCCGGGGATCGAGCCGGTGCAGATAGGAGTCAACCGGCAGATACTGACCGATCGTGATGTTGCGCAGCAGCTCGAACTCGTTCACCGGGCTTCCCGAAGCGCCGCCGCGATCGCCGCTCCGGCTTCCTCGATCGTCAGCGCGTCGCCGCGCACGGGAATGCCGCGGGCCCTGAGCCGCACGCACACCTGGGTCGGAAACGGCGGGAGCAGGCCGTAGGGAGCGAGCGCGTCGGGGCGCGCGAACACCTCGCGCGGCGGGCCGGATGCCACGACCGCGCCGGCGTGCAGCACGTAGACGCGATCGGCGAGGCCGGCGATCTCGTCCATGTCGTGCGACACGAGCACCAGCGTCAGCCCGTCCCGGCGGCGCAGGGCCAGGAGCCGCTCCCGGACATCCAACCGCGTCGCGGGATCGAGGCCGGAGGTGGGTTCGTCCAGCACGAGCACCTGCGGCCGCATGGCCAGCACCCCCGCGAGCGCCGTTTTGCGCAGCTCGCCGCCGCTCAACGTGTACGTGTACCGGTCCTTGAACGCGTCGAACGGCAACCCGACGGCCTCCATCGCCCACCGGACCCGCGCCCGGAGTTCCTCCGCCGCGAGACCGAGCTGCCGAGGGCCGTACGCGACGTCGTCGCCGACGAGCGGCTCGAACACCTGGTCCTCGGGGTCCTGAAACGCGACCCCGACGAGCCGCCGGACCGCCTCGATGCCGGCGTTCGAACGCCCCACCTCGTGGCCGGCCACCACCACGCGGCCCCGAGCCGGACGGAGCAGCCCATTGAGGTATTGAATCAGGGTGGACTTCCCGGACCCGGTGTGCCCGATCACACCCACAACCTCGCCCGGGTACACGTGCATCGTCACGCCCCGCAGCGCGGCCTCCGCAAACGGGGTGCCGGCCATGTACGTATGCCACAAGTCCTCGACGTGGATGAGCGCCCCGTCCGCCCGGCCGATCTCGGCGCGCGCACCGGCGGCGGACGCCGCCGCGCGGGACGCCGTCATGAGGCGGCGCGGCCGGCCACGGCATCGACGATCTCGTCGACGCTCATGAGATCCACCGGAAAGTCGGGAATCTCGCGGCGTATCCGAAACGCGAGCGCGGTCGCCGGCGGCAGGTCCAGGCCGAGCGTCGCGAGGCGGCCGGCGTCGGCGAACACGGCGCGCGGTGGCCCCGACGCGACGACCGTCCCGCGCGCGAGCACGACGATGCGGTCGGCCGCGGCGGCTTCGTCCATGAGGTGCGTGATCGACACGACGGCCGTCCCCTGGCGTCGCAGGCCGGCAACCAGACGTCCCAGATCCGCGCGGCCGCGGGGGTCGAGCAGCGAGGTGGCTTCGTCCAGGACGATGCACGCCGGCCGCATGGCCAGCACCGCCGCGATGGCCACGCGCTGCTTTTGGCCCGCGGAGAGCAGGTGCGGGGGGCGGTCGCGATAGTCCCACATCTCCACGAACTCCAGCGCCTCGCGGACCCGCGCGTGGAGCTCCGGGCGCGGCACGCCGAGGTTTTCGGGACCGAAGGCGACGTCCTCCTCGACCACGGTCGCCACCATCTGGCTGTCGGGATGCTGAAAGACCATGCCCACCGTCTGGCGGATGGACCGCGTGTGCGCCGGATCGCGCGTGTCCATGCCCCGGACCCGCACGGCGCCGGCGCTCGGGCGAAGGAGGCCGTTGAGGTGGCGGGCGAGGGTGGATTTGCCGGAACCGTTCGGACCGATGATCGCAACGTGCTCGCCGGCCGAGACCCGCAGCGAGACGCCGCCCAGGGCGAGGTCCCCGGCTCCGCCGTAGCCGTACTCCACGCCGTCGCAGACGATCAGCGGCTCGCCCGTCACGGCCGCACGCCGAGGCAATAGCACGCGGCGGCCGCGTAGATGCGCGCGGCCTCGCCGAGCGCGTCCAGCCCGACGAACTCATCCACCTGATGCGGGATCGTCACGTCGCCGGGTCCGATCGTCACGATCGGGACGCCGGCCCACGCGTGGAGAAACGTGCCGTCCGTGGCTCCCGGCACGCCCGCCGGATCCGGACTGCGGCCCTGCACCCGTTCGCACGCCCGCTCGACCGCGCGGGCCACGGCCGCGTCCGGCGACGTCTCGGTCCAGGGCCGCTCCTCGATGATGTCCACGGCGGCGCGGCAGCCCGGCACGCCGGCCGCGGCGCGGTCGGCGGCATCGCCCAAATCGCCGCGGATCGCCTCGTGCGCCTGTCCGGGGATCGTCCGGATGTCGAGCGCCACGAGCGCGTCCGCGGGCACGACGTTGAGGTGCGCAAGGTCGCCCGCGCGGCACACGGTCGGGGTCACGCTGGGTTCGCCGAGGAGCGGATGCGCTCCGTGCCGCGCCAGGTACGCCCGTTGGAGTTCCGCGGCTTCCTGGATCAGGGCGGCCGCCGCCGGGATCGGGTTGATCCCGCTACGCGGCATTGCCCCGTGCGCCATGCGGCCCCGAAACCGGACCGCCGCGCGAAGGGCGCCTTTTTGCACGAGGCACGGCCGGTTGGCCTCGGGCTCGCAGACGATGGCGCCGAGCGCGCCGTCCGCCCAGCCGTTCCGGACGAACGTCTTGATGCCGAGCATCATGCCTTCTTCGTCGGCGACCAACGCCAGCCGCACCACGCCGCCGAGCCGCACCCCGGTTTCCCGGAGCGCCCGTACCGCCGTGATCGCCGCCGCGATGCCGCCCTTCATGTCCGCGGCCCCGCGCCCGTAGAGACGGCCGTCGCGGACGATGCCGGCGAATGGCGGCACGGACCACAGCGCCGGGTCGCCCTCGGTGACGACGTCGGTGTGCCCTTCGACGATGAGCACGGGAGCGGCCGCGGACCCCGGCCAGTCCGCGATGACGTTGGGGCGGCCGGGCGCCGCGTGCTCGACGGTCACCTGGAGATCGAGCGCGCGGAGCTCGCGCTCGACGAGGGCGGCGGCCGCCGCCTCGCCGGCCCCGGGCTCGTCCGGGCGAAACACGCTTGGCACCGCGACGAGACGCCGCGCCAGGTCCACGAGATAGCGGTCGTCGACCGCGGCCAGCGCCGCGTCGACCGCGCGCTCCACCCCTCCCTCGCCGGCCGTTGCCATCGCCCGCCGCACCGGGGCGTCAGTAGATATTGGTTGCGCGCGCGCGCCCTGTGTAGTCGAAGAACACGCTCTTGAGCTCGGTGAAGAACTCGAGGCCCTCCTCGGCCATCTCCCGTCCCCCGACCCCGCTCCATTTCACGCCGCCAAACGGGATCTGGGCCTCGCCGCCGACCGTCGGCGAGTTGACGTGCACCATCCCGGTCTCGACGTCGTCCACGAACCGCATGATCGTGTTGGCATCGCCCGCATAGATCGACGACGTCAGGCCGTAGCGCAGGCCGTTCACGACCCCGAGGGCTTCCTCGAGCGAGTGGACCTCGATCAGGGAGAGCACGGGGCCGAAGATCTCCTCCTGTGCGATCCGGTGGGACCGCCGGACGTCACCGAACACCGTCGGCTCCACGAAAAATCCCCGCGCATGCGGTCCGCCGTCCAGCCGCCGGCCGCCGGTCAGCAGGCGCGCCCCCTCCTGCCGGCCGCGCTCGATGTAATCGAGCACGGTACACAGTTGCCCGCCGTCCACGAGCGGCCCCATCGTGACGCCGTCCTGGAGCCCGTTGCCGACCCGAAGCGCCCGCGCCCGGTCGACGACGAGATCGCGTACCCGGGCCGCCACGTCGCGGTGCAGCACGCCGAGGCTGGTCGCCGTGCACCGCTGGCCGGTGCTTCCAAATGCTCCTTGTACGATCCCGGCCGCGGCGAGATCAAGATCCGCATCGGGCATGACGACGACGGCGTTCTTGCCGCCCATCTCGCATGTCACCTTGGCAAGCCGGCCGGCCGCGCGCGCATAGACGCCGCCTCCGACCTCGCAGGACCCCGTGAACGACACCGCCCGGACCTCGGGATGGTCCACGAGCGCCGTGCCCACGTCGCCGCCGGCGCCGAGGAGTACGGTCAGGACGCCGTCCGGGAGCCCCGCTTCCGCGAGGATCTCCACGAAGCGCTGCGCCACGAGCGGGGTCAGCGACGCGGGCTTGAGCAGCACGGCGTTGCCGGCCACGAGCGCCGGGGCGACCTTCCACGCCGGCTCGGCCCAAGGGAAGTTCCACGGCGTGATGACCGCGACGACCCCGAGCGGTTGGCGCATCGTCCACAACAACGTCGTCGGCATCTCGGACGGACGCGTCCGGCCGCCGAGCCGAAATCCCTCACCCGAGTACCATTCGAGCAGGTTGATGCCTTTGAGCACTTCGCCCCGGGCCTCGCTCAAAATCTTGCCTTCCTCGCGGGTGAGAAGGCGCGCCAGCTCGTCCAGCCGCTCACGCGCAAGCGTCGCGGCGCGCGCAAGCACACGTCCGCGCTCCGGAGCCGGCGTCGCGCGCCAGCCGGGATAGGCTCGCCTGGCACGCTCGACCGCGCGCTCCACGTCCGCGCCGGTCTGCGGGGCGAGCTCGGCCAGCACGTCGCTGGTGTCGGCCGGGTTGGTGTCCACGATCACGCGCGCGCCGTGCGCGTCCTGCGTCGTGCTCATGCGCGAGGCTTTCCGTTCGCCAAAACGAAAGTCCTCCTGGAAGCCCGCCGCGTCGCGCGACGTTATGGCTCGGTGGGTGTGTACGGTGCGCAGCACCAAATCCATGACGCCTTGGGGAGCATCGGATGCACGGACAACCGCTTGATGAAGCCAACGCCGCCGGCTTCCGTACGCCGCCGCCGCACAAGGTACGCGGCCCCATCGTCGACGTGCACACGCACATGACCGAGCCGGCGACCAATCACGAGCTCGTCGAGGCGGCGCGCATCTACGGCGTCGGGCCGATCGTCGCCATCACGCCGCTCGAGGAGGGACTGGAGCTTCGCGCGCGCTATCCGGACGAGATCGTCATCGCCGCCCGCGAGCTATGGGAGTCCCCGGTCCCCTTTGAGCAGCGGATGCTGCGGCTGATTCCCCGGGCGCACGCGGCCGGCGCGCCGCTCATCAAATTCTGGTTCGCTCCGCGGGTCCGGGATCGCCTGCCGCTCCTGCTCGACGATCGCCGGCTCGATCCGGTCTTTCAGGCCATCGCGGACCACGCGTTGGGCGTCTTGGTGCACGTGAGCGATCCGGACCGGTGGTTCGAGCGCAAGTACGACCCGGCGAAGTACGGCACGAAGCCGGACCAGTACCCGATGCTGGAGACGCGCCTCCGGCAGTTCCCCCGGACGCCGTTTTTGGCCGCGCACATGGGCGGAGATCCCGAACACCTCGATCACCTTGACGACCTCCTCGAACGCTACCCCAATCTGTATCTCGACACCAGCGCGACCAAGTGGATCGTGCGGGAACTCGGCAGGCAGCGGGAGGCCGCGCGGGCGTTCTTCCGGCGGTGGGCCGAACGGATTTGCTTCGGCACCGACCAGGTCGTGCTCAGGGAGTCCGATCCCGTGCGGTACACCGTCCGCTACTGGGTGCATCAGATGTTTTGGGAAACAGACCTGGTGTGCCCGTCGCCGATCCCGGATCCCGACGCGGATGGTATCCCGATGCTGCGGGGGCTCGACCTGCCGGAGGATGTGCTCGAGCAGATCTACTGGAAAACCGCGGAGCGGGCGTTTGGCATCACCGCCCGCTCCGCATTACGTCCCAAGACGTCCTAGACCGCCTCGCGTCGCGCGTCCCGCACCGCGGCGGCGCCGCCGGAGACGTCCGCTACCGTAGAATCAGGTGCCCGGTCGCCCAGAGCGCGATCCCGAGCAGGACCAGGAGCCCCGCTAGGAACATGCTCCCCCACCTCCTATGCTCGCCTATCGCGCCGACCTTTTACCCTCTTCCGACCGGCGGCCAAACCTAGAGTCGAGCGGCGCAGGGTCACCGGCAACGACGCGCCGGGGCGATGCGGCGGGGTTACGCTTCGATCGCCTTTTGGACGTCGTCCCGGCTCAGCTCCTCCCCGAGCTCCCCTGCCCAGCGCATCAACACGTCCACGATCTCGTTATGCGACATGCCCAGTGTGGATGTCATCTCCTGTACGCACATCTCGACGACATACTCGAGCCGCCCGCTCCACCCGGCCTCCTTGGCTTCGGCGATCAGCGAAACCACGACCCCGGCGAGGAGCGGCTCTGCCCAAGCACGGCGCTCCTGCGCGGCCCCGGCGCTGCCCTCCGACCGTGCCTCATTTTCCACGCCACACCTCCAGCTATTCCTACACTCCCCGCGCAGGGCCGACGTCATCGAACGCATCATCGTTGAACACCTCGCCGAGTTTCGGGACCGCGCCGGTTCACTCCTGCGGAGATTTCGCCGTTTGCGACGAAACGGCAGAAAATGTGCGCGACGGGATGCGTCCAGCGACGTCATGCGACGCGCGGCGCGTCCGCGCGAATTAGGCGGACGGCGTATAGGTGCCTTGCGAGTACGCGGGGTGCCGATGAAGGATGGCGCCGAACTCGTACCGCACGTATCCCCACAGCCGTCCCAGCACGCCCGCGCGGGCGACGGCCTGCGCGGCGATCAACGGCGCGGTGACGAGCGTCCGGCCGTCGAGCGCGACGGTGAGCATCCCCACCTGCTGCGCTCGCGCCAGCGGCGCAAAGGGGCGTGCGGTGATCCTCTCGGAGATCGAAAACGACGGGCGGCCGCCCCGCGTCACGAGCACGGTCACGGGATGCGGCGTCGTGAGCGAAACGTCCGCGGCCGTGCCGCCGTAGATCCGGAACGACGAGGACACGACCCGCTCCCACGGCACGGCGACGAGCGCATACCGGTTAAACCCCTCCGCAAACAACCCTTCCGCGACCGCCGTACGGCGCTGAAGCGTCGGCGCGTCCATCACGACCGCCAGCAGGCGCATCCCGTCTTGCTGCGCCGTGGCCGCGATGCAGTAGCCGGCGGCGTTGGTGTGCCCGGTCTTGAGCCCGTCGACGCGCGGATCCCTGAACACGAGGTTATTCCAGTTGGCCTGCCTGATCCCGCCGTAAGTTTCGTAGCGCGCCGCGGTGATCGAGACGACCTCCGGAAAGTCGAGGAGGATGCGCCGGCTCAACAGCGCCACGTCCCACGCGCTCGTGTACTCGTCGGGCGCCGGCAGCCCGTGCGGGGTGACGTAATGCGTGTCGTGCAGGCCGAGCCGCCCGGCCTCCGCGTTCATCATGGCGACAAACTCGTCCGCGGACCCGCCCACGACCTCCGCGAGCGCTTCGGCCGCATCGTTGCCGGAGGCCACCATGAGCCCGCTCAGCAGCTCCCGGACGGTCACGCGGTCGCCGACGTTGAGAAACATCCGGCTGCTCTCCGCGGTCCGGCCGATGCGCCAGGCCTCGGCGCTAATGGTGACCACGGTGTCGAGCGTCGTCCGGTGATCGCGAATCGCCCCGAGCGTCAGGTACAGCGTCATGAGCTTGTCGAGGCTTGCGGGCGGCAGGCGGCGATGCGCGCCGCTCGAGGCGAGCACCTGCCCCGTCGAGACCTCCATGAGGACGGAGGCCGGCGCCGGCACGGCGCGGGATTCGCTCACGGCGCTGGGCGGCCGCAGCGGATGCCGGCCCGCGGCCGCGCGCGCGGGTTGACCGGGGCCAAGCGCGAGGACGAGCGCGAGCCAGAGAGGCGCGAGGCGCATCATGCCGCGGACATCTGGAGAATACTGCGGAGCCCGTCGCCCCGATCGAGCGCCTCGACCGCCTCGTTCACCCGTTCCAGCGCGTACGACGCGGTCACCAGCTCGTCGAGCATCAGCCGGCCGGCGCCGTAGAGGGACAGCAGCCTCGGGATGTCGTCCCGCAGGCGGGCGGACCCGTAAAAGCACGCCCGCAGCGTCTTTTCGTTGAGGACAAACGACGGGCCCGGCAAGACCATCTCCTCGCGCGCCGGCGGGAGCCCGACGGCGACCGCGACGCCGCCACGCGCGACACTGTCGACCGCCTGCCGCACGGTGGCCGCGCGGCCGATCACCTCGAAGGCGTAGTCCGCGCCGCCGTTCGTCACATCCAGCACCGCCTGCACGGGATCGCCCGCACGGGCGTTGATGGCATGGGTCGCGCCGAAACGTCGCGCCGCCTCCAGCCGGTGGTCGAGCAGATCGATCCCGACGATCGTCACCGCGCCCGCAATCCTGGCGCCCTGCACGACGTTCAAGCCCACGCCGCCCAGCCCAAACACCGCCACGCTGGTCCCCGGGCGCACGCGCGCCGTGTTGACGACGGCGCCCACGCCGGTCGTCACGGCGCACCCCAGCAGCGCCGCGATCGTGAGCGGCACGTCCTTCGGAATCGGCAGCACGCCGGACTCCGGCACGACGGCCTGCTCGGCCCACGACGAGACGCAGGTAAAGTGGTGCAACTCCTGGTCGCCGAGCCTGAGGCGCGAGGTGCCGTCCGGCATCTTGCCGCGCACCCGGTACCGCATCTCGCAGAGATGGGGACGCCCGCCGTCGCAGTAGCGGCAGTGCCCGCACGCGGGCGCAAACAGGAGCACGACGTGATCGCCCGGCCGCACCGAGTCGACGCCGGGCCCCACCGTCTCGACCACCCCCGCCGCCTCGTGTCCGAGCACCACGGGCAGGGGCATCGTGAGGTCGCCCTTGATGTAATGCAGATCGCTGTGGCACACGCCGGTCGCGGCGATCCGCACGAGCACCTCGCCGCCGCGCGGTGGAGCCAGCTCTACGTCTTCCACCGCCAGCGGCTTCCCGACCTCATAGAAGACCGCCGCCCGCACTGCGCGCGCCCCCTCGCCATAGCGACGTGCGCCAAGCCATTCCTCTCGACCGGCGCGGAATCCTTGTGTAGAACCGAATCGCCGCGGTCAGCGCGCCCCCGCCGCGCGCGCGGCGGGGGCGCGCCCCGAAGCCTCGCGCTCCTGCCGCAGCAGCGCGCGCTTACGTTCGGCACCCCACCGGTACCCTCCCGGCTCGCCGCTCGACTGCACGACACGGTGACAGGGCACAATCAGCGCTACCGGATTGGATGCGCACGCGCGGGCGACCGCGCGGGCAGCGGAGGGCCGGCCCAGCGCGCGGGCAACCTCCGCGTAGGACCGCGTCTCCCCGTAGGGAATCTTTTGCAGTTCGGTCCACACGCGCCGCTGAAACGCCGTCGCCTGGATGTCGAGCGGCAAGGCCAGGTGCGGGCGCCTGCCGGCGAGATGCTCGACGATCGCCGCGACCCGCTGGCGCAGGCCGGCGTCGTCCCGCCGGCGCTCCGCCGCCGGGTACTCGGCGGCCAGCGCCGCCTCGAGCGTCCGATCGTCCGCGCCGAGACACACCGCGCAGACGCCCCGTGAGGTGGCGCCGACCAGCAGGCGGCCGAGCGGCGCCGCGACGACCGTGTACCGGATCTGCATCCCGCGCCCGCCGCGGCGATACGCTCCCGGTGTCATCCCGAGATCTCGTCCCGCGCGCTCGTAGAGCCGGCTGCTGGATCCAAAGCCCGACGCGTACAGCGCGGCCGCGATCGCCTCCTGCGCCCGCAGGCGCGCACGCACCAGATCGAGGCGGCACGCGTCCGCGTACTCGCGCGGGGTAATCCCGACAAGGCGCGAGAACACACGCCGCACGGCGTGCGGGCTGCGCCCGAGATGGCCCGCCAGCGCCGCGAGGCGGGCGCCGCCGTCGCCGGCGCGCGCCTCGATGTACCGGCAGGCGTCCTTGACCATCCGTATCTGAGCCGACGCCGGCTCGGCATCCTGCGGCCGGCATCGCCGGCACGCACGATACCCCGCCCGCTCGGCTTCCGCGGGGCTGCCAAAAAATGCCACCCGGTCGCGGCCCGGGCGCCGCGCGGGGCACGTCGGCCGGCAGTAGATTCCCGTGGACCGCACCGCAAACACAAAGGCGCCGTCGGCGCGCGGGTCCCGTGACAGTACGGCCTGCCACCTCGAATCCACCGTTGCCGCGAGTGTCATCGCCATCTCCCTCCACCTCCGACCCCATGCTACGGCCGCGCACGCCGTCGTGCTATCCGTTTCTTGTGATCGAATTCCGGAGGACCGCGAGGTCGGCGCGGGCTTCCGTGCGGCGAGCGACACGGCCTGTTTCGAGGCGACGCCCGTAAGCCTCCGGCGGGAATCGACGCGCCGCGAGCCCGGGCCGCAACACGGCGGTCCGCGGCGCCCGGGTATCGGCGCCGCGCCGCGGGGAAGAATCAGTACCGGGACGCGCCGGCTGTCCGACGCGAACGGGGCTGCGGCGCCTGCTCAAACTACACACGGGAGAAGTGCCGTGCGCGCCATACCCGAGATTGCCGCCGCCATCATCGCCGTTGGGATCCTGGTCACGTTCGCCGCGGCGTGGAGGGCGCTGGCGCAGATGCGGCGGACCGCGACCCGCGCCGCCGCCATGTACGGGCGCATCGCGACATCCCTGCCCGGGCTCACCGCGAAGCTACGGGTATTTGCCACGAGGCTCGACCGCATCGCCGACAGCCTCGGCACCATTGCCGCGGCCGCGGAACATCTCGCGGACCGCGGGGAAGCGGCCGCGCGGGCCGGCCGGGAGGGCTGGAATGGGATCCGGCAGAAGATACGGCGCGCCGCGACTGCGCTGACGGCCACCGCCGCCGGGGCGGTGTCGGCCTCGCGCGAGGCGCTCCACCTGGCCGGGATCGCGCGCCGCCCCGAGCCGAAGAGGGACGATATCGATGCCGACGCGTTGTGGCTGGGCCCTGACTGATCCGCTGCTCACGGCGTACCACGACAGCGAATGGGGCACCCCGGTTCACGACGATCGCACGCTGTTCGAGTTCCTGGTGCTGGAGGGGGCGCAGGCCGGCTTGAGCTGGCTCACCATCCTGCGGCGACGCCCGCACTACCGCGCCGCGTTCGAGGGGTTCGATCCGGCGGCCGTCGCGCGGTTCGACGCGCGCCGGCGCCGGGCGCTCATGAGCGACCGCGGGTTGATCCGCAACTCCCTCAAGATCGCGTCCGCGATTACGAACGCGCGGGCCGTCCTCGCCGTCCAGGACGCCTTCGGGAGCTTCGACGCCTACCTGTGGCAGTTCGTCGACGGGGCACCGATTCGAAAGCCCCGTCGTTCACTCAAGGACATCCCCTCGGAGACGCCGGAGTCCCGCGCGCTCAGCAAGGACCTGAAGCGACGGGGCTTCACGTTTGTCGGCCCGACGATATGCTACGCGTTCATGCAGGCGGTCGGCCTGGTGGACGATCACGTCGTCACCTGCTTCCGGAGCCTTGACGTTTCCCACGGCTCAGGCCGGCGGATTTCACGCCCGTGAGGCCAGCTCCCCGGTGGGGAGGCAGAATGCGTTTCGTCCCGGCGGCCGCAGGCCGGGGGCTTATCCGCTGGGGCTCTGATAACCGGGCCCGCGGCGCTCAGTAACTGCTCGTCATCGTGGCGCTGCCCGACGGATAGGCCGACTTCGCGCTGGAATAGTCCAGGGTCGTCGCCGCGGGCGGAGGACACGAGGGACACACGAATGTCACTGGCGGCGGCGCTGGCGCCGGGCCGACCTCGAACCTAAATGGACGCCACTGCTGCCGGAACGTCATGTGAATGCGCACCGCGCCGGTGACCGCTCGGGGCGCCGCTTGCGGAACGTGGACAGCCGCGGACCGCGCCGCGGCCTGCGGGACGGCCGTGGTACGGTCCGGCGCCGCGGGATAGACAGCGGTGCTCCGCGGCCGCGCACTCGACGCCCGGCCCTGTGAAGCGGGAGAGCCTTGCGGGACCGTTGCCGCGGCTCGGGGATGAGCCGGCGTCTGCGACGCGCGAGCCGAACGCGGCGGGATGGAGACCGCCCCGCGCACCCCCGCGGGGTGCGCCACGCCGATTCCACCCGGCACCAGACCTGCCGGGGCCGGCCGCCGTGCCGCACCGGCCGTCACGCTGGGAACGGCCTCCACCGATGGAGACGGCCCCTGCGCGATGCGGAGGCCCCATCGGTGCCACGCCCCGGCGACGACCGCGCCGGCCGCGATGACCCCGACAACGAGGGCGCAAACCACCCTGGCGTTCGGCCTCGCCATGACCGTACCCCCCGGCTGGCGTGCAAATCTACCATAAGTTATTCCCCCGTACCGGCCGCGCATGAAGGCCACCCGGGCCGCCCCGGACCCGGAGACGCGGGGAATCGGATCCGGCGCCGCGAAGTCGTATCAGGCCATGGGCTCCGTCGTCGATCAAGCCCGCGCGGCCGGCGTGGCGCTCGTCCGCGTCGCGTACTGCGACAACGCCAACCTGGTGCGGGCCAAAGCCGTCCCCCTCCATGCGCTGGACGACGTGCTCAGGTACGGCGTCGGCTTCACGGTCGCCCAACAGGCGCTCCCGATCATGGCGGACACGGTCCTCCCGGCGAGCGGCTTAGCACCGGTCGGCGAGGTGTGGCTCGTACCCGATCCGGCGACGTTCACGGTGCTGCCCTACAGCCCGGGCTGCGCTACGCTGCTCGGCGACTTCGTGACGGCGGCGGGGACGCCGTGGGAGCACTGCCCGCGCGCCTGCCTGCGGCGCGCCGTCGCGGCGGCCGCCGCGGACGGCCTCGAGATCCGCGCGGCGTACGAACCCGAATTCTACTTGTTCCGGCGCGCCGGCGCGGAGTACGAACCCCTGGACCAGACCAATTTCGCGATGACCGCCGCGCACGATCTGGCGCACGACCTGCTGCGCGACCTCGTGGAGACCTTGGACGCCATGCGGCTCGACGTGGCCCTCGTCCACCCCGAATCGGGCCCCGGCCAGTTCGAACTGTCGATCGGGCACGCCCCTGCGCTCGCCGCGGCGGACCGGCACGTGCTGCTGCGGGATGCGGTGCGCGGCGTCGCGCTCCGGCACGCCGCCGTCGCGTCGTTTGCGCCGAAGCCGATCGCCGGCGCCGCCGGGAGCGGGTGCCACCTGCATGTCAGCCTCTGGCGCGGCGATCAAAACCTCCTGTACGACCACGGGCATCCCGCGCGGCTCTCGCGCGCGGCGTCGGCGTGGATCGCCGGCGTGCTCGCACACCTGCCGGGCTTGTGCGCGCTCGCGACGCCGTCCGTGAACTCATACGCGCGCCTCCAGCCGCGCGCGTGGGCGGGGGCGTATGCCTGCTGGGGGATCGATCACCGGGAAGCCGCCCTGCGCGTGATCACGCCGCGCCGCGGCCCCTCGTCGCTCAACCTGGAGCTCAAGACGGTCGACGGCAGCGCCAATCCCTATCTCGCGCTGGCCGGGGTCATCGCGGCGGGCCTCGACGGCCTCCGCCGCGACCTGCCGTGCGGCGCCCCGATGGAGGGAGACCCCGCGGCTCTGTCGGACGCGGAGCGGGCGGCCCGCGGGGTGCGCGCCCTGCCCCGAAGCCTGGACGAGGCCGTCGACGCCCTCTGCGACGACGCCGTGCTGCTCGACGTGCTGGGGGCGCCGCTCGCGCAATCGTTTGTTGCGGTGCGCCGCGCGGAATCGGACGCGCTGCGCGACCTGCCGTACGATGCGCAGGTCCGGGCCCACCTGCTCGCGTACTGACGTGTCCACGCCGCTCGGGGAGATCCCGCTCCTGGACCAGCACGCGCATTCCCTGTTGCGCGCCCAGCCGGCCACGCTGCGCGAGTTTCGCGCGTGCTTCACGGAGAGCGAGGCCGGCGAGATCATCGACCGCCACGTGCCGTGGAGCCTGTTCTACCGCCGGGCGATCCGAGACCTCGCGGATTTCTTTGGGTGCGCGCCGGACGAGGACGCGGTCTTCGAGGCGCGCCGGGCGCGGCCGCTCGACCGGTTGACGCGCGAGATGTTCGCGGACGCGGCGATCGCCGCGGTCCTGGTCGATCTCGGCCTGCGCGCGGACGCGCACTTCGACCTGGAGTCGCTGCGGAGGCTCCTCCCGTGTCCGGCCTTCCCCGTGCTGCGGCTGGAGACGCTGGCGGAGCGGCTGCTGCCCGAGGCGTCGACCTGGCGGGATCTGGAGGATCGCTTCACCGCGGAAGTCGAGACCGCCGCCAACGGCGGCCTGCGCGCGCTCAAATCCATCATCGCGTACCGCACGGGGCTTGCGCTCGAGCGATGGGACGGCGGCGCGCTCGAGCGCGCGTTTCGCGAGACACGCGACGTCTTTCGCAGGGGGCGGCGCCGCCTGGAGTCCAAGCCGCTCCTGGATGCGCTGGTGGGCCGGGCGCTTTGGGTGGCGGCGCGGCGGCGCCTGCCGGTGCAGATTCACACCGGCTTCGGAGACCATGACTTGGACCTCCGGCTCGCCAACCCCGTCTGGCTGCGGCCGATCCTCGAGGATCCGGCATTGCGCGGCGTCTCGTTCGTCTTGCTGCACTGCCACCCGTACGTGCATGAAGCCGCGTGGCTGGCCGCGGTATATCCTCACGTGTATCTCGACCTGTCGCTGACCGTGCCGTTTCTCGCGCACGGCGCGGCGGAGGCGCTGGCCGACGCGCTGGCGATGGCGCCGGTGACGAAGATCCTGGGTGCGACGGATGCGTTCTCGATCCCGGAGCTGTTTTGGCTGGGGGCGCGCCACGCGCGCGAGGCGGTCCATGCCGCCACCGAGAGCATCGGCGCGCGCGGGTTTCTCCCGGCGGCGGAGCGCCGGGATGCGGCCAGGCTCGTGCTGCACGACAACGCGGCCGCCCTCTACGGGATCGTCCCGGACGGGTAGGGGGCGCGCCCGACGGGCCAGCCCTCCGCGCTACGCCCGACGCCGGTGTCCATTGTCGCTTTCGGCTTGGTCACGCCGCAAGCAAAACGACGCTACGCACATATGTATATCGCGGCGTCGAACGCCCGCGTCGGACAGACCCGTCAGGCCTACGCGTGCCTTGTCCAAATCCGCAACACCGCCCGGGCCGTCACCGTCACCCCGCGACGCACCGGGGCCGCCCGGCGCGTCACAACACGGCGGCGGTGCGATAGAATAGACCCGGCGTCTCCCGGGACGGCAGCGCCCGGTGGTGAAACGCCGAGACACCTTTTGGAGGACAGGCCGTGGAGCACGGGCATGCCAGCGAGGTCGTCACGCTCGGCGGGGGCTGCTTTTGGTGCACGGAGGCGGTATTTTCGGACCTGCGGGGCGTGGAGAAGGTGGAATCAGGGTACTCCGGCGGGACCGTCCCGAACCCGACCTACGAGCAGGTCTGCACCGGCACGACCGGGCACGCGGAGGTCGTGCAGGTCACGTTCGACCCTTCCGTGATCTCGCTCAGGGAGATCCTGCAGGTGTTCTTTACGACCCACGATCCCACGACGCCGAACCGCCAGGGGCCGGACGTCGGGACTCAGTATCGCTCCGCGATCTTCTATCGCACCCCGGAGCAGCAGGCAACGGCGCAGCAGGTCATCCAGGAGCTCACGCAGGCCGAGTTGTGGCGTGCGCCGGTCGTAACCGAGGTCAAGCCGTTTACCGCGTTTTACAAAGCCGAGGACTACCACCAGGAGTATTTCGCGCACAACGGCAACCAGCCGTATTGCCGCGCCGTGATCGCGCCGAAAGTGGCGAAGTTCCGCCAGCAGTACCGGGAGAAGCTCAAGCGCGCCTAGGCGGTCGCCGCGCGCCGCTACGCGCCCCAGGTCTCCCGGAGCACGCGGACCCAGTTGCCGTGGAGGAGCTTGCGCAGGTCCTCCCCGGTGAACCCGCGCTCCTCGAGCGCGCGCACGAGCTTCGGCAGCCCCGCCGCGTCCCCGAGGTCCGCCGGCATCGTCGCGCCGTCGAAGTCGGACCCCATCGCGACGTGATCGATGCCCATCCGCTCGACCATGTACGCGACGTGATCCACCATCGTCGCCAGCGGGGTATTGGCGTCGCGCCCTCCGTCGCGGCGCAGGAACCCGACGTGAAAGTTGAGCCCAGCCACGCCCCCGGAGTCCCGGATCGCATCGAGCTGCCGGTCTGTCAGGTTCCGAGGGGTCGCCGACAGGGCGTGCGCATTGGAGTGCGTCGCGACGAGCGGGGCCGTGCTCAGCTTCGCGACGTCCCAGAACCCCTGCTCGTTCAGGTGCGAGAGATCGATCATGACCCGCCGGGCATTGAGCTGACGGACGAGCACCCGACCCTCGTCGGTCAGCCCCGGCCCGAGGTCCGGCGTGCTGGGAAACTTGAATGGGACGCCCTGACAGTAGCGGTTGCGGCGGCTGTGTGTGAGGCCCACGGATCGGAGACCCGCGGCATAAAACGCTTCGAGCGCATGGCCGTCGGGGTCGAGCGGTTCGGCGCCCTCGAAGTGCAGCAGCATCGCGAAGATCCCGCGGTCCAAGCAGTGCTGCAGCTCGGCGGCCGTCCGGACGACCGCGACTTGCCCGTCCGAGGCGTCGACGACTCTCAGCAGCCGCCCTACGAGATCGAGCGCCTTGGATTGGGCGTACTCGAGCGACATCGGTGCGGGCCACGTTCGCTCGTCGCCGTAGATACTGAGCACGGCATCCAGCCGCTGCGGATCGACGGCGATGGGGTCCCGGATGTACACGGCGAAGAATCCGCCGCCGAGCCCGCCGGCGCGCGCACGGGGCAGATCGATATGCCCCTCGGAGGACCGCTCGAAGAACGAGCGCCCCGTGCGCTCGAGGCTTAGCACCGTATCGTTGTGGCCGTCGAAGACCGCGGGATATGTGGAAGTGGGCATACCGGGACCTTCCATCACGCACGGCACTCCCCCTGCTGCCGGCCGATCGCCGTCCGCGCGGCGCAGCCCGCCGTTGCCCGGCGCGTCCGTAGGCCTGCCCGGGCAGCCGTCGGAGGTCCCGCGGCCGGGACCACGAACTCACCAGCGGATGCGTTCGCGGCGCGCGCTAGGGGCGCGCGCAACAAGGGGGGGACGCACAATGGCGACAGCAGTGGGTGCCCGCGATCTCGTCCGCGAAGAGCCCATCTACTACCCCGAGGATCGCCTGCCCTGGGGCCAGACCGTCCTGATGGGCATCCAGCATGTGATGGCGATGTTCGGCGCCACCGTCGTCGTACCGCTGATCCTCGGATTCAACGTCAATACGGTGCTGTTGTTCAGCGGCATCGCGACGTTGATCTTCCTCGCCGTGACGGCGGGCAACGTGCCGAGTTACCTGGGCTCGTCGTTCTCGTTCATCGGCTCGGTCCTGGCGATCCAAGGCGGCGCCGGCCGCAATCAGCCGCTGGCGTTCGGCGGCATCTTCATCGCGGGCCTGCTCTATTTCATCGCCGGGCTCGTGGTGCACCGGGCCGGCACGCGCGTCGTCCGATTTTTCATGCCGCCCGTGGTCACGGGAGCGGTCGTTGCCGTGATCGGGCTGGCCCTCGCGCCGGTGGCCTGGAGCAGCTACTCCAAGGACCTCGTCACGGCCACGATCACCGTGCTCGCCGCGGCGCTCGCGAGCGTGTACCTGCGCGGATTCCTGCGGCTGCTGCCCATTCTCATCGGGATCGTCGTCGGGTACGTCGCCGCCCTGATCGATCCGGCATGCGCGCCCGCGACCGCGGGATGCCACATCAACTGGGGACTCGTCAGCGGGGCCGCCTGGCTCGGCCATCCGCAACTGAGCTTTCCGCCCCACCTCACCTGGCGGGCGTTGAGCCTGTTCTGGTTCGTTCCGATCCTGCTGATCGCCGAGAACACGGGGCACGTGTACGCGATCAGCGGCCTGATGAAGCGGGATCTGAGCGGCTACCTCGGGCGGACCTTCATGGGGGACGGGATCGGGACGATGCTGAGCGCCCTGTTCGGCGGCACGGGGGAGACGACGTACGCGGAAAACATCGGCGTGATGGGCATCACGCGGGTCTTTGCGATCACGGTGTACGTCACCGCCGCGATCGTCGCGATCCTCCTCGGCTTCGTGCCGAAATTCGGCGGCCTGGTCGGGAGCATTCCGCTGAGCGTGCTCGGCGGCATCGAGCTGTACCTCTTCGGGCTGATCGCCGCGATCGGCGGCAAGATCTGGGTCGATGGACGCGTGGATTTCTCCAACCGGGCAAACCTCGCGACGGCGGCGATCCCGTTGATCCTGGCGGCGAGCGGGGCGGACATCAAGGCGGGCGCGTTCGAGATCAACAACCTCGGTCTGGGAGCACTCGGCGCCATCGTCCTGTATCAACTGCTCCGGCCGGGAGCGGGCATCGCCGCGGACACCGGCGCGAGCGAACAGCCGGGGGCGTAACGGCGCACCCGCGCCGCGGAGGCGTACCATGCCCGAGTTCGTCGCCACCCGCCGCATCGGGGACGCGACCGTCACGGTGATCTCGGACGGGACGCTGGAGTGGCGCCCGCGGTTTGCGATCACGGAGGCGGAGCGCCGGCGGGCCATGCCGGACGCCGCCGCGGACGGGACGGTCCGCCTCGGCTTGAACGCCGTGCATGTGCGCATCCGCGACGCGTCGATCATGATCGATCCCGGGCTCGACGATCCCTCGTCCGCGTGGCAGCGCGCGTTCGCGCAGAAGTGGCCCGGGGTCGCGCGGTCGCCGGGCCTCGCGGCGGCACTGGAGCGGATCGGAGAACGTCCGGAGTCGGTCTCGCATGTCGTGATTACGCACGCGCACGCCGACCACTTCGCGGGGGTCGCGTTCGAACGCAACGGCTCGCTGGCCGCGAGATTCCCGCGGGCCCGCCACCTCATCGGCCTGGCCGACTGGGAGGGCCACCCCGCGCGCGCGGACGCGGAGTCCGACCACGCGGCTCGCCTCGGGCTGATCGACGACCTCGGTCTCCTCGATCCCGTGGAGGGCGCGCGCGAGGTCGTCCCGGGCGTGCGGCTGGTGCCGACACCCGGCGAATCTCCGGGCCACCTGGCCGTGCACGTGCAGACCGGCGGCCGCGAGTTCTACTATCTCGGTGACCTATTTCGCCATCCGTGCGAGGTCGAGCACCTCGACTGGGCTCCGCCGAATCGGGATGCCGTGGCGCTCGAGGCATCGCGCGACCGCATCATCGCCGAGGTCGCCGGCCGCCCGGCGTTGCTCGTGTTCACCCACGCCCAATTCCCGGCCTGGGGCCGGATCGTGCGGACGGCGTCCGGAGGACAGCGCTGGGAACCGGCCTAGCAACGCCTCGATTCGTCACCTCGCCGCGACGCCGGCGCGCAGGTACCGCAGCACCGACGGCGCCAGGGCGGCCGGGTGCCGCCCGCCGATCGTCAGGCACCGCGCCGCCGGGAGGATCCGAGCAAACCCGCGAAACGCGTCCTCGAGGCGGTGCCGGCGGGAGAGCGAGGATGTGTGCCGCCCCAGGGCGAGCAGCGCCGCGCCCCTCGTGAGCGGCCGCAGCCGCGGCAGCCCGCCGCGTCCCACGAACACGAACATCGCGGCCCGCGCGGGGGCGTGGGCACGCGCGTCCGGGAGCCAGTAGCGCGTCCCTCCCTCGCACGCGACTTCCCGGCCGGCCGGCAGCGTGCCCGCGGCCCTGGCAGTCCATGCCTTGACCCCAAGCGGGATGATCACCGGGAGCATCGTCCCGTGCTCCGGATCGAGCAAGACGAGGTCGTCCGCCATGGATGCCGCGCCGGCCCGAATCAGCGACGCGGCCAGCGACGTCTTGCCCGCCCCGCTCTCCCCGACGATCACGCACCCCTGCCCCTCCGCGGCGATCGCGCCGGCGTGGATGAACAGCAGCCGCGTCAGCACGTTGGCCAGCGTCGCGACGGCGTGTCCCACCACGGCGCCGAGCCATCCGGAAGGCGGCAGCGCGAGCGTCCACAGCGTGCGCGCTCCGACCGCGCCGGTCGCTGATCGTAGATCGGGCGACAGCGCGATGGTCACGGCCGGCGGCACCTCGCCGTCCACACGAAGTTCGGACAGCACCGCGCACACCGCCGACAGCGCCGCTGGGGGCCCGGCGAGATGCAGCGTCCAGTTTCCGAGCGCGAGCCGCACCTTCGCGGCCTTGCGGCCGCCGGCATCGAGCGGCGGCAAGAGGGTCAGATCCACCGGACGCGGGCCTGCACCCACCGGTCGCCGCCTTGGCGCACCACAGCGCCGGCGCGCGCCAGGCGGCGCAGGATGCCCGTGGCGCGGCGTTCTGCGCGTCCGCCCGCGGTCGCAGCGGCGCCGCAGGCGCGCCACACCCGCGCCGCCGCGCGGTCGAGCAGAATCAGCTGTCCGCGCGCCAGATCGAGCAGCACGATCTCGTCGTCGAGCGCCGCCGCGAGGAACGCCGCGCCGGGCGCGTGAACCGGGTTATTCTCTGTCACGGATGCGTGACGGGTGGGGTGCCGGCGTCCTCAGGGCGCGGTGCGGCCCGGCGCAAGGGCCGTCACCTGGGACAGGTCGGCAAACACGACGAGGCGAAACGCCGCGCTGTACCAGGGGGTGCACGACACGAGCGCGACCTCGTGCTGAAGCGGGCTACCGTCGAGCACGTCGGCCTGCTCCGGCAGGACGGTGACCTGCCGGACGACGTCGTACGCGTAGCGCTTGCCATGGTAGTCGAGCAAAATGGAATCTCCCGGCTGGAGCCGGTTGATCCAAAAGAACGGCGCGCCGTACGTCGTACGGTGTCCCGCGATCCCCACTAATCCGCCCCGGTCCGGCCAGCTGGTCCACGAGATCCGTCCCACGCCGTATTTGCGAAGATGGTCTGGCGTCGCACCATCCGGGACGTATCGCCGCACGTGGAGTCTCGGAATCTCGATCACGAGCGCGTCGGCGGGGGAGGCGTGAGCCGCTTCACCATCCTGGTCCCAGCCCGCGAGCGCGGCGATCTGCGCGCCGCCGACGCCGAGACCCGTACCGGCAACCCACAGGCCCGGCAGAAGCACGAGGGCAACGCCCGCCGCCAGGGACGCTATGGAAAGAACGCCGAGGAGTTTAGCCCGACGTCGGCGCGTGCGGGTCATCATCGGGCGCGACGACACCCGGAGCGAGGATACCCCGCCGGAGCACTCGCATGCAGATCCCCGCCCAGATCAGCAGCGCGCCGGCCATGAACGGCAGCCACAGGTTCGCGCCGGTAAACGGGAGCACCCGCGGCGCTGGACGGCTGGGGCTCGCCACGGCGGCAACCGGCCTGCGGGGCGGCGCAACGCTTCGCGGCCCCTGGGCGAGCACGACCGGACTCGTGGCCGCGGGGGGCGTGGTCGCGGATGCGGCATCGGCGACCGGCGCCGCTTGTCCGGCAGCGGGCACCGGCGCAACGACGGCCGCCACGGGAGCCGTGGTCTGTGGCGCACTGGCGAGCAGCGGGAGCAACCCGCCCAGGAGCAACGGCAACAGCCCGGCGACAATCGGGAAGCTCGTGCCACCGCCACCTCCACCGCCGCCGCCACCACCGCCGCTTGGCGGGCCCGGTGGCGTGGGCGGACCGGGTGGCGTAGGCGGCGGACCCGGTGGCGAAGGAGAGAACGACGACACAACCCCGAGGTCGAACGGGATTGGTTGGACCGTTACCCCCCCACGAAAACCCAGCATCCCCGGTCTCCCCCATCCCCCCTACGGCGACTTGGGCCGTACGGTCCCCACCTAGGGTGTCCGAACACGCCTTGCAATCTGGATTTTACACAAACCCGGCATGTGTCCTGCTCATTCAAAGGGCCAAGCATCGCTTATCTGTTTGACACTTCCCATCATCCCCCAGATCAATCGGCCGGTCCTGGCGCCGCCTGGTATCATTTGACTGCCGGCGGACCGGTCATGCGGTCGGCATCGCGACCCCCCGCGCGGCCATTATGATCGATATTTGTAATCTCGGCAAAGTCTTTCGCCGGCCGGCGTGGGCGCTCGCCGCTCGACCGCGAACCGGAGCACGGTCGGTTCGGGCGCTGAGGGACGTTACCCTCACGGTCGGGCGCGGCGAAGTGCTGGCGCTCGTCGGCCCAAACGGCGCAGGCAAGACTACCCTTCTAAGAATCCTCGCCACGCTCCTGCTTCCTACCGAGGGTTCGGCGCGGATCGGCGGGGCCGATGTCGTACGGGAGAGCGGCCGGGCGAAACGGCTGCTCGGGCTCGCTGCCGGCGACGACCAGGGATTTTACTGGCGGCTCAGTGGGCTCGAAAATCTGGAGTTTTTCGCCGGCCTGCTCGGAATGCACGCCGCGGCGGGCCGACGGCGGGCGACGGAGGCGCTCGAGCGCGCGGACCTGCTTCCGATGGCGCGGGAACCCGTCGGGCGGTATTCGACCGGCCTGCGGCAGCGGCTCGCGATCGCCAGGGCGTTGTTGGGCGACCCGCCGGTGCTCCTGTTCGACGAACCGACGCGCAGTCTCGATCCCGTCGCCGCGGCGGGGTTCCGCACGCTCGCGGCTGCGCTCGCCCGCGAACACCATCGGACCGTCGTGATGGCAACCCATAACTTGGAGGAGGCGGAGCTGCTCGCCGACCGTGCCGCGATCCTTACCGGCGGGATCGTGCGGGAAACCGTGGCGATGGACGGCCCGGGGGGCCTCACCCGCCGCTACCATACGCTCCTCGGGAGACCGCAGTGACGGCCACCATCCTGGCGTGCCTGAGGCGTGACTACCTGCTCGCCAGCAGCTCGCGCCTCGCGCTCGCCTGGCAGGTGGTGGCGGTCGGGTTCGCGGTCCCCACGCTGTATTATCTCGGCCGCATGGTCCACCTCGGCGCCGTGCCGGCGCTCCGCGCCGCGGGCGGCGATTACTTCACGTTCGTCGTGGTCGGGGTCGCGGCGGCCACGTTCTTCTCGGCGATGATGGGGGCATGCGCCGCCGCGGTGCGCAACGAACAATTGGGAGGCACCATCGAAACGCTCCTGGTCTTGCCGGCCTCGTTTCCGGCGCTGGCGCTCGGCGTCTCGCTGTGGGCGATCCTCGTCGCCGCCGGGCAGGCCTGCGTCTACTTCGCCCTGGCCAGCATGGTCTTTCCGACCCATCTTGCCCACGCGAACCCGGCCGGCGTTCTGTGCGCCGCGGCCCTGACCGCCGCGGCCCAGGTGCCGCTCGGCATGCTGGCCGCCGCGTTCGTGTTGCTCTTTCGGCGTCCCGACCTGCTGACCGGGACCCTGGCCAGCGTCTCGGTGCTGCTGGCCGGCGTGTTCTACCCGACGTCCGTGCTGCCGCCGGCGCTCAGGCGCGCGGCCGAATATCTGCCGCTCACGCACGGCCTGCGCGCGCTCCGGATGGCCGCGATCCAGGGCGCCGGCCCGGCCGCGCTCGCGGGGGACCTGGCCGCTCTGCTGGCCTTTGCCGTGGGGCTCTTTCCGGTTGCGGTGCTCGCATGCCGGTTCGCCCTCCACGAAATCCGGCGCTCCGGCGCCTTCAGCGCGTGACTACCCGCGCGGCGCTCCAGCGGGCCGAACGCGATCTGTTCGCGATCCTCCGAACGGGAAACCCGGCGGGCCCGCCGGCGGCGGTAGAGTGGGACGCGGTCCTGCGCCTGGCGCTCCGCGAGAGTGTGGCGCCTCTGGTCGGCGACCGGCTGCGTGCCGCGGGTCCGGCGCGCGCGGCGCCGGAAGCCGTGGCGGCGACATTCGAGCGGCTCCGCCGCGAGGGCGCCGAGCGCGCCGCCGCGGCGTACGCGGAACTCGAGACGCTCCTGGGGGCGCTGGCGGACGCCGGCATCGACGCGGTCCTGCTGAAGGGCGCGGCGCTCGCCCGGTTCACGTACGAGGACGCGGCGCTGCGCCCGTTTGCGGACCTCGACCTGCTCGTCCGTCCCGCCGACGTCCAGGCAGTCGCCGGCGTGATGCGGGCCGCGGGCTACGCGGCGGTGGGTCCGGCGCTCAGGACGCACGCCTACGAGCATTGCTATTTCACGCCGTCATGGAGCAAGCTGCCGGTGGACGTCCACTGGCAGTACGCGGAGCCGTTTCACGCGATCGAGCTCGACTACGGCGCTGTCTTTGCGCGCGCCTCGCGTGCCGCCGTGGGGGCCGCGGCCGCGTTGGTGCCGGCACCCGAGGATCTGCTCGTGGCGTCGAGCGTCGAAGTGGTCCGCGAGGCGTGGGAGAGCAAGCCGGTGCTTCGCCACTTGTGCGACATCGCGGAGACCGTCCGCCGCAAGCCCGTGGATTGGGAGCGCGTCATCGCCTGCGCCGCCGGCGGCCGGCACCTTCGCGCGCCGCTCAGGCTCAGCCTCGCGGCGGCCCGCGCCCTGCTCGGCGTCCGAGTCCCGCAGCGGGTCATCGACGCGCTTCGCCCGAGGCGTGCCGCGGCGGTGGACCGCCTCGTGCGGCGGCGGATCCACGCGACGCTGTTGAGGCGTCCGTCGCCGCTCGAGGCGCTGGCGCGGCAGGCGCTGCTCCGGTGGACCGACGGGGAGGCGTCTCCGGGGTACGGCGCGCTGGTCATGGAACGCGTCGAGGTTCAGTGGGAACGCGTTAAGCGGCGCGTTGGGCGGCGGGGGCGCGTCCGGGACGCGCTCGCCCGGTAGCGGCTACGGCGGCGTCACCGCGACCGTGGCGCGATCCGTCCACCACTTTTGCAGCGGATGGGACACGCTGTCATCGGTGAAGTCCTCGACGACGATCACGCCGTCGGCACCCCCGTCGACCACCGCGACCCCGACGAACCGGTAGGCCGGATACAAGATGTTGGCCCGATGCGGCGCGCTCGCCATGAGGGCGTCGTGCGCGGCCATCACGCCGTCGGCGTAGGCGAGATTTTCACCGACGGTCCGCACGCGCACGCCCGCTTCCACGATGCGGTCTCGCGGCGTCCGGCCGTCCGGCGATATGTGCGTGAGCGTGCCGCGCGCAAACAGGTCCTCGCCGTACGCCTGCGCCACGCGCCGGAGGGTGTCGTGCGGCATCAAGGGCACGAGCCCCGCCGCGACGCGCGTCTCGTTGAGCAGGTTGAGCACGGTCATGGCGAGATCGGCGCGAACCGGCGCCGCTTGCACATGATAGGGAAGCGCGTACGCCAGCGGCTCGCCCCCGAGCACCCGCGGAGCCGGTCCGGCCGGCGGCGCGGGCGCGGCGGGCGCGCCGGCGAGCATGGCGAGCGCGCAGACAAAACACAACCAGCCGCGAATGACGGCAGTCCTCCATTCGGGGCTGGTTCCGGCTCTTCGGCGGCCCGGCCGACTTCGGTGGAAGTCCCGCGGCTTTGCGTCCCCGCCTCACGGCGGGTTTGCCCGTTCGGAAGCCCCGCGTCCTATACGTATGCCCACGTTTGACCCGGCGTAGCCGGGCGTAGAGCGTCCTACTTCCCTGCCGGCGCCGCGGTCGATATCCGCCACAAACCACCCAGGTACCGATCGAACTCGTACGAGTCGAAGTAGAAGCGGCCCGCACCGGGCGTCACGGCGGTTTCTCCGAAGTACACTTGGGTCCCGCTGTCGTACATGTCGACCCGGAGAAAGTCGAGCGGCCGGGCCAGGGTCTCGGCGCAGGCGATCAGCTCGTCGAGATGTGCGGGAGGCGGCGCGTCGCGCTCCAGGGGCTGGTATCGTGCCGAGGCCACCGGAAGCTTGTGCCAGGACGGATCGTAGAAGCTCATCCGCGCGCCGGTCAAATATCCCTGCACGACCTGGATCATGCGAACGGTCCCGTCGAATACAAAGCATTTGTAATCGGTCGGCGTCGGTCCGGTGCCGTCGCTGATGAGCTCCTCGATGAGCACGCGCGGCTCGATCGGCCGGTACATGGGCTCCCGAAAATGGAAATAGTAATTTTCCCCGAGCCACGAGCGGCACGTGCCGATCAACTCGTCCCGGTCCACCTCGGCTTTGTCGAGCACGACCCGCACCCAGTGGGAGCCGTGTGACGCCTTCACCACGAAGGTATCCGGCAGCGCATCGAAGGGGATGTCTTCCGGCGCCGTCGTGGTCCAGTAGAGTCGAGGCAGCACAGCCCCACCGACCGCATCGCGCACATACTCGCGGACGGCGTACTTGTCGGACAGCATGGTGAGAATCGGCCGCCGGTCGAATATCATCCGGTACAGGACCTTCTCCGTAAAGGTCCTCGGCTGAAACAGATTGGGGAACCTGCCGAACTGCATGCGGTAACCGCGCAGCGCCACCCACAACTCCGTCACCCTGTCCGCGAGCACCGCCGACACGGGGCCCGGGGCCGCCCGCCGCACGGCGCGCGGCGCCTCGTGTGTCGATGACGACCCCGTTACGCGCGCCGGATCCGCGCGGTCAACTGACACACCGAGCACCTCCGTGTCGTGCAGCGTGACGCTGCCCAATGACCCGCCGCCGCGGGCCCCGAACGCGCCGCCCCCGAGGCACGGACGGCCGCGGTCCTCGTGTCACGAAACGTCCCCGGCGTCGTAGACGGGGGTCGCCCAGCGGGTGTGGGCCGGGTTGCGAACGGCGTCGTCCAGCGCCTTCCCGAGCCGCACGGTCAACGGACCGGGCGCGCCGGGCCCCACCGGATACCGGTCGACCGACACGATCGGCGTGACGCCCACAAGCGTCGTCGTGGCAAAGACCTCGTCCGCCGCATAGAGCTCGGACCGGTCGACCGGCCGCTCCACCATCGTGATGCCCATCTCGCGGCCCAGGTCGAGGATCGCCTGCCGTGTGATGCCCTCGAGGATCCCGCTCGCCACGTCGGGCGTCACCACCACGCCCGACCGCACCAAAAAGACGTTGGCAAGAGGTAACTCGCACACGTTGCCCGCGACGCTGGTGAGGATCGCGTCGTCGTACCCGTCCACCTTGGCTTGGATCTGGGCGAGCCGTACGTTGTGATAGTTCGCGCCCGCCTTGACCCGCGGGGGCGCCGCGATGTCGGGCAAGCGCTGCCATCCCGACGTGCACACATGGAGCCCTCCGGGGCGGCGGCCGGCGGTGGCGGCCTTGGCGACCATGAAGACTCCCGTCGTGATCTCCTCGGGGCGATAGCTGAAGACGGGCCCCGCGCCGAAGTACGCGACGATCCGCACGCCCGCATCCTCGCGAAACCCGTTCATGGCGACGAGCCGCCGGGCGGCGGCGCCGAGCTCCTCGTCCGAGTAGGGCACGGCGAGCCGCATGACCTTGGCCGACAGCCGCAGGCGCTGGAGGTGTTCGTGCAGGCGAAAGAAGTACAGGTTGTCCCCCGCCCGCGACCGGAATGCGCCGACCACCTCGTACGCGTTGAGGCCGCCGAGCACACACTGGGTGTCCACGTGCAGGCAGGCGTCGGCCCAGTCAACGATGCGTCCGTCGAGCCATCCGTAGCGCGGGGCCTGAGTCATGACCGCCGGGCGCAGCCGCCCTGCCCCCGGTCCTAATCCGTGGGGGAAGACGCGCGACCGGGCTTGGCGCCCGGGCCGGTGCCGGTGGCGTTGCCCCTCGACGGGGCCTCCTTTGGCGCAGCAAGCGGATCGGGGCTGTCCGCGGCGTCCGGCCGCGGCCACGTGGTCTGAGGCTGGAGGAGGTTCTTTTCGATCGCCCATGCCGCCGCATGGGCGCGGTTTCGCAGGCCCAGCCGGCGGTAGATGGACCGAAGGTGGCTCTTCACCGTCGACTCCGACAGGAAGAGCTTGGCGGCAATCTCCTTGTCCGCGAGGCCGCGGGCGACCTCGACCAGGACTTCGAGGTCGCGGTCGGTCAGGCCGTGGAGCCCCCTCCTGACCGGTTCGGTGCCGAAGCCGTTGCTCGCGAGGTCCTCGAGCAGCTGCCGGGCGATATTGGTGTTGATCATCGTGCGTCCCTGATGCACCGCCCGAATCGCACGGATCATGTTCTCCGGCGAGATGTCCTTCAGCACGTAGCCGACCGCGCCCGCGGCGATCGCCTTGCGGAACAATCCCGGCTCGCTGTAGACGGTCAGGATCAGGACCTGCGTCGCCGGGCACTCCTGTTTGATCGCGCGCGTCGCCTCGATGCCGTCGCCGCCCGGCATCTTGAGATCCATGAGCACCACGTTCGGCTTGAGTTGCGCCGTCAGCCGGACGGCTTCCGGGCCGCTCTCCGCTTCGCCGACCACCTCGATGTCCGCGGCGTCCTGGAGTACGACCCGCAGGCCGACGCGGGTCAAGCTCTGATCGTCCACGATCAAGAGACGAATCGTCATGCAATGGCCCCCGTTTCGGGAGAAGAGCTCACGCGGAGGCGGCGCGCCGCATCCGGCGTCCCGGCGCGCCGAGCCGCTCCGGCAGCGGAATGCTCGCCCTGACCAGCGTGCCCTCGCCCGGACCCTTCCGAATGTGCAGCGTGCCGCCCAGCAGGCGCACCTGGTCGTGCATCAGCGCGAGCCCAAACCCGCCGGGACGGCCGCCCTCGAACCCATCACCGTCGTCCTTGACCTCCAGCACGATGGCGTGACGGGTGCGCTGCACCCGCACGGCGATGTGTCGTGCCGCCGCATGCCGCGCGGCGTTCACGAGCGCCTCGCGCCCCACCTCGGCGAGGCCCGTCACGATCGCGCTCGGCAGGTCGTCCAGCGGCGGCACGTCGAGGGACAGCGCCGCCCGCGTGTGCGGGCGAACCTCGTCGAGCGCGTCCCGCAGGTGGGACGCCAGCGACGCCTGCGCATCGTCCGCACCCGAGGACCGGAGCATGCCGATCGCCCGGCGGGTCGATTCCAATGCGGTCTCGGTGCTGCCGATGGTCGCCCGCAGCGATTCGCGCGCGTCGGTCATCTCCGGCGGCAGGCGGCGATCGAGGGCGCGCAGCAGCGCGAGCGCCGTCGCCAGACACTGGGCCGGGCCGTTGTGGATCTCGAACGCAACGCGGAGCAAGCGCTCCTCGGTGCTCGACGAGGCGTCGGCCCGACCGCCACCTTCCGGCCGGTCCCCCGATCGATGACCGCGGGTAGATCGTGTGACGTTGCGTCCCATTATCAGCCCCATTATGACATACCCCTTTTTGGCAACGTGGTGACCAGGATGATGAGCTTTTCCGGGGACAAGCGCTCACGCCCGGGAACGAGCGTGCTCCTGTTGTGCATCAGAAGAATGACCGTTCGGCCACAGCGCGCAGGCGTTGGCGATGAGAGGATATCCCGCAGGCGATACGTGGACTTCGTCATCAAATGATGGCGATGCCGGTACGACGTCCTCCCATCACCGAGGGTGAACATCGACTTTCGGCCGACACATTATAGCACGGCACGACGCTCACCGCGCGGAGAACGGATGCATCGACAATTGTTTAACAACACAAAATAAATCGATCCACCTCATGATCTCATACGTCACGCCCGTGCTTCCCGTTCAAAAGACGGTCGCGTGTTCAGTCATGGCAACGTACGTTCGCATCCAAATGTGGGACGCTTCCTCCAAAAAACCTACCAGGACTCTCCAACAGAACGTGGGTGCGGCGGTAGGGGTCCGCCAATGCCTCCTCCATTAGAAGCAAATCTCCCTGAGACAATACACGGGACAAAGGATGGTTCCCAGTGGAGACCAGTCGGACGGCATCGAAAGTGCGCGTGCTTGTCGTAGACGACACCACCTTGATGCGTCAGGGCATCAAGAGTTTCTTGGAAAAGCGCAGCACCATTGAATTCGTCGGGGAAGCCTCGAGCGCCGAAGAAGCCACCGAGCTCGCCGCGACGCTCCAGCCCGACGTCATCCTGCTCGACCAGGACATGCCCGGACTGGACAGCATCGAGGCGATCAAACTCATCAAAGCGCGGCACCCCAAGTCCGAGATCATCGTGCTGGCAGAGGGCGCGGACGACGAGAAGCCGTTCCGGACGCTCGAAGCCGGCGCCACGGGCTACGTGCTCAAGGACATCACGCCGGAAAATCTCGCGCGGGCGGTGGAGGGCGTGTGCAACGGGCGCACCCTGATCCACCCGCACGTCACCCGCCAGCTCGTCGAGCGATTCCGCACGCTGGCGCGCGAACAGACCAAGACCGACGGGACGCATCTCGGCGGCCTCACGACCCGCGAGTTCGAGATCCTGCTCGAGATGACCAAGGGCGCGACGGACCGCGAGATCGCGAACAAGATCTTCGTCAGCACCACAACGGTGAAGAGCCACATCCGCTCCATCTTCCGCAAGATCGGCGCCCGCAACCGCACGCAAGCGGTCGTGTACGTGCTGAAGAACCGGTTGATCACGTAGGCGGCCGCGCCCCGGTGCGGCTCGGCACGCGATCAGGCGCGTCTGCGACACGCAGAACGGAGGGGACGATGGCGGAGCGACACGTCAAGCTGAACGAGAAGCACGGCGGATCTCAGCATCCGCAATGGCCGATCGGTTCGGCATTCGCGTATCAATCGTCGATCTGGCGGGTGCAGGGTCTGTATCTCGCGCCCACGTCCTCGGGCAGCCGCGAGCTGTGGTGGATCTTGGACGAGCAGAAACCCGAGGCTTCGGATCTCGACAGCGGAGGCGAGTGATCATGAGGCACGTGCTGCAACGACTGCGGAGGTACGCCGCGCCGGGACTGGCGCTTGCGGTGATGCTTGCGGCCGCGGGCCCCGCGGCAACGGCGCCGGTCTACATGGGACCGCCGCCGCAGGTCGGCGCGTCCCCATCCGGACAGCAGCCGGGGACGCCTCCGGCCGGACAGCAGCCGGGCGCGCCTCCGCCCGCCGATCAGGCCGTGCCGCCGTCGGCCCCTGGGTCGTCGACGCAGGCGCCCGTCGGCCCGGGCGCGCAGGCCGGCCAGAGCGACCAGCCGTACACGGTGCAGCCCGGCGACGTCCTCCAAATCTCGGTCGTGGGGGAGCCGGAGGTCACGGGCGCCGTCACCGTGAGCCCGGACGGCGCGATCCAAATGCCGCTCGTCGGCCGGATCCCCGCGGCCGGCGCGACCCTGCCGCAACTCACGGACCGCGTGACCCAGGCGCTCAAGACGTACATCCGTGAGCCGCAGGTCGCGATCACGATTTCCCAGACCGCAACGCGCCAGCAGTTCGTGTACGTGCTGGGCCAGGTGGGGCGGCCCGGCGCCTACCAGATGCAGGAAGGCCTCACGATTGCCGGCGCGATCGCCGCGGCCGGCGGTCCGACCCCGAGCGCGGAGTTGACGCACGCCTTCATCATGCGCAAGTCCCAGACGATTCCCATCGACCTCCAGAGCCTGCTCGTCGACGGGAATACCCAGGCGAACGCGCAGGTGCAGCCGGGCGACGTCATCATGGTGCCCCAGGGCCGCGATCGCGTGCTCCTCATGGGGGCGGTAGCGCGGCCGGGCGCGTACGTGATCAACCCCGGTGACCGTCTGGTCGACCTGCTCTCCGCGGCCGGCGGCTCGGCGCAGGGCGCACAGCTCAAGAACGTCGGCATCATCCGGCACACCGTCCAGGCGAACACCGCGGCGGCGCCCAACAAGCCGACGGTGACCCAGGTCGACCTGACCAAGTTCTACACGAAGGGCGACATGACGCAGAACGTCGAGCTGCAGGCGGGGGACATCGTCTACGTGCCGGAGCGGGGACAGCATCCGATCTGGGACTCGTTCCTCAACACGCTGGGAGGCCTGGGCTGGCTCGTGTGGTTCATGCACTGAGACGAGCCCGAGCGCCGCGAGGACCCGCGGCGCGGTCGGTGGGCCGTGGCGAAATGATCGAGGAGGGTTAGACACATGGAATTCTGGCGATATTATCGGGTGCTCCGGCAGCGCTGGGTGGTCATCGTGGTGGCCATGGCCGCGGCGATCGGCGTCGGACTCGTCGGCGCGCGCCCCGGCGGCGATGATTACGCGGCCGTCGCGACGATGTCGGTGCCCGCCACGTCCCAGTTCCTCTTCATCGCGAACGTGGGCTCCGGTCCCATGCCCACGTCCGACCAGCTCATGCAGCTCGCGATCAATCTCGTGCGCAGCCGGGACGTGGCGACGCGGGCCATCCAGCAGCTCCAGCTCGCCCTCACCCCCGAGGACCTCGCCACCCGCATCGCCGTGCAGCAGGACCCGAGCGGTGATATGCTTCGCGTCACCGCCAAGGGACCGACGCCGGCCGCGGCCGTGATGCTCGCAAACGCCATCGTCGACAACGCCGCGGCGTTCAGCCGGGATGTCCAGCGCCGCGAATCCACGCTCGGCCGCGAGTTCATCGAGAAGCAGCTCGCGGACGCGCAGACCAACCTCCGCGCGGCGGAGGACGCCCTGCTCGCCTACCAGCAGAAGAACGGGGTGGCGCTCGCGTCCGGCCAGAGCGCCGAGATCGGCGCGCTCCAGGCCGAGGCCCAGCAAAACGACTTCGCGCTCCAGGAAGCCAACGCGAAGATCGCGTCGTACACCTCGCAGATGCAGGCGGCCGGGGCCGCCCCCGCGCAGCTCCAGGACAACGCGGTCACCCAGCAGCTCCGCGCCGAGCTCGTGCAGCTCGAGGTCCAGCTCGCCGCCCAGCTGGCGGTACACACGGACGCCTACCCCGCGGTCGTCGCCCTCAAGGCGCAAATCGACGCGGTCAAAGGGCGCCTCAACACGGAGCTGCAGAAGATCGCGGCCACGAGCCAGGGGCAGCATACCCCGATGTACGAGGCGCTCGCCATGAACCGGATCGCCGCGCAGACCGACCAGATCGCGCTCGAGGCGCGCAGGCAGGCGATCCAGCAGGCGATCACCGCGGCGACGCAGCATCTGCCGACGGTCGCGCAGACCCAACTCGACGCGGCGCGGCTGAACCGCACGGCGGAGATCCTCACGACCCAGGTCGCCAACCTGGAAGGCCAGCTCGCCCAAGCCCGCGTCCGCGAGCAGGAGATGCAGAGTCTCGGGGCCCTGACGGTCCTGGATCACGCCAGCAGCGCATTCGCCTCGCCGTTCTCCGGCAAGCCGTTCAAGCTCACGCTCGCGGGCGTGCTCGGGCTGCTCGGCGGGATCGGGCTCGCGTTCTTCCTGGAATATGTGGATACGAGCATCAAGACGCCGGAGATGGCGGAGCGTCTGCTCGGGGTGCCGGCGCTCGTCGCCATCCCCCGGCACAACCCGCCGTTCGACGAGGCGTACCGCCTGCTGACCGTCAACCTCCTGGCGCGCGAGCCGGGCGACGGCGGCGGCGTCGTGATCGCCGTGACGAGCCCGCAGCCGCGCTCGGGAACGTCGACGGTCGTCTCCAACCTCGCGCAGGCGTTCGCCGCGGCGGGCCAGCGCACGGTGGTCGTCGACGCCGCCCTCCGGGAGCCGGTGCAGCACGCCCTGTTCAACGTCGCCAACGAGAAAGGCGTCGCCGAGGTCCTGGCCGGGACCGCCACGCTCCCGGAGATCCTCATGCCGGTGAAGCCGAACCTGTGGCTGGTCACGAGCGGCGCGGAGCGCACGCCGGACATGGGCATGCAGCTCGGGTCCGCGGCCATGGCATCGGTGCTGGCGGACCTGCGCCAGCGCGCCGACGTGATCCTCGTCGACACGTCGTCCGCCGGCGCGTTCGCGGACGTGTACGCGCTGGCCCCGCTGGCGTCCGGCGCGCTGATCGTCCTGGACGGCAGCCGCGCCCCGCGGGGCATCGAGGAGCAGGTCAAGCTGCAGTTCGACCGGCTCGGCACGCCGGTCATCGGTTCGGTCCTGAGCAAGGTGCGGCCGGACCTGGTCGACAGCTATTACTACCAGGAGTACTTCTACCGCAACCGTGCCGTGGCCAGGATCGCGCCGGCGGCCGCCACCACGAGCCTCGCGCTGCTCGTCGTCGCGGGCGGGCTCACGGTCGGGTTGTGGCTGTGGTTCCACTCGGGCGGCATCGCGGACCGGGCGCTGGCGCAGCCGGCCCCCAATGCACCGTCGCTGGTGAATCTCACGCGGAGGTAACACGTTTCGTGGATGCGGTAACAACGCAGGAGCCCGCAACGGGGCTGGAATCGAAGATTCGCACGCGCGCCGCGCGCGTCGGGGTGATCGGCCTGGGGTACGTCGGCCTCGCCCTCGCGGTCGAGACCGCCGAGATCGGGTTCCCCGTCGTGGGCATCGAGATCGACGAGGACAAAGCCGCGATGGTCAACGGCTGCCGGTCCTATATCGGCGACGTCACCGACGACGCGCTGGATCGCGTCGTCGCCGCCGGACGGTTCCGCGCGACGACGGACTACGGCGCGCTCCGGGACGCGGACGTCATCATCATCTGCGTGCCGACGCCGCTCACCAAGAGCAAGGAGCCGGACCTCTCCCACGTGATCGCGGCCGCCCAGGCATGCGTGCCGGCGATCCGGCGCGACACGCTCGTCGTCCTGGAGAGCACCACGTATCCGGGCACGACCGTCGAGGTCGTGAAGCCGATCCTGGAGACGAGCGGCCTCCAGGCCGGAGCGGACTTCGCGCTGGCGTTTTCGCCCGAGCGGATCGATCCCGGCAACCGGCGGTACAGCCTGCGCTCGATTCCCAAAGTGGTGGGCGGCATGACGCCGGCGTCGACGCAGGTCGCGCGGACCTTTTACGAGCAGATCGCGAACACGGTCGTGCCCGTGTCCTCCCCCACGGTCGCCGAGATGGTCAAGGTCTACGAGAACGTGTTCCGCAACGTCAACATCGCGCTCGTGAACGAACTGACCCTGCTCTGCGATCGCATGTCGCTCGACGTGTGGGAGATCATCGAAACCGCGGCGACGAAGCCGTACGGCTTCATGCCGTTCTATCCCGGGCCCGGCGTGGGCGGACACTGCATTCCCGTCGATCCGTACTACCTGTCGGCGAAGGCCCGCGAGTACGACTTCCACGCCCGGTTCATCGAGCTCGCCGCCACGGTCAACGACAGCATGCCGTACTACGTCGTCTCGCGGACGACGGGGGCGCTGGAGGCACGGGGCAAGACGTTGTGGGGGTCCAGGGTGCTGCTGCTCGGCGTGGCCTACAAGCGCGACATTCCGGATGTTCGGATGTCGCCCGCGCTCAAGGTCTTGGGGCTGCTCCACAAGCGCGGCGCGTCGGTGTCATATCACGATCCGCACGTGCCCGAGATCGCGCTGGCCAACCCGGGGACGATCCGGTCGCAGCCGCTCACCGACCAGGTCCTCGCGGATGTCGACTGCGTCATCCTCACGACGGATCACACCGCGATCGACTACGATCGCATCGTCGCGCGCGCTCCGCTGATCATCGACACGCGCAACCGGCTGCACGACTACCGGGCGTCGCACGTGGTCCGGCTCTGATGACGGGCCGGCCGGACGTCGGGGGATCACCGGGCCGCGCGGAGCCTGCTCAGAGACTGCGATGAAGGGACACGCTTCGGCCGCGCGGGCGACGCTGCTGCTCGCCCTGGGGCTCGGTGCCGCCGTGGCCTTCGGCAGCATCGTCCTCCCGGGGTCGCGCGCGCTGCTCGGACTCGTGGCGGCGGGCGTGGCGGTCGTGACGCTCTTCAACCCGAAGATCGCGCTGTACCTCATCGTCCCGGCCATGACGTTGTCGCCGGAACTCCCGCTCCACGGCGTCGCGGTGCGCATCGAGGACCTGATGATGGTGCCGCTGACCGTCGGATGGCTGGCGCACCTGTGCGTCGCCAAGACCCGCCGCAAGACGCCGTTCGACCGCATCCTCCTGGCCTACGTCCTCGTCAGCATCGCGGCCACGATCTGGGGCGCCGCGCTCGGGACCGTGCACCTCGCGGCCGTGAGCAAGTACGACAGCTCGCCGCTCCACGTCCTCAAGCGGATCGAGTTCGTCGTGCTCTTCTTCATCGTCGCGGATACCGTGGAGTCCCTGGCCGACGCCAGCCGGATCACGTACGTCCTCCTCGGCTCCATGATCGCGCTCAGCCTCTATTCGGCCTGGCAGTTTCACACCAACCAGGCGATCGCGCTGGGCCCCGAGGGCGCGCCCGTCCACGAGCCCGGCATGGCGTCGATGGTGACCGTCGGGCTCGCGCTCGGGCTGATGCGGAGCGCCGCCACCCCGCGCGCGCGTTTCGCCCTCACGCTGATCGTGCTGTTCGGCGTGGCCACGTTGCCGCTCGCGCTCGGCCGCAACTACATCGCCGCGACGTTGATCATCCTGCTGTACGTCGGCTTCCGGGAACAGCGGTGGATCCTCTTCGCCGTGCCGGCGCTCGGCGCGCTGGCGTTCCTCGTGTACCCCGAAGGGGTGGCCCACCGGATCCTCACCCTCGGCAACGTGTTCTCGCCCGACCTGAGCACGCTCAACCAGACGTCGACCGCGCCGACATCGATCTTCTACCGAGCCCAGGCACCGCTCTACTACACGATGTGGGCGCTCGGCGCGTCGCCGTTGCTGGGGCTTGGGATGGGCAGCGTCCCGCTGGGCTTCATCGACAGCGAGTACGTCATCCAGCTGTTCTATACGGGGCTCGTCGGGCTGGCGATCTTTCTCCTCTTCGGCGCCAGGTTGTTCCGGGTGATGCGGACCATGGCGCGAGCGACCACGGACGCCCAGGCCGCCGGCCTCGTCCAGGGAGGCATGCTCGTGATCCTGGGATACGCCGTCTACAGCCTCTTCGCGGCGTCGGTCTCGGCCACGCACACGGGAGGGCCGTTCTTCGTTCTGGCGGCCGTCATCGGCTCGCTGTCGCGCATCCTCCTTCCGCAACCGGCGGCGCAGGCGGCACGGGGCCGCATCGGGAGCCGGGCGCTCGTCCCGGTTCGGGCGACGGCGCTGCTCGGGGGCCGGACCGCCGACAACCCGTGGAAGCGCCTCGTCGTGAGGCGGCAGGTCTCCGCCCCGCCGCGCCCGGCCGCCCGCTCCCGGCGTGAGTTGTGGGCGCCGTCCGGCGACCGCCGGCTGTCGGCCTTGCCGCGGGCCGCGTCCGATCCGCGTTCCTGATCCCGCCGGGCGGGACCGCGGAGCGTGATGGTGGCGCGCATATCGAACGGACAAACCGCAAGTGGTCCAACGATCCGGGACGGCGCGCCTCTGACCGCGCAGCGCACGATATGATGGCACAGGAGGAGTGATCCCACACGCATGACCGCCACCGCAATCGAGCTCGTCATCGAGTCGACCAACTACACGCGTCCCCGTGACCGCGCGCGCGAGCTGTGGGCGTTTCGCGAGGTCGTCCTGGCGTTCGCGGAGCGCAATATTCGCGTCAAGTACAAGCAGGCCGTCCTCGGGGTCTTGTGGGCGGTGCTTCAGCCCCTGATCTTTCTCGGCATCTTCATGGTCGTCTTCGGCCGCATGGGCAACATCTCCGGCGGAGCCACCTCGTACCCCGCGTTTGCGCTCGCCGCCCTGGTCCCCTGGTTTTTCGTGCAGACGGCCGTCACGTTCGGCGCGCAGGCGCTGCTCATGGACAGCGCGCTGCTGCGCAAGGTCTACTTCCCCCGCGAGGCCCCCGTGATCGGCGCGGTGCTGAGCGCGGGACTCGACTTCGCCGTCGGCTTCGTCCTGCTGCTCGTCCTGGAACCGCTGCTCGGGGGCCATCTGTCGTGGAACCTGCTCATGGCGGTCCCGTTGTGGCTGGTCCTCGCGGTGCTCACGACCGGGGTCTCGTTGATCCTCGGAGCGCTGAACGTGTATTATCGAGATTTCCGGTTCGTCCTTCCCGTGGTGCTGCAGCTGTGGATGTTCGGCAGTCCCGTCGCGTACCCGCTGAGCGCCGTGCACGCGGAGTGGCGCGGCGCGTACGTCCTGCTCAACCCCGCGGCCGGGGTGCTCGACGGCTTTCGCCGCGCGCTCGCGGAGGGGCGCCTGCCGGACCTGGGTCTCCTGGGGCTCAGCACCGCCGTGTCATGCCTCGTGGCGTGGTTCGGCTACTGGTTGTTCAAACGCATGGAACCCGGATTCGCCGATGTGGTGTAACCGATGAGCTGGGCGATTCGATTCGAGGGCGTCAGCAAGAAATACCCGGGCGCCGGGTGGGGCTATCCATCCCTGCGGGGCGACCTCAGCCGCCTCGGCCGCTCCGTCGCAGCGCGGTTCATGCGCCGGAAGGGGGATCCCGGCGGCCCGTTCGCGCTGCGCGATGTCTCCTTTGACGTGAAGGAAGGCGAGGCGTTCGCCATCGTCGGACCCAACGGCGCCGGCAAGACCACGGCCCTCAAGCTCTTGACCAGGATCTCGTTCCCGACGCGGGGGCGCATCCGCGTGCGCGGCCGCATCGGCGCGCTGATCGAGGTCGGATCGGGCATCCACCCGGAGCTGACCGGGCGCGAGAACATCTGGCTGTACGGCCGCATCATGGGCATGTCACGGCAGGAGATCAGCCGCCGGTTCGACGAGATCGTGGACTTCGCCGAGCTCGGCGACGTCCTCGACCGGACGGTGAAGCGGTACTCCTCCGGGATGCAGCTTCGGTTGGGGTTCTCGATCGCCAGCCACCTGGACCCCGACATCTTCGTCGTGGACGAAGCCCTCGCCGTCGGCGACGCGGGCTTCCAGGCGAAGTGCGTCGAGCGGATGATGCGCCTCGTCGCCGAGGGGCGAACGCTCCTCTTCGTCTCGCACAACCTCACCGCCGTGGAGGCCATCTGCCGGCGCGGCATCTTTCTGCTCGACGGGCAGATCGAGCGGGACGGCGCGATCCGCGAGGTCCTCCAATCGTACGTCGATTGGATCGACGCGCGCCAGCAGGAGCGGTGGAGTTCCCCGGGGGCGCCGCGGGGCCGGGGGCTCGCGGTCGAGCGCGTCTCGTTTCACGACGCGTCGGGAGCGGAATGCGCGGCGTTTCGGACCGGCGATACCATCGAGATCCGCATCGCCGTGCGGCCGTCGCGGCCCATCGTGCAGCCGGCCTTCGCGTTCGGGATCACCGACGGGCGCCCCGGCAGCCTGATCATTTGCTCCATGGCGGTGGACGGCCAGGTGCCGCCCGTCATCGACCGGCCGACGGTGGTGTCGTGCCGGATCCACGACCTCCCGTTGCTGCCCCGGGTGTACCAGACGTGGTGCAGCGTGATCGGCAACCACGCGTACGGCGACCTCCTGGACTGGCAGATCGTCGGCACGTTTCGCGTCATGGAGGGGCCCCTGGGCGCGGGCGCCCCGGCGCCGCTGAGCGCGCTTCGCACGAGCGGCGTGATCCATGTCGCGCATGCCTGGGACGTTGCGACGACCGGCGACCCGGACGTCGTCGCCGCGGCCGAGGGGTACTCGCCGTGACCGGGGCGCTCGTCAGCGTCGTGATCCCCGCATACAACGCCGGGGCGTTCATCGAAGAGGCGCTGCAGAGCGTCCTGGGGCAGACCTACTCCAACCTGGAGGTCATCGTCGTCGACGATGAGTCGACCGACGACACGCGCGCGCGTGTCGCCGCCTTCGGCGCGCGCGTCACGCTCATTCCCCAGGCCAACGCCGGCGCGGCCGTCGCCAGGAACACCGGCATCCGGCACAGCCACGGCACGTATCTCGCGTTTCTCGATGCCGATGACATCTGGCTCCCGAACAAGGTGGCGCGCCTCGTCGACGCGTTGGAACGCCACCCCGGGGCCGGCGCCGCGTACCACGGGTACGTAGCCATGGACGAGGACGGCGCCGTCGTGGGGCAGCCGGTCCTCCCCGCGCACGACGGCGACGTGCTGGAACCGCTCCTCCTGGGGTGCTTTTTCGGGCCGCCCATGGTCATGATCCCGCGGGCGTGTCTCGACCGCGTCGGCGGGTTCGACCCGGAGCTCAGGCTCGGCGAGGATTGGGATCTCTTCCTCCGCATCGCGCTGGCGGGCCTTCCGGTCCGGTGCGTCCCGGAGATTCTCGTGCGGTGCCGCGCGCATCGCACGAACACGACGCGGGATCTGGTCCGCGCCGCCGCGTTCGGCCGGGTCATTCTGGACCGGGCGTTTGCTGATCCCCGGCTGCCCGCGCGCCTCCGGACCCGGCGCTTCCGCACCGCGGCGTACAAGACGCATGCCGTCTTCCAGGCGGGACGGTGTCTCCGGGCCGGCCTCTGGGCGGACGGCGTCGCGCTCTTTCTCGAGGCGGCGCGGCTGGATCCGCGCATGCTGTCACGACCCAGCTCGTATCTGGACCTGGCGCTCCGGACGTTGCCGCTGGCGGACCAGACGTGGCCGGGGCTGGCGCGGCACGCGGATCAGGCGGCGGCGCTGCTGACGAACGTGCTCGAGGGCCTGTTCCAATCGTCCGGCCTTCCCACGGAGCTGGCGCGGCAGCGGCGCCCGGCCTGGAGCGCCCTGTGGATCACCATCTCGGTCGTCCAGGCGCTCGCGCATCGATACGCCGTGGCTGCCGCGACCCTGGGGCGGGCGTTTGTCACGGATCCGCTGACGGTGACGGCCGCGCTCGCGCGCGCGGGAACTGGGCGTTGGATGTCCATCCCATCCTCGTGGCGGCCCGTCCGCCTCTGGACCACGGAGCGCTGCTGATGGCTGCGCCGGCCGTCAGCGTGATCACCGCGGCGTACAACGCCGGGCGCTTCGTGGAGGAGACGCTCACCAGCATCGTGGCGCAAACATACCAGGACTTCGAGATGATCGTCGTCGACGACGGGTCGACGGACGACACGCGGGAGCGCGTCCTCAGGTTCGCCCCCCGGGTCACGCTCCTCAGCCAGGCCAACGGCGGCGTCGCCGCCGCGCTCAACGCGGGACTCCGTCGCGCCCGGGGCGCCTACGTGACGTTCCTCGACGCGGACGACGTGTGGGTCCCGCGGCGTCTCGAACGCGTGATGCGCGCGTTCGAACACGACCGTGGCGTCGGCGCCGTCTACCACGGATACGCGGCGGTCGACGAAGCGGGAGCTCCGCTCGGGGGGGCATTCGTGCCGCCGCCGCGCGGCGACGTCCTGGAGCCGCTGCTGTGCGGACTCTTCATCGGGCAATCGATGATCACGCTCCGGCGCGCCTGCTTCGACCGCGCCGGCATCTTCGACACGGCCCTGCGAACGTGCCCCGACTGGGACCTCCTTCTCCGCGTGGCGCTGTCCGGGGAGCGGTTCTGCTGCGTGTCCGAAGCGCTGGTCCGCTACCGCATCCATGGGCACAACCTGACGCGCAACTTCGCCCGCCTCGTACGAGAGGGCCGGATCGTCCTCGACCGGGCGTTTGCCGATCCCCGGCTCCCGCGGGCGCTCCAGAGCGGCGCCGTCCGCGCCCGGGCGTACGGGCACTTGTCGATCTCGGTCGCGGCCCGGTGCATTCAGCAAGACCAGTGGTCCGACGGGCTCGCGTTGCTGCTGGACGGCATCCGGGCCCACCCGCGCGTCCTGGTTCGCCCGAGCTTCTACCTGGACCTCGCCGAGCGCGCCCTGCCGCTCTCCCGCGCCGGGGAGCGTCAGCCGCAACCGGCCGCCCGGAGCGATCGTGCGATCGGGTTCCTCACGGACGTGCTGGCACGGCTGTTTGAGATGCCGAACCTGCCGCCGGAGGTGGCGCGGCGCAGGCGCCATGCCTGGAGCGCGCTCTGGGTCGCGGCGGCCGCGCTGCAGAACGCCGCGGGGCGGCGCCCGCTCGTGGTCTCCAACCTGGCGCGCGCGCTGCTCGTCCATCCCGCGACCGCGGCCGCGGCCCTGGTGCGCGCGGGCGCCGCCCACGCGGCCGAAGCGCGCCCGGCATGGAACCAGCCGTCCGAGTAGCATGCGCATCCTGTTGGTCACACGCGAAGATCCGCACAAGGCGCTGACCGGCGTCGCGACCTACGTCCGGGACCTCGCGGCGGTACTCGGCCGCGCGGGCCACGAGATCGCACACCTGCACGTGAGTCCGCACCCCGCCTGGCGGCGTCCCCGGCTGCGCTGGTCCCGGCGGGGTCACACGCTCACGGGCGTCGTGGCGGTCCCCGCGGCCGGGCGCACCGAAGAGGAACGCCTGCGCGCGGACGTCGCCTGGACGGAGGTCGACCAGCTCCTGGCCGAGGCGCTGCGGCGGGTGCGGCCCGCCGTGCTCCACGTCCACGATCTGTCGGGAATCCCGGCGAGCCTCGTCCAAACCGCCCAAGAGGCCGGTCTCCCGGTTGTGGTCACGATGCATGACTTCTGGCCGTTTTGCCGGCAGTTTCTCCTCGTGCGACCGGGGCTCACCCCGTGCTCCGGATCCGGCGGCGGGCGGAACTGCGCGACGTATTGCGCCGCGCACCCCGCTCCCGCGGGGCGCCGCTTCGCCCGGTGGGCGGACGAGTCGCTCCCCCGGGGCGTACGCGAGGGCGTGCGGTGGGCCCGGGCGTTGTACCGGCGCCGGGGCGGCGGAAGCGGCTCGCAATTCATCGTCGTCAATCCGCCGGCGCCTGACCGGGTCCCGGACCCGCGCATCATCGCCGCGTACGCAAAACGGGAGACCCGGATGCGCGAGACGCTGCTGGCCGCCGACCGGCTCTTTACGGTCTCGCGATCCGCCAAGGCGATGTATGTCCGCCACGGCTATCCGGAGGACCGCATTCACGTGCTGCCGCTCTCACTCGAGACCGTGGAGTTGGCGCGGCGGCGCCTCCGCACGTTCGAACGGTACCCGATCCGCTTCGGGTTCCTGGGACGGGTGACGCCCTGGAAGGGAGCCCACGTGCTCGCCGAGGCGGCCCGCGGAGTCCCGGCGGAGCGCGCGCAGTTCACGTTCTACGGCGCCGTCGCCCCGGAAGACCGCGCCCACCTCGCGGCCTTGAGCGGCCATCATCCCGGCGTCGTCTTCGCGGGGCGCTACACGCGGCGGGATCTGATCCGGCACCTCGACGCCATCGACGTGGCGGTGTTCCCGTCGATCATGACCGAGACCCTGGGTCTCGTCGGCCTGGAGGCCCAGGCGGCCGGGATCCCGATCATCGGCGCCGCCCACGGCGCGATCGCGGAGTACGTGCAGGACGGTCGCAACGGCCTGCTGTTTCCGCCGGGCGATGCCGGCGCGCTGCGCGAGCGGATCCTCCGGGTGGTGGACCATCCGGACTTGATCGCGCACCTGTCCTCCGCGGCAGGTGTCCCGCCGCGCATGGGGGACCACGTGCAGACGGTGCTGGCGGCGTACGACGATGTCGTGCGCGCCCGCCGCCAGGCGGCCGGCCCGGAAACAGGCGTCGCCGCGGCGCCGCCGGCCGGCGCGAGGCGCGCGCCCGTGGGCCCGCAGGAGGAGACTACGGCATGAGCGGCGAGCGAATGATGGGGATCGTACCCGCGGGGGGCCGCGGAACGCGCCTGGCGCCCTATCCCGGGCCGAAAGAACTGTTCCCGGTGGGCTGGCAGCCGTATCAGATCAACGGCGAAGTGCACCGGCGCCCCAAGGTCGTCAGCCAGTACGTCCTGGAGAGCATGGCGCAGGCCGGCGTCCGTCACGTGCTCATGATCGTGGGCGAGCACAAGTACGATCTGCTGCGCTACTACGCCGGCGGCGATCGCGTCGGCCTCCACCTCTCGTACCTCTACCAGGACGAGCCGCTGGGGATGATGCACGCGATCGACCTCGCGTACCCCTGGACCCGGGACGCGCGCCTCCTGTTCGGCATGCCGGACACGATCACGCATCCCCCGGACGCGTTCGAGCGGCTCCTTCATGCGCACCGCCTCCACGGCGCCGATCTCACGCTCGGGCTGTTCGAGACGGTGCGTCCGTGGAAGTTCGGCATGGTGGACATGGACGCCGCCGGCCGCATTGTCGCGCACGTCGACAAGCCCCGGGAAACGGCCCTCCGGCACATGTGGGGCATGGCCGTGTGGGAGCCGTCGTTCACGGAGCTCATCCACGAGGTGAGCGCCCGCCCCGCCGAACCCGGCAGACGCGAGCCGGTCTTGGGCGATGCGATCGACGAGGCGCTGGCGCGGGGCTACCACGTCCGCGGGCATGCGTTCCCCGACGGTTTCTACGTCGACATCGGCACGTACGATGAGATCCTGGAAGCGCAGGCGAAGATCGCGGAGGTGCTCCGCTGACCCCGCTCCGCCTCTCGGTGGTCATCACCACGGCGAACGCGCGCGCGGTCGTCGGACCGTGTCTCGACTCGCTGCTCGCCGACGTGCGCGGCGCGGGTGTGTCCCACGAGGTCATCGTCGTCGACGATGCCTCGGCCGACGGGACGGCCGAGTTCGTGGCGGCGCGGTTCCCGGACGTCACCCTCGTCCGCCGGGATACGCCGGGCGGATACGCCGCCGCCAACAACATCGGCATCCGAGCCGCGCGCGGGGACGCGGTGCTGTTGCTCAACGCGGACACCGTTGTGCGGCCGGGCGCCGTGACGGCGCTGCTCGCGGCCCTGGACCGCTATCCCGGGGCGGCGGCCGTCGGGCCGACGCTCCTCAACCCGGACGGATCGATCCAGCGCTCGTGCTGGCGCTTCCCGCTCCGCACCGTGATCGGCAACACGCTGTGGTTGTTCCGCGCGGGGGTGTGGGACGATTATCGGGCGTGGGACCACCGTGCGGACCGTCCCGTGGATTGGATCAGCTCCGCGGCGCTGATGATCCGCCGCGCGGCGTTCGCGACCGTCGGCCTCCTGGACGAGCGCTTTTGGGTCTACGGGGTCGATATCGATTGGGGCCTGCGCGCGCGCCGCGCCGGGTACGAGATCGTGTCCGTCGCCGCCGCCCGGATCGTGCACCTCGGCGGACGATCGTGGGGCAACGCCACCGACCGGCAGTACGAGGATCACATGCGGTCGCAGGCGCTGCTCTTCCGCCTGCATCACGGCCGCGCCGGCTTGATCCTGTTCCACGGGCTCATCTTGCTCAACAGCGCCGCGCGGGTGCTCGTCTGGGGCCTGCCGTCGTTGCTCGGGCTCGAGACGGCCAGGCGCAAGACGGCCGAGTTTCTCCGGCTCGCCCGCTGGAGCCTGACCGGCCGTGCCGGCGTCCAGGCGCGCGCGGAACGGAAGCTGTCGCCGTGAGGCTGCTCGTCGCGGCGCCGTTTGTGCCCTATCCGCTCGACTTCGGCGGAGCGATTCGCATCTACGAGCTGCTCCGCCATGTGGCGGCCCGGCACGAGGTCGTTCTGCTCTGCCCTGAGCCGATCGACCGCGCGGCGGCCGCCGCGCTGAGCTTCTGCGCCGCCGTGGAGCCCTTTCCGGCCCCCGCCTCCCGGCCGTGGCCCGAGCACGCGCGCCGCCTGCTCGGGCCGCTGCCGGCCTCGGTCAGCCTGACCGCGGACGCGCTCCTGTCGCGCGTGCGCCGCCTCCTTCGCGGACGGCGGTTCGATGTCGCGCAGATCGAGTTTCTCGGTCTCGCGCACCTTCGGGACGCCGTTCCCGACGGCGTGCCCGCGGTGCTGGTGGAACACTGTCTCGCCACGGAGTCCAGGGCGCGGCAACTCGGGCTCATGCCCTGGGGGCCCCGGCGCCTGTACTACGCGCTCGATTCGCTCAAGCTCCGCCGGTACGAGCCGGCCGCGATCCGTGCGTTCGACGGCTGCATCGCCGTCTCGGAACGCGACGCGGAGCAGATCCGCGCATGGGCGCCGCGCGTGCGCACCACGACCGTCCCGAATGGCGTCGACACCGAGTTTTTCCAGCCGGCCGAGGATGCCGGCGGCACGGAGCTGCTGTTTCTGGGGTCGTTCCATCTCGACGCCGCAAACGTGGACGCCGCCGTCCGGATGGCGCGCGAGATCCTGCCTCGCGTGCGCCGGCGCGTGGCGGACGCGCGGCTCACCATCGTCGGGACGCAGCCGCCGCCCGCGGTGACGCGATTGGCCGGGTTGCCGGGCGTCAGGGTCGCCGGAGGCGTGCCGGACGTGCGGCCGTATCTTGCGCGCGCCGCGGCCGTGGCGCTCCCGCTGCGCGCGGGCGCCGGGACAAAAGTGCGCATCGCCACCGCCATGGCCGCGCAACGCGCGGTCCTGGCCTCCCCGCTCGCCGCGGAGGGTCTGGACGCGGTCCCCGGCGAGGAGATCGTGATCGCGCGGGACGCGGCGGAGTTCGTGGAGGAAGCGACGGCGCTGCTGCGCGACGCCCGGCGGAGGGTGCGGATCGGGCGGGCGGCGCGGGCGCGGGCGGTTCGTGACTACGACTGGCGGGTACTCGCGCGCCGGCTGGAGACGTTCCACACCTCGCTCGCCGATGGCCGCGGGACGCCGTCGGCGCTCACGGACGCCGGATAGCGAGCACACGGGCGGGGGAGCATCGACATGTGCGGGATTTGCGGACTCGCGGCCGACAGCACGCTCACGGAGCGTGAGCGATCGTGTTTGGGGCCGATGACGGACGCCCTCGTGCACCGGGGCCCCGATGACGGGGGCCGGTACATGGGGACGTCCGCCGCGCTTGGCAGCCGCCGACTCAGCATCATCGACCTCGCGGGCGGACACCAGCCGATCGGCAACGAGGACGGCACGGTGTGGGTCGTGCAAAACGGGGAGATCTTCAATTACCGCGAGCTCCGCGGCGACCTCGTGGCCCGGGGACACCGCTTTGCCACCGCGAGCGACACCGAGGTCATCCTGCACCTCTACGAGGAGCACGGCCCGGAGTGCGCGGCGCGCCTGCGCGGGATGTTCGCGTTCGCGATTTGGGACGAGCCCCGCGGCCGCCTGATCCTGGCGCGCGACCGCCTCGGTATCAAGCCGCTCTACTATCACGAGAGCGCCGGCCGCCTGGCGTTTGCCTCGGAACTCAACAGCCTCCGCCTCGCGCTCCCGTCTGCGCCCGAGCTCGACCTCCAGGCGCTCGACGAGTACATCACGCTGGGGTATGTGCCGGCGCCGCGCACGATCCTGGGGGGGTGCCGCAAGCTCCCGCCCGCCCACGTCCTGGAGTGGACCCGAGGCGAGAGCCGGCTCCACCGGTACTGGGCCATGAGCTACGAAAGCGGCGGGCGCCCCACGGAGGCCGCGGCGGTCCACGGCCTGCGAGCGCACCTCGAGGACGCCGTCCGCGCGTGGATGATCAGCGACGTCCCGGTCGGCGCCTTTCTCAGCGGCGGGCTCGACTCATCGGCGGTGACGGCGCTGATGTGCCGCGCGACGCCCCGGCGCGTCCAGACGTTCTCGATCGGGTTCGACGACCCCGCGTACAACGAACTGGGGTATGCGCGGCAGGCGGCGGACCAGTGCGGCACGGACCACCACGAGGTCGTGCTCGGCGATCGGGAGATCCTGCACCTGCCGCAGCTCGCCTGGTACCTCGACGAGCCCATGGCGGACGACTCCACGGTGCCGATGTTCGCCGTGTCGAGGCTGGCGCGGCAACACGTCAAGGTCGTCCTGTCGGGCGACGGCGGCGACGAGCTCTTCGGCGGTTACGGGTGGACGACCCGCGACCAGCTCCGCCGCGCGTCCGCCTGGCTGCCCCGGCCGCTCAGGCGCGCGCTCGCCCGTGTTGCGGCCGACACGCGCCCGGTGCCGGCCGGGGGATGGGCCGGGCGGGTACGCACGGGCCTGCGCGACATCGCCGGGACCATGGAAGACGGGTACCTCCGGCGCACCACGGTCACGGCCTCATTTCGCGCGTCGCTGTACGGCGAGGCGCTGCGCGCGCGCCTCAACGGCCATGACGGAGCCGCCACGCTGCGCGAACTCCTGGCGTCGGCCGACGTCAAGGACGCCCGCGAGCGCATGCTGCACGCGGATCAATCCGCCTACCTGCCGGACGACATTCTGTTCAAGGTGGACCGGATGAGCATGGCCCACTCGCTCGAGGCGCGCACGCCGCTGCTCGACCATCACCTGGTCGCGTACGCGGCGGCGCTGCCGTACGATCTCAAGGTCCGCGGCCTGACGTCGAAGTACCTGTTCAAGCGCGCGGTGCGGGATCTCGTGCCGGCGCCGCTGCTGCGCCAGCGCAAGCAGGGCTTCAGCATGCCGATCGGCCGGTGGCTGCGCGGCCCGGCGGGCGCGCACGCGCGCCGGATCCTGCTCGGCGGGACCGCGGAGCGTCGCGGATTGTGGACGCCCCGGTTCGTGCGGTGGATGCTGGACGAGCACCAAGCGGGCCGGCACGACTTCGGCCGGCGGCTCTGGAGCTTGCTGGTGTTCGAGGTGTGGGCGCGGATGCGCCTGGATGCGGCGCCGGCCGCCCCGCCCGCCGAACTCGGGGATCTCGTCTAGGACGGTCTCGCGGTGACGATCGCGATGGACGGCGGGAAGCGATGAAGCCTGTCACGGCGCTGCCGAGCGGCGCCACGACACAGGCGTCGGCGGCGGCGATCCGCAGGACGTTCGTGCGCTACCTGCGCGAAGGACCGGCGCCGGCGGTGCGCGTGCTGCCGCCCCGGGACCGCTCCGCGCCGCCTGTCCTCAGCATCATCATCCCCACGGCAGACGGCACCCGCGGCGGCAACCTCGCCCGGCTTCTCGAGGAGCTCCGCGGGCAGACGCTCCCCCGGTTCGAGGTCATCGTGGTGGAAGGGGACCGCCGGCAGGGACGCGCGATCAACACGGGCGCGGCGATTGCGCGCGGCGACATTTTGGTCACCATGGACGACGACACGAGGCTCGGGCACGGCGATCTCCTGGAGCGTCTCGTGGCCGTGTTTGCCGAGGATTCCTCGATCGGGATCGTGGGGGTCAGCAACGTGGTGCCCCCCGATGCTCCCTGGATCGTGCGCCGGGCCATGCGGGAGCTTCCCCGCCGCTCATCCCGCCTCGTCGACCGGGTGACCGACAGCGACATGGCCGAGCATCCGTGCCTGGCGATCCGCAAGGACGTGTTCTACCGCATCGGCGGCGAGCACGAGTGGATCCCGCGAGGCCTGGATCCGTACCTGCGGCAGGAAGTGCGCCGTCTCGGCTACCGCGTGGTGGTCGCGCCGCGCGCGTGGATCCACCATCTCCTGCCGCCGTCGCTGCGCGGCATCCTCGGCCAGTACTATCGCAACGGGGTCGGGGCGGCGTACGTGGCCAAGTTCTATCCGGAATTCGTCATCGATCAGACCCTCGACCACCGCGCGAGGCCGGGCACGCCCGGCAGCCGCCTCACACGGGGCGTCCGCTATGCGGGGCGGGTGCTGGCGTCGGTCGTGACGCTGCGCTGGATCTACCTCGCCACCCTGGCATCCTATGCCGCCGGGTACGCGTGGGGCATGCGGCGGCTCCGAGACGACTCGCTGTGACCGCGGCGGCCGCGAGGAGCGCTGCCCTCCACTTGCGCCACACGGGCCTCCGCCTGCTCCTCCACGGGCGAGGCGGCGAGGCGCAGGCGCTCCACGCCGAGGCGCAATGGTGGGCCGCCGACATTCTCCGGGCGCGCCAATGGGGCTGGCTGCAGGACATTCTGCGCGCCGCCTGGGATGCGGGCGAGTTCTACGCCGCCCGCATGGCGGAGAGCGGCCCTCCGCCGCTCGACCCCGCGCGGTTTCGCCGCGTGCCGCCGCTCACCCGCCGAGACCTCGCGCGCCAGCTCCGGCAGACCGCCGCGGCGCGGCGGGCAGGTCTCATGCGAACGTCCGGCGGCAGCGGCGGCGCCGCGGTCGCGATCCCGCTCGACCGCGACACCTACGCCTGGTACGTCGCGGGGACGTGGCGCGGGTTTCAATGGTGGGGGGTCGAGCCGGGCGACCCCGTCGCGCTGCTGCTCGGCCGCTCCCAGGGGTCGCCGCTGCACGCGCTCCTCGCGCTGGCCAAGGACCGCGTGATCAACTGGCACCGTTTCCCGGTCGATCCCGCGTTCGACGACCGTGCCGCGGGGATCGTGCGCGCGATGGAGCGGCTGAGGCCTGCCCTGCTGTACGGGTATCCGTCGGCGCTGCACCGCCTCGTGCGGGCGATCCGTGCCGGGGGCCTGCGCCTCCGCGCGCGGCCCAAGGCCGTGGTCCTCACAGGCGAGCCCCTCTACGTGTTTCAGCGGCAGGCGATCGCGGAGACCTTCGGTTGCCCCGTCGTGGAGGAGTACGGCTCCGGAGAGCTCGGTTCGGTCGCGTTCGAGTGCCCGCACGGCGCGCTCCACGTCACCGCCGAGAACGTGTACCTGGAGACCGTCGCGGCCGAGAGCGGCGGCGAGCGCGTGCTCGCCACGCAGCTGCGCAACCGCCTGGCCCCGCTCGTCCGGTACGAGATCGGCGACATCGGCGTCATCGACGCCGAACCGTGCGGCTGCGGGCGAGGGCTGCCGACGCTCAGGATCCTCGGCCGGGACCGCGACCGCCTGGAGCGCGCCGGATCGCGCAGCCTGGCGAGGCCGCTCGTGGAGCGGTTCCTCGGCGCGCTGCCGGAGGCGCTGCACGGGCGGGTCCGGATCGTGCACCCGGCCGCCGGCGTGCTGGTCGTCGAGGTGGAAACGGCGCCGGACGCCGCGGAGCAGCCGGATCGCCTCGTCCGGGCGGCGCGGGAGACTTTCACCGGCGGGTGGCGAATCGAGGTGCGGCCGGTCCGGCGGTTCGAGCGGCTTCCTTCCGGCAAGCTTCCGTATTTCGCGCTCGGCGCGCAGGGCGCCACATGAAGGCGCTCCTGATCACGAACGACTTCCCCCCCATGCCGGGGGGAGAAGCAACGCTGTACGCGCGCATCTGCGCAACCGTGCCGCCGCAGACGGTCATCGTGCTCGCCCCGCATGTGGCCGGCGATCACGCCTTCGACGCGCGCCAGCCCTACCGCATCATCCGGCGGCGCGCGCCCGTGCACCCGCACCCGGTCGCGCGGATCTATCAACTCGTGATCCTGGGGCTGTGCGCCGCGCGCCTCGTTCGCCGCGAGCGGGTGAGCGCCGTTCACGTCGCCCACCTGTATCTCGGGCCCATCGCGCTCGCGCTCCGGCGGCTCCTCGGCATCCCCTACGTCCTCTACCTGCACGGCGGCGAAATGGCGCCGTACATGCGCTGGCGGCCGATCCGGCGTTTCGCGGAAGCCGTGGTGCGCGGCGCCGGCCGGGTCGTCGTCAACAGCGAGTTCACGCGCCGGCACTATGCGGCGCTCGGCATGGCGCACCCGTCCACGGACGTCTTGACGCCCGGCGTCGACGTCGTGCGCTTTCATCCGTGCGCGGGCCCCGAGGCGTCCCGGGCCCGGTACCGGGTCGACGGCACGCGCACGATCCTGACGGTGGGCCGCCTCATCGAGCGCAAGGGCCACGACATGGTCATCGCGGCGCTGCCCCGGATCCGGCAGGCCGCGGGCCCGGTACGCTACGTCATCGCGGGCGCGGGTCCTGAGGAGCCCCGCCTCCGCGCGCTCGCGCGTCGAGCGGGCTGCGCGGACGACGTGGTCTTCGCCGGGCACGTTCCCGACGACGAACTGCCGGCCGTCTTCGCGGCGTGCGATGTGTTCGTGATGCCGAGCCGCGCGCTCGCGCAGCGCGACGGCATCGAGGGCTTCGGCATCGTCTTCGTGGAAGCCGGCGCGTGCGGCAAGCCCGTTGTCGGAGGCAAGAGCGGCGGGATGGCCGATGCGGTAGCGGACGGTGTGACCGGCATCCTCGTCGACCCCGAGAACGTCGACGAGATCGCCGGCGCGGTCATTGGGCTCCTCCGCGACCGCGATGCCGCGGGCCGGATGGGCGCCGAGGGACGCCGCCGTGCCGCGGCGCTCGAGGCCGCGTGGCGGCGCACGGTGCGCGCGATCTGGGACGCGGCCCCGGGCGCCGCAGCGGCGGGCGATTCGCCGGGGCCGCAGGCGGCGTCACAGCCCGTGGAGCAGGCCAAATGACGCGCGCCAGGACGTACGCCGAGCCGCTTCCGCCGGCCTCAACGGGCGCGCCGGGCACGACGCACGGGCCGCGCCGCATTCGGGTCCTCCACGTGATCACCCGCATGGTGCTGGGAGGCGCGCAGGAGAACACGCTGCTCACGGCCACGCGCCTCGATCGCGCGCGCTACGACGTCACGCTGGCCAGCGGACCGACGGCCGGGCCCGAGGGCACCCTGGAACCGCGGATCCCGAGCACGCTGCCGTTCGTCCGCGTGCCGGAGCTGGTGCGGGATCCGCACCCGGCGAAGGATCCGGTGGCGCTACTTCGTCTCTACCGGCTGATGCGGCGCGGGCGGTTCGACATCGTGCACACGCACACCACCAAGGCGGGCCTGCTCGGCCGCATCGCCGCCGCGTGGGCGCGCGTCCCCGTGATCGTGCACACGCCGCACGGGCATGCGTTCCACGACTATCTCGGCGCGCGGGGCTCCGCCGCCCTCTGCGCGGTAGAGCGCGTGCTGGCGCGGCGCACCACGCGGATCATCTGCCTCACGGACGCGGAGCGCGACGATCATCTGCGCCTGCGCATCGGCGCGCCGGAGCGGTTCACCGTCATCCACAGCGGCGTCGATCTCGATCGGTTTCGCCCGGGGCAGGGCGCCGGCGAGCACGCGCGGCGGAAGCTCGGTCTGGCCCCCGGCGTGCCGCTCATCGGCTGTGTCGCGCGTCTCGTGCCGGTCAAGGGTGTGCAATACCTCTTGGAGGCGATGCCCGCGGTGCGCGCGGCGGTGCCGGGCGCGACCGCCGTGTTCGTGGGCGACGGCCCGCTTCGCCCCGCGCTGGAGGCGCGGGCGGCGGCCCGCGGGCTGCAGAGCGGCGCCGTGTTTCTCGGCCTCCGAGACGACGTGGCCGAACTCCTGGCGGCCTTCGACGTCGTCGTCCTGCCCTCGCTCAACGAGGGCATGGGCCGCGCCGCGGTGGAGGCGCTCGCGGCCGGCCGGCCGGTGGTGGCGTCGCGCATCAGCGGCATCCAGGACGTCGTGGCCGACGGGGAGACCGGACTGCTCGTCCCTCCGCAGGATCCGGCGGCGCTCGCCGCCGCCCTGATCCGGTGCCTCCGCGACCCGGCGCTCCGGGCGAGGTTCGGACAGCGGGGACCGGCCAGCGTCGGCCGGTTCGGCGCACAGGCCATGCTCGACGGCATCGATACCCTGTATCAAGAACTGCTCGGCGCAGGCGCGGGAGCGCGCTCGGACGAACCGTCAATTTCGCTCGGATGAGTGCTGCCGGGCGGCGTCCTCCTGTGTTAGAAGGAGACGAAGATCACTCGACCTGTCGCCGAACCGCAACGGACGGAGGAATCGCGTGCCATGCGAGTACTTGTCACAGGAGGCGCCGGCTTCATCGGATCCCATCTCGTCGACCGGTTGATCGCACGGGGCGATCAGGTATGCGTCCTCGATCACCTCTCCACCGGCCGGATCGAGAACGTGCGGCAGTACGTCGACCATCCCCGGTTCACCTTGGTCAAGGACAGCATCCTCAATGCCGACGTGGTGAACCGGTTGGTGGAATCCTGCGACCTGGTGTTCCATCTGGCGGCGGCGGTCGGCGTCTGGCACATCGTGGAGAATCCCCTGGCCGCGATCAGCGTGAACGTCGAAGGCACCGAGAACGTGCTGCGGGCCGCGTTTCGCTTCTGGCGCAAGGTCGTGATCGCGTCCTCCTCGGAAGTGTACGGCAAATCGACGAAGGCGCCGCTCGGCGAGGACGACGACCGCGTGCTGGGCCCCACCACGATCTCCCGGTGGTCGTATTCCTCCGCCAAGGCCATCGACGAGCATTTCGCGTACGCGTACGCGGCCCGGGGCCTGCCCGTCGCGATTCTGCGGTTTTTCAATGTGTACGGGCCGCGGATCCACGAGAACGGCTACGGCACGGTCGTGGCCCGGTTCATTCATCAGGCCTTGAACGGGCGGCCGTTGACGGTGCACGGGGACGGGCGCCAGACCAGATGCTTCTGCCACGTCGAGGACACGGTGCGGGGGATCCTCCTGGCCTCCGAGGTCGAGGCCGCGGAAGGGCAGGTCTTCAACATCGGCAACGACGTCGAGATCACCATGCACGATCTCGCGCTCCTGATCAAACGACTGTCCGGTTCCAGTTCGGAGGTGCGGTTCGTCGCGTACCAGGACTATTACGGCCAGCGCTTCGAGGACACGCCGCGGCGCGTGCCGGACCTGCGCAAGGCGGCGCGCATTCTCGGATACCGGCCCGAGATCGGGCTCGAGACAGGGCTGGCGCGCACGATTGAGTGGTGCCGGCAGCACCGCTTCGTGGAGGGCCCGGAAGCGCGTCTCGGCGTCGAGCCATGATCGTCGCCATTCATCAGCCGCACTATCTGCCGTGGCTCCGCTACGTCCAGAAGATCGCCCTCGCCGACGTCTTCGTCCTCCTGGACGACGTGCAGTTCACGAAGAACGGCTGGCAAAACCGGACCAGGATCAAGAACGCGCAGGGTTGGATGTACCTGACGGTGCCGGTGCGCGACGCGTTCGGCAAGGCCATCAACGAGGTGCTGATCAACAATCAAGAGCGGTGGCGTCCCAAGCATTGGCAGGCGCTCCGGACGAATTATAGCCGAACGCCCTACTTCGACCGCTACGGGACGCTCCTGCGGCCGGTGTACGAGCGCCCGTGGGAGTCGGTGTGCGAGCTCAGCATCCACCTCCTCACCCTCCTGTTGCCGGCCCTGGGCGTCCGTACGCGACTGGTGCGGAGCTCCGAGCTCGGAGTCGCGGGGACCGGCACGGCCAGGGTCGTGGACATCTGCCGCCGGCTCGGCGCGACGGCCTACCTCACGGGGGACTACGCCGCGACGAACCATCTCGACATGGCGGCATTTGCGCCGCACGGCATCGCCGTGCGGCCGCAGGGATGGCGGAGCCCCGTCTACCGGCAGCAGTTTCCCGCGGCCTCGTTCATCCCGGATCTCTCCATCGTGGACCTGCTCTTCAACGAGGGCGATCGGAGCCTGGATGTGCTGGGTGCCGGCGCGCGTGAATCCGCGCCCGCGTGAGGCGCGCGGATCGACCTAAGACGGCCGGTGCGGACCCGATGACCGGACGATCCCGCGGCGGCAGCCCGGGCGGCCGCAGGTTGTCCCGGCGCGCCCTCATCGCAGCCGTCCAGGGGATCGCGGCGGGTACCGTGCTTCTCGGGCGGTCCGGACGGCCGCGGTCCGGCAGCGCGGCGCCGGCTCCGGCGAGCCCACCGGGCGGGGCCGCGCTCCGTCGTGTCGGGGTCCTCGACACTCCGCAGGGATTCGGCGGCCCCTGCGCGTTCGTCTCGACGGGCGGCAACAGCGTTCTCGTCATGGCGAATGGCGAGAGCGCGTACATGAACCAGATCGCGATCGACGTGACGTCCCCAGCGTCGCCGCGGATACTCGCACAGGCCGCGGCATTCCCGTACCTCTGGGGGATGGCGGCGGCCGGCGACATGGCCGTGTTCGCATCGTCCGTCGACCCGGGCATCGGCGCGTACCGCTCCACGACGCTCGCGCGGATCTGGCAGCGGCCGCTTCCGGCGACAACCCATGCCGTGGCGACCGACGGGACCAACGTGTTCGTCCCCCAGGAGGGGACGGCGGCACTGCTGGTCCTTGACGGCAAGACCGGCGCCACCCGCGGAACCGCCCGGCTCCCCGCCGGGGCCGCGTTCGGCAAAGTGTATGGGACCGTGTACCAGAGCGGCCGGGTCTACGCGGCCGATCCGGCGCTCGGCGTGGTCGTCTTTGACGTCGCCGAGCCGGCGTCGCCATCCTACGTCACGAGATTCGGACGGGGAACGAGCAACATCGCGGTCACGGGAACGCGGGCGTGGGTCGTGCCGACGTCGTTCGGAGGAGGAGGCAATACGCTGGAGTGCTGGGACCTGAGCCGGCCACGCGCTCCCTCCCGCGTGGGCGAGTACTCGCTGCCTGCGGCGCGCGCGAACGGCGCCGCCGTGCGTCCCACGTTGTTTGCGCCCGCGGCGACCGCCAATGGCACGCGGCTCTACGTTGTATTCAACGACTTGAACCAGGATGGCAATAGCAGCGCCGCCAACGCGTCAGGGTTCTATGCGTTCGACGTCGCCGGAGCGTCGCCGCGCCCGATCGGCCGGTTCGCCTACCCCATTCCACCCACGCGAGGGTACGCGTATCCCGTCGCGATCGCCGTCGATGCGTCCGGCAACGTCATCGCGTTGACGTCCTACTACTACGGACTTCAGATCTGGGAGCGGAGCGCCGCGGACGATTGGTCGGTCGCCAGCACCGTACCCACGGTCGGGGAATGCCGCGACGTGTACGTGGACGCGGCCGGGAATCAGACGGCGCTCGCACGATGGGTCGTCACGAGCAAGACGACCGCGGGGCGGGTGTCGAATTACAACGAGGTCGGCTTCCTGTTCGAGGGCTGGCGCGCCATCACACCGGGCACGATCCTGGTCATGGACCCGATCTCCGGAAGCGGTTTCCCGCGCGCCTACTCCGTGGCGCGCGGCCAGCTATCGCCGCTCGGCACGGTCAGGCTGAGCGGGGGGCTCGTCACGGACGCGGCGTACGACGGGTCCGGGTACCTGTATGTCTGCAGCGGAACAAGCGGGTTCACGGCGGGGCGTATCGACCCCGGCCGCGTCACCAACGTCACGCAGATCGGCACCGCGCCCGCGTACGCCGAGCGGGTCGCCCTGAACGGCAAGGCGCAGGCGTGGGTGGTCTCGCCCAAGGATGGTGTCACCTGCATCGACATACGCAACCCCTCGTCTATGTCGATCCTCGCGCGGGATCCGGCGCCCTTCGCCGAAAACGGCATGTGCGGGATCTGTGTGGCCGCCGGCCGCGTCTACGCGGCATGCGGGAGCGGCGGCATCCGGATCTACAACCCCGCGACGCTCAGGTGGACCGGCGTTCTCGCGGACGACCCGCGGTCCGGCAAGATCTTCCCGACATGGGTCGAGACGTTCACGGGTCCCGCGACGGGCACGCCCTATCTCGTCGTCTGTCACTACGGCGACGGGATATCGTACCACCCGCCCGAAGGCCTGAGGATCTACAGTCTCGCCGATCCCGACGCGCCCCGGTTCGTCGCCGACTATCCGGCGCGCGGGGACGCCAACTTCCGGTGTCGCTTCGCCAACGGGTATCTGTACCGCTGCGCACTGTGGGGTGTCGAACAGCTGGCGGTGAGCAGCTCATGGTAACCGCTGCGTTCGGTCGAACGAGTCCTGCCGGAGCGTCCGCTCCCCCGGCAGACGGACCGGAAGGCGACGAACCGGACGGATTGAGTGCCTGGTAACGGGGATGGACGGTCGACGCGAACCCGATCCGCTGATCAGTGTGATCATTCCCACGTACAATTACGGGCGGTTCATCGCTGACGCCGTCGAGAGCGCGTGCGCGCAGACCTACACCCATACGGAGTTGATCGTCGTCGACGACGGGTCCACGGACGACACGAAGGCTCGTCTTGCGCCGTTCGGAGCCCGCGTGCGATACCTGTATCAATCAAACGCCGGGACGGCCGCCGCGCGGAACACCGGGATCCGGGCCGCGCGAGGAGCCTATCTCGCGTTCCTCGATGCCGACGACGTGTGGCTGCCGCGCAAGCTCGAGCGCCAACTCGATGCGCTGAGACGCGGCGAGGGAGCCGGCGGCGCGTATGGTTGGTGCGGGTTCATCGACGAACGAGGCGGGGTCCTGCCGCAGGTGATTCGTTCGGCTCACGACGGTTCCGTCCTCGAGGCGCTGCTGCTCGGCCACTTCTTCTACTTCGACACCTCGCTCGTGCGCCGCGAATGCTTCGAGCGCGCCGGGCTGATGGACGCGACGCTCAAGAACTTCGAGGATTGGGACATGGCGCTGCGGATCGCTCAGGCAGGCTATGAATTCGTCGCGGTGCCGGAGGTGCTGGTGAGGAAACGAGTCCACGCCCACAGCATGACGCACAATCGGCAGCGGCTCACCCACTACGAGCGGTGCGTCTTGGATAGAGCCGTCAAAGCGTTGCCCCCCGAGAAGAAGTGGCGGGATATCACGACGGCGGCGTACCGTCGCTACTTCATCTCCAATGCCATCATGCATCTTCGGGATCACAACCGGCGCGAAGGGCTGGCGCTCCTGGCCGCGGGGGTCTCGCTCCAGCCGCAAGTGCTGACATACCCGGGACTGTACCTGCGCCTCCTTGAAGGGCTCCTGCCTTGGGGGTATCAAAGTCCCGAGGCGGCAATCGATCGGTTGAACTCCACTGCGCCGGAGGCGATGCGGTTGGTCCGGCAGTTCCTCAGCAGCCCCGAGCACCCGCCGGCGATCCGGCGCCGCCGGCGCCTGGCCTGGAGCAACTGCATGCTGGCGTTCGCCATCGCCCACGCTCGAGCGCGCCGCTGGAGCAACGCGGCGGGATTTCTGATCAAGGCCGTGGCCGCGCAGCCGATGGGGCCGGTTGTCGCCGCGCTGGCAAAGCTGCGGCACGCGTGGTCGACGTCCCGGCGCGGCCGCGACCACGGGTGGCACCGCGTGGCGCGAGCAGGACCGCAGTAGAGCGTCACGCCGAGCGGGGCCTCGGCGGCCCAGCGAGCGGCCAGCGGCACCGTGCGAGCTCCACAAAGACCCACCCGAGGCAAAAGCCCCCGACCGCCTCGGACAGCCAGTGGTCGCCGAGGTAGACCATGGGGCCGGTTGTCGCCGCGCTGGCAAAGCTGCGGCACGCGTGGTCGACGTCCCGGCGCGGCCGCGACCACGGGTGGCACCGCGTGGCGCGAGCAGGACCGCAGTAGAGCGTCACGCCGAGCGGGGCCTCGGCGGCCCAGCGAGCGGCCAGCGGCACCGTGCGAGCTCCACAAAGACCCACCCGAGGCAAAAGCCCCCGACCGCCTCGGACAGCCAGTGGTCGCCGAGGTAGACCAAGGAAGCCATCATGACCGCGACCACGAGGGCGCCGAGGAGCGGAACGCGGCGCAGCGCCGCGCTGGCGAGCAAGGTCGTCCGCGCGACATGCCCGGACGGATAGCCATACACCGCATACCTATTCACCCACTCCGCCACCGCCGGCGGCAGACCGGTCACGGCATGCCGCAAGCCGAGCGCGACAAGACCAATGCCGAGGACAACCGCCACCGGCAGCCAGGCCGCGACGCTCCGCCCGGCCGGGCTGAGCACCAGGACGACACACCGGACGAGGACCAGCGCCGCAACGAGCCACAGGCCATGGCCCATGGACATGAGCGCGATCAGCGAATCGTCCGGTGCACGCGGGAAATGGAGCTTGAGCGTGTCCGGCGGCCCCGGGTGGGGAATCGCGTGCTCGAGGATGACGGCACTGACGCTCGCGCACAGCATCACCGCGGTCAGCACGAGCGTCGCGACGCCACGCCGCCCGTCGCCGGCCAGCCACAGCCCCAACCCGATCGCCGTCAACCCAGGAATCATGACCGCGGCATTCCCAAGGTAGACGAGGCGGGCCGCCATGTGGGCGGTACGGACATGCGGCATGGCATGCTGAAGCCCGATGGTGACCCTCTGGTCCAGCAAGACGCCCGGCCGGAACGCGGAGCCCGCCGCGATCAGGGCGAGCGCCGCCGCGGCGGCAACCATGCGGGGAACCGACACACGATGTTCCAGCGCCGCGGCGCTACGCCGGCCGCCGGTCACCAGAAGGTCGCGATCGGAGCGCACTGCATCACCTGCTCGCTGAGTTCCGCGCAGCTCGGAAGCTCCCTCCCCGCGCGGCGTGGCCCCCGGCGCCTCAACCCGAACGACGGCGATCCCACTCGACCGCGTTGAGACTCCCGTCAAGCCGTAGTATCGAACACATGAGCGGTTTTTGACAGAGATATTGCCATATGTCTGACTCACACCCTCCGAACGATTCTGCTGTCCAAAGGACAAGGAGGGTTTCGTTCAATTGGCTGACCGCCGGTACGGGGCCGCGTCCATATACTGTGAACACTGGGGCTCAAGGTGGATGTCCTGTGACGAAATTCTGGGCCGGCCAGCGTCTGCTGGTCGTGGCGCCTCATGCAGACGATGAGGCGTATGGATGCGCGGGGACGATCGCCAAGATCAAGAGGACGGGCGGCGAGGTCTTCGTCATCGTCGGATCCGTCGGAACCCTCCAGCATTATAACGAAGGGCATCAGACGGTGGCCGGTGAGACGCGCGCGGAAGAATTGCGCGCGTCCATGGCGGTGCTCGGCGTGGACGGGTACGAAATCCTGTTCACGGAGGCGGAACGGCATCTCCGGCTCGATGCGATTCCCCAGCGGGACCTCATCGGCTTGCTGGAACGGGATGCCACATACGCGATCGACAAGATCCGGCCGACGGCAGTGGTCTTGCCGGCCCCGTCGTTCAACCAGGATCACACGGCCCTGTTCCGGGCGGGATTCGCAGCGTGCCGCCCGCACGGCCGCAACCACAAAGCCTTTGTCGACCACGTGCTCTCGTGCGACGCCGTCCAGCTCGGCTGGCGCGAGGCGCCGTTCCATCCGGACGTCTACGTAGACATCAGCGAGTATCTGGACGTCAAACTGCGAGCGCTTCGCTGCCACCGTTCGCAACTGCGCCCGAACCCCGATGTCGGGAGCCTCGACAACGCCGAACGGCTGGCGCGCCTGCGCGGGGCCGAGATCGGCGTCGAGGCCGCGGAGGCGTTCGAGTGCCACCGGCTCGTGCTGTGATCAGGCACTCTCGGCCGACGATCGCGGCGGAAGACATTGCCGCGGTGGGGACGGTCCTCGAAACGGGACAGCTCGCGCAGGGAGAACACGTGCGGCAATTCGAGGACGCCATGGCGGCGTACCTGGGCCGCCGCGGGGCCGTCGCGACGAACTCCGGGACGAGCGCGCTCCATCTCGCCCTGCTCGCGCTCGGCGTGGGGCCCGGCGACGAGGTCCTGATGCCCTCCTACACGTGCGTGGCCGTCACGAACGCCGTGCGCTACGTCGGCGCCACGCCGGCGCTCGCCGACATCGATCCGCACACGTACAATCTCGATGCCGGCGACGCGCGCCGCCGCCTCACGGCCGCTACCCGGGCCGTGATCGTGCCGCACATGTTCGGGTTGCCGGCGGACATGGACCCGCTCACCGAATGGGGGATCCCCGTGATCGAGGACTGCGCGCAAACACTGGGAGCAACCTACCGCGGCCGGCGGGTGGGCGGGTTTGGCACGGTCAGCATCTGTTCCTTCTACGCCACCAAGCTGCTCACGACGGGCGAAGGCGGCATGCTGCTGTCGGACTCGGACACCCTCGTGCGGCGCGCGCGCGATCTGCGCGACTACGATGACCGTGCGGACGCGACGCTGCGGTACAATTACAAGATGACCGATTTTCAGGCCGCGCTCGGCGTGAGCCAGCTCGGCCGCCTGCCCCAGTTTCTCGCGCGCCGCGAGGCGCTGGCGGCGCGCTATGAGGCTGCCCTCCGCGGCCTGCCCGTCGGGCTCCCAGCGCAGCCGTCGGACCGGACGCGCATCTTCTACCGGTATGTGGTGAGCGTGTGGAACGCGCCCGAAACCAGCGCCCGGCTGCTGGCGCGCGGGGTGGAATGCAAGTCGCCGGTGGGCCGCCCGCTTCACGAATACCTGGGCGCGGACGGATTCCGCCATACCGAGACCGCGGCGCGCACGGCGCTGTCGCTTCCACTCTACCCGTTGCTGTCCGACGACGAATCCGACACCGTCGTGCGCGCGCTTGAGGCTACTCTCGCCGAACAGGAGGACGGACTCCCATCAGCCCTCTCTACTCCTTCTTAGTGGCCTGCTGCTTGGCTTTGGCGCTCACGCCGGTCTGCGGCGTGCTCGCACGGCGGTGGGGTGTCTTGGACCTGCCGGCGCCGCGCAAACTGCACGCCCAGCCGACGCCCCTGCTTGGCGGCCTCGCGACGTTCGTGGCATTTGCCACGGCGGTCACGCTGTTCTTACGCCCGGTCGTCCCCGCACAGATGACCCTGCTCCTCGTTGGTGCCGCGGCGTTCGGCATCCTCGGCCTGCTCGACGACCTCTGGGATGCGGGAGCGTGGAAGCTGGTCGCCGAGGCGGCCGTGGTGACGGCCATCGTCTGGCTCGGGGGCTTTCAGATCAATCTCCCATGGCCGGGGAGCGGGGCCATCCTGGCCATCCTCTGGATCCTCGGCGTGGCGAACGCGGTCAATTGCCTGGACTGCTCGGACGGGATCGCCCCCGGTGTGACGGTCGTCGGAGGGCTTGCCCTGACGGGGCTCGCGATCGCGCTCGACCGTTGGGGCGTGGCGGTCGCCGCGGCCGCGGTCGCCGGTGCGGCCCTCGGATTCCTCCGGTACAACTTCCCGCCTGCCAGGATCTTCCTCGGCGACGCCGGCAGCCTGATGATGGGGTTTCTGCTCGCGTCCCTGAGCGCGACGCTCGCGGCGCCCGAAGTGACCAACGTATGGCCCGCGCCGCTCCTGATCCTGGGCATTCCCGTCCTCGATTTTCTCTTCGTCCACGTGAGGCGCTACCAGCAGGGCGTCCGGAATCCGCTCAAGCTCGTGACGTCCACGGGCAAGGACCACCTCCCTCACCGGCTCCTCCAGGTAGGCCTGTCGAAGCGCGAGGCCGCCGTGCGGGTTTACGTCCTCTCGGCCGTCACGGGGCTGATCGGCATTACGCTCGCGCTGTGGGGCCCGATCGGCGCGGCGCTCCTGGCGGCGCCGCTCGTGGTGACCGGATGGCTCTCGCCTGGGTGGTTTGGCGGGCGGCCCGACCGCCGGCTCGCACACCTCGAGAACCCGGAGCAGCCGTGACGGCGGCGGCATCGCCCGCGCGCGGCGTCGGCCGGGGGGCGGAGGCGGGATCGTTGTCGCGGGGCCGTCACAGCATCGGCCGCGGGGAGCGACGGGCATCATGCGGACGGGTCAGGGAATAGGCCGCAGGCTGGATCGCCTGCTGCAACACGCCGGACTAAAATCCACGCTCCGGATCGTGGCCCCCGTGCTGGACCGGCTGACCCCTGCCTGGGCGCTCGGCGGCGGCTCGTGTCTTGGCTACGTCCGCAATGGGCGGCCGCTTCCGGGCGACCTGGACATCGGCATCTACGACCCGGAATTCGACCTGCGCCGGCTCGCCCGAGAGCTCCCCGTGATGCGGTACCTTGGGATTCGAGAGCGGTGGGTGACCCAGACGGTCATCCCGCTGGAAACCAAGACCGACATCTACATCATTTTTCATCACGAGGGGCGGGCGGCCGGGACCCTGTTCAACGACGACCGGAACGAGGTGAAGTTTCTCCTCTACCCGAGGGAGATCTTCGAGGCCGGCGTCGAGCGCGCGCTGGTCTGCGGGGTGGAGTGCAATGTGCTCAAGCGCGCGCACGAGTACTGCCGCGCGCAGTACGGCGACGGGTACATCGCGCCGGAGCCCGGCTACAACTGGTGGGACAGCCCGCGAAGCGGCGTCCTCATGACGAACGAGACCATGTTCGTGGAGGATGTGCCGCGCGCCGCTGTGCCGCGCGGACTGCGCTGGGCGTTTCAACCCACGCGGGCCGCGCGAAAGGTCTTGGGGCATGTCAGCCGCCTCGCACACCGCTAGTGCTGGGTCGCTGATGTGCGACAAGAGTAGAAGGAGCCGAGCGGACCTGGCCGGACGTCCCAGCTCACGCCGTAGAGAGCGGGCGTCGGTATTTGTGAGGCGTCGTGCGCGGAGCGGAGGTCAGGTCTGCCCGGCTCTCACCCGTGCCGAAATACCGCAACGGTGCACGAGAGCGTCCTCCGCGATCGCCATGGGCCCGGCGGGGCGGGGCGCGCTGTGAAGGTCGTCATCCTCGCCGGCGGCTTCGGCACGCGCCTCGCGGAGGAGACGGACGTCCGGCCCAAGCCGATGGTCGAGGTCGGCGGCCGCCCCATGCTGTGGCACATCATGAAAATCTACGCCGCGGCGGGCTATAACGAGTTCGTCATCGCGCTCGGCTACAAGGGCGACGTCATCAAGAGCTACTTCCTCAACTATTACTACCTGCGCAACGACATCACGCTGCGCCTCGCGGGCGGGCGCGTCGACGTGCACGATGGGAATCAGGAAGACTGGATCGTACACCTCGTCGACACGGGCCTCAACACGCAGACCGGCGGCCGGCTCAAGCGACTCGCGGGCGTGCTCGGGCGCCGCCGGTTCATGATGACGTACGGCGACGGGGTGGCCGATCTGAACATCCGGGACCTGGTCGCGTTTCACGAGGCGCAGGGTAAGCTGGCCACCGTGACCGCGGTGCGCCCCCCGGCGCGCTTTGGAGAGCTCCGCTTCGACGGCGGCCTCGTGCGGAACTTCCGCGAGAAGCCTCAGGTAGGCGAAGGGTGGATCAACGGCGGCTTCTTCGTCCTCGAGCCGGAGGTCCTGGATTACATCGACGGGGACGACACGGTGTTTGAGCAGGCTCCGCTGGAGCGTCTGGCGCGCGACGGCCACCTCTCCGCGTATCGGCACGAGACGTTTTGGCAGTGCATGGATACCCTGCGGGACGTCCGCCTCCTGGAGCGCCTGTGGGCGACCGAGGCGCCCTGGAAGACCTGGGCCGACTAATGGAGCGCTCGCCGCGGCCGGGATTCTGGAAGGGCCGCTGCGTATTGGTGACCGGCGCGACCGGCGTGGTGGGCGCGTGGCTGGTCAAGAGCCTGGTCGCCGGCGGTGCGCGCGTCGTGGCGCTCGTGCGCGACGCCGACCCCCAGTCGGAACTGTATCGCAGCGGGGTGATCGCGCGCGTGTCCGTCGTGAACGGCGCCCTCGAGCACTTCGGGACCGTGGAGCGGGCGCTCAACGAGCACGAGGTGGACACCGTGTTCCATCTCGGAGCGCAGACGCTCGTTCCGACGGCCTACCGGTATCCGCTGCCCACCTTGGAGGCCAATATTCGCGGCACGTATCATGTCCTCGAGGCGTGCCGGCTCCACGGTCAGCTGGTGCGGCGCGTAGTCGTGGCGTCGAGCGATAAGGCCTATGGCGAGCACGCCGGCCTTCCCTATACGGAAGACATGGAGCTCCGCGGCCGCCACCCGTACGAGGTCTCGAAGACCTGCGCCGATCTCATCGCCCAGGCCTACTATCACACCTACCGCCTGCCGGTGGCCATCGTGCGGTGCGGCAACGTGTACGGCGGAGGCGACTTGAACTGGAGCCGCCTCGTCCCCGGGGTCATCCGGGCGTTTCTCAGGGGGGAGCGGCCGGTGATCCGGAGCGACGGGACGTATGTGCGGGACTACACCTACGTCAAGGACGCCGTTCGCGCGTACCTGCGGGTGGCGGAGTGCCTAGAGGACGACGGCGTGCGCGGGGAGGCGTTCAACTTCAGCGGCGAGGCGCCCGTCACCGTGCTGCGCCTCACCGAGCTGCTGCAGGAATTGATGGGATGCCGGCATCTCGTGCCCGACGTGCGGGCCACCGCCGCCGCCGAGATTCGTCACCAGCAGCTCTCCACCGCCAAGGCCCGCGAGGTGCTGGGGTGGCGGCCGGCGCACACGCTGGAGGGCGGCCTCCGCGAGACCATCGCGTGGTACCGGGCGTTCCTCGAGGATCACGGATCGTGATCGACGGCGTGCGGATTCATCCGCTCCGGCAGATCCCGGACGAACGCGGCCGCGTCATGCACATGCTGCGCCGGGACGACCCGCACTTCATCCAGTTCGGCGAGATCTACTTCTCCGTCGTGTATCCGAACGTCGTCAAGGGATGGCACCTGCACGATCGCATGGTGCTGAACTACGCCGTGGTCTCCGGCATGATTAAGCTCGTGCTGTACGATGACCGGGCAGCGTCACGGACGCGCGGGGAACTCATGGAGCTCTTTGTCGGCGACGCGAACTACGTCCTGGTCACGGTACCGCCGGGCATCTGGAACGGCTTCAAGGGGATCGGCGTCGCGCCGGCGATCGTCGCCAACTGTGCGACGGAGCCGTACGATCCCGACGAGATCTCCCGCCTCGATCCCGCAAGCGGCCGGATCCCCTACGATTGGGTGCTCAAGCATGCATAGCCCGGCGCGATGACGGCGCTCGTCGTGGGGGGCTCGGGGCTGGTGGGGGGCGCGCTTGCGCGCGCGCTCGGCCGCGCGGGCATCGGCGCGGCGGTCACCAGGTTCCGGGGCGAGCGGGACGGCGCGATCGAGCTGGACGTGCGGGACGAGGTGAGCGTGCGGGCGTGTGTCCGGCGCGTCGACCCGGACCTCGTTTTTCTCGCCGTCAACAACCCCGGCGGCGTGGACCGTTGCGAGGACTGCCCGGACGAGGCGGATGCCCTGCACGTTCAAGGAACCCGCCACGTCGCGGAGGCCGCCGCGGAGCGCGGCGCCACGCTCGTCTTCTACTCGACGGACTACGTCTTCGACGGCGCCGCGGCGCCGTACGCGGAGGAGGACCGCGCCCATCCGCTCAACCACTATGGCCGCGCAAAGCTGGCCGCCGAGAGGATCATCCACGATCTCACGCCGGCGCACCTGATCATTCGCACCACGGCGGTGTTCGGCTGGGCCCGTACCTCGCGCAACCTCGCCATGCAGGTGTGGGAGCGCCTGGGGTCGGGCGGCACGATGCGCGTGCCGCAGGATCAGCAGTGCACGCCGACGCTTGCCGACTACCTCGCCGAGGTGAGCGTGCGCCTCGCCGGCCGCGGCGTCCGCGGCGTGGTGCACGTCGTGGGCGGGGACCGGATGGTCCGCTCCGCGATGGCGAAGGCGCTGGCGCAGGCGATGGACTTGGATCCCGGCCGCATCATGCCCGTGCCGACGGCCGAATCCGGACAGCGGGCGCCCCGGCCCTTGGGGGCCGTGCTGCGCACGGACAAGATGGCGCGGCTCCTCGGCGAGGCCCCCCTGGACTTCGGCGAATCCTTGAGGCGATTCCGCCGGCAGTGGCTGGCCGACGCTCGCGCCTAGACGAGGGTGCGCCGCGGCGCGCTCACACTCGGGAGGGGGCGCCCCGGCGAAGCCCCGTCACGACCTGCCGGAGCATCGCCGCCGCGAAGTCCACCTCGGCCTCCGTCGTCCGGCGGCCGAGGGTCAGGCGGACGGCCGCCCCGGCGAGCTCGGGCGCCAGGCCCAGGGCCAGCAGCACGTGCGAGGGTTCGACGCTGCCGGAGCTGCACGCGGACCCCGAGCTCGCCGCGACGCCCTGAAGATCCAACCCAATGACGAGCGACTGGCCGTCGGTGCCCTCGAACGACAGGTTGGCGTTGTTCGGGAGGCGGCGCGCGGGGTCGCCGTTGAGGCGCGCTCCGGGGATCTCGAGCGCCGTTGCGACGAGACGGTCTCGGAGCGCCTCCACACGGCGCCGCTCCTCTTCCATCAGCGCACCGGCGAGGTGCAGCGCGGCGCCGAGGCCGACGATGCCGGGCACGTTCTCCGTCCCGCCGCGCCGGCCCCGCTCGTGCTCGCCCCCGTGCTGAAGACGCCGGCAGGGCGTCCCGCGCCGCACGTACAACGCCCCGACGCCTTTCGGGCCGTACCGTTTGTGCCCGGAGATCGACAGAAGATCCACCCCGAGCTCGTCCACGCGCATGGGCAGCGTTCCGACCATCTGCGTCGCGTCGGTATGGAACGGCACCCCGCGCTCGCGGGTGAGCCGTCCGATGTCCGCCACCGGTTGCACGGTGCCGATCTCGTTGTTGGCGGCCATGATCGTCACCAGCACGGTGTCCGGCCGCAGCGCGCGCCGAACATCGTCCGGGTCGATCAGCCCGCGCCCATCGACCGGGACGTAGGTGACGGTGTATCCGCGCGCTTCGAGAAACCGGCACGGCTCCAACACCGCGGAGTGCTCGATCGCGGACGTGACAATGTGCCGGCCCCGCTCCTCCTGCGCCAACGCCGTCCCGAGCACCGCCAGGTTGTCGGCTTCGGTCGCTCCGCTCGTGAACACGATCTCGGCAGGCCGGGCGCCGATCGCGGCGGCCACCTGCGCGCGCGCCGTGTCGACCCCGGCGCGCGCTTCCTGCCCGAAGCTGTGCAGGCTGCTGGCATTGCCGCATCGCTCCGAAAAATACGGCAGCATCGCCTCGAGCACGCGGGCATCCACGGGCGTCGTGGCCGCATGGTCGAGATACACACGCATCGATCCGCTCCCTCGCTCGTCTCGTGTGCTGCCCCGGCGCGCCGTGACCGATGACCGCCGGGCGCCGCAAGGACTCCATTGATTATATCCGGATTTACATCGCGCTGCGGCGCCGGGCCATTGCGTATTGCTCCTCCAAGAACGGGCCTCGCGCGTCCTTCCGGAGGAGCCGCAGCTTGTCGCCGCACGCGAGCGCGAGCCGCGCCACCAGCTGCGTGGGATCCATGCGGAGCGCGCGCGCGGCCGCGCTGAGACCCGCCGATCCGCGGCCGGCGAGGCACGCGCCGACGGCGATCTCGATCCAGACGCGGGCGACGAGCCGCCGCACGTCCCGGGACCGGCCGCACGAACGGACAATGCCCGCGCACAGGGCCGCCGCCGCCTCGAGCGGGGATGCCGACCGGAGCACGACGGTCCGCGCAAACCACGCGATGGCGCGGCGCGCCTGCGGCAGGCGCGCCAGGCGCGGATACTCCGCGAGATGCGCGAGCACCTGCGACACGCACTCCGAATCCGGAAGATCACGCAGCGGCCTGGCGACGCTGAGGAGATCGCGCAGATTGCCGAGTTCCATGACATCGACGACGCGCCGCCGGAACGCCGGCGACGCATCGGGGGCGAGGGCCAAGGCCCGGTCGATGATCTCCCGGTACAGCGCCCGGCTCCGTCCCGTTACGATGAGCGTGAGAAACATGCCGTCACGGGACCACCGGCGGATCGCAACCGGACCCGGGATGCAGACAAAGGGGACGTGCCGCGCGAGCCGCAGCCACATCTCGTAGTCTTCGATGCCGAGGGCGCGGAACTGACCGGCGAGCTCGAACGCCGATCGGCGAACCAGCACCCCCAGCACGCTCCCGCTGAGAAAGTTTCCTCGAAGCAGCAGCGCCCGGAACACGTCGCCCGAGGGTCCCTCGAACGCCCCCGCGGGACCGTCGGGCAACGGCACGCCGTCGACCGTGCTCAAGCAGGGACTGTACGCGACCCCCACCTCGGGGTGCGCCTCCAGTGCCGCCACCTGCGCGCGAAATCGCTGCGGGAGCCACACATCGTCGTCATCGAGAAAGGCCACGTACTTGCCGCGGCTGGCGGCGATCCCGATGTTGCGCGACGCGCTCAGTCCCCGGTTGACGGGGTTGCGGATGTACCGGGCGGGGTACCTCGCCACCACGGCTTCGGTGTCATCCGTGGAGGCGTCGTCGACGACAATCGTCTCCAAGTCGAACGTGTCGCCCTGGCCCAGGACGCCCATCACGGAATCCAGCGCCTCGCGCAGCAGGGCGGACCTGTTGTAGGTCGTCACAATGGCGCTGACGAGCGGCCGCTGAGCGCCTCCGCGCGCGGCCTCGGCGCGCGGCCGTCCCGGGCTCACGCCGACACGTGGCGGCGCCACAACCGCCGGACGTAGTGGCCCGCCGCCCGGACCGGCCGGGGGAGCGCGCTTCGCAGCGCGCGCCGCACCGCGCTGTCCTGCGATCCTTCGCCCGCGGCGCCCGGCACCCAGCGCAGCGTGTCGATGAACCGGTGCCGCTCCGCGTTCGGAATCGAAAGCCGCGGCAGCCAGTACGGCGCCGCCGCATCGCACCGTGCCCAATTCACCGTCACGGCGGCGCGGTACCCCGCGGCCGCCACCGCGGCCGCCACCCGATCGTCGACGTGCCCGAACGGGTACGCAAACACCGTCGGCGCGGCGCCGACCTGCGCCGTGATCGCCTCCCTGCACCGTCCGACCTCGTCCCGCAGCGCCGCATCGGAGAGGGCGACGAGCGATGGGTGGGACACCGAATGCCCGCCCAGGCTGATTCCCGCGGCGACCATCCGGCGCGCCTCCGCCCACGTGAGCGGCCGCGGCGCGTCGCCGGCTCCGTCTCCCAAGGCGTCGAGCGCGGCATCCCGCGCGGAGGCGTCGAGCACCCACAGGCGGCTGTGCACCGTGCGGTACAGACGGCTCAGTTGCTCCGGCGTGTCGGGGACCACGTCCGATTCGTCGCCGGCGAGCGCCGCGGGGAGTCGACGGCCGGCATACCGGGGGAGATGCCACGCCAGCCGGTCCCACCAAAACGCCGCGCCGCTGTCGATGTTGCCGGTTGCCAGGAATACCGTCGCGGGGACGCCGACACGCCGGAGCACCGGCAGCGCGTGTTCGTAGTTGTCGGCGTACCCATCGTCGAACGTGACGGCGACCATGGGGCGGGTCGGGTGGCGCCCGGGGAGCGCGGCCACGAGGTCGTCCAGGGGCACGACGTGGTACCGGCGCGCCACGTGTTCCATGTGGTGCCGAAAGCGCCTGACATCGACGCAGAGGTCGTACGGGTTCAGCAGCTGATACGGATCAGCCGGCAGCCTCTCGACGACACGGTGATAGCAGAGGATAAACCCATCCGCCACGCTGCCCCCCCTCGTTGCCTCAATGTTCGAATGCGACGTCAGGCATGCGGTGCGCCGAGCGCGCGCCTCATACGCCGCCACGGCATCTCGACCAGGCGCTTCATGCGCCAGCAGGACCGCTCCGCGTACGGCAGCCGCTTCCAGCACCACACCAAGCCGGGGACCGGGTCGTCGCGCCAAAACCACTGGGTCTCCTCCACACCGCGCAACGACGCGAGCCACTGCCACGGCGTCAGCTTGCCTTCCCGCACGTACGTCGCCGCCGTCAGGACATCTTCCTCGAGCATCCACTTGCGTCCCGCGCGCGGGGAGAACGGCGGGATCGCTTGTCCCGTGAGATCGAGGTAGCAGACGCGAACGACGTCCATGCCGTTCGGCGCCGTGAACAACCGGAACACGCCGCTGACGCGGGCGTTGATGTCGAGGAGCTTGTAGAGCCCGTCGCGCGCGTCATAACGGTACCCGATACCTACGGGGCCCTGGTAGCCCACGGCTTTCATGAATCGCCGGGTCGTTTCCGCCACCGTCTCGTTCGGAGCGCAGATCGCGAGCGAGGCGACGCCGGTGTGCGCAGGCCACTGCCGGAGCTTGCGTCCCGTAAACACGGCGCGGCATTCGGACTGCCGGTCGAAGTAGGCGTTGCACATCCACACCGCGTCGTCGCCGCCGGGGATGTACTCCTGGATCATCACGTCGGGAACACCGGGGGTGCCCGCCCGCTCGTACAACTCCAGGAGGTCGCGCGCCGTGTGGACGATTTTCATCGTCCACCGTCCGGGACCCAGGGGATCCGCGCCTTTCAACAGCAGCGGAAAGCGCGCGCCGCCCTCGTCGAGGAACCGCACGACATCGTCGCGCGAGCGCGGCAGAATCGTCTCCGGGGTCGGCACGCCGCTCTGCTTGGCCGCGAGGAACATCTGCCACTTGTTGGCCAGGCCGCGGATCAGCGTGGGGGAGACGCGCGGAAACTCGAACCGCTCCTCGAGGACGCCGGCATGGTCCGCGACGAAGATCGCGGCCGGATCCGTGGTCTGCAGAAGCAGCGGGCGCCCGCCGGCGCGGCGCCCGATCTCGGCCAGGAACCGCAGCGACTCGTCCGGCGGAGCGGACGGGTCCCACGCAAACGTCCCCTTCCAGTACCGCGAGAACGAGACCGGGAGCACGCCGCGGTCGTGCACGAGATAGGCGGGGACCCCGAGCCGGCCGAGCGTCCGCGCGACGCCCAACGCCCCGGACCCCGAGCTGGCGTCCTGGCTGCCATGCGCCCACGCGAGCACAACGACCGGGATGGACGTGTCCACGCGACTTGCGTCACCTGCCGGTCGGGTACCGGCGCCGGACGCCGGCGGCGAATGTTTGTCGGTCGAGGTCACGACCACCCGAGATACCAGTCGACCAGGGCGCTCATCGTGGACAGCCCGTAGTTCTGCGGGATCCGCAGCTCTCCGACATCGACTCCCTGGAGGCTTCGCCCCTCCACGTATCGCTTCCCCAGCTTCTCCTGCGTCCACCCGATGACCGCGTCGACGCTCGGGGTATCGACGTCCGCCAGGTTCGCGATCGCCTTGACGACCGCGAGGCCGTACGGAACGTCCTCGCGGAGGTACCGGTATTGAAAATCCGGGACGAACTCGCCCGGCGCCCGTTCCCGAACGGGGACCTTGCGGGCCTGGATGGGGCCCGTGCGGAAGCACGTGGCAACCGTCGCAACGTCTCCGGTGCGGGCCGCGTAGGACATACGCAGCCACTCGAGGATCGGCAACACGCCCGAGAGATCCAGCCGATGGCCGCTCCGTGACTCCACCGCGCGCGCGGTCGCGACCACCTCGTCCGAAAGCCGTTCCACGAACTCGCCGGTCCGATCGCTGGCGCCGCCGTACAGGCGCGGAATGGTCTCCTCCCGAAACGATTCGCCCGACCACTCGGCGAACCACCCATACATGAGGCCGGGGTGGATGATCTGGCCCGGGTTCCCGAGCGTCACATTCAGGAAGTTCGGCACCGGCACGATCCGGGTCCCGAGCAGCGTGGAGAGTTGCGCGGCAAGGCCGGGGGCGTCGGCGTGGGGAAGCGAGCCCATCGACACGGCCGCCTTGACCGCGCCGACGTGCACGGTCTGCGTTGCTTGATCGACCCGTGTAGACCACGGCAACGTCTGGAGGCCGAAGACCCGGCGGCCTCCCATGGGGCGGATGCCGGACACCTTTCGCGTAACGTCGAACTCGAACCCGCTGCGGGCGGGGAGCGTACCGACGATGGCCCGGTCGTTCAGGTGCGGCGCGATTCGATCGAGAATCGCGGCGTGCGCAAAGGCCGGAACGGAAATCAACACGAGGTCGGCCTGGGGAATGACGTCCGCCGGATCCGACGAAACGATGCGCACCCGGTCGGCGCGGCCGGCGACCACCCCCGTGGAACGGAGACCTTCGTCCGAGAACACGACCCGGCGCAACTGCTCCGCCTTCTCGGGAGAGCCCCGCAGCCACACGACGTCGCCGTCAAAGTTCCGGGAGGCGACGACCGCGAGCGTGTAGGCGCCGTTTCCGCCACCGCAGATCGCGACGACCCCGGACCGAGGTACGGGCTCGCCCGCCGCCCGGATCGTCATCCCAAAGGCTCCATGTCACGGTACCCTATCAATGTAGTTAGGCATCACTGTACGATCGACGGGGTAATCTCGCCACCGGCCGATCGAAGGATATCTACCCCTCTCTCGACGATGAACCATCGAAGGGCCACAAGGGCCTCACGGCGCGCCGTCCAACGAGGATGACTGCCTTCCGCGACCCGAAGCAGCGGAGCACAGCCGCGCGAAGCGGACTTCGCGAGAGAATCAGTCGAACGTATGGTCGGCCAACGTGGCAATCTGGAGCCGTGTTGTCTATGCGCGGAACAGGGTGCCGTTCCGTCGACCGAAGAGAGGATCTCGCCTCAGCACAAAGGACGTGTATACGACAAACCCATGCGGAGATACACTTATCGTAGTTGTTCTGAAGCGGCATGGCTGTGTCCAGACGACGGAGGCGGGTCGTTTGATGGCGCCGAATTCGGCAGATCAGAAGCTCACGAAACTCATGCGCGCCCACTGGAACGAGAGCGCACGGACATTCGACACCAAATCGACCCACAGCATACATAGTACAGAACAGCGGCAAGCATGGACCGCCGTGCTTTCGAGCGTCGTCGGGCCGAACCCCCAGCGCGTGCTCGATGTCGGCTGCGGCACCGGAGTGCTCAGCATGACGCTCGCCGAGATGGGGCACACCGTCACCGGCATCGACTTCGCCCAGCAAATGTTGCGCGTCGCACGGCAAAAGGCCCAGAAAGCCGGCCTGGCGATCTGCTTTCGTTTCGGGAACGCGACGGCCTTGAGTGATCCCGATGCCACGTACGACCTCGTAATCGCGCGCCACTTGATACGGTTCCTCCCAGACCCCGCGGGAGGAGTGAGGGAATGGCTACGCGTTCTTCGGCCGGGTGGCCGCCTCGCTCTTATCGAAAGCAGCTGGGCCTCGAAGTCCGACGACGCCGGAGATCCGGCGCCGATGCGCGCATCGCCGGGAGAGTCCATCCGGAGGGTGCTGCGGATTTTCTATTACGGGGCCAAGGAAGGACGGCTGACATCCATCCCCGCAAAGCTGCGCGAGTTGCGATACCGGCGGGTGCGGGCGGGCTTGCCGTTCTTCGCGGGACCGCTGCCAGACCAGCTCACCGTGCTCCTCCAAGAGCAAGGATTTCGTGACATCACGATCACTTCGCTTATGGATCCCGTGCTGTGGGGTGAACAACCGCAGTACATCCGGTATCTCGCGGTTGCCCGGCGGCCGAGTGATCGGCCCGACTGACCGCGCAACAGGCTTCCTCCGCGCGGCGGATGCTTCGATCGGGCGCCGCCGAGCATGCGTGAGTCGGTGTCCTCCGACAGCGCACACCGATGCGAGCACGTTCGGTGTATCGACATGACATCGAGCGTTCGGGCGCCCAAGCTCTTGAAGCTCATCCGAGCTCACTGGAATGACCGCGCGCCCACCTTCGATGCCGATCCAGACCATGGGATGCACAGCCCGCAGCAGCACGCGGCGTGGGTCGGCCTCTTGTCAAGGATCGTTGGCGATACGCCGCTGCGCGTGCTCGATGTAGGCTGCGGCACGGGCGTCCTCAGCCTCATGTTGGCCGGAATCGGGCACGATGTCACGGGAGTGGACTTCGCGCCGAGAATGCTCAGGATCGCTCGCCGGAAAGCTCGACAGGCCGGCTTAATGGTTCGTTTTCGTCTGGAGAACGCCGCGGCTCTGAGCGATCCGGATGCGGCCTACGACTTCGTGATCTCACGCCATGTGATACGGTTCCTTCCGGACCCCGAAGCCGGTGTCAGGGAATGGCTGCGCGTCCTTCGACCCGGTGGCCGCCTTGCGCTCATCGAAGAGTACAGTCAACCAACAGCCGCACCTCCCGCGGACCCGCCACGGACAACAGCGTCGCCGGCGGAGTCGATACGGGCCGTGTTGCGAATTCTCTACTACGGGGTGAAAGAACGACAACTGGCGATGATCCCGGCGAAGTTGCGCTACCTGAGATATCGACGCGCAACAACCGAGCTCCCGTTCCCCGCCGGGTTGACAGCCGACAGATTGGTCGCGCTGCTTCGGGCCCAGGGCATTCATGATCTCACCGTGACGCCGCTTATGGACCCGGCTCTGTGGGGCGCCGGATTGCACCACCCTCACTATGTGGCCGTGGGGAGTCGAGCGTAAGAAACGCGGCCGGAACTGGGGGGGCGATATCTGTCCCTGTGGAACGTCGCCTGCGGGCGCGCGGGAGTCAACCGCCGGCGCAGCGATCGCAGCGCCCATGCACGATCAGTGAGGCTCCCCTCAGCGTAAACCTGCGGCCCGCGCGCCGGACGAGCGGCATCAGGACGGTGGGATCGACGGGAAGGTCGAGGACGCGCCGGCAGTTGTCGCACACCAGGTGGCCGTGCGGGTCCGTGTTTGGCTCCCACCGGGTCGCGCCGAGGGAGACGGGGATCGATTCCACGAGTTCGAGATCGGCGAGCTCGCGAAGGATCGCGTACACGGTCTTGAGGGCGAACCCCGGCACCAAATCCCGCAGCGCCGTGTGGAGCTCCTCGGCCGTGGGGTGATCCTCGGCCCGCTCGAGCGCGCGAAACACCGCCATTCGCTGGGCGGTGATGCTGCGGCCCCGTGATCGAAACTTAGCGATCGCCCCGGTTGTCGAAAAACGCCCCACGTGAATTCGTCACTCTCTTACGGATGCCAGTTATCCACAAGCGCGCGCGGAGCCTTGTCCCGCAACGTGTCCATGCGCACGGACGAATCGCGCGCTTGACGGCTATTCTTGACGATATCACTATAGAATCGGTTAGGCAAATCGCGAAGCCAATTTCGTCCGGAGCGTGATGTCGCGGCATGTCGCGTCGCGGGTTCGGCTGGGGCACGGCTCTCTTCGGGCTGGCCGCGCTGTCGGTGATCGGCGTGATCGTCTGGCAAGCGGTGACCGCCGGCGGATCTCCGGACCCGGCCGCGAAGCACCTGAGCCGCGCCGCCGCCATCACAGACACCGGCGTGCTCGTGTTCCGCGAAGGGCTCGAATCGATCCTCGTGCTGTCCGCGATCACGGCGAGCCTTTCCCGGTCGCAATCCCGCTGGGTGCGTCCGGTCGCGGCCGGCGCGGGTGCCGCCTTCCTCGCCACCCTCGCGACGTGGTTCATCGTGGTCGCGATTTTGTCCGGCGTCAACGCCCCGGAGCTCGACCTCCAGGCGGCGACGGGGCTCCTGGCGGTGCTCGTCCTGCTCGTGATCATGAACTGGTTCTTCCATCGAGTCTACTGGACCGGCTGGATCAGCCATCAGACCGAGCGCGAACGCGCGTTGCTGCGCGACCCGGCGGCGTCTTCCGCCGCCGTCTTCCGCGGGCTTGCGCTCCTGGGATTCACCTCCGTGTACCGGGAAGGCTTCGAGGTGGTGCTCTTCCTGCAGAGCCTCAGGCTCCAGGTCGGCGCCCGCGTCGTCCTGCTCGGCAGCCTCCTCGGCCTGGGGCTCACCCTCATGGTGGCCGCGCTCAATTTTCTGTCGCACCGCCGTCTGCCGTACCGCAAGATGCTCGTCCTCACCGGCATACTGCTCGGCGCGGTGCTGGTCGTGATGGTTGGGGAGACGGTCCAGGAAATGCAACAGGCGCACTGGATCGCCACGACGAGGCTGTTGTCGTTTGACCTACCGGCGTGGATGAACGTCTGGTTCTCGCTGTACAACAGCCTGGAGAGCCTCACGGCGCAGGTCATCACGGTGGTCGCCGTGATCGGCTCCTACCTCGTTGCCGAGCGGGTGCGTGGACGGCGTCCGCGCCGCCGCGCGCAGATACCGGCGCCGGAGGCCCCCTAGGCGGGGAGCAGATCGCAAAACATCCACGCCTCCCGCCGCACCACCTCACCGCGCCGTACGTGCACGGGACGCCGGAACGCGGGGCCGGTCCACACGAACGTGTGGAACTCACCGTTCTCGCCGCACGGATCGACGTGCGCCGGCAGGTCCGCGAGGAGCGCATGGTCAAACGCGCGCCCCGCGAACGTCGCCGGCAGCACGCGCGTGTCCACGCAGGTCAGGATCGCTTCGAACCCGCGATCGATAAACTCGCGCGCGAGATCGGGGGTGTTGCGGTGCCAGACGGGAAACAGCGGGCGCAGCCCCGTGCCCGTGAGGCGCTCCTCACGGTACCGCCGGATATCCTCGAGGAACAAGTCCCCAAACGCGACCGCGGCGACGCCGTCCGCGCGATGCCGGGTCAGGGCGCGCGCCATGGCGGCTTCGTAGGCCGTGTTGGACGCCTGCTGCGGGATGGTCACGACGTCGAGGGGCAGATCCAACGCCTCGGCCTGCCGCCGGACCAGATCGACCCGCACGCCGTGCATGCTTACCCGCTCGAACCCCTCCGTGACCGTCGTGAGCAGCGCGGCGATGGTCCATCCACCGTCCGCCAGCAACTCCGTCAGCGCAAGACAACTGTCCTTGCCCCCGCTCCACGACAGGAGCGCGCGCTCGGCCACCGCTTCAGTGGAAGAGGTTCAAAAGGTTGGACGGCAACCCGGGCACTTGAGGCAGCTGGGGAATTTGAAGCGGCCCGGGCGGCCGGGCGGCCGGCGGCGACCCGGCCTGACCCCGCAATACCTGCGGTGTGCCGGCCAGAGCAAACTGGGGACTGTCAAAACGGCCGCGCACGCTGAACGGCACGCGGGCGCCGGTGATGCCGGCGGCCGCGGGCACTGCCTGCCCCAGCGCCTTGCCGGCCAGCGACATGGCGGCGCCCACCGGCGAGCCGCCGGATGCCTGCGTGTCGATGACCGCGGTCCCCGCGTAGTCGAGGGTTCTATCGAATCCAAAGCTTCCATGCGCGGTGCCGCTCAACGTGTCCGCGACCAGCTTGAGGTCCCGGCTGGCGCCGCGCTCGCCGCCGAGATGGAGATCACCGCCGAAATACCGGAATCGCGTGCTGCCGGACGGCGCGCCGAGGCGCAGGACCTGCGCCAGCTGCGTGAGGCCCCCCAAACGGTTGTTGAGATCGAGGCCCGGAAACGATCCGTTCCGTATCGCAAACGCACCGTCGCCTGTGAGCGCCGCGATCGGGTCCCGTCCCAACGCGGTGGCCAGGGCAAACGCGCCGTCCAGCCCGCCCGTGATCCGGGGCGTCCCGGGCGCGAGCGTACGGGCCAAGGCGCCGACGTCGATGCCGGTCGCGCGCACGGTGCCGCTCAGCGGGAGCCCCGGGGCGCCGTAGTCGAGCAACGCCGCGCCCTGGGCGACACCACCGTACGCAGCGAATCGATAGCGATCGACGCGGATTCGCGTGCCGCGGAGGCTGAACCGGCCGCTCAGGTCAGTGAGCGCCACCGGCAACAGCGTCACCCCGGGCGCCGAAAAGGTCCCACCGCCCGCGACGAGCGGCCCTTGCGGCCGCCCGAGCAGCGCCGTAATGGTGGCGCCGACGTCGAGGTTTCCCGCGACCGGCGCGCCGGGGGCCAGCGCCGCGGCGACGCGCGCAATGTTCAACGCGCGGGCTCGCGCGGTGATCGTCGCCGGGGCGGCCGCGGCCGCATAGTCGACGGCCGCCGTCCCCTCGATGATTCCGCCATACGCCGCCAGCCGGTACCCGTCGACGCGGACACGATCCGAGTACACGCTCAGCCGCCCGTTGACCTGTGTCGCCTCGAACGGCGCGAGCGCGAGCCGGCCGACCGTAACGGCGCCACGGGCAAACAGCCGTCGCGGCCCCGGGGGCGCCGCAACCGCGTTGCCGGCCTCGCGGGTCATGAGCCGGACGACCCGGTCAACGTCCAGCGCCGGCGCCTGCAGCGTGAATGTGGCGAACGGCGGATCGAGGGTGGGTAGCTTGACGGTACCGCTCACATGCAACGTGTCGAGCGTCGCGGTAAACGTGGCTGCGGCCGCGCCGTGCGCAACCGTGAGCTGCCCGCTTTCGAAGACAATCGGCTTCGCGAGTTCGGCCACCTGGAGCCGGACGCCCTTGAGCGCGGCGGCGAGCCGGAGCCCGCGCAGCCATCCGGCCGCCGCGGGGTCCACTCCGGTAATGTCCGCGTCGAGCCCGCTGAGCGCGAACCCTGGGATGATGCGCCCGCTGCGCGCGTCGACCGTGGCCGAAGCCAGGGCAAGGCCTCGGATAGTGATCCGGCCGACCGTGCCGGCCCGAATGAACGGCGCCCCGGGCGTGGCCCCTCCCCTGCCGGCTGCCGGGCGGCCGGCGGGGGCCAGATCGAAATTGGTTCGCCCGCCGGGGGCGGTGAGCCACGTCAGCTTGACACCGCTCAACGCGACGCGGGTCACCTCGATCCGGCGCGACCACAGTCCCCGCAGCGTCACCCCCACATCCAACGCCTTGACGGTAAGCGCGTCCCCCGCGGGGAACCCTGCGGGATTTGCCACACGCACGTTTTGAGCGTGGATGTGAAGCGACGGGAGCACGTACAGGCGGAGCGCGTCCATGCGCACATCGCGGCCCGTGGCGCCCTTGAGGAGCTGCACCACGAGCGGCCGGAATCGGTCCATCGGCACCAGCCACGGCACCGCGAGGGCGGCGGCGAGCCCGGCCGCCAGCACCGCCGCGCCGGCGCGCGCCCACCGCCGCCGATACCAGCGTTGTTGGGATTCCACGGTCAGCGCACCCTCCCGTTGTCCACCCTCGAGACTCGCTCCGCCGCCCGCTCCCGCGCTCTTCCGCCCCCGGCGCCCGCGCTCCTCCCGCGTGGTCCGCGCGCGCTGCCGGGCTGTAAACCCGCCGGGAGGGCGCCCGTGTCGCCCGATCCGGGTTGCTCGTTGACGTATTCCTGGCGCTAGCCTAGAATGTGCGCGTGACGACCAAGCGGAGATACCCTGCAGCGGTCGCCCTGGGCCGGCGAGGCGGCAAGGCACGAGCCGCCCGTCTGTCCCCTCGGCGATTGACGGAAATCGGCAGAAAGGGCGCGCGGGCGCGCTGGAGCAAGGCCAAAAGGGCGCGCAAGTCGTAGGATACACGCGGCCTCCACGCGGCCCGTCACGGGAAACCCACGCCGCCCACCGCCGGTAAGCGCAACAGCATGGCGGCACGCGACCTCACGGGGGCTTGAGAGGCGGGGAGATGCCCGACAACGCGCACTGGTCGGGACCTGAACGGCGCAACGTCACCACGGCGGAGGGTCTCGCCCGGCGGGTCGCCTTCGAAGACTCGTGCGAGCTCTTGCGCGTGCTGCGGCTGTCGCCGCCCGCCCTCGCCTACTACAAGCAGCGCGCGCGCGACACCGGGCTGCTTCCGCACGAGTACATGCTGCAGGTGGTCGAGAGCGAGGCCCGGCGTTCCTCGACGGGCAGTGCCTAAGGCGGCGGTTCGCCCGTGCCCGTGGATCGGGCCGCTCCGGCGGCGCGAATCGGAGTGGGGACGCGCCGCCGTGTATTTCCTCAAGCTCGTCGTCGCGAGCTACCTCCTCATGAGGCTCATTCTCTACATGACGCGGGTGCTCGCCGGCTACTTCGTCGACCACGTCTGGCGGTTCTGGTGAGCGCCACGGTCGCGCGCTCCGCCATCCGGCCATGACGCACCGCTTCTGGAAGTTCGATCCGGCCAACGCCGCCCGCCTCCTCGCGGACGAGCGAGCGGGGATCCATCCGCGAGATGAGGCGCTCTCCCTGCTGAAATTGGAGCACGGTCAGCTTGTAGCCGACATCGGCTGCGGCCCGGGCTTCTTCACCGTGCCGATGGCGCAGCGCATCCTGCCCGCGGGCCGCGTCGCGGCGCTCGATATCGCCGGGGACATGCTGCAACACCTGCGGCACCGCATCGCCGCCTCCGGGCTGCGGAACGTGCTCCCCGCCCAATCCGAGGAATCGCGGCTTCCGCTCCCCGGGGGCGCCTGCGACCGCGTGCTCCTGGCCTTTCTCGTGCACGAGCTCGAGGCGCCCGACGTGTTCTTCCGCGAGGTTACGCGGGTGCTCCGTCCGGGAGGCCGGGGCCTTGTGGTCGATTGGGCTCCGCGCGAGAGCCCGATCGGCCCGCCCCTGGATGTCCGCGTCCCGGCGGCGTCGGTACGGGAGCGCCTCGCGCGCGCGGGGCTCAGACCCGCGGAGCCGGCGGAGTTCGGTCCCTACAGCTACGCCGTCCCATTCGCCCGCCCGTAGCATCGAACGCGTTTACCGTCCCGCGAGCCGGGGTACACATGTTTATACACCGAGTGGCCGGCTGATCGAGGACTTTCACGGCGCCCGCACGACACACGCGGAGGCGGATGCGATGCGGCCGTTTCAGGAAGTCTTCACGCACGGCGGTTGGGTGTACGGCATCACCGCGGAGCTGGACGCGGACGGCGATGGGACGTGGGACTGGAGGGTGCTCCGGCTCCTGGTGGGCGGTTCCGACTATGAAGTCCTGGGCATGGGAAAGGCGGCATCCCGCGAGGAAGCCGAGACCCTGGCCGGGGTGACGCTCCACACGACCTGGGAAGCCGAGCGCCACTAGCGCGCACCGCGCGCTCCTGCGCACCGCGCTCCTGCGCACCGCCGCGCGGCAGGAGTGCTGTTCCTCCCCGCGTATACACGCGTCGTATGAAGATCGCGCGCGTGGACGTGTTTGCCTACGACCTGCACTATCTCCACGGGACGTACGTGATGTCCGGCGGCCGGACGGTCGCCGGCCTGTCCAGCACGGTGGTTCGGGTGACCGCCGACGACGGCCTCACGGGGTGGGGCGAGGTGTGCCCGCTCGGCCCAGCGTACCTGCCGGCCTTTGCCGAGGGCGCCCGGACGGCGCTGCGCGAGCTCGCGCCGGCGGTGCTCGGGGTGGATCCCACGAACCTGGCGCTCGTACACCGCGCCATGGACGCCGCGTTGAGCGGCCACGCGTACGCAAAGAGCCCCCTCGACGTGGCGTGCTGGGATCTCCTGGGCAGATCGACGGGCTACCCGATCGCGACGCTGCTCGGCGGACGGCATCACAGCCGCTACCCGCTGTACATCGCCGTGCCGATGGGGGCGCCGGAGGAGATGGCGGACTACGTCCGCGCGCGGCGGGCGGAGGGGCTCCATCGGTTTCAGCTGAAGATCGGCGGCGACCCACTCGCGGATCGAGACCGCGTCGAACGCGTCCTGGCGGCCACCGATCATACGGACGTCGTCATCGCCGACGCCAACGGCGGCTGGACCCTGGGGGATGCCGCCGTGGCGGTGCGCGCGCTCGCGCCGCGTCCGCGCCTCTATCTCGAGCAGCCGTGCGCCAGCCTCGAGGAGTGCCTGCAGGTACGCCGTTTCACGACGCTCCCCATGGTGCTCGACGAAATCATCACCGACGTGCCGTCGTTGCTTCGGGCCGCCGGGGCCGGCGCGATGGAGGCCGTCAACCTCAAGATCGCCAGAGTGGGCGGTCTGACGCGGGCCAAGCTCCTCCGGGATCTGGCGCAGGCGCTCGGCATCGCGGTCACGGTGGAGGACATGTGGGGCGGCGACATCGTGACCGCGGCGATCAGTCACCTCGCCGCGAGCACGCGTCCGGAATCCCTGTTGACGACGTCGTTCATGAACGATTGGGTGCGCGAGCACGTCGCGGGCCACGCGCCCCGATCGTCCGCCGGCTTTGGCGCGACGCCGGACGCGCCCGGCCTGGGCATCGAAGTCGATGCAGGCGCCTTGGGCGCGCCGGTGTTCAGCGTGGGCGACGAACCGGCGTGATCGGCGCGCGGTGCCGGCATCGCGGCGCGTCTAGCGGGATGCTGGAACGGGCATGAACAACGACGGATCGCGGATGCCAGCTCCGTCCGTGCGGCGTCCGCCGGAGCGCCTATCGTGAAGCGAGCGCGTTGCAAGGCATGCGGCGGCAAACGGCCGCGGCTGGCCGTCCAACACGGGGACGAATTCTGCTCGACCGACTGTGCCCGGCGGTACCACGGCACCGGCCGGGACAAGCGGGTCGGACGTCCCGCGGTACCCCGGCGCCTGTCGCGCGAGACCGCCGGCAAAGCTTCGTAGCCTCGAACGACCTGCCGGCCGCCGTCCTGCCCTATCCCACCACCGTGTCGATGCGGTCCCGCTCGCCGGGCGCCGCCAGGTGCATGACGCGGTCGTGAAATCGGGCCAGCGTGTTCCGGTGGCCGACGCTCACGACGGTCGGCCCCCACGACGCGTTGCGCAGCAACGTATAGAGCGCTGCCTCCGCCGCCTCGTCCAGCGCGGAGGTCGCCTCATCAAGGAAGACGATGGCCGGCTCGCTCAGCAAAATGCGGGCAAACGCCAAGCGCTGCTGCTCCCCGAGCGATAGGCGATCCGCCCACCGGTCCACCGTGTCCAGGTCGTCCGCCAGCGCACCCAGGCCGACCGCGGCGAGCACGGCGACGAGGCGCTCCCTCGGCGCCCGGTCGTCCTCATTCGGATAGAGGAGCGCCGTGCGGAGGCTGCCGAGCGGCACGTAGGGGCGCTGGGGGAGAAAGAGCGTGCGGCCGCCCCCCACCCGGACCACGCCGCGGCCAAACGGCCAAATCCCGCCGACCGCGCGGAGCAGGATGCTCTTGCCGGCGCCGGACGGCGCCGAGATCAGCAGCCACTCCCCGGGGGCGACGCGAAGGTCGACGCCGCGGAGGAGCGCGGTGCCGTCCGGCAGGCCGAGGTCGAGGTCCAGAGCCGCGACGCCGTCGCCTTCGCGGGCGACGTGGATGGCCGCCGGCGCGCCGGCGGCGGCCGTCACCTCGCTCGCCCGCCGCTCGAACCGCGCCAACCGTTGCACGACGGCCTGCCACTCCGCGACGTAGGTGTAGGCGTTGACGACGAACGAGAGCGACTGCTGCACCTGCCCGAAGGCGTTGGCCGTCTGCTGCAACACCCCAAAGGTGATCTGTCGTGCGAAGAAGCGCGGCGCCGCGACGAGATACGGGAACACGATCGCCACCTGATTGTAGCCGCTGGTGTACCAGTTGAGCTGCATCGTGCGCTTCATGATCTTCCAGAAGTTTGCGACGACGTGGTCGAAGCGGCCGAGAAACGTGCGCCGCTCGCGCCCTTCGCCGCCGTAGAGCGCGACACACTCCGCGTTCTCGCGCAGGCGCATCATGCTGAACCGAAAATCGGCCTGATAGCGCTGCTGATCGAAGTTCAGCTTCACCAGCGGCCGGCCGATGCGAAAGGCGAGCCAGGTGCCCCCGACCGCGTACGCCAGCGCGAACCACACCATGTACCCCGGCACCTGCACGCCGCCGGCGCGGCCGAGCGGGATGCGGACGGCGCCCGACAGGGCCCACAGGATCCCGAGGAAGGACACGAGCGTCAGCCCCGCGTTGAAGAAGCCGTTGGGGCCGATCACGAGATCGAGCGACTGGCGCGTGAACAGATCGATATCGTCGGCGATGCGCTGGTCCGGGTTGTCGGCCCCGTCACTGTGCACCTGGAGGTGATAGTAGGCGCGCCCCGCGAGCCAGCGGTCCAGATACCGGCCGGTCAGCCAGCGCCGCCACCGGATCTGCAGCATCTGCTGCAGGTAGATTTGATACACCGTACCGGCAATGGACGCCGCGGCCAGCCCGCCGAAGATGACGAACTGCCGGCGGAACGCCGGCCAGTCCAGCCCCTGGATCGCATTGAAGAAGTCCCGGTTCCAGACGTTGAACCGGACGCTGATGTAGACCGACGCGACGTTCAGCGCCGTCACGACGGCCAGCAGTCCCCACGCCCACCACCGTTCCTCGGACGACCAGTACGGCTTGACGATCCGCCACAGATCGGACCAAAAATGCTCCCGCCGGTCGTTCACTCCGACGCACTCCCATCACATGCAGCGTCCCATCCCGCGCCGGGCCCGGCGCGAGACATGCCCCGATCATACCGTTCCGGCGCGCGGCTGGACAGCCCCCGACCGGCCCTCGGCCGGACCGAGGCACCGAGGGACGGCGTGCGTGTGGACACCCGCGGCCACCCATGGTAGCGTGATGAACGAGGCCACCGAGATGCGCATCATCCTTCACACCGGTAAGGGTGGCGTCGGCAAGACGACGGTCTCCGCGGCGACCGCCCTGGCCGCCGCCGCGCGCGGGCACCGCACGCTGGTAATCAGCACCGACGCCGCCCACAGCCTCGGCGACTCGCTCGAGACCGCGATCGGCCCCGAGATCCGGCGCATCGGGCCGAACCTGTGGGCCCAGGAGATCGACGCCATCCGCCAGCTCGAACAGTACTGGGGGGTGCTGCGGCGGTACCTGTCGTCGGTGATGCGTGCGCACGGGCTCGATGATGTGGTCGCCGACGAGCTCGCGAACCTGCCGGGGATGGAAGAGATCGCCAACCTGATGCAGCTCACCGCGCACGCGCGCGACGGCCGGTTCGACGTCATCGTCGTGGATTGCGCGCCGACCGGGGAGACCATGCAGCTCCTGAGCTTTCCGGAGATGGCGCGCTGGTGGCTGGAGAAGCTGTTCCCGATCCAGCGGGCGGTCGTGCGGGTCACGCGGCCCGTGGTTCAGCGATTCGTCGAAATCCCCCTGCCCGGCGACGAGGTCTTCGACGCGGTGAAGGAGCTCGTCCTCAACGTGGACCAGATGCACGGTCTCCTCGCGGACCCCGGCACGACGTCGATCCGCATCGTGCTGAACCTGGAGAAGATGGTCATCAAGGAAGCGCAACGCGCGTACACGTACTTCAGCCTCTTCGGGTATGGGATCGACGCCGTGATCATCAACCGGGCCCTGCCCGTGGATGCCGACGGCGGCTTCCTCAGGCCCTGGATCGAGGCGCAGCGGCGCTACCGCGCTCTGGTACAGGACAGCTTCGCCCCGCTGCCCATCCTCGAGCTACCCCTCGCCGAGCGCGAGGTCGTGGGCCGCGCCGCGCTCACCCGCGCCGCCCGCGCGCTCTACGGCGACCGCGACCCGGTGGCGCGCCTCTACGCGGATGCGCCGCAGCGGATCCACCGCCGGGACGGACGCTATGTCCTCTCCCTCGCCGCGCCGTTTGTCGCCAAGGGCGCCGTCGACGTCTCGCAGAAGGGCGCCGACCTCATCGTCCGCGTGGGGGATTACAAGCGCAACCTGACGCTGCCCCGCACGCTCTCGTCGCTCGTGGCCACGGGCGCGCGCGTGGAGCACAACCGGCTACTCATCACGTTCGCCAAGGAGGCGGGCAGACATGACCACTAAGCGGCAGAACCGGCGGCCGAGACCGCACCGCGATCGCGGCGCCGACGGGACCCGGGTCGCGCGGGCGCTCGGCGACCTGGTCCCATCCACGGCGCTCGGGCACCTCCGTCAGGCGCGCCGCGAAGTCCTGCTCGCGGTCCGCGACGTGTTGGACCACGTGATCTCCCGCGCGGAGGGAGCCGGGCGCCCCCGGCGGCTGCGCCGCGTGAAGGTGGAATAAGCTCGGGCCGGCCGCTACGTAATCAGACGCCGCATGCCGCCCCGGTCGTCCTTGGGAACCCACTCCGGGAACCACCGCCGCATGACCGCGTCGTCGTCGCGGCGCTCCGCGGGGACGGCGCGGGCGATCTCGGCGAACCGGCGGAGCGCGTCGTCGTTGAGGGTGACGCCGAGCCCGGGACCGCGGGGCACGGCGACGGATCCGTCCGCCACGTGGAACTCGAACGGTTCGTTGACGATGTCCCAGCCGTGCTGCCACGGATAGTGCGTGTCGCTCGCGTACGTCAGCTGCGGAATCGAGGCCGCGGCGTGCAGCATGGCGGCAAACGAGATACCCAAGTGCGTGTTGGAGTGCTGCGAGAGCCCAAACCCGAAGACCTCGGCAATCCGGCCCAGGTGCGCCAGCGCCTCCACGCCGCCCCACCAGTGATGATCGGCCAGGATGACCCGCGCCGGCCGCCGCGCCACGGCCTCGGGCAGGTCGGCGAATCCCGTGATGCACATGTTCGTCGCTAGCGGCATCCGCGTGCGGCGCGCCACGTCGCTCATGGCCTCGACGCCGGCGACCGGATCCTCGTAGTATTCCAGCCCGATCTGCTCCAGCGCCGGGAGGAGATCCACGGCCTCTGCGGGCGTCCACCCCGCGTTCGGATCGATCCGGAGGCCCCACGCGCCGCCAAAGCGCGCCCGCAGGAGCCGCAGGGCCTCGACCTCGGCGTGGGGCGCCAGCACGCCGCCCTTCAGCTTGAGCACGCGGAACCCGTAGCGCCGGACGAACTCCTCGGCTTCCGCGACGATCGCCTCCGGGGTGAGGACGGCCTCGCTCCACCCAAACATCCCGAGCGGTCCGCGAGGGGCCGGCGTGCCGGCCGGGGTCGCGAGCCAGTCCTCCGGCGTGGCGAACTTGAAGAAGAGATACGCCGAGAGCGGCACGCGGTCCCGGAGCGCGCCCCCGAGTAGATCCGCGACGGAGCGGCCGGTCGCTTTGCCGATGAGATCGAGACACGCGACCTCGAAGGCGCTCTGCACCCGCGGCCGGTCCGGGAACAGCGCGCGGAGCCGCGCCCGGCGAAATGGATCGGCGCCGAGCAGGCGCGTCCCCGCATCCTCGAGCTCGGCCCGCAGCTGCGTGCCCCCCGGCATCTCGCCGAGACCGGTGAGACCTTCGTCGGTCTCCACCTCGATCACGTTGCGCAGCGCGTACGGCTGGTGGCAGCCGATCACGTTGCGAAGCGGAAGGTCCGGCACGGCGACGACCGTGACCCGGATCGCGGAGATGCGCATGCGCCCCCTCCTCGTCGCCCGCATTGTACCATCCGGCCGTCGTGTACCACCCGACGCCGCAGGGCGCGAAAATCGCGGGGCTGCGCGAGTGCGCCGAAGTGGTATCTATCGAAAAACCAGAGAGGATCTAGCGAAGCGTGCCCGCATGCCTGACCAGCCGGCGGTGTCGGTGGAAGGATTCAGGCGGCGCGGGTGAAGGATTTGCGGCACGCGGACGGGCAGGCTCAGGCCTCCGCGCCCTCGAAGTTCGAGGCCGGGAGGCGCGGGCGTGTTGAGCAGCCGCTGCGGCTCGCCAGGAGGTGGGGCGTTGAAGCGACGTGCGTTCCTGAGCTCGGCGTTGGCGGGGGCGGGCTTGGCGGCGCTGGGCGGCCGGCGTCGCATGGCCGTCGCCGAAGCGGCATCGGTCCGGCGCGGCGGCACCCTGACCTGGGCGTACACGACGATCCCGTTGCGGCTCGATCCGTTATGGACGCAGGCGCGGACCGACAGCATCATCATCTCGAACATCGCGCAGGGGCTGGTGCGCGCCAACCCCACCGCGACCGCCGTCGAGCCGGCGCTCGCGGAGCGTTGGTCCGTGAGCGGCAACGGGTTGACGTACACCTTCTTCCTGCGCGGTGCCGCGCGGTTTCACGACGGGCGGCCGGTGACGGCGGACGACGTGATCGCCTCGCTGGAGCGCTCGCGGGCGCTCGGCGTCTACAAATGGAGCCTCGCCGATGTCAAGACGATCGCCAAGCTCGACGACAAACGGGTGGCGATCGTCCTGAACGCGCCGGTCGCGAGCATCCTCGCGCGCCTCGCCATGATCTCCAACGCCGTCTTTCCAAAGGACCAGGTGACGTCGACCGGGCAGCGGGAGCTGACGAAGCCCATCGGCACCGGGCCGTTCATGGTACGGGAATGGGTCGCCAACGACCACCTCACCCTCGACGCCAACCCCCGCTACTGGGAAGCGGCGCCGGACGGCAAGCCGTACCCGTACCTCGACGGCGTGATCATCAAGCAGGTCCCCGAGGACACGACCAAGGTGCTGCAGATCCAGGCCGGCGACCTCGGCGGCGCCGAGGCGATCCCGTTCAGCCAGGTCCCGGCGTTGAAGCGCGATCCGCGCGGCCAGCTCCTGACGTTCCCCCAGCAGCAGGTCTATTTCATGGTCATCCAGCTCACCCGGCCGCCGTTCGACGACGTGAAGGTCCGCCAGGCCATGAGCCTCGCCCTCGACCGGAAGGTGTTTGTGGACCGCGCGACCGCGGGTCTGGCCATTCCGGCGAATTCCTTCATGCCGAAGAGCGGCCTATACTGGAACCCCCGCGCGAGCCTGCCGTACGACCTGACCAAGGCCAAGCAGCTGATGCGGGAGTCCAAGTACCCCAACGGGCGCAGCGGCATCACGCTGCAACTGCCGAGCGGGAGCCAAATCGGCCGCGACAACGCGGTGCTCGCTCAGCAGATGTGGGGCGAGATCGGCCTGCAGGTCCAGATCCAGGAAGTCGACGGCTCTGCGCTCGCCGCCGCGTGGTACAAGAGCAACTACGAAGCGATCTCCGGATACCAGTGGACGAACGGGATGATGGATCCGGACCAGCTCGTGCAGTTCTTTTTCGTCGATCCGCGGATGAACACCGGCTACCAGCCGAGCGACCAGGCCGTCCGGATGGTCAAGGCGGCGGCGGAAGAGCTCGATCCCGCGAAGCGCCGCCAACTGTACGATCAGATCCAGCTCATCTACAACACCGACGTCGGCGGGACGATCTCCCTGTACTACACGCCGTCGGTGAATTACCTCACCCCTCACGTCCGGGACTTCTACCGCACCCCGCTCGGCGTCCCGCTCTATTGGAAGACGTGGCTGGCCCGGTGAGGTAGGCGCCCGCGCGGTCCTCGGAGCGGCCATGAACCGCCGCAGGTACATCGCGGGGCGGCTCGGCCAGATGATGGTCACGCTGGCCGTGCTCGCGGTGCTCGTGTTCTACATGATCCGGCTCATCCCCGGCGATCCGGCGGTGACCATGCTCGGCATCCAGGCCACGCCCGACGCGGTCGAGCAGCTGCGACACCAGCTGGGTCTCGACCGTCCCGTGCCGGTGCAGTTCGCGATCTTCATCGCGGGCGCGGCCCGCGGCGATCTCGGGGAGTCCGTGCTCGCTCGCGTGCCCGTCGCCAGCCTGGTCCGGCAACGGCTGCCGTTGACGCTCTTTCTCGTCACGTACGCGATGGTGCTTGCCGCCCTGATCACCGTGCCGCTGGGAACCGCGGCGGCCCTACAGCGTGACCGGCCGCTCGATCAAGCGATCCGGGGGTTCTCGGTGTTCTGGATCTCCACGCCGAGCTTCTGGGTGGGCATCCTCATGTTGATCGCCTTCGGCGTGAAGCTCGGCCTGTTCCCGGTGGGCGGCGGCGGCCGGACGTTCGCGGAGCACGTCTACTATCTGTTCCTCCCCGCGTTGACCATGGGGCTCGGCGTCTCCGCGGTGCTCACCCGCAACCTGCGCGACTCGATCCTCGCCACGCTGACCGCCGAACACGTCGTGGTCGCCCGCGCCAAAGGTCTGCCGGCCCGGCGCATCGTGACCCGCCACGTGCTGCGCAACGCCGTCATCTCGACCGTCACGCTGCTGGGGCTGTACATCGGCTTCCTCGTCGGGGGCTCCGTGATCATCGAGTCGGTGTTTGCGCTGCCCGGCATGGGGAGCGAGATGGTGTCCGCGATTCTCGGCCGGGACTACCAGGTCGTCCAGGGCTTCACGCTCGTCTACGCCGTGCTCGTGTCCGTCGTGTACCTGCTGACCGACGTCGCCTATGCGTTCATCGACCCGCGGATCTCACTCTAGCGGACCCGCGCCCCGGACATGATCGTCCAGGAGCGGGCGGCGGGGACCGTGGGGACGCGACCCGCCCGGCGTTCCACCGTGCGGGGGTGGCTGCGGAGTCCCTCGCTGGTCGTCGGGCTCGCCCTGGTCCTTGGCGTCCTGGCGGTCGCCGTGCTGGCGCCGGTCGTCGCCCCGTACAACCCGATCAAGCAGAACTACGGCGTCGCCGTGCAGCCGCCGAGCGCGGCGCACCTCCTGGGCACGGACAAATTCGGGCGCGATCAGCTGTCGCGCATCCTCTACGGCACGCGCATCGACCTCGCCGTGGGTCTCATCTGCACGTTCATCCCCTTGCTGATCGGCGTCGGCGTCGGCGCGGTCTCCGGCTACTATGGCGGGGTCATGGACACGCTGTTCATGCGGATTATCGACGTGCAGGTGGCGTTTCCGTTCTACGTGCTGTTGATCGCGATCGTCGCCGTGCTCGGGCCGGGGCTCATCAACATGTACTACGCGCTGATCCTCGTCGGCTGGGTCGCCTTCGCGCGCTTGATCCGGGGCGAGATCCTCGTCGCCAAGCAGCTCGAGTACGCGCTCGCGGCACGGGCCATTGGCTGCGGCGACGCGCGCGTGATCGCGCGCCATCTGCTCCCCAACGTGATCGGCCCCGCCGTCGTGTTTGCGATGTCGGCCGTGGTGCTCAACATCCTCGCCGGGGCGTCCCTGAGCTTTCTCGGCCTCGGTGTCCAGCCGCCCATCCCGGAATGGGGCGCGATGATCGCGGAATCGCGCGAATACGTGATGACCGCCTGGTGGCTGCCGGCGTTCCCCGGCCTCGCCATCACGGTCGTCGGCATCGCCTTTAGCTTGATTGGCGACGGGCTGTCGGGCTTCTTGCGGCCCCGCCGCTCCTAACCCGCCTCGCCGGAGCGCGCCCGCGCCGGCCCCGACGCCCGCGCAACGGGCCTCCGGACCCGCCGTTTGGGGCTGCCCCGATCAGGCCGGCCGGTACGTCATGTCCGCATCCAACGGCCAGACCGGACGCGTCACGCGGCGGTACGGGAACGAGGCGAGGTTGAGCGTGGTCAGCCCCGGGGAGTCGGCCGTCAGGATGTGCGCGGCGAGCGGCTCAAACCCCGCGCGAAAGTGCTGGCTCGACTTCAGCGCGACGATCTTGCAGCGGGGGACGTCGATGCCGTGCAGCAAAAACACCTCCGGATCGAGGGTCTGCTCGCGCACCGACGACACCAGCACGTCGACGGCGCCGATACGGAGCCGGGCCATCCGGCCGAGATCCACCTGCGCGCCGCGCCCCATCGGCGACCGCCGAATGAATCGGCCGTCGGTCAGCGACACCACGTACGCCTCGGACTCGATCGGTGTGCCGTGCATCCGGTCCGATTTGCCGCCGAGGCGGACGCGGACGGTCGCGCCGGCGCCCGCGGCATGCGCTTGGGCCGCTGTCTCGCGGTCGTAGATGAAGCCGAAGCACGTGTCCGGCGCATTTGCCTCCAGGAGCGCTCGCAGGAGGTGCGTGCCGTCGCCCGGCGCGCCGCCGCCCGGGTTGTCTGAGGTTTCGTTGATCACGACCGGGCGGCCCTCGAGCGCCAGGGCCTGGCGCACGGCCTCGGCCGGGCCGAGCGTCTGCCGCAGCAAGGCCCCGCGCGCCTCCCACGCGTACGACGCCACGTCCTCGGCCGCCTCGCGGGCGGCGGCGGCGGCGCCATCCGCGATCGCGATCACGGACGCTGCGATCGGCGGAATGTCGGTGTGAGCGAACCCGTGCACAAACGTGCAATCGATGATACCGGGTTTGGCCTCCCACCCCCGGCAGCGCTCGTTCACCTCCTTGAGCGGGCTCAGGCTCGTGGCGGTCGTGGGGACGAGCATAGGGATGCGGGTGAGATGCATCCGAGGCCGCGCGCGGCCGTTCACGATGCGCTGCGCGAGCTCGACCGCTTCGGCGCCTCGGTCGTACGCGTCGACGTGTGGATAGCAGTTCACGGTGAGGAGCGCGGTCGCGTGTCGCGCCATCTCCAGGGTCACGTTGGCGTGCAGGTCGAGCGTCACGACGACCGGCACGGTCGGCCCGACATCGGCGCGGAGCTTCCCCAGCAGATCACCCTCCAGGTCATCGGCATCCTCCGCCACGCCGGCGCCGTGTAGGGCCAGGCAGATCGCATCCACCGGACCCGCTTTGCGCAAGGCGCCGAAAAGCGCGCTCAGGATCGCCTCGTAGGCATGCCGGCTGATCGTCCCGGACGGCGTCGCCTGTGTGGCGAACGTCGGGGCGACCTCGATGCCGAGACGGTCCGCGGCCGCCAGCATGCCCCCCAGGTAACTGCGGACGCACCGGTGCCGCCGGACGATGTCCTGCCCGAACGCCCATTCCCGGGCGCGAAACTCATCCAGTTCCGTCAGCGCGGGGCAAAACGTGTTCGTCTCGTGCGAGACTTCGCCGACCGCAATACGCACCGCTCCACCCCTCTTCAGCGTGTCCGTCGCCGCAGATCCTCGGTAAACAGTCGGTTGAGGTCCGACCCGGAGGCGGCCTCCGCGAGGGCGTCAAACCGTCCGGCCACCAGGTCCTGCGCTGCGCGCATAAACCCGCCCCACGCGGCACGGGCCAGGGCTCCGCCCACGCTGATCCGCCGGACGCCGAGCTCCGCCGCGTCCTTGACCGTGAGCCCGATCGCTCCACCGATCAGCAGATTGACCGGCTTCGGCGCGACCGCACGGACCACCGCGGCGATCTGCTCGCGCGTGCGGATCCCGGGCGCGTACAGGCAATCGGCGCCGGCCTCGGCGTACGCCGTGAGCCGGCGCAGGGTCTCGTCGAGATCCGGCCGTCCCGCGATGAACCCCTCGCTCCGGCCGACGAGCAGGACATCGCCGCCGGCGCCGTCGATGGCCGCGCGCGCCGCCCGGACGCGGGCCACGGCGAAGTCGAACGGGTACAACGGGCTCGAGGCGTCTCCCGTGGAATCCTCGATCGACAGCCCGGCGACGCCCGTCTCCACACACAGGCGCACGTTTTCGGCCACACCGTCCGGATCGTCCGCGTACCCCGACTCGAAGTCGGCGTTCACCGGCACATCGGAGGCGTCCACGATCGTACGGATATGCTCCAGCATCGGATCGCGCGTCAGGGCCCAGTCGGCATCCGGCAGCCCCATCGAGAACGCGGCGCCCGAGCTCGTGGTCGCGAGGGCCTTGAAGCCGAGGTGCTGCAGGTAACGGGCGGTCCCGACGTCCCAGGGATTGGGGATCACAAAGCACCCGGACCGGTGAAGCTCGCGAAACAGACGGCGTTTCTCGACAACCGTGGGCATACCCCTTCTCTTCCGCGGCCCGCCGCGCAATGCCTCCCGGACGGCGCCGACAGGGACACGCGTTGCCGCGTTAGAACCCGCTTCCCAAGAGGTGCACCCATGAGACTCGACGGGATTCACCACGTCACCGCGGTCACGGCGGATGCGCCGAGAAACGTCGACTTTTACACCCGGCTGCTCGGCCTGCGGCTGGTCAAGAAAACGGTGAACCAGGATGATCCGACCGTCTATCACCTGTTCTACGCCGATGAGCACGGCAGCGCCGGCGCGGACCTCACGTTCTTCGAGTACCCGGGGACCCAGCGCGGCCGCGCCGGCGCGGGAATGGTGCACCGGATCGCGTGGCGCGTCGCCTCGGCCGACGCGCTGCGCTTCTGGGAAGACCGGCTGCGGCACGACGGCATCGCTACCGCGCGCGACGGAGAGAATCTGCGCTTCGAGGACCCCGAGGGGCTCGGACTCGAGCTTCGTGCCGTGCGCACCGAGGATGCCGCGCTTCGGGCCCGCCATCCGGAGATCCCCGTCGAACTGGCGCTCCAGGGGTTCGACGGCGTGCGCGCCTACAGCGCGGATCCCGGGCGAAGCCGGCGGTTCCTCGAGCAAACGCTCGGCTTCGCTCCGCACGATGACGGGCGCTTCGAGGTGCGGGGCGAACGGCGGGGGGCATTCTACGCCTATGATCAAAACACGTCCCGCGGCGCGGGCGGGGCGGGCACGGTGCACCACGTCGCCTGGGCCTCGTCCATGACAGACCATCCCGCCTGGCGGGAGCGGGTGCTCCAGGGCGGCGGCCATCCGACCCCGATCATCGACCGCTTTTACTTTCGCTCGATCTACTTCCGCGAGCCAAGCGGGGTCCTCTTTGAGATTGCGACGATCGGCCCCGGGTTCGCGACCGATGAGCCGGCGGAGCATCTGGGTGAGCGGCTCTCGCTTCCGCCGAAGTTCGAGCACCTGCGCGCGGAACTCGAACGAACCCTGACGCCGCTTCCCGGCACAGGCCGGCCGGGCCGGGGGACGGGCGAGACAAGGGAGTAGGCGCGCCGGTCCGGGCGGTCGCTGCCGGCGCTCCGGAGAGTCATGCCGGCACTTGGGACCTCGGAGCCGCGGGACGCCCGCCGCGACGGCGCGCTGCGAGGGGAAGCTCCGGCCGATCGGGAACTGCGCGGTAGCGCGGCGATTCCACGGCCGTCCCGTGTGCGTCCGCCGGGATGTCGAGACGAGTTGCGCCGGCTGAGAGGTGACGGCGATGGCGTACTTCCTCGCGAAGACCGATCCGCGCACGTACTCCATCGATGATCTGGAGCGCGAGGGGACGACCGTGTGGGATGGTGTCCGCAATCCGGCCGCCGTCAACGCGATCAAGCGGATGCAACCCGGCGACACCGTGATCATCTATCATTCGCAGCCGGACACGGCCGTCGTCGGGCTGGCCAAGGTCGTATCGACGCCGCGGCCGGCCCGGAATGACCCGCGCTCGTGGGTCGCCGACTTTCGGTACCTCAAGCGGGCGAAGCGGCGCGTCACGCTTCGCGACATCAAGGATTCGCGCCAGTTCGACGACTGGGCCCTCGTGCGTCAGGGCCGCTTGAGCACGATGGAGGCGCCGGTAGCGTTCTGGAAGTGGTTGCGGCGCCAAGGAGCATTCTAGCGGTCGCAAGAGGATCGGGATGCGCCTGCGCGCCCGCCCCCCTGCTGGCCGCAGCGTGGCATCTCCGGTTGGTTCGGGGGCGCCGGCACGGCGCCTCAGCGCCCGGGATCGCCGCCGGGATCGGTGGCCGCCGGCGCGCCACGTCCGGACAGGCCCGTCCCCGCGGCGTCCCACGTAGCCATGGCGAGAAGCATCGCGACCGGAACGGCCACCGCCCATGCGCCCCACCGTAACTGCCCGAGCCCGCCCGCCACCGCGCCCACTAGATACGAGCCCCAAACACCGGCGAGGAGCCGGCTGCCGGGATCATAGGCCTGCGGAGATCCTCGACGGCGGCGGCCTCCAAGCCGCGCGAGCACATCGGCGCCCAGGTCGGTGGCCAAGCTCGTCAAGGTACCCGTCACATAGGTCGTGGAGATTCGGAGCTCTCCGACCCGTCGGACGGCCGCGCTCTGAACGCCCATCGCGCCGCTCAACAGCGCGATCAACGCGAAGACGCCCGGCTCCCGCACCGGATCGCGAGGGTGCCCCAGCACGAACGCCCAATAGAGGAGTGCTGAGACCAGCACGCCGCTTTCCGCGGCCAGGACGCCTGCCAAACGGCTGGCGCGCCTCGTTGCCGCGGCCGCCGCGGCGGCACCCGCGAAAAACGAGGCGAGCGCGAGAAAGGCGCGGACCGCGGCGCTCCACCGGCCCTCGCCGGCGAAGAGACCAAGCAGGACCGTGTTACCCGTCATGTTTGCGGTGAACAAACCCAACGCGAGATAGCTGACGGCGTCCAAGTAGCCGGCCGCTCCGCTCAGCAAGAGCACGACTCGTCGCCTTGGCGTCGAGCGGATCGAGGCTGCCGCCGTCACGCGCTCACACCCTCCCGCGCCGCCGGTTTCGCCGGCGTCGAGCGTGCGCACTTGGTTCGGGCCAGGGTACACGGCCGCCTGCGTCCGTCATGTGCACCCCGCGCTCGTGCCGCGCGCGGGGTGCTGCGAGGCCCGGCTTCCGATCCTCGAGCGCTAGTCACCGATGTGCCGCCGTGGACGGTCGGACCGGGAGCACGCGCCATCACCGTGCGGCACAAGTCGGGGCGCCGCCCGTGCGTCGAAGGGAACCAATCGGCGGCATCGGGCAACGAGCAGGAATCCCACCGGGGAGACGAAATCGGTTGGACGCGCTCGTGTCTCTCCGGTGACTTCAGCGCGAGGAGGAATGATGGTGGCGGAGCGCTCTCTGGTCGGGACATGGAGGCTTGTTTCCTGGGAGTTTCGGAGCGCTGACGGTGATGTTTCCTATCCCATGGGGCGAGACGCCACGGGCTACCTCATCTATACTCCGGACGGCTTCATGTCCGCCACGACGGTGAGCCCCGACCGCCCTCGGTTTGCGTCCGCGGACATGTTGAAGGGCGCCGTCCAGGAAAAGATCGCGGCATTTGACACCTACGTGTCATACTGCGGCACCTACGACCATCGAGGCAACACGGTCGTTCACCATGTGAAAGCGAGTCTCTTCCCGAACTGGGCCGGTGGCGACCAGGTCCGCACGGTCGAGTGGGTCGGCGACCGTCTCCGGCTGAGCACGCCGCCGATGCTCATCGACGGCGCGCAGCGCACGGTGCAGTTACTCTGGGAGCGGGTCCCGGCCTGCCCGTAGATTCGCGCGGCGCGGGGCGACGCGCTCCGTCAGCCTCCGCGCGGCGCGTCGGCCGTCCGCTCCAGGGCCGCTTGCGTGACCGCGGCGACCTCCGTGGCGACGAGCCGATCGACCTTGCCGACCTCCGCATCAACGCGCGCCATGGTCTCCCTCGAGACGGCCGCGGCCTGCTTCGTCGGCGCCGCATCCGCGGTAGACACCGTGCTGATCAGATCCGCGATCGTATCATTGAGACCCGCGGGATTGCGCAGGACGTCGCGGTCCGACTCGCGATGGACGTCGACCAGCACGGCTTCGACCGCCGACAACTGTTCCGCCACGGCCGCCGCCCGCGCCGCCAGGTCGCGCGGGGCAGAGGCCGAGTCCGCGCCCAACACCCCGAGCCGCTGCTTCACACGACGGATGCGATTGACCGTCCCGTGGACCTTGCCGAGCGACGCCGTCAACGCGCGCACAAGCTCGAACTGCTCATGGTAGGCCTCGGGGGTCGTCGCGAGACGCGGATCCTTCACGACCATGAACTCCGCGGCGGATGTGTCCGAGCCGACCGACAGTTCCACCCGGTATCGCCCCGGGACGACCGTGGGCCCCGTTGGGGGCTCGGCGGGCTCCGCCAGCGGCTTGTTCCGCGGCGGCGCAAGGCTCGGATCGAGCGTCTCGGGCCCCGGGTATTTGAGATCCCACACGAAGCGGTTGAGCCCGGGCTTCACGGGCGGTCGCTTCGCGGCCGCCAGCGCGCTGTCGTCGCTGCGGAAGCTCGCAATCTCGGCCCCCGACGCATCACGGAATGTGAGCGAGAGTGGGGCGGACACGCCGTCGGCCAGCCAGTAATAGACGATCGCGCCGTTCGGGGGGTTTTCCCCGACGTCGAGATACTCCCGCCCGGTCGTGCCATCCGGCTTGCGGTAGGTCCGGATGCCGCCGCCCAGTCCGGGCGCGACCGCGAACGCCACGCCGCTGGAGCGGAGGTTTCGCAGGGCCCCGAAATGCAGCTTGTAGCGGACGGTCGTGCGCGGCTCAAAGAGGCGACAACCCTGTTCGCTTCCCTCGATCCGCCGCAGCGGGGTGATATCGTCCAAGATCCAGAAGGAGCGGCCGTGGGTGCCGGCCACCAGATCCGCTCCCTTGATCTTCAGATCGTACACCGGCACCACCGGCAGCCCCCCGCCCATGCGCGTCCAGTTGCGGCCGTCGTTCAGCGAAAAATAGACGCCGGTCTCGGTGCCGACGAACAATAGACCCTTGCGGACCGGGTCCGCGCGGACGACGCGGGTGATCTCGTTGTCGGGAAAATCGCCGTTGATCGATTCAAAACGCCGCCCGCCGTCGGTGCTGCGGAACAGGTACGGCCGGTAATCCGCGAGCTTGTAGCGAGTCGCCGCGAGGTAGACCGTATCGGGGTCGTGCGGCGAGACCTCGACGCAGCCCACATAGGCCAGTTCCGGCATGGCGGACGGGGTGACGTTCCGCCAGCTCTTGCCGCCGTCCCGCGTCACATGCACGAGCCCGTCATCGGTCGAGGCCCACACCTCCTCCGGGCGGTGCGGCGACGGGGCGATCGACGCGCACGTGGCATGCACCTCGGCCCCGGCGCTCTCACGCGTGATCTCGCCGCCGGAATGCCCCTGACGGCTCTTGTCGTTGAGGCTCAGATCCGGCGAGATCTCCTCCCAGCTCATGCCCTCGTCGCGGCTCCGGAACACGTGGTTCCCGCCCGCGTACAGGGTGCCGCTGTCATGGGGTGAGAAGACGATCGGGAACGTCCAGGCGAAACGGTAGCGCATGTCCTTGGGGGCGACGCCGGTCGATTCCTCGGGCCAAACATTCACCAGCTGGATCTGCCGGGTGCGGTGATCATAACGCTGCAACGCGCCGGCGCCGCCGGGGCTCGAGCCGATGGCGCCGCAATAGACGACGTTCGGATCGTCGGGGTTAACGGCAATAAAGCCGCTCTCCCCGGTGCCGGGATATGAGCAGTCGCCGAGGGTGATCGCGCCCCAGGCGGTGGCGCTCGGCACCGAGATCGAGGTGTTGTCCTGTTGGGTGCCGTACACGCGATAGGGATGCTGAGTATCGATGTCGATGCGGTAAAACTGCGCGGTGGGCTGGTTGTAGATCGTCGACCAGGTTTCGCCGCCGTTGAAGCTGACGCAGGCGCCGCCGTCGTTGCCTTCGATCATCCGGTTCGAATCGGCGGGATCGATCCAGAGGTCATGGTTGTCGCCGTGCGGCGTCTGGATCTCCGTGAAGCCCGCCCCGCCGTCGGTCGATTTCCACAACTGGTAGTTGCCGATGTACACGGTCTCGGCGTGACGCGGGTCGGCGAAGACATGCGTGTAGTACCAGGGCCGGTGCATGAGGTCGCGATTGGACGACACGAGCGTCCAGTTCTCGCCGTAGTCCTCGGATCGGTACAGCCCCGTCTTCTCGGCTTCCGTCTCTACCAGCGCCCAGACGCGGCCCGCGCGCGCGGGCGATACCGCCACGCCGATCTTGCCGAGCGGTCCGGTCGGTAGACCCGGATACCGCGAGATTTCCGTCCAGCTGGTGCCGCCATCCGTCGAGCGAAACAGGCCGCTTCCAGGGCCTCCACTGGACAGGTTCCAGAAGCTCCGGCGCGTCTGCCAGAAGGCGGCGAACAGGATGCGGGGGTTGTGCGGGTCCATCGATAGATCGACGGCGCCCGCATCGGCGTCTCGATAGAGCACCTTGCTCCAGGTCTTTCCACCGTCCTCTGAGCGGAAGACCCCGCGTGCCTCGTTCGCGCCAAACGCGTCACCGAGCGCGGCGACGTAGACGAGGTCGGGGTTGTGGGGGTGGATGCGGATGCGCCCGATGAACCGGGTCTCGCGGAGACCGAGATGGCTCCACGTGCGGCCGGCGTCGGTCGACTTGTAGACGCCGTCGCCGTAGGAGACGTCGAGCCGGATCGAGGTTTCCCCGGTCCCGGCGTAAATCACGTTGGGATCCGATGGCGCGATGGCCAGCGCGCCGATCGCGGATGAGGTGAGGTACCCGTCGCTCACGCAACGCCAGTACGCGCCGCCGTCCGTGGTCTTCCAGACCCCGCCGGCGCAGGCGCCGAAATAGAAGACGCTGCGGTGTTCGGGGTCGCCCGCGACGGCGACCACGCGGCCGCCGCGCGGCGGGCCGATGCAGCGCCATTTGAGTGCGTCGAGCTCCGCGGCCGCGCCGGAGAGCTTTGTCATGAACCGTTCCTCCGTCGCCTGTCCCCGGGCCACGCCGACACGCGTGCCGCCCTCCGGCGCCCGGCGCTTGCCGGGTCACCGCGCGAAACCCGATGCCGCGACGACAGGCTGCGATCCGGGACCGGCGCGCGAAAGCTGTGGCGGCGTCTACGTGGCTTCCGGTTGGACTGATCCCGACTCAGAATTCCATTCCGGCGCCCGCACTCCCTTCGCCGGCCGCCGCGTGCCATGCCCTGCGTCCGCGTCACCCGCCGGCGAGCGTGAGGTCTCCCAGCAGATACGGGCGCCAGAGGGTCGCGACAGAGATCTTGAGGCGGGGAATCGCGGAGGACTCGATCCGCGTGCCTCATCAGGCGATCATGGAGTTTGTCGCAGTAGTCACCAGGCCGCTCGGCACCGCGACCCCTTTGCTCGCCGTGCACGACGCGCTCCAGGACGCCGAGGAAATGCCGACACCGTCATGCTGCCGGCTCCCGCCTATTGCGTAGCCTTGGGCGGCGGCTCCTCCGGGCGCGACAGAATTACCGCCTGAATCGCCTTACGCCGGCGCTCCTTGGCAAGCTTGTTTCGGCGCGTCTTACCGGACGTTCTCCGCTTTCTGGTCCGTCGAATGCGGCTCATGTATGCCTCGCCCCCAAGAAACGCACGCCTCGCGGCTCCGTATCTGTCCGGAGAGCCCTGAACGAAGGAGGCCGTACCCCATTCGCGCCCCTTGATAAGTGTACTCCACCACAAGCGTCTGCGTGGTATGTAATATGCATGGGTTGGACAAACCCGCCGGGTGCGCCCCGCAACCGTGGTCCACGATATGCGAGCACGAGACAGTACCGCGCAGGCGCCGCACCCACGTCCGCACCGCGGCGCACCCTCCGGCGTGAACGGCGCACTCGCCGGCGTTGCGGCATCGAGCCTTGAGGTGCGGGCGCGAAGCGCTCTGAGGCGCACGGTCGAGGCGGTGGTGCCCGAGCCGATGTTGATCGCATGTGCGGTCGTGCGCCGGCACAAGCGGACCTTCGGCGTCGTGCCCAACCTCATCGCCCCGAGGACGTTCAGCGAGAAGGTGCTCCACCGGATGGTCTTCGACCGGCGGCCGATCTTGATTACACTGACGGACAAATACGCCGTCCGCGCCTACGTCCGGGACAGAATCGGGGACCATGTGTTGCCGCAACTCTACTGGACCACGCAGACACCGGGAGATATTCCCTTGGACGATCTTCCCAGCCAATTCGTGGTCAAGGCTACCCACGGGAGCGGGTGGGTCTGTCTCGTGCCCGACAAGGCGCGCCTCGACCGCCGCGACCTCCTGGTCAAGTGCGCGAACTGGCTGCGGTGGAACTACTACCACGCGGAGCGTGAGTGGGCATACAAGCACATCGCGCCCCGCATCATCGTGGAAGAATTCATTCATGATGGTACGGGACCGGTCCCGGTGGACTACAAGTTCTACGTGTTCGGCGGAAAGGTCCACATGGTGTATGCGATCACCGGCCGTTTCGTCGACGTTCGGAACGATGCGTTCACGCCGGGTTGGGACCGGCTGGACATGAAGACGAGGTGGAAATCCATCGGGCGCTCCATGCCGCGCCCGCCGCACCTCGACGAGATGGTTGAGTACGCCGAGCGGCTCGGTCGTGGACTCGATTTCCTTCGAGTCGACATGTACGATGCCGGCAAAGTGTACTTTGGGGAAATGACGGTGTATCCAAGCGCGGGCGACGAGTTCTTCGACCCGCGGTGGAATCGCTACTTTGGCGGCCTGTGGGATCTCCCGCGCCGGCCGCAACGCTAGCCGGCCGGGCCGCCCGCGGCAACGCCCGCGTATGCGCCGGTCCTGCGCCTACCGCTCGGATGGTCAGAGCGCGCCGGCGCCGTGCAGCGTCCGGTAAATCGAGGTAACGAGCTCGCCGACGTGGTCCTCGTTGCCGTCGGGTTGGCTGTTGAGCCCAAACGCGATAACAGCATCCTGACGCGGAAAATAGACGTGCACGACGCGGTTCCCGAGCGTCGTTCCTTCATAGAACCAGATCGCGCCGGTTGCCGGCATCGTCAATTTCGTGACCCCCAAGCCAAATCCGCGAGGGTCTTGCGCGCTCACGTCGGCGATAGGGTTCCCCGTCTTGGTCGACACAAGGCTCAGGAGTTCCCGCTGCTGCGCGGGCGGGAGGAGCTTCCGCGTGTACAGCAAGCGCGCCCACCGCGTGAGATCCTCAGGCGTGGACGCGATCCCGCCCGCAGCCTGCATCCACGAGACGCTGTCGCGGCTCACGTCGCGGCCGAGCAGCGGCGCAAGCGAGGCATTATCCGCGTCGTGGTTAAAGAAGTATCCGGAAACGAGCCGCTCGTACACCGCGGCCGGATAGCGCGCGGCGGCATAATAGGTGTCGCCCAGGCCGAGATTTGACCGGAAGAAGCGCCGCTCAACGAAATCGCCGAGATGTGCTCGATCCGCGAGCGATCGCGAAGATACTGATCGAGATCACGCTGGAGCAACGGCGGGAGCGCGCCACTCGAACCGGCAGCCGAGGCCGACATGGCGAGGCATGCCGCGGTGACGGCAATGATGAGGAAGGCCAGAAATCGCGGCATACGGCTTACCCGCCTGTTCTCGCGAGGCGCGTACCCCCTCCGTCCTGATTCCGCGTTGTGTCTTGCACTCCTTCGATTGGCATTGACGCTGAAACGACCGTGTGGCGCTCGAGGCGATTCGGAGAGACGCCCGGAGAGGGAGAAACATCGGTCCCGACGAATTACGGCCCAACGGCGATCGATAGGGAGCGCGATTGGGTTCGTACAGGGTTCCCTGGTGTCTTGGGTGTTCCGCCATCGCGGTCGCGATTGCCGTGGCCTCGCTTGCGCCAAGCCATGCCGTTCCGGCATCCCCCACAGGCAGCATTGCCGCGTTTCCTTCATGGTCTGCCGCTTCCACCACGGCGAGTGCGGGTTTGTGGCGGGGACTTCAGGGCGACTACGACGGATGGCCGAAAGCGGCCTACCAGATCCGTTCAAGGCCTCAACAGTCTGTCCGTAGGCCGCAGACATCTCGCCGCGCCAATGTGTGCGGATGTATCGTCGACGTTGGGAATCGGTCGGGTAGCCGTCTCAAGGATGCGTCCGACCGCGGACGACAGCGCGAAGCAGCGCAACCAAGGCCCTACACCCTCGCACCTCCCGCCTGATCTCCAAGATCCCGGACAGCGTAACGCGCGTAGCGGAGTTCCGCTGATTCGGGTCACTTGGCGCGATCCATAGGCACGCAGCCACACGTATGCAGCCACGCGAGCGGTCGGCAAGGACACTAAGAGGGAGGTCGACGATGATTGTGCACCATACGTTCCACATTCATCCGGATCACAAAGAGCAGGTCAAGGCCGAGGTTCGCAAGTTGAAGGCCGTCATCGAACGGCACGGCGGCCGCAATCTTCGATACTACGCCTCGATGACGTCCGGCACACCGAACCGGTTGTTCATCTACGAGATCGAATCGTTCGCGCATTTCGATGCGCTCAATCGGGATCCCGAATTTCGGGCGATCAAGCTGGACTCGCTCTATTCCCATGCCACCGGGACGATCTGGGGCGAGGTCACAGTGTGAACGCCGCGGACGGTAAGCACGTCTCGTTCAACTTGATGTTCGACCGGCTCTCGATGCTCGAGCCGCTTGGCTTGGTCCCCGCGCGGGCACCGGGGGCGGGACGTTCAGAGTAGGCGGCTCTAATCAGCTGTGTCGCTTCCAGTGAGGCCAACTCGACACGAGCGGCGATGCTCGGCCACCACAGCACGAGGAGGTCGACATGACGAACGGTACCCGAATTGACAAGTTAGACGCGAAGTCGCACGACACACCTGACGAAGTCCGCGGGCCAAACAAGACGCGCCTCGAGATTGTGCGCCTCGGAGGAGGCGTCACCATGGGCCGCATGGTCCTTCAACCCGGATGGCGATGGTCGGAATGCATCAAACCAGTCGTCGGAACCGAGAGTTGCCAAGTGACCCACGCCGGCTATGCCATTTCCGGGCGCATCACCATCAAGATGAACGATGGGTCGCAGAAGACGATCACGAAGAACATGTCGTACGTCATTCCGCCCGGGCACGACGCGTGGGTCGAGGGAGATGAACCATTTGTCGGCATCGAGGTGATGAGCGCGGAGCAATTCGCGAAACGCTGACGGGTCGCGCTGCGTAATAGAACGCGGCCAATGAACAGGTATACAATTGCGAGCGTGACCGCCATTGGGTCATCGCGGCCACACGGAATCGGAGGGACTGAATATGGCGGCGCGGGAGATCATCAATCCAGATCGTCTCAGGTCGCTCGCCGCTACGTTTTCGGGTGTGCTGCTTCGCCCGGAAGACTCCGGGTATGACGACGCCCGCCGAATCCACAACGGCCTGATCGACAAGCGGCCTGCGCTGGAACAGCCGACATCGTAGACGCCATGCTCGGCTCGCGGAGGTTAAGCGGCGGTATGATCCCAGCAACCTGTTCCGGTGGAACCAAAACATTGAACCCCAGGTAGCGTAGCGCGATCGCTCCGGCCGAGTGCCGCCGCGCTCACACGCTCGCCGCTTGAGTTGCCGGTGAGGGCGCCCAGCGGCCCACGGTTGTCGACCGCTCGCACTCCGGCCGCGGACTGACCCATCCCCGGCGAACCTCATGATTTCGATCCGCGTGTGCAGCTTGGGGTAGGGCTCGCACACGCACGGAACCGGTAGCGATTCCTTGCGGCGGTGATCGCAGGCCACTATGGATAGCCTGCACATGGCGCTGACGTTCCTGTTGGCCGCGGCGGGGATCTCGCTTGCGGCCGCGTACGTCCGCGTGCCGTATACGATTGCCCTCGTGGTCGTCGGGCTCGCGCTCGGGCACTGGCATCTCGGCCCGTCCGTCACCGTGACGCCGGAGGCGCTGTTCCTGGCGCTGATTGTTCCGTTGTTGTTTGATGGCGGCCTGCACCTGCCCCTGCGCGACCTGCGGACCTACGCCGGGCTGATCGGCTCGCTCGCCGTTATCGGCACCGTGCTGGCTGCGGTCGTCATCGGGGGCGCCGCGCTCTTCATTTGGCATCTCCCGGTGCGGACCGCGTTGCTGCTGGGGGCCATCGCGTCGGCGATCGACCCGGTCAGCGTGATCGCGCTGGTCCGTGAGGCGGCGCTGGACCGGCGGTTGGGCACGATTCTTGAAGCCGAAGCCGTATTCAACGATGGTGTCGCGATCGTCTTGTTCAGCGTCGCATCTGCCCCGCATCTCCCCGGCCTGGGAAGCGCCGTCTGGCAATTTATCTGGCTGCTCGGCGGCGGGGCCGTCGCCGGGGGTCTGGTAGCGCTCGGGGTGAGCCTCGGGCTCAGCCGCATCCGGGAACCGCTGGTGGAATTGCTCGGGAGTCTCGTGCTGGCCATCGCAGCGTTTCTTGCAGCCGACGCCATCGGGGGGAGCGGCGTGATCGCCGTCGTTGCCGCCGGCATCGTCTTGGGCAACTGCGCGCCGCGAGTGCTGTCAACCACGGGGCAGGAGACGTTGCGTACCGTCTGGGAGGTCATCACGTACCTCGCGAACTCCGCCTTGTTCCTCGTTATCGGTATGGCCATTCTGTGGCAGCCCCTCATCGACCTGGCCGGCGTGATCGCGGTGGTCGTGCTGGCGGCGTTTGCGGCCCGAGCCGCCGGCGTCTACGGCCTGGCTACGATCTGCGGCCGCTTCCTGACGCCGATCCCTCGCGCCTGGCAACACGTGCTCGTGTGGGGCGGGCTCCGCGGCGGCGTGGCGATCGCGCTCGTCCTGGCGCTTCCGCGATCGCTTCCCGGGCGGGACACCGTGACCGCGGCCGTCTACGGGCTGGTGGTCTTCACGCTCCTCGCGCAGGGGTTGACCACGCGCCCCCTGCTGCGGCGGTTTGGGTTGCCCGAGGCCCTTTGAACCGCCACCGTTTCATGCTCGGCGCCGCCGCCGCCGGCGCGCCGGCATCCGCGGCCATCAATCGCCTCGTGGGCGGAGGACCTCCGCGGGCCCGCGTGTAACATCTTGAGACCCGCACGGCGTTCGACGGCGGCTGCAAAACGACGCGGGGCGCATGCCATGACGTCCGTCTCGACATTACCGAACGCCGAGGCCCTGTTCGAGGACCTCGGCCGCCGTCTCTACGTGGACGCGCAGATCGACATCCCGCCCGACGTGCGCCGGGCCCTGCGCGAGGCGGCGGCCCGAGAAACGAACCGCGGCGCGCGCGGCATGCTGACCACGATGCTGCGCGCGGTGGACGTCGCCGACCGCAAGCAGACGCTGGTCTGTCAGGACACCGGGATCCCCATCTTCTGGATCACGATCGGACGCGGGATCGCGGTCGACGGCGCGGCCATGTTGGAGGCCCTGCGGCGGGGCGTCGAACGCGCGACCGAGGAGACGCCGCTCCGTTCGAGCATCGTCTCGGCGATCCGGCGTGAGAACCGTCACACGAGCACCGGCGACGGCGTCCCGGTGTTTCACGTGGAGTTCTCGACGGCGATCGACTACATCGACATCGTGATGATGCCCAAAGGGTCGGGTTCGGAGAGCATGTCGTTTTTGAAGATGCTGCTGCCGGCCGACGGCCTGGCGGGCGTGAAGAAGTTCGTGCTGGATACCGCCGTGGAGGCGGGCGGCCGTCCGTGCCCGCCGACCATCGTCGGCGTCGGGATCGGCGGCTCGTCGGACCTCTGCATGACGCTGGCGAAGAAGGCCACGCTGCGCCCCGTGGGACAACGCCATCCGCAGTCCGATATCGCCGCCCTCGAAGTGGAGTTGCGAGACGCGATCAACAGCACGGGGATCGGCCCGATGGGGCTGGGCGGCGACACGACGGTGCTGGACGTGCACATCGAGACGGCGTGGACTCACATCACCCTCAACCCGGTCGCGGTCAACATGCAGTGCTGGCGCGGGGAACGCCGGCGCGCCCGCGTCTATGCCGACGGCCGGGTAGACATCGGATACTGAGCGGGGACGCCCCGCGTCGAGATGGAACACCGCCTGCGCGCGCCACTGTCCGACGGCGATGTGCGACGCCTTCGCGTGGGCGACGCCGTGCTCCTCGACGGGACCGTCTGGGGCCTTCGCGACGCCACGTTGATCCGGATCTTCGACCAGGGGCAGGCGCCGCCCGTGGATCTCCGCGGGGGCATCCTGCTCCACGTCGCCCCCAGCGTGCGCCCGTCCGCCGCCGCCCCGAGCGGGTACGAGCCGATGACGGTGGGCACGACGACGAGCACACGCATGGAGCGGTTCACGCGCGGGCTGTTACGAGACTACGGCGTGCGGGCGATCATCGGGAAGGGCGGCCTGCTGGACGACAGCAGCGCGGCGTTCGCCGAGTACGGCGGCGCCTACCTGGCGATCGTGGGCGGCGCGGCATCCGTCGAGACTGAGCAGGTCGAAGCGATCGAGCGCGTCTACTGGAAAGACCTGATGCCGGAGTGTCTCTGGCAGTTCCGGGTGCGCGCGTTCGGGCCGCTCACCGTGGCCATGGACTCGCAGGGCGCGAGCCTGTACCGGGACGTCGCCCGCACCGCGCGGGAGCGACTGGCGGCGATCTACGCAAAGATGGGGCTCAGGCCGTGATCGCGCGGCGCGCGCGAGCGGGACGCGTCCGTCACCCCTGCCGGTTCGTGAGCGAGCGGCGCCCGTGACCTCGCCGTGGGAGACGCTGCGCTGCGACGTGCTGATTCTCGGCAGCGGCGGCGCCGGGCTGATGGCTGCGCTGCACGCGTACGATGCGGAACCGCGGCTGCGCATCGTGGTCGCCAGCAAGGGCCTGATCGGCAAGAGCGGCTGCACCCGTCTCGTGCAGGGCGGGTTCAACGCGGCGCTCGACCCGGGCGACTCCCCCGAACGGCATTTCCGGGACACCATCCTCGGTGGTCAGTTCCTCAACGACCAGGAGCTCGCCTGGGCGCTCGTCTCCGGCGCGCCCGAAGTCATTCGGCGGCTGGAAACGAGGATCGGCGTGTTTTTCGACCGGCGCCCGGACGGCCGGATCCATCAGAAGGCGTTCGCCGGCCAATCCTTCGACCGCACGGTCCACCGGGGCGACCTCACGGGCATCGAGATCATGAGCCGGCTGCACGACCAGCTCTTTGCCCGTGACATCCGGCGGTTGGACGAGACCCGGGCCGTGGCACTGCTCCACGACCGTCCGGGCGGGCGGGTTGCCGGGGCGCTGCTCTTGCGTCAAGCGACGGGCGAGTTCATCCTGGCCCAGGCGCGGGCCGTCGTGCTCGCGACCGGCGGCGGACCGCGAATGTACACGTTTTCCGCCCCGTCGCTGGAGAAGACCGGCGACGGGTACGCCATGGCCTACCGCGCCGGCTGCGACCTCATGGACATGGAGATGATGCAGTTCCACCCGACCGGCCTGCTCGCCGGTGCGTCGCGGCTGTCGGGGATGGTCCTCGAGGAAGGGCTGCGCGGAGCCGGGGCGCATCTCCTGAACGCGCAGGGCGAGCGGTTCATGGCGCGCTACGACCCGGAGCGCATGGAGCGCGCCACGCGCGACGTCGTCGCCCGGGCGAGTTACCTCGAGATCATGGCCGGGCGCGGAACGGCCGCGGGCGGGGTCCTGCTCGACGCCTCCCACCTCGGGGCCGGCTTTGTCCTCGACAATTTTCCCGGCATGGCCCGGCGCTGCGCGGAGGTCGGCTACGACCTGGCGCGCGCGCCCGTTCCGGTCACGCCCACCGCGCATTTTCACATGGGAGGAGTGCGGATCGATCCGGACTGCCGCACCGCGATGCCCGGGCTGCTCGTCGCCGGCGAGGACGCCGGCGGCGTCCACGGCGCCAATCGCCTGGGCGGCAACGGGGTGGCGGAATCCTGCGTGTTCGGGATGCGGGCTGGGCTCACGGCGGCGGAGTTGTGCGCCTCGGCGGGCGAGGCGGCCCCGGACACGGCCGAGGCGGAGGCGGCGTATCGCGCAGCCACGGCACCGCTCGGCCGCCCGGTGGTGTCCCGCGAGTCCGGCGACAACCCGTTTGCGATCCGGGACGCGCTGCAGCGGACCATGTGGGAACGTGTCGGGTTGGTGCGAGACGACCCGGGCTTGCGTCGTGCGCTGGACACGATCGGCGCGCTCGAGGAGCGGATCTCCCGGGCCGGCGCGCCGGCCGACCCCCGGGCCAACCTGACGTGGCAGCAGGTCCTCGACGTGCAGAATCTGCTCGTGGCGGCGCGCCTCACGGCGACCGCCGCGCGGTACCGCACGGAGACGCGCGGGTCACACGCCCGCCGCGACTATCCGGCGCGGGACGACGCCCGCTGGCTCGTAAACATCCATCAGGCCGCGGGCCGCGAGCCGTGGCCCGAGCCGGTGCGCCTCTCCCGTCTCGCCCCCGGGGACGCCGAGCGCGTCGCGCCGGCGTAATCGAACCGATGCCCGCCGGCCGGACGGTGTCCATCCGCGTCAGGCGCTTCGACCCGGCGGCCGGCGGCCGGCGCCTGTGGCAGGCCTACGATGTCGACGCCGGCCCGATGATGAGCGTGCTGGATGCGCTCTTCTGGGTCCTTGAAAACGAGGACCCGACGCTCGCCTTCCGGTATTCGTGCCGGGCCGGCATGTGCGGCTCCTGCGCCATGGTCATCAACGGCCGCGAAGGCTTAGCCTGTGCGCGGCGTCTCGAGCGCCTGCGCGCGCCGGTAACCGTGGAACCCCTGCGATCGCTGCCGGTGATCAAGGACCTGCTCGTCGACCTGCGGCCGTTCTTTGAGAAATACCGCGCCGTTGACCCCTTCTACATCGGCCAAGCCGCCTCGGTATTCGATCCGGCGTCCGAACCGGCCGTGCTGCCGCGGGGCGACGCCGCGCGCGAGATCGTGGACCGGCAGATCGACTGCATCGCATGCGGCGCTTGCTACTCCGCCTGCCCGATTGTCTCCATCGTCCCCGAATTTCTGGGCCCGGCGGCGCTCAACCGTGCGTACACCGTCGCCGCCGATGCCAGGGACGCGGCCGGGGTCGAACGCCTCCACCGGGTGACGGCGGACGGCGGCGTCTTCGCCTGTCACAGCGTCGGTAACTGCGTCACCGTCTGCCCGGTCGGTGTGGATCCTCTGCTGTCGATCCAGTTGCTGAGAAAGGGCGCCGTCCATCGATAGGACGGTGACGCCCACGATGCGGGCCCGGCCGGCCCGTGGACGGCAGGCGTTCGCCTGGCACTACCTCCGTGTCAGCGGCGTGCTCATAGTCGCGCTCGTCTTCGTCCACCTGTTTGTCATGCATTACGCGTCGCTCCCCTCGGCGGCGACCGCAGCATTTGTGGGCGCGCGGTGGGCGGCCGCCGGCTGGCGTGCGTTCGACTGGATGCTCCTGCTGCTCGCCCTCACGCACGGGGTCGTCGGCGCGCACGCGATGTTGCGCGATGTCGCTCGGCGGCCGCTCAGCCGGACGGCGCTGGATGTCACGGCGGGTGCCGTGACCGCCGCCTTCCTCGGCCTCGGCACCGCAGTGATCCTGATGGCCGCACCGCCCGGCGATCGCGGCCCGCTGTCGTCGTACACCTGGATTCCGTCGCTCCTCACCGGCGGCCTGGTGACGATCGCGACGGCCGCCTACGTCGGCGTGCTCGCCGCCGGCGCGGCGCTGGGCATGCGGCTGGCGCGGCGGGACCCGATCGGCCGCTGGAACTATCCCGGGCAATGGATGTTTGCGATCAACCGGACCGCCGGCGCAGGTGTCCTCGGCTTTCTCCTCGTGCATGTGCTCGACGTCGCGCTGTTTCCGTTCGCCCCCGATCTGTACGATCGCACGGTGGCGGCCTACGCCATGCCGTACCTCATCCCCATGGAGGCCGGCCTCGTCGCGGCCGTCGTCTACCACGCCTTCGACGGCCTGAGACTGATGCTGCTCGAAGCGCTGGATCGGCGGGCATCGCGGATGGCGGCGCCGTCATTCATCGCGCTCGTGGTGCTGACGATCTCGCTGTCGTTGCCAGCCCTCGCGGTCCTCCTGGGCTGGCGCCCGTAGATGCACGCCGGCCTTGTTTCCGGCGTGGTCCTGATCACACGCGGCAGGTCTCGCCCCGGCCGGCCGAATTCCTTCGCCCCGAGGACGCGGCCGCTGCACAACGATGGCCCCGGCGCTGATCCTCAAGGATGGCCGGCCCGCGGCGGTCCTGGGCGCCTCCCGCGTCCGGCGATCATCAACACCACGGCGGTCACGGACAGTGGCTTCCAAACTCCTTGTACTGCCGCACCGGCGCCTGATGCATCTCTCTGGCGAGCCGGATCAATTTGCCGACCACCGCGTTGAAGAGCCGCTCGCCCTTGTCCGCGCTGGCGACGAGCGGGTTGCCCATGACCCCGGTGTGCAGCGCGGTATCGCGCCGGCGTTCGGCGTATTCCGCGAAGGATCGGAGGGCGTCGCTGTAGGGGTTTGGAAACACATCCGCGACCATCCGGCTGCGATCGATCAGATGCGGGCGCAGATAGAGTTGGAGCGAGGTCTCCCACTCGCCGCCGTGGCCGACCTGACCGTTGTCCGCCTCGGACCACGCGGCCATCTCGTCGCGGACGGCCTGCCAGTAGCTAAACGTGATCGGAAAGATGTTTTCCTCGCCGAGTTGGGTGGTTACGGCCCGGTTCGGCGCGGTGTTGCCGCCGTGGCCGTTGATGACCACGGTGCGCGGAAACCCATTGGCGTAGATGCTCCGAAGCACGTCGGCCAGCAGCGCCTGATAGGTCTCCAGCCTGAGACTGATCGTCCCCGGGAATCCCATGTTGTAGTGCGTGAACCCGCTCCACACCGGCGGCGCGACGAGCACGGGGAACTCCTCTACCCGCCGCGCGGCGGCCACGGCCATGTAGAATGGACCGGTGATGTCCACGTCCATCGGGCAGTGCGGCCCGTGCTGCTCAACCGAGCCCGTGGGCACGATGACGACCGGGTCGTGCGCCAACGCCTCCTCGAACTCGTGGCGCCAGAATTCCTGCCAGAGGACCTTTTTGCCGCTGCCGTCGTACGAGACGTTGAACATCCTCGGGTTCCCCCCTTTTGGCGCCAGCGCCCGCGCCCCGCGCCGCGCGACTTTCTTTGGCCTTGCGAGCCAAGCTCACGGCCCGGCGCACCGAGAACCCGCTCGACGGCCCCGTGACGCCCATGCGTTCACGGTCTCGGGCGTGCCGCCGCAGACGCCGACGCCCAGGCAGACTACTCCGGGCGACGACTCCTCCTGGTTCAGCGCCGGGTGGAGGGTCGAGAGGATCGTAGGGCCCGTGATCGTCCGATAGAATCTACGGCATGAGACCGTGATATAAACGGCTCCCGGGATGCACCACTCGGGCCGACTGAAACGAGGTTATCACGCCCGGATGAGGCGAGGTGACCTCCTCGACGGTATCCCCGGCAATGTTCTTGATGACGCCCAGCAGATCGCCGGCCCGCACACGCGTGCCGATAGGCACGAGCGCACTGAACACGCCTCCGCGACGCGCAACCACGCGAAAATCGCTCCGGAACACCTCGGGCGCCACCGGTAGCGTCCGCTCGGGAACGCCTTCGATGGCGCCCAGGTACCTCAAAATGTTTGTGATTCCTCGTAGGTGAAGCCGGACGTCTTCCTCCCGGCATGTACCGAGGTCGCCCGCCTCGCCGATCGCCGCGGGGATTCCGCACTTGCTCAACTCGCTGATCATCATGCCGCTGTGCCCGCGTTGCGGCCCCATCGCCCATATGAACGGCATGTCGAAGAGTTCCGCCATGTCCATGGAGCGCCGATCGACGTTCGCGTCGCCAGTTTCATAGCAAACACTGAACGGGTGAAGCGCCTGGGCAGCATCCCCTCCGTGAAGGTCAATCACGGCGTCCGCCCCTCGACGGATCGAGTCGAAGAGAAAGTGCGCCAGCACAAAGCTGGGCGAACCATGTGCGTCGCCGGGGAAGACGCGATTGATGTTTTGCCCGTCGATCGGGACGGCGAGGACGTCGGCTGCCTCAAATCCCAGCACGTTCACCACAGGGAACACGACGAGCGTGCCGCGGATGTCTGCCGGCTGCGTCTCCCGGGCGATTCTGGTGGCGGCTTCGATTCCCACGTACTCGGTTCCGTGCATCCCCGCCGTCATCGCCACGCGCGGCCCAGGCGTTCCACTATTGATGATCCAAACGGGCAATCTCATCACCGACACGGGCAATTCGAACATCTCGACGTACCCAAATGCCTTTTCGCCCGGACCGGCCGAGACTGGCCCGATGCGCACGGTCGGCATCGCTCCCTCCTCAGACAACGGCGTGTGCTGTGCGAACGGTTATTGGAGCGATACACGCTCCATGTAGAAGTACATCTGGACTGGGTTCAAGAGGAGACCCTTCACGCTGGCTCTCGCCGCACGCGCTTGGTTCATATGGTTGATGAACAGCCATGGCGCATCGTCATGAATGAGCCGATTGGCTTGGATGTAGGCTTGGGCGCGTTTGGCCTGGTCGGTACTGGTGCGTCCCTGCTGGATCAGCGTGTTGACTTGAGGGTTATCGTAGTGGGCGACGTTGTTGGTGACCGGCTTGTTCGTGCTCGGATCCCACGCGAACATCGCGCCCAGAAAGTTGTCGGGGTCCCCGCTATCTCCGATCCAGCCCCAGATGCCCAGTCCCGTCCACGGGCTGAATCGCAGTTTGTTCAGATATGCTCCCCATTCGTACTGCGTGACTTTTACGTTGACGCCAACCTTCGTGAGATACGATTGCACGGCCTCGCCGAGCTTGGCGCCCCCGATCGGATTGTAGGAGCGAGGGATGGAATACACCATCATGTCCGTGGAAAACCCGTTCCGGAATCCGGCCCCCTTGAGGAGCGCCTTCGCCTTTTGAGGATCGTACGGATAGGGCTGAACCGCCTTGTCGTATCCCCACAAGACCGGGGGCATGCCTTGACTGGCCGTCGTCGCACCACCGTACAGTCCTTTATTGATGGCGTCTTTGTCCACCGCGTAGTTGAGGGCTTGGCGCACGCGCTTGTCATTGAAGGGCGCAACATCGTTGGCCATGACGACCCCCAAGATCGTGAGCCCGGGCTGCTTATAGAGACGCAGGTCCGGGTTGCCGGTGATCTGATCGTAATCGCTAGAGGGCACATCACTCAGGATCTGCACCTCGTTCTGACGGAGCTTGAGCAACCGCGTCGTACTCTCCGGGACGATCTGAAAGATGATGCGATCGACTTTGGGCCGGCCTCGCCAGTACCCGGCATTCGCCTCGAGCGTTACGTGATCGTCCGCCACGTGTTCCACGAACTTGAACGGGCCCGTGCCGGATGGATGCCCGCCGGCATCGCAGTTGTACTGTTTGGTCGCCGTTGGGCTCATGATGCCCGTTTGCACCATGGCCAGGTTGGTGAGAAAGGGCGCGTTGGGTTGCGGTAACGTGAACTGCAGCGTGTAATCGTCCACAACCTTCATCGCGACAACGTTGCCCGCCTTTGTGGAGCCGAACGTGAAGTCGTCATACGTGCTGACGCCCTTGCGTCCGAGCACGTAACACGGGTTGTTCGGGTTGATGGCACGGTCGAGGTCCTCCGCCACCGTGCGCGCATTCATGGGAGTGCCATCGTGAAACGTGACGCTGCGTCGCAAGGCGAACGTATAGGTCTTGCCGTCTGGAGAGATCGTCCACTTCTGGGCAAGCCCGGGGCCGACAAGGCTCGATCCGGGCCGGGAGTCGACGATTCCATCGAAGATGGTGGAGACGACATAATCGGTGTCGGCACTCTGCCCCTGCTGCGGATCCAGCCCGGCGGGGTCAGCGTCAATCGCGATCACGAGCGTCTTGGGCTGCTGGCTCCACGCCGGAGCCCAAAAACCAAGGGACAGGAACCCTATGAGAACCGCCGTCAGTCCACTCCGGATCAACGTTCGGGGCCACTGACTCATGGGATCGCCTCCGACAGTCTGCCCTCTGAGCACGACCAGCCTCCGATTCTCAGCGGCTGTGCTGGACGCCTCCGTTTTATGCACCAATCCCCAAGAGCTCCGCTTGGACGGCGAGCATCACACGGACGTGCCGACACGAGCACCTATCAATTGGCCGCTCCCCCCTGTGTATGTCCTCACACGTACCTCATGATCGAATACGATACCGTCCCGCTCCCGCAGCGTTCCCCGCGCCTACGAGCGGCCGGCGCCCTCATCCCACCCTATGATGACGCCGTACGCAACCTGGCCCTCGCCCAACCGTTCTCGCAGCCGATCCGTGCCCATCATGCCTCTCCTCGGCCCCCCCGGTCCCGCGGCCACAAGCCGATCCCCTGCCCGCCTCGCGGATCCGACGCCGCCGCCGGCCCCGTGGGCGTCAGCGCCACCGCCTGGTTGCAACCCATGTAACGCGTCACCTCGATCTCGTACCCACGGCGTCGAAGGGCGTCGGCGACGGCCCCCGAGAGCGCCGGCTCTACATAGATCTTGCGCCCAGACTCGCTGTGAATCCGAGGCGCCGCCACGGCGTCCTGCAGCGACATGTCGAAGACGATGACGTTGAGCAACGTCTGAAAGACGGCGCTGATGAGCCGGCTCCCGCCCGAGGACCCGATCGCAATCCACGGGGTGTTGCCCCGATAGACAATCGTCGGGCTGCCGCCCCCCATGCGCTTCCCGGGCGCGATCGAATTATGGTAACCGCGAAGCGGGTTGAAGTGTCCCATGAAATTGTTGTAGAGGAATCCCAGTTCGGAGGTCATCACACCCGCGCCGGCAACGGACCCGATGGAGTGCGTAATGCTCACGACATTACCGGTGGTGTCGCAGGCCGAGACATGCGTGGTGTGCCCATCCGCCGGCGCACCGCCGCCGTGGCCCGTTTCGAGGGCGAACTCTTGGCGAGCAGCGCTGGCCCGCCGTTTCGACGTCAGCCACTGCACCGGCACGGTCACGAACGTGGGATCCGAGAGGTACGGCATGCAGTCGCCGAACGCCGTCCGCGTCGCCCACGCCACGGCTTCGAGATAGTCCGGCCCATTCCATGTCACGCCTGCCAGGTCGACTCGCTCGATCACGTTGAGCATCGTCAGGAGCACAACGCCGTGGCCTGGCGGCGGACTCGAGTACAGCGTAAGATCACGAAAACTGCCACGGATCGGTTCGATCGGCTGCACCTCATAGGCTGCGAGATCGCCCAGGGTGACGAACGCACCGTGCGCCTCGAAGTCCGCGGTCATGGTGCGCGCCACCTCGCCGCGGTACAATTCGTCCGGTCCGCCCCGCGCGATCCGCTCCAGCGTCCGGCCGTACTCGGGTTGCCGCAGGCGCTCTCCTACACGGGGGACGCGCCCACCCGGAAGATATCGCCCGCGCGCGGCTGCATCTCCGCTCAACTTGCGGAACACGTCCGGATACCCGGGCCGGTCGGGGCCTTCGAACGTATAGTAGGTCTCCAGGTACGGGTAGACAGGAAAGCCTTCCGTGGCGATTCCCGCCGCGGAATCCACGAGCTCCGACCACCCGAGTCGACCATCGCCCTGACGCAGCACAGCCTCCATCCCGCGCACGAACCCCGGCGTCATGATGGACGCGTACCCCAGCTGGTTGCGATCGCCCTCCACGAGGTACCGCCCGGCACGTTCACTGCGACCGAGGAAGCTCTCCTCGAAAATACCGGGGTCGGCACGTGAGCCAACTGCGACCGATGCATTGAAAAAGCGGGGAGCCGGCCATTCCTGCCGTACCAGCATCACGTGCGCCATTCCGGCCAGGCCGCAACCCAGCGGGTTCGTCACGCCCTGAACCATCGCCGCGGCGACGGCGGCCTCGATCGCCGTCCCGCCGCGGCCAAAGATCCGCTCGCCCGCCTCCGCCGCGAGCGGCTCAGGACACGCGATGGCGCCTGCTCTCATGTCTCACCCCTATTCGAGTCTGAGGCTGGGGTCAAGAACATCCCGCAGCAGATCTCCGACGACGTTGATGCTGAGCAAGGTCGCGCCAAGCACGGCTCCAGGCAAGACCCCAATCCACCAACTGCTCTGCAGGTATCCTCGCGCCGTTTCCAGCATGCTGCCCCACTCCGGGGCCGGAGGCTGCGCTCCCAGCCCCAGAAAGCTCAGCGAGGCGCCGATCAGGATGGCTGCGCCGTAGCCGAGGGACCCCAGGACGAACACAACATGGCGAACGTTAGGCAGGATATGCCGCCAGATCACGCGGGCTGCCGACGCGCCCACTCCTCGCGCGGCCTCGACATATTGGCTGTTCTTCACCCCAAGCGTCGCACCCCGCACCACCCGGCTGAAGGCGGGCGCCTGACCGATGCGCACCGCGATCATCGCGTTTGTCAGCCCAGGTCCGAGCAGCGTCACGACGATGAGCGCCAAGAGAATGCCCGGGAACGCCAAGAGGATGTCCACGCCTCGCATGAGGGCGTTGTCGAACCGGCCGCCGTAAAAACCGGCCGTGACGCCCGCACTCGTGCCCAGGCCAACGCTAATCGCCGTCGCCAAGAGAGCGTAGCCGAGCGAGGTGCGTGCTCCAAACACCACCCGCGTCAGGATGTCCCGGCCGAACTCGTCGGTTCCAAACGGGTGTGCCGTGCTGGGGGCTCCCAACACGGCCACCGGGTCCATCTGGTTCGGGTCGGATCTAGTGAATACGTCTGGTGCAACAGCCATCGCGATGATGACGACGAGGAAGCCCGCGGCGGCGATACTTGCCGTGCTCGCCCGTCGATACGTGCGTCGCACCCATCCACCGCGCGCCCGCCGTTCCCTGCGTGCCGGACGCCCCGCGATCGCGATGGTTGGGCGCATGCTCATCAACCGTAGTGGATGCGTGGATCCAGCCATGCGCAGAGTAGATCCGTAGACAGGTTCACGAGCGTGTAAATGACGGCGATCACCAGGACGACACCCTGCACAATCGGAAAGTCGCGTTGCAAGATCCCATCGACAATGAGCCGCCCCAATCCTTCGCGTGCGAAGACCGTCTCGGTGATGATTGCACCGCTCAACAGCGCGCCAAACTGCACCGTCGCGAGCGTCACGGCCGGCAGCAGGGCGTTGCGCAGTGCATGGCGCATCACGACCACGCCTTCCCGCAGGCCCTTCGCCCGCGCCACCCCCACGTACTCCTTGTGCAAGACCTCGAGCATGGCGCTGCGCAATAGACGGCCGATCGCTCCGGCAGGGTACCAGCCGAGCGTGAGCGCCGGCAGCACGAGCGCGCGTCCGCTCCCCTGTCCGGTGGCCGGAAACCACCCAAGTTCGACCGCAAAGAGGACAATGAACAGAATGCCCGTCCAGAAAGACGGCAGCGAGATGCCGACCACGGCGAACGCGGTCGCGAGCGCGTCCGCCCATCTGCCGCGATAGACGGCGGCGATGACCCCGGCCGGCACGCCGACCAGCACCCCAAAGAGCATCGCGGCGAGCGCTAGAGAGATGGTCGATGGCAACGCCCGGCGGAGATAGTCGATGACCGGCCGGCCCGACCGTAACGACCGGCCCAAGTTGCCGCGGACGAACCGCACGGCATCGCTCCCTAACTGCACGGGGAGCGGACGATCGAGCCCTAGACTATGACGAATCGCCTGCAACTGCGCGGCCGATACCGGGGCGTCGCCGACCATGAGCTGGGCCGGATCTCCCGGCACCAGGTGGATCATCAGTGACACCAGCACGAGCACACCGAGGATCACGCCGGCGCTGTGCCCCAGCCGGTAGACGATAAACGATGCCACGATCGGCCAGCCGCTCCCTTACCGCCAGCCGATCCCTAAGGCGCGAGCGACGTATCGTACAACCACGGGAAGAACCCGGTGGCGTCGAACCGGAGATCCTGCACCTTGGCCGACTCGAGCGAAACGTTGTCCCGCGTCGTGATCGGCAGCATGTACGCTTTCTCCATCGCGTACCGCTGCGCGTCAGCGTAGATCTGCTTACGCCTCTCGAGGTTCACCTCGGTCGCGCCGGCGTCAAAGAGCTTGTCGAGCTCCGGATCTTTGACGAAGGAAAAGTTGAACCCGCCGCCGCCAACATTCCGCGAGTGGAGAAACGCCGAAAGAACATCCGGGTCAGTCCGTGCGCCGGGAAGCGGCGACAGATTTGACTCACCCTTGCGCTGGTCTTCGTTCACCGTGAGCGCGTCATAAATCCCCACCTTGACGTCGATCCCAACACTCCGCAACTCCGCTTGGACGAGCTCGGGAATCCCATGCTCCCAGGCGTTGAACACGATCACGAGGGGTTGCCCGTCCTTGCGCCGGATGCCGTCCGGCCCGGGCTTCCAGCCCGCGGCGTCGAGGAGCGCCCGGGCCTTGACGGGGTCATAGTGATAGATTCCTGAAGCCTTGTCGTACCCCCAGGTCACCGGACTCAGCAAGGTGTACGCCGGCCGGTACGCGCCGTACGGCTGAAACGGGCCATAGACGACGCGCGCAATGAGATCCCGGTTGATGCCATATTCCATCGCTTGGCGGACGGCGAGGTCGTTCGTCGGCGGCTTCGTTACGTTGATCGCCCAGGAGTACGGTGAGCCCGGCGACAGGCCGACGATGGGCTTGAACCGCGCATCGTGCGCGAGTCGTTGAAAATCCTGCGGAGCTACCGCCGTCGTAACCTGGACTTCCCCGGTCTCCAGCGCATTGACCCGCGTCGATGGTTCGGGGATGATCCGGAAGATGACGCGATCCAAATAGGCGGGGCCCTGGTGCTTGAAGAGCGGTGAGGGCCACCCGTAGTCGGGATTGCGCTCCAGGATGACCCGGTCGTTCGGTATCCATTGCACAAAGCGGAATGGCCCCGAGCCAACGGGATGCTGCCCAAAATCCTGGTCTCCCACCTTACGGACACCCGCGGGGGATACCATCCGATAAAAGAGGCTCGCGGCATCGAGAAACGGGGCCCACGGAGCCTTCAGATGAATGGCCACGGTTGACGCGTTGACGACGTCCGCCGCATCGTAGAACCCCATTGCACATCCGCCGCATCGCGTGCCGAGTGCGGGGTTGTGCGTCCGGTCGAAGTTGAACTTCACGGCAGCGGCGTCCAGCGGCGACCCATCGTGAAATTTCACACCGGAGCGCAAATGAAACGTATACACTTTGCCGTCGGGGGACACGGACCAGGAGGTCGCGAGCCACGCCTTGATCGTGTTATCTTTCGGATCACGCACCACGAGCGGATCGAAGATTTGGAAGAAAACGATCTGCGCAGGCCGCAAGCCCGACAAATTGGGGTCGAGCTTGTCCGGACTCCCGTCCAGCGAGTAGACGAGTGTGCCGCCGCGGTGCGGTGCCGCCGCGGTGAATCCGGCCTGCGGAAGGGCTGCGACCGCGACCAGCGCGAGGCCGAGCAACATTCGCCTCATCAGCGTCCCCCTTGTCTTCGTACCGGTCTCCGATCACTGCCTCGACATGCTTCGCTGTTCACTTGCACTCTCGGCATTCTCCCCGAATTGGGCGAGGACATCCGCGCGGCCTCGCCGGATGTGCTGCGTGATGAGGTCCTCCGCTGTCGCCGCATTGCCGGCCACGATCGCGTCGAGAATCCCGCGGTGTTGCTCAAGCGCCACCCGCTGTCGGCCTTCTCCTCGGATGCTCCGATACGCCAGTCTCCGGACATCAACACTCATCAGCTCGTACATGTTCCGCAGGCGCGTGTTGCCGGCGGCTTCCAGCACGAGCCGGTGAAATTGCCGGTTGTACTCGACGGACTCTTCGATCGGGATACCGTGCGTGGCGAACCGCTCCTCGGTCCGCCTTTGGAGATCGCCCACCGCGGCCAGCACGGCGTCGCTATGCCGCTCCGCAGCGCGCCGAGCCGCCAGCCGTTCCAAATACTCGCGCAGATCATAGAGCTCGATGACGTCAGCCCGCTGCAGCCGCCGGACTTCCGGCGTACGATGAGCATCCGCGACGATGAATCCCTCTGCCTGCAAGCGTCTCAGCGCCTCGCGTATGGGAGTCTTGCTGACGCCGAGTTGGGCTACAAGCTTGTCCTCCTGGATTCGCGTTCCTTCCGGGAGCTGATTCGTGGCGATGGCCTCAATAAGGCGCGCGTATACTTGATCGCCGAGGCGCCGCGACGAGACCGGCTCAAGCGTCGTTCGTTTCACGGATTCCGGCCTCCATGCTGCATGGCCATAGGGTCTGGTTCGCCCCTCCGATAGCAAACCTTAGCACCGCAGTACCGCTTGAAGGGACTCGCCCCGCCTTGTCAACTCACATTTGATATCTTATATTTCTAATATCATACTCCAAATATGGTCGCAAGCGCAGAGAGGTGATCGGCTCGTGCATCTTGGCGAGGTCAGTTGGACGGTAGCCCGAACCGCAATCGCAGAACGCGGAACCGCGATTGTGCCTCTAGGATCGATCGAAGAGCACGGCCCCCACGCGCCGATGGGGGACTACATGATCATCGATGCGATAGCGCGGCGCACCGCGGACGCCACGGGCGACCTGATGGTCCCCACGCTGCCATTTGGCTACTCCGAATACTTCCGCCAGTATCCCGGCACGATCACGGTGCATCCTCAAACCCTGCGTGCGGTGGTCAACGATACCATCAACTGCCTCCTGCGCCACGGAGTGCGCCGCATCGTCATCTTCAACGGTCATGCAGGCAACGCCCCGATCTTGGAACTCCTGGCGCGCCGCGTGCGGCGCCACATCGGGCTACTCATCCCAATCGTGTCGCCACTGCAGGTGATCCAAAATCCCACACTCATCAAGCAGGTGTATGGAGACACCGTTCAACTCGGGCACGGGGGCGAACCCGTGGGGTCGCTCATGATGGCGCTGCGGCCGGAATTGGTCCACCTCGATCAGGCCGGGGCCTTCGGGCGAAAGCAGATGTTCGGGATGCCCACGGATGGTCTCGGCGCCATCTTGTTCCGCAACGCCCGTGTGGCTCTCCCCCTGGACATGCGCGACATCACCCCCGAGACCGGGAGTCTCAGCGACCCGTCGCCGGCAAGCGCGCAGCGCGGCGAAGCGTTGCTCAACTACGCCGTGGGGTTTTGCACGGAATTCATGCGTTGGTTTCACACCGTCGATCCTTGGATGGAACCCGACGCGGCCGCTCCAGGTAAAGGGGGATGACACCCATGGACGTTCCCGGTCAGACACCCGCCGTAGGACAACTTGGGTTTCGAGGCATCCGGACGGTTCGTCGCCCTCCTCGCAACCTCATTGATCAACTCGCGGAATACGCACCACCGGACCTCTCAGATGCCATGAACGCGGCGCACACGATCGATCCCCGCATTCGGCCGCTCTATCCCCTACGGCAACGCGTCGCGGGTCCGGCCGTAACCGTGGCAGTACCCCGCGGCGCCTTTAACATCATCAAATTTGGCATGCAGCAAACCCACCCCGGCGATGTCATGGTGATCAATGCCTGGGGGATCTGCGCATTCGCGGTCTGGGGCGGTAACGTGAGCAAGGGCATGCAGCGGCGCGGCGTGGCTGCGGCCGTGATCGACGGAGCCGCGCGCGATCCAGAGGAGGCCGAGAACGTGGGGTTCCCCGTGTTTGCCCGCGCCCAAGCCACGGCGACGCCGCCGCTCGACGGCCCGGGCGAGGTCAATGTCCCCGTCGCCTGCGGCGGCGTCGTGGTGAATCCAGGCGACATCATCGTGGCCGACGCGAACGGGATCGTGGCCATCCCGCCGGCAGCGGCAGCCTGGGTGCTGCGCCAGGTGACCGAGCTGAAACAGCGACACGCGAAGCTTCAAGCGATCCTGGAGCGCGGTGAGGTTACCGGGATCGACGCCATTGTCGATTCGCTGGGGAAGCAAGGATTCGCCGTCGATGGCGAAGGGACCGCCCGGCGTTGACCGGTGACGGGTTGGAGGTGAACGATGGCCGAGTCTGATCTGCGGGACCGTGGGCTCGCGATCCGCAAGCAACTCTGGCCCGACCGAGAGGGCGGTATTGCTCACTTTCGTGCGCTCGATCCCGCGTTTGCCGATTTCATCCTGGAGCACGGCTACGGCGAGATCTACGGTGATCCGACGCTCGATCTCCAAACACGGAGTCTTCTGACGTGCGCGGCGCTCGCGGTCTTGGGACGAGCGGCCGGCCTCGAGTCGCATCTCCGCGGTGCCCTCAACATCGGGATCACGCCGCAAAAGCTAATCGCCATGTTGAAACAAATGGGACTGTACGCAGGCTTCGCCACGATCAATGAGGCATTCCGCATCCTCAAGATCCTGCTCGACGAACGAAACTGCCCAACCTCGTGATGGTGACCAAGCGCGCGGCTCAGGGTCCCCGATCGAATCGTTGGTCAGATCGCTCGCAACCGGCAAGGGAGGGAGCGCCATGAGCAGAGCGTGGGTCTTGTGTGGGGTATGGTTGCTGGCGTTATCGGTGTCCTTCACGGCCGCGACCGCGGCGCCGCATGAGGGAGGCACTCTAGTTTACGCTCTTCGCGATGAGCCCGATCGCCTCGATCCGAACCTGTCAGGGCTCCGACCGTCCCAGATCGTGTTCTTCCAGATCTTCGACCCGTTGATCGTCAGAGACAAACGAGACCAGAGCTTCAAACCTTGGCTCGCGACCGCATGGAACGTCTCCCCCGACGGCAAGGTTTACACGTTCACGCTGCGCTCGGGCGTAAAATTCCAGGATGGCACGGCATTTGATGCGGCCGCGGTCAAGTTCAATTTCGACCGCACCCATGATCCAAAGCTGGCAAGTCGGTGCGGCGGATGTGCCGTCGGATTTTACGATCATGCCGCCGTCGTGGATGCTCGTACCGTGAAAATTTACCTCAAACGGCCGTGGGCACCCTTCCTCGATGCCGTGAGCCTCTACTACCGCATGGTGTCGCCCACGGCCGTGAAGCGCTATGGTGACCAGGATTTCGGGCGACACCCCGTCGGGACCGGTCCATTCCAATTCGTCGAGTGGGTCCCTAACGATCACATTACGCTGGAGCGCTACTCGGCGTACGGGTGGCCGGCACCGATCTTGCACCACAGCGGGCCCGCGTATTTGGAACGTGTAACGTTCCGCATGCTGCCCGAAGACGGCACGCGCGTTGCGGCGTTGGAGAATGGAGAGGCGCAGGTGATTGATAACGCGCCCGCGCAGGATTTCGATCGGCTCACCAAGAGCCCGCGGTTTAAGGCGCTCATCGGCTTCGTTCCCGGGGTGCCGTTCGACTTCGCCGTCAACGTCACCATGCCCCCAACAAACGAGCTCGCGGTGCGACAGGCGATGAGTTATGGGCTCGATCGGCCAACGATCGTGAAGACGGTGTTCGGGCCGTTTGAAAAAGTGGGGGCGTTCCTGCCGGCGTACGGACTGCTCACGCCGTACACATACGGGTACGATAAGACGGCGGGCTTGTATCACTACGATCCGGCCAAGGCGCGCGCATTGCTCGACAGGGCAGGTTGGAAGGTCGGACCGGATGGGATCAGACAAAAGGATGGACGGCGCTTGACGATTCCTATTGGCTCCTGGGAGCACGGCGTGCCTGAGATCATGCAGGCGCAACTGAAGCAGATCGGCATTGATGTCAAGCTCTTCATTGCGACGGGGGCCGCCATTCAGACGGTGAACGAGAATCAACGCAAGGCGGTCACCCTGATGTCGCCGCTCCCGGCGCCCCGCAGCGATCCCGACATCATTAGCGCCTTTCTCCATTCTCGGAATGTCGGCGGAGGAGGGTTCAACTTCTCCTTTGTGAAGGATCCCGCCTTGGATCGCCTCTTGGACGAGCAGGCTGTCGAGGTCAACAGCGCCAAGCGCGTGCAGATCCTCTCAGCAGTGCAGCACATGGTCATGGAGAAAGCCTACATGGTGGCCGTCTACGATTGGGACAACATTTCGCTCAAGTCGGCAAACGTGAACGATTTGGAGTTCGACAATATCGGGTTTTTCCCATGGCTGTACGACGCATCGCTTGCCCGTTAGCGAGGATCCGCTGATGGCGGATACGGAGGAAACCCTCCACAGGGGCCTCGCCGCAGATTGGCGCGCCCGCCTCCGAGAGTGGCCGCTGCCGCTCCCGAGGTTCTCCCTGGACCTTCATCGATCCGTCCTGCTCATCATCGACATGCAGTACGGCTCCGTCGATCCGGACCACGGCGTGGGACCGTACCTGCGAGTGCACCGGCCCGAGGTCGCCGACTATTACTATGGATGCGTGCACACCCGTGTCGTACCCAACATCCAACGGCTGCAATCCGTGTTCCGTCGTACCGCGCGGCCGATCGTCTACCTCACCATCGGGTTCACGAGACCAGACCGGAGCGACGGGCTCCCCCTGCTTCGCCAGATCGATGACGATTTGGCGGCGCTGATGGCCCGCGGACCGCTCGTTCGACATGGGAGTCGGGCGAGTACGATCGTTGAAGCCATCGCGCCCATCGATGGCGAAACGGTCATCAACAAGACGTCGATGGGAGCGTTCAACTCGACCGCGATCGACCAGATGCTGCGCAACATGAACGTCACGACCGTGATCGCAACGGGAGTGTCGACCGAATGCTGCGTAGCAACCACGGCACGGGACGCTGCCGATCGCGGCTATCATGTGCTTCTCGTAGAAGACGCGTGTACGGCCGTGACGCCCTACCTTCAGGAGAGCAGTCTCGTAACTTTTGCGGCAATGTTCGGACGGGTCGCCAGCACTGAGGACACGATCCGCGAGCTCACCGTTGGGACGCGGTGACCGATGGTTCGCTTCATCCTGCACCGGGTACTCCAGTCGATCCTCGTCGTATTTGGAGTCCTGGTCATTGTCTTCCTCATGGTACATCTCGTCCCGGGCGACCCGGCCCAGGTGTTGTTCGGAGACGCGCCGGTACCTAAGGCACAGGTGGAAGAGGTACGGCACGCGCTCGGCCTCGATCAACCGCTCCCCTTCCAGCTGGCTCGGTATCTGCACGGTGCCGCAAGGGGTGACCTGGGCCGGTCGCTCAAGACGGATCGCCCCGTGGCGAGCGATCTCGCCCGGGCAATTCCGTCCACAGCGGAACTCGCCATTGCCGCCATGGCGCTCGCGGTGGCGGGTGGTGTCTTCTTTGGCATCGTCTCCGCTTCGTCGCGCAATACGTGGCTGGACAGCGGCGTCTCGATCCTCGCCCTGTTAGGGATTTCGTTCCCGACCTTCTGGACCGGCTTACTCCTCATCTGGCTCTTCAGTGTCAGGCTCGAGTGGTTCCCTATTACCGGTCAGCATTCGCTCCGGCATTTGGTTCTGCCCGCGGTCACTCTCGGCTGGTACGCGGGCGCGATCCTGGCACGACTGGTGCGTAGCGGAATGCTGGAGGTCCTCGGCCAAGACTACATCCGAACTGCGTGGGCAAAGGGGGTCACGAAGCGGCGGATCCTCGCCTGGCATGCCTTGCGCAACGGACTGATTCCCGTCATCACCGTGGCCAGCGTGCAGTTCGGCACGCTCTTGGGCGGCGCCGTCGTCGTAGAAACGGTCTTCGCGAGGGATGGCGTGGGCCGTATGCTGGTCCTCGCGATCTTGCAGAAGGACTTTCCCGAAGTCCAAGGCGCGGTGCTCATCCTGGCGCTCGCATACAGCTTCAGCAATCTGCTCGCCGATCTCTTCTACGGCTTCATCGATCCGCGCGTCCGTTACGGGTAGGCACGGTGGCCATTGCGCTCTCGCGAACGCAGATGCAGCGCGGTCGATGGTCGCGCGTGGTGCCGTTCTTGCAACGCCTGAGCCCGGCGGCGAAGCTGAGCCTGGTGATCGTGTTCTGCCTCTCGCTCCCGCTGATCGCGCCAAGGTGGCTCGCACCGTACGACCCTACCGCCGTAGCGCCGAGTGAGATCTTTCAACCACCGTCCGCGCGACATTGGCTGGGCACCGATCAGTTCGGCCGAGACATTCTCAGCCGGCTCATCTATGGCGCCCGCAATTCGCTGACCCTCGGTCTCGTGTCCGTCTCACTATCGGTTTTGATCAGCGTGCCGCTGGGACTGGCCGCGGGGTACTATCGAGGCCCGCTCGATGCGGTTACGATGCGGGTCGTAGACATCGTCATGGCGTTTCCCGGGATCCTGCTCGCGCTTGTCGTCATTGCAATCCTCGGTCCCGGGCTGACAAATGCCATGATTGCGGTGGGTATCGGCGAAGCGCCGGCCTATACGCGGGTCGTTCGTGGCTCGACTCTCGTGGTCCGAGAACAATCCTACATCGAAGCTGCCCGTGCGATTGGGACGCGTGACTACCGGATCATTAAGGACTACGTATTCCCGAACGTCATTCAGGCCCTCATCGTGATCGCAACGGTCGGGTTCGCCGTTGCGATCGTCATCGGTTCGTCGCTGGGCTTCCTGGGCCTTGGTGCGCAACCGCCCGCCGCGGAATGGGGCACGATGGTCAGCGACGGACGCAACTACCTACGGACAGAGTGGTGGATCTCCGCCTTTCCCGGCGCCACCATCGGCATGGTGGTTCTCGCAATTAACGTACTCGGCGATGCGCTCCGGGATATTCTTGACCCACGGTTGCGGTGAATCACGGCGAAAGACCCCCATACGACCCCGTGTTCCGGCCTTGGCACCGAAACACGATTGACCCATTCCATCCGTTCCTTGAGGCGCTTTAGCGCTACTATGTCTGCCGGCTGATCCCAAGGTGCCGGCACGTCTTGGCGACACTATCGGTTACCTCGTCGATGTGCCGAAACCAGCCCAATCGTCGGCGTCCGGCCCCATGGGCACCCCGATGGGTGAGTCGAGAATGTGCGATGCGGTCACGGGCAAATGGTATCATGGAGGTGGCGCGTTGCCATGGACCCAGCTCGGACGCGCGGAGATCCGGACGCCATGAGTACCACCGACTGGACTCGCCTGTTGGATGAAGTGCTTGAAAAGCGGAGCCGCTTTGCGTGGTACGAAGCGTTGGGCGACCTGAGCCTTCTCTCGCACGTCCCAACGTCGATGGCGGAGCAATGGGCCGACCTGACAGCCCTCGATAGAGCGCGGCGCTTGTGCGCCTCTCTCGACGGCTGCCTCGTCCTCCTGCGCAACGTGCCCGCCACCCAGTATTATGCCGCCTTGTCGGATCCACCACCGTCCACGTACGGCGATATGGCGCGCATTCTCAGAGACACGATCGATAACCTTACGGCCGCGCGTGAAGCACGGAAGCCGGCGCCCCCCGCGCCGCCAAAGCGCCGGAAGCGGCGCGTTGCGCGATCATGATCGAGCGATGGTGGAGCCGCCTTCCGCGATGATGAGCATGGCGGGTCCCTGAAGCACCGCAGGAATGGTCCTCCCAACCCCGGGAGGACAGATGTCGGGGTTCGTGTCTGGGTCAACGCGGGACAGGAGAGTGTTCTCCTTTCGTTCCGTTCTTTCTCGGCATTATGTCTCCGACCGTAGTCTTGCACTCGCCGGCGTCGTCGGACCGATCTTGTTCTGGGCTGTCCTCGTCATCCTGGGACAATCTCAGTTTGCGTACAATCCGTATGCGTCCGACATCAGCCTGCTCGCCTTGGGTACCAGCGGATGGATCCAGACGGTAAATTTCGTCGTGTTTGGACTGCTGAGTGCCGCTTTTCAAATCGGCCTACAGCGGGCCGTTGCTCCCGGCCATCTGTGGGGCCTGATCAATATCCTGGCGGTCGGGTGCGGCCTTGCGCTGACGGCCATTGCGATATTTCCAACGGACCGCACCGGAACATGGACCCTCCACGGAGTGATTCATCTCGGTGTAGTCGCTGCGCTCGGGGTACTTCTGCCATCGAGCTGCTTGGCGACCGCGGCGAAGGTGAAGTCCAACCACGCATGGCACGGCTATGCTCGATTCAGCGTGGCGGTCGGCATGTTAACTGGTATGCTGACCGTTGTCCTATTGGTACCTGGTATGAAAATGGCGGTGCCTTTTCACGCGTGAGCGGTAGGAGCACCACCGCTCTGTTATGGTGAGACCATCCGGGTGAGGGGCACCTGGGAGCACGCAGGACGGGCAGGCCGCTCACGTACCATGAGCTGCGAGCTCGTATTAGTAGTTGGCCGCCCCTGCGACTGGCCCGGATGCGCTGCGAGCGCGGATCCGTTGGTGTCGTGTTACCCGCCGGGCTCCCGATCAAGATGGGCGGGATGCGCTTGCGGCATATCGGATTGGACGTGCACCGCGAATTCGCTCAGGTGGCTGTATGGAAAGATGGACAGGTCAGCCACCGCGGCCGTATTCCGACGACTCCGGAAGCGCTGCATGCTTTTGCGCGCACCTTAACGCCGAGCGATCAAGTCGCCTTGGAAGCCACCTGCAACACCTATGCCATTGCGCGGCTGCTCGAGCAGTACGTCGCACGGGTGGTCGTCTCCAATCCGCGGCGCACACGTGCCATCGCTGAGGCGAAGATCAAAACCGACAAGGTCGATGCTGAGGTGCTGGTCCGGTTGTTAGCGGGTGGATGGTTGCCCGAGGTCTGGCTCCCGGACAACGACACGCAGACGCTCCGGCAACGGGTCGCACATCGTGCACGGCTGATCCAGCAGCAGACCCGGCTCAAAAATCGTGTCCATGCCATCTTGCAGCGGAATCTCGTGTTGGGGTGCCCCCGGAGCGATCTGTTCGGCAAAGGTGGCCTGCAATGGCTAACCGCGCAGGCCATGCCCTTGCTCCCCTCACATGAACAGCAGACGATACACGCGACTTTACGTGAGCTGGCGTTAATCGCGGAGGAATTGCATGTGGCGGAGGCTCCTCTTGCGGCTGTGGCGCTGCAACGACGGGACGTGTGCCATCTGTTGACGATCCCTGGCGTCGACGCGACTGTGGCACTTGCTCTCGTGGCCGCAATCGGCGACGTCCACCGCTTTTCATCTCCGGTGAAGCTCGTCGGCTACTTGGGGCTGGATCCTCGAGTGCGTCAGTCCGGCGCGCAACCAGCATCGTACGGTCCCATCACTAAGCAAGGTCGGGCCCATGCCCGGGGAGCGCTTGCCGAAGCAGCATGGGTGGCAGTGAAGACACCTGGTCCGCTACGGGCATTCTATCAACGTGTTCGCGCCCGGCGCGGGCCGCACATCGCCGTCATCGCTGTCGCACGAAAGCTGGCGGTTCTCGCCTGGCATCTCCTCACGCGCGAAGAAGACTACGCGTTCGCTCGTCCATCGCTGACGGCAAATAAGCTACGGAAACTGGAGTTGCGCGCTGGTGCGCCAGCCCACCGCGGTCGTCGGGGTGCGACTCACGCCTATAACCTGAAGGAAACTCGCCGGCGGGAGCGGGCCCTGGGCATCCAGGCCGAGCGCGCCTATCAGCAGCTCACGGCCCACTGGCAGCCCCGACCCCAAAGCACGGACGCGAGTGCCCCAAGTGGGAAGCGACGATAAGACGCCGAAGCGTCAGCCTGTGCGGCGGAGGTCGCATTCCCCGACTCCGCTCTTTGGCTCGGGGGTCACCCGCGTCCAACTCCATTCTACATCTCGCCCGCCTCCTCGCAGCAGCAGGGTCTTGACATTTTCATCCGTGGTCTGGAGCGGTGCGTGGCGCGCCTCACATCCGTGGCTCGGACTCTACGAACGGATCGTGTTTGCGCTGCCCTCGGCCTGGATGGAGATCCTCGCGCTTCGCCTCTTAAGACTCTCTGCGCGCAGATCTTCGAAGTCTAAGCCTCCGCAAGCAGGAGCGCTCCTGAGGTGAATAGGTAGAAGCGGAGCCGGGCCTCGGGCGAGAGGACTTGCTCCCGCTCTTGGCCGTGCCGACCGCGTCCGCGAGCCGGGACGAGCCGGCCCCTATCCGGCCATCGCCACCGTCACCAGCAGCGCGCAATCGTCGACGGCCCGCGCCGTATGCGGCACACCCGCATCGAGGGCAATCAGCTCGCCGGCGCGCGCCTCGGTATCGCCGGCGCTGGTCGAGAGCCGGAAGATCCCCCGCAAGACCTGGATCGTGACCGGTCCGGCGGCATGATGCTCGTCCAAGGCCGCGCCCTGCCGCAGGACGACGAGGGTCACCCTGATCGGCCCTTCCTTCACCAGGGTCTTTGCCGCGCGGCCGGTCCCCGAGGGCGACCCCTGCTCCCGAAGAGCGTCGATCTCGGACGCCATATCGAACCGCAACAGCGCGCCCTGCAACTGATGGGTGCGCAGGTACGCCGGGACGTGCTCGTCCGCCTCCATCCCATCCATCTCCGTGTGCCCCCGTCCGTCTCGTCGCCGGATCGTCATGGCCATTGTGGCCAATCAGCTTGCACTCATCCTTGCGGTCGCGCAACCGCCGGCTGGCTGGCTGACCGCCCGTCCTACCGGGTGTTGATCGTGGGTGATCCTGCGCGGTCGAGCAGCGACGACGGCGCCTTGCCGCGTCGCTCGCGACCCCAGGTGCCAACCGCACTTCCTGCGGCCCTCTGCGAACTTGTGTAACCGCTGCTCCGGTCCTCGCGGAGATTGACGCGAGGCGGTTCGCGATGCGCCACCCGTCGATAGACGTATGCGCTCGCTATCAGCAGGACGACGGCGAGCGTGATGTACGGCAGACCGCGCTGCGCACGGGTCTCCAGGGCCGTTCGCCGCGCCCGCAACTCGCGCGCGTCGCGCCCGATCGCCTCCCGGACAGTGACCAGGGACGCCAGCTCGTCCCGCGTCTCGGGTGCGAGCAGCGATCCTGGGCCCATCAGACACCCCTCCGTCTGAGCGGCACGATGGCTACTTGATTCCGAGGATCTCGACTTTCGCCCACCGTGCCTCCTCGGCAGCGAGCCGGAGCAGGCCGGCGAGCCGCCGCCGGACCCGCCGCAGCTGCCGCAGCGCGGCGAACAGCGCGATCGCCGCGACAACGGCCAGGCCCACGAACCCAGCCAGCGCTGCCGCCCACGGCGGGAGGATGAGCGACAGCGCGAGCACGATGGTCGCCATCGCCAGGCCGACCGCGAACACCGCGAAGGCCAGGGCGGCGCCCAGCCACACGGCGCTGACCACGATATCCCCGAGCATCAACCGGACCTCGCGGCCGGCCGCGAGCCGGTACGCCGCAAGCATAATCCGGAGATGCGAGAGCAGGCGCTTCAGGATCGCCGAGGTGGACTCACTCCCGGGAGTGTCCTTCGGACGGATCCCCGACCGTTGCCCGTTCCCGTCAGCCGGCCGATGCTGAAACATCGCCGCCGCCTCTCCGCGAGTCCGCCCGATCAGGCTCGTTGGGGCCGCCCGACCGCTTCGGGCGACGCACCCGCAGGTATGGATCGGCGCCCGGACGATGAAATCCACGTGAAGCGTAGCAAGACACGCACGCGCTGTCTGTGCAATTCTGCACGCCGGGCTTCGCGCCCGCACCCAGCCGGCAGCAGATCCTTGACCGCGATGAGCCGCGCGAACTCGCGCCGGCCAAATCCGCGCGGCTCGGTCGTGCCACGCGCTCACGCAGCGCGGACACGCCGTGGGCCACGCGGGCGTCGGGCCGGCTACCGCCTCCCGGCCTGTGCGGCGTGGCCTTTCCGGCTCCCCGAGAGCGCATGCGTGCCCCACGGGGCCCAGGCTTCCTCGACAACATCGAGATCGCCCGTCAGCTCGTCAATTTCCCACCGGCACCCCTTCCCCTCCCGCCACGCCCGAAGCCCGAGGCGCGCCTTCCCGACCTTGAGGTTCGTCAACTTGACGGAGGGCAGCCAGTCGGGCAGCGTGGGCGTGACGTACAGCCGGCCAGCCGGCGCGTCCGCCCTCAAGCCGAGGATCGCCTGGATGACGTGAAAGATGCTGCCGGCCGCCCAGGCCTGGGGGATGTTCGCGCCGACGTATTGCACGGGGAAGGTCGCCGGCGCGCGGCGTAATCCCGCGAACAGCTCGGGAAGGCGATACCCCTTAAAGCACCCGGCGGCGTCGAACAGGGCGCGGCTGATCCGGTTCGTGGCGTCGACGAACCCGTAGCGCTTGCACCCCAACGCGATAATCCCATTGTCGTGCGGCCAGACGGCGCCGCGCTGATAGCTGTACGGATTGTATGCGGGGTTGCGTTCCGACAGGGTGCGAATGCCCCACCCGCTCCACATGTCCGCCGCGAGCAGCCGGCGCGCCACCCGCCGGGCGCGCTCGGGGCTGACGAGGCCGCTCCACAGCAACTGCCCCGCGTTCGACGCGATCGTCCGAATGGGGCGCTTGTCCGGGTCCAGACCGAACGCGTACGATCCGAGGTCGTCGCACCAGAAGGCGTCCTCGAAACGGCGCCGCAGCGCGGCCGCCTGCCGGCGGAGCGCCGCCGCGCGCGCCGCCTCGCCGAGCGCCTCAAACACTTCGGCCATGCGGAGCTTCGCGTCGAACACGTACCCCTGCAGCTCGCACAGCGCCTTGGGCTGCTTCACCTGCGTGCCGTCGGCGTACACGACGGCGTCGCCCGAGTCCTTCCACCCCATGTTTTCGTATCCTTGGGTGCTCCGCGTCTTGTATTCCTGGAATCCATCGCCGTCCAGGTCCCCGTAGCGGTCGATCCATTCCAGGCAGCGCACCGCCGCATCGCGGTAGCGGCGGAGCAGCGCGTCGTCGCCCAGCCATTTCCACGCTTCATGGAGCGCGATCAGATACAGGATGGTCGCGTCGGCGGTGCCGTAGTAGGGCGAGTGTGGGGTCGCCTTGAAGTGCGCGAGCTCGCCCACGCGGAGCTCGTGCAGAATCTTCCCCGGTTGAGCGTCGCGCCAGTCGTCGATCTTGGTCGCCTGATAGTGCGCAAGTTTCTTGAGCGTCCCGAGCGCGAACTGCGGGTGCACGATCATGTTTTGCAGGCTCACGAGCAGGCTATCCCGGCCAAACACCGCGACGAACCACGGGATGCCGGCCGCCGGGAACCACACATCGGGCGCAAAGTCCCGCTCGGACAGACGCAGCGCGCCCATGTCTTCGACCGACTGCGCGAACGCACGGGTGACGTGTTCGTTCGGCGACGCGAAGCGGGTCGCGTGCTGCTCCCAGAGCATCTGGAGTTCCGCCAGCCTGGCGCCAGGCCCCGCCGAGCGGCGCGCGCGGCGCGGGCGGACTATCGGCCGGCCGCCGCCGGACGCCGCATAGACGATGCAGGCATGCCAGGAGGCGTTCGGCTTCACGGCCACGTCGAACACGATCCGGCCGTTGGCGTGGCCCGGGGAGGAGTCGGCCTCGGCGATCCGGCAGGTGAGCCGGCGCTCGAAATCACCGTGCGCATAACGGTTCACCAGCTCTCGCCGCCGCTTGTCCCAGACGCTGGTGGTCCCGCCCCGCCGCACGAAGGTGTGCGCCTTCACCTCGAACAAGTCGGCGAAATCCGATCGCACGGCCACATCGAGCACGAACCGCACGGGTGAGGTCGCATAGGAAGTGATGTCGAGGTCTTCCCGGACGCCGTCGGCCACGGTGCGCGTGATCAGGAGCCCCACGTCGTGGGCGGCGATCTCTCCGCTCTCGGTGATGACGTGCGGGTTCGCCATTTCGATGCGCGCCGCGTAATAACTGACTTCGGACGACGTGAGCAAGTCCCACGGCTGCCCGCTGATGAACAACCGGTAGAAACTCATCAGGCGGGTGTCGTCGGCGAACAAGCCGAGCTCGCTGTCCGTGTCGACTTCGCCGCGAAGATCGGTCACCAGGAACATGCCGCCCTGATTGATTGTCAACACGGGCGGGCCCACCTTGACTTCGACGGGCATGCGTCACCTCCCAGCTGCCAGGATGCGCGGTGAGGACGGGCGGGGTCTGTTCCGCATCTCCCCGGGCGAGCCTGCTGCATCGTCACGAGAGCGCAGCGTTGTTGACGCCGTCGGTGCGCGTCCGGGAGGGAACGGACACCCCGGCCGGCCACACCGCCGTGACGCGTGCGGCGGGCGGCTGGAGCAACGCGACATTTACCCGGCGGCTGCCGACTCCTTCAAGAGCGCCGCGAGCTCAGGCGGTTCGAGCACATCGTCGTGCACCAGAGCGTCCGCGGTCCGATCGAGGGTCGGGCGGTGGACTCGCAGCAGGGCGGCGGCCTGCGCGGCTTACCCGCTGCCCCGGAGCGCGCCCCCGCCCCCGCCGGAGGCCGCCATCGCGGCCGGGACCGGCTGGGCTGACGTCCATTGGGCCGCTCGGACCGGCGCCGCAAGCACGCGGCGGTATGCCGCCTCGTAGCCATCCGCCATCCGTTCCACCGAGAACCGCTGCGCAACGTGGGCGCGGCAGGCGCGCCGGTCGAGTGCACCGACCTTCGAGACCGCCGCGATCATCTCGGCCATGGATCGGCAGACGATCCCGGTGCGTCCATCCGCCACCACCTCGGGCACCGATCCGTGGCGCATCGCGATGACCGGCGTGCCGCACGCCATCGCTTCAACCATCGTGATCCCGAATGGCTCGGGCCAGTTGATGGGGAAGAGATACGCATACGCATTTCCCAGAAACGCATCCTTCTGCACCTCGTCAATCTCGCCCACGAACTCCACCAGCGGGTCTCGGAGCAGCGGCTGGATCTTCGCGGCGAAATACGCGGCGTCGACCGGATCGATCTTCGCGGCGATGCGCAACGGCATGCCGACCGCGCGCGCGATGGCGATCGCCCGGTCGGCGCACTTTTCCGGCGAGATCCGCCCGAGAAACGCCAGGTAGCCCCCGGGACGGTCCCGCAAGGTAAAGTGCCGCAGATCGATCCCGTTGTAGACGGTGGCCAACCACCGGGCGTGGGGCAACGGGCGCCGTTGCGCCTCGCTGATCGAAACGAGGGGCATCTCGGCGAACTCCGCGTAGACGCCCGGAAGCTCCGGCAGATCGAGGCGTCCGTGCAACGTGGTCACCACCGGCGTCCGGGTCGCGCGGGCGAGCGGGAAGGCGACGTAATCGAGGTGGTTGTGAATGAGATCGAACTCCCCGGCGCGATCGCTCACCTTCCCCAGTTCGATCGTGGTGTACGCCAGCGGGTCTCGCACTCTCGGGTCCAAGCGGAGCCCCCGCGGGCAGCACGCCACCAACTCGGCCTTGGTCGTCGAGTCCCCGCTGGCAAACAGCACGACCTCGTGCCCGCGCCGGACGAGTTCCTCCGTGACCCCGGAGACGATGCGCTCCGTGCCGCCGTAACCATCCGGCGGAACCCGTTCGGCCAGTGGCGCCACCTGGGCGATCCGCATGCGTCCTCGCCTCGTCATGACGTCGCGCCGGCCCCATGCTCGCCGCACAGACCGGCATATGCTCCGGAGACCTGCGCCACACTTGTGCGCAAGGCCCGGTGAGGTGCAGCGCGGCTTCGGCCTGCGCCTAGCTGCTCATTCCGAGGGCCTGTTTCGTGGGCCCTACCGAAAGTATGAACGCCCCCAGGATGCGCCGTCTGTGACACTTTGCACACCGGGCCACGGCCGGTGCGGCTCCAGAAGCCGCTCGTTACCGGTCGTCGCGCGGGGGCATCGGTCCGGACGACGGCCCCTCGGTACTGTCGCTCATCTCGGACGCCTCCACCGCCTCGGCGGTCGGCGTCAGTTCGGCCTTGGTCGCTTCCCACTCGGCCAGAAGTTCCTCCTCGTCGGCAAAGGCGCGGGCGGAGACGGTCCGGTGGCGGCTGTCTCGCCTGACGATGACCCCAAACGCATGGTCAAGAGCAGCCCAGTCCTCAGCATCGATCTCGTCTCGCTCCACGGTGTCGTTCGCCTCGATCTGCTCCCTGAGACGCTGCACGACATCGGCGCCGTCTCGCAACAACCCGGCCCAAACCGTGTCCTCGAGATCGATCGTCTCGGCATCGGCGTCTTCCTCGGCCATCGTGCACAGGAGATCGGCGAGCGACGGCGCGAGCTCGTGGCTGGCGGGCATCGTCAGTCCTCCCTGGCGTCTGCGTGGCCGAACCGATGGCCGCGGACGGTCCTGCGGCCCTAGAACGGCCAGCGCGTTGGCTTTCGGAGCACCGTCTCTTCCCGCATGGCACCCTCCGCGCGCCGCTCGGCGAGGGCCGGTTGGACCGGCTCGACTTGTTCAGGGGCAACGCGGTCCGGAGCTAAGCGGGAAGCCTACTGGCCTTGTACCACATCCATCGGCGGCCCGTCTGTGCAAAAGTGCACACGGTGTCGCTCACACCGGCTGGCACGATGCCCGGCCCTGCGACCCGGTGTCGCAGGGCCGGGCGAATCCGCCTGTCAGTGCACGGTCACCTCAACGCTCGCCGGATCCGATTGGACCCCGTTGACGATCTGGACCGCCGAGACCACGTAAGGGAACGACACGAACCGAACGAGGGAATCCACGTTGAGCGCCACCTGCCACGCACCGCGCGCGTCGGCCGTGGTCTGCGCCTGTTGCATCGCGCCGAGCAGGCGTGGCTGCACCGTCACAACCACCGTTGCGCCGGGCTGCGCCGTTCCCTGAACGATGAATGCGCTCCCGACGGTCGCGCCATTGGCGGGCGCAGCAATCCTCAGAGCCGCCGCGACCGCCGGGGGCGGCGTGACGGCGGCCGAGGCCGTCGGCATCGACACGTGCGCTTCGTATGCTTGGTTGGTTCCCTCGACGACCGAAAACGTTGCGACCCGTCCGACCTGGAGAGCCGAGAACGCGGCCCGCTGTCCGTTGAACGTGATGTCCGCATCCGGCATCACGGCGTACGTGCGCCCACCGGACACCGTCACGGTCCGGGTGCCCCTGTCGACGCCGACGATTCTCCCGACCGACGACAGGCGGTAGGTAGCCGCGATCCCCGTGGCTTCGTTCTTGGCGTTCACGGTGACCGTGACGAGGTCTCCCTTTTGCAGGGCGCCCAGCGCCGCGGAGCCGCCGGCATGGGTCTCCGCGTTGACTCGGGAGATGCTGGTGGCCGGCGTGACGATGATGGTCGAGTCCTGGCCGGCGTGGCGGATGACGATACGCGGAGTATCGCCCGTCGTGACCGCCACCAGTTGCCCGGAGAGCTGCGTCGGAAGGACGGCGGCCGTTTCCGCGGCCGGAGGCGCTTGCGCAGCGCCCGGCGATCCGATCAGGATCGTTTGACTGGCGGCGAGCCACTGCACGCTCGCACCCAGCGCCTCGCTGATGAAGCGCAGGGGCACCATCGTGCGTCCGTTGATGGTATTGGCCGGTACGTCGAGGAGTTGCGGAGCGCCATTCACCATGGCCTGACGGGAGCCCACGGTCAACGCCACGGTCTGCGCCCCACGAATCGCCACGATATGCTGGGTCGGAGCGTCATAGTCAACCGTCGCCCCTAACTGCTCGAAGATGCCACGCAGCGGGACGAGCACACGCCCCTCGCTCAGCGTGGGCGGCACGTCGAACGTGACGAGGCGGCCGTCGACGTAAACGCGGATCGTCTGCTGGGCTAGCGCCTCCGGGGGCGCGATGACCATGGCGGCTGCCACGACCGTACACAGCGCGCCCAGCAGTGCACCGGGGACCCAGCTCTTCTGCATCGTTCCATCCTCCTCCACGTGCCGACCGGCATCCAGGGACGGTCTCCGACGTGACAACGACCGAGCGCCATGACGGGCCGGGCGTCCCGGTCCCCACGAACGGGACCTTCGGGGGGTGTCCGGTCCTTGTGCCGGTCCGTCGCGAATCTGGGATATTCCGCCGCGACGCCGAGACGTGCCGGGCTAAATCGTCCGGGGGTGCCGTCGCCCGGTGAACTGCCGTACCAGCCAGAGGACGACCACGGCCCCCACAAAGGCGACGCCGATGGACCCGATGTTCATCCCTGTGACGCCCGGGTGTCCAAAGTAGCCGAAGAGCCACCCGCCCACGACGGCGCCGACGACCCCGACCAACAAATCTCCCAGGAGACCCCCGGGTCCGTCCCCCGACATGACCATCCGGGCCAGCCACCCGGCGATGATCCCGACGACAACCCATGCCAGAATACTCATCTCACAATCTCCCCTCTCCGAAGAGCCCGATGATGCTGAAGAGCCGGATATGGAACCCGCGTCTCGAAGGTGCCCTCACGGACGCTCCCGCGGGGCGTTGCGGACCGTAGTCAGGATAGGCGCGCCATCGCCACGCGCCGATGGCCTGCACATCCCCGGCGGTGAGGTTTGGCCAGCACCCGCAAACCTCGGACGCGACTCGGGTGCTGTGCTCCGTACTGCCCGGCAGGGACATCTAGTTCGTCCCCGCGATGAAGGGGGCGAGGGCGGCGACATTCGGATGCGACTGCGCCGACGCGACGCTCGCGAGCGCTGCGGAGCGCATCATCACCCCAAACATGATGGCCGTGAATCTCTGCATGGCGGGACCTCCCTTCTTCCGCAAGGAGCCTTCGCTGTCAAAGCGTACCACGGCATAGTTGGGTCGGGCTGTGCTGAATTGCACACACGTGTCGGCTCCTCTCCTGCCGTATGCCCCCGGCGCGTCGTGTGCAATTCAGCACAGACTGCTCTCGGCATTGCTGTCATGGTGGTGGAGCGGGCGCTGGGTGACGCGCATGAGGTCGTATGGGCCCAAGATCACGGCGATGGCACAGGCAGCGCGCCGCGGAGGTGTCGATATGAACAAGGACCAGCTCAAGGGGAAGTTGCGGCAGGCGCGGGGTACGGCCAAACAAAAGCTGGGTAAGTTGACGGGCAACCGGCGCCAGCATGCCGAGGGTGAGGTCGATCGGACGATGGGGAAGGTCCAGGAGCGGTACGGCGCGGCGCGTGAACAGGTCGAACGAAGGATCAAACCGTGACGCGGGATAGCCGCACCGGAGCTGCCGGTCCCGGCTGCCTGCCCGTTGATAGGGCGCACATCAGATGTTCAGCGTTCCGCGTGCGGCGTACCGTGGCGCGGAATCACCGTTTGAAAGAACGTCTCGGAGGGGAATCAGCGTCCGCTGACCGGGCATCCGCCGGGGGGCAGCAGCGGCATAGAGCCAGGAGTCTCTTTGCCGAAAGGCCGGGCGCGCAGCCAAGACTTCTGGATACCATCTGGGAGGGTGATGCCACACTATGTGGTCCGGACGAATGCGATCCACCGTGACGATCACCGCCGCGCTTGCCTTGACCGTCGGGCTAGCCGGGCTTGCCGCGCGGGCGGAGACGGCTCTCGGCCGCACAGTGCACGACGCGGCCAACCAGATCACGATCGACGTGCCGGCCGGCTGGACAGTGCAAACGCCGAGCGGGAACATCGCGCTCAAGGCCACCGCCCCGGCCGCGGGCAAGACGCTACCGGACAGCGTGGACGTCGTCGTGAGGAGCACGCTCTTTGGCATGAATACTTCGGAGGCATGCGAGCAAAAGGCGATGTGGGTGACGCAGCATCTGGGGCACATCGCCTTCACGACCCTGAGTGCGGGACCCGCCACCGTCAACGGATATCCCGCGTACTTGCACGTCTACACGTGGAACGCGAGTACCGGGGAGATGCGATGGAGCGAGCAGGTGTGCGTGGTCAAGCAGGGCCGCGCCTACGTGCTCACGGGAACGACCGCAGATACGGTGGAGACCATCGCGGTGCGATCCGAGGAGCTCAGGCAGATCATCGACTCGTTCACGATTCTGCCGCAGGCAACGGCGCCGGCCGAGCTCGGCGGGCCGTCGCCAGCCAGGGGCCATTGACCCGGCGGCACGCATCTGGCTGAGCGCGCGAGGTATCGGGATCTGATTGAGCGCCGCTGCGCTGTCCATCGATTTCATCCGCGCCTACAACCCCGCGAACCGGCACGAACGGCAGGAGTCTGAACGGTTCCGGCCGTTCGTCTACGACGATCTGGCCGTGCGGGACGGGCCCGAGGCTCTGTCGCCAGTGCAGCGCCCGGATTCGGTCATGCCCGCGGGCGGCCAGGACTCTGTCCGCTGAGGGCGTAGTAGGCGACATGGCTGTCACCGATGCGGGTGACGCGGGGCGATCCGCGACAACCGCGGTTCCCGGGCTTCTCGCCGGACCGCTCACCGGTCTGCGTGTGCTGGACCTGGGGAACATGATCGCGGGGCCGTTCTGCGCACGCTTGCTCGGCGACCTCGGGGCCGACGTCATCAAGGTAGAACAACCGGGGCGTGGCGATCCGATCCGCGGCTGGCGCGGTCAGTACACGGGGCACTCGTTGCTGTGGAAACTTGTCAACCGCAACAAGCGCGCCATCACGCTCGATCTGCATGCGGAGGCGGGCCAGGCTCTGGCGCGGCGTTTGTACGGTGTGGTGGATATCGTCGTCGAGAATTTTCGACCCGGTGTGCTCGAGCGCTGGGGCCTCGCGTACGCCCAAGTCGAGACCCAGCACCCCCGCCTCATCATGGTGCGCATCAGCGGGTACGGCCAGAGCGGCCCGTACCGGGACCGCGCAGGCTTTGGAGGGGTTGCGGAAGCGATGGCAGGTGTGCGGTTCCTCTCGGGGTACCCGGATCGGCCTCCCACGCGTGTCGGGTTCGCACTCGCCGACACCGTCGCCGGCCTCTATGGCGCCTTCGCCGCAATGGCTGCCGCGGCGGAACGGAGCCGAAGCGGCCGTGGGCAGGAGATCGACGTCGCGCTGACCGAGTCGGTGTTTAGCCTGCTGGACGATCTCCTGCCAGCGTACCAAAAGCTCGGCGTGGTGGGCACCCGCCACGGCACGGCCTTGCCCGGCGTCGCTCCGAGCAACATCTACCCAACCCGCGACGGACAGTTTGTCGTGATCGGCGCGAATAACGACAACGTGTTCCGCCGGCTCGCCACGCTGATGGCGCGGGACGACTGGCTCGCGGACCCGGAGCTCGCGCACGATCAGGGACGCGGACGACGGCAAGCCGAGCTCGACGCCGGCGTGGCAGCATGGACCTCGCAACTCACGCTGCAGGAGGTTACCGAGGCGCTGGCCCGGGCCGGTGTGCCGGCTGGCCCCGCCTATGACATCGTGGGGATCGTGAACGATCCGCAGTTCCGAGCTCGCGGCATGATCGCCACGGTGGAAGACGCCGACGTCGGCGCCCTAGCCCTCCCCGGCGTGGTACCGAAGTTGAGCCGCACGCCGGGACGCATTGCGTGGGCTGGGCCGCGGAGCGGGCAGCACAACGAGGACGTGTATGCCGGCCTCCTTGGGCTCTCCTCGGAGGAGATTGCATCGCTGCGGGCGCGCAGGGTGATCTGAAGGTGGCGGAGAGCGCCATGGGCCTTCGGTTGCCAGATACCGTGACCCTGGTCGAGGTTGGGCTCCGCGACGGACTGCAGTCGGTCGGGCACGCGGTGTCCACGGGGACGAAGCTGCGGCTGCTCCAGGCGCTCTACGCAGCCGGCGTGCGAGCCATGGAGGTGACGTCGTTCGTATCGCCGGCGGCCGTGCCACAATTCACGGATGCGGAGGAAGTGGCACGCGCCGCGCTGGCGCTCCCGGAATTACGAGTCTCGGCGCTCATCCCCAATCTCCGGGGATGGGAGCGGGCGCGCGGCGCGGGGGTGCGCGAGGTGACGGTCGTGATAGGCGCGACCGATCCCTTCAATATCGCAAACGTCCGGATGACCGTGGACCAGTCGCTGGCGCAACTCGCCGGGATCATGGACGCAGCCGGAGCGGAGCCGGGGGTGGCCGTGGAAGTCGGCATCGCGGTCGCGTTCGGATGTCCCTACACGGGCCACGTTCCCCTTGCCGCGGTCCGGCGAATCGTGGATCGATCGCTCGAGCTCGGCGTGGCGTCCGTCAGCCTCGCGGACACGATCGGCGTCGCCACCCCGCTCGATGTGGTCCGGGCGGTCACAGGGATACGTGCGGCGTATCCGAATCTGCCGTTGAGCCTGCATCTGCACGACACGCGCGGCATGGGCCTGGCAAACGCCCTGGCAGCCCTGCATGTCGGCGTCACGACATTCGATGGCGCGGTCGGCGGCCTGGGTGGGTGCCCGTTTGCGCCGGGTGCCGCGGGCAACGTGGCCACCGACGACCTCAACAACATGCTGGTCGGGATGGGAATCTCCACCGGGATCGACCAGGACGGGCTGCTGGCTTGCGGCGGCATCCTGCGCGACGAGGTCACGGCCGATCTGCCGAGTCATACGCTGCGGGTGTTCCTCGGGCACACCGCACGACGAGGCGATCCAAACGGCGCGAGCGCGGGATGAACGGCCCTCGTCAGCATCTTCCCCGCGCCGCGCCGTCGATCGTGAACGGCGATCTCGATGGAGCGGCCATCGTCTCCGCGACCGCCGAGCCGGTGCGCACCCTGCGGGGAATCGGTGAGATCGAGCTTGGCGGTAGATATGCAGGACAGCCTGACAGGTTCGCAGGGGCCTGCGGGCCTGACGCCGCACACGGGGGGGATGAAATGGCGACCGGATCCGTTCCCGCGTCACGACCGATGACCGTTGCCGCTCGCCTCGACCGCCTGCCCGTTTCCGGGCACATCCGCCGGCTTGTCGTGCTGATTTCGCTGGGCGGCATGTTCGAATTCTACGACCTGTTCATGACCGCGTACATCGCGCTGGGTCTCATCCGCGGGCGCATCTTCCAGGCGACCACCGCCGGGTTGTTCGACGTACACGGCTTCGCCAGCTTTGTCGCCGCCACGTTCGCGGGCCTCTTCATCGGGACGATCTTCTTCGGCTGGGTCTCCGATCGCTTTGGACGGCGCTCGATCTTTGTCTACTCGCTCGTGTGGTACTCTGTCGCCACGTTCATCATGGCGTTTCAGCAGACGGCGGTGGCGCTGGATCTCTGGCGCTTTATCGCGAGCATCGGCATCGGCGTTGAGCTCGTCAACATCGACACCTACATCTCGGAGTTGATGCCGAAGGAAGCGCGCGGGACGGCCATCGCCCTAAGCCAGTTCATTACGTTCATCGCCGTCCCGATCGTCGCGTTCATCGCCACGCTGCTGGTCCCCCACACCATCGGGGGCTTTGCCGGCTGGCGCGGGGTCATGATCATCGGCTCGCTCGGCGCGATTGCGGTCTGGTGGATCCGCATCTCCTTGCCGGAGTCGCCCCGCTGGCTCGAGCAGCACGGCCGGACAGAGGAGGCGGACCGTATCATGACCGCGATCGAGCAGCGCGTGGAGGCGGAGGCGGGCGTGCCGCTGCCGGCGCCAACGCTGCTGGCGGGGGAGGGACGCCGAGAGACCGGTTCATGGACCGAGATCTGGAGGCCGCCGTATCTGTCCCGCACGATCATGTTGGTGATTTTCAACTTCGTGCAGACGATCGGGTATTATGGGTTCGCGGCGTGGGTGCCCGTGCTACTGTACAACGAGGGCGTCACGTTCGTCAGATCGCTTGAGTACACGTTTGTCATCGCGATCGCCAACCCGTTCGGTCCGCTCATCGCGATGCGCTTCGCGGACCGGATCGAGCGCAAGTGGCAAATTGTCTGGGCGGCCGTCGGCATTGGTGTCTTTGGCCTGCTCTTCGCCGCGATGCGCGCGCCGGCCGGCATCATCGTTACCGGCGTCCTGATCACGCTATCCAACAACTGGCTCTCACCCGCATTTCACGCATATCAGGCGGAACTCTATCCGACCCGCATCCGGGCGCGGGCGGTGGGCTTCGTTTACTCGTGGAGCCGCTTTAGCACGATCTTCGTCGGCTTTTGGATCGCGGCGCTGCTCAAGACATCCGGAACCGTCGGCGTCTTCACCCTGATCGCCGCCGCGATGCTGGTCGTGGTGATCGTAATCGGCCTGATGGGGCCGGAAACCAACCTGCGTCGACTGGAGGCCGTTTCTGGTTAGCGGAGGTGCGAGCGCCGTGGCACCGGTCAGATGATGCTCGGTGCAGAGTCGAAGAATGTCGAGAAACAGGGCGCAACGTCCCCATGGGTTTTCGCGTTCGCAGGGGCCGGTTACTCAAACATGTGAATGAGTTGGACTTGCCCGGCCAACGTCGGCACGCCGCTAAGCGCCGCCGCGAGGCGGGCATCGGCCGTGAGCAAGCGGGTGTCGAGTCGAACGGCCAGGGCGACGTAGAGCGCATCGTATACAGTTTGTCCGATTGCATTCGCCAAGGCATGCGCATCCTCGGCTAATACACGAGAAGACACGGACTCCACCGCGACCCGGGCGATATCCGCCACCAGGCGCGGTCCATCTGCGCTGCTCATTTCTCCGCGACGGATCTTTTTCCAGACCGTCCGGGCCGCTTCGGCGAACATGAGATCGGGGGCGAAGTACTCATGCGGCAACGCAAGCAGCCGCCGAGCGGCGTCGCTATGAATTTCGGGGACGAACCATTTGACGACCACGCTCGCATCGACGACAAACACGCTCATCGAGTATCGCGATCCTCGCGAATCAATGCGGCACTGTCCGTCTGCCGCGAGCCGCCGAGGCGCCTCAGCCATTGGGCAGAGAGGCGTCGCGTCTCCGCGACACGTCGGGCGCCCGCCGTGCGGAGCACTTCATGTATTTCCGCCTGCAACGACCGGCCATGCGCCTTGGCGGCGGCCTTCAACTGTCTCAGGACGCTATCGTCCAAGTTCCGGATCAGAACGTTCGCCATCGCATCAACTCTCCTGGCTACCATGGTATCACAATGATACCATGGGCGACTCCCAACGCGCCCGTGTTCCTCATTAGGCGACGCTCAATCGCAGGCACAATTGTGTCCGCATATTCCGTGGAATTCGAGGAAAATCCTCAGTCGCAACTTCCGGTCCATATCAGGCCAGGCCTTCGCACTTCGCCGCAGCCGCAAGCCGCGCATCAAAGGACAAGATCGTCAGTTCGGGCAGCTCGGTCTGAAGGCTCTTGGCCACGGCCAAGTGCCAAAGATCCGCGCCCCGTAGCAGCCACCTGGACGATAGGTCCCGCACGACCTTCCAATCAGGTGCCGCATTCAGACGACGCCAGGGGCCGCTTTCAAGAGCCTCTCGTGCCGCTGTAACGAGGACCTTGGCCAGGGCACGCTCGCGCGCTATTCGCGCAATCACCGCATGTGCCTCGGCCCATGCCAATGTAGAAAGAAAATGCACCGCCGGGCCGCGCGCGCGCCGGCTGGCCTCCTCACTGTGCTCATCGCGAAAGAGGGCGGAAAGAATTGCCGAACTATCCCAATAGACCGCACTCGTAACCTCCGTGCTCACGCGTTACGGTCCTCCTGCAACCATTTCTGCGCCATACCTGCTTTGAGGGGGAGAGGCGGGGGAAGATTCCGCACCGCATGACGCAAAGGCTCCACCAGCCCGGAATCTTCTAGCCGGCGGATGCGCTCCGCTAATGGCAGAAGCCGCCCAGAGATCGGCGAGAGCCTTGCAACGGGACTACCCCGCTCCGTGATGACCCACTCCCGGCCCCGTTGCACATCACGAAGTAATTTGCTCAGTCGCGCCTTGGCCTCGCGCACCCCAGTTCTTCTCGTCTTCACCGCAACAGCCTCAATAGTGTAGACTCTAAGACTACACAGCTATTGTAGTTTGGGTAACCACGCGAGTCAAGCGCAGCAGGCCAGCCTTACTGGCCGACATGAGTTCATTGTACCCGATAGCCTCGAGGTCGACGCGGGCCACATTCGAAGTTAAGAACGCCGGGACCCCGCTTCCGCAAGCTCGTGGGAAAGATTACGCTCAGAAAGGGCGGAGACCGGCTGGTCGCAGAGGTTCGGGGCGACATTCCCGGGCTCTTAGCGTGAAGCGAAGTGTGTAAACTTTTCACGGCACGGTGCCGGTCGAGGTTAGCCGATACCGCCCGACCGAGGAGACCTGCGTGCCCGCTCGTTCTCGGGGACCGACTTCCAGATCCCGGGGCGGACTGCCCGGATTCGGCCCTCCGCTTCCAATCGCTTCTTCATCACGTAGGCGAACCCGCCGCCCGCGTCATCGCGCTTCGAGTCGTGGACGTACTGGACGTGCCGGCCCAGGATGATCACCCCCCGCGACTCTCCCGGCTTGAGGGGGACCTGGAACGTCGGCTCGTCCGGATACATCTCCGCGAAGCTGGACTTGACGAAGTCCCGGTCGGGCAGCCACAACCGGCGAATCGCCGGCCACAGCACGAGCAATGTGCGCGCGATCCACGACAGGACGCCGTGTGACGGCATACTGCCACCTCCGCTGCCTTGGTGCGTATGCGATTGATCATGCAGAAGCCTGGGATGAACCCGAGCCGTTGAGGGGTCGGCTCGTCCTTACTCTATCACATCGTCCGCCGCCGCGCCCGTAATCAGGTCCTCAAGGAGGATGCCGACGAGCTTGCCCAGCGGGACCGCGTGGACCTCGGCGACCGTCTCCAACTGCTCCCAGAACGTCGCGTCGCTCAGCGACACCCGCACCACGCGGCTCGCATCCGGAAGGCGATCGCCGCGGCGAGCCGCGCTCCTTACCCCGCTCCGAGTGGGAGCCAGGGCCGGGAGCGCCAGGACGTCGCTTTGCCGGACCGGCGCCTGCCGGACTTTCGATCGTGCAACGTTCGGGGATCGAGCCCGAGCGCGTACGGATTCTGGGTCTCGCGATAGGCTTCGACGAGGTCGAAGTCGATCCGCCGCGGCGGTCCGGAGCCGTTGCCGCGCCTTCCCCGCTGAGCTGTAAGAGTACGGAGTTCTTCCTCTCTCCCAATGAACCAATCGGTGATGCGGTCCATCACCTTGGTGCGGATTTCGGCTCAATCTGATCACCCGTTCCGGAAAATCCGTTCATGTATAGCCCTGCCCGCAGGGTTACAATGAACGCTCACGCGACCATGTATGCGTTCCACGCGGCGTGCCTCCGCTGGCGGGCGCAAGCCGAGTTCGACAACGAGATCGCCGGTCACCTCCCCCGCTATTCCGCTGTGACATCAGAGCGGCAGGAACTCGCAATGCAAAGAGTCAATGGTTGATCCAATGCCGTCGACCGCATCCCTATTTCGTACCGCCCGCGGCGCCAGAACCTTCGAGGACGTGGCGCAGCAGGTCAAATCCGCCATCCTCGACGGCTACTTCAAGCCCGGCGACCGGCTCCCCCCGCAGCGCGATCTCTACAAGCAATTCAAGGTCAGCCGTTTTGCCGTCACTCAGGCTCTCCACATCCTCGAGACAGCCGGGCTCGTAGACATCAGGCTCGGGGCGCGGGGCGGTGCATTCGTGCGGCGCCCTGACATGGAAACGATCAACTCCTCGATCGATCTCATCGCTTCGATGCACGGTGTCACCTTGGAGGAACTGGCCGAGTTTCGCGAGGCCATCGAAGGCCGTAACGCGTACTGGGCGGCCCAGCGCAGCACGCCCGCGGACCTCGACGCGCTCGAGGCACTCGTGAAAGAGGTCTGCGCCGTCTGCGAAGATCAGTCGGTTGCGTGGTCGCTCGCGGTCGCCCGGGACGCCGCCTTTCACAGCAAGATCGCCGAGTTGAGCAAGAACCGGTTGAGCGCTGCGGTGTTGCAGGGCGTGATGACCGGTCTTCGGGCGGCCCTGCGGCAGGTGCCCGAGACCTACCGGATCCGGATGGCGCGGGAGCTGACTGCGATCTACGACGCGATTCGCGCACGCCGACCGGTGCGTGCGGAGACGCTCATGCGGGACCATATCGCGGGATTCCAGCGCATCGTGGCGCGGGTACGTCGGACTGGTGCACGCCGAGGCCGCCGCAGTCGCGCAGGTCACACAGCGGGGTGACAGGATCGTGAAGACGGATGTGGAGGCGCGAGTACCCTACAGTTGGGAGGACCGCAAGCCGGTGCTCGAATTGGACTTCCCGGCAGCGGAGTTCGAGGAGCGGATCCGCGCGGTGCAACACGCACTGGCGCAGCGGGGCGCCGATGCGCTCGCAGTTTACGGCGGTGCCAGCCAGGAAAGCAACGTTCGCTATTTGAGCGGGTTCGGAAGCTGGTGGGGCGACGCCCTCGTCATGGTGCCGCGGCGTGGCGACCCGGTGTTGATTACGAATTCGATCTTTCACGGCGAGCCCATGCACTCGAACTTGCAGACGACGTGGATCCAGGATCTGCGTCCACTGCTTAACCCGCACTCCACGGGGACCCCGAAGAGTGTCGTCGAGGCCGGCCGGGATGTCCTCGGCGAGTGGGGCGCGCTGACCGGGACGGTGGCCTTCGTCGACCTCGACCAGGCGCCGTCGAGGATCACGCGCGAGCTTTCGGCGTGCTGGCCGCAGGTGCACGTGCACGACGGCGCGCCGATTCTCGCGGGGCTGCGCCGGATCAAGAGCCCGGCGGAGATCGACCTGGTGCGGCGTCTCGGCCGGATTGCGAGCGCCGGGATGGACGCGGGGATGGCGGCTGTGCGGCCCGGGGTGACGGAGAGTGAGGTCGCGGCCGCCGTGCACGCGGGCTGTATCGGCGCGGGTGCGGAGCGCATGGGCTACGGGGTTCTCGCCTCGGCCGGACAGCGTAGCCACATGAAAAACATCTTCCCGCGGCCCGACAAACGCATCCGCGAAAACGAGCTTGTCGTCATCGACCTCGGGTGCCAGCTTGGAGGTTACCGCTCGGATATGTCGCGCAATATCGTTGCCGGCGAGCCACCGATGGAGCTGCGGCGACTGCTGGATGCCTGCTTAGATGCGGAAGACGCCGGGATTCGGCACACACGTCCCGGCGTGTCGGTTGTGTCCGTCGTGACGGTCATGAACGACGTGATCCGGCGCCACGGATCGGAGGCCTGGGATTGGTCCACCGGCCACGGGTTCGGTCTCGATACCGTCGAGGAGCCCTTCTTTCATCCGACTAACACCGCGGTTCTCGAACCGGGAATGTGCTTTTACATCGAGCCCATGATCGTGCCGCCGACGGTCGGCACGATCTGCTTCGAGGACATGGTGGTGGTCACCGAAGACGGGTGCGAGGTAGTGACGACCAGCAAGCGGCGAATGTGGTAAGTCTGGAAGACAAGAAGAGGGGTGTGGATATGCGGCGTCTATGGCAGTGCCTGGCTTGCTTTGTCGTGTTGGCGATCGCGCTCGCGTATGCTACCGGAGGGTCGAGTTTAGGCGCGGCGGCGACCGGCGCGCCCTTCAAAATCGGCGTCATTCTCGGTGTCACGGGAGCGACCGGCAACCTCGGTCAGCATGAGCTCGACGGCGCGAGGTTGGCCGCCGCGGCGATCAATGCGACGGGGGGCGTCGACGGCCACCCGCTCGAGATCGTGTTCGAGGACGACGCCGGGGTTCCGGACAACGCGGTCAACGCCTTCAACCACATCACCGGCGACCCATCGGTGCTGGCGATCTTTGGGAGCACGCTCGGCACCAACACTGATGCGATCCTGCCGCTCGCGCAGCGGATCGGCATCTCCGTCCTGGCGCCCAATTCCACGTACGATATAACGCATCACGGGAATCCGTGGGTGTTCCGCATCGCGGTGCCCGCCAACATCGAGGTGGAGGCACTCAGCGCGCTCTTGAAAGAGCGCAAGCTGACGCGAATCGCCATCTTGAACTCCACCGACGCGTACGGCAGCCAGGGGGCGGATCTCATCGCGAAGGAAAAGGGTCTCACGATCGTGGCGCACGAGAGCTTCCCGCTGACCGCGAGCGACGTGACGGTGCAACTGACGAAGATCCGCGGGGCGAATCCCCAGGCGCTCATTCTGTGGGGAAGCGCGCCGCTCGTCGGCGTGGCCCTCCGGAACGCCGCACAACTGGGGATGACGATGCCGGCCTTCAGCGGGCTCGCGGCGGACAACCCGGGAAACATCAAGGCCGCGGCCGGTGCCGACACGTTGTCGCACTGGCTCGTTGAGGGTGTTCTCGACGCGGCGCATCCGCTGCCTCGTCAACAGCAGGGTTTTGCGGCGATCAAGGGGCGGTACGGCTACGATCCGGACGTCTTTGCGGCCGTCGGTTGGGACGTGATGTTCGTCCTGGCCAGGGCAGTGGCAAAGGCGGGGCCGCAGCCGACCCGGCAGGGCGTACAGGCCGCGATGACCACGATCAGCAATTTTCAGGGTTTGGCCGGTGTGTATACTTGGACGAATGCCTACCGTGACGGAACGGGCATCAGCAGCCTGATCTGGTTGGAGGTTCAGGGCAGCACGTTCGCGCGCGCCCTCTAGATTTCGTGGCCGCGGGAGAAGCGCTCCAGTTTGCGCTGAGCGGCATCACGGTCGGTAGTGTCTACGCCGTCGTGGCGCTCGGGTTCACGATCGTGTTCAATGCGACCGGCGTCGTGAACTTTGCCCAGGGCGAGTTCGTGATGCTCGCCGGGCTGCTGGCGGTTTGGCTGGTCGCGCTCCATATCCCGCTCTGGGCCGCAGCGGTTGGAGCGGTCTTGATCGTGGCGGGAGTCGCCGCGGCGATCCATGCGCTCACGGTACGCCCCATCGAGCGCAGGGCCGGGCACTTCACCATGATCATGGTGACCTTGGGCGTTGCGATCATGCTCCAGGTGATCGCTCAGCTCTTGTTCGGCACGGAGGCGCAGGCGCTGCCGTCCTTCACCGGCGATGGGGCCATCCGCATTCTGACGGCAACGATCACGGTGCAGGCGCTTTGGATCCTCGGCGGCGCCGCGGTATTGATGGCCGGCCTGTATCTCTTCTTCAGCCGGACACGAGCGGGGCAGGCGATGCTTGCGACGGCTGAAAATCGCGAGGCCGCGGGTCTCGTGGGAATCGATACCCGACGGGTCAGCCTGTATGCCTACGTGCTCGGATGCGGCTTGGGAGCGCTGGCCGGCGTGCTGGTCACCCCGATGACCGCCGCGGTGTACACGCAGGGCTTGGTGTTCACGCTCAAGGGGTTCGCGGCCGCCGCGCTCGGCGGTTTTGGAAGTCCCGTCGGCGCGGTCATCGGCGGCTTGGCGCTCGGACTGCTGGAAGCCTTCAGCGCCGGCTTCGTGTCGTCAGGATATCAGGACTTGATCGCGCTCGTCGCCTTGATCGCGATTCTGATGTTCCGGCCCGGAGGCATCGTTGGGACGCGCACGCTTGGTTGATGCGCGTCTCGCCGCGATCGGGGCCGGCACCGCCGCGCCGCTGATCTTCCCCTTTGTGGTGCATGACCGCTTCGTGCTCAACATCGCGGTCTTCGTCGCGCTGTATACGATTGTCGCCGCGGGATTGGTGCTGCTGTTTGGGTACGCGCGCCAGATGTCGTTCGGCCACGCCGGGTTCTACGGCATCGGCGCGTACGTGTCCGCGCTCATCGCGCGGGATCTGCACGTCTCCGCGTGGCTCGGCATCCCGGCGGGAGCGGCCGCGGCGACGCTCGCGGGCTACGTGGTCGGCCGGCCGATCTTAAGATTGCGCGGTCTCTCGCTCGCAATGGCGACGTTCGCGTTCGGCGTCATCGCGAACGTCGTCTTTACCCAACTGGCAGTGACCGGGGGCGCGAACGGACTTCCCGGCATTCCCGTCCCGCGCATCGGGCCCGTCGCGTTCGACACGCCGGGTGCATTCTACTGGCTTGCCGCGCCGATCGCCGCGGCGACTATGGTCGTTTCGTGGAACATTGCGCGCTCCCACGTCGGCCGGGCGCTTCGCGCGCTCGGCAACAGCGAGACAGCAGCCCGAGCCGGCGGAATCGATGCGGCGGCGTACAAGTCCGCGGTGTTCACCTACTCGGCCGGGGTGGCAGGGCTGGCCGGGGCGCTGTACGCGCATTATCTGACGTTTGTCAGCGAGAACAGTTTCTCGATCGACGTGTCGATCCTCATGGTGGTCATGATCGCGGTGGGGGGCATGCAGTCCCTGTGGGGCGCGCCCCTGGGCGCTCTCTTCCTGGCCATCGTTCCGGAATATCTGCGCCAGTTGGGCGGCTCGTATGCGATGCTGCTCTACGGCCTCCTGCTGACGGTCGTGTTCATGTACTTGCCCGGCGGCGTGGTCGAAGCGGCAGGTGCGCTCGCGGAGAGGATGGGGCGATGGCGCCGGCGCTTCTCGAACTGACCGGCGTCATCGTCAGGTTCGACAGCCTCGTCGCGCTCAACGACGTCAGGTTTGCCGTGCCCGCGGGCGGCGTGACGGCGTTGATCGGCCCGAACGGCGCGGGAAAGACGACGTGCTTCAACGTTGTTTCGGGCTTGCAGCGCGCGACGGCCGGCCGGGTGTGGTTCAACGGGCGCGAGATCACCAACCTGCCGCCGCACCGGCGTGCTGGCATCGGCCGGACGTTCCAAATCGCGCAGGTGTTTGGCGACATGACCGTGTTGGAGAACGTCCTCGTCGGCGTGCACCCTCATCTCAACGGCGGCGTCATCGCGGCAGGATTGTGGATGCCGACCGTCAGGCGGCAGGAGTTTTGGGCGGCCGCACGGGCCGCGGAACTGCTTCGGCGCGTCGGTCTTGCCGACGTGGCGGAGCGGCAGGCACGGACCCTTTCATTGGGGCAGCAGCGCCTCCTCGAACTTGCCCGCGCGCTGGCCGCCGATCCGCAGCTGATTCTTCTCGACGAGGCGGCGTCGGGCCTCAGCCCCGCGGAGACAGAAGCGGTGGTGGAGCACGTCCGGGCCCTGCGGGCGGATGGGCGCACCGTGCTGCTGGTCGAGCACAACATGCGGTTCGTTCATCGCCTCGCCGAGCATCTCGTGGTGCTGAACTACGGGCGCGTGATCTACGAGGGGCCCGCGGACGAAGGGGTCCGTGATCCCGCGGTCATCGCAGCATATCTTGGAACGGCGCTGACGCATGCTCGAGTGTGATGCTCTCGAAGTAGCCTACGGCCGTGTGATCGCCCTGCGCGACGTGTCGCTCCGGGTCCAGCAGGGGCAGGTCGTCAGCATCCTCGGAGCCAACGGCGCGGGCAAGACCACGCTGCTGCGGGCGATCACGGGCCTCGAACGGCCCCGCCGCGGGCGGGTGCTCTTTGAACACCGTGAGATCACGCATTGGGAGCCCGCCGATATCGTCCACCGCGGCATCTCTCACGTGCCGAGCGGTCGACAGGTGTTCGGGAACATGACCGTCATGGAAAACCTGCGGCTCGGCGCCTACATCCGAACCGGCGACCGGCGGTTGGCCGGCGACGTCGCGCGGGACATGGATGCGGTGCTGGAGTTGTTCCCGGTTCTGCGGGCACGGGTGCGGCAGGCGGCGCGCACGCTCTCCGGGGGCGAGCAGCAGATGCTGGCCATCGGACGGAGTCTCATGGCCCGTCCGCGGCTCCTCCTGCTCGACGAGCCGTCGCTCGGATTGGCGCCGCAGGTTCTCGAGGGCATTCTCGGCGCGCTCCAGCGCCTCAACCGGGAACACGGCCTCACCATGCTGCTCGTGGAGCAGAATGCCCATTTGGCGCTGGACTTTGCCACGTACGCGTACGTGCTGGAGACCGGCAGGATCGTCCAGAGCGGCCCGACGTCCCAACTCAAAGCCAGCGATGTGATCGTCCAAATCTATCTCGGCCTGAAGCACTGAGCGCCGCGATATTCGGCGCGCACAGCGGGTGGAGCGGAGGTGGGTGTGATGACGTGCGACGTCGTGATCCGAGGCGGACTGGTCTACGACGGGACGGGCGCGCCGCCGGTACGCGCCGACGTCGGCCTGTCCGCCGGCGTGATCTGGGATATAGGGAACCTGTCCGCCGTCGAGGCACCGGAGCAGATCGACGCTTCGAACCTCGCGGTGGCGCCCGGGTTCATCGATGTGCATACACACTCGGATCTCTCCTGCTTCCTGGGTGCGGAGCATGCGCACGTCGCGGCGGGGACGGTGCGCCAGGGCGTCACGACGGAGATCGCGGGGAACTGCGGGTTCAGCGCGTTTCCCTGTCTTCCTGAGCGACGGGCCGCGCTCGAGCGGCATCTCGCGGCGCTGTTCGGACCGAACGACCTCAAGTGGCACGACTTGGCCGGCTACCGGCAGCGTGTCGGCGAGGCCGGCCTCTTTGCGAATCTGGCACCGATCGTGGGACACGGCAGCGTTCGGGCCGGCGTCATGGGATTCGACAACCGGCCGCCGTCCGAAGACGAAATGCGGACGATGAGGCGGCTCGTCGACGAGGCGCTGGAGCAGGGTGCGGTGGGCTTTTCCTCCGGACTCATCTACTCGCCCGGCGTCTACGCGGCCACCGAAGAACTGATCCGGTTATGCAGCGCCGCCGCACGCTACGGCCGGCCGTACATCACCCATATGCGCGGCGAGACCTATATGGTGGCCGACTCGGTGCGCGAAGCCATTCGGATCGCGTCGGAGGCCGGCGTCCCGCTCCATATCTCGCACCACAAGGCGGCGGGCAAGGAGAACTGGGGCCGCACGACCGAGACGCTGCGGATGATCGAAGCGGCCCGCCGCTCCGGCATCGATGTCACGATGGACATGTACCCTTACACCGCCGGCAGCACCATGCTGTACGGGATGCTGCCCCCCTGGTCGCAGCAGGGCGGGATCGAGCGGATGCTGGAGCGGCTTCACGACCGTGTGGTCCGCGAGCGGATTGTGCGCGAGTTCGCTGCGGGCATCCCCGGATGGGAGAACTTTCAACAGGCCGCCGGATGGGAGGGCATCTTCATCTCCAGTTGTCCGGGCTGCCCGGAAGCGGAAGGTCGCTGCGTCGTTGAGTTGGCGGACAACGCCGGAAAGTCGCCGGCGGACTTCGTGTTCGATCTCCTGATCGAGCAGCGCGCGCGCGTGACGATGATCCTGCACGTCATGTGCGAAGAAGACGTAAGACGGGTGATGACCCACGACGCGGCGATGGTCGGCTCGGACGGGATTCCGCTTCCAGGCAAGCCGCACCCGCGCTGGGCCGGGACGTTTAGCCGTGTGCTCGGCCGGTACTGTCGCGAGTCGCACCTGCTCGACCTGCCGCGCTGGGTCCGCAAGATGACGTCCATGCCGGCGGAGCGGTTCGGGCTCAAAGGTCGCGGCGTCATTGCCAAGGGCCGAGCGGCCGACGTCGTCGTCTTTGACCCTTCAGAGGTGGCCGACCGTGCCACGTACGATGAGCCGCTGTTGCCACCGCTGGGAGTCCTTCATGTGTACGTCAATGGGCGTGCGGTCGTGCGCAACGGAGACCTGACCGGCGCAAAGCCGGGACGAGTGCTGGGGGCGGCGGTATGAACTTGTCGGAGATCAATACACCTGCTCTGGTGCTCAATGTCGATGCCCTGGAGCGCAACCTGGGGCGGATGGCCGATGCGGTGCGGTCCACCGGGGTCGCACTGCGTCCCCATACCAAGACGCACAAGAGCCCATGGGTGGCCGCGCGTCAGGTCGAACTGGGCGCCGCCGGCGTGTGCACCGCCAAGGTGGGTGAAGCGGAAGTGATGGTCCGGTCCGGCATCCGCAACGTGCTCATCACCACCGAGGTCATTCCCGCGAAGATCGACCGCCTGTTGAACCTCGCTGCCATGGGATCGGTGTCGGTTGTGATCGATTCTGTCGATGCCGCGACGGAGCTCGGCCGCCGCGCCGCGGCGCGTGGCATGGAGATCCAGGCCCTGGTCGACGTCAACGTCGGCCAGGAGCGCGCCGGGGCCAATCCGGGCGCCGACGCCGTGGCGGTGGCCCGAGCGATCGTTGACGCGAAGGGCCTTCGGTTCGCCGGCATTCAGGGCTATGAGGGGCACTGCCAGCACGTATTCGAGTACGCGGAGCAAAGGCGCCGAGCATTCGAGTGCTACGAGCGCCTCGCACAGACGCGGCAGCAGATCGCCGATGCCGACATTCCCGTGCCGTGCGTCACGACGGCAGGCACCGGAACTTACCGCTTCGCGATCGAGCACGGCGTAGCCACCGAGGTCCAACCAGGATCCTACGTTGTGATGGACGATATGTACAGGCGCGTGGAACAGCTGGCGTTCGAGAACGCGCTCTTCATTGTTGCGTCGATCGTGAGCACGAACCGGCCGCAGTGGGTCATCATCGATGTGGGCTGGAAAGCCGTCAGTACGGACGCCGGCGCGCCGGGGGTGCGCGACCTTGCCGGCACCCGATATGAACCTGCGGGCGACGAACACGGTAGGATCTACGCGGTCCCCCACAGCGCCGCCCGGGTCGGCGAGCAGGTGTGGCTGGTGCCCAGCCACTGCGACACCACCATCAACCTGTACGATCACTATGAATTGATCGACGACGACGGAAAATACGTGGGACGGCTCCCCATCGCGGCCAGGGGAGCCAGTACGTGAGGGGTACGAATGATTCACGTCCCGCAACCGGACGGCCGACACCGGGCGCGACGTGCGTACAGCATGAGTGTAGGTTATGGTGGTTATCAGCGTCGTAGTCGCCGGGATGCCGGTGCGTGCGTAAGTCAAGTTAGCACCAGGACCCCTCTCAGCATGAAGGCACAATAGCGCCTGCGGCGTCGCCGCGTGACGGCATCCATGAATGGCCGGGCATCCGCGCTCAGGATTGCCCTGAGAGTTTGATTGCCCGGGGTTCCTTATCGGCCCGGAGCGCCTTGAGCGATGGATGGCGTATCAACACCGGGTTAGAAGTGACCCACCTCCGCTCGGGATAGCCCGGCGAGTATTCGGCGTCGTCGTAACGTGCTGGCCCGCCCCCGTCTTGTTCGGCCACCTTACTTCAGCACGGTGTCATCCCACGTCTTCACCCAGTCGTTCAGGTGAGCCGCGATCACTCCCCACTCGGGCTGAAACAGGCGACTGACGCGTTCCTTGCCGTACGCCGACGTCTCCGCCACGAGCCCTGGAGGGAGGACGGCCTTCTCGTTCACGGAGGCATACCCGCTCAACTGGGCAAATTGCACCTGGACGTCTGGACGCAGCAAGTAGTTGATGAACATTGCCGCTTCCTTGGCGTGCGGTGTCCCTGCCACGATATTGATCGCCAGCGGGTCCACGATGGCCCCCTCCTTGGGATAGACAACCCCGAGGGGTCCCCCGCTCCTGATCAGGTTGAGGGCCTGCCCGTTGAATATCGGGGCGAGCCACAGATCGCCCTGCGCGAACGCTTGAACCTCCTTGGGGCTCAGCGTGTAGAATTGGGGATCGTTCTCCTTGAGTTGCGCAAACTTCTTCATCGCGGGTGTGATATCGGTGGCGGAGCCCCCAAGCACGTGCGCGATGAGGTTGAGAAGCATGGGGCCCCCCGTGTTATCGAGGTTGAACATCCCGACGTGGCTCTTGTACTTGGGATCCCAGAGGTCAAACCAGCTCGTCGGAGGCGTGGGCACGTGGTCCTTGTTGTACCCGAGCACCACAGTGGCCAGTCCAAAGGCCGGCCCGTAACCGGCGTGCAGCCGGCCGATCGGGTACAGGCCGGTCATGTTTGGCGCCTGCGCCGCCGGTGTTGGCGCATAGAGTCCCTGAGCGATCGCGGTCTCCCAGAGCCCTCCATCAACCAGGTCGAGGTCGGCAGGCTCGTGCCCCCTCTGGGCCTCTAGCTTGGTGATGTGCGCGCTGGAGTTCGCACCTGGCGTGAAGATGACCTGAATGCCGTACGCGGCCTCAAACGGCTTCACCGCCGCTTCCATCAGCGAGTGGTCGACGAGACCGCCGAACCCTTGGATCGTCAGCGTCGGCTTCCCTTGGGCACCCACAGGTCCCATCGCGAACGACCCAAGACTCAACATCGCCACGAGGAACAAGACGAAACAGATCCGACCGAGACGGCCCATAGATCCCCCTCCTTTGGCGTGCCTCACTGGCGCAGGTACCATAATCGCTCCGGATCAACTTTGATTTGCACCGGCGCGCCGGTTGGCCATTGTGGTTGTCCTCCGCCGGGCGCGTCGACGATGACTCGCACCCCCTCTCCGATCTCCACCCAGCACCTGACCACCGCTCCCATGAACACTTGCCTGACCACAGACCCATTGATACCGCCGGGCTCGGAGCGATCCAGGCTGACGTGCTCCGGTCGCACCATCACCGTCACCCGCTCGCCCGCAGCGACTGGAGCCGCCCCTCGCGCTTCGAGCGCAGCCGCCGCCCCATCCAGCACGATGCGTGCGCGATCGACCGCGATCGGCGTCTCGACGATCCCGGACAAGAAGTTTGCATCGCCGACGAAGTCGGCCACAAAGCGGTTCGCGGGCCGTTGGTACACGTCTACCGGCGTCCCGGTCTGCATGATCACGCCGTTGGTCATGAGCACCACCCGGTCGGCCATGGTCAGCGCCTCGGTTTGATCATGCGTCACGAGCACCGTCGTCATGCCGAGTTGATCATGGACGCGGCGTACCTCGAGCCGCATGGCCTGACGCAGCTTGAGATCCAAGTTCGAAAACGGCTCGTCGAGGAGGAGCACCGCTGGCTGAATCGCGAGCGCCCGGGCGAGGGCGACGCGTTGCTGCTGGCCGCCCGAGAGCTGGTGCGGGAACTTGTGCGCTTCCGTCGTCAGCCCGACCAACTCGAGCATGGCGCCGACGGGGGATCGGCCATTCTGCCGATGGCGGACGCCGAACGACACGTTCTCCACCACGGTCATGTGCGGGAAAAGCGCGTAACTCTGAAAGACGAACCCGACGCGGCGGTGATGCGCCGGCAGCCGGTCTACTCGCTCTCCGTGAAAGAACACCGCGCCGGCATCGAGGGGGGTGAGACCCGCAATGATGCGCAGCAGCGTCGTCTTGCCGCAGCCGGACGGGCCAAGCACCGCGATGAACTCGCCCGATTCTACCGGCAGCGAGACCCCGGACAGCACCGGTGTTCGGCCGTAGGCCTTTCGGATCTCGACAAGGTCGATTGCGGGCGTGCTATGCGCGCCCACCGAGGGTCCTCCGACTGACCAGCTGGCGCACGCTGATGAATCGCTCCGCGCCGAGTAGCGCCACGACCGTGGCCAGCATGAGCACCGTGGAGATCGCCGCCACGCTTGGATCGTTGGAAAACTGGACATAGTTGAAGATCTGCACCGGGAGGGTGACCGCGCGCGGCCCGGCGAGGAACAAGGAGATCGTCACGTTGTCGAACGACAAGAGGAAGGCAAAGAACGTGCCCGCGGAAACCGCGGGCAGCACCAGCGGCACGCTCACGCGCACGAACGTCCGGACCGGGCCGGCGCCCAGCGTGGCCGCGGCCGCCTCGAGATCCATCAGATTGCCCGGCATGCCCCCGTAGACCGTCCGCACGACGTACGGCACGGTGATCACAAGATGTCCGAGCACGAGCCCCGCGAGCCCGCCCACGAGCTGCAGGCGTCCGAGCCAAAACAAGAGCGCCATACCGGTCAAAATCCCGGGGATGAAGATCGGGGCCAGGAGCGCCAGCTCGATCATCTGCCGGCCGCGGACGGGCCAACGCGCCAGCGCCAGGCCCGACACGGTGCCGAGGAGTCCCGCGAACCCCGCCACGATCGCGGCGACTACCGCGCTGGTCGCGAGCGGGCCCGTCCACGCACTGCTGCGAAGCACCTCCCCGTACCAGTGCAGCGAGAGCGCGCGGGGTGGAAAGAAGACGAACGGACTGCGGTTGAACGATACCCCGACAACCACGATGAGCGGCGCGAGGATGAACAGCAGGACGATGGCAACGAACGTGCCGCGCAGCACGCCGACCGTCCGCGTCGCCATCATACCATCCGCCCTCCGCGTGTCAGTCGTAGCGCGCCGACGGACACGGCGGTCAAAAGGAGCGCCACCGCAAACAAGAAGAAACCCGTCGCAGCGCCGAGGGGCCAGTTGAGCACCTGATTGATGTCGTCGTAGGCGAGCGTCGCCAGAAGAAACAGATTCGGTGGCGCGAGGACCAACGGCTCGACGAACGAACTGGCGGCAAGGGAGAACGCGAGGATGCCGCCGGTCACGACGCCGGGCAATGACAGCGGGACCACCACTCGTGCGAACGCGCGAAGCGGAGGCTCGCCGAGAGTCGCGGCGGCCTCGACGAGCGCGCGGTCCACCTGGCTCAGGGCCGCGAAGATCGGCAACGTCGCAAACGGGAGTTCGACCTCGGTGAGCGCCACCACGACGGCCGTCAAGGTGGATCTGATGTGAAGCGGGCCGAGTGAGAACCAGCGAAGCATTTCGTTGAGCGGTCCCCGGTTGTCGAAGATGATCAGCCAGCCGTAGGTGCGGATGATCACGCTCACAAACAGCGGCGCGATCAACGCGGTGATCAAGACATTCCGCCACCCGGGGGTACTCCTCCAGAGGACGACCGCGATCCCATAGCCGAGCACGACCGTGCACGCCGCCACGGCGAGCGCGAGCCTGAGCGTGTTGAACAACCCCAGGCGGTAGGTCGATTCGGCCAGCACCACGTGGTAGTTCGCGAACGTCCATTGGTGCAGGTAGAGGTGCGCCGGGTCGTATCGCAGGAAGCTCAACGCCAGAAAGAATCCCAACGGCGCGTAGAAGCCCAGCGTGAGCACGACGAGAATGGGAACAATGAGGAGTACTGCTCGAGCGCGCGTGCCGTCGTCGCCTACGCCAGCCATCGTCCGTCTTCCCACACCAGCCGGCCGGCAAGGTAGACACGCCGGATCCGCTCAAGCGCACCGAGATCGCGGAGTGGATCGGCGTCCAGCACGACCACGTTGGCGTACTTCCCCTGGCCCAGATCGCCCATTGCGTGGTCCTGGCCGATGGCCTGAGCGGCGCCGAGTGTTGCGGCGTGGAGCACTCGGTCGATCGGCATGCCCAACTCGTGCATGCGGCGCATCTCGAGCAGAATCGTCCCATGGCGGAGATCGGTTCCGACCGCGATTCGCACGCCCGCGGCAAGCGCACGCCGGAAACTCTCGGAGTGCATCGCGACGGCCTTCCGGGCCTTCTCGATCGCGTATTCTGGCAGCCCTAGCCGCGGTCCGTCCTCGGCGATCTGGGTGAACGCGGTGAGGGTCGGAATGTAGTAGACGTCGCGTTCCAGGATCAGCCCGATATCCGTGTCCGTCAGCTGCAGCCCGTGCTCGAGCGTACGCACACCGGCCCGCAGGGCCGCCGTCACTCCCGGCCCGGCCTGGGCGTGCGCGGCCACCGGGCGGCCGGCCATCGTCGCGGTGGCCACCGCGGCGGCGATCTCCGCATCAGTCAGTTGCTGCGCCGAAACTTCCATCCCGGGTGTCATCACGCCGCCCGTCACCATGAGCTTGATCCAGTCCACCTCAGCCTTGAGTTGCTCACGCACCGCGCGTGCGACCTCGTCGGGACCGTCAGCCTCGCGCCCCATGTAGTAGCAGTGGCCGCCGGTTGCGATGATGGGCTTCCCGGAGATGAAGACGAACGGGACCACAATCAGGCCCTTGCGTCGCGCGTGCCGAAAGGCGACGTCGATGTGGTGCTTGGCGCCGACGTCGCGCATGGCGGTCACACCGCTCTGCAGGTTGAGCCGGGCGTTCATGTGCATCCGCAGGCTCACCATCGGGTCCGGCTCCGCCTTCTGTGCAACGTCCTGGCCGTCGTGGGCCAGATGCAGGTGGGTGTCGACGAGCCCAGGGATCACCCACCGTGGTCCCTCACCGGCTGCGATCCGCGGCCATTCGGACGGCACGTCGCCTTCGGGCACGGTCCCCGCGATACGCTCGCCGTCGACGAGCAGTGCGCGTCGCGGCACAAACGAAAGCCGGCCCCGGTCGGTGAACTGCAGCAGCGAACCACCGGAGAGGGCGAAGCGTGCCATACGTGTATCCTTCCTGGATTTGCGAATGACGCGCTACGCCGGCGAAGCCGACGCGTCAGGAATGAGGTGGGTCCCGGTCTTGAGTTGCACCGAGATTTCGTCCGCACCCCGCACGACGGCGCGGATGGCCCGCGCGAGCGTGCCGTCGCGCAACCGTGACGAGGGACCGCACACGGCAACTGTCGTGTCGACCACGCCGAACCGGTTCGCTACAGGGGCCGCGACCGACGTGATCTCGTCACTGTACTCCCGCTGCGTGATGGCGTAGCCACGTTCCCGAACACGGTCCAATTCCCGCGCGAGGGCGACGGCATCGGCGATGGTGCGGGCCGTGCGCACCTCCAAACGCGAAGAAAGCACGCGGCGACGCACTGCCTCGGGCGCGTACGCGAGCAGCACCTTCCCCGTCGCCGTGCAGTGCGCGGGCGACATGCGCCCCGTGTAACTCGTCACCGACAGCAACTGCTCGGAATACACCGCCTCGATGTACGTCACCATCCTGGGGTCCCTGGCCAGCCGCGCGAGGTAGCATGACTCACCGGTTTCGGAAACAAGCCGTTGCATCGTCGGGAGCGCGAGATCGCCTAGGCTGAGGCTCTTGAGGGCGGCGTGGCTGAGTTCAGCCAGACGTACGCCGAGTCTGTACAGCCCAGTGTGCTGCTCCTGCTCCACCAACCCCGTGCGGACGAGTGCGACGAGCAGACGATGCAGGGTGGCGGAGGGTAACGCGGTAGCCCGTCCCAGTTCGGCAAATCGGCAGGGACGACCCGTCGCCGCCAGCGCGTCCAGCACTTTGCTCGCCCGAGCGATCGTACTCAAGGACTACTCCGATATACGAATTATCATTCCGATATGCGGAGTACTTCCACAACACCGGGGCCGATTTCCTGCGGGGGCCTGGCGCACGCCCGGTGCCCGGCAGGCGCGGCGTAGGCTGCAGCCACACGGAGAGCCGAGCTTGACCTCCTCATCGCGGCAGACGCCGCGGCGCGCGCCGCAGGCGCGCGGACCAAATACCGATCTCTATCCCAGAGCCTCGACGGGGAGACGACAACGTCATGACCATGATGCAGGCCACACGGTACTACGCCGTCCACGTCTACGACTACGAAGAAGACGACGGATGGACCGACCAGTTTCTGGCCTCGGTCAACCAGGATCTTGCCGCATTCCCGGGCATCAGCCTATCCGACGTCTTCGAGCCCGAACCGTACAACAAAGCGCCGTACTACGATCTCGTGTTTCACAGCGACGCCGCGGACGACCGGTTCGACACGTTCCTCGGCCACCTCGTCCTCGCCCACCCAGCGCTGATGTTCCGTGCGAGAGAGGTGCGATAGCGCTCCCGCTGTCTGGACTCCGACCCGGAGCTCGAGAACCCACTCCTCAACGGCCAGGCTGCCCCATGACACTCATCCATCTACTCAAGCTCGCCAACCGCGGGTACCCGGATCGCGGCCTCCGGCTCTACTTCCGTCCGGACGGGACGGAATGCGAGCCCAAGTACTCCTGGGACACGCTCGCCCAGTTCATCGTCCGCGAGCTGCGCGACACTTACGACCCAAACGCCTCCGACCTCGATCAGCTGACCGAAGCGGTCAGGGTTCTCGACACCGCCAAGCGCGACCTGGACGGTGTCATCAACATTCTCATGCACGCCGCCGGGAACCGGCGGCGGCGGACGCTGCCCGGCGCCCGTAGCCATCATCGGCCATGACGCTCGCCCGCATCCTCGCGCCGGCCGACGTGCACATCACGCGCCACGCGACCGAGCAGCTCCTGCTCCGGTTCCCGAGCGACCTCCTGCCGCGGTCGCCCGAGGCGTACCTCCGCCGCCTCCTCGGTATCGCGCGGCCGGCGGCGCCCGCGATCGCCCGCCGGTACCGGCTCACCCTCCGGCCCGACACCCGACTCCTGTGCGCCGAGGGCTGGGTGTTGCCGCTCGCACCCAACCGCGCCGGGACGCCTCCGTGGGCCCTTCTGACGGTCTTGCGGCGTAACCCCGCCGAGAACACGGTCCCCCTGGCCCTGCGCTCCGACCGGATCCAGGGCCACGCCACGTTCGGATCGGGTGCCGCGTTCACACTCCTCGCGTCCCTTATCCTTGAGACCGGTGTCACCGACCCGGCGCGCCTCGGCCGCCTGTGGCACGAGCGCCGGTACCCGCTCGTGCTCTGGGGCGGCTACGAGACGTTCATCGAGTTCTGGCGGGACGCGCAGCGCGCCACGGGCCGCGTCGGAGGAGGGACAGGTCATGAGTCTGGCCGTAGCACCGCTTCCAGCACCACCCCAGAGGCACCTCACCAGGCGGCAGGCTGAGGTGCTCCGGGCCTTGGCTGTCTACCAGCGGCAATACGGGTACCCACCCGCCCTCAGAGAACTCGGCCGCCTCGTCGGCCTCCACAGCCCGTCCACGGTGAGCCACTACCTCGCGACGCTCAAGGACAAGGGCTACGTCCGGCGTGCACCGCGCCTGCCCCGGGCCGTGGCGGTTGTCCGCCTCCCGGACGTCGCCGAGGCGTTCCAGGCCGCAGCGCCCGCTGCCGCGGGCGGAGATGCGCTGCGCTGACCATCGCGCATAGGAGCGCTCTCATGGCCACCCAGATCGCCATTCCGCCCGAGACCCTCGCCGCGTTCGGCGGCGACGAGCTTCGAGCCCGCATTCTCCTGGAGAAGTACACCCTCCGCGATCTCGAGGACCGGATCGTCGAGACCCGCCCGGAGCAGATGTGGGACCGGGTCGCCCGCGAGCTGGCCGGCGTCGAGCCCGACGCCGAGCGGCGGGAGCGCTCGCGGCGTGAGTTCCGGTGGCTGCTCGACGGCTTCCGGTTTTTGCCGGGCGGGCGCATCCTGCACGGCGCCGGCAACGCGCGCAAGGTCACCCTGATCAACTGCTTCTTCGAAAAAATCCAGGAGGACTCAATCGAGGGCATCTACACCGCCGCCATGCACGCCGCGCGGACTTATTCGAGGGGCGGTGGAATCGGGATTTGCGTTTCCCCGCTCCGCCCGGCACAGAGTGCCGTGCACAACGCGGCGCGATACAGCACCGGCGCCGTGTCGTTCATGGAGTTGTTTAGCCTAACCACCGGGCTCATCGGGCAAAGCGGCCGCAGAGGCGCGCTTCTTCTGTCCATCGAGGACAGACACCCCGACGTGCTCGAGTTCTGCCAGGTCAAGCGCAACCTCACCCAGGTACGCTTCGCGAACATCAGCGTCAAGCTTTCCGACGCCTTTATGCGCGCTGTCGAACAGGACGGCCCCTGGACGCTCTGGTTCGAGAGCCAGGAGACTGGCCGCATCGAGCGCACGATCCGAGCGAGAGCGCTCTGGGACGAGCTCACGACGGGCGCGCGCGACTGGGCCGAGCCCGGGTGCCTGTTCTGGGACACCACAAAGCGCATGGGCACCAGCGAGTACAACGGCATGCACGTCGAGGGGTGTAATCCGTGCGCGGAGCAGATCCTCGGCCACGGCGACTGCTGCGATCTCGGTTCGATCAACCTCGCGCGGTTCGTGCTGGATCCGTTCACCCCAAGCGCCGCGATCGACTGGAAGGCGCTCGAGCGCGCCGCGCGCGCGGCCGTCCGGTTCCTGGACAACGTGCACGAGTACAGCCTGGCCCGCCACCTGTACCCGCTGCCGCACCAGGAGGCCGCGGCCCGGCGCGGCCGCCGTGTCGGGGTCGGGATCCTCGGACTCGGCGACATGCTGGTGCAGCTCGGCCTCCGCTACGACTCCGATGAAGCCATCCGCACCGCCGGGCAGGTCATGGAGTTCCTCAAGCTCCGGGCCTACGAGGCCAGCGCCGAGCTCGCCGCGGAGAAGGGCCCGTTCGAGGCCTGGGACGCCGACCAGCACCTTGCCCAGGCGTTCTACCGGACCTTCCCGGAGCCGCTGCTCGAGAAGATCCGCACAAGCGGCCTGAGGAACGTCTCCGTGCTCACGATCCCGCCCGTGGGCAGCGGCGCTGCGCTCGCCGGCGTTACGAACGGACTCGAGCCGATCTTTGCGCTCAGCTACGTCCGCCGCAGCGAGTCGCTCAGGCAGGAGTTCTTCGCCGTCTTGCACCCGCTCGTCCGCGCCTACCTGCGGCAGGCCGGGCGGCAGATCGACGAGGCCGACAGCGAGATGGCCGGGCGCCTCATCAGCCTCGCCCTCCGCCTCCAGGCTCCGTCCTCGCGCCTGGAGCGGCTCGGGCGCATCCGCGAGCAGCTCGAGGGCATCGGCGGTGGCGACCCCTACGGGTTCGGGCCCAACCGCGTCCGCTCGATCGCCGACGCCATCGCGAAGGCCATCGGCTGGCACCTCGCCGCCAAGCGGGAAGCTACCAGCAGCGACTCCGGTGGTAGCGCCGAGCTCGCGCTCACCCCCGCCAGCGCCGCCGTGCCGCCGGCGGAGACGCTGGCGGAGCCGGACGCCCCGGCACCGGTCCCCATCGCCGGCGGGAGCAACGGTAACCTGTGCCCGCAGTGCCATCAGTACAGCCTGATCACGGACCAGGGCTGCACGAAGTGCCGGGAGTGCTCCTACAAGGAATGCTAAGCGCACCACCACCGAGGAGGTTCCTCCCCATGCGACAGCTCACCGCAGGGCTTACGATCGGCTTTCTCTTCGGCGCCGCCCTCACCGCGTCGGCCGGCTACTTCGACCACAACAGCTGGACGACACTGTCGGCACTCGAACAGCTCGACTACGTCGCCGGAGTCACAGATACAATCGAGACGGTGAACAGCGCCATCCAGGCCCTCGGCGCCGACAACGCCGCGCGGCTGATCGACACGGCCGACCGCTGCACCGACCCCCTCAAGCTCGGCGAGGTGACCGACATCGCCCGCGGTGCCGTGGTGAAGCACCCCGATTCGACACCTGCCGAGGCGCTCTTCATGGAGCTCGCGGACTGCCCACCGCGGTCACAGTCAAGCTGGACGCCCAATTCCACGACGGGATGGCTCCCGGGCATATGGCCGTAGCGCCGGGCGCGGCGGCCATGCCCGCCCAGGTGGACAACGAGCCGGAACGGGAGGACGCACCGGCCGATCTGGCCTGGCGCCCGGTATTCACGCCATGACGCCCTCCGCCATCACCAACATCATCGCGCCGGTCGTCGTCATCCTGTGCCTCGGCGCAATCGCCGTCGCCGCAGCGCAGCTGGCACATGCGGCCCAACAGCCCGCCGCATCATCGACACCCGACCTGTGGCCGGACCCCGCCGAACTCGACGAGTTTCTCCGCGACACCTACGCCACCCGCGAGGCGTCGGCGGACCGCGCCGGGCTTACACTCGCCACCTACCAGGCCGGCGCCCGCACCACTGCCCAATACCCGAACCGTGGACTTACGGGCCTGTACTACGCCGCGCTCGGAGCGGCCGGGGAAGCCGGCGAGCTCGGCAACAAGGTAAAGAAGCTAATTCGCGACCACAACGAGATCCTGACCGACGAGATGCGCTCGGCGATCGCCGACGAGGCCGGGGACCTCCTGTGGTATCTGGCCGCCATCGCCCATGAGATCGGGATCCCCCTCGATGAGGTTGCCAGACGCAATCTGGCCAAGCTCCGCGACCGCCAGCGGCGGGGCACCATCGGCGGCAGCGGCGACCATCGCTAGCCTTTGGGCATACTCTCTATAGGCCCCATCGTTACGGAACGCCGTGAGGGGCGAGAGCGTTTACCATGGCAGGAGTCTTCGCAGAGAGGAGCGAAGCGACGTGACCATGCCGTCGAATTCAGCTGAACATACCCTGACGGCCCTAGTTCGGCAGGACGACGATCAGTGGACGGCTCTCTGTCTTGAACTGGACATCGCCGCCCACGGCAATTCGCCGGACGAAGCCTTCCACGCGCTCCAGGACTTGGTACACCAGTATGTCACACACATGCGGGCTACCGGGCGACGTCGCTTTTCGGAAATGCTGCGACCGGTCCCACCAGACGCCCTTGCAGAGTTTCTCGCCGGAGGCGAACCACCGTCCTCCTCGCTTGTCCAGCGCGAGGTGAGCACGGCTCGGTTCGCCTATGCCTAAACGCTACACCGCCGCCGAGATTATCGCGGTTCTTTCA